>Ga0247813_10000005_pt1 | contig 714563 bp, 636 predicted proteins | sample UWRJL169409C1_FD_180719 | JGI IMG/M metagenome (GOLD analysis project Ga0247813, IMG submission 180719) | Plant litter microbial communities from Arlington Agricultural Research Station in Wisconsin, United States - UWRJ-L169-409C-1 | ecosystem: Environmental > Terrestrial > Plant litter >... | reverse complement strand
CTACAGTTCAAAAAATTAATTGTGGTCAACCCAATAAACTGCGTTTGTCCCATTATTCCCCACCACCGAGACAAGGAGGCGTGTCTGCCAATTTCACCACCCAACATTATTAACTAAGTTATAAATGATACACTTTAAGTAATAAGTAAGGTTTCAAAATATGAAACGTAAAACTTATAACTTCGAACTTATAACTTTAGTGCTGTAGGGGAAGGAATCGAACCTTCAAGGAGTGGTTAGCCATTGCTGGTTTTCCCATTATTCTCCGCCACCGAGACAAGGAGGTGTGTCTGCCTGTTTCACCACCCTACATTATGTTAAACAATTTTAAAGAACGTTCCCTTTTTGTTAATTGCTTGATACAAATGTAAAGGAACATCCAATACCTTGCAAATTTTTTAATCATTTAATTTTATTTTTATAATATTGATAATTTTTACTAAATTTGCTTGACAGAATTAGAAAATATGCTTAAAAAAGACAATTCCAATTTAGAAATTGACAACCTAGACATTGATATTTTAAAACAATTGATGCAGGATGCTACAAAACCTTATACCGAAATTGCTAAAGATCTGATTGTTTCGGGCGGTACAATTCATGTTAGAATGAAAAAACTGCAGGAAATGGGTATTATTAAGGGTTCGCACTTAATTATAGACCCGCAAAAGGCTGGATATGATATTTGCGCATTTTTAGGGATTTACTTAGAGAAAGGGATTCAATATAAAGATGCCGTAGCGCAGCTAAGTAAAATAAAAGAAGTAGTCGAGTTGCATTACACCACTGGATCTTACAGTATGTTCGCCAAAATTATCTGTAGAGATACAAACCATTTACGCCATGTTTTAAATGAGGAAATACAAGCCGTTAATGGAATTCAGCGTACGGAAACTTTAATATCGTTAGAAGAGAGTATTAAACGCCAGATTGAATTAGGGTAGAAAGATTAAAGCTGAACGCATAAGCAACATAAGCCCTTTAAAGTTTGAGGTATTTAAACTGTTTATAATTGCAGAATTTTTTCCTTTAGACCCGATTGTCGTGAGCACGAAGCCACAGCTTTTTTAGCTGTGGTGCAGTAAAACGGAAAGCGGGAACAAACTTTAATAGTTGCAAAACCTTGGTCTTCGAATAAATTTATTTCAGTAATTGATAGGCAATTAATGCTGCAAAGTAGGCCATTGCCGTCATATAAACCAATTGAATTACTGGCCATTTCCAGCCTTTTGTTTCGCGGTAAACGATAGCAACGGTACTCATGCATTGCATGGCGAAAGCATAGAACAACATTAACGATATACCTGTTGCAAAGCTGTAAACGGGCAAACCTGTCCTACTGTTCATTGAAGCGGCCATACGCTCTCTTATTGTTGTAGTATCTTCATCGCCGCCATCTACACTGTAAATTGTCGCCATAGTACCAACAAATGCTTCTCGGGCAGCAAAAGAGGTAATCAAACCGATACCAATCTTCCAATCGTAACCTAAAGGGCGAATTCCAGGTTCAATCCAATGGCCTAATATCCCAACATAAGAATTTTCTAGTTTTTCGGTTGCCACTAAAGTACTTATGTGATCGGTATTTTTGGTGGTATCAGCTAATGCTGAAGCGTATTTTTTATCGATATTTTCAAATCTATTTCCCGGGCCAAATGATGCCATTACCCAAAGAATTATTGAAATGGCTATAATTACCTTCCCAGCTTCGAAAACAAAGGTTTTGGATTTTTCGTACATGGTGTACAAAACATTTTTCCAACGAGGCATACGGTAAACAGGCAATTCCATTATAAAATAAGAACGCTCCTTTGTTTTGATGATCAGTTTCATAACCCAAGCCACCAAAACTGCAGCAATTATACCGACCAGATACATAATCATAAGGGCTAACCCTTGAAGATTAAAAATACCAAATACGTGGTCTGGAGGAACAATTAAGGAGATAATTAGAATATAAACTGGCAACCTTGCCGAGCAACTTACCAAAGGTGTTACCATAATGGTTATCATTCGGTCTTTCCAGTTTTCTATATTTCTGGCTGCCATAATCGAAGGAACGGCACAAGCCAAACCACCAATCATTGGTACTACTGATTTCCCGTTTAAGCCAACTTTACTCATCACCTTATCCATCATAAAGGTAACTCTAGCCATATATCCAGTATCTTCCAAAATTGAAATAAAGGCAAAAAGAATAGCAATTTGTGGGATAAAAACAAAAATACCACCCAAACCTGCAACAACGCCGTCCAATACTAAATCGGTAAGCATTCCTGCTGGTAAATACTGGTGCCCTAATTCTGTTATGAAACCAAAACCTGCCTCAATTAAATCCATTGGGTAAGTTGACCAGGCAAAAATTGCATTGAAAATTACAAAAAGTATCAGTAAGAAAACTGCAAAGCCCCAAACTTTGTGCGTTAAAACCGCATCTAATTTATCGCTTAAGGTAAATTTTTTCGCCGCCCCATTATCCGAAACGACGCCCGAAAGGATTGTACCTAAATATTTGTAACGGGCAATGGTTTCTGCAGCCTGAATTTTTGATGATTCGAAATTATTCGATACTTCAATTGCTTCAATCTCCTCCTGTTCCTTTTCGGTAAAGAAATTTAAATATTCATGCTGATGTAAAACCTGCAAAGCATAATAATCGTTATCAGAATTAAGTTTTGTTTTAATTGCATTAATCGCCTCGGGTGCTAATACATTTACATCAACATCTTGAAATTGAGTTGCAACTTTGTTTGTATTGGCGATTGCCTGCTTTAATTTATCGATACCAATATTGTTTCTGGCCGAAATTGAAACGACCTGAATACCTAGTTTATTAGCCAATTTATCTAAATCGATTTCAATACCCTGCTTTTCAGAAAGGTCGATCATATTCAGCGCTAAAACCATTGGAATACCTAAATCTGCCACTTGCGAATACAGCAATAGGTTACGTTTAAGATTTGATGCATCAGCAATCAGCACAACTACGTCAGGGAAACTTTTATTGCTTTTATCAGCTAAAACTTGAAATACAATACTTTCATCAGCACTTTTTGGATATAAACTATAGGTACCTGGCAAATCGATAATCTCAACAGCTTTACCATCGGCAAGCTTCATGTAACCAGTCTTTTTATCGACTGTTATCCCTGGAAAATTTCCAATTTTTTGGTTTAACCCAGTTAAACGGTTAAACAAAGTAGATTTACCTGTATTGGGATTACCAACTAATGCAACTTTAATATCCAAACCAGCTTATTTATTGAATGATGATGACATCAGCCTCGCTTTTACGCAAACAAAGCTGATAACCTGCAACCCGAATGGCCATCGGATCTCCAAGCGGAGCAAAACGCTCAACTTCTACAACCTCGCCAGGTAAGCAACCCATCTCCATTAGCTTAACAGATAAATCTAAATCTGTAAACGCTACGATTGTTCCTTTTTCTCCAACTTTTAGGTGTGAAAGTTTCATGTATTAAATTTGGCTGCAAGGTAGCCTTTCTTTAGATTTATTCCAAATAAGCAGCTTTGATTTATGTCACTTTTTAAACGAATTACCTTGAAATGATTTAATTTCTTCTACCACCGCCACCACCAAAACCTCCACCACGACTACCACCTTCTCGTTGCATATTGTTGCGGTTTTTACCGCCCATACGATTAAGTGTATAGGTAAATGAAAACATGAAATAACGTTGCAAAACATTATAACTCACGTCTTGAATGGTGTTGTTATTGGCAGTCCTTGTTATACCCTGATTCTCGTTTAGTAAATCATTAACCGCAGCTTTGAAAGTTCCTCTGTTTTTGAAAAACTGTTTGCTGATGTAAGAATTAATTAAGGTAAAGTGCGTATCGAAGCCTTCGCCTCTTCCAGTGTTTTGGTTATAATCAGCATCAATAGACCAACGGATTTCGCCAGGAAACATATAGCTTATACTAATATTCGGACTGAAGGTATAATATCTGGTATTAGATTTTGGCTGAATAGAATAAGTTGCTCTATTAATCGAGCCGTTAACACCAGCCGTCAAATCAAGTTTATCTAAATTGGAGACCAAGCGGTAACCGTTTGTAATTGCCCAGCTATTGGTTATATTTTTTAGCGAATTCGTGAAGTTTACATCGCGATCATAGTTTCCACTAACACTGATGTGAAAATTAAGCTTGTTCTCTACCATTAATGGTAAGCTTAAAGATGAAGAAATACTACCCGAATATGTACCACTTACGTTTACAGGCAAAATGGCTAGTTTGCCCTCGTTAAGGCCACTTTGAATTAAGCTACTGCTATTGGCTATTTTATTCGAGGTTTGGGTTAAGTTTAAATTCACAAATAACGACCTGTTTTTTCCAACCGTAAAAGTATTATAGGCAACACGAAGACTATTATTAAATTCTGGCTTTAAATCGGGATTACCGACTGGTATGCTTTGTGTATTCGTATTATTAGGAATTGGCTGTAATTGATTTATTGTAGGTTGATTGGTACTTCCACGATAGTTAATTACCAATCGTTTACTATTGCTAAAATTATATCGATACATGGCAGAAGGCGTATAGTTAAATACGTTTTGCTTCAGCACATAATTTTGAGTGATGTTATCATTTGTTCTATCTGTATTTTGAACCGCCATTCCCAGGTTCCAATTATATTTTTTACCGTTTCCATTAAAGCTGAAACCTGCGGTATTGGTTAATATGGTGTTTTCGTAAGAGTTGCTATAGGTTAAATCAAGCAAATCGTATTGCAACGTTGCAGGGTTAAAGTTATAGGTATATCTGTCGGATGTATTATGGTTATAACCGTTTTGATAATTAAATTCTAAGTTTAGAGATTTAGATATTGGTTCTGTATAAACTAGTCTCGAATTTTGATTTATTGACGATGAATTCTGATCGTTAAACTGGTTAGTAACCTTTTGTGTGGTAACGCCTCCATTTAATGTATTGTCTACAATATTATTATAATTGTCAGCATTGCCATCATTAATACTGGTATTAAAATTTAGCGATAAGGTACGTCCTCTTCTTTTAAACTTTCTTCGCAGTAAAATATTATTATTTATGGTAGGCGTGGTATTTTGGTTTTGTAAAGATTGATTTCCGTTGGTAGTATAGGTGCTGTAATCTCTAGTATAAACGCTATTATTTAAACTCGAGTTATTGGTATAGCTTATGGTTGGCTGAATACGTAATGATGTCAAAGAATCGATTTTAGTATCAACCATAAAGTTTAAACGATGATTTAACCGATCGGAAGTATTATCCTGTTTATTGTTAAAAACAGTGGTTATATCGCCTAGCAAATTTTGAGTTACACTATTTCTTTGAATCAGATTTTCAGTTTTATTGAAAAAGTAGCTGGCGCTGATTTGTGTTGCATCGGCATAGGTATCGGCAAAATTAAAACCAACTGCATTCGTATTGGTAAGCCCCGAACTTCTACCACCACTGCCGCCGTTACCGCCTAATCCTCCTCCAAAATTCTGCTTGTTTACATTATTAAACTGAGCAACAACACTCATTTGCTGATCTTTGTTAAATCGGTTAATATTCGCATTTACATCGTACCGATCGTTAGAACCATAACCAACACTACTATTACCAAAATAACCGTTCTTTTTATCCTTACGTGTTGTTATGTTGATGATTTTGGTTCTCGCTCCATCATCTACACCAGTAAACTGTGCCTGATCAGAAAGCTCATCAATGATTTGAATTTTATCAACCATATCAGCAGGCAAATTCTTCGTAGCCAGCAAAGGGTCGTTACCAAAAAATTCTTTCCCATCAACCTTGATTTTTGTGATGGTTTCTCCCTGAGCTTTTACAGCTCCTGATTTATCCACTTCAACACCTGGTAATTTTTTCAATAAATCTTCTACAGCTGCATTTTCTACGGTTTTAAAAGAACTGGCATTAAACTCCAAAGTATCTTTTTTTATCACTATCGGCGGAACTTCAGCTTTAATTTCTACCGTTTGTAAATCAAAAGAATCGCCATCCAAACCAACATCGCCTAAGTTTATATCGGGTTTTTCTGTGGAAATTACAAAATCCTTATTCGAATTTTTTAAACCTAAAAAAGCTGCATACAAACGATAAGCACCAGGCTGAAGATTTTTAAAAGTGAACTTTCCATCCTCACTGGTTGTGCTTGCACCAATAACGCTTGAATCTTTAAGGCTTTTTACTGCTATCGATGCATAATCAATAGGCTTTTTATCTTTTGATTGAACAACCCGTCCGCTAACTGAACCCACCTTCTGTTGGGCATAAATAAAAGAGCACGAAATAAGTAACAGGCAGGTAAAAAATATCTTCATTTGGTTAATTTGAGTAGTCTTTATTTATGACTGCTAACTTAAGCCAAGGTTTGTTTTTATCATGGTAACAATTGAAATACATTTTGCCCTAAAAACAAAATAGCTCCCTGACGCGAATCAGGAAGCTATTTTTTAATTATTTAAACAAACTAAAATCTCATGCGCTGACCGCCACCTTGACCAGGAGCTCCAGGCATTTGAACATCATTACCAATGTTACGGCCTCCAATACGAGTTAACGAATAAGTGAAAGAGAACATATAATAACGTTTTAATACATTATAATTTAAATCGGTAATCGTATTAGCTGTTGCCGTACGACTTATACCTTGATTTTGATTCAACGCATCATTTACTGCAATTTTGAAGGTACCGCGGTTTTTAAAGAACTGGCGACTGATATAAGAGTTTACAATTGTATATTCTGTATTGAAAGCCTCCCCACGGCCTGTATTTTTAAAATAATCTAAGTCAATTGCTAAACGGATATTTCCAGGTAACACGTAAGAAACATCAAAGCTTGGATTTATGGTATAAAACTTATTATCAGAATTTGGTTGAGCAGAATAAGTTGCACTAGTCACTGTACCGCCAATACCTGCTGTTATATCCCATTTATCCAAATTGGTAACAAAACGATATGTATTTCCTAAACTCCAGTTATTGGTAATGTTATTTACACCACTCGTAATGTTAGTACCTTTAGAATAAGTTCCAGTTAAAGTTGCATTTAAGTTTAACTTGTTATTTGGGATAATTGGTTGACCTAAAACAACATTTGCGTTACCACTGTAATTACCATCAACATTAACGTAGGTTGATGCAATTTTACCATAATTTGGATCATTTACATCGTCTACAGATCGTTGACTTGAAGCAAATGCATTAAAAGTTTGTGTTAAGTTTAAAAACACAGCAAAGAAACGCATTTTAGCAAAAGCAAAGTTGTTATATCTTACACTCAACGTATTGTTAAACGCTGGCTTTAAATTCGGATTACCTAAAATTACAGATTGTGTATTTGAGTTATCAGGAATTGGTTGAATCTGATCAATAGTAGGTTGCTGAGTAGTTCCTCTATAGTTAACGGATAACCTTTTGCTGTTGCTGAAGTTATATCTGAATTGAGCTGATGGTGTTAAGTTCACAAAGTTTTGGGTAAATACCGCTCCTGTACTTAAATTCGTATTCTCCCTATGTGTTTGCTGACCGGCAACACCAATATTCCAGTTGTATTTTTTTTGATTTACAGTATAGCTTAAGCCAGCTGCATTGGTTAACGTCTGGTTTTCATAATGATTTGAATAGGTATTATCTACCAAATCAAAGTTGCCTGTTATTGAATTGAAATTAAAAACATTACGATCTGATGTACTGTTGTTAATCCCATTCTGATAGTTTAACTCCAAACTGGTTGTTTTAGATAAAGGTTCTGTATAAACCACTCGGGTTGTATTGGTAATATTGTGACTACTCAAGTCATTTAACTGGTTGGTTAATTTTTGAGTGGTTACTCCATTAATCGTATTGTTATCTAAAATATAATTGATGTTATCAGAGTTACTATCGTTAATCGAAGTATTAACATTTAAAGATAGAGTACGGCCTCTACGTTGAAACTTTTTACGCACCAAAATATTATTGGTAATTACAGGAGTAGAGTTCTTAGTAGTATAGCTCTGGTTACCTACAGTATTCGAAGTACCTGAAGCTACAGCGTTATTCCTTACGTAATCATTTAAACTTAATCCATCATTTTCCGTATAAGCAATGTTTGGTTGAATTTTGATACTGGTAGAAGAATCTAGCTTTGTATCAATCATAAAATTAAATCTATGGTTTAACTTATCGCTATTGCTGTTTAAGTAATTATTTACATTTTGAGAACTGTTGCCTAACAAAGTTTGTGTATTGCTGGTTTGCTCGTTAAATACTGAAGATTTATTAAAGAAATAACTTCCTTGAATTTGAGTACCATCTTTGTAGGTATCGCCGAAGTTCAATCCTGCTGCATTGGTTGTTGTAATGCCACCTCCACCAGAAGTTGTAGCTCCGCCGCCTCCAAAACCACGACCGCCGCCTCCGCCGCCTCCAAATCCGTTACCCTGGCCGCCACCGCCGCCGAAGTTTTGCTTATTTACATTATTAAACTGACCAATAAAACTGAATTGCTGGTCGTTATTAAACTTATTTACGTTCAAACTTGCATCATAACGGTCGTTCGTACCGTAGCCAACCGTACTATTTCCAAAGTAGCCTTTTTTCATGCCGCTTTTAGTGGTAATGTTTAATATTTTAGTTCTTGTTCCATCGTCAATTCCTGTAAACTGTGCTTGTTCAGATAATTCATCAATTACTTGAATTTTATCCACCATATCAGCAGGAAGATTCTTTGTAGCCAATAATGGATCACTCCCAAAAAACTCTTTCCCATCTACCTTTACTCTGGTAACCGTTTCTCCACCAGCCTTAATACTACCGTCTTTCGCCACTTCAACCCCTGGTAGTTTCTTTAAAACATCTTCTACCACTGCATTTTCACGCACTTTAACCGATTTAGCATCGTATTCTAAAGTATCTTTCTTAACCACAACAGTCGGTACCTGTGCGGTAACATTTACATCGTTAAGGTTTAAACCGTCATCCGCCATTGCGATATCACCTGTATTTACAGCAGCCTTGGCTACGGTGATTGTTTTATTTGTAGTTTTTAAGCCTAAGAATGCAGCAATTACCCTGTAATTTCCAGCAGGGATATTTTTGAATGAGAATGTTCCATCAGGATTTGTTTGTCCGCTTGCAACTATGCTCGAATCTTTTAAACTTTTAACAGCTATTGTGGCAAAATCAACAGGCTTTTTATCTTTGGCATTAATTACACGGCCATTAACTGAACCTGTATTCTGCGCATTTGCGAAGTATCCACAAAAAATAAGAACAAGAAATATTGCTCTTTGAACGTAAATTTTCATCAAGAATCTAAATATAATTATTACTAAACTAAGCTATCAGACTATAGGAATAGGGAAAGGTTTGTTAAGCGGTGTTAAAAACTTGGTAACATTTTAAATACAGCGTCAAAATCCATGGTTATGCTGTAGATTTAAATATTAACAAAGGTTATTTACGTACTGAAGGGTAAGATTTATAGTAAACAGTTGGGCAGTTGCAGCCTTTTTTAAAAATGCCACATCCACTTAAACCCAAAAGAGCGACTAAACAGATTAAACTAATTGCTTTTTTCATTGAAATTTAATTTATGTAATAAAACATAACTAAAAACCGCCATAAAGCAGCCTAACATATCACAGGCAAAATCCCACCACTCGCCAGAGCGATAAGTAAAAACTTTCCGTTGTAGTAATTCTATACCCCCACCAATTAAAACGTTAATCAGAATTATTTTAAAAATAGTTAAGGTTCTGAAGCCGAAATTGTGTTGATAAGCGATTTTACCGTAAAAAAGTAAAACGGAAAGAATAAAGAAGAAACCCAAATGGGTCATTTTATCAAAACCCGTAAAGAAAAAGCCAACGCCATTGCTCTCGGGCATTCTTATATTACAAAGCACTAAAATAACTATAGTCCAGAATATGGCCCATTTTTGATGTTTTAGTGCTTTGTACAAAGTATTTTTCGAATTAAGCGCCAACTAGCGACTGGTAAGCTTCTGCATTAAGTAAACCTTCAACTTCTGCTGAATCAGATAATGAAACTTTTACCATCCATCCTTTTCCATAAGGATCAGAATTTACAAGTTCTGGATTATCATTTAATTCTGCGTTAATTTCTAAAACAGTTCCAGTAACAGGCATAAATAAATCTGAAACAGTTTTAACAGCCTCTACAGTTCCAAAAACCTCATCTTTAGCAACTTCAGTACCTACGCTATTAATATCAACGTAAACGATATCACCTAATTCCCGTTGTGCGAAATCAGTAATACCAATAAATGCCTCATTGCCTTCTACTTTAACCCACTCGTGGTCTTTAGTATATTTTAATTCTGATGGAAAATTCATTTGTCTTATATTAGTTTGTGTCAAAGTTAAAGATTAAGTTGGAATGTTGAAATCTTAGGCATTGAAATGTTACGCTTAAATTTGCCTATTTTAATTTAAAGTAAATCTCAAGCTAAATCCGAAATTGCTGAACGATGTATTAAAAGTTTGAGAAGTATAAGGCTTGGTAATGTTCGAATCATAGAATAACTTAATATTAAACTTCTGGTTTAATACATAATCAACACTTGGCCTTAGCGTAATGTTTTTAGCTCCCGAAGAAACTTCTGTTTGTGCTACATCTTCATTATTTCGATCTGAAACCGTCCGATAAATTACCGTTTTATTATCTCTAATGGCGACATCCAATTTAAAATCCATATTGTTATCCATTTTTAAGCTCTTAAACCAGCCAAATGGAAAACGGAATTTATTTGTACGATAGCCTAAACCCAATACCACATTATTTTCTGATAGTTGAGCAAGTTGACTATTCGACAAACTCAAGCCTAACAAACGCGATCGGTTTAACTCAAAGGTTGCAGTTACGTTGTTTTTCAATCTGGTATCTACCCCAATTAATGGCGAAAAGTATTCGGAAACTGTTACCTGCGCAAATTGGAATTCAGGTAAAAAGTTATTATTTGCATCTCTGCTGCTTACAAAACCATCATTTTCCTGGTAACGTAACAGTGAATTATAACCATTTATATTATACGCAGAACGATAACCGTGCTTCAAATCTACCGATGAGAATCGATCGGCTATGAAAGCAATTTTAGTTAAGCCACTATATGTTAAGGTCCAGTTTGGTAGCGGAATTCTTGGAAACGAATTTAATTTCGCCCCCCCCGCATCTTTGCCCGAGTATGCAGCAAGAAATGCCGATATGATTACATCCTGACTTTCTTTGCCATAGCCATCAGCAAAACCATTTGTATTACCTGCAGAATTCGGATTTTGTGCACCTAGTCGTTGAGAAATAATTAACCTATTCGAGATAAAACGATTATATAGGGTAGTCATATTACTTGCATTATTCTCTTTAAAAGCTGTACCAATAGCGATGTATGAAATACTATAATCACCCGTAGTAATTGCACTTAGGTTTTCGAAAGATGATGCAGTTGCCACATACCTAAAGTTAGTTGAAAAGTTTCTGGTTTGTGCTCGGTTAGCCCTTAAGGTTATCCTCAAATCTCTTATTGGCTCCAGCTGACTCGTTAGTTGAAAATCTTCGCGAAGTGTATTTACATACATTTGAGTTTGCAAGGTATCGGTCGTTAGCCAACCATTGTTCAGTGCCATTTCGCGAATATCTCTCTGGCTTCCGAAAGCAAAGCCTAAACCTGGAGCACCAGTTACATTATCTATACCGAAATAACTTGTTTTAGGTAAGTAACCTGGTAAAAATATCCCCTTGGTTTGAACATAATTTATATTTACATTCTTAATGCTTGTTAACAGGTTTATAAAGAATTTCTTGGCGCCTCCGCCCTCCTGATCGTTTGATATATCGCGAACAAAACCAAATTTATTGTAAAGTGTAGTTAAGTTTAAAGTTGGGTTAACCTGAATATTACGACTATTCTGCACCGTATTACCTAAGTTAATATTTGGATCGCGTAGCGTTGATAATGGTTCTGTTTGCCAGTTAAAATTAGTGCCGTACTTGGTTAAAACTGTAATCCAGTTTAAACCAGGAATTTTATTAATTGGAACAGCATACGTTACGTTCAGGTTGTGATTATAGTCGGTAGTACGGCCCAATCGTTTAAGATTTTCCCAAACTGTATCACGCTTTAATCCGTCAATCCTGCCATCTGGCTCATCAATAATCGAATAGTTAGTCGCATTAAAATCCAACTGCAGCGATTTGGTTAAATTCCATGCGATACCGTAAATGCGGCTCATTCTGAAATTCTTGTTAAACGTTGTACCATAGCCACTCTGAAAAATCGGAATCGAATTATTCGGGTCGTTATTTCTTAAAGTATTTTCAGAATAAAGTCTATCTACATCAATCCTGAAGTTAATTGCACTTGGCAAAATACTAAAGTTAAAATCTCTAAGTATTGCAAGCATATTCGATTTAATAATTTTCTCGAATGGGGCATAACTTTTAGCTTCTTTAGAGTAGCTGTACTGCAATGAACCTCTGTAAGTATTCTGAATACTGCTTTGATTTATAAAATCGCGATGGTTGTATTGGGTGTAAGCGTAACTTGCCGCGAAGTTTTCAATATCCCACAACCTAACAGGCTTGTTATTATTGGTGCGCTCTTTACGCACATTGGTAAAGTTTATCCCGCGGCGAACTGTATAATCTTGCGCAAAATTTAAAATCGAGTCTTTCTGTTCTTTTGTTGCCTGATCTAAAGCATTTTTAAGTTCTATATCGGGTGTTTTAGGGTTATATTGTGGCGTAGAAACCTGTTTAGAATAGCTTACATACATTGGAATCTTCACGCCCGATTTTTGTGGCAAAAACTTACCCAATTCTACTGCCGATGAAACATCTAAAAGCGTATTATCAGCACGATTACGTTCGCTAACTTTCGAATCGATAGAACCAAAACCAATAGTAGATTTACTACCCGAAATATTTACATCAGCAAAATCTGCAAGTTTTAAATTCAATCTTGCTGTTGCAGCCCAGCCACCACGTTCATCAAACTCGGTTAACCTTAATTCATTAAACCAAACCAAAACACTTTTATCTAAGCCATCATCACCTTCGGGATTAGTTTGACTTCTTAAAGAGTTTTTAACGCCCAACATGTAAACCCTAACCTTGCTCATATCTGGCTGACCTTTAACAATAACCGTACGAAGTCCGTCAGAATATGTAAAAGGAACATTTATTGGCCATGGCTGTCCGTTAGCTTGTTTTGCTACATTACGGGCTAATTTTGCATTCTGGAATAACAATAAATCAATATCCATTCGGTTTGCTTCTGGCCAAATCGCATCTGGGTCTGTTGTGCCTGGCGTGGTAATCCTTAGAGGCATTACATATTCGTAGTAATTATCCTGATTATCCGTTCCGATTCTTAAAAATGCCGCAACATCGTTATTATTTAGAATTTGATTATTAATGGCTTCAGCATGAATATACATTTCCAGATGTTTGTAAGAACGGAAATCACTATACGCTGTTTTAAATGCCGCCCTTCCGTAGCCATCTCTTAAATTTTTCACCGTAACCGATAGAGATTGCTCGTTTAACTGCGTATCCCCACGATAGTTACTATAATCACGCTCGCGAACAATGCCTGGAGGCGTTACATAAGGTATTGGCGAACGTTTACCATTCTCTTCAATATTTACCGTAGAAACTTCAACTATCGAATTATCTGGTGTTAAAGCTGGCAAAGCAGGATCTACGATAACCTGATCTGCTGTATTCGTTGCATTATACTCCCGCCACTCACCTCTTATTAACTGTAATTTTGCAAAACGCATTACTGCAGTATCTGCAAAATTGGTCATAAACATTCTGAAAAAACGAATGGATTTAAAATCCTGAATGTTACCAACTTTTTGTTGATACTGCCCGATTGGTATTCTAAACTGATACCACGAAACAGCTTGACTGTTTCCATTCGCTAGTTTTACCTGAGAAATAACTTTATCCGTAATAAAATTCTGGCCAACGTTTAAATCGCCAGGACGCATTGAAACCTTATATTGAAAATACTCATCGCTCTGTGTCATGTTATTATCGCGATTAATATCTTCTCCATCTGGCAATGAAGTTGAAGCTGAGTTTTCTATCCCTAATTCGTCTTGCGATTGTTGCGAAGTTTTTGAATTCCCTTCTGTTCCGTTATATTTTTCGTAGCGTTTTAAAATACCAGCATTTGCCTGATCTAAAAGCGGGCCACGGAAATACGCATAATCATCAGAAGATGGATCGGCATCTATAATTGCTGCTGCCGCAGGATTTAATTGTGCCTTTATGGTATTAATTGCAGCTGCAAATTTTGCTCTTTCACTTTGATTCGATAAACCATCCAAACCAACATCCTGAGCTTTACGTACATTTGGATCGTTATCAAAAGCCTGAACGACTGGTTGAAGTTTTGGCACTCTACCCCAGACGGTTTCATCATACTTGGTATTATCATCAGTTTCTGGCAAACCGTTTTCTAATGATTTACGGCCATCTTTTAAAATGTCTTCAGAAATATTACCCAAATTAAAATATACATCTCCACCAGCAGAATTTGGCTTATAAATAAATGGGTCCATAACCCAAAATTCAATAAAACCAATATTTAATGCTTCAAAATCATTTGTTTCTATTTTACGTTGAAAACCTGCCCAGTTATTTCTCGGATTAAGGAGATCGCCATCACGATTAAAGCCAGTAGTACGGAAATTGTAAGGTCCGCGAATGGTTGGGTAGTAGGCAACATCTAAAGTGGTAATATTTAGCGCCTGACCAGTAGCCGTTTGTTTAAAAGGAAAAACTTCCTGCTCAATAATTTGCCTAACATAATGATTAGAAAGTTCGTTTCTATTATTACGAATGTTTACAGGTGTGGTTGAAGCAGCCGAATTGTAGAAAGTAGGATCGATGTTGTAAAACGCAACCCTCGCCCGGTTATAGCCATAAGCCAGATCGTTTACCAGTTGCGATTCAGAGAAAAGTTGCGGTGTACCAGATAACTGCCAGGAAATAGCACTTTTTAAATCGACAACAGATCTTGCAGCTTCAAAATCATCAAGATAACTTACACCATTTTTACTGCCAGCAAAATTTAAGGCCCTTGGATGCCCAGGAATTAACTGTGCATACTCTCCATAAAAAGTTACGCTAGATGGAGCTTTTGTAGAAATGAATGGGATCTTATCAACCATTTTGGTTAAAAACCTCGATGGAGAACTGTAATTAATATCGGTACCCCAAATGGTATTTGAAATGGGTTCTTCACCAATATTCACCTTTTGTGTTAATGGTTTCTCGGTAAGGTTCATAATTGTACCGCCAAGGTTAAGCTTATTGTTTACCCGATAATCTAACCTGGTTCCAAACAAAGAGCGTTGCTGTAAACCGAAAAGTTCGTTATTTTCTGTTGTAATTCTAATCGGCTGCCCAGAAGTTAATAAAGCCTGATTGATAACACTTACTCGTCCACCCTGATAATCAACCGTAAAATCTACACCTTCAGTTAAAGGCATTGTACCTGCAAAAACTTTAACCGATCCTTCGGGAACATTAATTGCATTTAAGCTAAACTCAGAAGAAACATCCGACTGGTAATTACCCTTAATAATGTATCTGTTTTTATTTTGAAACAATTGTTTTGCAATGGTTTGAGTAGAATCATATAAAGCCGTAAAAGTATATTTATCAATTAAGGCTTGTTCTGCTGGTAAAAACTTTGCTGCCAAATCTTTACCAAAAGGCTCGATAATTGGAAAAATAATACGTCCGTTTGCTGGATCTATAGTGATATAACCCGTATTGGTATTACTCACCAAAGAAGCAAGCCCCGTTGTTGAAAGGTTAGAACCAAAGGTGCTGCTGCTGTTAGCTGTGTAAGAATTAGATGCCGAACCAAAAGCATTATTAGCGGGTACAAAATCGAAAACACCATCCGATTTTCGTTCATTTTGCTGATTTAAGCGATCGAATTCTACCAGGTTTATCCACTGTTTATTTGCAGTATTTACGCCTTCGGTCATCACTGGGTTTTCTACACCACTTTCATTATCAATCCTGTAAATATCTAATCTAAAATTTTGACTACTAATTTGATAACCGCCAATCGAATAGATGTTTTTCATCATTAAATCCCAGGTTGGCAGATTAATTTTTGTGGTTTCGTTTTTCAGCAGTTTTGTGTACAAAACCTTTGGAGTTGTAGCATCGAAAGTTACATCTGTAGAAAACTCTCCAACCTGATATTCGATTCCATTATAGGTATAGCGGTAAGCAACCGTCAAAACCTCATCAGAATTTAAAGCATTATTTAAAGAGATGTAGCCCAATTGCGGTTGAAACGTGAATTCTCTATCCGTTAGTTTTCTGGCATAGGTAAGTTTTGCAAAGTTATCCGTTGCACCATTTGCCTGAAAATATGAAATTACATCGTTGGTATTTGTAAACCTGGCACCTGCCGGAAGACTTTGTAGTAAATTATTCGATTGCTGAGGGAAACCAGTTGCAGTTGTTCCGCCAGGCAAAGCAGAGCCACCGCCTGTGATTTGGGCAGTATTGTATGGTACATTTTCACCTAAATCGAGGAAACCTAAAACATCCCGAGAATCGGTTGTACTGCCTGATTTATTGGTGATCCAAACTTCAATTTTTGTGATTTGAATTGGTGAGGTAATAATCGGAGCGTTAGCCAGATTCTTATTATAATTCGCCCTAAAATATTGCGATAAAAAGTAGTGGCGGTTCGCCTCATAATTATCAGCACTTAAACGAAACTCGTTAGATTGCGCTCCATTTGTTATTCTAATTTCTCTCGACTGAGATTTTTGTTGCGTATAAACACTCGTTACATTAAGTTTACCAAATTGAAGTTGAGTTTTTAATCCGAATAAGGCTTGCGTTCCTGTAATTAAACTTGTATTAAGTGGTAAACTAACGTTACCTGCTTCAATTTTCTTAATGATATCGTCTGGTCCGCCCGTGTAATCAAGCTTAATCTGGTTTTCAAAATCAAATTGCGCCTCAGTATTATAGTTACTTTTAATTTTTAATTTCGTACCAATATTACCAACCAAATCCATCTGAATCCGCTGGTTAAAATCGAAATTTGTTTGAACGCGTTGGCGCTCGTTAAACAATGGATTTTCGTTTTTATTAATACGCCCTAAAAAAGTAAGTTCTGCTTCTCCCCGTGGTTGGATATCAATTGTGGTACCTCCAAATATTTTCTCAAAAGCTTTGCTGTTTACCTGTATTTGAGGAATAATTCCTGTATTACGAAAATCGCTAACTTCGGCATTCGAAATACTTCGCCAGTTTCCCCTTTTAATTTCAGTATTCAGCAATCGCTGGTATTCATCAATAGTTAAATACTGGGTATTTGTAACATACTTATCTCCAACAAGATCTTTTACAATATATCTTTTGTTCTTTGCATCGTATTCTACAACCCTTTTTAAATTATTTGGGAGTGGATAAAACGGATTAGTTGTAGGACTAAGTCCTAGCAATTGCTTTTCGCGAAGGCTGAAATTATTTTTAGACATAGCGGTATCCGCTTTGCCAATAACAACCTGAGATAAGGTGTTTTTAGTAGCAAATAGAAGTGGGATGAGAATTAATAGGGTAAATATTCTCTTCAAAGGCGGTTAGATCTATAAGTTTTTTAAGGCGTGTTTAATTAGCTGCTCTACCGAAAGCGTTCCCTCTGTTACCTTTAAAATCTGATCGATAGTTTTTTCGGCTGTTTGTTTGGCGAATCCGAGCATCACTAATGCTGATAACGCTTCATCTTTAACCGTATTGTGTTGAGGCATAGAAATTAATGAATCTACCCCTTCTTTTTTTAATTTATCCTGTAACTCTAAAACTAATCGTTGGGCTGTTTTAGCACCTAACCCTTTAATGCGTTGTATTAAAGCATAATCCGCCTTAACAATTGCTGTTTGAATTTCTACAGGTGTAATAGAAGATAATATCATTCTTCCAGTATTTGGACCAATACCAGAAACAGATATTAAATGTAAAAATAAACGGCGTTCGCCTTCCTCAGCGAAGCCGTATAAAGTATGTGCATCTTCTTTAACATGTAGCCAGGTGTAAAGTTTACAACGTTCAGCATCACCAAGGCTACTATATGTATTTAAAGAAATGTTAATATGATAGCCTATACCGCCAGCTTCAACCACAACATAAGCTGGGTTTTTAAAAGTTAATTTACCGTCAATATAGGCGTACATTATTTATGTTTTTAAATTTAATTATTCAGTTGAAAACAATTTATTTTTTAGTTGTGCTTTTTGCAAACACCCCTTTGCGTTTTGATCCGCCAGCTAATTCTTCTTTAGCCTGAACATCTACAACGGCAATAGTTACCATATTTACAATTTCACGAACAGAACTACCCAACTGAACAATATGCACTGGTTTATTTAAGCCAAGCAAAATTGGTCCTACGGCTTCAGCGCCGCCTAATTCTTGTAATAGTTTGTAAGCAATATTGCCCGACTCCAAGTTAGGAAAAATTAAGGTATTTGCTGGTGCATCTGCTAATGTACTGAAAGGAAAATTATCTTTCAATAACTCATTATTAATGGCAAAGTTACCTTGCATTTCTCCATCTACAACAATTTCTGGATGTTCTTTATGAAGAATTTTTACCGCTTTTCTAACCTTTTCAGGCACAGCACCATCATTCGAACCAAAGTTTGAGTATGAAAGTATAGCAACACGAGGTTTAATGTTAAACTGTTTTACCGATTTCTCAACCAGCAAAGTAATATCAACCAGTTCCTCTGCAGTAGGATCTACATTAACAGTTGTATCGCCAAAAAAAACAGGGCCTTTTTCAGTCATCATCATGTACATACCTGCAACACGTTTAACCGAAGGATCTACACCAATAACATGTAATGCAGGTTTAATTGTGCTTCCATAATCTTTGGTTAAACCCGAAATCATAGCATCAACCTCACCAAACTCTACCATCGAAGCACCGAAATAGTTACGATCCCTCAAAAGCTTAATCGCATCTCTTTCTGATATTCCTTTACGCTGGCGTTTCTTATAAAGTGCATTAGCGTATTTTTTGGTTTTTTCAGGCTCCTGCATCTGATCGATAATCTCAACACCATCCAGCTCCAAAGCATGGCCATCAATAATCGCTTGAATTTTTTCCTTATTTCCTAAAAGGATTGGAATAGCGATCCCCTCATCTTTAACAATCTGAGCAGCCTTTAAAATTTTATAGTTATCAGCCTCTGCGAAAACAACACGTTTAGGATCGGATTTAGCCTTATTGGTAATCGAACGCATAATTACATCGTCCAAACCTAAGCGTTTTCTTAGCTCCTCGCTGTAAGCATCCCAATCGGTAATTACCTTACGGGCAACACCACTTTCAATAGCAGCCTTTGCAACCGCAATCGAAACTTCGGTAATTAACCTGAAATCGACTGGCTTAGGAATAATATAATCTCTACCGAATTTCAAGTTACGTGCATTGTAAGCCAAATTAACCGATTCAGGAACCGATTTTTTAGCCAGTTCTGCAATTGCCTTAACCGCCGCAATTTTCATTGCCTCGTTAATGGAAGTTGCTCTAACATCTAAGGCACCACGGAAAATATACGGAAAACCTAAAACGTTATTAACCTGATTAGGATAATCAGAACGGCCAGTAGCCATGATGATATCTTTTCTGGTTTTCACAGCCAGTTCGTAAGCAATCTCTGGATTCGGGTTTGCCATTGCAAAAACGATAGGGTTTTTTGCCATGCCAACCAACATTTCTGGTTTAATAACATTACCTGCTGATAAACCAATAAAAACATCGGCACCCTTCATGGCTTCGCCAATATCCTTAATGTCTTTTCTATTGGTCGCAAAACGCATCCGCATTTCATCCAGGTCAGTACGGTCATTAGTAATTAGCCCGTTAATGTCGAACATTACTAAATTCTCTGGCTTTACGCCCAAAGAAAGGTACATTCTCGAACATGAAACCGCAGCAGCCCCTGCCCCGCTTACCACAACCTTAATTTTATCTATTTTTTTCTTCTGAATTTCGCAGGCATTAAGCAATGCTGCACCAGAAATAATCGCCGTTCCGTGTTGGTCGTCATGCATTACAGGAATATTCATTTCCTGCTTCAACCGACGCTCAATCTCAAAACACTCAGGCGCTTTAATATCTTCTAAGTTAACACCACCAAATGTTGGTTCTAGTGCTTTAACGATTTTAACAAAATCATCAACATTTTTAGTATCCAGTTCTAAATCGAATACATCTATATCTGCAAAAATTTTGAAAAGTAAACCTTTACCTTCCATAACTGGCTTGCCCGCTTCGGGTCCAATATCGCCCAGCCCTAAAACGGCTGTTCCATTGCTAATTACGGCAACTAGATTCCCCTTGGCAGTGTATTTATAAACATCTTCTACGTTTTCTGCTATTTTTAAACAAGGCTCTGCAACACCCGGCGAATAAGCCAAAGTTAAATCTCGTTGCGAAGTTGTTGGTTTTGTTGGTACTACTTCTATCTTTCCCGGCCGCCCTTGCGAGTGGTAATCAAGCGCATCTTGCTTTCTGTTTATATTACTCATTAAGTAACTTATTAGTGACGGCGCAAAGGTACAATTCTTTTCATCAGGCTTAAAATAAAATATCCAGACAAGCCTTTTAATTCTCGACAGCTTACGTTCATCAAGTTATTTTGCTAAATGTTGTAGATTAAAATAATTAGTAAAGCAATATCACTGCAAGATAAAACGTCAGTCCTTCTTTCCGCTAAATCTTTTTGTTCATTTTAATACAAAAAGTTTATGTTTCTACAACAAAAAGTATATCGCTGCAATAAGGTTTAGAAACAATGGAAATGCCTCTATAATTAATGAAGAATTTTAAACGCCGATTGAGTAAATTCTATTACCCTTTACTGATTTTAAGCACCATACCAGTTTGTAAACCAGCTTTTGCCAAATTATTATCGCGTTTTATGCTTTGAACTGTGGCGCCATCAAATTTTTCGGCAATTTCAGAAAGCGTGTCGCCTCTTTTAACCTTGTAACTTAAAAATGAAGCTGGAGCCTTTAAAACAGCTCTTTTGCTTGTATAAATTTTAAGTTTTTGGCCAGGAACTATTGTTTTGCTCTTAAGTGCATTCCATACTTTTAAATCCTGCACTTCGACACCGTATTTATCGGCAACACTATTTAAGCTTTGACCAGAAGTAACTTTATGATAAAGCACCGCTGTAGAATTAACAGTGGCGGCTTTTCTTTTTCTTAACTCGCGAACATCATCGGTATTCGCCTGAATAACCTGCATTTGGTTGTCGAGTTCATTATTATTCAACACATCATACAACCCTGCTAAATCGGCACCTTTTAGCTTTGGCAAAATTAATCGCTTTGGTAAATCAGAAGTTCCGTTTACAATTTTCTTTTTATAGGATGGGTTTAAGGCAAATAGCGATTCATCTTCGATATTCAAAATTTTTGCTAAAGCCGATAAGGAAACAAAATGATTAACCTGCATTGTATCTGTTTTTAAAAACAGTTTGCTTGCCTGTTCAGTTATTTGGTGTTTACTTGAATAATTCATTACATAAACAGCTGCAATAAATGCTGGAACATAGTTGCGGGTTTCTTTAGGCAAAAATTGCCTGATCTCCCAAAAATCTCTTGAACCAGCTTTATCAATTGCCCTGGTTACATTTCCTTTTCCGCAGTTATAAGCCGCAATAGCCAGCAACCAATCACCAAGTTCCTCATAGGCATCTCTGAAGTAAGCCGCCGCAGCATAACTGGCCTGTACAGGATCTTTACGTTCATCAACAAAATTATCCATTTTTAAGCCATAGGCTTTGCCAGTACCAAACATAAACTGCCAAATACCTGTTGCACCAACCTTAGAAACCGCATGCGGATTCATTTGAGACTCTACAATAGTTAAATACTTAATCTCCTGTGGAATATTATAATCTTTTAATGCCTTTTCGAAAATTGGGAAGTAATAGCCCGATAAGCCCAGCATTTTGCCAAACATATCTTTACGTTTAGCATAAATATCGATGTATTGCTGAACGTATTCATTATGCGGAAGCGGTACAGCACGTTCAATAGAATCTAAACGAAGTTTATAAATATAATTCTGGCTCGAAAGAAGTGGATTTTCTAAAGCAAGTGGAACAGTAGTCGTATCTGTATTGATAAAAATATTGTTCTGAATTTTGTGCAGGCTGTCTATCTTTAAAATCTGCTGTGCAAATGAGTTTGTTGTAAATCCCGTTGAAACACAAATTAAAGCAAAAAGTATTTTTTTAATCATGGGCTATTTGGTTTAATTAGCATGTCATTTCGTTTGCCAATGGTTTGTGCCCTCACAAACCAGAATTTCAATCTTTAATTTGCATAAAAAACTGCTGCGTAACCCGAAATGACGACTTATGATAAAAATGCATGAGAAAAAGCCAGTAACTGATCTTCCTCAAAATGTTTGGCTATAAATTGAATACTTAACGGCAAACCTGATTTATTATTGCCCAAAGGCAATGCAATTGCAGGATTACCGCTTAATGAAGGTAAAACGGTAAAAATATCGGCCATATACATAACCAAAGGATCTTGCATATTATCGCCAATTTTAAAGGCTGGTGTTGGTGCCACTGGCGATAAAATCAAATCGTAATCTTCAAACAAAACATCCAGTTTTTCTCTGATCAATCTACGAACCTGTTGTGCCTTTTGATAGTAGGCGTCGTAATATCCCGCACTTAAAACGAAAGTACCTAAAAGAATACGACGTTTTACTTCATCGCCAAAGCCTTCAGCCCGTGATAATTTATAAAGTTCGTTTAAGGATTTAGCTTCGGTGTTACGATGTCCATAATGCACACCATCATAACGGGAAAGATTTGATGAAGCTTCGGCAGTAGTTAAAATATAATATGCCGGCACTAGGTAATCCAGCAAATCAAAAGATACATACTCTACCGCATGTCCTTTTGCTTTTAATTCTTCTATCGATTTTAATATGGCAGCTTTAATCTCGGGATCGAGCGCTTCGCTATCAATCGTTTCTTTTAAGACTGCAATTTTTTGTTTTTTACTGCTGTTTAAATGAGCAGGATAATCTGGCACGGATAAAGAAGAAACCGTAGAATCATGATCATCTGCTCCAGCTAAAACCTGCAAAAGTAAGGCAGCGTCTTCAACGCTTGAAGTAATTGGACCAACCTGATCAAAAGAAGAAGCATAAGCGATTACACCATATCTTGAAATACGTCCATAAGTTGGTTTTAAACCAATCTGCCCACAAAAAGCAGCGGGCTGCCTAACAGAACCACCAGTATCAGTTCCTAATGCAGCAAGACACATATCTGCCTGCACGGCAACTGCCGAACCGCCAGAAGAACCTCCTGGCACAAGTTCTGGATTTACCGCATTACCTACAGCACCAAAGTATGAAGTTTCGTTAGAACCGCCCATTGCAAATTCATCGCAGTTTAAACGACCAATTATAATGGCATCTTCCTGTAATAAACGTTGTACAACTGTTGATGAATAGGGTGAAACAAAACCATCGAGCATTTTTGATGATGCTGTAACAATGTGATCTTTGTAGCAAATGTTATCTTTAATCCCGATAATCATGCCTGCAAGTTTACCTTGCGTACCTTCTTCTATCTTTTTTTGTACCACATCAGCCTGAACTTCTGCCGAATAAAAAAACACCTCGTTGAATGCATTGAGGTGTTCATTATTTTTTATTTGCTTAAAGTAATAAGCCAATAAATCTGGTAAAGTTAATTGCTTCTGCGAAACAAGCGTTTGTATCTCCTTAAGAGAGCTGTATTTCTTCAAAACTAAAAAATATGGTAATTAAACAGTTTTATCGCGGTTAGAAGGATCTACTTGTTCTCCATCAGTACCATCTTTACCGTCTTTAAATTCTTTTACACCTTTACCTAAGCCACGCATAAGTTCAGGAATTTTTTTCCCGCCGAACAATAACAATACCACTACTGCAATAATGATAATTTCCGGGGTTCCAAGCATTGCTGCTATTGTTGTATTTAACATAACTTTTTTGTTTAAACTTTTTGACTATCAGTTACAATTTTTTCGTCGATGGGCGTGCTTTGTGGATAAGGGACATCTGAACCTTCATGCGCTACCGGTGCACTTGTACTTTCGTTAAAAGTGCTTTCTGTAGGATGATGACGTTCATTATTATTATTTGCTACTGTTTGTTCTGCTTCGTCTTTATCTAAATCCATAGCATTTATATTCCTATGAATTTCACGCTTCACACCATCAGAGGCGTCTTTAAACTCCCTGATTCCTTTACCTAAGCCCCTTGCTAATTCGGGTAATTTTTTACCTCCAAATAACAATAGAACTACCCCTAAAATGAGTACGATCTCCGATCCACCCATATTTAAAAACTCTAATAACGTGCCTTGATACATCACTAATCTATTTTATACAAATATAAACATTTAATTGCCTAATATTATTTACTAATCCATGCTTCTGGATTTAACGGAGCAGATACCCTTCTTATCTGGAACTTAAGTAATGGAACACCATCTGTATTTGCAACAGTTCCAATAGCTTGTTTGGTATCAACCGAGTTGCCAGTGCTAACACTTACACCTCTTAAATTTTGGTAAACCGTAAAGTATTCGCCATGGCTAATTACGACTGCTGTTCTGCCCATTATATTCTGAACCATAACCACTTTACCAGAAAAAACAGCTCTAACTGTAGCACCATCTCCAGTTGTAATATCTACGCCATCATTGGTATAGCTTGCCTGATCTACTTTATGTAATCCAAATCTTTCGGTAATCTGTCCAGAAGCTACTGGCCATGGTAATTTCCCTCTATTATTTTCAAAACCTTCTGATAACCTCGCCGCTTCAGGTGTTGCTGTAAGTGCCTCACTGCTTGTTTTAGTTTTAGCTGCAGGTGGCGCAACAGGAACAGGTTTATTTTCAGCCTTAGCTTTTGCTATTGCCGCGGCTCTTGCTGCAGCTTCTTTTGCTGCCGCCAAACGTGCCTCTTCTTCTGCTTTTCTTCTTGCTTCTTCAATCGCACGCTGAATGGCTGCTCTGATTGCTCTATCTATTTGTGCCTGCTGTTTTTTCTTGGAAGCAATATCCTGCTTAAAAGTTTTTTCCTGCTTACTTAAATTATTTAGAACGGCAGATTGCTGGTTTTTATCTTTACCCAAACGCTCTCTTTCACGCTCCTGTTCTTTTAATAAATCGCTTTTTTCTCTTAATGTTTTATCCAGAATTTTGATTTTACCATTTAAATCTTGCTGGGTATTTTCTATATAACCTGCTTGTTTTTTACGGTACTGGCTAAATTGCTGTAAATACTTTATTCTTTTATAAGCCTGATTAAAATCCTTGGCAGCAAAAATAAACATCATTTTATCGTATGAATTTCTGTTTCGCTGCGCAAAACGGATCATACCTGCATATTCTTTTTTAAGATCGCCTAACTGACCTTGCAATGTATGTACGGTATTTGTGTTCTGAGAGATTTGACTATCTAAATTTTTAATTTCAGAATTGATCGTTCCAATCTTATCTTGGCGTAAGCGAATTTGTGCATTTATAGTATTGATCTGCTGTAAAGTGAGCTTTTTACCACTTGCAGTTTTATTTAAGCTTTTTTGAAGTTGTTCAATATCACGTTCAATTGCTTCTTTTTTTCTTCTAAGTTCATTTGCAGTTTGAGCCGAAACCGAATAGGCAAATACACTAAAAAACAGGATAAATACGAGTTTGTGTAGCTTCATTAAGCCAAAAGTATAAAAATTTTACAGTAAAATACATTAAAATTGAGATACAGAAGGGATAAAAGCCTATAGGTGAATGTTCTTCACAGAAACTTCACATTGCAAGGCCAAAACTTAATCACCCTCAAAATAACAGCGATTGAGATTTATCAATCGCTTAATTATTTACCAGTGTATATCTCTTTGGTACTGTAAACGGAAATTCGACAGGAACATTGCCATCAATTTTTACATATTGTAAATCGATATTAATTTTTTTAGCACCAGAAAGTGTGTTAATTTTCAATGATCCTGGAAATAGAGATTCATTTAACTTTTGGTAATCGGTGTACGTAACTTTTAACGCCTGACCGCTTTTTGCATCATTTAAATTGGTTTCCGAAACTTTAAGAAGTGTATTGAATAGTAATTTATAATCTAGGTTTGCTTTAGCACCAGAAACTACCCAAGAACCATTTTCCAATCTTACATCAGATTTATCAATTAAAAAATCGCCCATGGCATTACCCGTTAAAATAGCCTGTAGGGTATTGAAATTAACCTGCCTGTTGGTGAAATTATAAATATAACTAAATGGTTTTTTCAGGTATTCGCTTTTAAGTTTATTCTGAATTTTAATGCTATCTGGGGTTATTAAAGCTCGTGCTACTTCAGCCAAACCGCCAATTGCAGTAATACTTACCCAAATAGTTTCTTGATCTTTAATGCGAAAATTCATAGTCACATCATTCGCATTTCCATCTATATCAAGCGTAGCTTTTGCTTTTAACGAAAGTGTATTAAATTTTAGCTGTTTACTGTTTAATAAGGTTAATGTTTCGGCTTTTGAATTATCTACCTTAGTTTCGGCTTTTGGCGGAGCAACAACAATTTCCTTTTTAGGCTTACAGGCTGATACAAAAGTTATTGCCGCTAAAATAAACAGGCTATTTAAAATATTTTTTTTCATTTATTTTTTTATTTAATAATTCAGAGCCGTTTCCAGCATCTTTTGCTTTTTGCCATTGAATTAGCGCCGCCTCCTTATCTCCTTTCATAAAGAGAATATCGCCAAAACGCTCAAGGTAAACACCGTTTTTATTGTTATTGTTTTGCAAAGCCTTTTCAATCCAGGTTTTAGCCAAATCGTATTTTTGTTGCTTAAACAAAATGAATGCATAGGTATCAGTAATCGACGAATTTTCGGGCATTGCATTGGCTGCTGTTTCCGCATATTTTGCAGCTTTAGCGAGATCATCATTCCTTAATGCCAGATAATATGCATAGTTATTCATAATCAGATAATTATCTGGCTCGGCTGCAATTGCTTTCTCAAAAGCTGTTTTCGCTAAAGAAAAATTATTTTGATTGATGTAAATATCGCCCTGCAAGGCATAAACCTGCGCCTGAAGGCTCTTATTATCTACATCCAGCTGAAGTGCATTTTTTAGATTACTTTGAGCGTTTTCGTATTTACCAGTTTTGAATAATGCATAGGCCATGTAATAATACAAGCCCGCTTGATTAGGATAAAGTGTTAATGCTTCATCACCGAATTTAATGGCTTCTGCATAATGGCCTAACAAAGTTTGAATATTTATTACCTGTTCCCAAACTGCATAAACCTGTTCATTTAACTTTAAGGCTGCTTGATATGGAATTAATGCTTCTTTCAACTTATTTTGCTGATACAGCACATCTCCATATAAAGCTAAAGATTTTGCATCATTAGGATTTTTTTCTGCAATGCTTTTACTTAATTCGGTTACATTTTTAGCCACAACAGGCTGATTCATTTTCGGAAATAATGCCGCGATAATTTTTACCTTTTCTGTTGTCGGCATTTCATCACTATCAAAAGCTAGTTTCAATGAGGAAAAAGCAGCTTCATCATTTTTTTGTTTACGATAAATATCAGCTAAGCCTAAATTAACTTCGAAATTATTTGGCTCTAACAAATGTGCTTTTAATAAAACTTTCAAAGCTTCTGCCTCATTATTTTTTTGCAACAGTAAACCTGCAGCGTATAAATAATTTTTAACATCAGCCTGGTTCCCTTCCAACAGTTTTACAATATCACTTTCACTTGCATTTCCATTTTGCTGAAACCTGCGCTTGGCATTCGTTAGTTCTCTCGATTCGCCAAACTTTACCTGAATCTGATCATAAGTTTTTTTGGCCTCGTCTGGCTGGTTTAAAATAAACTGGGCATTGGCTTTATCGAAATAATAAGCATCATTATCGGGTTCAATTCGAATCAAATCATTAAACACCGATATGAGCTCGGGCATTTTATTTGTTCGCTTGTAAACCTCGCCCTGCAAACGTAAATACCATTTATTATCAGGACGTAATTTTACCGCTTGTTTGATATTTTGCTCTGCTTCTGCAAGTTTATCTAAACGGAAACTTGCATTCGCCAATTCGTAATAGGCTGCATCGTTATTTGGATCGAGGCTAACAATTTTTGTAAAATTTGTTGAAGCAACGGCATAATTATCAGACATTTTCTCTTTGAGCCCAGCGAAAAACAATTGCTTAATCATATTGCTATCGCGGCCATTGCCCTTAGTAAGTTCAGTCTGCCCGAAAGCATGAACACTAAGCAAACTCATTGCAAGAAAAAAATAACCTTTAACCATGCTTTTTAATGATTGAGTTGATAAATACTAATTTATCATTAAACCTTTCCAGTGTGTCCGTAGCCTCCATCGCCACGCTGTGTTTCACCTAATTCTTCAACGGCTTGCCAATTAACAGTTTCGTGCCTGGCCACCACCATCTGAGCAATTCTATCACCATTAACGATTTTAAAATCAGTATCTGATAAGTTTATCAATAAAACCTTTAGCTCTCCTCGATAATCTGCATCAATAGTACCTGGCGAGTTTACAATGCTGATTCCATGTTTATAGGCCAAACCGCTTCGTGGTCTGATTTGCGCTTCATAACCTACTGGTAACTCAATAAATAAACCCGTTGCAATTAGCTGACGTTGTAAAGGTTTAAGTGTAATTTCGTCCGTTATTGATGCCCTTAAATCCATACCAGCTGCATGAGCCGTTTCATATTGTGGCAAGGGATGTTCAGATTTATTGATGATTTTTATTTCCATTATCCTAATTGAATGAATTTTGACCGAGTAGTAGAATAAGATTTAACGCTTTAATATTTTCATTAAATCCTTTTTCTCGAAATAAACAATTCCTGCTATAAAGGCAATTAACATGGCATTACCGATGTAAATATTTCTGTTAAAGATGAAAAATGATGCAAAAACGATTATCGTTGAAACAACTAAGTAAGCCAAAATCTTTTTCAGGTTGTAAGGAATTGGGTAATATTTTTGTCCCAAAACATAAGATAAAACCATCATTACAAAATAAGCCAGCATACTTACCCAAGCCGACCCCATATAACTGTACTTAGGAATTAAAACAATGTTTAACACAATCGTAATTACCGCTCCAGCTAAAGAAATGTACAAGCCAAAACGAGTTTGATCCGACAAGCGATACCATATTGATAAATTCATGTAAATGCCTAGACAAACATAGCCTAACAATAAATAAGGCACAGCTGGTAATCCAACCCAATATTCTTCTTTACGGATAAAGAATTTCAAAATTTCGATGTTCGCAATAATGCCAACGAAAAGTACAGCCAGTGCAATTGCAAAATATTTTAAAATAGTAGCATAGGTTTCTTTAGCATTTTTTTCCTTTGCATGACTGAAAAAGAAAGGCTCAGCACCGAGTCTGAAAGCGGTAATAAAAATGCTTAGAAAAATCGCGATTTTACATACCGCACCGTAAATTCCAACTTCGCCATCGGCAATTTCGGCGGGTAATAATTTTTGAAGTACAATTTTATCCAGGTTTTCGTTTACAATGAACGATAAGTTTGCAACTAAAATTGGCCAGCTGTAAGAAAACATATTCGCAAAAAGCTTAGCATCAAAACGCAATTGCAGTTTTAAAAATTCTGGTAATAAATATATTAACGTGGCAACTGATGCAATCAAATTGGCAACAAAAACATAACCGATCCACTGGTAGCGGTACCACGATCCAAACCATTCTGCACCGACCCAATTATGTTTAATAATTGCAGGAACCATATACAGAAAGATTAAATTGAAACCAACAAAGCATCCAATATTTAAAAATTTAGCTACACTGTATTTAAATGGCCGTCCATCTGCTCTTAACTTTGCAAAAGGTATCACACAAATGGCATCGACAAATAAAATCCATAGAAAGAAACTTACATATTGTTTATAATCGGCAAGCTCACTACTTTTTGTTGCCAAATAGCCAGCAATTGATGAGGAAAAAGTTAGGCCAGTAACTAAAAAAAGTGTCGCAATAAAAGCAATACACAGAAAAGAGTTATTGTAAACCTGTTGCTTCTTATCTTCGTATTTATTCAGGTATCTGAAATAAGTACTTTCCATCCCAAAGGCTAAAATGGCATTAATTAACGATGCATTTGCATACATATTTGTAAAAATACCATAAACACCTTTTTTATATACGGCGGTGTAAATCGGCGTTAAAATAAAGTTGAACAGCCTGGAAAAAACGGTACTAATACCATAAACCATTGTTTGCCCAAGAAACTTTTTATATACAGACAATTGACGTTAGATTTTTAATGTTAGATTTTAGATCTGAAAACGTAGTTTCATTAAACAAAATCTCAATCGTTGATTTATTATTATTTAAATTTAAAAACACAATTTCAATAGCTCCTCATGGGTTAATTTAGATTTGAAATCGTAAACCCAAGATCCTATATTCCCTACTTTTTATAGACTTCAAAATTACGATAGTTTTTCACTTCGCCTTCGGTAAAGCTGACATTTTCTACACGAGAGCGATCTGGCCCTTCATTGCACCAGTTTACAAATTCTTCTAGAAATATTTCGTCAGCTTCTGCTTCAATATAAACAGAACCATCTTTCTCGTTTCTTACAAATCCATTTACCGACATTTGATTGGCTATGATTTTTGTAGTTTCTCTAAAACCAACCCCCTGTACTTTCCCTGTAATTGTTATATTGAAGTGTTTCATAATAAGACAAAGTTAGTTTTTTTGATTGATGTTAGGATTGCTTTTTAAACTCGTGCCTTCCAAATGAAACTAAACCAAAAGCGATGGCAAATATTCCATAGATTGCTATCGGAATTATAAGAAAAGTAGATTCAAGGTGTTTTGAAAAATATTTTGCGATTGTTATAGCGCCAACAACAAAATGCAAAAAGTTCCCGAGTGAAACTGGTTTGCTGTAAATTCCTCCAATCAGATTTGATTTTGCCGTCCAGTTTAAAATGGCAAAGCCAAGAAAAAGCGCACCTAACATTTGAATGATGACTACAAATGACCCGAGATCTTTAATGCCAATATATTCTAAAATTTCTTCAGGAGCGAAAGAGCATGAGATTCCTACTAAACCTAAAAAGATACTGCTAGAAATCATTAAATATTTTGTGTTCATATATTAAGAAACTGTTTAAAACTAAGTTTTACAAAAAGATTATTGGTCCATTTCATTATGTAAATCTCCAAGTCTTTTTAAACCTATTGTATATTCTTGCCAAATCTCCTCTAAAATCTGTGCCGCTGGTTTTATTTCTTTTAGCATGGCCGATACCTGACCGATTTCGAGCTCACCATTTTCTATATCGCCCTCAAACATCCCCAATTTCGCCCTTGCTTTGCCTAAAAGCTCCATCAACTCAATTCTATTTGCACCTTCAGCCTCTGCCTGCGTAACTGCATCAGCAAATTCGTTTTTTAATAACCTTACGGGAACTAATTTTTTCATCGCAAGTTTTGTATCTCCTTCTGCTGATAAAATAATCTTTTCTTTGAATGCCTGATGTGCCGATGATTCTTTTGCAACAGCAAATGCAGAACCAACCTGAACTGCATCGGCACCTAAGGCAAATGCCGCTAACATCGATTTACCACTGGCAATACCGCCCGCAGCAATAACAGGAATTTGAACCGCATCTCTAATCATCGGGATTAAACATAATGTTGTGGTTTCCTCCCTACCATTATGCCCACCTGCTTCAAAGCCTTCGGCAACAATTGCATCTACCCCAGCCTCCTGCGCCTTCAAAGCAAATTTCGTATTTGCAATTACATGTACTACGGTAATTCCCTGCCCTTTTAAAATGCTGGTCCATGTTGCAGGATTTCCTGCTGACGAGAAAATTATTTTCACGTTTTCATCAATTACCACATCTATAATTTCCTGAATATTCGGATAAAGCAATGGGATATTTACCCCAAAAGGCTTATCTGTAGCTTTTTTGCATTTTTGAATATGCATTCTTAAAACTTCTGGATACATGGATCCTGCGCCAATTATGCCCAAACCACCAGCATTAGAAACAGCTGAAGCCAATTTCCAACCGCTGCACCAAACCATTCCAGCTTGTATAATCGGATATTTAATATTGAAAAGCTTACAGATTGGATTCATCAGTTTAAATTAATTTAGTTACTTGATCACTTTCAATTATAAAATCTGCTGATAGCTGGATGAGATTCAAACCTGGTTTTTTCCCTTTTTCAATTGTTCCAAATTGTCCATCCATTTCCAGGAATTCGGCACCATTTAGCGTTGCCCACTGTAAAAGCTTTTCGAAATTTACTTGTTTATGCTCTTGTAAAGTTCTCATCTCCGATAAAATATTCAGCTGATGATTACTCGCCAAACTATCCGTTCCTAACGTGATTTTAACATTTTCTTTGGTAAGCAAATCTACATCAGGCAATTGATTTTCTATATACAAATTGGCTTTCGGGCATAAACACCAGTATAAATTGCTGTGTTTCTGTTTGGCGAAATCTACATCAGCCTTACTCGAAACGGTGTTATGAACCAATAAAGTTTTTTGCTTTTTAATATAAGGTAGCCAGGTTTGTAAAGACGTTTTTCCAGATGGCTGGAAAAAAGAAATATCCAGACCTAAAAACTTGTAGAGCTCTAAAAACCCGCCTGTTTTATTTCCAAAAAAAACATTTTCATTAGTAGTTTCCTGATTGTGGATACTAATAAAAGCATTTTCTTTTTCTGCGGCTTCGTTAATTAAATTAAAAAGCGCAGGCGATACCGAATATGGGGCATGCGGAACAACTGTAGCCCTTAATGGAGTAAACTCATCTTTAACGCCATTGGCATGGGCCATTATTGCATCGGCACGTTCGGGATTAAAACCCATTGCCTCTACAAAAGTGTGATAATATATTTTACTTTTCTCTTTAACCGCTTTAGAAGAAATTTGATTAGAAATATCACCAATCGCTACAATTCCGTTATCAAACATCTGCTGATCGGCTTTTTCCATCGCCAGGTTAATCTCCTCAGCATTGCTTTGCCTACCTTTAATAATGCTTTGCACAAACTCAACCAAACCTGTATGTTCTGGTATTCGACCCAATAGGTGTGATAATTCCAGGTGGCAATGCGTATTGATAAAGCCTGGAACAATTACACCATCGTATTTTGTAACTGCAACGTTAAGCTTAAGTATTTCTTCTTCTGTAAAGATTTCTTCTATTTCTCCATTGGGATGAACAGCAACTGTTCCATTTTCGATGGGATTAGCGCTAACTGGAAAAACCCAATTGGCTGAAAAATATTTTAGCATGAACAAATTTAGGATTTTTACTTTTACGATTTCTTATGCATTTGGGGTAATAATGCAATTATTAGAATGCTTTTCAGAAAGACTTAAAATCTAATATCGTAAATTAAAAAGAGCCTCCTATCGGAATCGAACCAATGACCTACTGATTACAAGTCAGTTGCTCTACCAGCTGAGCTAAGGAGGCTTTTAATCGGGCTGCAATGATAGAAAAAATATTTCTTTTTTAAAAAATTAAATAAAATATATTTAACAAAATTAAGCCTTGGCTTCCTCTTTAACGGCTAATTGCCCGCAAGCGGCATCAATATCTTTACCCCGACTACGACGAATATTTGTGTTAATTCCCTGAGATTTAAGGTAATTAGCAAAGGCATCAATTTTATCGCCATCGGCATTCGTAAAATCGGCAAAAGAAATTGGGTTATATTCGATTAAGTTTACTTTGCAAGGTATATGTTTACAAAATTTAGCTAAATCAATCGCATCAGAAATTTCATCATTAAAATGATTGAAAACAATGTATTCGTAGGTTACTGGGTTTTTTGTTTTAGCGAAATAGTATTTTAGTGCATCGGCCAAAGCTTTTAACGAATTTGCCTCATTGATGGGCATAATTTCATTCCGTTTTTTATCGTCGGCAGCGTGCAGCGAAAGCGCAAGATTGAATTTTGCACCATCATCACCCAGCTTTTTAATCATTTTAGCAATACCAGCTGTAGAAACCGTAATGCGCTTATAACTCATGTTTAAACCATCGGGTGCCGTAATGCGTTCGATAGATTTTAAAACATTTGCATAATTTAACAAGGGTTCGCCCATACCCATATACACGATATTGGTAAGCGGATTATTGTAATTCTGTTTGGCTTGTTTATCGATTAGTACAACCTGATCGTAAATTTCATCAGCATTTAAGTTTCTCTTGCGGTCCATATAACCTGTTGCACAAAATTTACAGGTTAAGCTACAACCCACCTGCGAACTTACGCAAGCGGTCATACGATCTTCCAAAGGAATTAAAACACCTTCAACAATATTTCCATCAGCTAAACGAAACGTATTTTTAATGGTATGGTCGTTACTAAACTGAGAGTTGTTAACTTGTACAGCGTTAATCGTAAAACCTTCGTCCAATGCTTTCCGCAAATCTTTAGAAAGATTGCTCATATCATCGAAATTAGTTGCCGATTTTTCCCACAACCATTGATAGATTTGTTTTGCCCTGAACGCAGGTTGCTGCATAGCAGTTAGATGCTGTTGCAACTGAGGCAAATCTAATGAGCGGATATCGAGTTTTTTTGCTGTTACCATTTGCCGCAAAGGTACTTAAAAAGCATTTAAGCTGAAAGATTAAAGCTAAAAGACTAACAATCAGTACTTAATTTTACAATTTACTGTCTTGTGCTTTTATCGGCCCCTGCCTTTTGATGCGGGTTTACCTGTTGACTTGCCTTTTGCAGGTCTTGAATTCCGATTCGAGGAGTTACCTTTCCCAGTTGGTTTTGCTGAAGAATGACCAGAAGGCTTTTTTCCAAAAGATTTTTGGCCTGATGGCTTAGAAGTCTTTTTAGGTACTTCAGAATTCAATTCAGGAATTTCTTCCCAGGAGTTGGTTTTTTTCTTCGTGTTTTTAGATTTTGTCGCAACATCTGAAGATGATTTTTCGACACTTTTAATAATGCCGCCCATCTCCTCTTCTGTAAGCGCTCTAAATTCGCCTGTTGGAATCCCCTTAAGGTTAATGTTCATAATTCTGGTTCGCTCTAACTTGGTAACTTCGTAACCGAAATGTTCGCACATTCTACGAATTTGCCTGTTTAAACCTTGAATTAATATTATATTGAACACAAACGTACTAACCTGGCGGACTTTGCATTTACGTGTATTTACACCCAAAATTGGAACCCCGTTACTCATTTCGAAGATAAAATCTTCGGTTATTGGTTTGTTAACCGTTACAACGTATTCCTTTTCATGTTTATTCCCTGCCCGAAGAATCTTATTAACGATGTCGCCATTATTAGTTAAGAAAATTAAGCCTGAGGAGTCTTTATCTAACCGTCCGATTGGGAATATACGCTCACTGTAATTTACATAGTCAACAATATTATCACGAACGTTAGATTCTGTTGTACTGGTAATGCCAACAGGCTTATTAAACGCTAAAAGAATAAAATTGCTTTCTTCTTTAGGCTCAATATTGTGGCCGTTAACCATAACCCGATCACCTGCTAAAACCTGATCACCTATTTTGGCTCTTTTCCCATTAATAAAAACGTTGCCTTTTTCAATAAACCGATCTGCTTCACGGCGAGAACATAATCCGCTTTCGCTGATAAATTTATTTAAACGGGTTGCAGAACTGTTTTGCATAGATTGAATTTTATGCAAAGATATATTAAAAGCCTAAAAGGAAGTGTTTGTTTTAATCGAAGGAGTCGATTTAATCGCGAATCGCAAAATACTTCACAAATCTTTTGTGTTCTCTGTGGTAAAAACACCAAAGAGAACACAAAATTATAAAAGAGTAAGCTTAAAAGCTTTGATCATCGGCACTTGGCCCGTAGCTTCCTGGTATTGGAATATTTAATAATCTTAAATAAACACCTAGTTGGGCTCTGTGGTGGATAGTTTGGCTAAATGCAATCCTCACCATTTCGTATTTTGTCAGGTCGCCTAAAATCTGCTCCCCGTTTCGCAAAATCCATTGTTTATCAAAATTTTCGGGCGAAGCTTTTTCCAGTTCTGCTTTCCCGCTTTCATAGCTTTCTTCTAAAAGCTTAAGTAAATCTTCGTTGCTATCTACTTTTTTCTCTTCGTATGGCGCTGTTGCAAAATCTAATCCATTCGTAGTAAATGCTAAGCTTACCCAAGCTGGCAGTTCTGCAATATGACTTGCTAAGGATTTCATTTTCATGCTTTTTTCATGCGGTGCCCAGTCAAATTTATCAACTGGCACCAAAGCCAGAAACTTTTTAGTTGTGTTGAATTCCGATTCAAATTCTTTCAATAATGCTTTAATAATATCCATATTTTGTTGTTTTGTTTTTTCGATTGTGGTAATTTCCATTAATAGTAAGTCGGCTAAGCTCATGGTTTTTTGTTTTGGTACCACAAAGAAAATACCCCATACTGACAACCCTATGGCAGTGCGAAAAATTAAAAAAAAATTATTTTGAAAAGGGAGCGATGGATTAATAAACCCTACATTTTCGTACTTTTGCGCCTATGTCAGTTATTAAACCCTCGTTAGCAAAAGGTACACGCGATTTTTCGCCTGTTGAAATGGTAAAACGCAACTTTATTTACGATACAATTAAAACGGTTTTCAAAAAATATGGTTATGCAGAAATTCAAACACCTAGTTTTGAAAACCTTTCTACCTTAACTGGAAAATACGGCGATGAAGGTGATAAGCTGATTTTTAAAATTCTTAATAGCGGCGAGTATTTAAAAGATCCGAAGAAAAAATCTTTCGACTTTGCTCAGGATGACAATAGCAATAAGTTAATTCCTTTAATTTCTGAGAAAGCTTTACGTTATGATTTAACTGTTCCTTTCGCTCGCTACGTAGTTATGCACCAGCACGAAATCACCTTACCTTTTAAGCGTTTTCAGGTTCAACCTGTTTGGCGTGCCGATAGACCACAAAAGGGAAGATACCGTGAATTTTATCAGTGCGATGTAGATGTAGTGGGCTCTGAAAGTTTATTAAACGAAGCAGAATTTATCCTGATTTACAATGAAGCTTTAGCTAAACTTGGCTTAAAAGATTTTAGCATCAAAATTAATAATAGAAAAATTCTATCAGGCATTGCCGAAATTATAGGTAAACCTGATTTAATTATCGACATGACTGTTGCGATCGACAAACTGGATAAAATTGGTTTGGATGGTGTAAGTAAAGAATTATTAGAACGCGGTTTTACCGAAGATGATTTGGAAAAACTTCGTCCTGTTATTTTATTAGAAGGAAGCAACGAAGAAAAACTGGGCAGCTTAAAGGAAGTTTTAGCAACTTCTGAAACAGGTTTGAAAGGCGTTGCCGAAATTGAGCAGGTTTTTGATTATGTGGAAAGCCTGATTTCTTATGGCCTTCCTTTAACGGCTAAACTGGAACTAGACATTACATTAGCCCGCGGTTTAAACTATTACACAGGTTGCATTTTCGAGGTTAAAACCAACGAGGTTGCCATGGGTAGCATCGGCGGTGGCGGCCGTTACGATGATTTAACGGGCATGTTTGGTTTGAAAGATTTAACTGGAGTTGGCGTTTCATTTGGTGCCGACAGAATTTACGATGTGCTTGAAGAATTAAATCTTTTCCCTTCATCGGCAGAGGTTGGAACCAAAGTTTTAATTAGTAATTTCGATGCCGAGGCAGAAAAATATGCTTTACCAATTTTACAGCAATTTAGAAATACTGGTATTTCGGCCGAATTATACCCTTCTTCAGCGAAGCTGAAAAAACAAATGACTTACGCTGATGCAAAAAATATCCCCTACGTAATTTTAATTGGTGGTGATGAAATCGCAAGCGGCGAGTTAACTTTGAAAGATATGCAAAGCGGTGAGCAGAAAAAAATGACTGCCTTAGCCATAATGGATTTATTGAAATAAACATTAATGAAATGGTCTGTGAAGACACAGACCATGGATGAACTCCAATCCATTAACCGTTGGTTGAAACCAACGGCAATGAATATAGCAAGATTTATAATGCATTGTGTATGGAGAAATGTGCCTTTCATTTGCAGGCTGCTTAGCTACTTGTTTTATATTATGCGTTTAACGGTTTTAGCATAATCCTTCGTTTTTAAACCCGATTGAAGTGAAAGGCCCGTAAACGAGGTACGAGTGCGGACTTGTAACGGAGCTGGGCTGAATAATGCGAAAAGTTACTGAATGTTCTTTTTCAAATAATTATTTAATGGTCTGTGAAGAGGCTGAGATTGCTTCGTGCCTCGCAATGACGATAGCCTTATGCATTGTGCTTAACTAAGTATCTACCGCCCAACCCGCAATAAAATCGGGAAATGCACATCCTTAACCGCATCGTTTCCCCAGGCTTCTTTAAGTTCGGTAAACATATATTCTAAAGGATTTCTATCATTCGCTTTTTTATAATGTTGTAACGAAGACCAGGTGTTTAAATAACCGATCAGCTGGTTAAAATTCCACGAGGTTTTGATTTGAAAATGTGGCGCTGTAATTTCTTCAAAGGGAAAAGGAATGGTTTTGTAACCTTCTTCGATATACCTGCGTTCGCTATCCCAGTATTTACCTAATATATCTTCGTAAAGTTTATGAACCACTTTATCTACTTTTTTATCGATAAACATTACGCCGTAACCAATTACAGCAATTAGTCCGTTGGGTTTTAAGGTTCGTTTTACCTCACTGTAAAATGCATCAAAATTAAACCAATGTATGGCTTGGGCAACCGTAATCAAATTAAAACTCGCATCGGGTACATTCGCTTGGTCTGAAGACTCAACCTGATAAACGATATTTGGAAGTTTTAATGCCTGGCTTAACTGTTTTTCGCTTATATCTGTAGCATACACCCCAGTGAAATGTTGAGCCAGCACCCGCGCCACTTGCCCGTTTCCTGTTGCGCAATCCCATGCCGAATCTTTTTGATCTACCAGAGCGAATATAAAATCATATAATTCCTGAGGATAGGTTGGTCGATAAATAGCGTATTCCGCAGCTTGATTGGAAAAGTTATCTTTCATGTTTCTAACGATTGACGAATTATCTTACAATAAATACTAACTTAAACAAAAAGATTGCAATTTGTGTTTAAAATTCTCTCCTTCGAAAACTCATTATTAACCGATCAAGTAAAGCATGAATAAACCAGCAGACGATTTTACATCAAAAGAAATTGACGAGGTTAAATATAGGTTAAAATCTATTTTCGGTGGTTCAGTTGGAAATTTGGTAGAATGGTACGATTGGTACACGTATTCTGCATTTGCACTATACTTTTCACCTGTATTTTTCCCTAACAGTAACCCAACAGCTCAGCTTTTAAATAGCGCTGGAATTTTTGCAGTAGGTTTTTTAATGCGCCCGATTGGCGGCTGGTTATTTGGCAGTATTGCTGATAAACAAGGAAGAAAGAAATCGATGGCACTTTCGGTGCTAATTATGGCTATCGGTTCATTAATTATTGGATTAACGCCAGGCTATAAACAAATCGGAATTTTCGCACCATTATTATTGGTATTTGCCCGATTAATTCAGGGCTTAAGTACGGGTGGCGAATATGGAACATCTGCAACATACCTGAGCGAAATGGCTACAAAAAAACATCGGGGCTTTTATTCAAGTTTTCAATATGTAACCTTAATCGGAGGCCAGTTGCTTGCCTTAGGCATTCAGTTAATTCTTCAAAACTGGTTGTTAACCCCAGCAGAGCTACAAGATTGGGGATGGAGAATTCCATTTTTTATCGGTGCAATTTTATCTTTTATCGCACTTTATCTGAGAAGACACATTGATGAAACTTCGGCATTTAAAAAGAATAAAGAGGAGAAAAAAGGCGGACTTGCCATATTATTGAAATACCCAAAAGAGGTTCTTACAGTGGTAGGTTTAACATTAGGCGGCACAATTGCTTTTTATACCTTCAGTACCTATATGCAGAAATTTTTAGTAAACACTGTGCATTTGAGTAAAGAAACCTCAACAACTTTATCTTTTATTTCCTTACTGCTTTTTGCCATTATGCAACCTTTATTCGGACTATTATCTGATAAAATAGGTAGAAAACCATTATTAATTGTCTTTGGCATAATGGGGAGTTTGTGTACTTATCCAATTTTAACAGGACTGGCGAGCGAAACCAATACAACCATAATTTTTCTTTTGATGATTGGTGCATTAATTATTGTAAGTGGTTACACCAGCATTAACGCAGTAGTAAAGGCCGAGTTATTTCCTGCCGAGATAAGAGCTTTAGGAGTTGGGCTGCCTTATGCTTTAACGGTTGCCATTTTCGGTGGAACGGCCGAATACTTCGCCCTTTGGTTTAAAAACATAGGCCACGAAAGTTACTTCTATTGGTATGTTACTGGTTGTATTTTAATTTCTTTGATTTTATATACGACCATGAAAGATACAAAGCATCATTCTAAAATAGAAGATTAGGTATTAACCATAGATAAAATGAAACATCAAACGCTGCTACTTCTGTGTTTCCTTGGTAAAACCTAATTTACAAAAGCACTCAAATTTCCTATATTTACGATTATGCAAAATCAAGCCCCACTAGCCGAAAGAATGCGCCCTCAAAATCTTGATGAATATGTTGGGCAAAAGCATTTGGTTGGTACTGGTGCAGTTTTACGCAAGGCGATAGAAAGTGGCCAGTTACCTTCGATGATTTTCTGGGGACCTCCAGGAGTTGGAAAAACAACCTTAGCTTATATTATTTCGCAAGCTCTAGACCGCCCATTTTTTAACCTAAGTGCAATTAATAGTGGCGTAAAGGATATTCGTGATGTAATAGATAAAGCTGCAGCTTTAAAGGATAGCTTTTTAGGTTTACCAATTTTGTTTATCGATGAGATTCACCGTTTCAGTAAATCGCAGCAAGATAGTTTGCTTGGTGCTGTGGAGCGTGGTTTGGTTACGCTAATTGGCGCAACCACCGAAAATCCATCTTTCGAAGTTATTTCCGCTTTGCTTTCCAGGTGTCAGGTTTACATTTTAAAATCGCTAACCGAAGAAGAATTAGCAGGCTTACTTCAAACTGCAATTAAAAAGGACGTTATCCTTGCTCAAAAGAAAATTACAATAAAAGAGCATGAGGCTTTAATTCGGTTAAGCGGCGGCGATGCACGCAAGCTTTTAAATGTACTCGAAATTGCTATTAATGGCATTGGTGGCGATAAAATGATGCTGACTAATGAGAACGTTTTGGCGCATGCACAGCAGAATTTAGCCCTATATGATAAAGCTGGCGAACAACATTACGACATCATTTCTGCATTTATTAAATCCATCCGCGGCAGCGACCCGAATGCAGCAGTTTATTGGCTTGCCAGAATGATAGAAGGCGGCGAAGACCCGTTATTTATTGCCCGAAGGTTGCTTATTCTTTCATCAGAAGATATTGGAAATGCAAACCCAAATGCCCTGCTCCTGGCCAATAATTGTTTTACGGCTGTAAATGTAATTGGTTACCCAGAGGCCAGGATTATTTTATCGCAATGCGTAACCTATCTGGCTAGCTCGCCAAAAAGCAATGCATCATACGAGGCGATTAATCATGCTCAGGCTTTGGTTAAGCAAACAGGGAATTTACCTGTACCCTTACACATTCGTAATGCGCCAACCAAATTGATGAAAAACATTGGCTATGGGAAGGATTATAAATATTCTCATGGGTATGAAGGAAACTTTGAACCTCAGGAATATTTTCCGGATGAGTTAAGCGGAACCAAACTTTACGATCCTGGTAAAAACCCAGCTGAAGAAAAGCTTAGAGAAAAACTTCGCCAAAACTGGAAAGATAAATACAAATATTAGTGTAACATTTACTAAAAAAGATATACTAATTACCAAACATTAACTAAACACCTAAATTATATATGCTGAGTACTTTTTTAAGCCATCAAAGGAAATCTTTTTGGCGTTCGCGAAACAGAGGCAGTAGTATTGCCACACAAATCGTTTTGGGTTTTTTTATGCTTTATTTTCTTGTGCTTGCGCTTGGAGCAGGCTTTGGAATGGCTCATTTACTAAAATATTTCTTCCCCAATCAGGATGTTATCAAAAGTTTTAACGGAATTATTTTGTACTATTTTGCATTCGATTTTATTATGCGGGTGCAGTTTCAGGATTTACCAACCCTAAGTATCGTTCCATATCTTCACTTAAGAATAAAGAAAAGTAAAATCATTGGCTTCTTAAATGTTAAAGCTCTTTTTTCTGCTTTTAACCTTTGGCCATTTTTTATTTTCCTGCCTTTTTGTTTCATGAAGATAGCGCCTACTCATGGCGCACTCCTTACAATAACGTACATAGTTTCTATATTTTCTTTAGCTGTATTTAACAATTATCTGGCTTTATATATCAAACGAAAATCGATCACAAATACCTGGTACACGTTTGTAGGCTTCGCTCTTTTTGCAGGCTTTGCAGCGCTAGATTATTACAAAATAATCTCCATCATGGCATTTTCTGATGCTGTTTTCCAGGCCATTGCTGCTCATCCTTATTATGGTTTTATATTTCCGATTGCTGCTTTTGGGATCTTTAAATTAAACGCTGATTTTCTTCGCAAAAATTTATATGTAGAAGAATTAAGTAGCAAACAAGAGAAAAAAGTAAGTACAGATTACGCCTTTTTAAATCGTTTCGGAAGAGTTGGAGAACTTGCCGCTTTAGAGCTGAAGTTAATTCTTCGCCATAAACGTTCTCGTTCTTCTTTGATTTTAGGCTTCTTTTTCCTGTTTTACGGTTTTATTTTTTATAAAGAAAAGGCTATAGATCGAAATGCTTTCGGACAAATGATGTTCGCCGCTATTTTCATGACGGGTATTTCAATCATCATTTACGGTCAGTTTATGTTTGCCTGGCAAAGTGCTCATTTCGATGGCTTATTGGCTAACAAAATCAACTTTAAAGATTATATAAAAGCTAAATTTTTATTGTTCACTATTGGCGCAACAGTTATTACTTTGTTAGCCAGCTTTTATGGGTTTTTAAGTCCTAAGTTATTGCTTCTACACATTGCCGCTTATCTATACAATATTGGTTTTGGAACAGTAATCGTGCTTTATTTGGCTACTTTAAATTATAAGCGCTTAGATATTAATAAAGCCGCAAGCTTTAATTACCAGGGTACTGGCGCTACACAATGGCTGCTGATGTTTCCATATGCTTTAACACCAATTTTATTATACCTGCCATTTGGCATTATGAATTTACCCTACTGGGGATTAATGGTTGTGTCGTTATTCGGATTAATTATGCTTTTAATGCGTGGTTTCTGGGTAAACTTCATCACTGCAAAATTTGAAAAACAACGTTATAAAATAGCCGAAGGCTTTAGAGAATAATTATGATTTTAGAAGTTAAAAATTTGAAAAAAGTTTATGGCGATAAAACCGTTGTAAACATAGAGCACGTACAGATTGAGCAAGGCGAAACCGTAGGTTTAGTAGGTAACAATGGCGCTGGAAAAACTACTTTTTTTAGAATGCTTTTAGATTTAATTCGTCCGAGTGAGGGGGAAATTTTATCAAAAGGCGAGAACGTTATGCAAAGCGACAATTGGAAAAATTACACTGCATCGTTTTTAGATGAAGGTTTTCTGATTGATTATTTAACACCTGAAGAATATTTTATTTTTATTGGTGGTTTGCACGATTTAAGTGTTGCAGATGTCTCAGCATACCTTACACAATACGGGGAATTTTTTAATGGCGAGATTTTAAACAGTGGCAAATACATACGTGATTTTAGTAAAGGAAATCAGGTTAAAGTTGGTATTGCTGCAGCTTTAATGCAAAAACCAGAAATCTTAATTCTAGACGAACCTTTTGCCAATTTAGATCCAACAACCCAAATTCGTTTAAAAAATCTATTAAAGGCACAAAGTGGAAGTATGACTACCTTTATATCTAGTCACGATTTAAACCACGTTACAGATGTTTGTAACCGAATTATTTTAGTAGAAAAAGGTATTGTAATTAAAGACTTTAAAACCGACGAAAATACACTTAAAGAGTTGGAAAGTTACTTTTCCGCTTAGTTTTTGTACTAATAATGATACAATCAAAGCGTCCCGACAAATCGGGGCGCTTTTTTATTTAGTCATTAATTATTCTTTTTTGCTCTATTGAATATAATTAGGTTTAAAATTTAGAGATAATAATTTTTGGCATTGTGTTTGAATAAGGATTCCACGGAAATTAAACCACAATTATTATGAGTATTTCAAAAGTAAGAATAGCAACATTAAGCATAGGATTAGCAGTAGGTTCAATGGCACTTCAAAGCTGTGACAGTTTAACTAAAACACAGAAAGGTGCTGGTATTGGTGCTGCTGCTGGTGGTGTTATTGGTGCATTAATCGGCAAAAAAGCTGGTAATACAGCAGTAGGTGCATTAATTGGTGGTGCTATTGGTGGCACAGCGGGTGCATTTATTGGTCGTAGAATGGATAGACAAGCAGCAGAAATTCAAAAAGCAATTCCTAATGCAGAGGTTATCCGCGAGGGTGAAGGTATTATTGTAAAATTTGACAGTGGCATTTTATTCGATTTCGATAAAACAGCGCTAAAAGAGGCAGCAAAAACAAACGTTCAGAGTTTAGCCGCATCATTAACCCAATACCCAGATACAGATATTAAAATTATCGGCCACACAGATAGCCGTGGTACAGAACAATATAACATGGGTTTATCAGAAAGAAGAGCAGCAGCTGTTAAAGCTTATGCAGTTTCTCAAGGTGTTCCATCATCAAGATTGGTAACTATTGGTAAAGGTTTTGCCGAGCCAATTGCTGATAATGAAACTGATGCTGGCCGTGCGGCTAACCGTCGTGTTGAAATTGTAATTGTAGCAAATGATGCATTAAAAGCAACTGCACAAAAACAAGGTTAATATTCGCTAATTCCCTCTACCTATGAGGTCATTATATAGCCATCCCGAAGTTTAAAAGCTTCGGGATTTTTTTTTTGCAAATTTTATCATTCAGAAAAGCTCACCTTCATTTCGAGCAAAGTAGAAAACCACGATTCTCAGCGAAGCAAAATCTTTCAAATTAAAAGATCCGCTCCGTTTCGCCACGCTACAGTCGAGAAGACGAGCAATGTTGTTTTTTACAAGAAATAGAAATTATTTACTAAAGACTTTAACCTTCAATATTCCAATAATTAGAAAATGAATGGTTCTGTACTTTTGGGTCAGTAAAGTCCTGCCATTCGCTCTAGCTCCGCAAGAAAAATCAGGAGGCTGCCGCTGCTGTCAGGTTTAAATACAGTAGGCAATGCAAAAAAACCGAACGCATAACCAATTTGCCACCAAAATAGCCCCGACATAAACGGAAATACTTTTTGTTTGCTGCAACCTTTAAATGCCCAATTACCATAAACCAAAAGATTGTAGTATTGGCGGGAACCAGGTTACCGAAGCACCACAGACATTGCGCTTCAAAAAATTATATTAACTAAAAGACAGCTTGCCTGGAGAGCTATCGGTAAAAGTGCTACTTCAAAAAGGAGGAATAAACTTTAAGAATAAATATCTTCAAAATAGCTTACTACCAAAGATTTCATGAGCATTTCCTGCTCCAGCATGGTGTACGGTGGTATGGCTTTAACAAGTTTCCAATGTGGCCAGCCATCCTGATCCAGACCTTCTAATTCATAAAAGCCCATTTCGCTTAATAAACGGCAGGTAGCAATGTGCATCAACTCCTCTTTCTGTCGCTTGCTATATTTTTTTGGCCCTTTACCCAGTTCCTGAACACCAATCAAAAAAAGCATTACCTTTAAATCTGGAAAATCTGAATCAAATTCTTTAGAAATCTTTTCCTGTAAAATTTTCCACTTGCTGTTAATCTCCGACGGTTTCATATTTGCAAAGATAATGTAAAAAGGTTTACAGCGTTCGACAAAAGCCCAATGCTTTCGGCAACAGCCCTAGGTGATTACTGTAATTTTGGCTACATTTATAACCTATGAGCACAACTTCGAATAATACAATTACGGCAGGTTTATTAGCTTACGGCATGTCTGGCAAGGTTTTTCATGCGCCTTTCTTACACACCCATAATGGTTTTAATTTAAAGGCTGTTGTAGAGCGTAGCAATAAAAATGCGGCTAATGATTACCCAGAAATTACAAGTTATAATAGTGTTGATGAACTTTTAAACGATTCGGGAATTGAACTGGTCATTGTTAATACACCTAATAATCTTCATTACGAACATGCTAAAGCTGCACTTTTAAAAGGCAAACATATTCTTGTAGAAAAGCCTTTTACAGCTACATCTACACAGGCAAAAGAACTTTTTGAATTAGCTGATAAATCGGGGAAGCAAATCTTCTTTTATCAAAATCGCCGCTGGGACAGCGACTTTGCCTCAGTAAAAAAAGTACTTGCAAGTGGTAAATTAGGGAAGCTAAACGAAATGCATCTACGTTACGACCGCTATAGAAACACCATTGGGCCAAAAGCCTTTAAAGAAAAAGCAATCGAAGCCAGTGGCTTACTTTATGATTTGGGGCCGCATCTTTTAGATCAGGTAATTAGCCTTTTTGGCAAACCAATAAGCTATTATAAAACTTTAGGAAAAAACAGAAAAGGCACTGAAGTGGATGATTACTTTACCATTCAGTTGAATTATCCTGATAGTGTAAATGTATTTGTAACCTCTAGTATGCTAGTGGTAAATCCGCAGGCAGCATTCGTTTTACATGGTGTTTACGGCAGCTTTATAAAACAAAGAGCCGATATACAAGAAGAACAATTATTAGCTGGCATGAAATTAACGGATGATGTTTACGGGATTGAGCCAAAAGGCAAAGAAGGTTTGCTAACGACTATAGATAATGAAGGAAATAAAACCGAAACCATTATCCCATCAGAAATTGGAAGTTACCTGCCACTCTTTGATGCGGTTTATGAATCTTTAACAAGTGATAAGCCTTATCCCGTTACGCGTGAAAACGTTATTACCCAATTGGAAATTTTAGAAAGCTAAGCCCTAAAATTCCTGTAATACTATACTATGAATTCGTTACCATTTGCCTACCTCATTCCAATATTTTTATTGGCATTATACTTTAATTTCAGAAAAAAGAAACCGCTTATCGATCCGCTTACAGATGTTGATAAGAAAATTTTAGATGATTATGTAAGTTATTATCATCACTTAGATTCTACCGATAAACTTAGGTTTGAGCAAAAAGTTGCTGAATTTTTCAGTACGGTAAAAATTGAAGGCGTTGGTGTAGAAATGACCACTCTTGATGAGTTATTAATAGCATCTAGTGCTGTAATTCCCATTTTTGGCTTTAAAGACTGGCAATATAAAAATCTTTCAAGCGTTTTGCTTTATCCTGATACCTTTAATAATGATTTTCAATTTGAAGGAGGCGAAAGAAATATTATGGGTATGGTTGGCAGTGGTTATATGAATGGACAAATGATTTTATCCCGCTCGGCCTTACGTCATGGTTTTTCGAAAAGTGCAGGCAAGGAAAATACTGCAATCCACGAGTTTGTACATCTTTTAGATAAATCGGATGGTGCTACCGATGGTGTTCCTGAAAATTTGATCGGCCATGAATATACATTGCCCTGGATAAAAATGATGCATGAGGAAATTGAAAAAATAGAAGATAACAAATCTGATATCAATCCATACGCAATCACCAATCAGGCAGAATTTTTTGCTGTGGTTTCTGAATACTTTTTCGAAAAACCCGAATTGTTAAAAGAAAAACATCCAGACTTATATTTTCAATTAAGTCGTATTTTCGCACAAAAGCCTGCTGGTTAATATTAAAAATTAAATTAATAGATAATGAAATTCTTAATCTCTTTTCTTTGTTTTTCAGTTTTCTTAAGCACTTTCGCACAGAAAACCTACCTCTTAAAACAAGATTATCCCGTTGGAAAGAAATATGATTATTCCATCAACTCAGATCAGATTATAAATCAGAAAGTAAGTGGAAAAAGTTTAAACTATGTACAAAATGTAAGCACAGATTATAGTTTCGACATTACAGGAACGAAGGGTTTGGACAAAAATATAAAGGTTACGTACAAACGAATTACCATCAAATCGATAGGTATGGGAAATGAACTAATTCTCGATTCGGATAAGGAAGAGGTTGGTAAGCAAAATCCATTTGCTGGATTAAAAAACTCGAGCTTTGATATGGTATTATCGCCTAATGGCTCGATAAAATCGGTTTCAGGAGTTGAATCCATGGTAGATCGTATGGCAGTAAAAATATCTACCGATACTGCTCAGATTAAGCAAATTAAACTGTCACTCAGCAAGCAGTTTAATAGTGAAGTGATCAGGCAAACCTTAGAATCCTCGATGCGGATTTATCCCGAGAAAGCAATTAAGGTTGGCGATAGCTGGATTGTGAATTCGAAGATGAAAATTACCATGCCTATCGAATCAATCACGACTTACACATTAAAGGAAATTAAGGATGGTATTGCGATATTAGCAATTAGAGCTACTCTAATTTCGAAAGGCGATTTCGATAGTATGGGCAATAAAATGCAAACCGATTTAAAGGGCATGAACATTGGCGACGCACAGATTGACCTTAAAACAGGTTTGATTTTATCTAGTCACACCCGTATAGAATTGTATGGTAAAATGAAAGCAGTAGATCAGGATATCGATTTCGATATGGAGGGTATTAACAAAATTTCAGGTAAAGCAGCTAATTAAAACGGCCTTTACCTGTAACCTAATTGCCAACAAAAAACGCTACAAACTTCCTGTTAAAGCGACTAAAAACTCCGTTCTGATTTCTATGTGTGGGATATGACCGCAGGCTTCGAACTCAACAATTTTAGAACCTGGAATCCTCAAAGCGGTGTTTTTTCCTAAGAACCGATAAAGACCATGAATTGCCTGCTGATCGGCATTTAAAAGCCCTTTCCCAACTATTGTTTTATCTTCCTTGCCGATAAAGAGAATAGTTGGAACTTTCAAATCTTTAAATTCATCAACAACTGGCTGTTCATAAATCATATTATAAGTTAACGCTGCCACCTTTGCATATTTTGGAAAATCGGCACTAAAAGTTACTCCAGCACCAATATTGACAAGATATTCGTAATCGGGTTTCCAAACGGTAAAATATGAACTTTTGTAATACTGACGAATGCTTTCTGCTGTATTTTTAAGCTCACGCTGGTACTGTTCTTCAACTGTTGACACTGGCACAAAAGTTTTATAATCTTCTAAACCTATCGGGTTCTCCAGCAAAAGTTTGTCCATTCTTTCTGGATACATTAATGCAAATCGAGTAGCAAGCATACCGCCCATACTATGCCCTAAAATTGAAGTTTTTTGAATGCCCAAAGTATCTAATAATTTTTTATTCCATTCGGCCAGTTGTTTAAAACTGTAATTAATAATTGGTTTTGAAGAGCGACCAAAACCAATCTGGTCGGGTGCAATAACCCTGAAACCAGCTGATGTAAGCGCTTTAATTACATGCCCCCAATAGTAGCCTCCAAAGTTTTTACCGTGAAAAAGCATAACTGTTCTTCCATTTGGCGTGATGCTTGGCGCCACATCCATATAGGCCATTCTCACATCCTGGCCCTCCACTGTTATCGGTAAATATTTAATTGGGTAAGGATACTTTACATTTTCCAGATTAATAGAAAGTGTATCAATTTTCTGGGCAAATACAGTTGTTAATGATAAAAACGAAAGGGTAAGTAAAACGAAAAATATTCTCATGGTTAAATCTTCTGATGTAATGCAATTTGCTAATCGGCCAAAATTAGTCTTTAATTTATCTTATTCGCCTTTTTAAAGACGAAAAACCATGCCTAATTTTAATTAGAAAACAATAAAACCCAGGCTCTTTAATCAGAAACCTGGGTTCTATCATTAGAATAAAAACTGAAAAGATGGCTAACTAGTTTTTAAACATCGTTTTTAAAACATAAACAGGCATATTTACTTTTGTAGAATCTGAGAGTGAACCCGAAGCTTTATTAACCTTTATATTAGTTAAATTTATATTCGATTTTCCTTCAGTTTTAATTGATAAGTCATCTATAAGATATTTGTCTTTCTTAGATTCATCACCTTCAATTTCGATATTTGAAGTACCAGTTGCATTAATCTTTAATGATCTAAATGATGCTGCTTCTGTCTTGAAATCAGCGTTTTTAAGAGTTAAATCAAGCGAGGTAATTGTTTTTTTATCCATAGAGAATTGTTGAACACTATCTGCTACCATTGATAGGCTATTCAATTTGGAGTCGGAATTTAACCATACAGACCCAATTCTTGAAGCCTTTAAGTTAAGTGAATCCCTATTACTAATCCACAAACTTAAACTGTTTCCCTTAGAAGCACTAAAGTCAACAATATTTGGTGCATAAATGTATAATTGAGCTCTTCTATATTTTTGTTCAACGGCACTTTTAAAAGAAATTTGAAGAACTCCAAGATCATTAACATCATAGCTGATTAAGTTTTTAAATTCTTCTGATATTTTTACGCCTGTGTTGTCGTCCTTTATCAAAACGATATCCAATTCCAATCCTCTACCATCTAAGATCTCAACTGCGGTAAATGATTTACTTATTTTTTCACTTAAGTATCCTTCAGATGGGGTATCAAAATGCGCTTCGTTTTTATTTTCTTTTAACGCATTCTTTTTATCGGTGTAATTCATTTTCACAGTTATCGCAACAACTATAATCGGAATTAGGATCAATGAAATTGCTAATGCAATTAATAATTTATTACTTGTTTTCATGGTTTTAAGCGTTAAAATTTTCTTTAACAAATGTTTTATAATTGGTTTCAAGTTCATCAAAACCAATATTTAGCAAATAGATGTTTCGGAATACAACAGGTAATTCCTCGTCTATAAACTGTATTTTACGATAGCTTTTTACATTTTCTATAGCATCATCGGCAATAAAAAAACCAATGCCTCTTTTATTATTGATGATATTTTTATTTTGCAAAAACTCATAAGTGCGCATTACTGTATTAGGGTTCACTTCCATCTCTACGGCAAGCTCTCTAACTGATGGCACTTTCTCGTCGGCTTTCCATTTTTCCAACAAAATATGTTCGCAAACATAATCTGCTATCTGAAGGTATATTGCCTTATTATCTCTAAATTCCATATCTGTACCTATTAAAAAATTAAACCTCTTTTTCTTTAAGGCGCACATAAGCTATGGCCCAGAAAATTAATGTTAAGAGCGCCGTAATTAGAAAGATTAGCAAAAATGCCATGTCTTTATCTGATTGATGCTTACCTGGACCAACATTAACCATACCTTCGGTTAGCAGGCCAGCAGCTTTAACAACCAAGTATGTTGCTATTCCTGAAAAAACCATAACCGATACTGCTGTTTTAATGTAGTGAAACCTGTTAAAATAAATTGAGCCCAAAAGAAACACACTCGTCACAAGAAAAGGTATTGCTAAAAAACTTCTCAAAAACGTTCTGTAATTCACATCATAGAAAATTTGAGCGGCAATACTCTCAACGGGTTGAATCGCTTTTTTACTATCGCCATTAATTTTAAATTCGGCTAAATGTGCATTTATATACTTGACGAATGCCAAATCGGTTATATAAAAAAGAATCAGATAGCTTAGTAAGCTTAATATAGCTGTGTAAAAAACACCTGTCAGAAATTTTTCAAAAGTAGAAGCTGGGGTCATTAACTCTAATATGGCTCTTGATTTTTGACCGAGTAAAGAAAAATAGCTGCTGGCTACAATACTGATAAACAGAAAACCTAATATTAAAAATAACGGATAACGAAACCGCATATCTAAATTCGAGTCGTAATCAAAATTATTAGCTTTTGAGGGCAATGGAGCGCTGTAAGCATAAAATCCGATGATCACCCCAATAACTACAACTAAACTGATCAAGTAAATTTTCCCAAAATCTAACCATTGTCTTTTTAGCAATAAGCCAAATCGATTTATATTAAATGTGTTGTTCATAGCTTTAGTTAAAAAGGGGTTTAAATTTAATTTTCTCTGCAAGAATGGCATTGAATAATAGCTCCATATCAAGCTTACTATCTTCATTATGGAAATTTGGCATTACTGCATTGTAACCCGATAATGATGGCTCAGCATAAATAATACTTTCATCCAATTCCTTAACTTTTTTGAAAGTTAATTTTTCGGTTATTTCCTCTACAGATGCTTTAAGGGCTACATCATTTTCATCAAGCATAATCACCGTATCGATCAGGTTATCTAAATCCCTAACCTGATGGGTAGAAATAATAATGCAACGTTCTTCTGTTAGGGCAGAAGCCATAATTTTTCTGAACTGTGCTTTCGAAGGGATATCCAAACCATTAGTAGGTTCATCCATTATAATTAACCTGGCCTGGGTAGCTAGACCAAAAGCAATAATAAATTTCTTTTTCTGGCCATAACTCATATTGATTAGTTTATTACTTGCGGGAATATCAAATTCCTTTAATAATTCGGAGAAATAGCTGTGGTTAAAATTTTTATAAAACGGTGCGTTTGCCTTAACATATGAATCTATTTTAACCGATGGTAAATAAAACTCCTCTGGAATAAAGCAAATTTGCTCTAATAATTCTGGTTGTCGCTTTGCAGGATTAAAACCCATTACATCCAGCGAGCCACTTTGTGCATACACCAAACCAGCTAAATTTTTTAACAAGGTTGATTTCCCTGCACCGTTTTTTCCAAGCAAACCGTAAATATGACCGTTGCTTAAACGCATACTCATATTTTTAAATAATGGCTTATGCTTGCTGTAACCAAAATTCAGATTGTTAATTTGTATCATACCTACTGTATTAGTTAAATAATACACTAAAGTATGTTGTATTTTTATAACCTCCAAATTATTTCGTAGATATTTTTTTAAATAGCGGTTTTTATAACGCCTCTGTAAAATATCAGTTTAATGTTAGTTGCATTAAAACATCCTTAATACAAGGATTGTATGTTTGTATGATAACATAGAATTATGGATGTAAAATGGGCGTATTTACTTAGCAGATTAGCCATTGGATTAAGTTTTTTCGGGCATGGCCTTGTTCGTTTACCAAAACTTGATGGCTTTAGTAATTGGATGATGGGGCAATTTACTAAGTCTTCTATCCCAGAATTTTTGGTTTTACCTTTTAGTTATGCTTTACCAATTCTGGAGTTTGCCGCTGGTTTAATGATTTTAATTGGTTTGTTTACCAGGCAAGGATTATTACTTGCAGGAGCAGTTTCACTTGCATTAATTTTTGGCACAACCATGATCGAAAATTGGGAAGCATTGCCATCACAGCTCATTCACGTTGCCTTTACATCGGTGTTATTAGCGTACCTACCGCAAAATAGTTATGCGGTTGATCATCTTTTAAAAAAATAATTATGGAATACAGAAAAATTGGAGATTCAGATTTAGAACTCTCGGTAATCACTTTTGGTGCCTGGGCTGCAGGTGGCTGGATGTGGGGAAGCACAGACCGAAATGATGCAATTAATGCTATAAAAGCTGGTTATGATTTAGGCGTAACCTCTATTGATACCGCCCCTATTTACGGACAAGGCGATAGTGAAGAAATTGTTGGTGATGCAGTTAAAGGAATTTCGAGAGATAAAATTCAACTTGTAACCAAGTTTGGGATGCGTTGGGATTTAGCAAAGGGCGATTTTGGTTTCAAAAGTAAAAACAACGATGGTAAGGAAATCGACATTTATAAATACGCGGGTAAGGAAAGTGTAATTTACGAATGCGAGCAATCTTTAAAGCGCTTAGGAACTGATTATATCGATTTATATCAAATTCACTGGCCCGAATCGACAACGCCAATCAGCGAAACCTTCGAAGCCGTTGGCAGATTAATAGAACAAGGAAAAGTACGATACGCAGGTGTTTGCAATTATGATGTTGCCCAGTTAAAAGAAGCTAATGAAACCTTAAACATTATTTCAAACCAGATTCCCTTTAGCATGGTTAATCGTGGTGTAGAAAACGAAATTGTACCATATTGCATTGAAAATAACAAATCAATTTTAGCTTATAGCCCGATGGAGCGAGGTTTGCTAACGGGTAAAATGACCAAAGATTATAAATTCGAAGAAGGCGACCACCGTCAGGGAAATCCATTCTTTAAATCAGAAAGCATCGAAAAAACGAATGCCTTTTTAGCTAAAATTAAGCCTTTAGCTGAGGAGAAAAATGCAACTTTATCACAGCTGGTTCTACGTTGGACCGTTGAGCGCCCAGGGATTACAATTGCTTTAGCGGGTGCAAGAAATGCAAAACAATCTGTGCAAAATGCAGAGGCTATAAATGTAAAGTTAACTGCTGAAGAAATTGAGTTTATTAATACAGAACTTAAAAGCGCAGGATTTTAAATTTTAGTTAATTACTTTCGTTTGTCATTATGAGCTTGCCAAATGTTTTCAACAAGTTCAGACTAACATTAATTCATACATCACAAAAAATCAGTCATGTCTAAATTATTTTCTCCTTTTACAATAAAGGATGTAACATTAAAAAACAGAATCGTTATCTCACCAATGTGTCAATATTCTGCTGTTGATGGTTTTGCCAACGACTGGCATTTGGTACATCTCGGCAGCCGTGCTGTTGGTGGTGCTGGATTAATTATCCAGGAAGCTTCGGCTGTAACGCCCGAAGGTAGAATTACTTATGCCGACTTAGGCATTTGGAAAGATGAACACGTAGAAAAACTAAAACAAATTGTTTCTTTTATCCATGCAAATGGCGCAATTGCAGGCATTCAACTTGCACATGCAGGCAGAAAGGCCAGTTGTGATGTACCCTGGAATGGTGGCGAACAAATTCCTCAGGGAGATAATAGCTGGAAACCAGTTGGCCCATCAGCAATTCCTTTTAAACAAGGACAAGTTGAGCCACATGAATTAAGTATTTCTGAAATTCAGGATATTGTTTTTGCTTTCAGAGCCGCTGCAAAACGTGCTTTAGATGCAGGTTATAAAGTGGTAGAAGTACATGCAGCGCATGGTTATTTGCTGCATGAATTTTTCAGTCCGCTAAGCAATAAGCGTAGCGATGTATACGGTGGAAGTTTCGAGAACCGAATTCGTTTGGTTATTGATGTGGTAGAAGCTGTTCAATCGGTTTGGCCTGAAAATCTCCCAATATTTGTGCGTATTTCGGCTACCGACTGGACCGAAGGTGGCTGGAACGAAAACGATTCACTTCAATTAGCTGCCGTTTTAAAAGATAGAGGCGTAGATTTAATTGATACCTCATCAGGTGGAAATGTTCCCGATGCTTTTATCCCCGCGGGGCCAAATTACCAGGTTCCGTTTGCCGATAAAATTAGAAATGAAATTGGCATTTACACAGGTGCAGTAGGTGTTATTGTAGATGCACACCAGGCGGAAGAAATTTTGCAACAAGAAAAGGCTGATTTGATTTTCATTGCACGAGAATCGCTTCGCGATGCTTATTTCCCAACTCATGCTGCCCAAATCTTGGGTGATGAAACGGAATGGCCAAATCAATACGTTAGAGCGAAAAGAGAAGTTTTTAAGAAATAATATTTTTACTGAAGCAAAAAGCCATTCCTTTGGGATGGCTTTTTATGTTGGCAAAATGAAGTTTAAAATTTAGTATTTTTACTTATGGCCGAAACCCTTTGCCAAATACTTTGTTAACTAATAAAGACCTTAATTATGGATAAAGAAAAGCTCATTCAGGAAGCATATTTAGTTTCACACGTTATTGAAGAAAACGGAAATTTCCCAAACAATGCGGTTTATCCATTAATGATTTATAAAGGGGCTTTTTTAATCCATCCAGACGATCATGCGGAAGTGATCAAAACTGTTTTTGCACAGAATGGCTATTCGAATGCCTGGATAGATGGCATTTTCGATTATCATCATTACCATAGCAATACGCACGAGGTTATGGGCGTATTTTGTGGAAATGCCGATGTTCAGTTCGGTGGCGAACATGGGGTTTGCATCGAATTAGACAAGGGAGATGTGGTTGTTATTCCAGCTGGTGTTGCACATAAGAAGCTTAGGGCCAGTGAGGATTTTACCGTTGTAGGCGCATATCCTAAAGGTTCGGCCTATAATATAAAATACGGAGAAGCTAATGAGCGACCAGAGGCTGATGAGGATATTGCTAAAGTAGAAAAACCAGATAACGACCCTGTTTATGGCACAAAAGGGCATTTATTTGAGTGCTGGTATAATCGAAACTGTAAGAATGTTTAAAACTCTTTGCCTTTAACCATTCAAAATTCTTTAATTTTCGGGTTTTAAATTCCATACTACCTGAATAAATGAATTTTCGATATATAGTTTCTGCATTTGCCATCTCCATAACCCTCTTAACTGCTTGTAACAGCGAAAAATCTGAAGAAAAAAAAGCTGCTGATGCAAAAGTTCGTGTTAAAGAAGACGACAAAGCAGACAGTTTATTAACTGCTTACAACCCAGCCAAAGGCGATAAATGGATCGCTGATTTTGTAGATAATTTGCACAAAAAATATGGCTTTAACGGCAATATGCTTGTTGCGAAGGATGGGAAAATTCTTTATGAAAAAGCTATAGGGTGGGCAGATTACCTACATCGCGATAGCCTTAAAATAAATTCGGAGTTTGAGCTTGCCTCGATTACCAAAACCTTTACCGGAACAGCAATTATGCAACTGGTTGAAGCAAAAAAGCTTTCATTAGATGATAACGTAAAAAAATTCTTCCCTAATTTTCCTTATGAAGGCATTACGGTAAAGCTTTTATTGAGCCACCGCAGCGGCATGATGAATTATGTTTATTTCATTGACGATATCTGGCGCAAAGAGAAACGTCCGATGAAGAAAGGGGTAACCAATCAGGATGTAATGAATGTTATTGCCGAGAAAAAACCGAACCCATACACTAAACCTGATAATCGCTTTCATTACAATAACTCAAACTTTATGGTATTGGGTGCAATTATCGAAAAAGTTACTGGTCAACGCTATTCGCAATATATGATGGAACACGTTTTTAAACCCGCTGGTTTAAAAAACACGCATGTTTACAGCACTTCGGAATATGAGAAAATACCTGTTGATGTTGTTGGGCATGACAGAACCTGGAAATATTCGGTCGCACAAAACTTTTTAGATGGGCCTGTAGGCGATAAAGGAATTTACAGCACGGTACACGACTTAGTATTGTTTGATAAATACCTGAAAAACGGAAGACTTTTATCGAAAAACAGTTTAGATTCTTCTTATGTTGGTCGTAACAAACCTGTAAATGGTCATTTTAACTACGGTTATGGCTGGAGGCTTTTTGAAGGAGATAAAATGGATAAGGTGGTTTACCATACAGGCTGGTGGCATGGTTTCCGTCATATTTATGTTCGCGATTTAGATAAAAACATTGTTATTATTTTCTTAGGAAACTTAACCAATGCCAGTTTAATGCATTTGGATGATTTATATAAACATTTTAACATGCCTATTATTCGTAAAGGTGCATATCATGGCAACGGAAGTTTACCTGGCAGCGATGAAGATTAGGTTTTAGGAACATTCGATATAACGACTAACCTGAGTGCAATAAACCTGGGTGCAGCGATATGAATCCCGATTTTCGGGAGAGTTTAGCGAAACACGGGACTGCTGAAACCTATTGTAACAGGAACCTGCTTTTCTAAAAAAAATTACATAAACTGAAAACAAATAGCCTTAATTTCGTTTTATAATAAAACAGTTAATATTATGTTCGATAAGTTATTTGCGGCACAACAAAAAGCCGAAGAAATCAAGAAACGTTTGGATACCATTTCGGTATTCGGCGAGGTGGAAAATGGTGCCATAAAAGTTACTGCTACAGCAAACAAGGCCATTACAGCGATTACGATTGATGAAGATTTCTTAAAAACAGTTGATAAGGAAGAACTTGAAGAATTACTTTTAACGGCTGTTAATAAGACTTTGGCCACTGCAGAGGAAGTTAGTGCAACTGAAATGCAATCGGCCACGAAAGATATGCTGGGCGGTTTAGGCGGCATGTTTGGCCAATAAGCCCTACACATTAAAAAAATTCCTTTTCACAAGTTAAAATCTCGATATTATGAAGTTTACCTATTACGGCCAATCTTGTTTTCTGCTGGAAACAACAAGCAAAAAGCTTTTATTCGATCCGTTTATAACGCATAATCCTTTAGCTAAGCATATAGATATTAAAGCTATTGAGGCCGATTATATTTTAGTAAGCCATGGCCACGGCGACCATGTTGCTGATTTAGCATTGTTAGCAAAACAAACTGGAGCAACGGTTATTGCTATGCCAGAGGTTGCTGCATGGGCAAAAGCGCAGGGTGTAGAAAAGCTGCATGAGATGAATTTCGGCAAGTTTACCTTCGATTGGGGCAAGGTTAGAATGGTTGTTGCTACGCACTCCTCTAGCTTACCAGATGGAAGTTACGGTGGAAATCCAGCTGGCTTTGTTTTAGAGGTTGATGGTAAGCAAATTTACTTTGCCGGTGATACTGGTTTAACCATTGAAATGAAGGTTTTAGCGGATATTTATAACTTAGATTATGCTATTTTACCAATTGGCGGAAACTACACAATGGATGTTGATGATGCTTTGGTAGCTACTAAATATTTAGAGTGTGATCAAGTAATTGGTGTACACTACAATACTTTTCCAGTTATTGAAATTGATACCGAAGAAGCATCTGACAAATTTAAGCGGGAGCATAAAACTTTACTTTTGCCAGCTATTGGCGAAACGATAACGTTGTAAAATAAAAAAGGTCCCAACTTTCGTCGGGACCTTTCAAATTATAAACCTAAACCTAGTTCTTTTTATTTGCTTTGTAACGCATATCTGCTGTGCCATCTTTTTTAGTTGGGCCTGCAACCTTTGTTACTGCTTTACCTTTATTTTCTTTAAAACGCATATCAGGCGTTCCGTCTGCTTTCATTTTCGAAGCTGTTGTGGTAGTTTTAGTTTCTACTTTTTTAGCTTCCATTTTAGTAGCTGCTTTTGCAGGAGCTACAGTAGTTTTAACTTCTTTTTTTACTGCAGTTTTAGCTTTAACTGGTGCTGTTGTTGCAGGTGTTTGAGCAAATGCTGTTGATAAACCAAATGCTGCGATTGCGATTAAACTCAATAATTTTTTCATGTTCCTAATTTTTTGTTTTACTCGTTTATTTGTTGATATAAAATTGATTAATTGGGATGAAGATTTAATGAAGATAGGAATAATAAATTATTAGATTTAATTCATGCTAAAATTTATGCTTAGCGTTTGAATCATGTCAACTGATTTTCCATCTTCAGTTGCAGGTATCCATTTTGGCGAACCTAAGGCAACTCTTCTGGCTTCATCGGTTAAGCTTTGATCTGGTGAATATATTACTTTAAAATCTTTCGTTTTTCCCTCTTTATCAATTGTGATCAGAAAGTAAACCTTACCCATTATTTTAGATTCCAACGCTTCTCTGGGATATCTAATACTTCTTCCCAAATAATTGTAAAACATTTTCATTCCTCCAGGGAATTTGGGTGGCGCTACATTTAGCAGCTTATTTTGGCGCTCATCATTTTCGTTGAGCACCCCATCTTTAAAAACCTTTATGGATTTTAGTTGGCCTTCTTCGTTGTAAAGATTCCAATCCCCTTCCATTTTCCCATTAACATAGGCGCCCTCTTCTATTTTCTTCCCATTGAGATAAAAAGAAGAATATGAACCGTTTAACAGGTTACTGGCAAAGGTTTGCACTTCCATAGGATTTCCTTCTGGATAGTACCTTGTCCAAATTCCAGTTTTCGAACCTTCTAAATAAAAACCAGAAAGACTAGTTTTTCCATTCTGATATTCGAAATAAGGGCCATTTAAGATGTGTAACTTTTCATCAGCAAAAGTTTCCTTTTTAAGGAGAATAAGATTTTTATCTGAAGTTGTTTTAATCCAGCTTGAGTTTTCACCCTTATATATTTTATAAACGGCAACAGCCTTTTCTAACTTCTTAACATCTTTACCGCCAATATTGGTATAGCTGTATAAAGTATCGCTTTGTTGGGCTAAAGCAGATAAAGAGATCAAACTGAGTGCTAAAATCAGAATCTTTTTCATAAGTTAATGTGCGGCTAACCAATTTTCGCCTTCACCAATCTCTACCACAATCGGAACGGTAAGTTTAATTGCATTAGTCATTTTATCCTGAATGATGGCTTTCATTACTTCTTTTTCCGATTTTAAAACATCGAAAACCAACTCATCATGCACCTGCATAGTCATGGTTGATTGAAGTTTCTGGGCAATCATTTCTTTATGAATATTAATCATTGCAATTTTTATCATATCTGCAGCAGAACCTTGAATTGGAGCATTAATTGCATTTCGTTCTGCGAAGCCGCGTACTGTTTGATTTGCTGAATTAATATCTCTTAAATAACGTCTTCTACCCATAATGGTTTCTACGAAGCCGTTTTCCCTTGCAAAGTTCATTGTATCGCTCATGTAGCGTTTTATACCAGGATACTGAGCAAAATACTGTTCAATAATTTCTGCTGCTTCCTTGCGCGGAATCCCTAAGTTTTGAGATAACCCGAAAGCTGATTGCCCGTAAATAATACCAAAGTTTACGGCTTTTGCATTTCTTCTTTGTGTGCCATCTACTTCTTCGATGCTAATTCCATAAACCTTTGCTGCGGTTGCTGTATGGATATCGATACCCTTTGTAAAAGCATCCAGCATATTTTCTTCTTTACTGATTTCGGCTATAATTCTTAACTCAATCTGAGAATAATCGGCAGATAACAAGATGTGATTTTCATCTCTCGCGATAAAGGCCTTCCTAACTTCTCTCCCTCTCTCGGTGCGAATTGGAATATTCTGCAGATTCGGATTGTTTGAGCTTAATCTGCCAGTTGCGGCTACAGCTTGATTGTATGAGGTATGAACACGACCAGTTTTTGGGTTAACCATTAATGGCAGCGCATCTACATAAGTTGATTTAAGCTTCTGCATTTGACGAAAATCCAATATATCCTGTACAATATCGCTCTTACTCGCTAAAGCTGTTAAAACATCTTCTCCAGTTTGATACTGGCCTGTTTTAGTCTTTTTGGCTTTTGGATCGAGTTGAAGTTTATCAAATAACACCTCGCCTAATTGCTTTGGCGATGCCAGGTTAAATTTCAATCCAGCCTTTTCGTAAACACTTTGCTCTGCTTTTGCAATCTCCGTTTGTAATTCTAAAGAATAGGCTCTAAGGGTATCCATATCTATGCGAACGCCTTCCTTTTCGATATCGGCTAATACATAAACTAACGGATTCTCTATTTCTTCGGCTAATTTTGCCGCATTTAATTCTTTTAATTTTGGTTCAAAAACCTGTGCTAACTGCAGGGTCACATCTGCATCTTCTGCTGCGTAATCTACAACATCAATTACAGGTACATCACGCATTGTACCCTGATTTTTACCTTTAGGGCCAATTAACTTCGTGATGGAAATTGGCGAATAACCAAGATAGTTTTCAGATAAAACGTCCATTCCATGCCTGGTATCTGGATCGATTAAGTAATGCGCCAACATGGTGTCGAAGAGTTTTCCTTTAACCTGTAGACCATACCATTTAAAAACCAGGATATCGTATTTGGTGTTCTGACCGATTTTTTCAATCTTTTCATTTTCCAGCACCACTCTAAATTCGTCAACAATTGCCTGTGCTTCTGCACGAGCTTCGGGAACTGGAATGTAATATCCTGTTCCAGGTTTTATTGAAAACGACAAGCCAACCAAGTCTGCCGTATTTGCATCCGTTCCGGTAGTTTCTGTATCAAAGGAAATTCGATCCTGCGTTAAAAGCAATTTTATTAAATCGGCCCTTTGTGCAGCTGTTTCTATCAGCTGATAATCATGTGCTGTATTTTCTATTGTTTTGGCAGGAAGTTTTTCGGCAGGTTCTTCTTCAAGGGTATTGGTATATTGAATTGCTTCTCCTCGCTGATTACCGAATAAATCGGTTTGTGTTCCTTCCTGAAATTTTGCAGTGGTAACCGAAAATTCATCACCAAAAACACGGCGGCCCAGGGTTCTAAACTCCAACTCAGTAAATAGGGGTTCTAATAAATCGCGGCTCGGATCGCAGAGTTCTAAATTTGCTTCATCCAGTTCAACAGGAACATCTAACAATATGGTTGCTAATTTTTTAGAGAGCAAACCTTGTTCAGCAAAGTTTTCGACATTTTCACGCTGTTTACCTTTAAGTTCGTGCGAATTGGCAATAATGTTTTCCATCGAACCATACTGCTTAATTAAAGCCTTTGCAGTTTTCTCACCAATACCTGGAATTCCTGGAATATTATCTACTGCATCTCCCCACAATCCCAAAATATCAATTACCTGCAGGACATTCTCGATCTCCCATTTCGCAAGAATTTCCTTAACGCCCAATATCTCCATATCGTTGCCCATTCTGGCAGGTTTATAAATGAAAATATTTTCTGAAACCAATTGCGCAAAATCCTTATCAGGCGTCATACAATAAACCTGATAGCCTCTTAGCTCCGCTTTCTTTGCAAGCGTACCAATAATATCGTCGGCTTCATATCCATCTGATGTAATTACAGGAATATTAAAGCCAGTAATCAACTTAATTACATAAGGCATTGCTGCTGCTAAATCTTCGGGCATAGCCTGGCGTTGTGCCTTGTATGCTTCAAAGGTTGTATGTCTTTCTGTTGGGGCTTCGGTATCAAAAACTACGGCCAAATGTGTTGGCTTTTCTTTCTTTAAAACATCGAGCAGTGTATTGGCAAAGCCCATTACAGCCGATGTATTTATACCAGTTGAGGTAAAGCGTGGATTTTTACTTAATGCAAAGTGCGCCCTGTACATTAACGCCATTCCATCTAAAAGAAAAAGTTTTTTGTTATTCATGTGATTACACAGATTTAATGATTGCCGATAAACTGAATTTATCAGCTTAGTAAATTAACCAAAGTTAATAATCTGACGAAACTAAAACGCATGAAATTTTAGGAATGATGTGTCAAAAGCATTAAAATTGCGTTATCCTAATTGTTAACCTTTACTATGAAGATTCTTAGCTTTTTTACTGCCTTATTTTTATTGAGCATTTTTTCTGTTGCTGCGCAGGATTTTATTGTGAAAAATAATGATGATGTAATTCGCGGCACCATAAAAGGAACTGATTATTTTTCTGTTTTTATTAGTGAAAATGATAAAACGGATGTAATTCTTCCTGCAAAAGACGTTAAGAATTTTTTTTGGAATGGTAATAGTTATTTAAGCAAAGGATTTGCTAACAAAAAGAATTTCGAGTACCGCTTTGTTAAATTAATTGAAATGGGTACGGTAAATTTGTATGCTTTTGGAGGCGAGATGTTAATGCCGCCAGTTAAAGAAAAGAATGTTAGATTCAGGCCTTCGATTGGAATTGGGACAGGAACAGGTGGTTATGGCGGCATGGGAATGGGTGGCGGAGTAAGCATTGGTGGTGGCAGAAGCAATGTACCAGACAGACCTGCAGGGGCTCCCGTTGTAAGGTATTTTATTGAAAAACCTGGAGCGGGACCTTTACAGGAAATCCCAATTAAAGCAATTACAGACGACCTTAGAAAAGCTGAAGTAAAAACCATTCTTCTTCAAAAATTAGGCGACCAGCCAGCTATGAAAGAAAAAGTTGAGGCAAATACCGCCTTAAACAGTCGCGATGTAATTGAACTGATTAAGGCGTATAACGAGATTAAGAAATAATAAATTGAATCAGCTGTTACTCAGCCGAATTCAATTCATCCCAATATTCAACGGCTCTTCTATAATGTGGTATCACTATACTTCCACCAACAAGGTTAGCAATCATAAATATTTCATTCATTTCATCGCTGTTAACGCCTGCATCGTGGCATTTACCTAAATGATATTTTATACAGTCATCGCAACGCAAAACCATCGAGGCTACTAAGCCCAGCATCTCCTTAGTTTTAACATCCAGAGCACCCTCGGCATAAGAAGTAGTATCTAAAGCAAAAAAACGCTTGATATTGGTGTTTGCTGTTTCCATTATTCTATCGTTCATCTTTTCGCGATAGCCATTAAATTGTTCTATTAATTTTCCCATTATAATTTTTTAAATCTTTTCTACAAGTTAATTGTTTATACAACAAACCATTAAACGCCATGAAAATTATTACCTCAAAATTTCACGCCATTTTAGATTTTGTTCTGATTATAGCATTATTGGCATCACCCAGTATTTTCGAACTTAGCAGCTCGGCAGCAACTTTGTGTTATGCTTTAGGGGTAATCCACTTTTTACTAACCATAATTACTGATTTTAGTGGCGGTATTTTTAAAATTGTAAATCTAAAACTGCACGGATTAGTTGAGGTAGCCGTAAGTATTTTATTGGTAGTTCTGGCATTTACATTTTTTAAGGGAAACTTGGTTGATGAAATCTATTTTGCCTGTTTAGGCCTTTTAATTTTAATCATTTTCACCCTTACCGATTACCAGAAAACACCTCCATTAATTACTAGGTAATTTCATCAATTGGATTCCAGAAAACCTTTTTAAAGTTTACTACTTTATCATTTTTCACTTCTACACCTTCTTTCGCCAACAGTTCTTCCATTAATTCTGGAGGACTAAAATGAAACTTACCCGTTAGCAAACCAGTACTGTTTACTATTCGGTGCGCAGGAACTTTTGGATGCGCAGTACCTGCAAAAGCCATTGCGTGACCTACCATTCTGGAAGATTTTGCAGCACCTAAACTTTTAGCGATGGCGCCATAAGAGGTTACCCTTCCTTTGGGAACCAACCTGGCAATTTCATAAACCTGTTCGTAAAAGTTAGTATTCATTATTCAAATGAAAATTGAATGTAGTTTATGTTTTTATCGTGCAGCAAATATTTTTTCTCGTAATAAGTTTTAATTGATAAAACTTCGTCAGCAAATTCTGATGTGTACAGGTGATCTGTATTTTTATGGACTTTTAACCCCAATTCTTCTACTTTTTCGCAAGTGTAAGCATAAAGCTGATCGTTATCTGTTTTAAGATTAACCTTACCACCTTGCTTTAAAGCCTGCTTATACCTGTTTAAAAATGCAGGAAAAGTTAAACGTTTTTTTTCGCGGCTATCCTGAGGTTGCGGATCTGGAAAGGTTATCCAAATTTCATCAATTTCTCCATCACCAAAATAATCTAATAAATTCTCGATTTGAATTCTTAAAAAAGCAACATTGTTAATGCCTTCCTCAATTCCCGTTTTAGCGCCACGCCAGATTCGGTTACCCTTATAATCTACACCAATAAAATTTTTATCAGGAAATAACTGCGCTAAATTAACCGTGTATTCGCCTTTACCGCAAGCCAATTCTAATACAATAGGATTGTCATTTTTAAAGTGTTCCTTAGCCCAATTTCCTTTTAAAGGCTTGCCTTCTTCTAACTGATATACGTTTGCAAACGTCTCTATTTCTGCAAATCGTCTTAATTTATCTTTACCCAAAAGTTTTTTTTCGACAAAAATACAATTAAATCGATTATCAGCTTATTATTTTTCTTAGTTGTATTTATAAATCATTTCGTATTTTTGATATTACATAGAAAGTCCCATTGAAAAAAAATGCAAAAATATATGTCGCAGGTCACCGCGGCATGGTTGGCTCAGCCATTTATAGAAAACTGCAAAAAGAAGGTTATAACAATCTTTTAACCAGAACTTCTGCCGAACTTGATCTTCGTAATCAGCAAGCAGTAAGCGATTTCTTCGCATCAGAAAAACCAGAATATGTATTTCTGGCAGCTGCCAAAGTTGGGGGCATTGTTGCCAATAACACTTATCGAGCTGATTTTCTTTTTGAAAACCTGGCCATTCAAAACCATGTAATTCATAACGCTTATTTAAATGGTGTAGAAAAGCTAATGTTTTTAGGCTCAAGCTGCATTTATCCTAAGATGGCTCCACAGCCGCTAAAGGAAGAATATCTGTTAACTGGCCTATTAGAAGAAACTAACGAACCCTATGCAATTGCAAAAATTGCCGGTATAAAAATGTGCGATGCTTATCGCGACCAGTATGGCTGCAATTTTATTTCTGTAATGCCGACAAATTTATACGGTTATAACGATAATTATCATCCTCAAAACTCGCACGTTTTACCTGCGTTAATTCGTAAAGTGCATGAAGCAAAAATTAACAACGAAAAACAAGTAACGGTTTGGGGCTCTGGGGCTCCAATGCGTGAATTTTTATTTGCTGATGACTTAGCCGATGCTTGTTATTTCTTAATGGAGAGCTATAATGAGCCAAACTTAATTAACATTGGTGTTGGCCATGATTTAACCATAAAAGATTTAGCACTTTTAATTAAGGAAGTAATTGGTTTTGATGGAGAGTTGGTTTTTGATGCCAGTAAACCAGATGGAACACCACGTAAATTAATGGATGTAGAAAAACTTCATAGTTTAGGCTGGAAGCATAAAATCGAATTAAAGGAAGGCATTGCTTTAGCTTATCAGGATTTTTTAAGCAGATATTAATTATTTCTTAGCCCTGATTTTACTTAAAAACTCTGGTGTAAACCCTAAATAAGAGGCTAACATATACTGCGGAACACGTTGTACAAACTCTGGGAATAAGCCGTTAAAATGGTGATACCTTTCCTCGGCTGTGAAACTGTATAAAAACATGATTCGCCTTTGAGAAGCCTGATGATTCTTTTGCAGGACTAGTCTGAAATACCTTTCAATTTTTGGTATTTTTTTGAACATTTCATCATAGTCATGTTGGTCTATTGCAATTACTTCCGTGTTTTCTGCGGCCTGAATAAAAAACTCGGAAGGCTTTTGAAATAAGAAACTGGTAAGATCGGTAAGCCACCAGTTTTCGATGCCAAATTGTGTAGTTTGTTCAGCGCCCTTTATATCTATAAAATAAAGCCTTATGCAACCTTTTACAACAAAATAATTAGCTCTGCAAACCTGGCCTTGCTCCAGCAAGAAAGCTTTCTTTTTAAAAGAAAAAGATTTGAGTAACGAGGCAAGTATTTCCTGCTCATCGCTCTTCAAATCTATAAATCTGTTAATATGGTTAAAAAGTTCGTTATACATTTAGCTTTGAGAAATCAGGCTAAAATTAAGCATAATTTCAATGAAATGTTTATAGCGAAAATGCCTTGAGATCGGGTTGTGCCCACTCACCCCAGTCTTTCATTGCAGCCATTAAAACCTTTTTCAAACCTGCATTATCAACTGGCTTGCCTTTAGCTGGAGGTAACAATTCTTTTTCCGGAACGGTTACTTCGGTAACTTTTGTGGCGAACCAGGTAATGTTTTCGTGCGGCAAAGCAAGCCCAAGGATCATTCCTGGTAAACCTGCGAAAGATTCTGGACCACCCGAAACAGCGATCTGATTTGCATAATAAGCTACAACGTATACAGAATCCATGATAATTGCATTGGCTCTGCGGCATTCGTAACCCGCAATTTCACGGGTTTCATCTGTAATTTTCCAATTTATTTTTCGAACACTGTCTTTAACTAAGTAAGTGGACTCGTAAACACTTTTTTGCGTTGTGCTGCTTTCGGTTTTAAAATCGGTAGCAACAATATTTTTTAAATCAGCAATTGGATTATTTGCAATCCAATTATTGTTACCTGAGGTGGATTCCTCTTCGAACCTATATAGTCCTTTATCAGTGTTAAATTTTAGTGTACTTTTTGCAGCTTTAAATTGGGGGTTGTTTTTTTTATAATTATCAAAAGCCTGATTCATATAACTTTCGTTATTCTTATTTATGCGTTTTTTAATAAGTGCATATATGTTAGATCGCTTTTCGAATTCGATAATTCCATTTTTTACAAAGTGTACATTTTGTGCTAAACAATTATCAGCAATAAAAATAATTGCGCAAATGAATGTAAGTTTTAACGTTGTTTTCATAATAATTAGTTTTGAGGTTTAACGCCGCCGCCCATTTTAGTGAAATCCCAGCTTACTGTGAACATAAAATATCTTCTGATGGTTCTGTAACTGCTTTGTGTAATGTTACCGTTTGCTGCTGAACGGTTAAAACCCTGGTTTTGGTTCAATAAATCGAATCCTTGAATTGATGTTTTTAAATTTTGTGCCTTGAAGAATTTTTTAGAGATCGTTGCGTTCCACAAAAACTGCTTAAATGATTCGTTAAATGCTTGTGTTTTTCCGCGATAAGTATATTCTCCATCAGATGCAATTTCAAATTTACCTGGCAATTGAATAGAGCCTGAGAAATATCCGGATGCACCCCATCCATTACTATTAAATGCTTGCTGAACAGAAGCTACAGTTGTAGTATATTGAGGGCCGAAATAAGCATAAAAATTATATTTACCGTCTTTGTATCTATTAATATTAATCTGCGGTGAATATGTCATATTTTTTGTTTGGTTCAATACACTATTAATAAAGTTATAAGATGTATTTCCATTCAAGTTGAATCCAACCCCTAAGTTAGTTCCTAATATTTTTCTACCAATGCTCGAATAAACACTAAAGTTAGAAGGTGTTTTTCCAGGTAAATTTACTGCTAGAAATGTACTTTTACCAGTTGTATCAGTAGTTACATCACTTACAATTGGGTTTTTTGTAAAACTATAGTAACCACTAATATAAATAGATTGGCTGCTCAAGACTTTGTAAGAGTTATAGTTTGCGCTTATATTGCTCCTAAATGATGGTCGTAAATCAGGATTTCCTAAGGTTATGTTTAGTGGATCGGTGTTGACCCTAATTGGCTGAATTTGCTCTAAACTTGGCTGCTGCGTACTACCATTATAATTTATACGAAAAGATTTCTGCTGAGAAAAATTATACTGGTACATCGCCTGTGGCATATAATTCACGAATTTTCTATCATATCGAACTTTATTATATAAATCTTCTTGTTTAAAGTTAACGCCACTAAATTTAGAGCCCGCATTGAAAACACTTTTCCCTTTCTTATAATTAAAAATCGCACCACCTTGATTTATAACCTGATCAAGCTGGTAATCATTACTAAACTCTGTATCAAAGTCATCATATCTTCCAGTAGGAGATTGGTTATAGGACTTTCTGTTTGAACGACCACTAGATAAAGTCAAACCATAATTAACAATAACCGTTAGCGTTTTTGATAGCGGCTCGGTGTAAGCCAGGTTAGACTTGAATACACTATTTTCTATACTATTTATTTTTTGCTGATCAACGATAACAATACTGTCTCTTATTGGATTTGTTTTATAAAATGTATTGTTAGACTTTAAAAAACCATCTGTTTTATTATCAGTAACAGATTGACTTAAATTTAGAGAAAGTGTACGCCCTTTCTTCTTTAATTTTTTAGTCAAAAATGCGTTTATGTTAAATATTTTATCGTCAGCATCATTTGTTAAAGTCCGGGTGCTTGTATTCAACAACCTTTTCTCATCCTCGGTGCTTGTTACATAATCTTGAAAAGTTTTGCTGTTTTTCAACGTTCCATCAAGATTAATTTTTAAGGTTAAAGTTGTATCTAACTTAATTTCATACATCGCATCAAGCTTTTGTCTGAAAATATCATTATCATAATTTTGAGTTGATGTATTGTTGAAGATACCTGTAGATAAGTTGTTCTGACTAATTGTATTTCTATCCCCAAACACCCTTAATGAGCCTATTTTGTAGTTTGTATTTAAGGTTTCCTTATCGCTGTTCCATTTATTATCAAAGTGTAAACCACCTGTTCTAGCAACTGGAATACCTTGCCCATTATATTGGCCGCCCCAACCTTCAAATTCATCGCCGCTGCTGGTAAAATATATACCACCATCATCACTAACAGTAGTTCCGCTTTGAGTTCCAAGTTTCTGGCTATCTTCCCAACCTAATCCTACCCTACCGTTGTTACCCAGCAAACCATAAGCAGAGAATTTTTTCTTACCTGCAAATTTGTTAAACATGAGCTGGCCCTGATAATACTCATCGGTACCTACCCCCGCTATGGCTTTACCAAAATACCCATTCTTTGCATTTTCCTTTAACTTAATATTTAGCGTTTTGGTTTTCTCGCCGTCATCTACTCCAGTAAAAGTAGCCTGATCGCTTTTTTTATCATATAGCTGAACCTTATCAACCATATCTGCTCTGATATTTTTTGTGACTAAGGTTGGGTCATCCCCAAAAAATTCTTCTCCATCAACCAAAACCTTGACATTTTTTTGGCCTTGTGCGGTAATTTTTCCGTCTTTGTCTATTTCGATACCTGGAAACTGTTTAATCAGATCTTCAACTTTTGCATTAGGCTCTATATTGTACGCTTGCGGATCGAATTCGGTCGTATCGCCTTTTATTTTGATTGCCGATCGGTTTCCCTTTATAATTACATCGGCAAGAAGTTTGGCCTTGCCTGTAAGGTTAATTTTGCCGTAATCTACATCCCTCTTAGTAGAGTCTAATGTAAAATGATCGACAAAATCTGCATACTTTGGATACGAAACCAGTAAGATATACTTGCCATTTTTTATATTAAGCAACTCAAATGACCCGTTTTCTGCTGCTCGGGTAAACTTTACTAACGTAGAATCTTTAGCATTTAAAACGGAAACTGACGTGCCCCCTAAAATTGTTGTTGATGCGGTATCTATAACACGACCTTTAATACCGTGTAGATTTTGTGCTTTTGCCGATAGAAAACAAAAAATTAGAAAGCACGCTGAGAGTAATATTCGTTTCATAGATAGGATTAGTTTCTGTACCGAATATAAAAACTAATATCTTAGTTTAAAAACTGTTAACATTATTTAACAAAAACATTATTGTTACATAACAACAGGCTTTTGAAGCCTGGTCATGTTAAAGAACGATTTTACTTCAATCACCGATTGGTATTCGTCGAGGTTACAAAATTTTATTTCTTTTTCGTATAGATATTACGGGCGTTCGTCTATGATATCACCGTTGTGGTATAATACAGCAATTTCTGCTGAAACGTTTCCTAACTATTGCCGTCTTATATTCAAAACAACCTAACAATTAGGGATTTAAAAAAGAAATTATAACATATAAAATATTAAGGTCATGAAAAATTCTATCAAAAATTTATTCGCAGCAGCATTAGTAATGGTTACTTTAAGCAGCGCAACATTAGTAGCAAACGCAACTGAAAATAATTCTAGCTATACTGCTTTAACTCAGGTTAAAAATATAACCAAAATCGCAGTTAGCGGAAATGTAAAACTTATAATCGTTCAGGATGCTAAGGAAAGTATCGAAGTTTTCGATAAATATTATTCGAGCAATGCACTCGTACAACAACAAGGTTCTGAGCTTCGCATCAGTTCTTTTTCTAAGGATGCATTGACTGTTGTTGCTCACATAAACAATCTTACATCTATCGAAGCTTCAAACACTTCTAGTGTTACAACTGCTGGAAAATTCAATTTGTTAAACCTTGAAATTATTTTGAAAGATAAAGCATCGGCAGATATTAATGCAAATACCGTTAATTTAAACACAACTGCTCAAGATGGTTCGATATTAAATTTAGAGGGAACTACCGAAAATCATACTGCAAGCTTAGGTAGCGAGGCTAAAATGAAAATGGATGAATTTGCCGCAGCAAGCACAAGCATTAGCGTTGCACCAAAAGCATTTTATGCAAACAACTTATCTCGTTACGATGATTTAAAAATCGACTTATTAGAAAGACTTTTCTAATAATCTACATACATAGTTTATTTTTAGTTAATGATAAACGGCAGCAGAGCGATTCTACTGCCGTTTTTACATTATGGGTTTGTAGACCAAAGACCTGCGTCTTTTACAAAAACTCTTCTACTTAATTTTAATTGAGAAACAATAAGTTCGGCTAAATCTTCTGGTTGCATTACCTTATCAGGATTGCCATCAGTAAGTTTTAATTCAATTGCCATATCTGTTGCTGTTGTACTCGGCGTTAATGAGGTTACGCGAATATTATGTTTACGCATTTCCTGCATCAAAGAAGTAGACATTGCAATTAAACCTGCTTTAGATGCAGAATAAGCACTTGTTACTGCCGCTGGACTTAAGGCCGAAGAACTGGAAATGTTAATAATATCACCAGTTTGATTTTGAATCATTTGCGGAACAACAGCTCTGGTAACGTAATATGGTCCAAGCAAGTTAATTTTAATGATTTCTTTCCATGCGTTTGGCTCCAATTCTAAAAATTTAGCAAACTTACCAATACCTGCATTATTGATCAGAATATCAATAAAACCCAACTCCGACTGAACTTTTTCTACTGCTACATTTATTGAATTTATATCGCTAACATCTGCAGTAACTGTACTTATTTTTACACCAAATTCTTTTAATTCTAATGCCAGTTTATCTAAATCACTTTGTGTTCTTGCCAATAAACCTACGTTTACGCCCTCTTTAGCTAACGCGATGGCAATTGCTTTTCCAATCCCTTTTCCAGCTCCAGTTATTAAAGCGTTTTTTCCAGCTATATTTTCCATTTTAATTTATTCATTTTCAGCATTACGAAACTTGAAGCAATCCTACGGATAGAAGATTGCCTCGTATCTCATAATCACAATTTTATTTGCTTTACAGATCAAACTTTATTCCTTGCGCCAGTGGCAAAGTGTGCGAATAATTTATCGTATTTGTTTGTCTGCGCATGTATGCTCTCCAGGCATCCGAACCGCTTTCTCTACCGCCACCAGTTTCTTTCTCTCCACCAAAAGCACCACCAATTTCGGCACCCGATGTGCCAATATTTACGTTTGCAATACCACAGTCAGACCCCTGAAAAGAAAGGAATTGTTCTGCCTCTCTCAAGTTAAGGGTCATTATTGCTGATGATAAACCCTGAGGAACGCCATTTTGTAAGGCAATGGCTTCATCTAAAGTTTTGTACTTAATTAAATATAATATCGGTGCGAATGTTTCATGCTGAACAATTTTATAATCGTTTTTAACCTCGGCAATACAAGGTTTAACATAACAACCACTACTATAATTTTCTCCTTCCAAAACACCACCATCAACTACAAAATTACCGCCTTCAGCTTTACATTTTTCTATAGAATTTAGATAAGCGGCTACAGCATCGGTGTCGATCAATGGACCCACATGATTATGCTGATCGAGTGGATCGCCAATTCTTAACTGACCATAAGCTTTTACCAGCTTTGCAGTAAAAGCATCGTAAACACTTTCATGAATAATAAGTCTTCTTGTCGATGTGCAACGTTGTCCAGCAGTACCAACGGCACCAAAAACTGCACCAATTAAACTCATATCTAAATCAGCATGCTCAGAAATAATTATGGCATTATTTCCTCCAAGCTCTAATAAACTTTTACCCAAACGAGCACCAACTGCAGCACCTACAGCTTTACCCATTCTGGTAGAACCTGTAGCTGAGATTAATGGCACGCGACCATCGTTTGTCATCATTTCCCCGATCACTCTATCTCCGATAATTAAACTCGATACGCCTTCAGGAATATCATTTGCTTTTAAAACATCAGCAATTATTTTTTGGCAAGCGATACCCGTTAATGGTGTTTTTTCTGATGGTTTCCAGATACAAACATTACCACAAACCCAAGCTAAAGCCGCATTCCAGCTCCATACTGCTACTGGAAAATTAAATGCAGAAATTATACCTACAATACCAAGTGGGTGCCACTGCTCGTACATTCGGTGACTTGGGCGTTCGCTATGCATGGTTAAACCATAAAGCTGTCGCGATAATCCAACTGCAAAATCGCAGATATCGATCATTTCCTGAACTTCGCCAAATCCCTCTTGCAAACTTTTACCCATTTCATAAGAAACCAATGTACCTAAAGCTTCTTTATTTTGGCGTAAAGCATCGCCAAACTGGCGAACAATCTCCCCTCTTTTTGGCGATGGAACTGTTCTCCAGAAAATAAAGGCTTCTTGTGCGTTTGCAATTACAGTTTCATAATCAGCCTGGCTTGCCACTTTTACTGATGCAATTTTTTCACCATCAACAGGCGAAAAACTATCAATTGAATTTGAACCCGAATGACCACCCCATTCGCTACCTGTACTATAAGCAGCGTTATTGGGCTCTATTCCTAGTTTTTTTAATATGGATTGAATATCTGCTCTCATAAATATTTAATATGCTCTAATTATTAATAAATCAAATCTAAGATTTACAATTATCTTTTCTTCTAGTATCGATGATATAAACAATTTGCCAACCTTTTTCTCCCTTTACCAGCTGAAAAGAGTTTACACCACAATGGCTAAATTTTTCATCAATATAAAACTTGTAATCTGTCCAAACGCTGGCCAACGGTCCATCAATTAAAATTTTTGTAAACACAATGCGTTCATCGTATTTCTGTGGGTGGGGCGAACCTATAAACTTTAAAAAATCTAGAACTGGCTCGCCCTGAACAATATTTTTTCCATCTTTATTAACAATGGTTTGCAATATCCCGTCATTGGCAAAAGCAGATCTTGCTAAGGTGCTATCGCCGTTTTTCATCCCATTAAAAAGATTATTAACTGCTATTTTTACAGCGTCTTCTTCTGTGCTTTGCGCCCTCAGCTTATTACAAAAAACAACACAAATAAGTGCTAAAACGACTATTCTTTTCATGACTTCATAATTACCATTAATCAAATAAATTTATGTTATTTTTGTGAAAGAAGGGAAAAGGAACCGCGATGAAGAAAAAAAGCATTGATTATTCACACACTCGAAAATAATTGATACTGTTAGTTTTCAATGATTTACATCGAAAAACAATTTCAATGTTAATAATTTTTTTAAAACAACATTGGTAAATATTGTAAACTTATAATGTGTTTTTCTACTTACTAGCACGGTTCTTTAATAGTATATTATATGGAAGAAGAATTCTTTTTTGAATCCAACGAAGATGCACAACGTTCAGTTGAACGTTACGAGGAAATGATCCGCAATAAGGACCAATACTTTTTCGATGCAGGCGCTTTTGAATACATTGTAGATTTTTACATTGAAAAAAATGATCCCGTTAAAGCTTTGCAGGTTGTAGATTATGCCATTAGTCAACACCCGTACGCAACGGTATTTTTAATTAAACAAGCGCATTTATTTATTTTAACGAACAATAACGAACAAGCATTTTTAGCTTTGCAAAAGGCCGAGCTGTTAGAGCCTTCCGAAGCAGATATTTATTTACTTCGCGGCAATATTTACCAAAATACGGAACGATATAGCGAGGCACTCGAAAATTATGAAAAGGCTTTAGGTTTAGCAGAAAACACTGACGAAATCTTGCTTCAGATTGCTTATGTGTATCAAAGCATGTCTGATTACGAAAGCGCTATTACGTACATTAAGTTGAGCTTAGAGCAAAACATGGAAAACCAGGATGGTTTATACGAACTGGCTTTTTGCTATGATGTTTTAGATAAACAGGAAGAAAGCATTAAATTTTATCAACAGTATATCGATACCGATCCGTATTCTTATGCTGCATGGTACAATTTAGGCAACAGTTTCCATAAACTTAATCTTTTCGAAAAAGCAATTGATGCATACGATTATGCGATTTTAATTAAGGAAGATTTCAGTTCTGCCTATTTTAATAAAGGCAACGCTTTAGTTCAGCTAGATAAATACGAGGAAGCTATTGATGTTTACAAACAAACTTTCGAGTACGAACAACCGAATGCCGATACCTATTGTGCAATTGGTGAGTGCTTTGAAAAGCTTGAAAAAATGGATGAAGCCCGTTCTTATTACAAGAAATCGGTTAAAATGGACCCTAAAATGGCCGATGCATGGTTTGGCATTGGTGTAACATTAAACCACGAAGAACGTTATTTTGAATCTTTACATTTTTATAAAAAGGCAATCGATTTAGAAGCCGAGAATCCAGATTTTTGGTTTGCAATGGCAGATGCTCATTATAAATTGAATCAAATTGAGGAATCTATTGCCGCTTACGATAAAGTTTTGGAATATAATCCTCTAGATATTGAAGCATGGTTAGACTTTAGTACGGTTCTATATGAGCAAGGAAAACTTTTAGAAGCATCGGAAACAATGGCCGAGGCGATAAAAAACAACCCAGAAGCTGCAGAGCTATATTACCGAATGGTGGCTTATTTATTTGCATTAGGCCATTACGCTGATGCTTTAGGCTATTTGGAAACCGCTTTAACAACCGATCCAGATAAGCATTATATTCTTTTCGAATACTTGCCACAACTACAAGATAATAGTGCAATTATAAACGTTATAAACCGTTACATCAGGTAAAAAGCATGTGAGAAAATTTTGACATATAATTCTCAAAATTTTTTCCACTTTTGTACACATATGAATTACCCATTATTAAACGTTCCCGAACGTCCAGCTAAACCACGCCAAAAAGGCTTAACAATGGTTATGGATAAGGGATTAAGCCTTCGTCAGGTAGAAGATTTTATTGAAGTTGCTGGCGTACATACAGATATTGTAAAATTAGGCTGGGCTACCTCACACGTTACCCCAAACTTAAAAGAAAAATTAGCTTTATATAAAAGTGCTGGTATTCCAACCTATTTTGGCGGAACACTTTTTGAAGCATTCATAATTCGTAATCAGTTTTCAGATTATCAGCGTGTTTTAGACCAATACGGAATGGAATACGCAGAAGTTTCTGATGGTTCTATCGAAATTGAGCACGACTTAAAATGTAATTACATCAGCGAACTTGCTAAACAAGTTACTGTAATTTCAGAGGTTGGAAGTAAAGATGCTGCTAAAATATTTGCCCCATACAAATGGATCAAATTAATGAAAGCAGAGCTTGAAGCAGGTTCTTGGAAAGTAATTGCCGAAGCTCGCGAAGGCGGAAATGTTGGTATTTACCGTGGTAGTGGTGAAGTTAGGGAAGGATTAGTTGATGAAATTTTAACTCAAATCCCTGAAGAAACCATTATTTGGGAAGCACCTCAAAAAGAGCAACAAGTTTGGTTTATCAAATTAATTGGAACTAACGTAAACCTTGGCAACATTGCGCCTGCAGAAGTTATTCCTTTAGAAACCATTCGTTTGGGCTTAAGAGGTGACACTTTCGATCATTTCCTTAATTTAGGAAAATAGACATCTCGTTTTTTCGAGACACGCAGCAATCTAATAATTTGGGTTATTCTTTATCGCATTAAGGCTGCTGCGTGCCTTGCAATAACGTAAATTATTTAATAATGAAAACTTACGGCTTAATCGGTTATCCGCTTTCTCATTCTTTCTCTAAAAAATACTTTACTGAAAAGTTTCAAAACGAAGGTATAAGCAATCATCAATACGAACTTTTCCCTATTGAAGACATTGATTCCTTACCAGATTTGCTGGCTCAAAACCCTTCAATTGTCGGACTAAACGTAACTATTCCGCATAAAGTAGCTGTTTTACCTTTTTTAAATGATATTGAAGAAGCTGCCGAAAAAATTGGTGCAGTAAACTGTATTTGTGTCAGAAGTTTTGAAGGCGATACTTATATGAAAGGCTTCAATACGGATGCTTTTGGGTTTGAAGCATCGTTGAAACCTTTATTGACACCCGAACATCAAAAAGCTTTAGTTTTTGGCGATGGCGGTGCGGCAAAGGCAGTTAAGTACGTGCTTGAAAAGTTAAACATCGAATACCAGATTGTTGTTCGAAAAGCAATATCTGGAGCGATGCTATACGAAGAAATTACACCTGAAATTTTAAAATCGCATAAATTATTAATCAATACAACGCCATTAGGTATGTCGCCAAATGTTGATACTTATCCTGCTATTGATTATTCTTTGTTAAATGCAGAATATCTTGCTTACGATTTAGTTTACAATCCACTAGAAACTACTTTTTTAGCGAAAGCGGCCGCACAAGGGGCTGTTATTAAAAATGGATTGGAAATGTTATACAAGCAAGCAGAAAAAGCCTGGTGTATTTGGAATAATGTACGTTAGTTTCCGTTATTTCAATACAATTAAAGCAGAATTACATGAAATCTAAATATCTATTTTTTCTTCCGCTGATTCTGCCTTTGTTTATGACTGCTTGTCAAAACAACGAGTACAGTCCAAAACCAAAAGGTTATTTCCGCATTATTTATCCAGAAAAAAAATATCAGCAGTTTGATGGAAGTGCTCCTTTTAGTTTCGAGTATCCTGTTTACACAAACATGGAAGCCGATGAGGGCAGAAATGTAAAAAAAGATTGGTTTAATATGCATTTCACTCAATTTAATGCCTATTTACACTTAACTTATTATGATGTAACTAATCGGGCTGCTTATGATGAAATGGTCGAAGATGCCAGAAAACTAGCCTTTAAACACACTATAAAAGCAAGCGCAATCGACCAGAAATTAATTAACTATCCAGATCGGAAAATTTACGGCATTTATTACGCAATTGAAGGTAATACCGCATCATCTGTGCAGTTTTTTTTAACAGATAGTGCAAAACACTATTTTAGAGGTGCATTATATTTTAATGAGCGCCCGCAATACGACTCCATAGAACCCGTTGTAAAATTTATTAAAAAAGATATCGATAAAATGATATCTACCTTTAAATGGAAGAATTAACTTCGCCCATCCTATTTACTAAATCATGATTAATATAAAAATATTCACCTTTAACGCTTATAGTGAAAATACATACGTTTTATATGATGAAACGAGTGAATGCGTAATTATTGATCCTGGAATGTATGATGGATCGGAACAAAATGAGCTTGCGAATTTTATTAAGGAAAAAACGCTTAAACCTGTTTTGCTATTAAATACTCATTGTCACTTAGATCATGTTTTCGGCAATAAATTTGTTTTTGATACCTGGGGATTAAAGCCTCAGTTCCATATCGGCGAACTTCCGATTTTACAAGCTGTGCCTGGTTACGCACCTCAAATGGGATTTTCACACTACGAACTTTCGCCCGAACCAGATACATTTTTAGAAGAACCTGGAACCATATTTTTCGGAAACAGTTCTCTAGATTTAATTTTTGCACCTGGTCATTCGCCTGCACATTTATGTTTTTATAGTAAAGCTGATAAATTTTTAATCGGCGGCGATGTTTTGTTTTACAGAAGTATTGGCCGTACCGATTTACCTGGAGGAAATCATCAGCAACTAATTAACAACATCGAAACTAAAATTTTCACCTTACCCGATGATTGTGAAGTTTATCCTGGCCATGGTCCATCGACCACAATTGGTTCGGAAAAACAAAACAATCCATTCTTTTAGCTGTATAAGTTAAAAACCTGCTTCCTTTTTCATTATATTTAACTTAAGTGAATACACCATTTTATATTGCCAAGAGATATTTGTTTGCAAAAAAAACAACAAATGCAATTAATCTGATATCAGGCATATCTATGGTTGGGGTTATGGTAGGAAGCGCAGCTTTAATTATCATTCTATCGATTTTTAACGGCCTTGAGGTAACGATACTAAACATGTTTAACACTGTTACCCCCGAACTAGTTATTCTTCCTGCTAAGGGGAAAACTTTTGATCCGCATACTGATTATTTTAAAGAGCTAAAAAAGAACAAAAGTGTTTATTCTTTAACAGAGGTTTTACAAGAAAATGCTTTATTAAAGTATAACAATAAACAGGCTGTGGGTATGGTTAAAGGGGTAAGCTACGATTACTTAAAAAACCCCAAGCTTGATAGCACTTTACTGGAAGGCAGGTTTGTATTAAGCAATAAAAGTGGTTACAGCTCGGTAATTGGTTCTGCCTTGCAAACCTACTTAGCTGTAAATACAGTCGATCCGTTTACGGAGTTAGAGATTTTCTCTCCCAAAAAAAGTATTGCTGTAAATACGATAAACCCAGCTGATGATTTTACAAACAAAAGCATTCGTGTTAGTGGTGTTTTCGAAATTCAGCAAGAGTTTGATAACGGAATTATTGTACCGCTTGATTTTGCCAGGGAACTTTTGGGAGAAGATAAAAATGTTTCGTCGATAGAGATAAACTTACAGCCAGGCACTGATATCGATAAATTTCAACAGGAAGTTGCAGAAAAAGCGGGATCAGCCTTCGAAGTGAGAAACAGGGCAGAGCAAAACAGATCACTTTACCATATTTTAAATACTGAGAAATGGGCGGTATATATCATTCTAACATTTATCTTAATTATTGCTATATTTAATATTATTGGCTCTTTAACCATGCTTGTAATTGATAAGGTAAAAGATATTGCTATTCTAAGCAGTTTAGGAGCCAGTAAAAAACTAATAAAACGAATATTTCTTTTAGAAGGCATGATGATTACCATGTCGGGGTGTGTACTCGGATTAGGTATTGGATTGGTATTTTACTTTTTACAACACAATTATGGTCTAATTAAAATGGGAGATGATACACTTATAAGTTCCTATCCCATAGGCTTAAAGTGGAAAGATTTCATTTTAGTTTTTGTAACTGTTGGTATTTTCTCATTTTTGGCATCTGCTTTGTCATCTAATTTAAGCGTTAAAAAGATAGATCAGATTAATCAAACACTATAAAACATGAAATCATTTAAACAAGCAATCGTATTCGTTATGCTATTTGGTGTGGCCCTTACCGCTTGTAACAGAGCCGATAAAAGCGTAGAAAGCAGTAACCTTAAAACTGTTAAAGGCCTTTATAGCTTCGGTCCTGAAATGAAATCGTTTACTTTGTGCGAAGATGGTAGAGAATACTGGGTAGTAGATAGTGTTAAAAATTTAGAGCTTTCTTACAGCAACTTAAATTTCGAAAAGCCTTACGAACCCGTTTATGTCGAATTGCAAGGGTATTTTGCCAAATCTGATACAGCAACAGTTGCAGCAGATTTTGATTCGACACTGGTAGTTACTAAAGTCATCAAAATTAGCAAGGAAATTCCTGATGGGCCTTGTTCACAATAATAAACGGCGAATATTCAGTTTCGGCGGGTAATTATTTTCCCAATTGATACCTAAATCAGGATTAGAGCTTTGGCCTTCCTGCGCTTTAAATCGTTACAAAATCGTTGAAGTTGCTATTCTAAATTTTATAAATTAGCCAAAATTATAATTATGGAAGAAATAACCTGGAACGATTTTGAAAAAGTAGAATTGCGTGCTGGAACAATTTTAGAAGTTTTCGATTTCCCTGAAGCTAAAAAACCTGCCTACAAATTAAAAGTAGATTTTGGTGAGTTCGGAGTAAAAACAAGCAGCGCACAAATTACAAAGCTATATACAAAAGAAGAGTTACCTGGTAAACAGATTATTGGCGTGGTTAACTTTCCAAAAAAGCAAATTGGTAAGTTTATGTCAGAATTTTTAGTAACTGGCTTTGCTGATGAAAATGGAGATATTGTTTTATCTACAGTTCAGGGCAAAGTACCGAACGGGAGCAAGCTTATTTAATTTGCTTATTGCGGGGGCTAACTTAAATAGTTTTGCAGGCATTTCGGTGCTAAACCCGACTGAAACGAGTACGCAGTAAAGTGTAAGGCGGGACTGCTGATTCGGAATTGCATGACATTTGCTTTTCTAATTAAAATGAGGCACTTCAAAAATCAGTTATAAATTTACCTTTGTGTATGAGTTTTTACGATTTCGAGAATAAAGATAAAGACGCGGAGGATATTCATTACATGAAACTGGCTTTGGCTGAAGCACAAAAAGCAATGGCTGAGGATGAAATTCCGATTGGGGCAATTGTAGTTTCTAAAAACAGAATTATTGGCCGCGGGTATAATTTAACAGAACGCTTTAATGATGTTACAGCACATGCGGAAATGCAGGCTTTTACCTCGGCTAGCCAAACCATTGGCGGAAAATATTTAACGGATTGCACTTTGTACGTTACCATTGAGCCTTGTGTAATGTGCGCTGGTGCCAGTTACTGGACTCAGATTAGCAGAATAGTTTATGGTGCACGCGAAGAAAAAAGAGGTTTTTTATCGAAAGGTGCTAATTTATTACATCCAAAAACTGAACTCAAGGGCGGTATTTTAGCTGATGAATGTGCTGCGTTAATGAAAAATTTCTTTGCCAGGAAGCGATAACACAAATTATTAGTCACTTACTATTAACTGTGTGTACATAACAAAAACATTTGATGATAATAACATGAACAAAACTTAACCTTTGAATGTTATATTTGCTTCAAGAAACATTTTTTAAACTTTAAACATATAAATATTATGGCTTTTGAATTACCTGCGTTACATTACGCAACCGATGCATTAGAACCGCATATTGATAAAATGACCATGGAAATCCACCATGACAAACATCATCAAGCTTATGTTACTAACTTAAATAAAGCTGTTGAAGGTAAGCCTGAGGCTAATTTAAGCATCGAAGAAATTGTAAAAAACATTTCTAAATACCCAGCTGCTGTTAGAAATAATGGTGGTGGTCACTATAACCATTCTTTATTCTGGAACGTTTTAGGTCCGAACAAAGGTGGCGAGCCGACAGGCGATTTAGCTAAAGCAATTAATGCTGCTTTTGGTTCTTTTGCTGATTTAAAAACTAAAATGCAAGAAGCTGGTGCAACTCGTTTTGGTTCTGGTTGGGCTTGGTTATCAGTTGGTGCTGATAAAAAACTTCAGGTTTCTTCTACTCCAAACCAAGATAACCCTTTAATGGATGTAGCTGAAGTAAAAGGTACTCCAATATTCGGTATCGATGTTTGGGAACATGCTTACTACTTAAAATACCAAAACAAACGCCCTGATTATTTAGCGGCAATTTGGAATGCAGTTAACTGGGATGCAGTTGCAGAGCTTTATAAAAAAGCATTGTAATTAACCATAAAACAAGATAATTAAAGCCTGCAAACTCAAATTTGCAGGCTTTCTTATTAATTAATACCTTCGCATATATTATTTATACAAATGAAAAAGGTTATATTTTTATTCTTAATTGTTATAGGCATAAACAGCTTAGCTACTGCACAACAAAATAAAGTGCCTACTCCTACTGAAATTGCCAAGAAAAATGTAGAAGATTTAGATAAAAAGTTAAAGTTAAATGATACTCAAAAGAGTATTATTTATAGCTTAACTTTTAATCAAGCTAAAGAACAGGCAGACTTGGTGAAGAGACAACAAGCTGGCAACTCTAGAGAGGATGATGCCGACAAATATTATAAACTTCAAAACCAAACTTCTAAAGGTATCCGTGAGGTTTTAAAAGGCGACCAGCAAACCAAGTACGATAAAATTATCGAAGAACGTTTGAGTGGGAAAAGCAACAAGAAAAAGAAAAAAGGGGAAGAAGAAGAGGTTGAAGGCGACATTAATGGCTTATTAATTAAACCTGAAAAGGTTAATTAGTAGCTTTAATAAAGTTAAATGCAATGCCAGAAATAATAGTTGGGAGTATTGTAATTTGCCTTTTACTATCTCCGCAACTTTTGGCTGGATTTCTGGCCAAAAGAACAGGACGAAATTTTTGGTTCTGGTTTTTTATATCCTTCTTAATTCCAATTATTTCCCTTATAATTTTAATTTTTATGGAGGATAAAAATCCACAAAGTGAAAGTTATAAACTAGCTGATCATGTTGGAAAAGACAGCGAAAAAATCAATTCTGATTTGATAAGCAACTAAATACCGACCACGTCCTTTTTCTTTCTCTGCTTCATTGCTTTCGGAATAATTTCTAAGATTTCATCTTTTAATGCATTTAGCATTCTTTTTTTGATGAAGTTTTTATGTGTTACCAAACTAATTTCGCGAACAGGCTCAGGTGATTTAAAATGCCTTATTTTATTTGTTTGTTTTGCATTTAATTCGGCAATGGCAAGTTCTGGTAATAAAGTAGCGCCACCGTTTAAATCGACCATTCTTACCAAAGTTTCTACGCTACCTGTATTGTATTCAAGGCCTTGTAATCTATTATTCTTGGTAGAACGACAAATATTTAAAACCTGGTTTCGCATGCAATGACCTTCGTTTAAAAGCCAAATGTTTTCATCGTTTAAATCTTCCGCATCAACTGCTTTCTTTTTATAAAGCTTACTGTTTTTGCTAATGTAACTTACAAAGTTTTCGTAATACATTGGCATTTCGATAATATTCGGGTCAGTTAATGGCGTAGCTAAAATACCGCAATCTAAAACGCCTGTTTTTAAATGCTGAATAATATCTTCGGTAGTATATTCCCAAATCAACAGCTTTAATTCTGGATATTTTTCGAGCATTGCTGATATCACTTCAGGCAGTAAATATGGCGCTACTGTTGGAATAACGCCAATTCTTAATTCACCTAAAACATCTTGTTGCTGGCTATTGATCAGCTCTTTTACTTTTCCGCTTTCTTGTAAAATAACTCTTGCCTGCGCTATAATTTGTGAACCAATTTCTGTTGGGCTTACAGGTTGTTTGCTTCTATCGAATATTTTTACACTTAATAATTCTTCGAGTTTTTGCACCTGCATACTTAACGTTGGCTGCGTTACAAAACACTTATCAGCAGCAGTTACAAAACTTCTATAAGTATCTACGGCCACAATATATTCAAGCTGAACTAAAGTCATATAGGTAAAATTGATTTATAATTTCAAATATATAAATTTCCTTTATAACTTATTCTAAACAAAAATCATTTATTAAAATAATGTGCTAGTGAAAGAACCACTATGAGCAAAAACAATTAAACTCTACAAATTTACTTTCTTAAACTACATTAAGTTTTTTAAGTTTCTGAATGTGGAACTTTACATCGCAAATAAAAAACAAAAACATGGAAAGTAGAATTGACATTCAAAAAATTGAGCCTGCAGCTTACCAGGCTATGTATGCCTTAGAAAAATATTTAGCTTCAAGTTCCTTAACTCCTACTCATAAAGAGTTAATTAAATTAAGAGCATCACAAATTAACGGTTGCGCATTTTGCATAAATATGCACAGTACCGATGCCCGTAAGTTAGGCGAAACCGAGCAAAGAATTTACTTATTAAATGCCTGGAAGGAAACAAATCTTTATACAGAAGAAGAGCAAGCGATTTTAGCATTAACAGAAGAAGTAACCTTAATTACAAATCACGTTTCTGATGCTACTTACCAAAAAGCAGCAAGTCTTTTTGATGAGCATTATTTGGCTCAAATAATTATCGCAATTGTAACCATTAACGCATGGAATAGAATTGCAATCACTTCGAGAACTATGGTAGGATAATATTCGATAACATTTCGCCTGGGTCGGCAAAAACTCGGGCGATTTATTTCTTTTTATTAGTTCTATCAAACTTAAATAAACTAACCTGGCAACGGCTTTAGCACCTTCGGGCTGAAAATGTGTATTATCTTTCTGTCCTTTCGGATAAGCTTCGTATTTGCCAGAATCGAGGTTCATAAAATAGTTTTTAGAAACAAAGTCTTGACCTTTTTGAGTAAAAAATGTTGCAGAAAGTGTAGTTAAATCAATAACAGGAACATTTAGTTCGTTTGCAACATCTTTTACCGCTTGCGGATAATCACCATGGGCACTTCCTAAAACGCCATCTTTCCAAGGGTAGTTGCGCGTAACCGGAGTGATTAAAACTGGGAAGGCTCCCTTATCCCGACTTTCTTTAACATACATTCGAAGGAAATTTTTATAGCCTGGTATATCTACATATCGTTCGGGCTTATCTTTTGCCGCATCATTATGACCAAACTGAATTAAAACCAAATCATTTTTATGCAAAGCACTTTTAACCTCTTGCCATCTTCCCTCTTCGAAAAAAGTTCTGGTACTTCTACCGCCTTTAGCTTTATCTATTACAAGCACCGTATCACTCTTTATTAATCTATTTAATTTTTTAAGGCTATCGCGATGTAGAAATTGTTGAAAAACCTGACCCCAACCTGTAATGGGATATTTCTTTTGGAGGTAATCAGATTCCTGAGTGTAATCAGCAACGGTAGAATCACCGATCAGATAAACATGAACTGGCCTTGACTTAAATAAGAAGGCTGATAGTGAAAGAAAACACAAGAAGCAAAAGCCGATCAAAGTAAATCTTCTATTTTTATTCATGGTAATGATTTTAAAAATCCAACTATCAACTAATCACATTCGTTACAACAAGGTTACTCCATTTTTAAATTTGTTACAATCTTTATTGTGCAATCGTTCCCGTTATCGTTTGCGATGTTTAATTTGTGAATAATATATTTAGCATCAAGTTTTATGTTTAAAATTGTTCATCATATATTATAAAACACGGCTGCGTTTAACATTAAAAAACTCGCAGCCGATTTTATTTTCTTCTAACCAAATTCTTATATGAAAATTTCATTCTTTTTATTTCTGCTAACAATTTGCCTAACGGCTAATGCATTAGAAATTAAACCCGATTTTATAGTTAGTGCCGATGGTAGCGGAAACTTTAAAACTGTTCAGGAGGCCATTAATGCTGTACCCGATTTTAGAAACAAAACCACTACAATTTTTATTAAGAAAGGCATTTATAAAGAGAAATTGATTTTAGCTGCTTCAAAAAAGAACGTAAAGTTTATTGGAGAAGATTTATATAAAACCATTTTAACTTATGATGACTACAACCAAAAGAAAAATATTTTTGGCGAAGAGAAAGGCACATCTGGTTCATCGAGCTTTTACATTTATGGTGAGGGTTTTTCTGCAGAGAACCTAACTTTCGAAAACTCGTCGGGCCCTGTTGGACAAGCTGTTGCAGTTTGGGCTGGAGGCGACAAACTAATCTTTAATAATTGCAGGTTTTTAGGCTTTCAGGATACACTTTATACCTACGGCGGTAATAATCGCCAGTACTACAAAAACTGTTATATAGAGGGCACGGTAGATTTTATATTTGGTGCTTCAACTGCCTGGTTTGAGAATTGTACACTTTACTGTAAAAAAGCAGGTTATATTACAGCTGCATCAACAGCAGATACAACGAAATTTGGTTACGTGCTAAATAATTGCAAAATAAAAGGTGATGCACCTGCTAGTAGTTTCTACTTAGGCAGGCCATGGCGACCGTATGCGAAAGTTGTTTACCTGAATTGCGAACTGCCCGATCTTATCTATGCTGAAGGATGGAATAATTGGAGTAAAGAAAGCAACGAGCAAACTGCTTATTATGCTGAATATAAAAGTACTGGCAAAGGTGCTAATAGTCAGAAAAGAGTGAAGTGGTCGCATCAGTTAACAAATGATGAGTATAAAGCCTACACTTTGGAAAACGTTTTCCGTGGATGGAATCCAGAAGGAAAATAAAACTATAAACAACTAATTAACAAATAGTTAAAACAACAAACACTTCTGAAACAGCCTTTTTCTTTGGCAACGATTGCATAGATTTTTCTTCTATTTTACCGTTAAAGACCGTACACTTGTTTTACAATAACCAAGTATAATTTAACGTAGCAACTAATGAAACATTTAATAGGTCGTTTACACCCCCGTAAAGCAGCTTTAGCCTCTCTAATTTTACTCTCTGTAAGTGTTTCGATGGTAAGAAGTCAAACTTTACCAGTAATTAAACAGGTTACATTTAAAAAAGATACTACAAGCATTGTTAATTTCGGTGCCAAAGGCGATGGCGTAACTTTAAACACAGTTAGCATAAATAAAACAATTGCAACGGTTAGTCAAAAAGGTGGTGGTGTTGTATTAATCCCATCGGGTTTATGGTTAACTGGCCCTATTGAATTAAAAAGCAATGTTAACTTACATTTAAAACGCGATGCGATCCTTCAATTCACTAATGATTTCAATCAATATAAACTAGTAGAAGGCAACTGGGAAGGCCAGCCAGCCTGGCGTAATCAAAGTCCTATTTCTGGAACTAATCTCGAAAACATAGCCATTACAGGTTCAGGCATTATAGATGGAAACGGCGGCGCTTGGCGCATGGTTAAAAAAGATAAACTTACTGAAACACAATGGAAGAAATTGGTTTCTGGTGGCGGGATAGTTAGTGAAGACGGCAAATTATGGTATCCATCTGCAAAAACTGTAAAAGGTTCTAAAACCAAAAATGCAGGCGTTATTGTAGCAGGCAAAACAGCCGCGGATTATGAAGATATTAAAGATTTCTTAAGACCAAACTTATTGGTTTTAACCAGCTGTAAAAAAGTTCTTTTAGAGGGTGTTACTTTTCAAAACTCGCCCGCATGGAACTTGCACCCACTAATGTGCGAGGATTTAACTTTGAGAAATCTACAGGTTAAAAACCCATGGTTTGCACAAAACGGGGATGGTGTAGATGTAGAATCTTGCAAAAATGTATTAATAGAAGGCAGCACGTTCGATGTTGGCGATGATGGGATCTGCATTAAATCGGGCAGAGACGAGTCTGGCCGAAAACGAGGTATGCCAACAGAGAATGTGATCATCAGAAATAATGTTGTTTACCATGCGCATGGTGGCTTCGTAATTGGAAGCGAAATGAGTGGTGGTGCAAGAAATATTTGGGTTTACGATTGCTCTTTTATTGGTACTGATATTGGTTTACGCTTTAAAACAACCCGCGGTCGTGGTGGTATAGTCGAAAATATTTATGTAAATAATATTAATATGATCGATATTCCAGGTGAAGCTATTCTATTTGACATGTACTATGCAGCTGTAGATCCAGTTCCATTAGCTGGTGAAAAAAGAGAGGCTATAAAAACGATAACGGTACCTGTTACAGAAGCAACACCTCAATTTAAAAATATGCACATTAAAAATGTAGTTGCCAATGGCGCCGAAAAGGCAATATTTTTTAGAGGATTACCTGAGATGAACATTAAAGATATCCATTTAGAAAATATAACTATTCAATCGAAAAAAGGAATTGAGATTATAGAAGCCTCTGGCATCTCCCTTAAAAATGTTAATGTAGTTACTGAAGATACCAATCCGATTTTAAGTGTTCAAAATGGCACAAACATCAGCATCAATGGCTTAAAATATAAAAACGGGAGCGAGTTGCTTTTTAATATCAGTGGCGAAAAAACTAAGGGCATCAAAGTAAGTGGCACGGATGTTTCTAAAGCAAAAAAAACATCTGTATTTAGTGAGGAAGTAAATAAAACGGCATTAGAGATTTCTAAATAATATGAAAAAATTTATCATACAAGCCACTTCGATATTAACTGTTTTAACGGTTCTATGTACTGGCGTTTTTGCACAAAAAAAATTATCCGAGCAGTTAACCTTAACTGCAATGGAAACCCTGTTTCAAGATACAACAGTTCTTAAAGATGCCAAAGGCCCAAGATGGAGTTATGATATGGGCGTTGTTTTAGAAGGTGCCGCACAGGTTTGGCGCAATACTGGCAATGGCGATTATTTCAAATACATCCAATCTTCTATGGATGCTTATGTTGATAAAACTGGAAGTATTAGAACTTACAAAAGCGAAGATTTCAACATCGATAATATAAAAAATGGTCGATCTTTATTATTGCTTTATAAAGTTACGGGGCAACAGAAGTATTTAACTGCTGCTACTCACCTTTACAATCAGTTGCAACAACAACCTCGCACAAAAGCGGGTGGTTTTTGGCACAAGAAAATTTATCCGAACCAAATGTGGTTGGATGGTTTATATATGGGCGAGCCCTTCTACGCAGAATATGCAGCCTTAATGAAAAAAGATTCGGCTTTTAATGATATTGCCAATCAGTTTATTTTGATGGAAAAAGTTTCCAGAGATACAAAAACAGGCCTACTTTATCATGGTTACGATGAAAGTAGATTGGAGAAATGGGCAGACCCAACTACTGGTAAATCACCTAATTTTTGGGGTAGAGCAATGGGTTGGTACATTATGGCTCTTGTTGATGTTTTGGATAATTTCCCTAAAAACCATCCAAAAAAAGCAGAATTAATCGCAATTCTAAATCGTACGGCTATTGCAACAGTAAAGTATCAGGATTCGAAATCTGGCGTATGGTTCGATATTATGGATATGCCAACGCGTAAAGGCAATTATTTAGAGAGCTCTGCATCGAGCATGTTTGTTTATGGCTTGGCTAAAGGCGTTAGAAAAGGTTATTTACCACAATCTTTTATGATAGCTGCAAATAAAGGCTATGCAGGTTTAAAGAAAGAATTTATAGAATCGGCAGGCGATGAAAGAGTAAATTTAACTAAAACGGTTTCTGTTTCGGGTTTAGGTGGAAAACCTAAATATCGTGATGGCAGCTTTGAATATTACATCAGTGAAAAAGTAATTACTAACGATCCGAAAGGCGTTGGTTCATTTATTTGTGCAGCGGCAGAAATGGAAATCGATGCTTTACCTAAACCTGGAAAAGGTTTAACTGTAACAGTAGATAACTTTTTCAATAATGAATATATGAATGGCCCTACCAGCGATAAAATTCCTTTTCATTACCTGTGGAATGAGGATGACAATAACGGCTTCTCTCTGTTTGGAAAAGTCTTTAACGATGCGGGCGTTAAAACCTCAACACTTTCAACTGCTCCAACTACTACAAATTTAAAGGGCTCGAACATTTATATCATTGTAGATCCAGATACAGAAAAGGAAACTGCAAATCCAAACTTTATGAATGCTGCACATGCAAAGCAGATTAGCGAATGGGTAAAAGCAGGTGGCGTTTTAGTGTTATTATTAAATGATGTTGGTAATTGCGAAATCACAAAGTTTAATGTTTTACCAGAAACTTTCGGCATCCATTTTAATGAAGATAGCCGCAATAAAGTACAAGGATTAAACTTTGAACAAGGTGCAATAAAAATTCCTGCGGGAAACAGCATTTTCAAAACAGCAAAGAAAGTTTATATCAAAGAGATTTCTACAATTGCCGTAAAAGCGCCTGCTGTTTCTGCATTGACAGATAATGGTGATGTAGTTATTGCTACTGCAAAATATGGCAAAGGAACAGTTTTCGCTGTTGGCGACCCTTGGTTTTACAATGAATATATCGATGGCAGAAAGCTACCAAAAGACCTTGAAAACTTTAAAGCAACCAACGATTTAGTAAACTGGTTAATTAAACAGGTTCCTGTAAAGAAATAGTAATCCACTACAACAATGAACAGATTAAAAACATTTCTTTTGTTTGCGTTAAGTATATTACTAACGTCTTGTTATGCACAAACGCCAACAGATTCTGTTGCTGATAGAATGCTGGCTTATCAATTAAGTAACGGTGGCTGGCCAAAGCAACTCGAAGATAAAAGTGTTGTGAACTATGGCGCCACCTTAACGCCCGAACTGAAAGAAAAAATAAAAGCAACAACCGATTTGCATGCAACTTTTGATAACAAAGCAACAAGTCGTGAGGTTATTTACCTGGTAAAAGCATATAAAAAAACGAACAATAAAGCCTATCTAACTGCTGCTGAAAAAGGTTTAGACTATATTTTAATTGCACAATACCAAAATGGTGGCTGGCCGCAATACTATCCTGATAAGGCTCTTTATCGTACTGAAATTACCTACAATGATGATGCGATGATTAATATTTTAAATATTCTTCAAGACATCGCCACAAAATCGAATGATTTTGATGTTGTAAATGCGAACTACATTAAAAAAGCCGAAAAAGCAGTTGCAAAAGGAGTTGATTGCATTTTAAAAACACAGGTTAAACAAAATGGAAATCTAACAATTTGGGGTGCGCAATATGATAAAGATTCTCTACTTCCAGCCAAAGCGAGGGCTTTCGAACCCGCCTCATTAAGTACAAGTGAATCTGCGAATATTGTTCGTTTCCTGATGCGTTTCAATAAACCATCAGCAGAGATAAAAAATGCGATTACTGCAGCCGTAAAATGGTTCGCAGATTATAAAATTACAGGTTACAGGTTTGATAGAGAAAAAACTTCATCGGGCTTAATTGCTGATAATACGGCTATTTCCTGGGCTCGCTTTTACGATTTAAACAAGAACATTCCAATTTTTGGAGATCGCGATAATACCATAAAACTCAAACTTGAAGATTTAAGTCCAGAGCGCCGAAATGGCTATGCGTGGTATGGCAATTGGGGTCAAAAACTGATCGAAAAAGAATATCCGAAATGGTTAACCATGAACAGTACAAAATAATTAAAAACTCGTCGCAGACGGCAAAATGAAAAACAAATGATTTTAAGCAGAGAAAATTTAAAAAACATAAATGGGGAAAATGTTAAAGTACCTGCGGCAGAACTTTTAGAATTGCCTGAAAGAGTAATTCAATTTGGAACAGGTGTTTTACTTCGTGGCTTACCCGATTATTTTATTGATAAAGCCAATAGAAACGGTGTTTTTAACGGCCGCGTTTTAGTTGTAAAATCTACTTCTCAAGGCGGTGCAGATGCTTTTTCTAAACAAGATAATCTTTATACTCTTTGTGTAAAAGGAATTGAAGACGGCATAAATGTTGAGGAAAATACAATTAATTCTTCAATCAGTCGGGTTTTATCAGCAGCACAAGATTGGACTGAAATTTTAAAAGCAGCACACAATCCTGATTTACAAATTGTAATTTCAAATACAACTGAGGTTGGAATTGTTTTAAGTGAAGACAAAATAACGGATAATCCACCTCAATCTTATCCAGGTAAATTGCTTGCATTTTTACACGAAAGATATAAAGCTTTTAATGGTTCGGCAGAAAGTGGAATGGTTATCGTACCAACTGAATTAATAAGCGATAATGCAGATAAATTAAAAGATATATTATTAAAATTATCGGTTCAAAATAAGTTAAGCTGGGATTTCGAACAATGGTTAAAAACCTCGAATCACTTTTGCAAATCTTTGGTCGATCGCATTGTTCCAGGCAAACTTCCTGCAGCAGAACAAAAAGCAATTCAAACGCAATTGGGTTACGAAGATGAGTTGATGATTATGGCTGAGCCTTTCAGACTTTGGGCTATCGAATCATCAAATCCAAAAGTGAAGGAAATTCTATCTTTTGAAAAAGCAGACAAAGGAATTTTCATTGTTCCATCTATCAATAAATTTAAAGAGTTAAAGCTTCGATTATTGAACGGAACACATACGTTAAGCTGTGGTTTAGCCATTTTAGCAGGTTTCGATACCGTTAAAGAAGCGATGGCGAATGAGGCTTTTGCTAGCTATGTTTCCAACTTAATGCAACAAGAAATTGCACATTCTTTAGAAAACGACGACATTACTTATCAGGATGCAGTTGATTTTGCTTCAAGTGTAATCGATCGTTTCAGTAACCCATCTTTAGAACATAAATGGCAAGCAATTACGCTAAATTTCACTTCTAAAATGCAAATGCGTAATATGCCATTAATCAGAAAATATTATAGTCAAAAAAATGAAGTGCCACCACTTATTGCACTTGGTCTTTCTGCATATATTATCTTTATGAACACAACAAAAGACGGCGCAAATTACATTGCAAATGTAAAAGGTAAGGCTTATCCCGTTCAGGATGAATTTGCCGAAATTTTATACGATTATTGGCAAAATCCTGAAACTGCAATTGATAATATTTTAGGCGACAGGCGTTTGTGGGATAAAAACTTAAACAACTATCCTGGCTTTAATGCTGCAATAAAAAATTACGTTGATTTACTACAAAACGCTGGAGCAGAAGAAACATTAAGTAACTTGCATACAGAAAGAACAATTTAAAAATGGTTACAAGAATTTTAAAAATTCACCCGAACGATAATGTGTTAGTTGCCTTACAGGATTTGGCAAAAGGAGAAACGATTATTCATGATGGGCATGAATATACTTTACAGGATGATATTCAGGCAAAGCATAAATTTTTTATGCAGGATATGAATGCTGGCGATCACATTATTATGTATGGCGTGTTAGTTGGAAAAGCACAACACTTCATATTAAAAGGCGGTTTAATGGATACAGAGAACACGAAACATGCTTCTGATCCGTATGAATTTCGCCCCTATAATTACAAGTGGCACGCACCAGATGTTTCTAAATTCGAAGGCAGAACTTTCAATGGTTATGTCCGTAACGATGGTCGTGTTGGAACTGCAAATTACTGGCTTTTCATTCCAACAGTTTTTTGCGAAAACCGAAATTTAGATGTAATCCGTGAGGCTTTACACAATGAGTTGGGTTATGCAGTTACTGATAAATACAAATCATATACACATCAACTGGTTGATGCATACAAAAACGGCGAAAGTTTAGCTGAGGCAGATACAAGCGCCATCGGAAATGCAAATCCAGCTGCAAATAGAATCTTCAAAAATGTTGATGGAATTAAGTTTTTAAACCATCAAGGCGGATGTGGCGGTACACGCCAGGATGCAGCAGTTTTAAGCAAATTATTGGCGGCGTATGCCGATCATCCAAATGTAGCTGGTGTTACTGTTTTAAGTTTGGGTTGCCAGAATTTGCAGGTGCAAGATTTTATGGACGACTTAAAACACCGCAGTCCTAATTTCGATAAACCGCTTTTTATCTTCGAACAACAACAATCGCAAAGCGAAGAACAATTAGTTAAAGAAGCTATCCGTAAAACATTTATTGGTTTAACTGAAATCAATAAAATCGAGCGTCAGCCAGCACCATTAAGCAAGCTTGTTTTAGGCGTAAAATGTGGTGGCAGCGATGGCTTTAGTGGCATTAGCGCTAATCCAGCTGTTGGTTACACATCCGATTTATTGGTTGCATTAAGCGGAACCGTTTTACTTGCAGAATTTCCTGAGCTTTGCGGTGCCGAACAACAATTAATCGATCGTACAAAAGATGAAACTGCAGCTCGCAAATTTATCCAGTTAATGACTGCTTATAATCAGGCAGCGGAAAATGTTGGCTCAGGATTTTTCATGAATCCATCACCAGGAAATATTAAAGACGGTTTAATTACCGATGCAATAAAAAGCACTGGGGCAGCAAAAAAAGGCGGAACTTCTCCTGTAGAAGATGTTTTAGATTACACCGAACCTGCTACAAAACCAGGCTTAAATTTAGTTTGCACACCAGGAAATGATGTGGAAGCAACCACAGGAAAAGCAGCTTCTGGCGCTACATTGATTTTGTTTACTACAGGCTTAGGTACTCCCACAGGAAATCCAGTTTGCCCAACCATTAAAGTTGCAACAAACAACAAGTTAACCAAACGCATGGGCGATATTATCGACATTAATTGCGGACCAGTTATAGAAGGCGAAAAAACCATTGAGGAAATGGGAGCAGATATTCTGGAATATTGCATTAAAGCAGCCAGCGGTGAAGTTATTCCAAAAGCGGTTTTGCTTAATCAGGATGATTTTATACCATGGAAACGTGGTGTTAGTTTGTAAGAAAGCAAGCGCAAATGTATGAAGCAATCTTCCATAAAAACAGACTGCTTCATACTTCGTAATGAATAACCAAATAGAATATTAACAGATAGAATTCTTTATTAAGCTACTATCTAAAACCTCATTTTAGAATGAAACCTTTCTTAGACGAAAATTTTCTTTTGCAAACAAAAACAGCTCAAAAGCTTTATCATGAATTTGCAAAATCAATGCCGATTATCGATTATCATAATCATTTAATTCCCGAGCAAATTGCAAACAATGTTCAATTTTCAAACATAAGCCAGGTTTGGCTTTATGGAGATCATTACAAATGGAGAGCAATGAGAGCAAATGGTGTAGATGAAAGATACATCACAGGAAATGCAACAGATTATGAGAAGTTTGAAAAATGGGCAGAAACTGTTCCTTACACACTTCGTAATCCTTTATACCATTGGACACATTTAGAATTACAGCGTTATTTTGATGTAAACGAAATTCTTTCTGGTAAAACAGCACAAAAAATTTACGATAACTGTTCATCAAAATTGCAAACTTCAGAATATTCTGTTCGTGGCTTATTAGCGAAACTGAATGTAGAAGCTGTTTGCACAACTGATGATCCCTTAGATAGCTTAAATTTTCACCAGCAGTTAGCTGCTGAACGTACAAATTTGAAAATGTTGCCTGCATTTCGACCTGATAAGGCGATGAACAGCGATGATATTGATGGCTTAAATGAGTACATAAATAAGTTAGAAGTCGTTATAAATAAAACAATCGGCAATTTTCAAGATTATCTTGATGCTTTAAAAAGTCGCCACGATTACTTTGCTGCCAATGGTTGTTCAGTTTCTGATCATGGTTTAGAACAAATTTATGCTGAAGATTATACTGATGCAGAAATTACTTCGATCTTCGAAAAAATCAGGAATAAAAAAGGTATTTCTTATCAGGAAAATCTAAAGTTCAAATCTGCAATGTTAGTTTATTTTGCAGAATGGGATCATGAAAAAGGTTGGGTTCAGCAATATCACTTAGGTGCCTTACGTAACAACAACACGAGGATGTTAAGTCAACTAGGCCCCGATACAGGTTGGGATTCTATCGGCGATTTTAGTCAGGCAAGAATGCTTTCCAAATTTTTAAATCGTTTAGATACACAGGATAAATTGGCAAAAACAATTATCTACAATTTAAACCCAGCGGATAATGAATTGATCGCAACTATGATTGGAAATTTCAACGATGGTTCTGTAGCTGGAAAAGTTCAGTTTGGCTCTGCATGGTGGTTTTTAGATCAAAAAGATGGCATGATAAAACAGCTGAATGCATTATCAAACATGGGGCTTTTAAGTCGCTTAGTAGGTATGCTCACCGATTCTCGCAGTTTTCTTTCTTTTCCTCGTCACGAATATTTCAGAAGGATAGTTTGTAATCTCTTTGGAGATGACGTAGAGAATGGAGAATTGCCGAACGACTTAGAATGGATTGGCAAAATTGTGCAGGATATTTCGTATTTTAACGCAAAAAATTACTTTAAATTTTAACAAAATCGGTCTTTTTAATGGAAAATGATTGGAATCAAATCGTTTCAATCGTTTTCCTTTGGTTTTCTGCCTCGAATTAAAAATAAGCAGAAAAATGCCAGTTCAACATAAAAATGAGCAACCAGATATTACTACAATCAGAAAATAGAAAAAAAGTTTTAAGCTTCGGTGAAATTCTTTTACGCATTTGCCCAGATATGGATGGCCAATGGCTTAAAGAAAACAAATTACCCTTTTATGTTGGCGGTGCAGAACTAAATGTAGCTACAGCTTTGGCACTTTGGAATGTACCATCTGCTTACCTTTCGGCCGTGCCCGATAACTCAGTTACTAGAGAAATTATTGATTATCTCGACAAAAGAGATATTGATACATCGCCTATGGTATTCCATGGCGACCGCTTGGGTTTATATTATCTTCCGAAAGGAAAAGATTTAAAAAACGCTGGTGTTATTTACGATAGAGCAAACTCTGCCTATGCAGATTTGAAGGTTGGCCAAATAAACTGGGATGAAGTATTTGAAGATGTTAGTTGGTTTCATTTTAGCGCAATCTGTCCTGCAATCAATCAATCAATCGCTGATATTTGTTTAGAGGCTTTAAAAGTAGCCAGCTCAAAAAACATTACCGTTTCATTAGATCTTAATTACCGAGCGAAGCTTTGGAAATACGGGAAAGAGCCTATCAATATTGTACCCGAGTTAGCCAAATATTGCACCTTAATAATGGGAAATGTTTGGGCTGCAAATAAAATGCTTGGAACAGCGCTTCATGATGATTTAAAGCCAACAGAAGGCTACGCAAAGGAAACGTTACTGCAACAAGCTACTGATACTTCGAAAGAAATATTAAGTTTGTTTACAGCATGCAAAGCTGTTGCAAATACTTTCCGTTTCGATAATGGAAAAGGTATAAGATATTATACCACAATTTATACAAATAACGAATTAACGGTTTCAGAAGAATATGTTTCTGACGAAATTTTAGATAAAGTAGGCAGTGGAGACTGTTTTATGGCAGGATTAATTTACGGTTTCTACAATCAATTACCAGTTAGCGAAACTTTAAATTTTGCTACCGCAGCAGCATACGATAAATTATATATTCCAAGTGATGCAACAACAAGTACGGTTGCCGAAATAGAAAAAAGAATAATAAGATGATAAGCAATAAGCATAAAATTTTAGATGCCATTTTAGAGCAAGGTATGTTACCGCTTTTTTACCAGGATAGTGAAGAAGGTAGTGTAGAAATCCTTCGTACTTTATACAAAGCAGGTGTACGTGTTTTCGAATATACCAACCGTGGTAAATCGGCATTGCCAAATTTTAAAAAGTTGAAAGAAATCCGCGATGCGGAAATGCCTGATTTATATTTGGGTATAGGAACCATAAAAACACCTGCTGATGCAAATGCTTTTATTGAAGCTGGCACTGATTTTATTGTTGCACCAATTGTTAATCCTGCGGTTGCAGAAATTGCAAATAAAATTGGAATGCTTTGGATTCCTGGATGTATGACGCCAACTGAAATTAGTGTTGCGCAAGAACATAAAGCTATGCTAATTAAAATTTTCCCAGCAAATATTTTAGGCCCAGAGTTTATTTCATCAATTAAAGATTTATTTGCAGGACAGCTTTTTATGCCAACAGGCGGCGTTGAAATTAACTTGGAAAATTTAAAAACCTGGTTTAAATCGGGGGTTTGTGCAGTTGGAATGGGTAGCAAATTAATCAGTAAGGATGTGATGAGCAAAGGGCTTTATGACGAATTATTTGACAACACAAAATTGGCAATTGACTTAATTAAGCAGAGTAAGTAAAAGATTTTAATAACCTAACCAAATGAACCAACCAAAAACAAGCAAATACAGATGGACAATATGTTTACTCTTGTTTCTTGCTACTACGATAAATTATTTAGACAGACAAGTACTATCCTTAACATGGACTGATTTTATTAAACCAGAATTCCATTGGGATAACAACGACTACGGAAATATTACGGCCTTGTTTTCTATTTTCTATGCAATATCGATGCTTTTTGCAGGTCGTTTGGTTGATAAACTTGATACAAAAAAGGGTTTCTTGTGGGCAATTGGCGTTTGGTCAGTTGGTGCATGTTTACACGCTTTCTGTGGCATTGCAACAGCAGGAATAATAAACGGAAACTGGTTTGTAGGCTTTGAAGGTGCCAAAGAAATCATTTCAAAAATTAACAACACAGGAATGGTAGTTTCTGTTAGCGTTACCTTATTTATTTTCGCCCGATTTGTTTTAGCCGTTGGCGAGGCTGGAAATTTCCCAGCTGCAATTAAAGCAACAGCAGAGTATTTCCCTAAAAAAGATAGAGCTTTTGCAACAAGCATTTTTAATGCAGGTGCAACCGTTGGTGCATTAGCAGCACCAATTACAATTCCTTTTATTGCTAAAGCATATGGTTGGGAAATGTCCTTTATCATTATTGGTGCATTGGGTTTTGTATGGATGGGTTTATGGGTTTTCGTTTACAACAAGCCCGAACTACATAAAAGAGTTAGCGCTGAAGAATTAGCTTACATTCAGCAAGATGTTATTAACGATAGAAAACTTGTTGATTATGTAGAGGAAACTACCGAAAAAGTATCTTTTGTTGATTGCTTTAAATTTAAACAAACCTGGGCTTTTGCTTTCGGAAAATTTATGACTGATGGCGTTTGGTGGTTTTTCTTATTCTGGACACCAGCTTATTTAAAATCTGTTTATGGGATGGACTCTACTCAGAGTGCATTACCATTATTTGTACTTTATATGATTACGCTATTATCAATAATTGGCGGTTGGTTACCAACATACTTCGTTGATAAAAAGGGCATGAATCCTTACGAGGGCAGAATGAGAGCGATGTTAATTTTTGCTTTTTTCCCGCTTTTGGCGCTAGCTGCGCAACCATTAGGTCACATTACTTATTGGATTCCAGTAATTATTATTGGTATCGCTGGTGCGGCGCACCAAGCCTGGTCGGCAAATATATTTTCCACTGTTGGCGATATGTTTCCGAAAAAAGCAATCGCAACTATTACTGGAATTGGCGGTATGGCTGGCGGGATCGGTTCATTCATCATCAATAAAGGATCGGGATTATTATTCGATTATACTGGTAAAAACAAAATTGTTTTCATGGGCTTTAAAGGCGAAGAAGCAGGATATTTTATCATATTCTCTATATGTGCGGTTTGCTACTTAATCGGGTGGACAGTAATGAAATCATTAGTACCAAAATACAAAGTTATAGAACTAAAATAATATAAATTTAAAACATTTGGGGCTTATCGCCAGGCTCCAAATGTTAAATCAGTTTACATTAATACAATAAATCTATACTAAGACTATAGATTTACCTAACTATAAACCCTTTAAAATAAACCAAATTGAGCACAACTTTAAATCTCGAAGGTATTTTCGTTGATGAAAGCCAGATTCCTGAGGAATTCAGGCTCAAGGAAGAAATCAATCAAAAGGAATTTCTTTCTAACGGAGAAATGAAAACCTGGAGCGGACCTTTTAATGAAGTGTTTTCTCCAGTATGCGTAAAAACAGCAGATGGCTTGAAACGAAAGCGCATTGGTAGTTTCCCTGTTTGTACAGAAAAAGAATCTACTGAGGCTCTAGATGCTGCCGTAGCTGCGTACGACAATGGTCGCGGGCAATGGCCAACCATGAGTGTTGCCGACCGTATTACCTGCGTAGAAAATTTCACGCATAAAATGCTTGAGCAAAAAGAAATTGTTGCCAAACTAATTATGTGGGAAATTGGCAAGTCGTATGCCGATTCGCTTAAGGAATTCGATCGTACAGTTGAATACATTTATGCAACCATCGATGCCTTGAAAGATATTGATCGTCAATCTTCACGTTTCGAAATTGAGCAGGGTATTGTGGCGCAGGTTCGTCGTTCGCCACTTGGCGTTGTGCTTTGTATGGGGCCATTTAACTATCCGTTAAACGAAACTTTTACAACATTAATTCCAGCCCTGATAATGGGCAATACGCTTTTATTCAAACCACCAAAACACGGTACTTTATTGCATTATCCTTTGTTAGAAGCATTTCGTTCTAGCTTTCCAAAAGGTGTTGTAAATACAATTTATGGCCGTGGAAATACTATTGTTCCAGGTTTGATGAAATCAGGAAAAATTAATGTATTAACGCTTATTGGTTCGAGCAAGGTAGCCAACGAGTTAAAAAAACTCCATCCAAAAGTTAATCGTTTACGAGCAATTTTAGGTTTAGATGCAAAAAATGCAGCCATCATTACAAAAGATGCTGATTTAGATTTAGCAGTTTCTGAAACAGTTTTAGGTTCGCTTTCTTTTAACGGTCAGCGTTGTACGGCAATTAAAATTGTTTACGTGCACCGCAGTTTAGCACAAGAGTTTTTAAAACGCTTATCTGCTGAAGTTGAGAAATTAAAATTCGGTATGCCTTGGGAAAAAGGAGTTTCCTTAACCCCTCTTCCTGAATTAAATAAACCTGAATACTTAAAAGAATGTATTGATGATGCAGTTGCTCATGGTGCAAAAGTGGTGAACAAAAACGGAGGGCAAACCTTAGAAACTTTTGTTTATCCTGCTATTGTTTACCCTGTAAACAGCAACATGAAATTGTATCGAGAAGAGCAGTTCGGGCCAATTGTTCCAGTGGTTCCTTTTGATGATTTGGAAGAACCAATTGAATATTTAATCGGCTCACCACACGGACAGCAAGTAAGTATTTTTAGCAATAATGCAGCTGTTATTTCATCGCTTATCGATCCTTTAGTCAATCAGGTAAGTCGTGTAAATATAAATTGTCAATGCCAGCGCGGTCCTGATGCATTTCCGTTTACAGGCAGAAAAGACAGTGCAGAAGGAACGCTTTCTGTTGTAGATGCATTGCGTTCGTTCTCTATACGTTCGTTAGTTGCAACTAAACTTACCGAAAGCAACAAGAAATTATTAAACGAAATTGTTAGCGATAACGATTCGAATTTCTTGAGCACGAAGTATATTTTTTAATATTATATCGCCTTTTCGACTGGAGTAAAGCGAAACGGAGAAATTTTTCAAGTGGTTAATATCTACTTAAAAATTTCTCCGCTTCGGTCGAAATTACGATTCCTATTATAAACTATAATGCTGAAACAGGTTTAGCATGACGAAAGTTTTCACTTCAATTTCTTAGCAATACCAAGTTTACGCTCTTTAATTCCATCTACAACCAAAGCCGCAATTTGCTTTGCTCCTTCTGGACTTAAATGTGTATCGTCTTTTTTTCCAATGGGATAATTTACATTTCCCGAATCTACATAGTTAAATAATTTTATTGATGGCAAATCTCCAAGTTTATTGAACAAGTTTTCGGTTTTAACCAACATATCGATCAAGGGAACCTTTAAAGAATCGGCGACTTTTCTGGTTACTTTGGGGTAATCGCCATGAGAATCTACTAATACCCTGTTCTTAAAACTTCTTCGGGAAATTGGCGTAAGTAAAACAGGTACTGCCTTTTTACTTCTTGTTTCATTAACGTAATTAATGAGATTAGTTTTAAACTCTGCTAATGATGTACCGATGCCTGGCTTCTCTATTTTTTCATCATTATGTCCAAACTCAATAAGTACGTAATCGCCAGGTGCAAGCTTCTCCAAAATAGGTTGCCATTGTTTTTCTGCTTTAAATGATTTGGTACTTCTTCCATTTAAAGCCCTGTTATCTACCACAATTTCTGAATTAAAAAAAGATTGCAATTCCATTCCCCAACCAGTTTCGGGATAAGCCTTAGGCTGTTTATTTGCCGCTGTAGAATCGCCAATAATATAAATTGTAGATTTCTTTTGGATAAAGGTGAATGATGCTAAAATACCTGACAACACGACCAAAGCTAAAAGCAGTTTTCTTTTCATTTTAAGTTTTTTATTTAAACAACTTCAAATATTATAAATAACAGAATCAGTTTTTAACAAAGAAAGGGCTGATAAAGTTATCGCCCTTTCTAAATAAATAGTTGTTTGTATTAATATATTTCACCAATTAGTAACCATACCACTGACCACCCAATTTTGGATTCGCATCGATAACGGTTTGAGGCAATGGCAGTAATTCGCTTTTATTTGGTGTAAAGGCTACGGCGTAATAAGCTAATAAAGTGCTGTTTATTGTTGCTGCGTTTACCCAAGCCACACTTGCAGAACCTGTTGGCGCTGCCGGAGATGCAGTATAAAATGAATTTAGCCAAACTACAGTTGTTTGATTTGGTGTGTAATACATCGTTGCTGGTAAAGTAGCATAAGGAGCAGCTTTTGCAGCCATTAATGCTAAATTCGCTTTAGTTTCGGCAATTTTAGAAGCCAACATATTCCACCTGATTAAATCGTACTTTCTAATACCTTCGCCACCAAATTCAAATTGACGTTCTTTTACCAAAGCGTTAAAGAAACCTGTATAATCAGAAGGTGTAGTGCCTATTAAAGATGCCGTGCCACCAAAACCTCGGGTTCTAACTTGTTCAAAAGCACTTTTCGCTGCTGCAGTTGGCCCAGAGCTTAGCTCATTATCAGCTTCTGCAAACATTAATAAAACATCGGAGAAACGAATAATCGGCCAGTTAACACCAAAATATTGTGCAGCACTTGTTAAAACTGAAGGACTTTGCCAATCTCTTCTAAATTTACCATCAAGCATGGTAACCATACTACGTGGGCGTAAGGTTAAATCCAGGTTATTATCGTAAGGCGCACAAGTAACATCACGGCGTTTATCATTCGCATCAAATGCATAGAAATAAGTTGGAAGAATGGTTAAGGCTGCATTACCAACCGCTGTTGTTCCTGGTGTAGCAACCGTAAACTGACGTGGTCCATTGTAATAACCTAATTTACTATCTCCAACACCCGAGCTGCCACCCGTCATACCAACTTCCCATAAAACCTCGCCGTTAGCTTCAAATTTGTGTGCATTAACTCCATCTTTAAAAACAGATTGGAAACTCGGATTAAGTTTATGATCAGCTCTTGCCATAATAATTGCGCACTCATCTTTAGCAATTTGATAAAATGTTTTGTAATCTGCATTACGCTTCATTGTTTTATCTTGTCTCAAAGAATATCCGCCTCTAAACAATGCATATCTCGCACGCAAGGCTCTGATAGCACCCTGACTAAGTCGATCACTGGTAACTGATGATTCTGTACGCCAAGGCACTAAAGGCGCTGCTACAGCTAAATCTCTAATTATATGATTGTAAATTGTATCTCTATCGGTTCTTGAATTGTAAGGATCGCTTACATTTATAGATGAAGTAAACTGAGCAGGAACATCGCCCCAATTTCTAATTACTTCAAAATAAAACTGAGCTCTTAAAGCCAAAGCTTCACCATAAAGACGTTTCAGTTCTTTTTGATCAGCTGTACTACCATTTGTATAAGCATCCATTTTCGGAATGTTATCTATACAAATATTTGCACGTTCTATACCTACATATAACTGGTTAAATGGACCTGCAAGCTGCGTATTTGCTGGCTGAACATTAAAGTGAGCAATGTCCCTACGTTCGTTATCTGGATAAGGCGTTCCGCCCTGCCCCATCATTTCATCATTATCGTAAGGATAATACATGCTCAATCGAATGCCATAACCCTGATCTCCGCCAAGCGATGAATATACACCTAACAATGCCTTTTGCGCATTGGTAACATTACTAAAAACGTAATCGTTACCAAAAGATGAAATTGGTTCTACTTCTAAGAATTTCTTACACGAAGAAATTGTGAAAATTGATGCGGTGATAAAAATTCCGCCTATAATTAATTTTAAATTAGTTTTCATTGTTGCTCTAATTAGTTTATAGCGTAAAATTGATACCGAAAATAAATGCTCTGCTACGTGGATATGCCGAATAATCTACACCTGGAGTGGTACCTGTTGCACGGCGTGTATTTACTTCAGGATCATAGCCTGAATAGTTTGTAATTACCGCCAGATTATTTACAGTAGCATATAAACGCATTCTGTTTATTTTAAATTTCCTCAATAAATCTGCTGGTAAAGTATAACCAAGAGTAATATTATTGATTCTTAGGAATGAGCCATCTTCAATCGCGTATGAATTTACGAAGAAAGAACTATTACTGGTTAACGGACTCCAAAGTGTTGCATTTGCATTTAAGGCAGCAAGTTCTGTCGGATCCGTAACCACAACGCCCTGATCGTTTACATTTCTCCATCTGCCATTCATTGTGGCCAATAAGTTACCGTTTGCGGTATATCCGCTTGTAAATTCAAGTTTGTTTGCATTTAAAATATCGTTACCAACTTGGAAGTTAACAAACACATTTAAGTCCCAGTTTTTGTAAGTAAACGATTGGTTAAAACCACCCGTAAATTTCGGATTTGCATCACCAATTATTGTACGGTCGTTGGTAATATCAACAACACCATCGCCATTTAAATCTTTAAATTTAATAACCCCTGGTTTTGGCGTTAATGAGGTTACACTTGAATTATTAGGAACACCTGGTTTTAAAGTGTAAACACCGTTAGCATAATTAAAATCTTCTATTTTGTAAAAGCCATCGTTAACCAATCCGTACATTTTACCTACCGCTTGCCCTACTGCTACCTGATAATCTGCAGGTACGTTTGTTCCTGCCCATCCAGAATTAATTAAAAACGATTTTTGGTAATCACCTAAGCTTTCAACTTTGTTTTTATTAAACGAGATATTGAAGTTAGTTGACCATGAAAAGTTTTTAGTTTGAACAGGTGTACCATTAATCTGGAACTCGATACCTTTATTGCTAGTTGAACCAATATTTTGCAACTGGAATGCATAACCACTAGTAGAAGGGAATGGGTTATTTACTAAAAGTCCTTTGGTTTTATTGCTGTAAACATCAAATGAGAATTGTAATCTGTTGTTTAAGAAACCAGCATCCAAACCTAAATTTCTAGAAACTGTTGTTTCCCATTTCAAATTAGGATTTGAAAGTTCAGTAGCTACTAATGCGGTTACCAAAGTGTTATTTATATCGTAAAATGCACTTGGTTTAAATTGGGTTGTATATAAGAAATCGGCGATACGATTATTACCTGCTTCACCATAACTTACTCTAAGTTTTAAATCATTTAAGCGAATAGCAGACTTAATTTTATCCATAAATTTCTCGTCAGAAATTCTCCAGGCCACAGACCCAGATGGGAAGTAGCCCCATTTATTTCCTTCGGCAAATTTTGATGAACCATCGGCACGTACACTTAACGTTAACAAGTATTTCTTATCGAACGAATAATTAAATCTACTAAACACTGAAAATAATCTTGCGGTTAAATCGCTCGAAGTTGCTGCACCCGCTGGTGTAGTACCTAAAGCCATGTTTGCCAAAGCGCGTTCGGCAGTAATCCCGATTGGGAATAATCTGTTTTCGATATAATAAGCTTTAACTCTATCCTGATAAAGTTCCTGCCCGATTAAGGCATCGAAACTGTGGTGTTTGCTAAATTCTGTTTTTGAACCAGAGTTTGAATATGAAATAACGTTAGAATTATTTAGCGTTTGCCTGTTACTGGTTGCAATAGAAGCAATTGGTTGAGAAGAACCAACTAATCTGGATTCGTTCGTAATGATATCGTTAAAAACATCAGAACGGTTATTGCTAAAATCTAACCCCAATGTACTTTTAAATGTAATGCCTTTAAAAAGATTATAGCTAAAATAACCATTAAAGTTAGTTACGTTGGTAAAAACTTTTTTGTACTCCGCATCATTTAATAACAACGGGTTAACCAGTGAAAGACTATTTCCATTGGTTTCGCTTGCGTAATCAGGGTCGTAAGCATAAATATCTTGTCCTTTAACCAGTAATGGTCTGTATTTAACTGCCTGACGTAATCTGTTAAGAGAAGAAGAACCCTCGCTACTTGTACCAGCACCGTTTACAACCGTGTTATTGTATCTAACATTAAAACCAACTTTTAATTTATCGTTAAACTTGTGGTCGAATTTGAAGTTAATCAACTTTCTATCAAAATCCGAAGCTAACATTACGCCATCTTCTGTATTCGATGTAACACTTAAGTTAAAAGTCGATTTTGCATCGCCACCTGTAACGCTTACATTATGAGTTTGCATTAAAGCATTTCTGCCGAATAATTCTTCCTGCCAATCTACAAAAGGAACGCTTTTAAAGCTTTCCAAATCACTAAAATTACCGTAATAACCTGAATACAAACTTTCTGCTGTAGCATTGCCACGACTGGCTTCATATTGATATTTAACAAAATCGTAAGGATTCATCACTTCCAATTTGTTAGCCAATTGTCTGAAACCGACTAAGCCATTATAGTTAATTTGGGTTTTCATTTCCCTTCCGCCTTTGGTAGTAATTAAAACAACACCGTTAGCGCCTCTCGAACCGTAAATTGCCGTAGCTGATGCGTCTTTTAAAACATCAATACTTTCAATATCCTGAGGAGATAAAACTGATAAAGCATTTTCTACCTGAATACCGTCTACAACGTAAAGGGGCGTATTGTCTTGTGTAATTGAGCCGCCACCACGCACTCTAATTTGAGCGCTTGCATTTGGCGTACCTTCTGAAACTGTAATCTGAACGCCAGCTAAGCGACCAGCGATTGATTCTGCCAATGAATTATTTGGAATATCTTTTAATTGTTTTGCACCTACAGATGAAACAGATCCAGTTAAATCTCTACGGTTTACAGTAGCGTAACCGATTGCAACCACCTCATCCAAATCAGTTGAGTTTGATGCTAAACTAACTTTAATATTGGTTTGATTTCCTACCGAAACTTCTTTTGTTTTATAGCCAATGTAGTTAAAAACCAAAATGGTACCAGGAGCTACCGAAATCGAAAACCTTCCATTATTGTCTGTTTGCGTGCCTGTTTTTGTTCCTTTAATTAAAACGCTAACGCCAGGGATAGACTCGCCTCCTTCTTCTGATACAGTACCTGTTACTTGTTTGGTTTGACCCAGTGCTGTACTGAAATAAAAAGCGAATACACTAAAAAAGAGTAAAATTCTGCTCATAACTGTTCTTTGTTTGAATATTTGGTTTTATAGAAACGTGTACAAACGCTTACTTTTAGAATATTATTCTTAGTTATAGAAATATTCTTGGTTAATATTTGGCTACGTTGATGTAACAATTTTACAAACTAAAAACCGTTTGAATACAGTTTTAACTAAAAATCTGTGCAAACGTTCCCAAAAACGTAGTTTCAACGTTTATTAAAAATCGTGTTCAAAACGGTCAGGAGATATATTTTTCGTAACTTGGGGGGCAAGTACAAAAAATGAGATTCGAAACTTCAACTATAAAAGATATTGCAAAAGCTTTAGGACTTTCTACTTCTACAGTTTCCAGAGCTTTACGAGATCGTTATGAAATTAGCGAAGAAACTAAAAAAACAGTTCTGGCTTATGCCGAAAAGGTAAATTACAGAGCTAATCCTATTGCCCGAAGCTTAAAAGAAAGAAGGAGTTATTCTATCGGGATTATTGTAAGTGAAATTGCAAATAATTTCTTTTCGCAGGTAATCAATGGTATCGAATCCATTGCTTACGCTAAAGATTATCATGTAATCATTTCTCAAAGCCACGAGTCTTACAAGCAGGAAAAGCTGAACGTTGAGCATCTCGCATCCCGTTCTATTGATGGTTTATTAATTGCACTATCATCAGAAACACAAGACATCGATTACCTACGCGATTTATATTCAAAAGGCTTACCAATTGTTTTTTTTGATCGTGTTCCCGATAATTTCGAAACCCATAAAGTTATTGCCAATAATTTCAAGGGCTCTTTTGATGCTACTGAACATCTTATTTTATCAGGAAAAAGAGTTATTGCGCATTTAACCAATTCAGAAACGCTTTCGAACACTAAAGAAAGATTAGAAGGTTACAAAGCCGCTCTAGCTAAATACCATATCGAATTTAGGCCCGAACTCGTTAAATATTGCCAGCATGGCGGCATGCACAGCATCGAATTAGAACAAGCTGTTAAAGAACTTTTACCTTTGAAGCCTGATGGAATTTTTATATCGAGCGATCGCTTAACAACAGGTTGTATTATGGCCTTAAGAAAAACAAATCCAGAAGTGGCCCATAAAATTGCTATTGCTGGCTTTACCAACTCCAATCTTGTCGAGTTGTTTAGCCCATCCTTAACAACAGTTAAACAACCCGCATTCGAAATCGGTCAGGTAGCAACAGAATTACTAATTTCTATGATTGAAGCCAAAAGGCCAATTACCGAATTTGAAACAAAAGTTTTGGATACAGAACTCATCAGAATGCAAAAACAATTGGGAAACAGGTTTTTGTAAAAAGCAATATATTTTTACTGAACGCATCAGGTCTCATCTGCCGAAGACTTGCAAGAAATAAATTATTACCTTTGCGCCATGGTAGAAATCGTATTAAAAAAGGGCAAAGAGAAAGCAGCATTACAAAGGCATCCCTGGGTATTTTCGGGCGCTTTAGAAAAAGTTAAAGGGAAACCAGAAGATGGAGATGTTGTAAAGTTATTTGCTTTTGATAATGAATTTCTTGCCTACGGTTATTACAATAGCAATTCTCGTGTTGCCGTTCGGCTTTTAGAATGGGATGAAGAACAAACTATCGATAAAGAATGGTATCAAAATCGCTTGCACCAGGCTATTGCATCTCGTCAATTTATTTTATCTGATAAAACGAATACTTGCAGATTAGTTTTCAGCGAAGCCGATTTTCTACCTGGCTTAATCGTTGATAAATATGCCGATTTTCTTTCATTACAAATCCTGAGTTCTGGTATTGAAAAGGTAAAGAATGATATTGTTGAGATTTTAAAAGCAGAATTACAACCCAAGGGGATTTTCGATAAAAGTGATGCAACGGCTCGTGGTCATGAAGGTTTAGCGGTAGAAAATGGCTTGTTGTGGGGCGAAAACCCGCCAGAATTTTTAGAGGTTAAAGAAAATGGAATTGCCTACAACATTAATATCGCCGAAGGACAAAAATCTGGCTTTTATTGCGATCAACGCGATAACAGAAGTATTTTAGCAAGCTATACTAAGGACAAAAAAGTTCTAGATTGCTTTAGTTATAGCGGAGGTTTTAGCTTGAATAGCTTTGCTAATGGAGCGAGAAGTATCACCAGTGTAGATAGCTCGGCCTTAGCCCTTGAAACCCTAAAACAAAATGTAGGATTAAATAAATTCGACTCCGACAAAATTACAGCTATACAATCTGATGTAAACAAGCAATTACGAGCTTTCAAAGAAACGGGCGAATTGTTCGATATTGTGGTTTTAGATCCACCAAAATATGCACCATCACGTTCTGCATTAGATCGTGCTGCAAGAGCGTATAAAGATTTAAATCGCCTAGGAATGCTGCTTTTAGAAAAAGGCGGCTTACTTGCAACCTTCTCGTGTTCAGGTGCTGTAGATATCGAAACCTTTAAACAAATTATTGCCTGGGCAGCATTAGATGCAGGTAAAGAAGTTCAAATTATTAAACAATTCTGTCAACCAGAAGATCATCCAGTTCGAATTTCTTTCCCCGAAGGAGAATATTTAAAAGGATTACTATTAAGAGTTTTATAATTTAGATTAATCATTTATACCCCTGTCAGTCTGAGCCTGTCGAAGGACTTAAATTTGAGAAATTTTTCTTCTACAGGCTCAAATAGGACTATGTATTAACTAAATTTCTTCAGAATTTTCTGGGAGTTTTTCATATTCGCCCTTCCAGGCGTAGAATCCAAATATCATTAAGCCCAGGCAAATTGGGAAGAAAATGAACAGAATAATGCTCCATTGTAAAATGGTATTTGTTCTTTCTATGCTGGTGTGGGTTAAGCCTATTTTGTCTATCGCCTGAATAAATAAAAAAGTCATGGCTAACGGCCCTAAAACCATCCAGGCTAAACCTAAAGTTTTCTTTAACGCATTCATAATATTTAATCGTTAATGTTTTCGTCTCTTTTGTTTGATAAATAAACCGTTCCAATAATTAAACTTAGTGCTGCAATTCCTATCGGATACCAAAGTCCTGATAATGGCGTAGATCCACTAAAACTTGCGATCAAGGTTGCGATAAATGGTACTAATCCACCAAAAACACCATTACCTATATGGTAAGGTAACGACATTGAAGTATAGCGAATTTTAGTTGGGAAAAGTTCTACTAAAAATGCAGCAATTGGTCCATAAACCATTGTAACCAATAAAATCTGGAAGAAAATTAACCCCACAAATTTCCAAAAAATTGGATTTGGCAGCACTTTGTCTTTAATTAAATCTTTAGCGCTTAAAATTCCTTTCGAAGTTGAAATCGTATCGGTTTGAACTTTGGTATAACTTGAACCATTTTCAAAAGCAAATTTGTTTTCTACTGTTCTTAGCGTATCACTGGTATTTGCGATAGCCGTAAATTTAGGTGAACCAACAACAGAAGATGTTTGCTTTGATTGATTGAAGTTTTCAATACTTGTATCGTCTAAAAAAGTTTGATAAATCGGGCGGTAAAAAACAATTCCTAAAAGCATACCCGCAAGCATAATCCATTTACGGCCAACCTTATCGCTCCATGCTCCAAAAACAACGAAAAAAGGTGTGGCAAAAGCAATTCCCCAAAGCAAAATGTATCTCGAATCGTTAAAATCGAGTTTACAGGTATTTTCTAAAAAAGATTGCGCATAAAACTGGCCTGTATACCAAATTACGCCCTGCCCCATTGTTGCACCAAATAATGCCAGCAAAACCATTTTAAAATTTGCCTTATTATTGAAACTTTCTTTAAGCGGGTTTTTAGAAACTTTTCCTTCTGCTTTCAATTTGGAAAACATGGGCGATTCGTGCATTTTCATTCGAATGTAAATCGATACACCTACCAAAACAATTGATAACAAAAATGGAATCCGCCAACCCCAATCGCTAAAGGTCTCTGCTCCTAAAATATTTTTTGTAATTACAATTATGCCCAACGATAAAAACAAACCCAAAGTTGCAGTAGTTTGAATCCAGCTCGTAAAAAAGCCTCGCCTGTTTTTTGGTGCATGTTCGGCAACATAAGTTGCTGCGCCGCCATACTCTCCGCCAAGCGCTAAGCCTTGTATCAATCTTAAAATTAAAACTAATATGGGTGCTGCGTAACCGATGGTTTTGTATGATGGAATCAAGCCAATTAGAAATGTAGAGCCACCCATCAAAACGAGTGTTAACAAAAATGTATATTTCCTACCTATTAAATCGCCTAACCTGCCAAAAACCAATGCACCAAAAGGGCGAACAATAAAACCTGCAGCAAAGATTGCTAAAGTGTTAATTAGGGCTGATGCACCTGCATCTTCAGGAAATAACTGATGACCGATAATAACGGCAAGACTTCCAAAAATATAGAAATCGTACCATTCGATTAGCGTACCTAAAGACGATGCGCCAATAACTTTAAAAATATTGTTCTTTGGAAGAGCTTCACTCATAATTACTAGGAATATTTGGTTTTCTAAGATAAACATTTGTGTCACAAAACAATAAGATCAATTACACTGATTTAAATTGTTACAATAAAACATTTTCGCATTACTTTTGTATTTTCATACACAAAACCGAACATATGCTTTTAGTACAAAACATTAGAATAAGTAGAATTTTAAGGAATACATGGCAAGTTGATCTTATTATGATTGCTTCTTGTACCGCAGCATACCTTGTTCGCGAATATTTAATAGCCCACCATTTCGAAATCCCAGCGATAATTCCAACGGTTTTAGGTACAGCTATTGCTTTTTTTATTGGCTTTAACAACAATCAAGCATACGATAGATGGTGGGAGGCAAGAAAAGTATGGGGTGCCTTAGTTAACGATTCCAGGTCGTTTACCAGATCTTTAATTAACTACGTAGATCATGATGATGAAAGTGTTAAAAAAATGGTTTACAGGCACATTGCTTTCTTATATGCATTAAAAGCAAATTTACGTGGAACTGTTGATGAAATCTATACTAAATATTTATCGGCAGAAGATTTGGCGGAGATAGAAAAGCACAAGAACATTCACAACGCATTGCTAAATATTCAATCAAGAGATTTACAAAAATTATCGAAAGCAAATGCAATTGATGGTTTTAGGTTTATAGAAATTAATGAAATGCTTACCCGGTTTTCTGATTCGATGGGCATGAGCGAGCGTATAAAAAACACCATTTTCCCAACAACTTACACCTATTTAACCAAAGTATTTATCTGGTTATTTGTAGTTACTTTTACATTGGTTATTAGCCAATCGGCCGGTATTGCATCAATATTTTTAGGCTGGATGATCGGTTTTGTGTTCGTATCTACGCAAATAAACGGAATGAGTTTGGTTAATCCGTTCGAAAATAATTCGGCAGGTGTTCCATTAAACCAGATTACGAGAACCATCGAAATTAACCTTTTACAGATGCTTAAAGAAGAAGATATTCCTGAACCTGTAAAACCAATTAACGAAGAATATATTCTCTAAGCTTTAGATTGCCTTTTTCCTGCGAAAATAAAGAGCACAGAAACAAGATAGAAAACAATTAGAATTATAAGCGTATTTAGCAGTGCTTTTGGATAACCTAACTCTACAACATTAATAAATGGGTAGGGATATTTATTAATCATGATTCCACGGACAATAATCATAATTATATAAAGCAATGGGTACAATAACCAGGTAAATGCATTCTTATATTCCAAATTAGATTTATTTGCAAAGAAGATCCAGTAAACTAAAACAAGCAGAGGATTTATCACATGCAACAACTCATTAGCAACGCTATGCCAACCACTCGGAACCGCTAATCCACGTAAAGCTAGATTATAAATTATTCCTACAATAACAATATAAACAGTTATTGCTGCTTTTGTAGATGATTTCTCAAAAAACTGCCCCACACTAGAATTTTTAAATAACAATATAACCGTTAAAGCTATTGCACATAAAATATTAGAAAGCACGGTAAAAAAAGATAACATTATTTTCAAAGTTGCCCATACATCGCCATTTAAAGTATTTAAACTCAAATTAAATTGAAGACCAATTGCAAACCACAATACAATTACTGCAATTGTTAAATAGACCTTTTCACTTAATGAAGATTTCATAACTAAATTTATGGGATGAGAAGCCTGATTATTATTAAGCAAAATAATACTTATCTAAAACTAAGATAAGCATATTTAAATTCTATATCGTTTACTAGAATTTTCTCTTTGAGATATTTTAATGCCTGCTGATGAATCTAATTCGAGCCTTTATTTATTTCCGCTTTAAGCTTTTCTTCAAAAACTAAGGTTTGTTCTTTTATTGATGGGATTTCATTATTAAAAGAGACAGCATTAATCGCTTTAATGATCTTACCATCTTTACCAATTAAAATATTTGTTGGATAACCGTGGTTGATATTTAACTTCCTGATCTCATCATCAGTTAATGAAACAATTTCATATTTATAACCACTTTGGTTTTGAAACTTCTTGGCCGATTTAGGTAAATCATAGGTTATGGCAATGAAACGAACACCAGCTTCGCCATATTTATCTACCAGTTTATTTAGTTCGGGCATTTCCTTAACACAAGGCGGACAAGCCTCAAACCAAAAATTAATTACCACAATTTTACCCTTTAAACTGCTTGATAAAAATTGTTTATTATTTATGTTAGCCCCTTTGAAATCTGGCAAATCTTTACCTATTAATTCTTCAAAAAAGGTTTCTTGCGTAGCCCATTTAACTGGTTTTGTTTGTGCATTTGCAAAAGAAGCTGAACATAAAATAATAAGTAATAAGAAAGTTTTCATGGTAGGCTAAATATAAAAAAAGTCTTGCCAAAATTTTGGCAAGACTCTAATTTGTTTGGTTAAAATCTTTTATTTAAAGGTTATTGCACCATACTCCGACCTAATATTTATACTACCTCCGCTACCATTACCAACCTTACCCGAATATCTTTTAGTTTCATCATCATCGCTATTTTTAGTTGCAGAAACATTCGAACCGTATTTAAAACCAGCATAAGTAGTGGTAATATTAAAATTAGCGTTATAGTTGCTTGCAAAGCCAATTCCAGCGCTTGCATATTCGCCATTAAAAATAAAGCTCTTACAAGCTGGTGTAAGTTCAGCAACGCTTAATCTATTATAATCCATCTTAATGTTTGCATCGCCATTTAATGTGCCCAAAGTAACATTCGTGTATTCCGAATTAATCGAAAGCTTGCCTGCATTTGCAATAGATAAACTTCCATAACCCTGTTTTATAACAGTATTTCCTTTAACACTATTGATATTTACTTTAGCATATTCGCTATTTAAAAGCAGATTACCAGCAATAGAACCAACGGTTAAACCCGAACCATACTGGATCTTTATATTTGCCGATTTCGAAATCGTATTAACATTAACAGGAACATATTCTGCATCTAATTGTAAAGTACCAACCGATCCGATGCTTACGCCACCGCCATACTCGTGTTTTACTACAGCTGTGTTAATATCCTGAATAGTTGCTTTACCGTATTGTACATAAATGTAATTGTTACCGCTATTTAAGTTACCAGCCGTTAAATTTCCGTACTGAACTTTTAAAGATGTCGGACCAGAGTAATCAGCCAATTCGATGTTGCCATACTGTTGCTGAGCCGTCAATGCATTTACTGCAGGCATATAAACTACGTAGTTTACCTTTATCTCTCTTCTCCACTTTGTGCTGCCATTGGTAATTACTCTACCATAACGGCCATTTCTATCGCTCATATTAGTTTTAACAGAAACCTGGTCGCCAGTTTTGTTCGCATCTATAGTAACTTCATCAATTAGTTTCTGAACATCACTATCCGAGTTGCTGTAAGCTTTGATTTCTACATCTACTTTAACTTCTTTCCTGTCCCAGGTTTTAATTACCATAGAACCATACTGGTTATTAAAACTAACTTTATCACCGTTATCAACACTAAAAGTTTTGCTAAACGACTTAGAACGTTCAGCATCGCCACCTGTTTGATTACTTACGGTAATACTTATTGGTGCATTTTTCGATGAACTAACTGAACTAATGGTTACAGTATTAACAGCATAATTTTCTGATGGGCTGCTAACCACAATGCCCTGTTGAGCATAAGTTTTTACGGCGATTAAAGCCATAAAGGCTAAAAATAATTTTATCGTTTTCATATTATTAATTATTAAACACTTACCTGCTTAAATACTGCCGACCGATTTTAAGCCCGATAAATGTGTTGAGCGCATGTTTCTAGTCTAAATCTGATTAACTTTTTTATAATCGTCAACCTGGTTTATAATCATTAATTGTTGTCTTAATAAATTCAGCTGAAGCTCTCTGTTTTTTACCATTGCCTTAACCAAAAAAAGTTGATTGGGCGTGCTAGGCAGCTCAGATTTTAATCTTTCGTAATCTTCATCAAGCTTTTTTAAATCTGCCGTAAATTTTTTATACAGCTCTGGATTTGCCGAAGCAAAAATGGCCAAGCTGTCTCTTTTTTCGGTAATTAGATTCGTAAAATGAACTTCCTTTTGAGCCGCAGCCGCATTAACATCAGCTATTTCGATTGCCTCATTTTGCGTTCTTCCTGCGTATAACCAAACTAAACCGAAAACAACCACGATAGATGCTGCCGCACTCATCCATAAATACAGCTTTATCGACTTTTTTTCTTTTTTACCATCCAGTTCTTGTTCAATCTTTGCCCAAAGCCCTGCCGATGGCTCCATTACATCAAATGCCTTACGGTTATCCTTAACAAAGGTTTCTAATCTATTGTTCATCTCTCATCCCTTTCTGTTCTAAAATACTTTTTAACTTTTTTTTCGCCCTCATGTATTGGGTGCGACTTGTGTTCTCACTAATTTTTAAAATATGCGATATCTCTTCATGGTCGTAACCTTCTAGCAAGTATAAACTCAGTACAACCCGATAACCATCTGGCAGTTCGGTAATGGCTTTTCGAATATCTTCAGCCTGTAATTGCACCTCATATTCATCAAAACTAACCTCGTCGGGCAATTCGCTAATTTCATCCGTACTTACAAACTCCATTTTACGCTTACGCAAATAATTAATCGATTTGTTAATTACGATTTGCTTTAACCAAAGCCCAAAAGTGGTTTCCTGCCTAAAATCTATAATTCTTGTAAAAGCGTCTAAAAAAGCCTCCTGTAAAACATCTTCGGCTTCTTCTTCGTAATTTAAAATGCGCAACGCCACATTGTACATAGCCTTGGCGTACAATTTGTATAATTCAAACTGCGCTGCCCTGCTGCCCTGCATGCATGCTTTTACCAATTCCAGGTTTTTATCGACGTATACCGCTTCCAATTTTTTGATGATTCTGATTATAAGACATAAGAGATTTTAAAACGTTGCATCAAGGTATAAAAAAAGTTATAACCCTTTAAAAAATACATGCTCTGTAAAGCACTTACAGAAGCTATTCGGGTACTTCAGTCCCGCTTTTCGTTTCAATCTTTTTAATAATCACTGTCATGCTGAGGCACGAAGCTTCTGTTTCATCGGTTGCAGATGCTTCGTGCCTCAGCATTACGGCTTATTCAGGGTTGCTGCAAATTAAAAAGTATTTTCACTTCAATCGGGTTTAATATGGAAAGAAATCATTCTAATCATCATAAATTTGAAATCCCTGAAACAAACAATTAACTTCATACCATGGAAACCGATTTAATTATAAAAGAAATTGATGCAATACATAAGAAAGCAGATGTAGCTTTCGAGAATAAAAACATTTCAGATTACATTGTTCAATTTGATGAAAGTATCACATACAAAAATGCTGATGCCACCACTTTCGATAAAAAGGAATTGATTAATGAAACAGAAAAGTATTTCAGAAGGACAAAAGGCATAAGCACAACTTACTACCGCATAAAATCAGCTGTAGAAAATGATATTTTCATAGAGAAAATCGCCCGAAAATCTATTATTTATATCAAGGGTTTATTATTTACAAAAAAACAAACCATCCAAACCGAAGAAATTTTTCACTGGAAAAAATTAAACGCACAATGGAAGGTTGTTGAAGTTGAAATTACTTTAGAGGAAAAATATTAATCAACTAACAGTCTTTGCCAAATTAAAAGGCAATTAATTATATGTTTTCAGTACTTCTGCGACTAACAAAATAGCAACATAAATTTCCTCAAATCTTCTATTCAAAAGTTTAAAACAAAATCGGTATTTTTGCCGCTCAATTTAGATTACAATATATGTTAAGAACAGTAACTTGTGGTGCACTAACCCTTAATAACTTAGGCGAAAGTGTAACCCTATGTGGTTGGGTACAAAAATCAAGAGATTTAGGCGGGATGACTTTCATCGATATCCGCGATCGTTATGGTATTACTCAGTTGGTTTTTAACATGGACGATAATCGTGAACTTTGCGAAGCTGCACGTGCGTTAGGTCGTGAGTTTGTAATTAAAGCAATTGGTACGGTTGTAGAAAGAAGCAACAAAAACCCTAAAATGTCAACTGGCGATGTAGAGATTAAAATCACTGCATTAGAAATTTTAAATGCTGCAAAATTACCTCCTTTCTTAATCGACGATGAAACAGATGGCGGTGATGAATTGCGTATGAAATACCGCTATTTAGATTTACGTCGTAATCCAGTTCGTAATAATCTGGTTTTACGTCATAAAATGGCGCAATCGGTTCGTCGTTATTTAGATGCCTTAGATTTTATTGAAGTAGAAACACCCGTTTTAATTAAATCTACACCAGAAGGTGCAAGAGATTTCGTCGTACCAAGCCGTATGAACGCGGGTGAATTTTATGCTTTACCACAATCGCCGCAAACTTTTAAGCAACTGCTTATGGTTTCAGGTTTTGATAGGTATTTCCAAATTGTGAAATGTTTCAGAGATGAAGATTTAAGAGCTGATCGTCAGCCAGAATTTACTCAAATTGATTGCGAGATGTCTTTCATTGAGCAAGAAGATATTTTAAACACTTTTGAAGGCTTAATTCGTACTTTATTTAAAGAAGTTCGCAATTATGATTTACCAGAAGTACCACGTATGCAATATGCAGACGCCATGCGTTTATATGGTTCAGATAAACCAGATACTCGCTTTGATATGCAATTTGTTGAATTAAACGAACTGGTAAAAGGAAAAGGTTTCCCTGTTTTTGATAATGCAGAATTAGTTGTCGGTATTAATGCAAAAGGTGCTGCTAGCTATACTCGTAAACAATTAGATGAGTTAACTGATTTCATCAAACGCCCTCAAATTGGCGCTACAGGATTAATTTACGCTCGCCATAACGACGATGGAACAATTAAATCATCTGTAGATAAATTCTTCAACGAAGTAGATTTAAAACAGTGGAGCGAGGCTTTTGCAACTGAAAAAGGAGATTTAATTCTAATTCTTGCTGGCTCAACAGATAAAGTTCGTAAGCAATTAAACGAGCTTCGTTTAGAAATGGGTAACCGTTTAGGTTTACGCGATAAAAATAAATTTGCAGCACTTTGGGTATTGGATTTCCCGCTTTTGGAGTGGGATGAAGAAACAGAGCGTTACCATGCCATGCACCATCCGTTCACTTCGCCAAAACCAGAAGATATCGCATTGCTAGACACTGATCCTAAAAATGTTCGTGCAAATGCTTATGATATGGTTGTAAACGGAACCGAGATTGGTGGTGGTTCTATTCGTATTCACGATAGAGCTTTACAAGCTTTAATGTTTAAGCATTTAGGCTTTAGTGCCGAAGAAGCTCAAAAACAGTTTGGCTTCTTAATGGACGCATTCGAATTTGGCGCACCGCCACACGGTGGTATCGCTTTTGGTTTCGACCGTTTAACTTCGATTTTTGCAGGTTTAGATTCAATTCGCGATGTAATTGCTTTCCCTAAAAATAATTCAGGAAGAGATGTAATGATTGATAGTCCGAGTACTATTGATGATAAACAGTTAAAGGAATTGAAAATTAAGACAGATTTGTAATTGGTTCAATGGTTCATCAGCCATTAACTCACCAATGGCGTTGAGCCTAAATAAAAAACATAAATCATAAGAAAGGCGTCCAAAAATATTTTCGGACGCCTTTTCTATATATTTTACTTTCGATGAAATTATTTAGGTTAAACACCCAAACAAATAAACCGATTCCTGGTAAATCTTCGAACTAAAATGTTTCACTATCGGGCGGAATGCCATAATCGACAAACTTTTTGTCCTTTTTCTCTTTTTTCTTGCCGAAAAAACCTTTAACTGAGTTAAAAATCGCAGAGATATGTTCCGCATCTAAAGATTTACCTACTTTGCCAGAAACTAAACCAACAGCTGCTTTAGTTAAAAAACCCGCACCTCTAAAAAGGGTTTTATTCATAAACATTGGCAAAAGCAAAGACATTGCTGTTCCACTTAAATTTAGTTTATCATCAACCTTAAAAAGATTACTCGGTGTAGCATATTTTTTAATTAATGCGCCTAAAGTAAATTGATGCAAATATGTTTTCGCATCAGCTTTAAGCATATTTTGCTTTAAGGTATAGTCTACTTTAAGCTCGAGTTTTTTAGCTTGTAAATCCGTGAGATTTCTGATGTTTTTATAACTTCTCATCATCTTCCTCCTTATCTGCTAGTTTATCAAAATACTTTCTGATAGCCACGTTAATAATAGCCTTTTCAATGTATTTATCTTTGGTTAAATAAACTATTACTGCCAATAAAATATAGAATAATGAAACGCAACCGAAACCACCAGCATAACTTCCTAAAACGTCGGAAAGGTAAAGTGCAAGTGTTACAGACCCAAACAAAAATGCCAATATAAAACAAACAATAACTGCGGTACTGGTTACTAAATCGGCAAAAATTTTAGATACTTTTTCTACAAGATAAAGTCTGGTGTATTCTACCCTGGCTTCTAAAAAGCCCTTGGCATCATCTACCAAATCTTCAATACTCTTATCATTATTTTCCTGCATAATTCAGATGATATTTAACCAGATTCAATATGAATCTGGTTATTATTTATTTTTTACGCGTGCTCTACGTCGTCGCTATATTCTTCTTCTACACTTCTCAATTTGGTTTTAATCGAGCTTACTACTTTTTCTTTCAAGCTTGATAAATTGTTAATTTCATCAGCAGCTTTATCTCTTATCGAATCACCTAAATCTTTTAAAGATTGGCTTAATTTATCACGCGTTTCTTCGCCTTTTTCTGGTGCAAATAAAATTCCTAGTGCAGCTCCAGCCGCTAATCCCGCTAAAAGGGCAACTACAACTTTTGAGTTATCATTCATAATAATGTATTTTAAGGGTTTGACATTTACAAAATAATATTGCCAAATTATTTTTGTTAAGCTATAAATTATAACTCATTTTGCCCATTATTTGTTTTAATTCTTTCCAATCTTTCTGATGCCAGTGTACTGGTTTCATAAATTTTAACGAGCAAAATAAAATAAGATAACAATAGTGGACCAAAAACCAAGCCCAATATTCCGAATAAAGGGATACCAATAATTACGCCAATTACTGTAATTATGGGATGAATGTTACCTACTTTTTTCGCTATTATAAATCTAAGAACATTATCGATATTAATAATAACAACAAAGCCAAAAATTAACATGGCCCAACCCGCGAAATTATTTCCATTTGCAATTTGTAAAATAGCCGCTGGTACAAATACCACAGGGGGTCCTAAAACTGGCACAAACGATATAAATGTAGTAATCACGCCCCAAAATACAGGATCCTTATATCCCAGGACATAAAATGACAAACTCACTAAAGAACCCTGAACCAGGCAGATTAATCCTTGTCCGATAACATTCGCATAGGTTGTATTTCTCATCTCATCGCCAAAACGCAAGGCATTTTGCTCTCTAAGTGGTGCATATTTTATTAGGGAATGTTCGAATTTCTTTCGCTCTATCAACATAAAGTAGAGTAAAAAGTACATCACCAGTAAACCTAGTATAATATTTACAGCACTCGAAATAAGGGAAGGAAAAAGCTGCGTTGCCCAATTTCCAATACGGTTCATGCCGTCTTGAATTAAAGTTTCATTTATTTTAATTGGTAGAAGATGCTGAAGCTTTACAAGCAGGTTTTTAAAGAAAATCTCGTTATTTCTCAGTTCAGATATTTTGCTAATCACCATGCTGCTTAAAGCATAAAAAGGCAAAACGATTAAAACAATACTAACCGCTATAATAAATAAGGCAGCCAGCCTCCTGTTCCATCCTTTAGTTTCGGCTAGATAAATGTAAACAGGACGCATAATCGTATACAAAACAAGTGTACTTAAAATAGCACTAAAAATACCTTGTAAAGAGTACGCAATTAATAGCCCAAGTGCTATAATAATTACAAGATTAATATTATTACGCTGCTTAAACGAGAATACCGACATAATTTAATTGCTTGGTATTCTTTTAAAGATAGAAAAGAGCTATTTTGTTTGAGTTTGCGAAAATTTTTTCTTTACCTTCAATTTTTTGTAAAGTGTTTTCGCTATCAATATTTGAAATTTGTGCTGCCTTCGTTTGATTAACGCTAATTTTACATGATATCTTGATAGCCTGCAGTAATGATTACTGCTGTTGTTGAATAATTTCCTTGATTTTTATTAAAACATCCCGCCCATCGGTATCATCACATCTGTAATCTCAAGGCACCAGATCAAAAGTATGTGTCTTTATAATCGATAGCAGAATAACCAGTTATACTATTTTAAACTTCCAAACCATTTATGGTTATAAAGTTGGATAGTAAAAGTCATCGAATATCAGGAGAGAATTCAGGGTGCATAATTAGTAAAAAAATTCTATTGGTAAATGTGTTCTAAATTTTTTAAAATAAAACCTGAATTAATCAAACATAAATATTATTCTCCTGCAAAAATCGCTTTTCGTTTTTCTACAAATGCGGAAACACCTTCTTTAAAATCTTTGGTCTCAAAGCACTTTCCAAACTCCTCAATCTCAACACGATAGCCATCTTCATCATTTATTGAAGCAATAACAGATTTTATTGCAGCAGCAACCGCTAATGGCGCACGTTGCTTAATCACATTCAAAATCTCTTCTGCTTTAGAAATCAAGCCTTCTTGCGGCACAACATAATTTACCAGGCCTACTTTTTCTGCATCAACAGAGCTAATCATACTTGCTGTAGTGATCATTTCTATCGCTTTTCCTTTACCTACCAATTGAGTTAAACGTTGTGTACCGCCATAACCTGGAATTAGACCCAGTGTTACTTCTGGCAATCCTAATTTGGCATGCTCAGCGGCAACTCTCATATGGCAAGCCATAGCCAATTCTAAACCTCCACCTAAAGCAAATCCATTTATCGCAGCAAGAAAAGGCTTGGGAGAATTTTCTATCGCATTGAAGACTTGTTCCTGTCCTTTTCTCGCTAATTCCTCACCTTGTTTACCACTGTAATCAGAAAATTCTTTAATATCAGCACCAGCCACAAATGCCTTTTCGCCTGCACCAGTTATAATTACACCTCTAACTTCGTCGGTTTTTGCAGCAAATTCAACTACATCAGCAAGTTCTGCCAACGTTGCTGCATTTAAAGCATTTAATGCTTTCTCGCGGTTTATGGTAACGTATAAAATATTTTCTTTTACTTCTGATATTAAATTTTGATATGACATAGCTTAAAAGTTTCTGTTTTCTGTAACCCAATTTTGAATATATTGTACAATGCTTGCCATCGTTGTTCCTGGAGGAAATAATTCTCCAACACCAAGTTCAGCTAGTTTAGTCCTGTCTCCTTCTGGAATAATTCCGCCTCCTGTTAATAGCACATCATCCATCTGTTTTTCTTTCATAAAATGAATTATTTTTGGAAAAACCGTCATATGTGCCCCTGAAAGAATTGAAACCCCAATTGCATCAACATCTTCCTGCAGGGCTGTATTCACAACCATTTCAGGCGTTTGACGTAAGCCAGTGTATATCACTTCCATACCAGCATCGCGTAAAGAAGTTGCGATTACTTTAGCACCTCTGTCGTGCCCATCAAGCCCAACCTTGGCTACTAAAACGCGTATCGGGCGGTTTAATTCTTTGCTCATAGTGAATATTAAGTTGATGTAAATGTATTGATTTTGATCTTCAAATTATTCATTAACTAAAACAACAAGAATTGCACTAATCTTTTTACATTTGCATTCCTAATTTACAGGTTTTTATGAGTGAAGAAAAGTCATTGAACTTTATTGAAGAAATTGTTGAGAACGACTTAAATAGTGGTAAGTATGAAACTTTGGTTACGCGTTTTCCGCCAGAACCTAATGGTTATCTACACATTGGCCATGCGAAAGCAATTTGCTTAAACTTCGGACTAACACAGAAATACGGCGGTTATACAAACTTGCGTTTTGACGACACTAATCCAGTTACGGAGAAAACAGAGTATGTAAACAGCCAGCAAGAAGATATTAAATGGTTAGGTTTTAGCTGGAAAAACGAATTATTTGCATCAGATTATTTTGATGAATTATATTCTTTTGCCGTAAAACTAATCGAAAAGGGCTTGGCTTATGTTGATGAAAGTTCTGCAGAAGAAATTGCAAACCTAAAAGGCACACCTACCGAACCTGGAAAAGATAGCCCTCATCGTAATCGCAGCGTTGAAGAAAACTTAGACATTTTCACTAGAATGAAAAATGGTGAGTTTGCGGATGGCGCTTATATTTTGAGAGCAAAAATCGATATGGCAAGTCCGAATATGTTAATGCGTGATCCGATTATTTATCGTATTAAACATGCAGAACATCACCGTACAGGCAACAAATGGTGCATTTACCCAATGTACGATTTTGCTCACGGACAAAGTGATAGTATCGAAAACATCACCCATTCGATTTGTACATTAGAATATGTTTCGCATCGCGAACTATATGATTGGTTTATCGAGAAATTAGAAATTTTCCCTTCAAAACAATATGAATTTGCCCGCTTAAACCTTACTTCTACCGTAATGAGTAAGCGTAAATTATTGCAATTGGTAAACGAAAATTTAGTTAGTGGATGGGATGATCCACGTATGCCTACAATTTCTGGCTTACGCAGAAGAGGTTTTACACCAAAAAGTGTTCGCGAATTTTGTGAGCGTATTGGTATTGCTAAACGTGAAAACCTGATAGAACTGAGTTTATTGGAGTTTTGCATCCGTGAGGATTTAAATAAAACAGCTAATCGTGTGATGGCCGTTTTAGACCCAATTAAATTAGTGATAACCAACTACGAAAAAGGAAGTGAAGATTTAATCGGCGAGAACAATCCTGAAGCAGAAGATGGCGGAGGTACCCGTATTATTCCATTCAGCAACGAACTTTGGATTGAGCGTGAAGATTTCATGGAAGTGCCTGCAAAAAAATGGTTCCGTTTAGCGCCGGGTGCAATGGTTCGTTTAAAGTTTGCCTATATTGTTAAGTGCGAAGATTTTGTTAAGGATGAAAATGGTAACGTGACCGAAATTCATTGTACTTACATTCCCGAATCGAAAAGCGGAAATGATACAAGTGGAATTAATGTAAAAGGAACTATTCATTGGGTTAGTGCAGCACATGCAAAAACTGCAGAAATTCGTTTGTACGATCGCTTATTTACTTCCGAAACGCCAGATGCTGAGGAAGGAGACTTTAAGGATTATTTAAATCCTGAGAGCTTAACCGTATTGCCTAATGCATACATAGAACCAGCTTTGGCTGATGCTGATTTAGATGGTCGTTACCAGTTCATCAGAAAAGGGTATTACTGCTTAGATAGAGATTCTACACCTGAAAAACTTGTTTTCAATAGAACAGTTACATTAAAAGATACCTTTAAGAAACCAAATTAAATAGTTTAGCTTTCTTAATAAACACGGATAGACCAGTTTTATCCGTGTTTTTTTATGCCAAGATTCTTGCCATAGAAAGTAATCTTGCAGATGATATTCTATGTTAATCAGCGATATTGACGGAATTTAAGAACATACTATCATTCCGCAATCTCTCGGTCTAAACGGCAAACCTCTTTAATATTTTGTATAAACATTATACAAAACCAAAATATCTACAGGCGTTAGTTTTGGTTTTAGATCTGTTTGAATAAAATGACGCTTAAAAGCTATAATTGCAGCACCTAAATCACTTGTATCGTAGCCCATAAGCTTCAAAGCATTAGTGGTATCGAAATCGACTGGTGGGTTTTGAAGAACATCATCGTACCAATAGCCAAAACCCTTAACGGCTAATTTTTTCCATGGAAAATTGTTCGGGTCTGGTTTACGTTTTGGGGCAATATCTGCGTGCCCAATAAAGTTTGCGGTTGGGATTCCGTATTTCTTTTTCAGCGTTGTTAAAAGTTTTATTAAGCTGTTAATCTGTGCATCAGGCCAGATATCGGTTGTGCCGTTATTGTCTAACTCAATCCCAATCGATGAAGAATTCAAATCGGTATCTTTACCCCACTTACTTACCCCTGCATGGTTAGAACGAAGATAATCGTTAACCATCTGAACTACTTTCCCATCGCGGCTAACCACATAATGTGCACTAGTTCCTGCTTTTGTAGAGTGAAATGTTTTTATAGTTTGGGCTAAACTATCTTGGGCAGTATGGTGAATAATTACAAAATTAGGCTTACGAATGCCAAAATTTACAGAGCCAATCCATTGCTGGTTTGCAGCATTTACTGAATCATAAAGCTGACCTTCGGGTGGCGTTGCCAATATAATCTTTGAAAAACCCTTAACCTTTTCTTTATAAATTTTTTCGGTTGCAGCATACTTATTTGTGCTACAGGCAGAAATTAAAAAAATTAAAACAATTGAAAGTGATAAACGATTTTTTGTAAGACTTGTTAACAACATAATGTATTTTATTAATGCATCGAAGTTACAAAGTTAGGTTAAAGTTCATCCTTTACATCAAACTTTATACAATGCTTTTAAATTTTATTAATTTTGGCTCGATATAATTTAATAATGAAGAATTTATACAAAACAAAGATATTATTACCAGCTATTGCATTATCGGCAACACTGTTTTCAGCATGTAACAATGCTAATCCCCCAGCAGGCGACAAAGCGGCAGTTGTTATCCAAAAAGATAGTTTAACTGAATATGTTGCACAACGCCTACCCATTTACGAACGCGTAAAATTAACAACCAATATTAATCAGCTTAGTGTAAACGACCGTAAGGTTTTGCCTCTATTAATTCAAGCGGCAGAAATTATGGATGAATTATACTGGAAACAAGCTTATCCGCAACGCGATAGTTTACTGGCAACCATTAAGGATGAAAAAACGAGAGATTTCGTTAACATTAATTATGGCCCATGGGATAGATTAAATAACGACAAACCTTTTGTTGCAGGAGTTGGGGTTAAACCTGAAGGTGCATCATTTTATCCTTACGGGATAACTAAGGAAGAAATTGAGAAATCGACACTGTCTGACAAATTTGGTGCTTATTCGGTAATTAAAAAAGACAGCACTGGAAAATTAAGCACAGTACCTTATCATGTACTATTTGCTGCTGAGTTACAAAAAGCATCATCATTATTAAAACAAGCAGCCTTAATAGCAGAAGACGCTGGTTTAAAAAAGTACCTAAACCTACGAGCTGATGCATTGGTATCGGATAATTTTACCGCAAGCGATTATGCCTGGTTAGATATGAAAACCAATGGGCTGGACATTATTATCGGCCCCATTGAAAACTACGAAGACAAACTTTTTAATGCCCGCACAAGCTATGAGTCTTATGTTTTAATTAAAGATGGAGCATGGAGCAAGCGTTTGGCAAAATATGTAAAAATGCTTCCAGAATTACAGAAAAACTTACCTGTTGCTGCAAAATACAAAGCAGAAACGCCAGGTACCGACTCTGAACTAAATGCTTATGATGTTGTTTATTACGCAGGAGATTGTAACGCTGGATCTAAAACAATTGCGGTTAATTTACCAAACGACGAGAAAATTCAACAAAAAAAAGGAACCCGCCGCTCGCAGCTTAAAAATGCAATGCAAGCAAAATTCGAGAAAATTTTAATGCCAATTTCTAAAGAGTTAATTGATGCGGAGCAACAAAAATATATCAAGTTTGATGCGTTTTTTGCAAACGTAATGTTTCATGAAGTTGCCCACGGTTTAGGGATTAAAAAAACCATAACAGGAAAAGGCTTTGTTCGTGCTGCTTTGAAAGAGCAATACAGCTGGCTTGAAGAAGGAAAAGCTGATATTTTAGGCTTATATATGGTGACAGGTTTACTTAAAAAGGGCGAACTACAAGGCGATATTAAAGAGTACTACACTACTTTTATGGCTGGCATTTTACGCTCAGTTCGATTTGGTGCATCAGAAGCGCATGGCAAAGCTAATATGCAATGCTTTAATTACTTTAAAGAAAAAGGTGCATTTGAACGTACACCACAAGGAACTTACAAGGTAAATTTCGATAAATTTGCTTCTACCATGAATGATTTAAGTGCATTTATCATTACACTGCAGGGAAATGGCGATAAAATAGCTGTAGAAAAAGCCCAGAAAGAAAAAGCTAATATCTCTTCAGAATTACAAAAAGATTTAGATCGGTTAACCAGAAAAAACATCCCTGTTGACCTTGTTTTTGAGCAAGGTGTAGATGTTCTTGGCGTGAAATAATTTTAAAATTCGATTTTTGAAAAGGTTTGTAATGCAAAATGCTTACAAACCTTTTTTTATGGTAGAATTTTTGTTTAATAAGCCTGACAGAAGCGGAAATACTTTTTTTTGCAACCACTGAATTGAATACCGCACGGAAAGGTGGTGTAGACCATTTAATACTCCGCATTACCGAAGCCTAAAAAGATTGGAGCAAATGGCAGGGCTAGTTTAGCCATAACCGACCAACATTCACTTTCAAATTATGATTAAATTAATGTTTTTATTCTTTTTTTGAAAACCTTGTAACCTTTTAAAAAAACGGTCGTCTTATTAATAACTAAACCACGGAAACCGTTCGTTTTCGTGCTAAACTTTAAAACAGGAAGGTAAAATTCTGGAAAACGTATGCACATACGTTATAGAAATCGTTTTGCCTAAATTTTTTAAATTATTAAAACCTAAAACCAATGAAAACTATCTACAAAATATCGTTATTAATAATCGCCACTTTTTCTTCGGGTTATCTCTTTGCGCAAACATCGTCGAAGGCAAACATTACAGGGACTATACTGGATGAGAACAAAAAACCTGCAGATTATGCAACTGTTGTTCTTTATAAGGCTGCAGACTCTAGCATAGTAAAAACTGGCTTTACAGATCCGAACGGTGCTTTTGGCTTTACGGTACCTACCAAAGGAAATTATTTCTATAAGGCCAGTAACATGGGCTATAAAACTTTAAAAAGTAAAGTTATTACCCTTGCTGAAGATAATCAGAAAGTAGATTTCGGTTCTGCGCAGTTGGTTTCTACAAGTCAGAATTTAAAAGAAGTTACCATTGCAGTAACAAAACCATTAATCGAAAGAAAGATGGATAAAGTTGTAATGAATGTTTCGAGTAGTGCGGTGATGACAGGCTCCAATGCACTCGAAGTTTTACAAAAAGCTCCAGGTGTTTCAGTCGATCAGAATGATAATATTTCTATGCAGGGAAAGCAAGGCGTATTGATTCAATTGGATGGAAAACAAACTTATATGAGTAGCGCTGATGTGGCAAATTTGTTGCGTAACATGCAAAGTTCTGAAATTGAAACAATTGAATTAATTACTAATCCTTCTTCAAAATACGATGCATCTGGCAACTCAGGCATCATTAATATTAAAACTAAGAAAAGTAAAGCAGGCGGTACAAACGGAAGTGTAAACGCAACCGCTGGCTATGGCAAAAACTTTAGAGGTAATGCAGGATTAAATCTTAACCATAGAACAGAGAAGTTAAACATTTTTGGAAATTATAATTATGGTAGAACCAAACGCGAAAATACAATTGCTATCGACAGGATCTCGAACGGTACACCCGATACTTATTTTATGCAAGAAGGTTTAAGTAATAGAAAACAACAAAACAATAACTTTAAAGCAGGTTTAGACTATTTTATCGATAAGAAAAACACAATCGGTGTGTTAGTAAATGGGTATTTCAACAACGGGACAGAATTTGCTACAAATAATACGTTAATTGGCCCGTCTTTCCAAACAACAGATTCTACATTAAGATCTACTAGTTTGCAAACCAATAAGTACAACAATATTGCTTATAACCTAAATTATAAGTCGATTCTGGATACTGCTGGTTCGGAAATTTCTGCAGATTTCGATTATTCAAAATATAGTGGCAATGATGGCTCTGATTACACAAACGACTATATGTTTGCAAATGGAAATAGAATTCGACCGATTAGTTATACTAGAAATAATACACCTTCGAAAATTGATATTAAAGCATTTAAAGTAGATTACAATGTTGCTTTAAGCAAAACGGTAAAGCTTGAAGCTGGATTAAAAAGTAGCTGGGTAAAAACAGATAACGATTTGCAGGCAGAAGAACTTGTAAACAATAACTGGCAAAATGATGTTCGCAGAAGCAATCAGTTTGTTTACGATGAAAATGTAAATGCCGCTTATACAAACATTAACAAACAGTTTAAAAATACCAGTATTCAACTTGGTTTAAGAGTAGAACAAACCAACTCGAAAGGAAATTTAATTACAACAAATACAATTGTAGAAAGAAGTTATTGGGATTTCTTTCCAACGCTATTTGTTCAACAAACACTTTCAAAAAACAACCAGCTAGGTTTTTCGTACAGCCGAAGAATTGACCGCCCGAGTTACGATGCCTTGAATCCTTTCATTTACTACTTAGACCAGTACACCTACAATCAAGGTAATCCGTTTCTAAAACCTCAATACACTAACAATTTTGAGTTGAGTTATACCTTAATGCAAAAGTATATGTTATCGGTAGGTTACAGCAGAACAACTGATGTAATTACCGAAGTTCTGTTACCAAACGAGGCTCAAAAAGCGTTATACCAAACCAATGAAAATCTTGCGAAAAATATCAGTTATAATGCTAATTTGAATATTCCAGTTAAGGTTGCAAAATGGTGGTCGATGAACAATAATTTAAATGTTTTCTACTTGAGTTTCGAGGCTCCGAATTTAGCTGGTCAGGCATTGAAAACAGGTAAAACATCATTTCAATTTAAATCGCAACAAAGTTTTACCATAGTTAGTGGGTTAACAGCAGAGTTAAATGGCAGCTACGAATCACCATTAGATTATGGCACGTTAAAACTAAAAGAAAGATATTCTATTGATGCTGGTTTGAGCAAATCTTTAATGAATAAAAAAGCAAGTTTAAAGCTGGCTTTATCAGATATATTTAACACGTATAAAAATAATCTATCGAGTGGTTATCCTGGTCTAAAGTATGAGGTTCGCCAGAAAAACGAAAGCCAGATTGGCAGAATAAGTTTCACTTATCGTTTTGGTAAAAATGAGATAAAACCCGCCCGTCGTCGCTCTACAGGTACAGAATCTGAACAAGGAAGGATGAAGAACTAAAATCAATTTCCTTTTAAAGCTTTAATATTTTATTGCCGTCGGTTAAATGCCGACGGCTTTTTTATATCTCGAGATTTGTACTTTTATTAGCTGCTATGCCAAATGTTGAGAAATGGGAATATTATTTAGGATTGAAGAAACAGTTGCAACAGTTTTCCGAATAATGTTTACTTTAGTTTGAAACATCTAAACTCTCAATCTCATGAAACAATTACTTTTCATTATTCTACTATTATCTTCATGCAAAACCTATTCTCAATTTGATATAAATGGCAGTTTTGAGAATCTTGATAAAAACAGGGAACCAAAAGGTTGGTTAGTTAAATTTAGTGAAGCACAAAATAAAGCTTACCAAATTTCTTTAGATAGCACCATAAAACAGGATGGAAAATATAGCATCTTACTCGAAAAGAAAGGCTCCCAATCTTCTTTTGGTGTAATAACCCATCCCATAACACAAGTTTTCGAAGGTAGAACGATAGAATTAAAAGCGTATTTAAAAACCGAAGGCGTGTCAACAGGTTACGCTGGCTTATATATGCGGATTGATGATGAAAATTCTAAAATGATAGCCTTTGATAATATGGGCACCAGAGGTGTAAAAGGAACAACTGACTGGAAACAATATTCTATAAAACTTGATTATAATAGCGAAGAAGTTAAAACGCTCTACATCGGCGGACTTCTTTCGGGAGATGGAAAAGCCTGGTTTGATAATTTTGAAATTTTTATTGATGGTATACCAATTACCAGCAACGAATTAAAAAAATTAGCATTAGCAAAGGCAAAAACCGACACCGCTTTTATAAATAGCTCAAAAATAAAAGACTTTAAACTTGATGTTCAAACCACTAACAATTTAATAGCAACTGGTCAATTTTGGGGGTTTCTAAAATACCATCATCCAGCTATTGCCAAAGGAGATTGCAATTGGGATGCCGAGCTGTTCAGATTGCTGCCAACCGTAATTAATGCAAAGAATAATTCTGAATTGAGTTTGGCATTGGAAAAATTTTTAGACAAATTGCCAAAGCCTGAATTATGTAAGGATTGTAAAACGATTGCGAACGAATCTTACGAAATTAAACCAGACTATGGCTTATTGTTTGATAAAAAAATTTTCAAAGCCTCTCTTTTAGAAAAATTAGAATACATCAAAGAGAATAGAAATACAGGTAGAAATTATTATGTAATAATGAATCCAAGCACATCTAACCCCATTTTTAAAAATGAGAATCCATATTTAAAAATGAGTTATTCAGATGTTGGTTACCGCATATTAGCACTTTATCGCTACTGGGCGATGATTAATTATTTTTTCCCATACAAGGATGTTATTGGCCAGGATTGGAACAATGTTTTAAAAAAATCATTACCAGAGTTTGTTGATGTAAAAAATGAGTTAGATTATTCTAAGGCTGTCTTAAAACTAATTGCATCGGTAAACGATACACATGCAAATCTTTGGAGTGGAAGTAAAGCGCTAAACGAATTTAAAGGAAAATATGGCGCTCCGCTTCAAGCTAAATTTATTGAGCAAAAATTAATTATAACAGCATTGCATACCGATACGATTGATGTTAAGGGCAAACTAAAAGTTGGGGATATAATTACATCCATACAAAACAAAGATGTTGCTGAACTTATAAAAGAATATTTACCATTAACGGCAGCATCAAATTACGATACACAACTTCGGGATCTACCTAAGAATTACTTACTCAGAAGTAACGAAAACAGCTTAAAAATCAAAGTCGAGCGAGTTGGCAAAAGCTTTGAATATGATCTGCCAATGGGTAAATTAATGCAGGTTTATAAAGATCCAGATTTCGAAAAGGCAGAAGCCTTTAGGTTAATAAATGAAAACATAGGGTACGTGTTTCCAGGAAAATATAAAAATGCTAAGTTGCGCGAAATTATTAAACTTTTTGCCAACACTAAGGGCATCATAATCGATATGCGTTGTTATCCCTCTGATTTTATGCCTTTTACTTTTGGCAACTACATCAAAGGCTCTTCAACACCATTTGTAAAATTTAGTATCGGGAACCCAGCATATCCTGGCGCTTTTAAATTTAGCAATGCGATAAACAATGGCGAGATGAATCATGATAATTATAAAGGAAAAGTTGTAATTATTGTTAATTCAACTTCGCAAAGCCAGGCTGAATATACAACAATGGCATTTCAAAGTTCGCCAAACGTTAAGGTTATAGGTAGTAAAACAGCTGGAGCTGATGGAGATGTATCTCCAATAGTTTTACCTGGAGGATTAAGAACAATGATATCAGGGATTGGCGTTTTTTATCCTGATGGGAAACCAACACAAAGGGTTGGTGTAAGGATTGATGAGGTAATTTACCCAACAATTAATGGGATAAAAGAAGGAAAAGATGAGTTGCTCGAAAAAGCTATCGAAACATTAAACAAAGGATGGTAGCAATCATTTAAATTAAAAAGGGCGGTGCTTCATGAGGCACTAAAAACTATCACTAATATTTGCAGACTTTGTGTTTATTTCAAACATATAATTTTAATCTCTCTCTAAAAAATTTTGGAGGTTTAGTTGCTAAATAGTCTTTGGCGAGCTGTGCCCGCTCTTCTTTATTTGCTTTGCTATAAGCCAATTCAAATGAATTTGATGTGATTAATGCATTTACGTATTTATCGTTTAAATACTTGACCCTTTCAGCGAATGAGAGTTGTATCTCGCCTTTTTCTTCAAGGAAAAGTTCAACATTCTTAACAATGGGATTAAAGCTCTCGAAATATGAATTTTCTTTTTGAGCAAATATTAAGACATACCAAAGCAAAACTACATGTTTTTTAGAGAAGCTATCATCCTGTGTATTTAGAAATGCTTCTGCATAAGGTATTATTTCAATCTTGCGGCCTAAGTTATCACTGGTAGCTACAGCCCTGGAAATAACACCCCAATAACTAGCTGTTTCTGTTGGATTCTCTTTTAACAATCTTAAATCTATATCGAAGGATTTTTCGAAAAAACCAGTATGCTTATAAATCATACTCATTAGGCTTTCACATTCAAATCGAACTCTTACATATTCTCCTTTTCCTTCATATTGTTTATAGAATGTATGGAGCTCATCTATCCAGATCAAAGAAGATGGATTGGAAGCTACTTTTAACAGTAGTTTTTCGAATTCAGGCATCCAATACGGAATCTCTTTCATGTTTCGTTGACTAATTTGAGTTTGTTAATCAAATATCTTAAAACTAAATATCGTCATTTAAATTAAAAAGGGCGGTGTTTCCATCGCCCTTAAATTCTTTATTATTTAATTCGTTCAATAAAAGATATGCTGAATCCACTAAAACAATCATCTGCACAATTTTTGGGCACATAGCCACAGCTTGATATCATTCCATTATTTTTGGATTCAAAACTTACTTCGGCATCATCCCTTTTTATTAATAATTCAGTTTTTGCCTTCTCGTAAATTTCATCAAGCGTTAAAATTGCACCATAATTTTTATGACTATATAGCTCTTGCCCATTCTCCACCCAATCTTCATGTATCGTGATGACATTGCCTGGTTGTTTAACCGTTTTAGAAATATATTCCCGCTGTACAACTTTACCATCTTTTACCGTAATTGTAGTTTGTGTAGAGGAGCCTGACCATGAATTGGTAACCAGTTGATACTTATAATTATTGCTGGCCGAAGCTTTAAAATCAAGCCAGGTTTTAAAGCTTTTATCAAAATCCTTTTGAAACTCAATTGCTTCCTTTTTACAGCCACTTATTGCAAAAACTAGCAATAATACTAATACAGTAAGATTTCTTTTCATAGTTGGTTTTTTTTAATGAAAACGTGAATTTTCAGCTAAACGCTACAAAAGAAATTTTAGGTCAAATCCCAACCTCCTAAAATCAAAAAGGGCGATGTTTTCCATCGCCCTTTGCTATTATTTACTCAAGTACATTGATTTATCTTTGTAAAGCTTGCGGAAATAAGGATCTTCTAAATCTTTGATGAAACGAATGGCTTCACCAGTCGATTTCATTTCAGGACCTAATTCCTTTGCAACCTCAGGGAATTTCTCGTAAGAGAAAACAGGTTCTTTAATTGCGTATCCTTTTAACTTACGTTCGATAGTAAAATCTTTCAACTTCGCTACACCTAACATAATTTTTGCAGCGATATTAATATAAGGAACATCGTAAGCTTTAGCGATAAATGGAACGGTACGGGAAGCTCTTGGATTTGCTTCAATCACGTAAACTTTCTCGTCTTTAATGGCAAACTGAATGTTTAACAAACCACGTACATCTAAAGCCTTTGCAATTTTAATCGAGTATTGCTCCATCGATTTGGTAACAGATTCTGGTAAGCTAAATGTTGGTAAAACTGCGAAGGAATCTCCTGAGTGGATACCTGCAGGTTCAATGTGTTCCATCATACCTACAATGTGAACATCATCACCGTCAGAAATCGAATCCGATTCTGCTTCTTCTGCTCGATCTAAAAAGTGATCGATTAACACACGGTTACCTGGCAAATCGCCCAATAATTTAACCACAGCTTTTTCAAGGTCTTCATCGTTAATTACGATACTCATGCCTTGTCCGCCTAATACATAACTCGGACGAACCAATACTGGATAACCCACTTCGTTTGCTACAACAATTGCTTCTTCAGCATTTTCTGCAACACCGTAACGAGGATAAGGAATATCCAATTCTTTTAACAAATCAGAGAAACGGCCACGATCCTCAGCGATATCCATATTTTCGAAAGAAGTACCGATAATTTTGATACCATGCTCTGTTAATTTTTCAGCCATTTTTAAAGCGGTTTGACCACCTAACTGAACAATAACACCCATTGGTTTTTCTAACTCGATAATTTCGCGTACATGTTCCCAGAAAACTGGCTCAAAGTAAAGTTTATCGGCCATATTAAAATCGGTAGAAACCGTTTCAGGATTACAGTTAACCATAATCGCTTCAATACCCGATTCTTTAGCTGCCAACAAGCCATGTACACAAGAGTAGTCGAACTCAATACCTTGACCAATACGGTTTGGACCAGAACCTAAAACAATTACTTTTTTTCTATCTGAAGAAATAGATTCGTTTTCTTCATCAAATGATGAGTAGTAATAAGGTGTTTTCGCTGGGAACTCCGCAGCGCAGGTATCAACCATTTTATATACCCGGTTTATGCCTAAAGCTTTACGCCTGTCGTAAACCTCATCCTCAGTAACATTTCCCAATAACCAGGCAATTTGAATATCAGAGAAACCTTTTTGTTTCAACGTGAAGAAGAAATCCTGAGGGATGTTGTTTAATGAATATCTTTTTAACTCAACTTCTAAAGCTACAAGATCCTGAATTTGATTTAAGAACCATTTATCAATTTTAGTAACCTTACGGATCGATTCCAAAGGCACACCCATTGTCATGGCATCTTTTATTAAGAATAAACGGTTCCAAGAAGCATGCTCCAAACCATCCATAATTTCTTCTATGTTGCGAACTTGTCTGCCATCTGCACCTAATCCTGATCGACCAATTTCCAAACTCTGACAAGCTTTTTGCAAAGCCTCGATGAACGTACGGCCAATGGCCATTACTTCACCAACCGATTTCATTTGTAAACCTAATTCTTTATTAGCGCCTTTAAATTTATCAAAATTCCAACGAGGGATTTTAACGATAACGTAATCTAAAGTAGGTTCGAAATATGCTGAAGTTGTTTTAGTAATCTGATTTTCAATTTCATCTAAGTTGTAACCGATTGCCAATTTAGCCGCAATTTTTGCGATTGGATAACCAGTTGCCTTACTTGCTAATGCTGATGAACGCGAAACACGTGGGTTAATTTCGATGGCAATAATATCATCATTGGCAGGATTAACCGAAAACTGAACGTTACAACCACCCGCAAAAGTACCGATGGCACGCATCATTTTAATCGCCTGGTTACGCATTTCCTGATAACAACGATCAGATAATGTCATCGCAGGTGCAACCGTAATCGAATCTCCTGTGTGGATACCCATTGGATCGAAGTTTTCGATTGAACAGATAATGATTACGTTATCATTACTATCTCTCAATAACTCCAATTCATATTCTTTCCAGCCCAAAACAGCTTGTTCTACTAAAACTTCATGCGTTGGCGAAGCTTCTAAACCGCGTTTAAGTGCGGCATCAAATTCTTCCTTTTTGTGCACAAAACCACCACCAGAACCACCTAAAGTGTACGATGGACGAATTACCAATGGAAAACCGATTTCTTGAGCGGCTTCTTTACCTTCTAAAAAGGAGTTGGCAATTTTAGAAGGCGCTACACCAACACCTATATCAACCATTAACTGGCGGAAAGACTCACGATTTTCAGTTTTCTCGATTGCATCAACATCAACACCGATTACTTTAACGCCATATTTTTCCCAAATTCCACGTTCCGAAGCTTCTACACATAGATTTAATGCAGTTTGGCCACCCATAGTTGGCAATACCGCGTCAATTCTAGGTAAATCAGCAGAGTCTATATGCTCTTGAAGAATAGCTTCAATTGAATCAACAGTTAAAGGATGAAGATAAACATGATCACCAATAACTTTATCCGTCATAATTGTTGCCGGATTAGAGTTGATAATTGAAACGGTAATACCTTCTTCTTTTAAAGAAAGTGCCGCTTGCGAACCTGCATAATCAAATTCGCAGGCTTGGCCAATAATAATTGGGCCTGATCCGATAATTAGTACTGAGCGTATGGAAGTGTCTTTAGGCATGATAAAGCTTAAACAATAATTAAAATTCTAAAGTTTTGTAACCCTTACGGGTGAAGAAGCAAGAAGGTTTTTTGCTTTTTTGAAGAAAATCCCAACTGTTCTGTCGGGATGCAAAGATACATCTTTAGATGTATTTTAAGCTGCTTTTTTTAAAATAAAAAAGAGCGCCAAACGAACGCTCTTTTTAGTTTTTTCTTTTGCTTAAACCGCTATTGTTGCAATTTAATTTCGCCTAAATCTGTTGTAGAACTATCTTTTACTGCAACGTTTTCTATCGTCGCATCTTTATAGGGAGCATTACCTTTAATCCAAACTTTATAAACGCCTTCTTTAAGGTTAACAAATGTGAAAGCTCCTTTACTAATTTCAGCTCTCAAAGTATCGGTACCTGCAACCAATGCAACCTGAGCTACACCTTCTGGCGGTGTAATTTTTCCAGTAATACCACCAAGCCTTATTTTGGTAAACCCAAAAACAACAAGCGTTAATATCATCATTGTGGCCATAATTAAATTCAATTTTTTCATAGCGATAAATATTTATTAGGGATAAATTAATTGTTATTACTGAAAAAGTTAAATAGTGTTAAAGTGTAAACGATAACTGGCACAAAAAGTTTCAAAAACTGAACAATTATATAAACACTGTATATTTACTTGAACAAAATTGAATACATACTAAATCCATTTAGTTGTATATTGTTAAAGCTTTTAAGCAAAAAGCCAGTCTGATTTTCGATACAAGTCATGTTTACGTCACGAAACTGTTATTGTCTGATATTTGGCAATAATGTTGTAATAACGAGTATGTATTTACGTTTTGTAAATACTTTAGTTAGATCTAAAGCTTCCTCGCGGAGTAGTTAACCGCAATGAGGATTTCTTCATAAATAGTTTGTTTGGTTTATTATCCGGTTAGAGGAGCCCTCCTCAACCGGATTTTTTCTTTAATTTTGTTTATCTTTTTAAGTGATAGGGCAATTTGTTTCTATTGTCTAACCCACTTTGAATTACCATATTTTGAATAAATTAATAAAAAAAATAGCCATAGTTGGCCCAGAGAGTACAGGAAAATCTACTTTATCCCTACTATTAGCTAAGCATTACAATGTTTCGTGGGTGCCAGAGTATGCTCGTTATTATTGTGCAAATTTAACGGCCCCTTATACCTTACAAGATGAGGTAAATATGTATTACGGCCAAATATCGCTTGAAGATGCTGTTTTAACGATTGCGAAGGATGATTTCGTGATCTGTGACACCACATTTATTACGGTTAAAATCTGGAGCGATGAGGTTTTAGGCGTAACACCGGAAGTTGTTTTAGGAGCACTGCAGCAAAGAACCTATGATTTATATTTACTCATGGATATAGATTTGCCATGGCAAGACGATCCTTTAAGAGATTTCCCTAACCAAAGAGAATATTTTATGGAGGTTTGGCACAAAGAATTAAAGGCCCTTAACGCAACCTACAAAGTTGTAGGCGGAGTTGCCGATGAGCGAGTTAAAAATGCAATCGATGTAATTGATGCTTTTTTAAAAATTCCCTAAAAAGCAGAGAATCCCGATTTTTAAAAATTGAATTGAAAAACACTCTCCATTACTTCGCTCCTTATACAATATCATAGCGTTTTCTGAAAACAATATAAACTAAATTGAAATCCAGATCTAAGGTCGGTCGCTCTATCTTGCAAATCCTCTTCTTTCGACCATATTCACAATACGTTTTGCATATAGTCTGCTGTTAACATGCGTATGTTTTGTGTATGTTCCGTTAACTAATAATTCTGATTTGAGACGCATTTGATTCGGAGTTGGTTCGGATGTGTGACAATTCTACCCGAATAAACTGCGGTCTAATTACGATATAAATTCATCAAAAAGGTAATGCTGTTGTAAGTCTTGAGTTGCCCTCTTATACACGGAAAAAACAGCCTGTTTAGTAAAGTCAAATCATAGAATAAAAAGATAAATTTTTCTTTTGAATATATTTTCTACATTTGTCGCATCATTAGGGGTGCCTTGTTTGTTATAAACACAAAAACGGGCTGAGATCATACCCATTTTAAGTAGAAAGTGAAAAGTAGAAAGTGAAAAGTTTGGATCATGCAAACTTTCAACTTTTAACCCTCAACTTTTAACTTGAATGCACCTGATCCGGGTAATGCCGGCGTAGGGATTGGAGTTATGGAAGTTTAACTGAAATCGGGAGTACCCCTATTTCCGATGGGTTTAACTAAAACAATTAAAAATTGAAAAAATTACTTTTTGCAGTTATCGCTGCAATGCTGCCATTCTTTGCTTTGGCCCAAATTTCTGTTACTGGAAAAGTTACAGATAACAATCAAAAAGCCTTACCTGGCGCAACCATTAGGTTAAAAAATTTAAAAACTACAGTACTCAGCGACGCTGAAGGAAACTTTAGCTTAAGCAATCTTAACGCTGGAAAGTACGTTATCAATGTAAGTTATTTAGGTTACAAATCGATTGAGAAATCGGTTGAACTTAGCCAAAATCAAGCGCTAAATTTTAGCCTCACTTCACAAAACTTCTTAGCAGATGAAGTTGTGGTTAGGGCAACAAGAGCTAATGAAAAATCGGCCACTACATACAAAAATGTAAGTAAGGAGGAGATTCAACAAAATAACTTCGGGCAAGATTTACCCTTTATTTTGCAGAATACCCCTGGAGTTGTGGTTAACTCGGATGCTGGTGCTGGTGTAGGTTACACTGGAATTCGTATTCGCGGGAGCGACAATAGCCGTATAAATGTAACGGTAAATGGAATCCCGATGAATGACAGCGAGAGTCAGGGTACTTTTTATGTTAACATGCCTGATTTCGCTTCGTCGGTTGATAATATTCAGATTCAGCGTGGCGTTGGTACTTCTACAAATGGCGCTGGTGCTTTTGGCGCAAGTTTAAATATTCAAACAACAGCCAGCGAGTTAGAACCCTATGCAGAAGTAAACAGCACTTATGGCAGCTTCGATACCTGGAAAAACACAATAAAAGTTGGAACAGGTTTAATTAACAATCGCTTTAGTTTTGATGGTCGCCTATCAAGAATTAGCTCTGATGGTTATGTTGACAGAGGTTCCTCGTTATTGAAATCGTATTTCCTTTCTGGTGCTTATCATGGCAATAAGGATTTGCTGCGCTTAAATGTATTTGCGGGAACGGAAAAAACCTACCAATCCTGGAACGGTATTCCTGAATCAAGATTAACAAACGATGTTGCGGGTATGCAGGCATATATAGACAGGAATGCGCTAAATGCAGAAGATGCGGCCAATTTGCTTAACTCTGGCAGAACTTATAACAGTTTCTTATATAACAATCAAACGGATAATTATACTCAAAGTCATTATCAATTATTATACGCCCGACAGTTTTCTGATCAATTCTCTTTTAATGGCGCTTTACACTACACACAAGGTGCTGGGTATTACGAGGAATACAGGGTAAGCAATAAGCTAAGCGATTATGGCTTAAACCCAGTAGTTATTGGTGGCTCAACCATTACAAGAACAGATTTGATTCGTCGCCGATGGTTAGATAATGATTTTTATGGCGTTACCTATGCGTTTAATTATGTACCTGAAAAGAATTTGAATTTTACTTTAGGTGGCGCTTATAACGAATATAAGGGCGCTCACTTTGGTCAAATTATCTGGGCTCAATATGCTTCAAACGGAAATATAGATAGACATTATTACGATAACGATGGCTTCAAAACAGATTTTAACACCTATGGTAAGATAAATTACAGCCCTGTTGAAGCCTTAAGTTTATTTGCCGATTTGCAATACCGCCGTGTTTATTATGATATTGCCGGAACAGAGAATAAGTTAAATACTTTAGCGATTAATGAAACACTCAACTTCTTCAATCCAAAGTTTGGCGCAACCTACTTTATTAATACACAAAGTAATTTATATGCATCTTTTAGTATTGCCAATAAAGAACCTAATCGAAATGATTATACCGATGCGCCTGTTGGCGTTTCGCCGAAACCTGAACGATTAAATGATGTTGAATTGGGTTATCGCTCTAAAAACCAACAACTAAATATAGGTGCAAATGCTTATGGCATGTTCTATAAAAATCAATTGGTAGAAACTGGAAAAATTAACGATACGGGTGGGAATTTCCGCCAGAATGTTGACAATAGCTATCGTTTAGGAATTGAGTTAGATGGTTCGTACATCATTAGTAAATCTTTTGTTTTAAATGCGAATGCGGCATTGAGCAGAAATAAAATTAAAAACTTTACCGAGTATTATGATGACTACGATAATGGCGGGCAAGTGGTTAACAACTACACGCTAACCAATATTTCATTTTCTCCAAGCGCAGTACTTTTTGGCGAACTCGTTTACAAACCAGCTGCGGGTTTTGCAATTGCTTTACAAAGTAAATATGTAAGCAAGCAATATTTAGATAATACACAAAACAACGATAGAACCATTAATGGTTATTGGGTTAGCAATGCCCGTTTAGGTTACGATTTCAAATTGGCAGGCATTAAAAATATAAACCTAGGTTTATTGGTAAATAATCTTTTCGATAAAAAATATGAAAGCAATGGCTATACTTATGGTTACCTTTCGGGAGGCAGCAGAACTACAGAAAATTTCTACTATCCTCAGGCTGGAACCAATTTTTTATTAAGTTTAAACGTTAAGTTTTAATAAAGCTAATAGACAAAGCAGAAAACCCATTTTCAACTGCGAGGCACGGACTTAATCTTTACATGAAACAAATTACTTCGTGCTTCGCAATGCTATTTTTGGGTAATTTAGTTTCTGTTGGCAATAGTTAAATCAACGATACAAAATCCTGGTAATCCTTAAATCTTAAAAAATCCTGGCATGAAATACATAGAAAAGTTCCATTACATCACACATGATATTCCACAGCTTACGCATATTGAGCAAGTACAAAATGCTTGCGAAGCTGGTGCAAAGTGGATACAATATCGTTGTTTAAGTAAAATGGATGATGAGCTTTTAAAAGACATTAATGTCATTGCCGAAATTTGCGACGATTGGGGCACGACGCTCATCGTTACCGATCATATTCATTTAAATGGCAAAGCTGATATTCAAGGTTTTCATATTGAAGACATGAACGCAGATTTTACTGCCTTACGCAAGCAAGTTGGTAATGATATTACTTTAGGCGGCTCGGCAAATACAGTAGAAAATCTGATTCGCTTAGCAAAAGAAGGCGCTGATTATGCAGGATTTGGCCCATTTTTTACTACGGAAACTAAGCCAAACAATTATCCGCTTTTGAGTATTGAAGACTATACCTCAGCTTTAAGGCAGTTAAATGACTTAAATATTGAGCTCCCCGTTTTAGCCGTTGGTGGCATAAAGATTTATGATGTAGAAGCCTTAATGCAAACAGGAATTTACGGTATTGCAGTTTCTGGAGCTGTAAATTTTTTTGATGACTTTATTGAAGCCTATCAGGATTTTTACGAGGCGGTTAAAGCGAACCAAGCTATGTAATTATTAATTGTTTTAAAAATCATCAGGTTCAGAAAAATCAAAAATCGTAATTCTAAAATCTTAAATTAAGTTATCTTCGCAATATGTCTTCACACCATATTGTAAAAGAAAAACAAGAGCCAGCTTTATACATTGATGAGCTTGGAAATTTTAACGAAGAGCTTTTAGGCCAGCTATTAGAATGGAGCCCAACGCTTTTAGTAAATGGCGAAAACTATGATAAAATTATCTCTTTAGGTTTAAAAGTCGATGTTTTAGTAAACGGAAAAGAAACTGGTACTCAGGAAGACACCAAGTTTGTTCATGGCCTGGTAGATGATTTAATGGTTGCCATGAATTATCTATATGAAGAGAAATTTCCAGCTGTAAATGTGATTACTGCTAAGTTCGATTTAGAAAAGTTTGCAGGTTTTGAAGATAAAATTAATCTTGTTGTATTTACCGAGAAGGCAAAACACTATGCCATCAAATCTGGCTTTTCAGTTTGGAAACCTGCTGGAAGTGAATTTTTAATTCACGGCAACAGGTACTTTGAAGTAAACAACCTTATGCAAAACGAAGAAGGTATTTTCGAAGTTGTTAATGACGGCTTTGTAGAATTTACTTTTTCTGGTCAACCTATTTTTATTAGTGAACCAATATGATTACCCTTAGAAAAGCCAAAGAAGAAGATTTAGAAATTATCCGTGATATAGCTGCAGGCACCTGGCCTGATGCTTACCTCGACATTATTGGGCAAGCTCAAATCGATTATATGTTAGAGAAGATGTATAACCGTGGTGAGTTACTTAAGCAGCTTATGGACGGGCATATTTTTCTTATCGCGGAAGATAATGAAAATCAATATGGCTTTGCTGGCTATTCGATTATCGGTCATGATGAACGCATTTATAAATTACATAAACTTTACGTGCTGCCTTCCGCACATGGTAAAGGCATTGGTAAAATCTTAATAAACGAGGTCTTTAATCAGGTAAAAGATGCTGGAGCTTCGGCATTAGAACTTAACGTTAACAAGCATAATAAAGCAAAAGATTTCTACCTAAAAGGAGGTTTTACAGTTAAAGAATCTGTTAAATTGGATATTGGCGGTGGTTATTTCATGGATGATTATGTAATGGAATATAAATTTTAGAAATAGTAACCCTTTTGCTCTTAGTAAAGAAATATTTTGACGTTGATTCAAACATTTCTTTATCATAACTGCTAAAAATTAATTAAGAAATAAAGCCCTGATTTGAAAACAAATCAGGGCTTTTCATTTATATAGTTTGTGTCTTCACAAAGCAAATCGTAGCTGATATTTTATTGCTTCAATTTCGGGATTCTTGTAGGCGTATCAGTTCCGTGTACAATCGAAGTTGCGCTTTTAGCAATTGCTTTAATGGTAGATAAAATATTCTCTACATCCAAAGAACTGTATTCATCCTTAACAGAGTGATAAAGCTTATCGATATCTATTTGATCTGTACTAATTGTATGCGCAGGAACACCTAATGCGGCTAAGGTTGCATTATCACTACGGTAAAATAAATTTTGCTCTGGATATGGATCTGGATGGAAAGTAAACTCTGTACCAGTTAAGTTTTTCTGTAAAATTTTTCCGAAATCAGAACGTTCAAATCCAGTAATAAAGGCTGTATTTTTTCCAAATTTCGAATCTTTGCCAATCATTTCAATATTAAACATGGCTACCACATCATCTGGATTTAATTTTTCGGAGAAGTATCTTGCACCAAAACCACCAATTTCTTCAGCCGTAAAAGCAACAAAAATTAAAGTACGTTCGTTATTTTTTTGTGCTTTATAATATTTCGCCAAAGCAATCATTGCAGTTGTTCCCGATGCATCATCATCTGCACCATTTGCAATACTATCGCCATCAACTGATTTAATTATACCTAAATGATCGTAATGACCAGAAAATACAACTAGTTCTTTAGCTTTCGATTTACCAGGAATCATGCCTGCAACATTAAATAGAGGCAGTTTTTCAGTTTTGTTTTTTACTTCAACGTTAAATTCTTTTGCATCATTTACACCAAACACAAACACCATCGCATCTTGTGTTGGGCTTTGCATATCCTTTTCATCTAAAATTGCGCCACGACCTCCAAAAGATTTATAACGTTTAAAATCTGCAGCAAATTTTTCATTTACCAAAACGATTTGTTTTTTACCTGCCCGACTTAACGCACGGTATTGTACCGCAAATGTTTTTGTTGTATCTAATTTAATAACCCCATCGCCATTGGTTTGGTTAAAAGTAACCAAAGGTGATTTACCTGTTACCAGAATATTTTCCTGCGCAATAGTTTTGCCATCGATAACCAGTTTAGTTGGTTCTGGACTTAGTTTAATTTTAAAAAAAGTTTGACGGAAAGAATCGGCGCCAGTTAATGGCTTCAAACCAATTTTCTTAAACTCAGATTCGATAAAGGTTGCAGCTTTATCTATTCCAGGCGTAAATGTCCCACGGCCTTCCATATCATCAGCACTTAAAGTTTTAATTAAGTGGTCGGTGTATTCACGGGTAATTATTTTATCAATATTTTGTGCACTCAGCTGTAAAGTGGCCATTCCAGCAATTGCAACAAGAAAAATTTTTTTCATTTTTTATTTATTTTATCTACTAATTTAGTTTTTTGATTTGATTATTATTCTGTTTTCACCTGAGAATTTAACCAGTTATCTCTGAAATTTTGCATCTCCCTTGTTAAACTTCCTCCAGTTTTTTCAATAGAAACAACTTCAAGTGTTGGATTTTCAGCAAAAGTTAATTTTGTCGATTTTGCTTCTCCGCGATAAGAATAAGTTACTTCTACAACATCGCCAGGTTTATGTGCTTCTGTTAACTTAGTTAACGCAGCCTGGTCTTTTATTTCCACACCATCAATAGTTAACAATACATTATCAACATCTAAACCCGCGTTATAAACTGGTGTTCCGATTGTTGTTTGCGGTAATGTAACTTTACCATTCTCTACTGTTAAGCGTGTTATGCCTGTATAAGCTTTTCCTGGATTTGCTTTTCTAAGCACAAATCCAGCATTCAGTAATAATTTTGCGTAATCATTCTTCTCGGTTCCATAAATATAACGCTTAAAAAAATCTGCCGCAAAAGCGGGATTCTTTGTTAAAGCGGCTAACGTTTTTTCCAAATCGGAAACGGTGTATGCAATTTCTGGCTTACCATAAGCTTCCCACAAGGCACGCATGTAGTCATCAAGGCTAAGTTTAAATTCGCTGCGCAAACGTAAATCTAATGCCAAAGCCGTTGCCGCTCCGTAAGTGTAGTACGAAAGAAAAATATTGCCTTTGTTTGTTTGATCAATAGCCACACCTGCATCAGCAAAAACAGCATATCTGCTAGATTGTATTGGCGAATAATTTTTAGCCCCTGGTGAATTTAGAACAGCGTTTACTAAGCCATTAAAATTTTGAGCAGCATTATCTACCGTTTTGAAGCCTGCTCTGGTAAGCAACAATGAACCATAATATTGTGTAAAACCCTCAGCAAGCCAAAGCTCATTACTGATGTTAGAATGATTAAAATTAAAAGGCTCTAAGGTTTTAGGTCTTAACCGTTCAACATTCCAGCTGTGAAAATATTCGTGAGAGAATGTTCCAAGTAGATTAGATTCATATCCTTCAATTTTTGGTGTACGCTGAACAATTGAAGTAGAGTTTCTATGTTCCATCCCATCGCCCGCATTATCTGGATAAACATCGTGAAGGAAATAATAATTTCCATAATCGTAACTTGGAAATTCGCCCCAGACGGCATAATGCTCATCAACCATTTTTTTGAGCATATTTGCATAATTATCTACTGTTTTTTGTTCATCATTAGAATGTGAAATCAGATGAATGGTTTGCATTTTTCCATCTTTATTTTTTACTTCCCAGCTTGCCATTTTATAGTTAGCAATTTCAATTGGGCTATCCATAAAATACTGAAAACTTGGGGCATAATAAGTTTCGTTACCCATTGGCTTTAATTGCGTAGCCACTTTCCAGTTTTGTTTATCATTGTAGTTAAACTTTACCAAACGAGCACGCTCATCCAATCCGATCGGAAATGCAAATGTTGCAGGGATATTCATGTGTGCATGTGTTTCATCGAACCCAGCGTATGTTCCATCAATCCAGTTACCAAATAACGTATAGGTTATTTTAACGCTTTTACCAGGATTTGGGATTTCGTAAACATCGCCAGCAGATTGATTTAACACCAATACTTTTCCATTACCATCGAAAGCTTTTAGGTTGTAAACATTTTTACCGAATTCGTGGGTTGCATATCGCCCAGGCGAAGAACGGCTCATTCTAACTTTCAAAGTGCCAGCAGGAACATTTGGAATTTGCATACTGATTTCTGCCTCGTGGTGAATGGCATTAGGGAATGAAACATTGTAGCTGATTTCATTTTGAGCAAAAACGCTTAACGATAATAACGTTACCGCAGCCGTTCCTAAAATTTTTTTCATAAATCGGGGTTTGACGGGCTTAAATTACAAAAAATGGAAGATGTTTTATGTAAGATGGATGATGGATTCCCAGTTGGTTACCTTAATTCTGCCATTATTCTTTATCCCAATCGTATTTTTCTAAATCGCGGTAGGCTTTTCCTTTTAAAATCTCTTTTTGTTTAGATGATTCTGAATCAACACGGGTTTCGTGAACATGATCAGCTACTTCCATTCTAAAATCTTTATTCTTTTTTGATTCATAAATATCAGCTTCATCACCATCAGCGGTAACGTAATCGTAAGGGCCACGGGCACTCATTAGTTTTACAAAAACAGGTAAGCATTCGAAGAAAATAAACAGCAGGCCAATAAACGTAACCGCAAGTGCCGTATTATTGTCGCTGGTTCCGTTTGCATTAAATTTTAACTGTCCTAAAGCCCAGTTTCGATCGGCAAAGCCAGCGATATTTGCCAAACTATCTAACTGCGGTTTGGTGAAAAGTTTTTCGGTAAAAAGGCCATCAAATTCTTTCCGTTTATCAATAAAAGATTCTGATTTATTGATATTAATTTTCAAACTATCCAACTCAGCTGTTCGTTGTTTTATTTCTTCTTCTTTACGTTTTGCAAAAGGGCCATAACCTAATACGCCTGATGTTTCTGTTGTTTTATTTCCAAAAATTTCAAAGTTAAGCTTCTGCCTATCGGCTTTTATTCCCTTTTCCAACGAATCTCTTGTCGCCTTTTGTTGGTTTAGTCTACCAAATTCTACCTGATATTTATTCTGGAAAGCTTTATTTAAGGTATCAATTTTAGAACGCTGCCCGTTTAAATAACTCACTTTTAAACGTTCCTTAATCTCCTTATCAAAAATTTTCAGCTCTATTGGCCTCGAGATTACAATACCAATCATAATTGCCAATAAAATACGAGGTGTAGCCTGTAAAATTTGTTTATTAGTTGAAGCGCTTTTATTTATACTGGATACAATATATCTATCCATATTAAAAATTGCTGCGCCCCATAAAAAGCCAAAAATTATGGCAAAAACTACAGCCAGATCATCGCCTTTAAAAACGAAATACATGGCGTAGCCACCAGATAAAGCAGCAAACAGACCTGTAAAGAAAATTGTGGCACCAATGCCTGTATATTTATTTTGTTCAGTAGAATATTTTTCCAGTGTCGGGATATGGGCACCAGAACAAAACCAGAAAAATCGGTTCAGTTTGTTCATAAAAGTTATTTACAATTAAACGCCTGAGAATTAAATATGTTACAGTTTTAAGCGAAATATTTGTCTTTAAATGTTTAACTACAGTAATTAAAATGTTATAAGATCAAGCATTATTGTACCCATGAACTAATTTATATAAGTTTGTAAAAATAAATTTCACATGAAAGAAGTATCAGTACAGGAACTAAAACAGAAAATCGACAATAAAGAAGATTTCCAATTAATCGATGTTCGCGAAACATTTGAATACGAGGTTTCTAACCTTGATGGAGAAAACATCCCTTTGGGTGGCATTTTAATTGAAGCTGATAAAATCTCGAAAGATAAACCTGTTATTATTCAGTGCCGTAGCGGTAAAAGAAGTGCTGCTGCAGTTATGCAGTTAGAATCGCAGTATGGCTTTGAAAATTTATATAATTTAAAAGGTGGTATTTTAGCTTGGCAAGAGGCTTTCGATCCAAACATGCCAGTGTACTAAAAATAACCAACATACATTTTCCAATTATCAAACTTTTTAGGCTGCATAAACAAGTTTTTTCAACATCGTTTGCTTCATGCGAGTTTGATAATTGTTATTTGAATATTTACACTTTAACCTTCTTACTGTGGGCAAAAAATTCGCACTAAACATTTTTTATAACCTTGGAATCATCCTTTCAATTTTTGGATTAGTGTGGTGTTATAACAATGGTAAATATCTTCCATCTGCTTTTTTAGTAGGAACTGCTGCCTGCCTTTTCTATTTCAAAATTCAATTAATGAAAGATATTAGAAAGTCGTATAAGGAAAAAGATCAGGATTAACACCTTCCAAACCCAAACCTGGCAAATCTTTAAGAATGTACTTTCCGTTTTCGAATTGAGGATTTGCGAAAGGGTTATTTTTGGTTAACCAGGGTCCATCCAAATCAGCCCAGTTGCAAAGTGGCGCCAATGCTATAGCCGCGAGGGTTGCACAACTGGTTTCGCTCATGCAGCCAATTAAAACCTTCATCCCGAACGAACGGGCTTTTATAATCATTTGATGGCCTTCGTACATCCCGCAACTTTTCATCAGTTTTACATTAATACCATGATAAGCGCCTTTTAATTGATCCATATCAGCTAGTCTTTGTACAGCCTCATCTGCCAGTAATGGAATCGGGCTTCTTTCTGTGAGCCAGGCATTGCCATCCAAATTATTTTTATCCATCGGTTGCTCGATTAAAACCACGCCTTTGTTATGCAACCAGTAAATTAAATCAATAGCCTGAATTTTATCTGCCCAGCCTTGATTTGCATCAACATAAAGCGGCACATCAGTCATGCTTCTAATCGTTTCGATTATTTCTTTATCATTATCTCTGCCAAGTTTTACCTTAATCACTTTAAAGGCTTCGGCATCTTTTAACTTTTCACGAATTACCTCTGGAGTGTCAATACCAATGGTATAAGAGGTAGCAGGCATTTTTGCTAGCTCTGCACCGTAAATTTCGTAACAAGGCTTATTTAAAATTTTACCGTTGATATCATTTAATGCAATATCAATGGCAGCTTTAATTGCTGGCTGACCTGGAGCAAGACTATCCAGGTAAGAAATTATTGCTCCAAAATTAAAAGGGTATTGAATTGTATTCCAGTCGACAAGCTTTAAAAAGGCATTTGCGCTTTCGTAGCTTTCGCCCATATAGGGCACCATAGATGCTTCGCCATAGCCAATAATATCTTCATACTGAACTTTTAAAAGCATCAGCGGTGTACTGGTTCTGGTAAATTTGGAGATAGAGAAAGGATGTTTTAACTCTAATTCAAACTGCTTGCAACTTATTTTCATTATCAATCGTCTATTAAATAAATAAGGCGGAACTCGCTTTACAAAGGTATATTTGTTTATTAACGCAAACCAATCCTGCCATGAAAAACATTTCAAGATTACGGTATTTTATTTATTTATCCTGCATAATTATTGGAGGATGTACCACAGGAAAAAAAGCCTTGGAAAAAGGCGATTACGACGCATCAGTTTCTAAGGCGGTAAGCCGTTTACAAAGCTCACCTAAAAACAGCGAAGCATTAGGTGTATTACCAGCAGCATTTAACTTTGCCTTGCAAGATCATTTAACAAAAATTGATGAAGCTAAAGCATCTATTGATGTATATAAATGGGAAGCCGTGATGTATAATTATCAAAAAATTAATCAGCTTGTTGATGAAATTAATAGTTGCCCAGCGTGTTTAACCGTTGTACCTAAACCAATAAAATATATTGATGAATTAGCCGAAAGCCGCCTGAATTCAGGTATTGCAAGATATAATTCTGGGCTTACTTTCCTAAACCAAAATACTAGGGTAAGTGCTAAAAAAGCCTATTACGAATTTGAAAAATCGCAAAACCTTGCTCCGAATTACAAAGATGCTGTAGCGAAAATGGATGATGCCTACTGGGCAGCAGTAACCCGAATTGTAGTTCAGCCGATTATGATCAATAGCAGTTATTATAAGTTAAGTGGCGATTATTTCCAGCAACAGATCGATAATTTTATTGGAAATTATTCCAGGAATAAGTTTGTTATTTTTTACTCGGAACAACAGGCAACAAAGCAAAAAATTGTACCCGACCAAGTGTTGAGTTTAAATTTCGATGATTTTGTTGTTGGGCAAACTTATGTTAAAGAACGTGTTGAAAGACTGAAAAGAGATAGTGTTATAATTGGCGAAACCCGTGAGAGAAAACCTGTTTATGGAACAGTAAAAGCTAACTTAAGCGTTTTCGAAAAAAACATATCTTCATCAGGACTGTTGGATTTAACCATTACCGATTGGCAGAGTAAAAAGGTCGTTCGTAAGCAAAAATTCCCTGGAACCTACATTTGGAAAGATAGTTGGGCAAGTTATAAAGGTGACGACCGAGCATTAAGCAACCAGCAGTTAGCGATGACGAGGAGAAAAGAAACGATTCCACCACCGCCAGATGTTTTGTTTTTAGAGTTTACAAAACCTATTTACAACCAACTGGTAGATGATATTAGCTATTATTACAACAATTATTAGTTAACGGATTTAAATTGGCTCAACAATATAAATCTATCCCCAAATTTGTTGCATTGAGCTTGTCGAAATATAAAAGATTTTTCAAAAAAGGTTCTTCGACAAGCTCAAAAAATCCTTTTTACAAATCCATAAGGATAGGGCATAACTCTAGCGCCTTTTAAGTTTGTTGGAAAAATCACCGACTTAGTAATCGCAACGTTAAAATAAATCATCGTTGTTAAGCCGTAAAAATATAATAGCTAATATTGCAGCAATGAATACCGGCTTATACAATCCTTTCCAGAAATTCGATTTTTTATATAAAACCTGCTTTTTAAGCGGTCAAACATTCAACTCTCCCGTAGTTCAGGTGCCATTGCTTCCAAAGTGGTTATTGGATCAGGCGGGCTTAACAGGCGAAGAGCAAATTCAATTTTTAGATGAGAGTATTCGATCCTACAGCACACTTGTAATCCCTGTAAATAGCGAGATTAATGAGCAGTTTTTAAATCCCTTGGAAGAACAAATTGAGAACGCTTTTAAATATGGGTATGAATCAATCTCTCGTTTAAACGAATTGGATTTGTTTAACTGGATTGGAAAGTTTTTATATGGCTTTGTTTATATCGAAATGCATTCGGCTTTACGCAAGGAAATGACTGCCGATGGTTTAAACATGTCGCAATCGTTAATGATGAAATTTGCCAACCTGAATTTCATGATGCAAAATCTGTACACCAGTATCGAATTTGAAGATTTTAATCCTTGGTCTATTGTAATTGTTAAGCTAGAAAATGAAGAAACGCCATTCAGTTTCCGTGATGAGATTAATACCTTAACTTTTTCATTAAAGTTTAAAAATTTCGGAATTATTGCTTGCCTGCAGGATAATGGAACCAACAAACGCTACCATCAGGATATTGTAAATGAAGTAAAAGGAAAAGCGTTAACCGCTGAGCAATTTGAAGAGCTAACTGCTCGTTTTTATTATTCGGCCTACCTGTTTAACCGTTTACCCGAATATACTTTTATGCCCGTTGAAGGTACAACTTACATAGAAGCAATGCCCCTTCGTGGCAATATGAGTAAGCCACTTTTTGATGTTTGGCAGCATAAAGTTTACGCACAGGTTTTAGAAAATTTCTGGAAACCGTGGGGTTACGTTAAATTCGAAATTATTAAAAATCCTGATAAACCGATGAGCTTTTTTGAAAACCCTTGCCTACCTGTTGCCGGTTAATACGCTTATAAAATTCTGAATAATTCCAGGCACAAAAATTATTGTAAATATTAATCCAGTTAACGCACCGAAAAAGTGTGCATCATGATTGATATGATCTCTGGAGTTGCGAGAGGCGTAAGCACAGTAAATCAGGTATAAAAATCCGAATACAACTGCTGGAATTCCGATCGGGATAAACATGATGTAAATCTTTGACATCGGGTTAAACAAAATATAACTAAAAAGCACTGCGCTAACTGCTCCAGAAGCTCCTAAACTGTTATAATGGAAGTTATCCTTATGTTTAAAAACGGTTGGTATGTCGCTTAAAATCAAGCCTAAAAAATACAATAAACCAAATTGCCAGCTTCCCATTAAACGCTCCAAGGTAAATGCGAAAGCATAAAAAGTAAACATATTAAAAAACAGGTGCATCCAATCGGCATGAATTAAACCGCTTGTAATTAAAGTATAAATACTATTTCCTTTTGAAACACTGTATGGATGCAGCATAAATTTACCGTAAACGCTGTTATCATAAAAGGCGTAAAGGCTAGTTACAATTGTAAAAACAAAAATTATTGAGGCAACTGGTGCTACGTTTAAATATTCCATTTAACTTATTTTAAATCGAGTTTTACATTAGTAAGCAAACGCGAAACTGGGTATCTGTTGTGTGTTTTTTCGTAATAATCAGAATTTTTATATACAAATTCTAATTGTGCAGCACCGCTTTTAGCGAAAACGGTATCGGTTGCCTTTTTTTCGTCTAACTGCGCTTTTAAATTTGGATTATTTTTTAACAATTCTGCCGCTGTATCTTCAAAAACATAAGCAGAATAGTGCTCTTTCATATCTAAAATAGAATCGAAGAAATTCCAGTTAAAAAAAGAATCCGTTGCTTGCGGCTCTAATGTTTCAACAATATATCGGTTGGTAAACTGATTAACATAAACCACAAAATCGCCTGCGTAATACTGCAAAGTTTGCGCTACTGGATTTAGTTTAACAGCCGAATGCAAATAATGTCCTTCATAAGGCCTTGTTCCTGTTTTAAAATCGCCAATGTAGTAGCTTTCGACAGTAATCTTTGTATCTGTTTTAAGTTGCTCTATTTTAACATTATTCAACTTAAGCAAAGCGATAACGCGATCCCATGCTTTTGGAATGATGTAGGCAATTGGTTTCTGCACACTAACGGCAGGTTCGAACTTATTGTATTCTTTTATATTTTTGGTAAAGGGCTTATTTCTATCATAGTAAAGCCGATCTACACCACTTATTTCGCTTGGCTTTTTACCTGCCTGAAAACCTTTAAACGGAATGCTATCGCTTTCATTTTTATTCAAAGCCCATTCTAAAGGAAATTCCTTTTGTACAGCCACAAATTCATCAGCTTTGCGTTTATTTTCGCCAATAATTTTTGCATCACGTTGAACAACATCAATGTAAGTTTGCAATAATTTGTATGTAGCATCTACCCGCAAATCGTACGATTTTAACATGTGTGTTTCTGGCATAAAACCAATCGTATTATGTAGCGTGGTATAACCAGTAGAGTATCTTGGCGATTCGATAAAACCTGTAATTCCAGTTTCTGGTGTTTGGCCGATTGAATTTACATAAGGTATCATTGGGTAGCCTTTCTGCTCCATTCCTTTATACAACTCAGGCACTAAAGTTTTGGTTAAATAAGCAGAAAGAATACCATTTAATTTATCCTTTTGTGTAGGAATTAAAGTCATTACGTATTGGTAATCGGCACCATTACTGGTGTGCGTATCCACAAAAATTTCGGGCTGCCAGGTGTTAAAAATTAACTGGAAAGCAGCAGCGTTTTTTGAATCTGTTTTAATGAAATCGCGATTTAAATCGAGGTTTTTACTATTCCCCCTAAAACCATAAGCTACAGGCCCGTTTTGATTGGCCCTTGAAGTTCCACTCCTGTTAAAACTTCCATCAATATTGTACATCGGAATAATGCAGATCACTACATCTTTCGGGAGTTTGTTTGCACTTAATAAATCGCGGGCAAGCATCATCGATGCATCAACACCTTCTGGTTCGCCAGGATGAATGCCATTATTAATAAGTAGAATACGCTTATTTGCTTTTCTAATTGCCAATGGTTCAAAAACCTGATCTCTTGATAGAATTAAAAGATGCAGAGGCTTGCCGAAGTCGGTGCTTCCGTAGGTTAAAAGCTTTGATTTAGGGTATAATTTTACTAAAGATTTATAGTAAGAAATTGCCTTATCATAAGTCGTTGTTTCTTTCTTGCCGCTTTGTTCGTATGGGGTTTGTTGTGCCATCATACTAAAGTTAGCAAGAAGTAGGAAAAACACTAAGATTTTTCTCATACAATAATTAAAGGGTTTTGCGATAAACTTTAATATTACCGAAGTAATATTTAAAGCCAATGCTGTAAACATTATAAGTATCTGGATCGTAGTTTTTAAACTTAGTTGCGGGATCATTATAACCATCTAGTCCCTCGCCAAATGTAAAATTACTTTGCGCATTTACGTTAATTACATAACGTACATAACCCCAGCCATCATTTATATAAAAGTTAATACCTAAATTAACTGGCACCCAAAGATTGGTACTTTTATCTTCTCCTGGAAATGGCCCATAACCGGGATCGAAAGCAGCCCAACTTGGCTTATAACGAACAATATCTGTAATTTTATTTTTCACAGCTCCAATTCCCGAGCCTATATACAAACCTTTAATATTGTATAAAAAATCGGTTTTATTATAGTTAATAAATTCACCCAGAGCAAATTTCATATTAAAATTTACACCCGTGTATTGATTTACAAACTGGCGATTATGAGGATCGGTAACAATATCGCCGCCCTGAACCATGCCATACTGCGCCTCTAAACCAGCAGTAACAAAAGGGGTAAGATGATGATCAATTGTACCAGCAATAGTGTAGCCCCAGCTTCCTTTATAAACGTCCGATTTAGAATAGTTTGGCCCTACATTTATCCCATAATCCCACTTAAAGTAATTAGATTGAGCATTAGAGAACTTTGCAAACATCAAAAGGGGAACAGCTAGGAATATAATTTTGAGGCGGCTAGAATTCATATTGTTTTTTTACAAAAATAATATGTTTATTCAATATCCATAACTTTTACCTTTGAAATATGAATATCTACCAAAACTTCAACAAATCGCTAGAGAAGAGATTTATCAATTATGCAAAAATTGATACACAATCTGACCCTGAATCTTCAACTTGCCCTTCAACTTTAAAACAAAAAAACCTGGGCAAACTTTTAGTTGAAGAGCTTTTAGAAATTGGCATAAATGATGCTCATATAGACGAAAATGGCTATGTATATGCAACAATCCCGTCAACAACCGAAAAAAATGTTCCAGTAATTTGCTTTTGTTCACATATGGATACTTCGCCAGATTGTAGCGGAGAAAATGTTAAACCGATCATACATGACAATTATCAAGGAGAAAATTTAGTATTACCTGATGATACAAGCATTGTAATCAAACTTGCCGAACATAAAGATCTTCAGCATCAAATTGGAAATGATATTATAACAGCAAGTGGTACTACTTTGCTAGGTGCCGATAATAAGGCTGGTGTTACCGAAATTATGGAAGCTGCAAGCTTTCTTGTAAAAAACCCAGCTATAAAACACGGGGTAATTAAAATTCTTTTTACCCCTGATGAAGAAATTGGACGCGGTGTAGACAAAGTCGACCTTAAAAAGTTAGCTGCCGATTTTGCTTATACCATCGATGGAGAAACCTTAGGCTCTATAGAAGACGAAACCTTTTCTGCTGATGGTGCAACTTTACTTATAAATGGAGTGAGCAGTCACCCAGGTTTTGCCAAAGGTAAAATGGAAAGCGCCATAAAAATTCTTGCTGAAATTTTAGATGTTTTACCAAAAGATAAACTAACGCCCGAAACAACCAGTGGCAAAGAAGGCTTCATTCATCCCGTTGCAATTAAAGGCCAGGTTGAACAAGCAGAAGCACAGTTTATTATTCGTGATTTTACCGACGAGAAATTGGCAGAGCATGGAAATCTTCTTAGGCAAATAACTGAGGAGATTTTAAAAAAGTACCCAAACTCAACTTATAATTTAGTAATTAAAGAGCAGTACAGAAATATGAAACAAGTATTGGATCAGTTCCCTAAAATTGTAGAATACGGTATTGAAGCAATTGAACGAGCGGGTGTAAAGGCAAAAAAACAAAGTATTCGTGGTGGTACCGATGGTTCTCGATTATCGTACATGGGTTTACCGTGTCCGAATATTTTTGCTGGCGAACATGCATTTCATAGTAAACAAGAATGGGTAAGCGTACGGGATATGGAAAAAGCAGTTCAAGCCATTATTAATATTGCTACCATTTGGGAAGAAAACAGTTAACCCGTTTTCAGTTGGCAGTTTAGAGAAGCTGTAAATTGCCAACTATTAATGATCTTGCCCGATATCCAATCTATTTATTTTTCCTTCTTTATTAAGTTGAAATTTAAAAAAGGTTTTAAAATCGCCCCACTGATCAGAATGAAAATGGCCATAAACATCCAAGCCATTGTTTTCAACCTTATCAATACTCGTAAATCTTTCGTGGCCCAAAGCTTTTTTAAAAAAATTATTAAACTGCATTTGGTTTCCATCGTCGTATAAAACAACTTCTTCGGCGAAAAGTAAAAACCAGGCATTATGATCTCCTTTTTGTAATGCCTCTATTGCTGCCTTAACCTTTCTGTTTGTTAGTTTCTTTAAATCGACAGCCATTATTTATACTAAATTGAGTGAGATGAATTACTAGATAGATGCTAAAACCATTGGAAAATTATCAAATTTAAATAAAAAACAGAAGGTTATAACCAGCTCGCAAGAAAATTACTTTTTCTGTATTTTAATAAAAGATAATCGATTTATTATCAAATTTGCTACTTTTAAATACAAATGATAACACTAGAAAACGATTTTATTAAAGTCCGAATTGCTAATAAGGGTGCCGAGCTACAAGGCTTATTTAGTAAAGAAACTAATATAGAATATTTATGGAATGGGGATTCGGAATACTGGGGCAAGCATAGTCCTGTTCTTTTCCCTATTGTTGGCTCTTTAAAAAACGACAGTTACATTTACAAAGACAAAACATATAAATTACCCCGACATGGTTTTGCCCGTGATAATGAATTTATTGCAGATCAATTAAATACCGCTGAAGCTGTTTTCACATTAACACAAAGTGATGAAACTTTAAAAGTTTACCCTTTTCCATTCGAATTAAAACTTAACTACCAAATCATAGATAGAAAGTTGATTTTAGAATACACGGTAACCAATACAGGCAGTAAAAAGATGTTTTTCTCATTAGGTGCTCATCCAGCGTTTGCTGTTCCAAACACGCCAAATACAAGCTACGAAGACTATTACCTTGCATTTAATAACGATGAAAAATTAACCTACTGGAAATTGGAGGATGGACTGGTTGCCAATGAAACCGAGAACATTGACCTAAGCAGGCATCGGTTAAACCTAAAACACGATCTTTTTTATGATGATGCCTTAGTTTTTAAAGCATTGCAAAGCAATTGTATTAGCTTATTAAACTCTAAAAATGATTATGGCTTACATTTTCATTTTGATGACTTTCCCTTCTTTGGCATTTGGTCGGCCAAGGATGCACCATTCGTTTGCTTGGAGCCGTGGTGTGGTGTTGCCGATAGCGTTAACCATAACCAGCAGTTGGCTTACAAGGAAGGAATTGTTAAACTGGATGCAGGAAAAAGCTGGAAAAGATCTTGGGAAGTAGAATGCTTTTAAAGCAGACTACTTAACCTCGAAACTGAAATAGCTTATTCCTGGAATACCCGATGCAGTAAGCCCCTGTACAACACCAATGTAACTACCTTTTTTATCAGAAGTATAAAAACTAACTTTTCCTTTTCCATTGGCATCAATATTAACCTCAGGCGACCAATATAAAGTGGATCTAAAATCTGGAATTCTTTTATTCTTCAAATCATCCCCAGTTGGACTATAAAATTCTCTTTGTAATTGCATTCCTTCGTAATCAATAACAACTGCACGAGGGTCTATTTCTGTTCCGCCTAAATCTGATTTCATAGTCGAAAAACTCAAAATCCCTTCAGAGCTTGTAGGCCCATAATAGTACCTGCTTCGAATTACTTCCAACTTTTCTACTTTAAGCGGATCTATTGCTATTACCTTATCCATATTAAAGTACGGCACACCGTCCAGTAAAACCAAGGGGTCTACTTCCTCATCAAGAATTGCTTCTTCACCTAAAATATGAAAATGGAATCTTTTTTGCTTTTTATATACAAAAACCTGCGAAACATACTCTCTTAAAACCTCTTCCATCGTTGTAAAACGGGTATAATCGCTTAATTTATACGTTTTATAAGGGTTTAAATAAAACGCTGAACTATCGATATTTGGCTTATAAAACTGTTTCAATTTTGCCCCCGAATAAACATTTTGCACCTGCATACTTAAGTTACGTACACTCAAATCGTTTAATTGTGAGGTCTTAAGGTTTCCTGAAAGATATTTATTTGCTGAATATTTTTCAAAGAACGGATTGTTTACGGAAATAAGACTCGTACTATCTAATTCTGTATTCGTTTGTAAAACAACCTCGTTCTGGCCGTAGAAATCTTTTGTATTAAATACAACTTGCCCTGTAGAATCGCTGGTTGAGCCATAAAACTGAATTCTTTTGCCTGGAACGCTCATATATACAAGATGATTGTTAATCGCATTTCCTGCCTTATCTACAATTTTTCCAGAAACAATATGACCGTTGTATTCTGGCAGAAACTTAAATATTGGCGCTTTCTTTCCACTTAAAACATCCGCCCAGTTAAACCGTCGCCAACCCTGTGTAAGTAATAAATTATCAAGTGCTTCACTTGTACCTAAATTATTTTGTTCGAAGTAATACCCAGGTGATTCTACCTCGCCCTTTAAATTAGAGCTAAGCCATAAATAGCTTTCTATATCTGGATAGTTTTTAACATCTAAAGAGTCGACCTTATGAACTGAAATTGAAACATCAGCCAACTTACTTAAGTTCTTTTCATCGTTAAGCGATAAGTTAACATTTACTTCTTGTCTGTTATTATATAATTTCGAGTCAGAAGCTGCATTTATGGTTAACTTTTTAGCCGATTTCTTAAAATATAAGCGCTCTGCAACGGCTTTTCCTTCGTTATTAAAAGCCGTTAAATAAGTTATGCCATCGGCCACGCTATCTTTTTTAACTACAAAAGATGCTTTACCTCCCGAAACTTCTCCTGTTGATGCAAAGACGGTTTTAGTTCCATTATGACCAACTAAATATAGTTTTTGATTACCTAAATTACTGAAAACATCGATATTCAAATTTGCATTTTCATCTCTTAAGTTAAGCACGTAGCCCGTTTTCTTTGCTGCTGGAAGTTGCTGTATTATAATTTCACCTTGTGCCGATCTTGCAATGGCTTTGTAATCGTTATTTGCTAATGGCATGAAACTAAACTGTCCAATACCGAATTTTAAAGTTTTAAAGCGGGCTAAAGTATCATTTCGATTGTTTACAATAACGCCACTTATATCCATCCCTTTGCCATCCGAACCTAAAATTTTGAAGCCAACCTTACTGGTTATCCCTTCAACTAAATCACCGCCCTCTGGAAAAAATTGTAAATTATATTTTTTGTTTTCTGCCTTTGAATTCTGAGGTGCGTTTAATGTGTTAATTATTCTCAATGGCTTTTCAAAGAAAACATCAGCGCCCAAATTTTTCATCCAGTTGGTGTAGGCCCTTAACTTATAAGTTCCATTATTCAAATTAACAGGAATATATAAAGAACCGTTACCACTACCGTTTTTTAAACTAATTTTTGCTTGTAGCACTGGGGTATTAGCTTCATCCAAAACCTCTACATAAGCTACTTTACTTACATTTAATGGTTTATTCTGCAAATCTGTATAGTAAGCTTTAAACCAAAGTATTTCTCCAGTCAGGTAAAATTCGTTATCGGTTTGTACAAAGAGTTTTTCTTGTAGAATATTATTATTCTGGTGATTTACCAAAGCCTTTTGTATCTCAGGTAGTACCTGTGCATTTAACCGCAACGTAACCAGAGAAAATAAAAAAACAACTGAATATAACTTTAAAATTATCTTATTCATATACGGTTACTTATTGCCAAAATCCTGGTTTTTTGTTGGTTCCTCTAATTGTACAATCGGCACATTGAGCGCCTGCTCCAGTATGCCCGATAACAGCTCCATTATTGTTTGTAATTGCTTCTAATGGCAATAATGATTTTGTTTGAAATACGGCATCTTCATCTCTGGAACCCGTAACTGGGTTTACCGTATAAATAGAATCTGGCTCACTGCACGAATATGGATATTTTATCCGCCATGCATTAGGCAATGCTTCTCTCGGCACGAAAATCCTTTGCTGCGTAACTGTACCTGCGCTAATGTAACCAATAACAGGCTCGGCGGCATTACTGATATTATGGATATTGCCCGTTAACTGGGAAGGCAAGGCATCGAAAATCGACCCCAGATTCTCGGTATTTTTCTTTAACAATTCCCAAAACTCAAAAGCCTCTTTTGTTAATGCATATTGTTTAACTAAAATGCTATACTTTACACCAATCTTCTCCGAGTCTGAAGTAATAAAAGTTAATGGATTTAAATAAATTACATCATTTACCAGTTTCGAAGAAGACGCCAAAACTATAGAACTTGAAATGCTATTTCCCCAGCATTCGTAAATGTTCTCTGTAGTTGAATTTCTTGGTACAATTGCTTTTCCATCTGCTTTAAACCCAGAGAAATATTTAGCTCTAAATTGCCAGGTTTCGTTGTATTCCCATCTATAATACCTGCTTTTATTGGTAGCGTCATGTGTATTGGTGTACAACTGCAAACCGTTATCTGTTGCTTTCCAGCTTACGCTGTCAACTACCGGCGAAACTCTTGCCTCAACAAAATCAGACAAATAAGTAACCCCTTTCGATGTTTTTATCCTTACCCTGTATTTTTGATTTACGCTGAGGTTTAAAGGTGCCGATGCATAAGTACCTGCCACCCTAACATCCGATAGGTTATAACTTTGATTGGCATCGCTTTCAACAGTAACCGTAGCCCCCGTTTCAACCTTAAGGGTATTTTTATTATCTAAAACAACTGTTCTGCTTAACCTAATAAAAGTAGAATCAGTACCTGTGTTTATTAAACCTTCAACAACCAGGTAATTATAATTTACAGCTGTTACTTCGGGTTTGTATGCCTTTTTACAACAAAACAATATTACTCCAACAAGTACAAGGCCTAAAATGCTAAACTTTTTCATGTTAAAATCTTATATTATAGTTGATAAATGGAATTGCTGATGCAAAGATGGAAAGTTTGTAACCACTTATTACACCGTTTTGCTCTGTAAAGTATGTTGAATAAGCATTTTGTCTGCCCGTAACATTGTACACACCAATTGTCCAGGAGTTATGAGTAAGCTGATGCACTTTATGATTTCCCTCGATGTTTAATGAGATATCGGAACGGAAATAATCTGGTATTCTATATGCATTTCGATCCGAGTAAAAAACCCGCTCGCTGCCAGCATAATAGTACTTCGCAATTGGAAGTGTAATTGGTCTGCCAGTACTATAAGTTACGTTTAGCGAGAAGCTATAGCGATGCGTAAAACGATAATTTCCAGTAAAATTAAAGGCATGAGGCTTATCATAGTTCGCAGGGTAATAATTTCCACCATTAACAGGAGCTGCTATAGTTGCATCATCCATTTTAAGGAAGGTTCGAGAATAAGCATAACTCATCCAGCCATTAAGATTTCCTGTGTTTTTACGTACAAAAAATTCAACGCCGTAAGCTTTTCCTTCGGTATTTAAAACATCAGTTTCTATATGATGGTTGAGCACCAGATTAGCACCACTCTTATAATCCAGATAGTCTTTTAACTTTTTATAGTAAACCTCTACAGAAGTTTCTATAGTTTGCGATTTAAAGTTCTTATAAAGTCCTAAAGAAACCTGGCTTCCAAACTGCGGTTTAATGTTAGGGTCGCTCAATTTCCAAACATCAGTTGGCGCTATAGCTGTTGTGTTCGATAACAAGTGAATATATTGTCTTAACGTATTATAGGAAGCTTTTACTGAAAAATTATCACTCAAATTATATCTGGCCGAAAGCCTTACTTCAGGCCCATGATAAGTTTGAATAAGCTTATTATTACCATACTTTACACTATCAATTAAATTAACACTTGTTTTTGGTAATCCTGGAGCGTAATTATTTATCGTTTGGGGCCCTAAATAGTTATAAAGAGAATATCGCAAACCAGCACTTATCGAAAGGTTAGTGCCAATATCATATTTATCACCAATGTATAATGCGCTTTCTAAAGCCTGCTCAGATGGCATTAAATCTGGCCGAACCAAAGATTCATCGCCTTTTGGATTGAAATTACCTGGATTTAGTTTATAATAAATGCTCGATAAACCAAAATTAATTGTGTGATTGTTATTTAAGTAATAAGTGAAATCGGTTTTAAAATTCGATTGATTAATATTAAAATCGAGGTTGTATGCTGTTAAAGGATTTACTGCACTGTTAATATTATATTCATACCGATCTACGCCAGCAGAAAACACACCATAAATCTTATTGTTAAAAATATGTTTCCACTTTAATGATGCATTTTTATTGCTATAACTATAGGCTGTATCGCTATTTAACTTGAAATCATCAGTACTGTAGTAGCCAGAAAAGTAGATGTTGTTTTTTTCATCAAACTGGTGACTGATACCCAAATTTATATCTGTAAAAGAGGCTCTACTCTGCTTATAATCATCAGGAAGCAATTTTAGCAGCCAATTAGAATAAGTAGTTCTTGCGCCTAAAATAAAAGAGGTTTTATTACTATCGATTGGCCCTTCAATATTTATTCGACTGGTTATTAAGCCAATACCTGCTGTACCTGTAAATTTCTTTTTGTTGCCTTCGCGATTAGTTACTTCTAATACTGATGATAATCGTCCGCCAAAACGTTCGGGTATTGTACTTTTATAAAGCTGTACATCTTTTACTATATCAGGATTGAATGCAGAAAAGAAACCAAAAAAATGTGATGGGTTATATATTGTGGCATCATTAAGCAAAATTAAGTTCTGATCTTGAGAACCTCCCCGAACACTAAAACCAGTACTTGCCTCACCAACAGATTGAACGCCAGGTAAAGTAAGCACCACACGCAGAATATCGGGCTCGCCAAAAACTGAAGGCACCTGTTTAATATCTTTTATATTTAGGCGGTTAACGCCCATTTCCAAACTTTTAATATTCGCGATTTTATCTGAGGAAATTTTTACCTCTTTAAGAGAGAAAATCTGCTCCTGAAGTTCGATGTTCAGCTTACCATCACCGTTTAGTAAAATCTGTCTTCTTGCATCACGCGAGATAACAGACTTAACAACCAGTGTATGCCTACCCGTAGGAAGTGTTAGCGAGTAAAATCCAAATTGATCTGACATGGCACCTACCTTTGATTCTAAAGAATAAATACTGGCGCCTACAATTGGTTCTCCTGTTTTTATATCTTTCAAATAACCCGCCATTGTTGCCCTGGCCTGGCCAGTTTTTGTACCTACAGCATATACCTTATTTTCTATCGTTGCATCAGCTACTTTTTCGGTTTGGGTATCATTAAAATAATCTGCAGTTTTAACTTCCTTGGCCTTTTGGCCTTCCTTAACAGCATAGTAGCCTTCGGCTAACTCTGTTTTAATTTGCTTATTCCGAGTTAAAAATATATCGTTTCCGCTAATAGCATAATGAAAATCAGTGTCTTTAAATGCCTCTTCCAGTATAAAGGACACTGACTTTTGCTCTACTTTAAATGTAATGCTCAAACTATCTGCATTAACTTCCTCGAAATAAAAATGATAAGCAGTTTTGGCTTCAATATCCTTTACCAAATCGATTATTTTCGCGTTATTGAAATCAACTGATATTGGTTTTGAAATATCGTTCTGCGCAAATGAGCTTAAGCTCAGAAACGAGAAAAAAGTAAAAATAAAATAAATAGTGAAGCGCATGTTAGTTAGAAAGATTATCAAAATAATTAGCTAATAAAACCATTGCCTTTGTCGGTTCTTTTCTAAACTTAACAGCATTGGTTTTAAGCAATCGTTTCATCTCGGCCTTATGATCTTTAAAAAGTTTAAGGAAAGAGCTTTCATTGGTGATTTTAGAATAACTACCATCTTTTTTCACAAAGAATTGAGTTCTTACCTGAAAATATTTTCTTAAATCGGCAGTTCCCGATGTTTGTTGCAAACTTGCAGATCGCTTAACGAGAACTTGAGTTTTCCCATCGTGAAGCAGCTCCAGGAACCCACTTTTAAAAGGTATGTTAACGCTATCTTTACTCGTATCTATAAAAACGTGGTGGTGATCTAAAATTGTAAACGAACTTACTTTTTCAGAAATTAAACTGAATTGTAAAGAGCTTTCGTAGTTATTGCTAACTAACACGTCTTTATAAACATCATAAAGTAATGGAACATTCTCATACTTAAACCCATTGTAAACTACAGTACCATTTTTAAGTAACTTTTCTTCGAGGAAGTACGGCGATCCGTCGATATTAGATCGGTAACCAACATAAGAAAAGCCGTTATATAAACGAGATTGAGAACCGATAGCTTTATTGAAATAAGTTTCGATATTCTTTTCAGCTATTGATTGAACTTCAGCACCATCAGACTTAACTAACTGGCTCATTGCAGCTTGACTAAGCCCAATTAAAAAAAGAAGTGAACAGCTTATAGCTTTGAACATTTTATAGAGAGATATAATTTTTTAAGTTAAATAAATAAGCTGTACAAAATATTAAGTATCAAAAATGTTATTCTCTACGGCTCTAAAAGGCAGCGCACCTACAACCCTTAAATTTGTCTTGAATACACCCATCTGCCTGTTTTAGTGTTGCTTAACTTAGCTTAACAAAACACTAATATATGAATACATTTCACCCATACTTAAACTTCGATGGCCAGGCCGAAGAAGCTTTTAATTTTTACAAATCAATTTTCGGTGGCGAATTTATTTTTCTTAAAAAAATAGGTGATGCACCAGATTCTGAGCAATTCTCTGAAGAGGAACGTAATCGCGTAATGCACGTTGCTTTACCAATAAATGAGCATACCATTTTAATGGCATCAGATTGCGTTCCTTCGGCGGGCCATGTACTTAACTCAGGTAATAATATATACATTAATATTGCAGCCGAGAGCCGTGAAGAGGCAGATCGGTTATTTAACGGTTTATCGAATGGCGGCACCATAGAAATGCCAATGGAAGATCAGTTTTGGGGAGATTATTTTGGAAGCTTTAAAGATAAATTCGGAATACAATGGATGATTAATTTCGGATCATATTAAGATAATGAGGCTGTATATAAATAAAAAACAACTTATTATACAGCCTCATTACTCTTTTAAGTGCCTGTTAAGCTTATAAACCTTTCAACTCCGATTTGATTCAGAAAATATTCATCATGAGAAACAACTAAAAGCAACCCTACATATTCATTAACCGCAGCAGTTAAAATTTCTATGTTTTGAATATCGAGGTTATTTGTTGGCTCATCTAAAACGATAACATCTGGAACCTGCGTGCCAATTGTTAAACAGCATAACATTAACCGCATCCTTTCTCCACCACTTAACGTTGCGCAGGGTTTATCCCAAAATTCTTTCGTGAAAAGAAACCTGTTTAAACGAATTTTAATTTCATGCTCCAACAATACCCCAGAATTATTAGATTGTGCCTGCTCATAAACGCTAAAATCGTCACGAATTAAGGAGTAATCCTGATCAATATAAACTGCATTAAAATCGGTGATTTTAATGCTGCCCGACTGGGGCACAAGCAATCCGAGTATCATCTTAATAAATGTGGTTTTGCCTGAACCGTTTAAGCCTTTAACAGCAATTCTTTCTCCAGCAGTAAATTGAAAACTTAGGGGCTTTCTCCATAATAATTGACTATTATATTGGAAATTTATATGCTCCGCAGTAATCAGAATTTTTCCGTTATGAAAACGAGAGGCTTCAAAACCCATCTTCATCTTGTCAACATCCAACGCTTCCCTCCGCAATTGACTTAGATCTTTGGTAATTTCATTTACCTTTTCTGCGTGTGTGCCTTTAATTTTAGAAGTGCTTTTTTCGGCATTATTTTTCAGCGTATTCATTGAAATAGTAGGCAAACCTGCCTTTTCTTGTTTCTTTTTTCCTCGGGCATCTAATTTTTGTTGCCGCTCTATTGATTCCTTTTGTATTTCTTTTGCCTTACGTAATGCTTTTTCTTTATTTTTCAACTCATGCTCATGCGCTTCACTTTCTATTTTTTTCTGTTCGAGATAGAAGTCATAATTACCACCATAAACAGTGATACCAGCTTTATTAAGTTCATAAACCACATTTAGCAGATTAAGTAATGTTCGATCGTGGCTTACCACCAGTAAGGTATGATTAGTTGAGGCTAGATAATTATATAAACTTAATCGACCTGCATCATCAAGGTGGTTACTCGGCTCATCAAGCAGCACCATTTCGGGCTGGTGAATGTGAATGCCTGCAAGAAAAATTTTCGTTTTTTGTCCGCCACTTAATAACTCCAGCTTTTGCATCAAATCTAATTGATTTAAACCCCAAACCGCGAGCGCTTCTTTGGAACGTTCTTCGATTAACCAATCGTCATTTAGTATTTCTAAATTTGACTCGGTTGCCCGACCTTCTAAAATTTCATAAAAGGCATTCAGCTTATCGGCAATGCCCAATGCTTCGGCAACTGTGTAGTTATTGTATTGCCCGTAAATTTGCGGCACATAGTAAGGTTTAACTTCTGCCTTAAGAACGCCCTTTGAAGGAATTAAAACTCCAGCTAATATTTTTAAGATTGTAGATTTACCCGAACCGTTATTTCCAATCAGTGCAATTTTATCGTTTTTATTGATTTGGAGATTTAACCCTGAAAAGAGTAAATCTCTATTGGGATGTACGTAAGTAGCCCCTTGTAAATTAAGCATAATTTCTTTTTAAATGTAAATAATTAAAAGCAACAGCCTACTGTGCCTGTGCTAGTTATTTTTTTCGAAAAGAAATTAAATCCTACATTCAGAATTGGTTTTGATTATGATGCAAAAATAAGAAAATGATTTAAATCACAGCCATATAGCCGAACTAAATGAGTATTTTAGCTACTATGAAAATCCTGTTCTTCTCTGCAAAACCATACGATAATACATTTTTTGAACGCTACAACCATTACGGTTTTGAGATGGAATTTTGGGAAACTCATTTAGGCCCGCATATTGCTGATGCTGTAAAACCTGGTACAGATGTAGTTTGTGTATTTGTTAATGATAAGTTAACTGCCGAGGTAATTAAAACCCTATCCGAAAAAAGAGTTAAAATTATTGCCCTTCGATGTGCGGGCTTTAATAATGTGGATTTGGATGCCGCAGGAAAATATGGATTGAGGGTTTGTCGGGTTCCTGCCTACTCGCCCGAAGCTGTAGCAGAACATGCCGTTGCCATGCTGCTCACCTTAAATCGTAAAACACACAAAGCTTATAATCGGGTAAGAGAACAAAATTTTTCGTTAACTGGTCTTATGGGCTTTAACCTTTTTGGAAAAACAATTGCTGTAATTGGAACTGGAAAAATTGGCGTTGCCTTTTGTAAGATTATGCTTGGCTTTGGTTGCAAAGTAATAGCTTTTGATCCATTTGAAAATGAAGACTTAAAGTTACGTAGTGTTGAATATTTACCCTTTCATGAAGTGATAAAATTGGCAGATGTAGTTTCACTGCATTGCCCCTTAACAGCAGAAAATGGATATTTAATCAATGCCTCAGCAATTGCAGCGATGAAGAAAGGTGTAACTATAATTAATACCAGCAGGGGCGGATTAATTAACACAAAGGATACTATTGAAGCGTTAAAAAATGGCCATATTGGAGCACTAGGAATTGATGTTTACGAGCAGGAGCAGAAACTTTTCTTCAAAGATTTATCTGGCAGTATTATCGATGATGACGAGATTCAGCGCTTAATCAGCTTTCCAAATGTACTGGTTACGGGTCATCAGGCATTTTTAACCCAGGAAGCTCTTGTAGAAATTGCAGAGTCAACATTACGCACCATTTCTAAGCTATTGCAAAATCAAGCCGTTGATAACGACCCAGCAGTATTAGTTTAAATTTTAATCGTAAATAATTTGTAAGGAAATAAAATCTATACCGACTAACACTGAATTGAGCGTAGTAATAATCATCAGCAAAATTATTTGAAAAGCAAATGCAAACGGAGCCAGCAACTTTAAATACCTTTCCCTGCAACCCTAAAAACTGGGTTGTAAACTATGCCGATTACCTCTACAATTATGCCGTAACACGCATTAACGATGATGAATTAGCAAGAGATTTAGTACAGGAAACATTCTTAGCGGCCTTAGAAAAAGTAGAAAAGTTTGAAGGTAGAAGTAAAGAAGGCACCTGGCTTACCGCGATTTTAAGAAACAAGATTATCGATGTGTACCGAAAAAAATCGGCATTACTTTTAAAGCAAGAAATTAGCGAGGCGGAAGATTACAATGCCCAGGATTTTTTCGACAAAGATGATGGCCATTGGAATCAAAATCATCGCCCAAAAGCCTTTGGTATTGAGGATTTTGATGTCCTTGGAAAGAAAGAATTTAATCAGATACTTCAACTTTGTTTCCACAAATTACCTGCGCTATGGTTATCGGTTTTTACTATGAAGCATCTAGATGATGAAAGTGCCGAAAGCATTTGTACAGCGCTTAAAATATCTTCCTCCAATTTTTGGGTAATTATACATCGAACAAAAGTAAACCTGCGTTCGTGCCTTCAAAAAAACTGGATTTAATATCAACGAAATGAACGAACTAAAAAAGATTCAATACAATTGCAGGAAAGCAACCTTTTTAATCGAGAAGAAACAAGTTGGTAAAATTACACTTCGCGAAAAAATAGAACTGTCTATTCATTTAGCTGGTTGTTCTATTTGTAAAACTTTCGAAAAGCAGAGTTTAGTAATTAACCACATGGTAAAGTCGCTATTTAATGCTTCGCAACATCATAGCCTAAAACTCGATGATGATTTTAAAAAGGATTTACAAAAACGGTTAGATGAAAAGCTTAGTCAGTTTTAACTGGCCGTTTATTTTTTTGTTTTCTTATCAAATAATCTACACCAAAAGCAAATAATATTGCCCCCAATATTGAACAGCAAACCAAAGCTATAACATTTAATATAAAGCGGTGGCTGGAAGTATGATTGGTTAAAATATATGAAGTGAGTGGTCTAAGTCTCTTAACCGTATCAACTGGATGCATGCCGCTATCCGTAAAAAATTCGTGTTTTTTATCCACACTAGAATACCATACCTTACCTAAGGATTTTTGCGTCAGCGTATCTGATAAATAGATTTTTTTAAGGTTATTCAACTTTTTAACGTCTAAAGGAATAACAGGTGGATCTCCTTTTATATCCTCGCATTTAATTGGCTCATAATGCGTTCCTGCCCAATACATACATCCTTCATCGACCGCAGGTACATTAATACGATCTGTATAATTTCTCCATAAAAAAATTGCGCCAGCCTCAAGTAATAAAATTATTATGGTGATTAAAAAGATGTTTAGAAATGAGGGACGAGTTTTTTGTTGGTTTACTATTATTGGATCACCAACGGTTTCAACTTGGCTCACGAAATCTTTTGTTTCTGGTTGGGTTAATAGTTCTTGAGCTGCTGAGTTGATAGAATCACTATCAGGCTCTGATTGAATACTTGGATCTTCGTTCCTACTTGTATTCCCTATAATCTGTAACTCATTATCTTCCTTATTTGAATCTTCACTTTCGTCAGATTCTTTTTCAGCTTTGCCCAATTCAAACCTAAAATTTATTAACCAAGCTACAAGCTCTATAGTTTCATTTCTAGGATCTTTGGTTACATCTTTCAAGAAATTAACAACAGGTTTAAATTTATCTGCATTTACTTTCTTAAGTGCCGACTCAATTTCAATCTCATCTGATAATTGGAGAAAATTTCTTACGATCTGTTTGTCGCTTAAGGTATTTTTTTTCTTATAGAGATCCTTGCATTCTCTTTTTATTCGAGCATCTGTTGGAATCCTCAAATTAATTGAAAAAACTGGGTCCTTACATAAATCAATATAGACAGATCTTATATGTGTTGGAGAAAAATCAGGCATTAATAGAAAGCATTTAGTATAAAAGTACAACAGAATTTTCGGAATTTTTACGGTTTTCCAGAATTTTCAACAGAATTAAAGGAACTACCCGAACTATCTCCAAATAAGCTTTTTGCAGCCCTCATATTTGTATCAGCAATCAGCTAACGCAATGATTCATTATCAAAGCTAAAATAAAAAACCTGATTACTAAAGAGCAGAAATCGCGGGTCTTAATAACCGACCTGGGAAGCAGTTATAAGCGCCCGCGATCGAAACTCAAAACACTTCCCAAAAATTTCAGAAGGCCTTCTGATTTACAGTTTGTAGCAGCCCCCACGAACGATCGTGGGGAACTACCTAGTATTTCATTTTCTAAATTTTTGAAAAAATGTTTATTCCATTATTTATTGCAATTCTATTAGGATTAGTAAATCCTTCAACAGGTAATACCTCCCCAAATAATAACAATACAGTCGTAACCACACAAGGCACACCAGACGATGGTGGTGATGGTGATGGAGGCGACACGGGTGGTGGCGGCCCAGTTACTGGAGAGAATGGTCAGTTACCTCCACCAAAACCATAGTTAAAGAATTATGAATAGGCTTACACGGCTTATTTATTATCTTTTCATCTAAAATATTTCTTTCTGGTAAAATAATTTTATCAGAAAGAAATTATTAATTTCTTAATTTAGGCTTAAACCCTAACAAATTTTGAAATATCCCGCTCTTTTATTTTTGCTCCCTATACTTTTTTCTTCCTGTTATAAAAAAGAAATCAAGCAAGAAAAAACTACTGAAAACCCTTTTTATGATAAAGCCTTTGCTTATCGGGAAACAAAAAAACCTGATAGCGCATTTCTGTATTTCAACAAGGCAAAAGATTTCTTTATTCAACAAAACGATAGCCTAGGTGCTGCAAAGTGCCTGGTTAACATGGCCATAATTTCTGCTGATAGAGGCGATTATTTTGGCGGGCAGGAACTCTCCTTAAATGCGATAGCTTACTTTAATGAAAAAGACCAGAAGCAACATGTTTACATTCAATCTAATTATAATAATCTGGGGATTACATCCGATAATCTAAAAGAATATAAGCAGGCTATAACTTTCTACGAGAAATCTAAAAAATATACGGTAGGTAATTTGGGCTTATTAGTTGTTCAAAATAATATTGCAAATGCTTATAAAAGGCTGAAGAATTATCCGAAAGCGCTGGCGATATACAAAGATATTTTAGCAAAAAACATAAGTCAAACCGAATATGCAAGAACCCTAACAAATCTTGTTTATACCGAATGGTTACAAAATGAACAATTCAATGCCGCACCTCCACTACTTAAAGCTTTAAAAATTCGTGAGTTAGAAAACGACATAAAGGGGCTCAACTATAGTTATTTTGCATTAGCCGATTATTACACAAAAAAGAAACCCGATTCGGCACTTTATTTCGCTGAACGGATGTATCAAACGGCTAAAGAAATAAACAACCCTGGTGATCAGCTTCAAGCCCTGCAAAAATTGATTAAACTCAGTGCTCCTGCAAACTCAATACGATACTTCGATCGCTATCAAAATCTGGAAGATAGTTTACAAACGATCAGAAACGCCGCTAAAAATCAATTTGCGCTCATCCGTTATGAGTCAGAAAAAACCAAAGCCGACAATCTTAAGCTTCAAAAAGAAAACACCGAAAAAAAGTATGAAGTAGCAACAAGAGAATTCCTGCTCCTGGCTGGATTTATCACCTTCCTTTCCGCAGCCATTATTGGTGCGTTTTGGTATCGCAAGCGAAAAGAGAACATGAAGGCCGAAGCGCAAAAGGCGATTACCGAGAGTAGATTAAAAACTTCGAAAAAAGTACACGATGTTGTTGCCAATGGTTTATATCGGGTGATGACAGAAATCGAAAATGAGTTAAACCTGAATAAAGAACTTATTTTAGATAAAATAGAAAACCTTTACGAAAAATCGCGTGATATTTCTTACGAGAAGCCCGTGTCTCCAGACAAGCCTTTTAACGAAATTATTTCGGCACTACTAAGCTCTTTCGCAACTGAAAACACTAAAATACTAATTGCTGGTAATGATGCGGAATTGTGGCTCAAAGTAAATGAACAAAGCCGCTACGAACTCGAACACATTATTCAGGAATTGATGGTAAACATGCAAAAACACAGTAAAGCGAGTAATGTAGCCCTAAGATTTGAAAATATAAACGAACAAATAAATATTTACTATACGGATAATGGCTTGGGTATGCCCGAAGATGCTATGTTAGGAAACGGACGCCGAAATACGGGAAACCGTATAGAACAAATTAAAGGAGCAATTACCTTTGATACCAAAGTGCAGAAAGGACTAAAAATCCAAATCTCATTTCCTGTTTCCTAAATATTAATGATGATGTTTAAACGAGTATTAATTGCCGAAGACCATGAAAGTACCAGTATTTCGGTGCGCAAAACTTTGGAAGAACTTAACATAACGCAAACCGAATATAGTTACTATTGCGATGATGCCTTAATGCACATTAAGAAAAACGCAAATGCAGAAATAACTTTTGATTTACTTATTACCGATCTTTCTTTTGAAGAAGATCATCGTAAACAAGAACTTGCTGGTGGTGTAGAACTGATCAATGCCATAAAACAAATACAGCCTAATATTAAAGTACTGGTATTTTCGGCAGAAAATAAACCAGCATTAATCGACGAGCTTTTTAAAAAACACGGCATAAATGGTTACGTTCGAAAAGCACGCCACGATGCTAAAGATCTAAAACTTGCTATCGATGCCTTATCAAAGGGCAAAACTTATATCTCGCCCGATCTAAAACAGAGTGTGAAAGAAAAAAACACCTTTGAATTTACTCCTTATGATATCGCCATCATTACTCAACTTTCTCAAGGTACACTTCAAAAAAACATACCTGTTTATTTGCAAGAAAACAACCTTAAACCATTTGGTTTAAGCAGCGTTGAAAAACGATTGAATATGATGAAAGAATTGTTGGAGTTTACCAAAAATGAACAACTGGTAGCTTACTGCAAAGACTTCGGAATTATATAATTAAACCGCCAATTAAACCAGACAGAAGCTTTGCTAGCATAGCCTTTGAAGAATGCCCAATATTTAAAATGGCCTAAGCTAAAAATACAAAGTTTTGCCACTTGCTGGGCTAAGCTACACCAAATCTTCGCCGCTGCCTAACCCTAATTATTCTCTACACCATTCTAAAAGGATGATACGCCTTTTGGAGTACCTTTCTCCAGAACTAAAGTATTCAGGAAGCAGATCCGAAGCATACTAGGAGCATGGTGCAAGCAGGCATAGCTGGAACATAGACTAAACGCGGACCTGAGGTGGACTTGATGCGGACTTGTTTGCTGGAAAATTATTGGAGTTTTTGATATGGGATTGAGCAACCCCTTTGGTTGAAACAAATATAATCAATTATGGCTATAATAAATGGGATTGTGCGATTTTCGAGGCAAGTGGATCTAATTTTATCAAAGAGAAAAGAGAGATATCTGGTAACATCATGGATCTATTCGCAGTTGTTCCCCAAAGCATAAAAAAAGAATTTTAGCCTTTACGGTTTCCCGTAAGGAAAGCATATCGGGCGGCAGTAATTTTACTTCACAACCAACAGACTAAATCATTTCTGGATTATGGAACTAAAATTAAAGCTCGATCAGCTACACCAAAGGGTGAATGGCTTAAAAGATCAAATTAATACCGAAGAGGCGACAAAAAATGCTTTTGTAATGCCTTTTATTCAGATTCTAGGTTATGATATTTTTAATCCTACAGAGGTTATACCAGAACACATTTGTGACATCGGCACTAAGAAAGGTGAAAAGATAGATTATGTGATCAAAAAAAATAGTGAGCCAATCTTAATTTTCGAATGTAAACACTGGAAAGAAAATGCCGATGCCCACAACTCTCAACTCCATCGCTATTACCATGTTTCTAAAGCCAGGTTTGGTGTACTCACCAACGGAACCATTTATAATTTCTATGCCGATTTAGAAAAACCAAATATTATGGATGAGAAACCTTTCTTAACCATAGACCTCGAAGATTTAAAGGATAGCTCCATAAAAATATTGGAGAACTTTACTAAAAATGAATACAATCTAGAAAACATTCTCGACTCTGCCGAAGCTTTAAAATACATCAAAGCCATCAGAAAAGAATTTGAAAAGGAAACCGATAATCCATCTGATGAAATTGTAAAATTACTGGTTAGTCGGTTTTTCGATAAACCTTTAACCGCAAACAGAATGGTGGCTTTTAAAGAATATACTAAAAAAGCATTGGCCATTTCTATTAACGAATCGATAAGCTACAGATTAAAATCGGCACTAAGTATCAACGAAAAAATCGAAAAGCGAGAGGATGCAAAAATAAATCCTATTGATGAAAACATCGATACAAATAAGGTCATTACAACAGAAGAGGAGCTGGATGCTTTTCAAATTGTAAAAGCAATTTTAAGAGAAAAGATACCTGCCGACAGAATTTCTCCGAGAGATACGCAATCGTATTTCGGTGTACTGCTCGATAACAACAACCGAAAACCGATCTGCCGCTTTCACTTTAATACCGCAAATAAGTATGTAGAGGTATTTCCAAAGGGGAAAGATGCAGGTGAAAAAACACAAATTAATAACCTGGACGAAATTTATGATTTTAGAAACCAGTTACATCAAACGATAGAAAATTATTAAGGATGTGTTAACATCTGCTCTCAGAAAAATGCAGGGGTTGCCAAAAGTTTCTCGGGACAGAAACTGGCAATTCCTCATTTTGAAGGAATAAGTAAAATAATTCATGCAGTTCTTAAACGTCTAAACATGATTCAATTATTATCGATAATGAGAAACTTTAAATCTTTGCGGCTATGGTTTAGGCACATATTTAATTTTCGTCACCCTAATATCTCATTTTTAGATTACGCCAACTATATAATTGAGGGTAAAAGTTACTTTGTATTTAGTTGGAAAATGGAAAATGCTTACAGGCTCAAAATTAAATCAGCTAAATATAAATCAAACATAAAATCAGGATCAGCTTATATCGCTATAAATGGAAATATAACGCAATTAGAAATTATTATTTTAAACTCTTGGCGTGGCACAAAACACATACTAAATCTACACCAACTCAGCCTTGATGAAAAGATAGAATTTCCAGGAGCTTTAAAAGACAGATTTGATGTTAAAGTCAAAGCGGTTATTTTAAAAAAGGTATTTTCTCATACAAAAGTGAATCCATTTAGAGTTTGTGTTTCAGACCAAGCACAGATCAAAAGAATTATAAATATCTCATATCCTAATTAATACCTCATGAATACAGAATTTTATCAATCTCCAAAATCAAGCAGCTTTATGCGTCTTTTCTGGAAAGCTGCTGGCGCTGACCGTTTTATTTTAGAGAGAAGCACATATGGTGACCAAATTAAATACGTTTGTTTAGGTGGAATTATTATTGCAACTGGTGTAATGGCTGCTATTGCTGGAGGATACGCTTTCTATACAATTTTTGCACCTAAGGGGAACGCGATCGATTCTTTTAAAACTGTTGGAGGTATTACCAGTAATTATGACCCAACACACATTCCCACGGCATTAATTTCAATTGTCTTTGGATTAATTTGGGGTGCAATTATATTTAATATTGATAGGTTCATTGTAACAAGTACAGGAAAGGGCGATGGCACAGAGGCAATTACTAGAAAGGAACTTGTTGGTGCTTTACCCCGTATTATTATGGGAGCTATTATTGCCTTGACTATATCGAAACCTGTAGAGATTAGAATGTTTAAAACAGAAATTGATGTTGCATTACATGCTAAACAAATTAAACAAGAGCAGCTTTACAAGGCTGAAATTGAAAAAATTGCAAATAGCGAAATTGAGAAAAAACAAAGCATAATTAGAGAACAACTAAATAGGATAGCAAGATTAGATAGTATTAGCACAGTTAGAAAAGCTGATATCGCTTACGAAAACTCACATGGTGGCTGCTCATTAAAATGTGCTGAGTTTAAAAATCAACTTGCATCCAACCAAGCAGAAGTATCAGCTATAAAAGGAGATCCTGAATTCATCAAAGTAAAAAAAGATCTTGAGAGTTTAGAAACTGATAAATTAATTAAGCTAAAAGAAAGCGGAAAAGTTGCTGCTGGCCTAGATGGTTTGCTTGAAAGAATTAAGTTAGCACACGAAGAAGCAGGTTGGGTTATTTCATTGTTTGTTACACTCTTATTTATGACAATTGAGCTAACACCCATTTTTTTTAAACTAATGTTAATAAAAAGCCCATATGATTATATGGAAGAAAACATTAAAGAATTAATAAAAGCTGATAAGGGTATTGAAATCCAACATAATTTCTATCCAGATGGGGAAGGAATAGAGAGGGATCTAGTAATTAATCATCAGGTCGTAAGAGTTCTAAAAGAGAAAATTCTACTACTGGAAGCACAAAGCGCACTAAGTAATGAAGCCATTAACATATGGAAGAGCAAAAAACAAAGCGATATTAGTAATAACCCTGATGCGTACTTAAGCGAAGAATAAATGGCTAAGCAACGATATGTCAAATTTTGGAGCAAAAGATCAATAGTAAGTTTAATTGGTATTGATTATCCAATTCTAGAAAAATCAGAGCATGATAACTTTCTAAAATTCTTACTTGCAGGGTTTTTGGTTTTGGGCATTTTAATAACAAGCTTCTGCTCGGTATTTTATGCATTTGATTTAATGTTCAATATGTGGCATGCTGAAATATTATTATCATCTTTTTTCTCTCTAATGTTTTTCACTATATACATTTTCTTAATTCAAACTTTTTCTAAAGAAGTATTTCCCACTGCTAAAAGATTTAAATTTTTTAATTTGTCAAATTTGTCAAGAATAGGTTTTGTATTTATGATTGGATTTCTATTGGCTCAACCAGTAAAAATATTCTTATACAGGCATCAACTTGATCAAGATTTAGAATTATACAAAGCGAATTTATACCATAATTTTTGCAGGGTTAATAAAAATCTTTACGCTACGGATATCACTAAATTGATGTTACAAAAAAAAGATTTTCAGTTAATGGCTAAGTCAGAAACTTTAGATAAGGAAATTTTTAAAATCGACGGGACAATCACGAAAATAAATCAACAGATAAACTCTGCCAATCTAACAGCAAAAGAAACCATCTCGAACTCTAATTTTTTCATTAAACGCATTGAATTAGCAAATAGATATCCAGTAACTTACATTATTGTTGTTAGTATTTTAGCGCTTTTTTTTACGCCCATTTTATTAATTTATTCAATATCAGGAACAAGTAAGTATTATAAACTAAAAAAGGAGAATGATAGAAAATTAGTCGAGTCAGAATACCAATTCTTTAAATCAAAATACAATTTAATATTTTCCGACAAATACAATCTAAAGAATATTCAATTTCATGAATCTTTTATAGACCCTCCTTTCAACACACGCAAAACACCCTTGCCTGCGTATTTAACCCAAGAAGATTTCTTTAATAATCTGATTGAGTTATGAAAGATTTTAAGAAAGACTATTACAAAATTTTAGAAATTGAAACATTCGCTTCTGTGGATGAAGTAAAGCTGGCGTATAGAAGACAAGTTAAAAAACATCATCCCGATCTACATCCTAACAATCCAGATTATGGAGATTTAATTAAAGAAATAAATGAAGCTTATGAAATCCTTAGTAACAAGGATGAGCGCTATGCATACGATCAATTTTTACTTAATAAAAAAGCTAAGCAAAAAACAGAATCAACATCCACAAATCCAAGTTCTAAAAACAGAAGGAGCTACACCAAAACAACAACAATTAAAAACGAAGAAAGAACATATTTAAAAGGGGAAATTTTTATTAAATATTATGGAAAACATGACGAAAGGGAAGATGAAAATATTTTAAGGGAAATCTTCTATAAGTTAAAAATTACCCAAACTGATGTGGTAATAAATCAAGTTCACAAACTTATTCCATCAGAAGAGTTTGAGAAAGCTTTTACCGAGAATAAACCTTTACATTTAGATATAAAGCAACCAGTCAGTTGCAGGATCATCGACAAAAATAATGTTTTAAAGAGCTACAAATTACATCTATACGATTTAACGGTACCTGTTACTAGAATCATCAATGTAACTAAGCACGAAAGTGAAAGTTTTGGAACAATAGCAGGGACATTCTATGCTTATGTTAAAGAGATTAAAGTACATGAAGACCATAGGATTGTTGAGGAATGTTCGGGAGAAACAGGTGAAAAGGAGAAAAAATTTGAAAATGGTATAAATTATTATCGAGAAGAGTATTACAATAGCGATTGCAGTAAATTTTGGGGTAACTGGATCGCAGACGAGATTAAGGAAACTCCAAAACCAACTGGTAGAACTCAGCAAAGTGGAAATTATTCGAGATATGAAACCTATTATGCTTCAAGTAAAAAAATGGGATGGAGTAGATGGAAATATACCCATAATAATAAATCTCAAGGAAATGGATGTTTAGCTTCTTTTGGAAATATTTTCGTAATTGCCTTTATTTTACTTCTATTCATATTTCTGTTACCCAAATTTATCTTTTTACTCCCTTTTATTTTAATCCCAATTCTTTTAAGCTTAATACCAAGTAGAATTTGGTATCAGTTGCTGAGAGTCATAGGCCTTTTATACCTGTTGTTTTTTCTGTCTGCAATATCTTTACTGATATTTGGAACAAAATATAAGAAAGAAAAAAAAGTAGTTACTAAACCAACCACAACTATTGAAAACCCTAAATACACCCCAGTTACAAACCCAGAGGAGTCAGAAAAAATTATTGACACAATTATAACCCATAATTTGGATTGGGAGGATTATAATGGAAATAAGTACAACGGTAATTTTTCAGTAACTAAAAGCGCATTTAATCAGGCGCATTTTTATAAAGAAAATCTTAACATTTCAAGCATTAGTGATAATAACTATGACAAAATAATATTTTTACTAAAGGAACATGATAAGAGTAAATTATCAGGATTGTATTTAATGTTCGACTCAATCAAGTTAGCGAATAAAACAAATCCAAAAATATTTGCAGAATTAATAGTTTCATTTGTACAGCGTATTCCCTATACAATAGTATTACCTGATGAATGTGACCCCCAACGATATCAAGATAAATTTACGGCAAGATATCTTTCCAATGCCGACGCCAGATGTGATGGCTATGAGAAGTACGGAATTAACACACCTGTAGAATTTATGGCTAACCTAAATGGAGATTGTGATACAAGAACCTTATTACTCTATACTGTACTTTCACACTATAACTATGATGTAGCCTTATTAAGTAGTGCTCATTATGGTCATTCCATTATAGGTATTAATCTACCTTATGAAGGGATTGCTTTTAATTATGGCACTCAGCGATATTTTTTCTGGGAAACGACGGCACCTAACCTAAAACCAGGCATTCTTTCTGAAGAAATTTCAAATACAGATTATTGGCGTATATCTTTAAAATCAAAATAATATGAACTCGATAAAATTAATAACCATCTCATCTACAGTAACCCTATCATTTATATTGTTATTATTTGGTATTCATTTACTAACCAAGGGGTTTAAATCAAAACTTAATAATAAAGGCAGACTTAAAATATCATTTGCAATATGGTACGCAGCACTTTTTTTATCGGGTTCAAGCATAATTTCTGACATCGTAAATGCCGTGCTCGAGGTTATTGACAACTTAATTAACATTAACCCAACCAATCTAAATGTTCAATTGATTAAGTCAGGTTCTTTAATAATTGGTGTTGGTTTTGTCTGGTACTTTGTATGGTACTTTGTAGTTAAATTTTCAGTAAAAGTTGCTCAATTTAAATCCGATGAACATCAGGAAATGGAAGATGATAATTTTAGTTATTTTATTGTAAAGTCAGCAATGTTAATTGGACTAATATTTAGTTTATCCGCTATATTAACACTTATTCTCAGAACACTCATTCCGAATATTGACATGCCTTTTTACCACTAATTAGCTTTAATTTAATGATTTTACTAACGAAAAATCAAGAGTAATGGTTAGAGTCTTGCATTTTGCGGCCTTACATTAACCATAGATTGATGTTCTTTATTTTCTGCAAAAAATTAAATATCGATGAGAAAAAAAAATAATACTTAGCCCCTAATAATACATGTCAACCATAATCAAATTAACCCTATCCATTCTTTTCTTTCTTTGCCTGCTTAATATGCCATACGGTTATTTTCAGTTAGTGCGGTTTCTTGCATTAATTGGTTTTGCATACCTGGCCTACCAAGCGAGGGAAGAAGAAAAAAATACCATATTTATTATCTATTGTATTTTAGCGCTCCTTTTCCAACCGTTTTTAAAAGTTGCCCTTGGACGGGAGTTATGGAATATAATTGATGTAATCGTGGGTATTGGCTTAATCATTTCTCTATTTATAAAACCAAAAAGAGAAGAGACAAAAAACGTAAAACACCATTCAGACAAGTTATAACCCTCTATTTAATTCTAAATCATCCCCCCTATGAAAATCCTCTCCCTACTCCTATTTTTGTTTACCAACATTCTATTCAATGCACCAACCACTGTTTATATTTGCAGCAGCGAAAATGCTACGAAATATCATTTAAAATCCAGCTGCCGTGGTTTAAGCAATTGCCAATATAAAATTGTACAAACCACCCTTGAAAAAGCAACCAAAGACAAAAAAACTTTATGTGGATGGGAAAAATAACCGCCCTGATTTTACTGCTTTTTACTGGGCAGGCTTTTGGCCTTGCTGATCCAGGCAATTTAAAAAACACCGTTTTTGCCGCCAAAGTTATTCGAATTTTGGATGGCGATACGATGGAGGTTTTATACCAAAATACGCCAATAAAAATAAGACTGGCACATATCGATTGTCCAGAAAAAAGAAGAAAACAACCTTTTGGTAATAACGCTAAAATTGCGCTATCGGATTTATGCTTTGGGCAAAACGTTACCATTCAGGCACAGAAATACGATCGCTATAAAAGACTTATTGCGGTAGTAATTAATTCAAGAAAACAAACCGTTAATCAGGAAATGATTAAAAAAGGCATGGCCTGGCATTTTAAAAAATATTCTACCGACCCGCTTTATGCACAACTGGAAATAGAAGCCAGAAGAAATAAAGTTGGTTTGTGGAAAGATGCAAAGCCAACACCACCATGGGAATGGCGGAAACCAAAACCAAAAGCATTTTTTCTTTAAATTTACTGATTTCGCCTTTGTTCCTCATCCGAACCAGAATTTCGTTTCCTACCTTCGATTCGGGCGTTGCCAAAACGATAAGAAAAATTTAAGCGGATGCTTCTGCTATCATATTTACTTTTTACGCTATAATCTATATTTCCATAATTCCTTAAACTTCTGGTTATGCCTGTAAAAAAAATATCGTTGATACTGATCCCAAGATTGCCATTACCCTTCCATATTTTTTTACCTGCACTAAAGCTCGTTGTGCTAAATGGGAGATTTATATATGTACCATAAGTTACTCTAGCCTGCCCATAGAAAAATATTTCGGCATAAACAGTTTTACTAAGTTGAAAGTTATTTCCGATAGATAAGTAACCTGTACTTTGCTTAACCTGTTCCATTACATTATTGTAATTAAAGCGATAATTACTGTTCGATATTCCTAAAGCGTAATTAAGCTGCCAGAATTTAAACAAAGTATTGTTGTACGACATATTAAAGCCCACATTGTGGTAACTACTAATATTCGCTTTAAGTACTTTGGAAATTTCATCCTGGTTGTCCCTCGTCTGGAAATCGGTAATTACATCTTTGGTGGTAGAATAAGAGGTAGAAAAATTAAGCTTGCTGTTGTACACGTAAGAAAGTCTGAAATTTTGGGTATAAGAAGGATTGAGATAGGGATTTCCTGTTCTCGAGCTAAAAGCACCTGTAACAATCATAAAAGGATTCAGCTCGCTGTATGATGGCCTTCCTATCCTTCTTCCATAAGTTAACGAGAAGGCGTGCTTTCCTGTTTTAAACCCTGAGCTAAAGTTTGGAAAAAGATTTAAATAGGTATTCTTAACCCTGCTTTCGAGCGTTAGCGATATGCCACTGGTAAAAGTTTGTTCTGCCCGTAGCCCAAGCTGCAAACTAAATTTACCAAAAACCATTCGGCTGGCACCGTAAGCTGCAATAATCGTTTCATCGTAATGAAATTCGTTACTTCCATAATCCAGAGCAGGTTGCCCCTGACTGCTCATTACAGAACTAAAATTATTCTCTAAACCAACGTCGCTAATTTTTAAACCAGTTTCGAGCGTACCAGATTTTATTTTCTGTGTATAATCGGCCTTTAAGCTGTAAATCTGTGAGGTAGTTTTTCCTTCCTGAATATAATTTCGACTTATTGGTAAGCCATTATTTAGCTGGGTGATTAAATTTTTACTCTCATTGTGATATTCAAATAATCCCGCATCGGCATCTATATTAAGTTCCTGCTGCTTTTTGGCATCAATTAAATATCGATAACTAAGGTTTAAATTTAAGCCCTTATTCACAACAGAGCCTGGATTTTCAGACAACGTATAATCAAAATCATTAGCATTAGAAAAAGACCCAACTTTTGCAATAGAGGTAAAACCTGGTTCTCTCTTACTGTAGTTTCCAGTTAACAATGCGCTGATGCTTTCTTTAGTATTTAAACTACGTTCGAAGCCAGTGCGAATATTTTGACTTTGGTAAGGTGTATTGTAAACCGACGAATCAAGCAGTGTTTGATTCAAATCCTGTTGCTTATTTACAGTTTGCAATTCCTGATATTGTTTACCTCCGCTACGGCTATAATTGAGGGTTATATTATTTTTCCCTTTTTTATAGTTAAGCCCTGCACTTCCATTTGCCGATGGATATTTCCAGCCATGTCCTAAAGTAAAATTGATACTTGCATCATATCCTGGCTTTATCCTTTTAATGGTTTTAATATTGATAATTCCGCCAGCACCAGCAGCATCATATTTTGCAGATGGATTATAAATAACCTCAATTTGTCCGATATCTGTACTGGGCGACGATTCGAGTAATGTTATTAAAGAATTGCCACTGAGCCGAGTAGGTTTTCCATCTATTAAAACCATAATAGGCTTACCTTCTACGGTAATATCATCACGATTGATAAGCACACCAGGTATTTTTTTTAGTACATCTACGGCATTTATACCAGTTTTCGGATTACCATCTACATTCACCAAAAGCTTGTCGGGCTCTTGTTGTAAAAAAGGTCTACTGCTGCTAATTATTACTTCCTTCAATTGCTGGCTTGTCGACATTAAAACAATATTTAAGAAGCCTGTAGTATCTGTTAAGCTAATGCGATAAGGAATATATCCGATGTGGTTAACTGCCAGATAACTTTTACCTATTTCCCCTTTAATAGAAAACTTTCCTGTTCCATCCGAAACTGTTTTATAAATTACCTGATTCGATAAATTATGTATGGTGATACTAGCACCTGCAATAGCTCTTTTAACTGAATCGATAATTGTTCCATCAATCGTTGCAACTTGTCTGGCTTCACTAAAACCAGTTATTAAAATTAAAATAATTGACAGGTAGAAATATTTCATCGCTAATACAGTTTGGCTTTTTAAACAGGTAATAATTGCGGTTTAGTCGCTATGCCTGTCGGTTTGTTTTTTGCTAAAGATGAAATCCAAACCTCAACAATAAAGAATAGAATCTTTAACAAGCGCAATAGTGAAGGCAAACTGGCTGTTTTATTCTGCAAAATTTTGGAGCTTTACCAGAAAGCTAACTTTCTCTTAATGTTGTATTTCAGAATCTATATAAAGCTGTAGATTTGAGTTATGAGACCAAAAATCCTGCTGCTGATACTTTGTTTTACTGCCTTCTATTTGGCAGATCATCTTTCGGGTTCTGTTAATGAATTTAGTAATGGAAAAGGCGTTGCAGGCTTTTTTCAAAACCTTATCCATGTATTTTTAAATACTTCTTTCTATGTTTTTTTGCTCGATGCTATTTTAACATACTTACTCTTTTTTTACCTCTATCCACGTAAAGGAACCATAATTACGACTTTGGTTTATTTAATAATTGCCATTCCGCTTATGATTTCGCTTCGTTACCTGATAGAAGAAATAATTATTTTTGCCATCACTGGGCATCATAATTATGGAACAAATGCCCGAACGGCTAAAATTTATATCCCCGATAACATCTACTTTACCATTTATTTTAGTTTGCTTTCTATTGTGTTTTTTGGGGTACAGTACGAGCGTTTTAGCAAGCTGAAGAAACAGGCGCTGGAGCTACAAGCCAGAAATGCAGAGCTTTCTTTTTTAAAGTCTCAGATTAATCCTCATTTTCTTTTCAATAATTTAAACAGCATTTACACTTTAATTTATCAAAAATCAGAAAATGCACTCCCCGCCGTAAGTAAGCTATCCGAACTGCTTCGTTATATGCTTTATCAAAAAGAAGATTTGGTGTTGTTAAGTAAAGAAATAAGTTACCTGCATAACTTTATAGATTTGCAATTGATGAGGTACGATTTTACGCCTTGCATAAACATTGATATTGAGGAAGGTATTGATGAGGGCTTAACCATTACTCCACTAACTTTAATTCCTTTTGTAGAAAATGCATTTAAACATGGCGATCTTAAAACTACAGAATATCCGCTTTCTATAACTATTAGTGTTAAAGATAACTGGCTTTATTTTAATATTAAAAATAAAAAGAATAACATGCATAAAGATGAAACTGGTGGCATAGGGCTTGAAAATGTGCGTAAAAGATTAGAACTACTAAAGCCAAATGATTTCGAGCTTAAAATCATTGAAAATAATAACATATTTGATGTGAAACTTAAAATGACCATCAATGGCTAATGTATTAAACTGCATGGTGGTAGATGATGAGCCTTTGGCATTGTCCCTTCTATCCGATTATATCGAAAAAACACCAGGATTGAATTTAATTTCTGCTGTATCCAATCCTTTGGCAGCGATTAGTTATTTAAAATCGGAAGCAATAGATCTTATTTTTCTGGATATGCAAATGCCCGAACTAAGTGGTTTAGAATTTCTTGAACTGTTGCAGAAAAAATTTATGGTTATAGTAACCACAGCCTATAGTGAATTTGCTATTGATGGATATCGATTCGAAATACTTGATTACTTGCTTAAGCCTATTACTATGGCAAACTTTCAAATTGCTGTAGAAAAAGCCTGGTTGCTTGCTGCAAAAAATAAATTTTTTAACGAAACAAACTCCTCACAGCCCCAACAGTCATATATTTTCATTAAAACGGAGAATCGGTTTGTCAAAATAAATCATGCCGACATTTGCTACTTTGAAGGCGCAAGAGATTATGTTGTCATCAGAACCATAAACGAAACCATTTTAACTCTGCAGAGCATGAAAAGTATTCAGGAAAGCCTGCCTGAACCTAACTTTATGCGGGTTCATAAATCCTTTATTGTATCTCTCGATAAAATCGATTTTATTGAAAGAGGACGAATCAGCATTCGCGATAAGCTGATTCCAATTTCGGATAGCTATAAAGAAATTTTCTTTAAATACATAAAATAAGCACAACTCTAGATTACACCCTTAATGGCGTTTAAAAGGCTTTTTAGGTATTCTAATTTGAGCAAAAGCTTTATTTATGGGGGTTAAAAATTAATAATTGAACAATTGAATTGCAATTGTTCAAACTTATTTCTACTTTCCGTATAAATCTCTCAAAAAGCCCTGTTACTACCAGATACATTATTCCCCCTAAATCATCTCGTTTATTTTAATGAGCCAAAACCGAATCGTCAGCCTATTTTCCTGTGAAAGAAAAAGTATAAATTGCAGGGCATCTTCATTTTAATTAGATCATCTCTAGATAACTTGCGAAGCCTGCAACGTATAAAACTCAGCACTAAAATAAATTAAATCCTAGCTTGCACCTAACATCGTATATTTAATATGAAAATTATCAAATTGATAACCTTTCTCTGTATGTTAAGCCTGTTTGTATTTGCTAAAGACAAGAAAAGCAATTATAAAACGCTTTCGCGTGATACATTAATCGTTAGTCAGCTATTAAAAAAATCGCGTTTGCACGAAGCCAATCAACCTGCTTTATCGGTAAATTTCGCCAGATATGCATTAAAGGAAGCTCGTAAAACTAACTTTACCCTTGGCGAAGCTCGTACGCTCTCGCAAATGGCAGTTCTCAACGTGCAATATCATTCTCTTATAACGGCCATAAGCTATCAAACTCAAGCCCTTAATCTGCATAAAAAAATCAATCCTTCAAATGCAGAAAGTGCCCATGCTTATATGTTTCTCGGCTACCTGTATGGTAAGGCAAAAAACCTCAAACAAGCAAATCTTAATCTGGAGAAAGCGATAAGTCTTTATACAGCACTTCATTTAAATCATGGTACGTTTCTTAGCTATAAAAATCTTGGAGAAGTTAACCAACACATGGGTAACAGTGATGCAGCACTTGGATATTTTCTTAAAGCGAAAGCAATTGGCGAAATCCAACCCCTTTCTAACGATTATCTTGATCTGCTTAAAAAACTAGGTACTCTTTATTCGGATATAGACAGCAATAACAGGGCCTTGGTTATTTTTAATGAAGGGTTAAATAAAAGTGATCGGCAACCTACACATTTACGTGCCCACTTAGATTTTTTAAGCAGTAGCGGCATGGTACATAACCGCATCGGAAACAAAGATAGTGCACTTAGCTACCATAAACTTTCCTTGTCGAAGGCTGTGCAATATGCTATTCCTGAAGAACAAGCTCGATCCTTAATTAATATAGCTGGCGTACTAAAAAATGATAATGCAGGGCAAAGCCTAAATCATTTAAACCGTGCACTTGTTATTGCAAAAGAAATTGACAACAAACCATTGGCTGCAGAAATTTACCGCAGCTTGAGTGAAACGTATCAACAACAAAACAAATTTAAAGAAGCAATTCTGGCACTGGAAGCGCACCACAATTTGCTGCAAACGCTTATTGTGATCAACAAATCACGCGAATCTATTATTGTTAAAGGTAATGATGAACTGGAGCGATCTAGGGCAAGTATTTTTCAGCTCGAACTTACTAACCAGCATCGAACATTCGAACGCAATGTGGGTATTTTTGCCTCAGTATTTGCCTTTTTTATAATTACAATGGGTGCTTATCATTTTTACAACACCCGAAAACTAAACAAGAGACTTTCAGAAACCAATCTTGTTAAAGACAAGCTTTTTTCTGTTATTGGTCACGACCTCCGAAACCCTATTGGCGGTATTACTACCATGCTTTCGCTTATGGAGAAACGAGATCTCGATTCGCAGGTATTATCCAAGGTATCGATGATGAAAAAGCAAGGAGAATTAGCCCTCGAAATCCTAAATTCTTTGCTAAAATGGGGACAAACACAATTGCAGGGCATCCAGGTAAGTCCTGTCAGCTTTAATTCGAAAATTTTAATTGAGAAAAACATTAGTTTACTTTACCATCAGGCCGAGGAAAAACAAATCACAATTACCGACAATTCTCTATCCGAAATCAGTTTATATGGCGATGCAGATCATTTTGATTTTATTATTCGAAACCTTTTATCTAATGCCATAAAATTCAGCTTTGTCTCTGGCAACGTGCAAATATTAGCCAAGGCTGATGAACAAAAGCATGAAATAATTTTCTCTGTAAAAGATAATGGAACTGGTATTAGTATGGAGCAGCTGGAAAAATTTAAGGTTGCCAATATCGAAGTAGCCTACGGAACAGAAGGCGAAAAAGGAACAGGTTTAGGTTTGATGTTGTGCAAAGAATTTGTGAAAGCCAACCACGGTAAAATATGGGTAGAAAGCAATCAAGGAAAGGGTGCTTGTTTTTATTTTTCTTTCCCTTCGCAGGTCAAGTAATTTTGCTCACTTGTTACAAAAATCTTTTGATGCTTAACCTTTACATTTCTAAGTTAAAGTATGTTAAAACTTGCAAAGAAATCGCAGCATTATTATACTTTTAAAACATGCGTACCTATTTATTATTATTTCTTTTTACCAGCGCTTTTCTTTTACAAACTAAGGCGCAACAGTTAATTAGCGGCAAAATTACCGATGCTAAGGGAGCACCATTGTCTTACGTAAATATTGGGGTTAAGGGTGGCAAAATAGGTACAATCAGCGATGTCAAAGGAAACTTCAAGCTAAGTATCCCTCAAGATCTTTTAGCTGAATCTTTTACTTTTTCTTGTATAGGATTTCAAGAGCAAACATTTTCAGGTACAGAATTAGCAAAACAGCCTAATCTTCAAATCACTTTAAGCGAAAAGATAGAGCTACTTAACGAAGTAAAAATCAGTAATACAAAAAGAAAAGTACGCAAATTAGGCATCACGGGTAGAACGCCAATGGTGTCTATACCTACTTCCAGTAAAACCTCTACAGATATTTTCGAACAAGCCAGGTTAATTCACCTTCAATCGGCTGCGAAAATACTGGATGCAAACATTTTTTTAATATCTAACGATGAACGCGAGGTAACCATCAGAGTTAATTTTCATGCCTTTAACAACGGTATGCCTGCAGAAAGATTAATTGAAAAAAGTATTATAAAAAGAAAAACTCTAAAAAAAGGTTGGCTTTCAATTGATCTTTCAGATGAGGATATTTATATCGCTCAAGATTTTGTTGTATCATTCGAATATCTTCCCGATGGTAAGGAAGATAATAAACGTATTGTTTTCGCCGCCAAACTGGGTGCTTCAGATAGTTGGTTAAGAAGTAATAGTCTTGGTTTATGGCGCAAAAATGAAGTTGGTGGCGCTACCATGTATGTTACCGCAGAAATGTAATTAAGTGTTTAATTCCACTTCACTTTATGGCGCACTGCCCCATAAAGGAATTATAAATCCAGTAGTCTGAAAAGGACTCGAACCCTAGTGTCTTATTGGTGTAGCCTGCCCTTGTTTGCTATTTTTGCTACAAATAAAATTGTTGGCAGAAAACAAAGATAATATCTTTGCAAAAAAATTAAAAACAACAAAAGCGTAGCATACAAGTATGAATACCCAGAAGGAGGATCTTGTTTCGAACTGGATACTGGAAAATGGAAACCCAGCCATCGAAAAATTAACAAAGGTAAATTTAGCAACCGCAGCAAGAGTTAGTTTGCTTCTTACACAAAAGGGACTCAGTGCCAATACGCTCGCTCATCTGGTTGATACCCAAATAACCGAAGTTAACAAGTGGTTAAACGGAAAGCATAATTTCAGCGAAAAAATTTTAACGCAAATCACAAACGCACTCGAAACAGAAAGTTAAGTGTAAGAGGAGAAAGCTGAAGTTGAAAGATTAAAACGGAAAGTTTTAAAAAATAATACTGATAACCGAATTTGACTTAGTTTCAGCGTAGGAAATATTAATTTAAAAAAAAAGCCGCCTTAATGGGCGGCTATATTACACTAAAGTTTTTTTCCTTATTTTGCTAAATTCATAGCATTTTGTTCTGCTGCCATAATCGCTTCAGAAGCGTAAGAAGCTGATCGTTGACTTGCAAAATTATTAAGCTTCAAATTTTTCTGATTACTTGCAATTATGGTGCTTTGATCAGCAGTACCGTTCAGTTTCAATACCGCATCATCTTTCACTATTGAATATAAACTTGCGGTTGTAGTTTTGATTCTAGCTGTAGCACTATGGTATAAAAATAATTGTAGGTTTTTAACATCCAAGTTATTAGTGGTTATCACTTCCGACTGACCGTAAGCTTCTATTCTTTCTAAATTTTTAACGGTAATGTTAAGGGTAACCTCGGCAGTTTCGGTTGAATTAATAACTAATATTTTGCCATTGCTCGAAACCGAAGTTTTTGCGGGGTTAAAGTTTTCTCCGCCTACTACGGACTGTTTATCACCTTGTGTTAAAATAACTTTCACATTTCCACTTACCCAAATCCTATCAAAAGTTTTAATTGAAGATGTTTTTGTTTCTGTTTTAACAGGCTCGGTGGCGAAAGTTGCCATAGCTGAAGAAGTTAATACTACTGCTGTTAATGCTGTTGCGAATAATGTTTTTGCTAAAGTTTTCATATCTTTTATGTTTTAGGTTTTTGCTATTGTTTTGTTATTAAGACGCCATTACGCATAAAACGTTGCAGGCAAAAACCTTGTATTATACCAGTTTAGGTAAGTGCTAGACCAACGCCTGTAATTTCTCGACGAACGGTTGACGTAATTTTGTAATGAGCAGAAAAATAAGGTTAGCAATGCCTGGTTTCGCGGTGGTTGATCGAGCATAAAGATTTTAGAAGCGCGATCAATAACAAGAAAATTTGCAACTGTGTGTGGGAAGTTGAGATGTGGAAAAGCCTGAAATCGCCGCCAATGAGATTTTGGAAGATTTAATGCAACAAAAGCCTCACCTAGATATATTAAAAAATGGATTTGTTGTTATGCAATTTTAATAAGGCTAAAAATGACGCGTAAAGCAGGGCAAAAAAAAACATGGTAGTACAAAAGTATCTACCATGCTTGTGGTCCGACGATGAGTCGAATTTAGACCTAAAGTTTAGAAAACGTCCATCTCATCCGCCAAATAACTATGATACTCTTTAGTCATTACTGGCTAACTGAACTATCGCGTTCAAACTTAGTTATCGTATTACGCTACCAGCTTCAAATTGTTCAGTGGGTGATACAAATGTCAGTTTTCCTTCCGAATTTTCAGCCATTAAAATCATCCCTTGCGATAAAATACCTTTAATTTCTCTTGGCGCCAGGTTTACGATTATGCTTACCTGTTTTCCAATGATATCTTCAGGCTTATAATGCTCTGCTATGCCCGAAACTACCGTACGTTGGTCAATACCAGTATCAATGGTAAGTTTTAGCAGTTTTTTGGTTTTTTCTACCTTTTCTGCTGCAACAATGGTAGCAACACGAATATCCATAGCTGAGAAATCATCAAAATTAATGTTTTCTTTAACAGGTATTGCTGCAGGTGTCGCATTCGAAGCTTTGCTTTGATTTAATTTCTCGATTTGAAAATCGATTTCGGCATCCTCAATTTTTTCAAATAAAAGTACGCCTTCGTTTATGCTATGACCTCGTTTAATTAAATTTGCAGAGCCTGCATCTTCCCAACCTTGCTTGCCATTGTTTAACATTTTCATGAGTTTATCGGCCGTAAAAGGTAAAAATGGTTCAATTAAAATCTGCAGGTTAGCGCATATTTGTAATGATATATGCAAAATGGTGCGAACACGATCTTCATCTGTTTTAATCAGTTTCCAAGGTTCGGTTTCGGCCAGGTATTTATTACCTAAACGAGCAACATTCATTACTTCCGATAAAGCCTCTCTGAAACGATAATTTTCGATCGATGCAGAAATTTTTGCAGGGAAAGAAGCCAACTCGTCTACAACAGCCTGATCTTCGGGTTTAAGCTCCATTAAGGTTGGCACAACCCCATTAAAGTACTTATGTGTAAGAACAACCACCCGATTAACGAAGTTGCCTAAAACCGCCACTAATTCGTTATTATTTCTAGCCTGAAAATCTTTCCAGGTAAAATCGTTATCTTTTGTTTCGGGTGCTGTTGCAGTTAATACATAACGTAAAACATCTTGCTTGCCTTCAAACTCTCGCAGGTATTCGTTTAGCCAAACGGCCCAGTTCTTAGATGTTGATATTTTTTGCCCTTCGAGATTTAAAAATTCGTTTGCAGGAACATTATCGGCCAGAATATAACCCCCGTGTGCCATCAGCATTGCTGGGAAAATAATGCAATGAAAAACGATATTATCCTTCCCGATGAAGTGTACTAGTTTTGTGCTTTCATCTTTCCAGTATTCTTCCCAACCGCATTTATCGCTTTCGTAATTATTTATGTAGTATTCTTCTGCTTTTGGATTCCATACATCGAGCTTGGCATAGTTGCAAAGTTCTTTTGTTGCTGAAATATAACCAATTGGTGCATCAAACCAAACATATAGCACTTTACCATCTGCACCACGAACGGGTACACGAATTCCCCAGTCCAAATCACGAGTCATGGCACGAGGATGCAAACCTGCATTTAACCAGCTTTGGCATTGTCCATAAACATTTGGTCGCCATTCTTTGTGGCTCTCGATATATTCCCTTAATTGACCTTCATATTTATCTAATGGTAAAAACCAGTTTTTAGTTTCTTTTAAAATTGGCTTATTACCTGATAGGGTAGATTTCGGGTTAATTAAATCGGTAGCATTAAGTGTGCTGCCGCAGTTTTCGCATTGATCACCATAAGCATTTTCATTTCCACAGTTAGGGCAGGTACCAGTAATGTAACGATCGGCCAGAAATTGCTTAGCTTGTTCATCGTAATATTGTTCGGTAATTTCTTCTGTGAAAACACCTTTATCATATAGTGTTTCAAAAAAATCTGCCGCCGTTTGGTGGTGTGTAGATGATGAGGTACGGTGGTAAATATCGAAAGAAACGCCAAACTCTTTGAAAGAATCGCCTATGATTTTATGATATTTATCTACCACTTCTTGCGGCGTAATCCCTTCTCTTTTAGCTTTCAAGGTAATCGGCACACCGTTTTCATCAGAACCACAAACAAATTTTACATCACGTTTATTTGAGCGCAGGTATCTGGCATAAATATCGGCAGGAATATAAACACCCGCTAGATGACCGATATGCACTGGTCCGTTTGTGTAAGGAAGTGCTGCAGTAACGGTATATCTTTTTATTTTACTATTATCCAAAACAAATTATTTATTTTGGCAAAGATAAGTGTTTTGAACATGATAAAGCAGCCACCATATTTAAAAAAAGGAGATAAAATCGCCATAGTTTGTGTGGCGAAGAAATTACCCAAGCCTATAGATTATGCCATTTCGGTTTTAAAAAGTTGGGGATTAGATGTAATTATTGGTAGAAGTGTTTATGCGGAAGCGCACCAGTTTGCTGGCGATGACGTTCTGCGTGCTGCTGATATTCAGTTTTTTTTGGATGATCCAGAGATAAAAGCGATTATATCAGGACGTGGCGGTTATGGTACCGTTCGTATTATTGATGAATTGGATTTTACCCGTTTTAAAGAAAATCCAAAATGGGTGATCGGTTTTAGTGATATTACCGTGCTCTTATCGCACATTTTTGCGGAGCTGCAAATTCAATCGATGCACGCCCAAATGCCTTATACTTTTGAGGAAGCCACTCCAGAGTCTTTAGTATCCTTGCAAAAGGCTTTGTTTGGTGAAAAACAAGTTTTCCAATACCAGAGTGAGTTTAACAACCGTGCTGGGCATTGCCGAGGACTTTTAATCGGTGGGAATTTAACGCTGCTTTGTATGGTTCAGGGCTCGGTTTCAGAAATGGATTTCGAAAATAAGATTCTTTTTTTAGAGGATGTTGGCGAGCATGAATTTTCGATAGACCGAATGATGAGAATGCTTAAAAGAGCAGGCAAGCTGGCGAAATTGAAAGGCTTAATTATTGGAGCATTTAACGAAATCGAAATAGAGAAAATTCCTTTCGGACAAAGTGCTGATGAGGTAATTTGGGATATCGTTAAAGAGTATCACTACCCAGTGTGTTTCAATTTCCCAAGCGGACATATTGATAACAACCTAACTATGGTTGTTGGCGCAGAAGTTGAATTGAAAGTCGAAATAAATAACGTAGAGTTTAAATATATATAGTATGGCCATTTTAGATAGTTTAGGGAAATATCGCAACACAGGATTGCTATTACTGCGCATAGGCGTTGGTGTAATGTTTATTATTCATGGTTTTCCGAAACTGGCAGGCGGCCCAAAAGGTTGGGAAGGTTTAGGCGGAAGCATGAAAGTGATTGGTATAGATTTTTTACCTGTTTTTTGGGGTTTTATGGCCGCAGCGACAGAAACATTTGGTGGTTTTTTACTAATTGTAGGCTTATTTTATCGTCCTGCTTGCATTCTATTAGTTTTCACTATGATTATTGCAGCCTTGGTTCATTTTGGTAAAGGCGATGGTTTAGGTGGCGCTAGTCATGCTATTGAGTTAGGGATTGTATTTTTCTCTCTAATTTTTATTGGCCCAGGGAAATACAGTGTAGATAAGAAGTAAGTAAAATCATTATATACAAAAAAGCCAGCAAAATTTGCTGGCTTTTTTGTATTATAAGTTAAGCTAATACTTTAATTGTCAGTCATCAATTTGTTTAATGACAACTCATCTGAAGAAATTGGCCATATATATCCATTTTCTGTTGCTGTTTTAGCTGGTGCACTTCCTTTAAGCGGAAGTGTTAATAATAAACGAGTTAAATCGGGACCTCTTAAGCCTTCTCCTAAAAATTCTATTCTTCTCTCAAGCAATAAAGCATCTGTAAAATCTGCAACAGTTGCTGGCGCAAACGTAGTTGTAGCATCTGAACGTTGACGAACTGCGTTAAGAAGTAAAAGGGCCTGTGCATCAACTGTGTTTGTACTACGTACTCTAGCTTCTGCTAAATTTAATAACACTTCAGACCATCTTATAACTGGAACATAATCTGTATATGGACTTGGCGCAACAAATTTTGCAACAAACTGCTTTGAAGCAGCAGAAGTAAACAGTAATGCTCTTCTTTTGTCTGTAGATTTCCAACCTGTGTTTGCAATAATGCCTACTGGATTAAGTGAGTACTCTGTTGTACCTGGGGTTGCATTAGTAAAATAAAAATATGATGCTAATGAGTTTTGAGTTCCAGGATAATCAAGTGGACTCGCAGAAGAAGTCATAGGTAAAGAGAAAATCGATTCTGCAGTTGTATATGGTGCTTTAAATACTGATGCAATATCCGTAACCAAATCATTAGCCACATTAACCTTAGCCTTAAATGGAGCAACAGCTGGAACAAGTTTGTTCGCTTCTGTAATTACCTCAGCCCATTTACCCATAGTTAAATACACTCTTGTTTTTAAGGCAATAGCGGTATTTTTATGTGCTCTTGTTGTATTAAGTAATGCCGACGCATTTGTAGCTGGAAGATTTGTTTCTGCATAATTTAGATCGGCAAGTATTTGAGTATAAACTTGATCTACGGTACTACGAGCCAAATCTGAGAAGCCTGGCCCGGTGATGCCGACTAAACGTAAAGGCAAACCTGGCTTGCTGCCATTTCCATCTGCATAAGGTCTGGCAAAAAGTTGTAGTAGACTATAATAAGATAATGCTCTAATTAATCTAGCTTCGGCAATATACTTTGCACCAGCAGCATCACCAACTACAGAATTACCCTTTGAGGCCATTCCATCAATAAATACATTACATCTGTTTATAGTTAGGTAACCTTGAGACCATAATCCTTTTACAGAAGTTGCACTATTTGCAAGGTTCAAGCTCCAAACATCAGAAGCAGTAACTAAGTTTCCAGTTTCATTTATGAAATCTTCGCCTCTTATATTTCCATATGCTAAGTACCTACCTCCGTAAAAAGACCCATTTTTTAATGAGCCGTATAATGAATTTGCCTGGCTCTCAATACGAAATTGTGTATCGAAAGCATTTTCTGCTGCAACAGAAGTTTTAAGTGACGGATCCAAAAATTCCTTTTTGCAAGAACTTGTAAAAATGACTACCGAACACAAAATAGCTGTATATAAATTTCTTTTATTCATGATTCTTTTTATTTAATGTTAAAAACCTAAACTAAGTCCCATTGTATAGGTTCTTGCATTAGGGCCAGAGTTTCTATCAGAACCTTGTCCTGATGAGCTAGAGCCGTTAGAAGAAACTTCAGGATCAGGCCCTGGATAGTTTGTAATAATTGCAAGATTTTGACCAGCTACATATACGCGAAGTCTATTAATACCAGATTTACCAAACGCCGTTTGTGGAATTGTATATCCAAAACTTAAGTTTCTTAGTTTAACAAAGTCTCCTTTGAATATGTTAATATCTAAAGGAATGGTATTTCCATAGGACACGTTATCGGTATAAACAGCTCTTGGGAAATTTGTAACATCACCAGGTTTTTGCCAACGACCTAAAACATCAACAGCATTATTCCAATAACGCTGATCATGTAAACCTGCATTTGTACCATAAGAAACATAGAAGCCTAACTGATAGGTAAGCATAACATTTAAGTCAAATCCTTTATAACGGAATGTATTATCGAAACCACCATAGAATTTAGGGGCTGTATTCTGATACATTACCGCGTCAGCTCCTTGAGTGATTGCTGGAGCAGTGGCTCCGTTATCTAAGTAAGTCCATTGTGAAGCGCCAGTTGGAACGATGTGCTGATAAGTTACAGCTCTACCAGCCTGGTTAAAGAAAATTCTTCTTCCTGTTGCCGGATCAACACCACCTGTTCTAACTACGTATAAGTAGCCAATTGAATAACCTGGTATAGAACGGTTCACATTCTCACCTGTAGCTGTAGAGCCAGTAGGTGTTACAATTTCTGTCAAACCTGGTGCAAGTGCAGTAACCTCATTTTTGTTGTATGCGATATTAAAATTACTATTCCAAGAGAAGCTTGCAGATTTTAATGGAGTTGCATTAACATTAAACTCGAAACCTTTATTGTACATTGAGCCAATATTGGTTGCAACACTAGAAGGAACTCCAGTTGAAGGTGACTGCGATACATTTAGAATTAATCCATCGATGTTGTTTTTATAATAATCAACTTCAAATTCAAGTCTTCCTTTTAAGACGCCAAAATTGATACCAACATCTGTTTTCTTACTAGTTTCCCAAGTTAATTCTTTATTACCTGCTGCACTATAAATTGAAGATGCAATACCTCCGTAAAGAGCTGATCCGTAAGTAGAGAATGTTGCATAATCTCCAATACCTGAAATATTACCAACTTTACCGTAACTTCCTTTAATTTTAAAACTGCTGAAAACTTTATCTAACCCTGCTGATGCCCAGAAGTTTTCTTTAGTGATCTCCCATCCAGCTGATGCACCCCAGAAAGTTCCCTTTTTTACGCCTAATGCAGAATATTCATCCTGTCTTAAATTACCACTTAAAAAATATTTACCTGCGTAGTTATAGTTTAATCTACCAAAATAAGACAACAAGTAGTTTTCACCATAAGCGGCTCCAGTTGAGTTATTAAGCGTATAACCTGCTTGAACAACATCGTATGCAGGATCAGTTAAGCCCTGTCTATCGATACCGTAGCCAGTTACTGTATTCCTTTGTTGCTCTTGTCCAAGTAACAAATTAAAATTGTGCTGAGAAACTTCATAGGTAGCCTGAGCTGTATTAGTCCAGGTCCAGTTTTTTCTTTTTCTGAAAGCACCAATTCCTTCCCCTAATACACCTTGACCAGGTCCATGAACTGGGTTATAAAAAATATCGTTATCGCTATTTATATAGTCGATTCCATACATAGATTTTAAATTAAGCCATTTAAATGGTGTTAATTGAAAATATGCATTTGATTGTAAGTGATCGATCTCATTATTTTCCCTGTTTAGAGAAAGCACCTGAGCAAAATTATAGAAACCAACTTGGTTACCAGTAACAATGTTGTTCATTGGCCCAACAAATGTTGCTCCAAGGTTATATGATCCATCATTATTAAACGGTGATACGTTAGGTGCATTAACCAATGTGGTTCTTGCTATACCAGCTGTACCATAGGCCTCACCATTTAATGATCCTGAAGATATTGCTGCTAAGTTTTTTTCATTGGAGTAAGAAAGTTTGCCACCAATTGTAATGAACTTATTTAGCTTACTATCTACGTTAAATAAGCCATTTAGTCTTTTGAAATCATTTTTTTGATAAATACCTTGTTGATTGGTATAACCAAAGCCCATATAATATTTAGTGCTTTCTGTACCACCAGATACATTCATATTGTGATTTTGTGAAACTCCAGTACGATAGGCATAGTCATACCAGTTTGTATTAATTGGCTGGCCATCTGGACCATTCGTTAGTACAAATTTTTGAAGTTGAGAAACGCCATTGAAGGTTACGTTAACACTACCAGGGCGAATTGCATTTGCATTTGCAATAGCTTCATTTTTATAATCTGTATATTGAAAAGCATCAAGCAACTCTGGTAAACGATATGCTTTCGACCATCCAACCCAAAAATCATAATTAACAACAGGAGCCCCTGTTTTACCTCTTTTAGTAGTTACAAATACAACTCCATTTGCTGCTCTACTACCATAAATCGCAGTAGATGCCGCATCTTTCGCAATATCTATACTTTCTATATCATTGGGATTGATACTTGCTAATGGATTGGCAGCAGAGGCAGTTAAGCCCTGATCGCCAGTCGTTGCTACTATACCATCAATTACGAAAAGTGGTTGAGAACTTAACGAGATAGAGTTCGTTCCTCGTATTCTAAATACAGGTGGAGTATTTAATAATCCTGCAGGAACAGTAATCTGAACACCAGCCGCCCTACCAGCCAAACCAGCTTCTAAACTCTGAATAGGTTTTTGAGCAATCGATGCACCGCTAACTGAAGCTGTACTTCCAGTAGTTTCTCCTCTTTTCTGAGTACCATAACCTACTACAACAACATCGGTTAATGTTTTTGAATCTGTTTCTAATGCAACATTAACAACATTTGAGGTTCCTAATGTTCTACTTTGTGCTAAAAATCCAATTGATGAAAATTCTAAAGTGCCCGCTTTAGCTGATGTTTTTAGAGAATAGCTGCCATTTGCAGTGGTAATTGTTCCACCAGTGGCGCCTTTTAGTTTAACAGTTACACCAGGTAATGGCAGACCATCTTCCTTTCCCGTAACTGTTCCCGTGATTGTTCTTTCTTGCCCGAATGCGGTGGCCGCAATAAACAGCAATATGAACAAACTCTGTAGAAGTTTTTTCATAAAAATTTAAGTTTAGTTTGATTAATTAAAAACTAATATATAAAATATTGTAATGTAATGCAATCTTTACGAAAACAATGTATAGTGTTTAAGTCGACTTAATTGCATATAAATCGTTTTAGCTAAAGTTTTTTTTCAAAAAAAAAGAGAGCCTGTGTAAGGCTCCCTCTTTTCAGAGAATTAATTCAATCATATTTTATGAATATTCGCCCCCCTTATATTTTTGAAAACAGCTTGTATTTGAAGATCATTTCTAAAATTTTTGAAAATTAAACCATAGTTAATTTATGGCCTGAAAATCATAATTCATTACTCATGAGGTAATAGGGAGCGAGTTTATAAGAAATATTACTCACAAATGAATTTACGTTAATTTCTTATGCAAAAGGGGTAAGCTATTATATTAGCTTACCCCTTTGCGTTTAGATTTAAATAGAGCTGTTAACTCTGAATACTGAATTAATTATATCCAGGATTATTTGGCAATAATAAATCATTTGTTGTTATTGCATCTTGAGGTATTGGATAAAGTTCGTCATTTATAGATCTACCTTTTGCCTCTAAAAATACGGTTGCCATTGACTTAGAAGGGTTAGTTGCAGAAGGTGTTCTTTTCATATCCATCCATCTAGTTCCTTCGAAAGCTAGTTCAACGCGTCTTTCTCTTAAAAAAGCCTGCTGATCAACTGTAGTTAAAGCCCCTAAACCTCTATTAGTTCTAACTGCATTAATTCTAGATAATGCTGTTGCATCTGTATTGTTATTAGAAATTAACAACTGAGCTTCTCCAGAGATTAAATACATCTCCGAAATTCGAAGAATAGAAAAAGGCAATGCACCATTACCAGAAGGGTCTTGGTACTTTTTACTATACCATCCAGGGTTAGCTGTTGGTGCAACAATTTGTTGAATTGAAGCTGCCTTTCTAGTGTCCCCAGCTTCATAGGCATTAACTAAAGATTGATCTACAGGAAGCTCTGCTCTACCACCACCAGGCATAGTTGGATGCTGTAAGAAGAAATCTAGCGATTGTTGTCCTTCAGTAGCGGTGAAATTCAACTTAAAGATATGTTCTGTTGAAACATAAGGAGTTGTGAAAATAGACGCATAATTAGAGGTAATCTGAAATTTACCAGAATTAATCACCTCATCAGCATATTGTTTAGCTAAAGGATAATTTTTACGGATAAGGTAAACACGAGCTAACAATGCTTTAGATGCCTGAATTGATGCGAATTTAGCGTCTGAAAAATCTGTCCCAGCGCTAATACTAGCTTGTAAATCTGCGATAATCTGCGCATATACTTCATCTTGTGACTTTCTAGGAACTTTAACTACGTCTCTGTTAAACACAACTGGCACTGCTCCAAATATGGTAACCAATCTGTAATAAGCATATGCTCTTAAAAAATATGCTTGTGTTAAAAGGGGTTTTGCAGTAGCTTCTGGTATAGATCCACTTTTTAAAATATCCAACAAATCGTTTGCTTTTTGAATAATAGCATACGGGCCGGTGAAGTATCTCGAAACTAAAACATTATTTGTTAAGATTGCGTTATTATCTACCTCACCATGTTGAAAAAAAGTTGCTCTGTAAACTAAATTATCAGCAGATAAATCTTCTGTAGCATAGCTTAAGTAATAGTATGATGTATTACTTCCAACTTGTAAAGCATCATAAACACCATTAAGCAATTTTGGTGCTTCTGCTGGCCCTACAACTTCAGGAGAAAGAGAAGCAACTGGATTAACATCTAACTGTTTCTCACATGAAGAAAAAACGGTTAATCCAATGGCCATTGCGGCAAAAATTATTTTATTTTTCATAATATTTTTTCTATAAACCAATATTAATACCGAAAGTATATGTCTTAAATTGAGGTATACTCCCTTGGTCCACACCTGTATTTCCAACTGTAAAGTCAGAAGAAACTTCCGGATCAAAACCAGTGTATTTAGTAAATGTTAATACATTATATCCTGTTGCATAAACACGAACATTTGATAAGTGTAATTTTGTTAGGACAGATTTTGGTAAGTTATAACCTAAAGTTATATTTTTTAACCTCAAATAGCTACCATCTTCTAAAAATCTTGATGAACGTTGAGTGTTATAAGTACCTCTTACGCCACCAACAGCTCTTGGATATTTTGAATCCATGTTTGATGGGGTCCATCTGTTTTCATAAACATCTCTGATCACGTTAGTTGCTGGAGCAGTCGCAGAAACAACACCACCTAAACTAGCCCAACCACCAGTACCTTCAGCACCTAAGTTATAGATATCGTTACCATATGAATATTGAAAAAAGACACTTAAATCAAATCCTTTGTAAGAGAAATTGTTAGTGATACCACCGTAGAATTTTGGTAGTGGATTACCTAAAAATTGTCTGTCATCACCAGTTATTGTATTTGTTCCGTTGATATCTTCGTAAAGCATATCTCCCGTATTTCTATCAACTCCTAACGACTTGATTAAGAAAAATGCGCCAAGCGGCTGACCAACAGCTGTTCTTGTTGCAAAAGAACCATCAATAGGCTGATCGTTATAAAGCGAAGTTACTTTATTGTTGTAAGTAGAAAGGTTTAATGAGGTATTCCACTTAAATGCACCAACAAAGTTTTTGCTTGAAACCTGGAAGTCAAAACCGTGTCCTTCAAGGCTACCAATGTTTTCTAGGATTGTATTGAAACCAGTAGTGCTTGGGATAGGGCGATTCAACAATAAGTCTTTAGTTTTTTTATTGAAATAATCAGCTGAAATATCAATTCTATTGTTGAATAAGCCTAATTCTATACCTAAATCGAATTGATTAGTAGTTTCCCATTTCAAATCAGGGCTACCAATTGTACTTAATGCGAAACCAGGTGTATCGTTATAGTTGAAACCACCACCAATTAATCTTCTAGATGTGAAGTTACCAATACCTTCCTGATTACCAGTAGAACCATAACTTGATCTTAATTTTAAGAAGCTAATTGTGTTGTTGTTTTTTAAGAAATCTTCTTCACTGATAATCCAACCACCTGAAACCGAAGGGAAGTATCCATATCTACCTTTAGCAGGAATTTTAGAAGAACCATCTCTTCTGATTGATCCACCTAAAAGGTATTTACCTTCCCAAGCCATATTTAACCTAGCCAACATCGATTCGATTTTAAAATATGTTAAGCTCGCTGTTCCGCCAGTAATTTGTGCTGCAGATGTAACATATGGAGTTAAATCAGAAGGAAAATTAGACCCATCAACTCTATTATTTGATTGATTATTCCATTGGAATTCGTAAACTGCTGTACCATCGATATTTAAACGATTATCGAATAAGTTTTTGTTATAGGATAATGTTTGTGTAGTCAGATAATTTTCTGTTTGAACATAACCAGAAGAACCAGAACCATTAGAACCTTGTCCTGAAAGTGAAGTAATAGGGTTATAAGTTCTTTGATCTACATAAGTGTAATCGATACCAACTGCTGACCTGAATTTTAATCCTGGCAAAATTTTCACCTCAGCAAAAGTTGAGTTAAAAATATTCGACAGGTTTACATAGTTCACAGATTGAAACATATGTAACGGGTTATTATAATCATTAGCTGCGAAAGTACCGTCTGCATTATAAATCGGCTGATCTGGTCTTGCTACCAAAGCACGCGGGAATGGAGAATAGATACTATTATCTACCGGAGACTCTTGTCTGTAAGAACGTGAGATAGCTAAGTTACTACCAACTTTAATAAAGCTATTAATGTCATGTGTAACATTTGTTCTCAAGGCATAACGTTTAAATCCACCAAAATTAAGTGCTCCATCTTGATCGAAATAGTTTAATGAAGTATAAAATTGTGTTTTTTCTCCTGCACCAGAAGCAATAGATAATTGAAGATTGTTTGTTCGTGAATTATCACTAATAATTTCGTCTAGCCAATTTACATTTGCTGTAGGATTATCAATCTGTGCTTGCGTAAATAATGTCGCAAGCCCTGCATTAACTCTAGCTTCGTTATACATCTGTCTGTATTCTGATGCGTTTAATAAATCGCGAGTTTTCGTTAACGATTGTGCACCAGTGTAAGCGGATACATTGATTGTTGATTTTCCACTTTTATTTCCACCTTTTGTTGTTATAATAACGACACCATTCGAACCGCGTGAACCATAAATTGCTGCAGAAGCAGCATCTTTTAGCACATCTACAGAAAGGATATCTTCTGGGTTAATGTTTGCTAAAGCTGATATGCCAGCACCTGCAGTGGAAGGAGTGCTACCACTATTACTAGGTAAGATAACTCCATCTACAACGTAAAGGGGGTTGTTACCTGCCGTAATAGATGATCTACCTCGAATGTTGATTGCGATAGGCGCACCAGGTCTTCCTGAGCCAGATGAAATTTGTACACCTGCCATTCTTCCTTGTAGCGCTTGAGCTACACTTGGAACAGGCTGATCTTTAATTTCTTCTGACGTAACACCAACTCTTGCTGAAGTTACATTCCTCTTTGATTGAGTGCCATATCCAACAACAACTACATCGGTTAAAGATTTAGTATCTTCAACTAAAGCAACATTGATAGAGTTAGAGCTTCCAATAGCGATTGTTTGAGTAATATATCCAAGATAAGAAAACTCTAATGAAACTGCTGAAGATCCAGCCGCTGCTATTGAGAATTTCCCTGAAGATAAAGTAATGGTACCCTTAGTAGTACCTTTGATTTTGACACTTACTCCTGGTAAAGGCAAACCATCCTGTTTAGATGTAACTGTACCAGTAATTGTTCGTTCTTGAGCTAATGCAGTAATCGCAATAAACATCAACACGAACAAACTTTGTAGAAGTTTTTTCATGAAATTTAAGTTAATTATTAATTAGTTTATAATAAAGCGTTAAATATAAACCCACGAAATATTTATTTAACGATAATTAACATTTTTATAATAGTTTATGATTTAAAAATGACAAATCGACTTAAGAATCCACCATTCCCGCTATTAATTCTAATCTTGTTTTAACTTCAGCAGATTTTTCTAAAAAAAATAGCCAGACAATCTTAGATTGTCTGGCTATTACTTCTTAAAAAGAAGATTTAATTATTGAGCTGCAACTGCAACAATTATTGCCCCGAAATTACCGCTAATCGTACCTTGAGAGGTAGAAGTGATTTTTAAAGGTATTGCATAAGTTTGTCCAGTAACGTAATTATTTGTATTAATAGGAATTGTAATATCCACACCAGTCTGACCAGCAGGAATTACAACACTTGCAGGCATTACGTACCATGCAGCAGGTAACAATGTATAAGTTCTGCTTGCCTGAGTATTATGTAAAGTTAATGCAGCAGCATCAACACCTAATCCTACAGTTACGTCAGAAGTTGCTGGTTTACCAGTACCTACATAATTAACTCTAATTTTTAATGGTGAGGCAGTTCCCTTAGGTAAAGTTAACTGGTAACGGGCTAATTTAACACTAGCCGTTAGTGATCCAGACGCAATATAATCAGGATTATCAAACTCAATGATTGCGCCTATGCTATTAGGTGCATCTGGTCCGATTAAGTCTTTTGATTTAAGGCAAGAACTAAGCGTTACCACCATCAATAAGATTGCTATATTTTGAAATATTCTTTTCATTTCTTTAATATTTAAATTTAAAATTACCGCTCCTTATCTAGCCCAAAATATTTTGCTTGTGTACTTGTTAATGCCTGTTGGAACATTTGCAGCATTATAAGTAAATTCTGTACTTGGATAAAGTAATCTAGCAGGTAATTTGTCAGCAGCAGTTGATACACCAGCAATTGAAACAATTGTTTGTGCAGGTGTTGCCGCGTTTATATCAGAATTACTTGCAGGATATCCTGTACGTCTATATTCATTCCAAGCTTCATCACCAAAAAGGAAGTTTAATGCAATATATTTTTGTGTAATTATAGCTTCTAACTGTTGAGCTTGTCCAACTGCTAAACCATAATTAGCAATATATTTTGTTGCATTAGCTGCTTGGTATGCTGTTGCATCAGCCACAGGATCTTTTCCTGCAGTAACCGCACCTGTACTGTTTTTGTAAAGGTATCTGAAAGATGCCTGAATACCTGAGTTGAAAAGTGTTAAAGGTGTACCAGTAGTAACGCCAGTCAAAGCACCTTCAGCTTGCAAGAAGTAACTATCAGCCAATAAAAATAATGGTGCAGCTGCATCAGGTCCTTTGAAAATACCTATTGATTCGTAAGATGTAGAGCTAGTACCTCTAAACCAAGAGTTTGGAACCAATCCACGACCAGCAGTAGCTAATTGGTTACCCAATTGATTTGTAGCTGTAGCAGTACCAGATTTATAAACAACATTTGCACGAGCTGGATCGGTTAACTTAGTACCGTTATAGAAGCCCATGATAAATGGAGTTGGAACATATTGTGCACCAGCTCCTACCGCAGCACCAGCGAACGAATAAGCAAAAGCATTCCAAGCTGGATTTTGCTTACCGCTAGATTTAACATAACCAGGATTAACCGTAGCATCTTCATCTAAGAATCCTGCTGCATCAAAAGTTTTGTTAGTAAATGCAACTTTACTACCACCTCTTAAAATCAATCTTAATTTAAGTGTATTCGCAAATTTAATCCATCTAGTAATCTCAAGTGTTGTAGTTGAGCTTGAGCCAAATAAAGGATCTGACGATTTGAAAAGTGAAGCAGCAGTTGGATTTGCTTTGAAAGTCACAATAGCAGCATCACATAAGTCAGCTAAAGCTTTGTAAATATCAGTAGCTTTATCATAAGCAGGTGTAACACTTGCAGCACCTTTTAACGCTTGCGAATATGGTAAATCTCCGTACTGATCTACAAGTCTTTGGAAAGTGTAAGCTTTCATAACTTTTGCAGCAGCATTAAATTGAGCATAATTAGCTTTGCCTTCAGTATTATCGATTACATACTGAATATCAGTAGCAACATCATAAGAGTTATTCCACAAAGCTTGTTGGTCGGTAGAGGAATAATCATAAGATATAATTGCTCCCCAACCACTAACACCACCGCCGTTTGCAAGATAACCTACGGCCTGTGACCCATAAAAGTTGAAAGAAGAACTCGTATTTGCATTTGTTAAACCTATAGTTTGTCCCCATGTTAGGTTAGCAACTGCAGTAATTGCTTGTGGTAAAACTAATTCAGGAGTACCAGAAGTAGCCTGATTAGGGTTTACATTAACATCTAGATATTTTTTGCAAGACGATAAAGAAACACCGACTACAGCTGCAAAAAATAATATATATATTTTTTTCATAATTTCTATTTTAAAAAGTAAGTGATAGAGTAGCGCCATAATAACGTGAAGGAGGCGTTTGTGTACCATTTAAACCAACTCCGTTTCCACTGTTAGTAGTTGAGTTGCTATTGTATTCTGGATCAGTATATACGTTAGTTTTTGGAAGGAAGATGAATAAGTTACGTCCTTGTGCACTAATTCTCGCAGCCTGAATGAATTTAGATTTAGCCAAGATTGATTTAGGAAAATCATATGCTAAAGTAATCTCTCTAATTTTCCAGAAGTTACCTGAAGTAATGTAGTTCTCATCAATATTCGTTCTAGGGCCACCGATTGTCCAATAACCTGGTCCACCATCTTTAATTGTGATGTTTGTATTTTGAACATAAGTGTTAGTAGCAGGATCCAAATAAGATGAATTAGGAATCACAAAACGCTCTCTGTTGTAAGCAACCGTGTTAATACCTGCACCACTGAAATCTAAGCTACTTGGTCCGATACCATTATAAACCGAGTAACCACCTCTATATTCAGCTAATGCTGTCATGGTGATTCCTTTGAAAGTTGCACTTAAGTTAATTCCAAAAATGTCTTTTGGAGCAGCGTTACCAAAAATATTTAAGGTTGAAGTTCCAGAAGGATATCCAGTTGTACGATCTACAATAATTCTACCTTGAGGATCTCTGTTGTATGATCTACCTTGTAAAACTGGGAAAGGTTGTCCAGCAATACCATAAGAACCAGCATTTGTAGTGTTAGATAAGTTAATGCTAGGTATGCCTGCTAATAACTCATCTACCATGTTATTGTAGTGTGCATAATTACCCGCTACAGTTACCGTCCAGTTTGAAGTCTTAACTGGAACAAATGCTAAAGTAGTTTCAAAACCTTTACTACTTGTTTGACCAGCATTTAAAAGGTATGAAGTATAACCTGATGAATTTGCAACTGCTGCAGTTACTGTTTGGTTTTTAGTTTTAGTTTTGTAATAAGTAAAAGCTGCATTAATTCTGTCTTTAAAGAACGATAAATCCGTTCCAACCTCGAAAGAATAAGTAAACTCTGGTGTAATGTTAGGAGATACAATACTGTTACCTAATGTAAAACCGCCTAAGCCATTGTACGGATAACCAGAACCTTGATTAAAGGTTGCATCTAAACGGTAGGCACCTAAAGTATTTGATGCACCACCTACGTTAACTAGACCAACCTTAGATAAACCCGCTCTAATTTTCATATAATCAAGCGCTTTAAATGATTTCATTGCAGGGATCGCATCTGTTGGTACAAACGAGATGTTACCTCCAGGATAGAAAAAAGAACGATTTGCTGCTGATAAACGCGAATCCCAATCGTTACGGGCTGTTGCACTTAGAAACAAATAGTTTTTATAGCTAATGTTTAATAAACCATACACAGCTTGCTGACGAGCAAGATAGTTTGATTCGTTAGCTGTAGGTGTATTTGTACTGTTATTTAAGTTAAATAAACCAGGTTGAACTAGTCCACTTACTGAAGCATCAAGAGATTTTGTACGATCCTGACGTAAGAAAGCAGCAGCAACTAAATTAAAATTGAAATCGTTTACTGTCTTTTTAAATGAAGCCTGAAATTCATTCGTGATACGAGCTGTGTATAACGAGTTATCAGTTACACCACCAACGATATCTGTTTTTTTGTAAGCACCAACTTCTGGTCTAGTTTTGATATAGTCGTTAAACTTGTATATATCAGAATAAGATTTTCCTGAAGTATTACGCGTATTGAAACCAACACGATAAGTTAAATCCACCCATTTCGCAGGGCTATATTTTAAATCCCAGCTTCCAGTAAAATAATCATTTCTTACTTTTTCACGGAAGTTATCGATACTAAAATATGGATTGGTGTAATAAGCATTTGGATATCCACTTGGATCTGCAAACGGATCATTTTTCCAATCTTTTAATGAAGTAATTGGCAAGTTACCTGGACTCTGTAACATTTGATCATAAAAACCTGTAGAGGTTGTTTGATCGTAACGGTTTTGCGCATAACTTAATGCAAATGAAGTAGATAGGTTTTTTAATAAATTTCTACTTCCGTTAAAACGAACATTGGCTTTATTAAACCTGTCTTTTGGAAGCGTACCGCTGACATCAACATATTGACCTGAGATAAACAAAGTTCCTTTTTCATCACCAGAAGAAAGAGATAAATCGCTTTGGCTGGTTAACCCATTATCCCAAAAATCATATTTATCATTACCCCATTGATAAGGACTTGTTTTAACTGTCCCATCAGCTAAAGGTAAACCAATTTCTCTTGGTACACCATCAAAAGCAGGGCCGTATTGTTGATTTTCATAACCTAAATAAATTTTTAAATCGTTATCAGAACCACCACCAAATTGCTCTTGTAATTTAGGGAAAAATGCAACTTGCTCAACAGTTAAGCTTTGTTGCGCTTTAATTTCCAACTTACCTTGTTTACCTTTTTTTGTGGTAATAATTAAAGCTCCGTTTGATGCATCAGAACCATATAGAGCAGCTCCACTTGCGCCGTTTAAAACAGTCACACTCTCGATATCTTCAGGATTTAAGTTGCCTAAAACAGCATTTGGAACAATAACCGCATCTAAAACAACAAGAGCCTCGTTATTTCCTGTTAATGATCTTTGCCCTCTTAATACAACACGGAAGTTAGGATTAGTTCCACCTCCAGTTCCATTGATCTGCAAACCAGCAACTTTACCTAATAAACCACTAGCAACGTTAACTGGTTTAGCGCCAATTAACTGATCTGATTTAATAGTTGTATTAACTGTTCCTAGAGATCTTTTACTTGCCGTTAAACCAGCAGCAACAACGATAACTTCATTTAACGATGTAGCGTCGCCTACTAAAGCAACATTTATCGTACTTGACGAGCCAACTGCCTTGCTCTGCGCGGTGTATCCTACGAATGAGAATTCTAAAACTGCGTTGTTGGAATTTACTCTGATGGCGTATTTACCGCCAGCATCTGTTACAGCACCAGATTGTGTGCCTTTTAATCTTACACTTACTCCAGGGATAGGTAATTTATCCTCTACTGAAGTAACTGTACCAGTGATTGTTCGATCTTGTGCCATTGCTGTTACAGCAACGAACATAAGTATGAACAAACTTTGTAGAAGTTTTTTCATAATTGTGAAAATAGGTTAGTTAATGATTTAAGTGCTAAAGTATAGTTAGTTAGCTGAATCACCAAATTTTTTTTAACATTTTTTAACAAAAAAGCAGAAAACGCACCTAAATTCGGGAAAATGCGAGTAATTTACTGGTTATCAGCAGCAAAAACGTACTCAAAAAGCCTCTATAGCAAATTAAGGGCCAACAACCTATGAGAATGACGCAGCTAACTTATTTATAGCTATCAGTCAATTCTGGAAAAATTTAAGAATAAAAATTAAAATTAAAATTGATTAAAAATTACTGCTCAATACACAGGTTTAATTGATGAGTAAATTAAAAAGCCTTTCTAACTAGACAGGAAAGGCTGTGCAATTATCTGGATTATTAACCCAGTCTATTATTTTTTCTTATCTCATTTTAAGCTTAATTGTAAAACTACTATAGTTAGGTATTTGAAACAATTAAGGATGAATCGCAATTAAATATACATTAAATGTCAAATAAAAAAAGATAGAGTTATGAAAACGGTGGTATAAAATAATTTGTACCACCGTTTAATAAAATGATTATCAGCTAAGTTAATAGCTACAGAATATTACATTTCCGAATAAGGTTTTACCATTTTCCCAGAAATTTCTAAATAATGGATCGTTTGCCAAATACACAATATTCCCTCTGCCCGAATCCTGAACACCAATAACTAAGCCTTTTTTTAGTTCTTCTCTTACTTTTTTACCTACAATTCCAGCCATTAAGCTTTTATCTCCAAATTGCCCTACATTCCACCCCTTAACTAATGGCTCATATATTCTGCGGTCTGTCTTAAGTGTGTAATATGATTTGCCAATGCCGTATGAGAAGGGATGAGAAGCATCCAGGTTGATCCTATATATGGCGCCTGGAATGGTATTTTCATAATCATCTCTATCCTTATCTTTAAAAAGCAATTTACTGGCTTCAGGTTTTTCATCCTTTTTTACAGCTACCTCTTTCTTTTTGATATCGAAGCCCTTTTTATCTAAAACACTCTCAATAGCATCTTCCATTAAAATTAGTTTGCCACCTCTACTAATCCAGCCTTTTAATCCGTCATCAATAAAACTGCTATAATTGCCATCAGGAAGAATTAATGTATTTACTTTACTAATATCCAGGTTATTAATATCGCGTGCATTTAAAATACTCGGCGATAATCCTAAATCGTGTTCTAAATAATACCAAACCTCTCCGAAAGCCAATGATGATACTTCATTTCCAGATACTATAGCAACCTTTGGCTGTTTTAATATCGGATATACATTAGAACCAAAATCTTTGCCTTTTTCTACAAATCCACTAGTTACCGCTTGTATTGGTTTGTCGAGTCTAGAAGAGGCCTGAATAATTTTATTCTTGAGGTCTTTAACCGATTTTTCATTTTCAACGCGTAAAACAATAAGCGTTCCTGCAGGATAGTCTTTACCATTTACCGAAAAAGGTTGATCTGCCTGGCGAACTTTTATGTTTTCCTTTTGTAAAGCAACCAACAGCTGCAAATCTTCACTATTACCCCAACCAAATAACCAAGCTAAAGGTTTATCAACATTCGAAGATGTTGCTTTACTTTCATCAATTGAAGCGAACTTACCTTTTATACTCTCTTTAGATGCGTAGGCTTTTAAACCATAAACATATGGCAATGCCCAAGCAGTAATATCGTAAGTGTTAGAATCGGTTACAAAAGTTTGCGGTTCTAATAACACGTTTGCAAGAACACCTCTGGATTGCAATACATTAACAATTAAATCATTCCTGCCAACAGTAAAACTTTCTTCCTTTTGGGTATCATAATCATAACCTCTGCCACTTTTCTCTCCGCCATAAGCAAACTCTATTTTGTTTTTAGTCAATAATTCGGCGAGTTTTTTCAATCTCGATATATTATCTGGTTTTATAATAAAGCTTTTATAAATACCTGGGGCAGTAGTTAATGCCTGTTGAAAATATTTTTTATACTCATCCAATAATTTACCGCGATTTTGAGAAGTAACCTCTATAGTTGACATTCCTGTTGTAAAATGATGTGCAATACGATCTTTTAATGTTAAGGTATCGCCATCATTGGTAACCACAGATAACCCTGCCCTAATCCCACCCTGCTCGTAAGTCATTCCTATCGAACCGTTGTATAGTGGGTAAGTATCGCCATAAGATGGATATAGAAGATCGAAGCGTTCTTTTGTGAAATACTGCCAACCTTGTTCATCAAAATATTTAGCATTATTTTTCCCTACCACAACCTGAAAACTTTTTTGCCAAGGTGTGATATCCTGGTGTACAGGTTCTGCAGCTGGCGCAAAATAATAAGGCTGATTATAACTCTGCTCGTGAAAATCAACATGAACTTGTGGCATCCACTGGTTGTATAAAGCCAAACGCTGTTTACTTTCCAATTGCGTTTGCCAAGCCCAGTCCCTGTTTAAATCAAAATAATAATGATTTGGTCTTCCTCCTGGCCAAGGTTCGATATGCTCTCTCGAAGATGGATCTGAATTGGGCTTTTCTCCGACAACACTATTAAAATAATTCACATACCGATCTCTACCATCGGGATTTAAGCATGGGTCAATAACAACTACAGTATTTTTTAACCACTCGTTAGCTCTTGTATCTGTGCCAGACGATAAGGTATAAAGCATTTTCATCGCCGTTTCTGTAGAATTGGCTTCATTACCATGCACATTATAGCTCAGCCAAACAATTGCAGGCTGGTTTGCTAAATCAACTCCGTTCGATTTTCCTGTCGCCAACGAAAGATTATTCGCTCTGATTTGCTCGATTTTATTAATGTTTTCTGGCGATGAGATTACAGCCGCAAGTAAAGGTCGCCCCTCATTTGTTTTACCATACTCAATAAGTTTAATATTTTTTGGTGAAGCAGCCGCTGCTTGTTTGAAATATTCGGCAACTTTATAATGCGGCGTGAAATGTGCTCCAAGCTCGTACCCTAAAAACTCATCAGGAGATTTAACTTGAGCCTGCACAAATAAAATAGATGAAAGCGCCAATAAGCAGATGGTAAAGAGTTTCTTCATAATTAATAATTTTATCTAATGTACTAATTTTGTTTTTTGTTGTTGCGAAAGCTTAATTTTACCACAAAAATTTTTCAATTAGCATGATTACGACCGCAGAGTTATATAAGCATTATTTAAAAAACCCAGTAATTTCTACCGATACCCGGAATATTACTGAAGGCTGTATCTTTTTTGCTTTAAAAGGCGATAATTTTAATGCTAATGAATTTGCCGCACAAGCAATTGAAAAAGGAGCTGCTTTTGTAGTAATTGATGAATTAAAATTTGAAATTAACAGCAAATGCCTATTAGTGAATGATGTACTGCTGGCCTTGCAGGATTTAGCACGCCATTATCGCAAACAATTAAACATACCCTTTATTGGCTTAACAGGCAGTAATGGTAAAACCACCAGCAAAGAATTGGTGAACGCCGTTCTATCAGAACGATATAAAACATTCGCCACATTTGGTAACCTGAATAATCATATCGGCGTTCCGTTATCCATTTTATCTATTACCGAGGATGTTCAGATTGCTGTAATAGAAATGGGCGCCAATCATCAAAAAGAGATTGAATTACTTTGCACCATCGCACAACCGACACATGGAATCATTACCAACGTTGGTATGGCACATTTGGATGGATTTGGTGGGTTTGAAGGTGTAAAAAAGGGGAAAGCAGAACTTTACACCTACCTCAAAGGCACCAACGGCTATACTTTCATTAACCGAGATAATGATTTTTTATTAGAAATGAGTGTCGCTGCTGGTTTAACAAAACTAATTTATTACGGTACCGAAAATGGTAATACCATTAAAGGGAGTTTAAAAAGTAGTGATCCATTTATAGAAGTTGACTGGACAAATCACGAGGTTTCTACCTCTGTTAAAACCAATTTAACCGGCAGTTATAATTTCGAAAATATTTTAGCGGCAATATGCATTGGCGATTTCTTTGATATGCGCCCTGAAGAAATTAATAATGGTTTGTCAAATTATCAACCAAAAAATAATCGATCGCAATTAACAAAAACGGAGAGCAACACCGTTATATGCGATTTTTACAACGCTAACCCAAGCAGCATGAATGCGGCTTTAAATAATATATCAAAGCTTTCGGCAAATAAAAGGATTGCAATTTTAGGAGATATGTTCGAACTTGGGCCAGAATCTGAAAGCCAGCATCAACATATAGTAGAACAAGCTTTTACAAGCGATTTGGATGAAGTTATTTTCATCGGAAAGTATTTCTATGCCTTTAAAAATGCAGAAAAAGGAATCTTCTTTGAAACGCCTGCAGAAGCAGCAGATTACCTGATTGCAAATAAAATTACCGATGCTTTGGTATTGCTAAAGGGATCAAGAGGTATGAAACTTGAAAGTTTACTACAATATCTGTAGTCAGAAAGTTATTTTACCTCCTCAACTAACACACCAGCATCACTTACTTCTACAAGTGGGTTATCTCGCATATTCTGCTCAATCTCTATCTCGTAATTGCCTGCATGCGTAAAATGGTAGTTTGTTAGTAACGGAAGTTTATAGGCAAAAACATTTCCCGAGCCACTTCCAAGCCATTCACCATCATTTTTGGCTAATCTATATTGATATCGTCTGGTTACTTTATTTTTTTCATCCTTAAAATGAACCAAAACAAAAATATTAGCGTAATGATAATCCGCGGTATGTCTTAATTTAAAACAAAGATTGTACGCTTTAGAAGCATCTTTAATTACAAAGGATGTTTTTATGTGATTACGGTAAGTCCATTTTCTTTCTGGAATTTCGAAATTACTATCAACAACACTCGAGGTACAACCCACAAAAAGTGAAGCAAAACACATAAAAGAAAGTAAAATGACTTGCCTTTTATTCAGTAGCTGGTTTATTTTCTGAGCCATTGTTAGTGTTTCGGGGGTTATTATTTTTTCTACGGTTATTTCTACTTTTATTCTTGCTTGGTTCTGTTGCCTGTGCTCCTGCAGCTTCTGGTTTACTTTCTAATTTAGCAACAGGTTTGCCTGCTTGCGCTTGCTGAGGTTTCGGACCATTTTGTGACCTTGGTGCTTGTTGTTGTACTTTTTGCTGAGGCTTTGGACCGTTTTGCTGTTGTTTTTGTTGATTAGGATTTTGTTGAGGCTTAGGCTGAACCGACTTATCAGCCGCTGGAACCCGTTCTCTTCTGTTTTGGTTATTATTGCGATTATTTTTCTGGCTATTGTTACGGTTCTGATTATTATTTCTATTTTTCGAACGCTCATCTAAACGAGTTAAGCTATCCTGACCAACAACATTCTCATAATCAAACGATTTTTCTACCACTACAGGTGCAGCAATTTGAACCGCTTCTTCCTTTAAATTAGGTGCTTTTTTACCTGCCTTATTCATTACCATGATTTCTTTTACACGAGCCGCTGCAACTGGTATCCAGTTTTCGTCGCCCTGGTAACTAAACCACATAATTTTTTTGAAGATATCTGTTTTTTGATGGCGGGCATAACCTGCTTCAGTATCTAAATTTTCAATTCTATCTGGAATATCTTTTAAAGCATCCAAATAAGTATCCAATTCATAATTTAAACAGCACTTTAGCTTACCACACTGGCCCGCAAGCTTTAGTGTATTTAATGAAAGATTTTGATAACGAGCCGCAGCGGTAGATACCGTTTTAAAATTTGTTAACCAGGTTGAGCAGCACAATTCGCGACCGCAAGACCCAATTCCACCTAAACGGCCAGCTTCCTGGCGCATACCTATCTGGCGCATTTCTATACGAATACGAAAATTTTCGGCCATTTTTTTAATCAGTTCGCGAAAATCTACACGGCCATCGGCAGTATAAAAAAATGTTGCTTTTGTTTTATCAGCCTGGTAATCAACATCACTAATTTTCATCGACAAACGTAAATCTAATGCCAGCTTACGAGCCTTATGCATGGTTTCCCATTCCATCTCTTTCGCAGCATTCCATTTTTCTACATCAGCTTCTGTAGCCTTGCGATATATTTTTTTAACAACCTGATCTAATGGCGTTTTGCGGCGTTTCATTTGAACGCGAACTAATTCGCCTGTTAGCGAAACGTGGCCAACATCGAAACCACCAGTTGGGCCTTCAACGGCAACCAACTCGCCTATTTCAAGGTAAATATTATCGTTGTTTAGAAAAAACTCCTTTCGCGAGCCTTTAAATTTTATTTCGGTAACCTGAAAAGGTTTATAATTAGAGGGCATATCCAAGTTGGATAGCCAATCGTGAACTTCCATTGTTTGGCAACCGCCAGTGCCACATGAGCCATTACTCTTGCATCCATTAGGGGTGCAACCACCACCTGTTGAACAACTTCCACATCCCATATTAATTGTATATATATTGAGTCCCCGCAGGGAGCGTTTTAAACTTGATAATTTTTACCAATTGTAAAGATACATCTAAAAACAGAATTTTTGGGTTTGCATTTCTTTCAATGTGGTAATGAGCCTTTTCTAACTCGCCAATAATTGCCTCGGCCATAGGCAAGGTAAGCACATGTGCGCTTAACTTTTTAGCTGTTTCCATGGTTAAAGGCGGCAATTTTACCAGCTCTTCGGCACCGCTAATAATTAAACAGCATTCGCGTAAATAATTTACGCCGTATTTTAAAAAATTCTTCTGGTTCTCTCTCCCCCACTTTGCAGCATTATCTGTAAAGTCAATTAAATCGGGCACTTTATTTCCAAAACCCATTCGCAACCAGCTGGTAAATGTGCCCGAACTATCGTTTTGAGAATCTGCCGCCAACGCTTTTGCTTCAATTAGATTTCCATCAGCTAAAAAAGAGTAATCTATAGATTGATGCTCGGTTAAGCCACTATTTTCGAGCAAGTAGGCAGAAACCTCTTCTCCAGATAGTTTTGGGATTTTAACAATCTGTGTACGCGATAAAATGGTTGTTAAAATCTGATCCTGACTTTGCGCAATTAAAATAAATAAAGTATTTGCAGGTGGTTCTTCAATCAATTTTAATAAAGCATTTCCAGCCTTATCCAGATATTCTGGTAGCCACATTATTAATACCTTGGTTTGGGCTTCAAAAGCTTTATAACTAAGTTTTTTAATGATATCATGACACTCGCCAATTGGAATATTTGCTTGTTTGTTTGCTGCATCTAGCTTAGATCGCCAAATGTCCATATCGAAATAGCAATCTTGAAGCAACATATTTCTCCAGTCATCTAAAACATCAACAGCTCTTTTTATACTTGCAGAAGCAAAAAAAGGATATGAAAAATGTAAATCGGGATGAATTAATCTTTCATATTTCCGGCAGCTCGAACATTCGCCACAGCTATCCGTTTCTTTTCTATCCAAGCAGTTTATATATTGTGCATAAGCTATAGCCAAAGGCAAAGCTCCAGAACCCGCAGGCGATAGAAAAAGCTGAGCATGACTGATGCGGTTTTCTTTTACCGTTCCGACCAACTGTTGCTTAATTCTTTCCTGACCAATGATTTCTTTAAACTGCATTTGGTGCAAAATAAGAAATAGATATGAGATGTTGGTTATTCTGGCTGAGATTTTGACTTTGACCAAACTCTAACAGCTTTAACTATGTATTAAGTTTATTACGCAGGCGTGACAATACCGAAAACCTGTAACTATGTAATTACCTTGTTTTCACTATATTTGAATCTCAATTAATATCTCAAACTAACTTTTGCCATTACAAATGAACTTTTTAAGGTCTTTGTTATTGCTTTTTTTATTGCTCTCAACAATATCAAGCTTTAGCCAGAAAAAAAATAAAACGATAAAAATAATCGTTTTAAATGAAAAGAATGTTCCTTTTCAGCATGTTACTGTGCAACTCTTTTTGGCCAAAAATTCCAGCTCCGTCCAAACTGTTAAAACAGATAATAAAGGTATTGCAATTTTTACCCAACCCACACCAGGAACTTATTTTTTTAATGCAAAAGCTGTAGGTTATGAAACTTATAAAACCAATATTATTAAATCCCCATTCGTTTTAAATAGTTTAACGATTAGAATATTACCCACCAGCCAGTTACTTAAAGAGGTAATTATTGAAGGTAATAAGCCTCGTATTCAGCACATCCAAGGTAAAATTGTTTTAAATATAGATGCAGATATAACCAACACGGGAACAACGGTTTTAGAGCTTTTGGAAAAATCGCCAGGTGTAATGCTAAACAAAGAAGGTGCTATTAGTTTACAAGGCAAATCAACCGTGTTAGTTATGATTGATGAGAAACCTACATATTTATCGGGAGTAGATTTAACAAATTTACTTGCCAGCATGAATTCTGCTCAGGTAAATCAAATAGAATTAATTACCAACCCTTCGGCAAAATACGATGCCAGTGGAAACGGAGGCATAATCAATATTAAAACCAAAAAAAATAACCAGAATGGCTTTAACGGAACAATTACCACAATTGGTGGCTGGAGCCGAGATTATAAAAATAATAATAGCCTGCTACTAAATTATAAAAGGGGTAAAATAAATGCCTTTGCAACGGCAAGTTATAATACAAACAACAATTTTGTAGACATTAATGCTTACCGCAATTATTTTAGCAATAATCAGGCAACGGAAGCATTGGACCAAACTACAGCAATCTCCAGTCTTACCCATTATAAATTTCTAAAAACTGGATTAGATTTTTATGCGTCTAAAAATACAACTATAGGCCTTGCCTTAAGCGGAACATTGATAAAAAAAGATGGCGAAAGTAATGCGCTTGCAACTTGGAAAAAAGAATCTGGAAGTATAGACTCGGCCATTTCTACAAATAGTAATACCCAATATGAATTTAGAAATGGCGCCATTAACCTTAATCTAAAACAATCCATTGGCGAAAAACAGGATGTATCGGTTGATTTGGATATGCTTAGTTATAGCATGAACAATAACCAGGAGTTTACAAACAAACTCCTAACTTTTAACGGCTATACGCAAGGTACAAATATCGAAGTTCCATCTACAATAAAAATATATGCTGTCAAAGCCGATCATATTATTCATTTCAATGATAATTCACAATTAGAATCAGGAATAAAAGCTTCTTCTATAAATACGGATAATAATGCAGGTTACACCAATTTTAATGGTAGTGTGCGCTATCCCGATTTAAACCGAAGCAATCATTTTAAGTACAAAGAAAACGTTAATGCGATTTATAGCACTTATCAGAAAAAAATGGGCAGAATAAATGCGCAGCTGGGACTACGGTACGAGCATACTGATTACGATGCAAATCAACTTGGAAATGCAGTAAAACCAGATTCTACCTTCTCCAGAAGCTACGGAAATCTTTTCCCATCTGGCTATTTGAGTTATCAGGTAGATTCGCTAAACATATTTACCATAACTGCAAGTCGCAGAATCGACCGCCCAGCATATCAAAAACTTAACCCTTTCACCTTTATCGTAAATAAGTACACAATACAAAGAGGCAATCCATATATACTACCTCAATACAGCTGGAATTTAGAACTTAGTCATCGTTTTAAGCAAATCTTAACAACTTCTCTTTCTTACAGCGTTGTCGACAATTACTTTTCCCAAATTTTTCTTTCCGAAGGATCAGATGTTTTAATTTACACAGATGGCAATGTTGGTAAAATGAACAACTTAGGATTATCGGTTTCGTTACAATTTTCCCCAGCCAGGTGGTGGTTATTTAACAGCCAGGGAAATTTTAATTATAAGAAATTCAATGGCTATCAAAACATTAATTACCAATCTTATATTAATCAATTTCAGTTTAGCCTGAGCAACCAATTTAGCATTACCAAAACATTTAGTGCCGAATTATCTGGTTTCTACCTCACAAAGGCCAGAAACGATTTGCAAGAGTTATTGTACCCTAACGGACAGATTTCGGCGGGATTATCAAAATCAATTCTTAAAGGTAAAGGGAGTTTAAGATTCAATGCCCGCGATATTTTCTTTACCCAGAGAATGGAAGGACTTACCGATTTTCCTCAGGCACAAGAACATTTTAAACTTACAAGAGACAGCAGGCTTTTTGTGCTGAGCTTTAGCTATCGATTCGGCAAACCAATAAAAGCTACAAAACGTTCGAATGGAGGTGCAACCGACGAAATGCGCAGAGCTGGGGGCGTTAATTAGAAAATCAACTTCAGTAGTACTTCGATAAGCCCGTCCCTCTTTTCGCTATATCCCGATAGAAAAAATCGGGGATGCCGCTTCAATAGGGTTTAATTTAATCAAGCCTGTATTTCATACCTTGCTAAAAAGACGAGTTATCAAAAAAGCTTACCTTTGGGGCTTTAACAAATTATATGGCCCGAATTCTTGCCTTCGATTATGGTACTAAACGCATCGGCATCGCCGTTACCGACCCTTTGCAAATTATTGCTACAGGTTTAGATACCGTACACCCAAAAGATGCAATAGAGTATATTAGAAAATACCTTGTCACCGAGCAAGTAGAAGCCTTTGTAATTGGTGACCCAAAACAAATGGATGGTTCAGATTCTGACTCAAAACAGCATGCCAAAGGTTTTTCTACATCGCTTAAAAAAGCTTTTCCAACCATTCCACAACATTGGGTAGACGAACGTTTTACTTCTAAAATGGCGCATCAGGCCATTATGCAAAGCGGTTTAAAAAAAAGCGATCGACAAAATAAGGAGCGTGTAGATACCATAGCCGCCACAATTATTTTACAATATTTTATGGAAACCAACCGTTTATAACAAACAAAATGAGCCTAATAAACGACGACTTACAAGATTTATTAATCAAATACTGCGAGCCAGAGAGTGAATTACTTCAAAATATAGATCGCGAAACCAACCTTAAAGTACTTATGCCTCGCATGCTTTCAGGCCATTATCAAGGTCGTGTTTTAAGTATGTTAAGCAAAATGAATTCGCCAAAACGAATTTTAGAAATTGGTACATTTACAGGTTATGCTACCCTTTGCTTAGCCGAAGGCTTAACGGCTGATGGGTTAATTTACACTTTAGATATTAATGAAGAACTCGAAGACATGGTTCGCAAGAGTTTTAGTGAATCTGAATATCGCAATAAAATAAAATACATTTTAGGCGATGCCACAAAAACCATAACTAGCTTAGATGAGGTTTTCGACATCGTTTTTATCGATGCTGATAAAAAAAACAACGGAACTTATTACGACCTGATTTTTGAGCGTGTTCGCCCAGGCGGAATTATTATTGTTGATAATGTGCTATGGAGTGGAAAAGTACTTCAAGAAAAACAAGATAAAGACACCAAAAATATAACTAGTTTTAATGATAAAATAACTGATGATGAACGGGTTGACAAGTTAATTCTTCCAGTTCGCGATGGGCTTTTTGTAATTCGAAAGAAATAGAATACACGTGATTCAATAGAAAAGAATGAAAAATATATTTACTTTTTGCATTTTACTTTTAAGTGTAACTCTCTCTAAAGCACAACAAACAGAAGAATATATTACAGATCATGCAGAATTTGCGCAAACACTAATGCGTGATCATAAAATTCCAGCAAGTTTAATTTTAGCAGTTGCCATTCACGAATCGGCGGCAGGAAACAGTAAAATTGCACAATACCTTAATAATCATTTTGGGGTAAAAGGCCCAAACAATAATACCGAAATTCGTTCTGCCTATCGCGATTACGAAAGCGATGAAGAATCTTATAGCCATTTCGTAGAAATTATGGAAACGCGTTCGCCTTTTAACAGTTTATTCGAGAAATATGATCAATACGACTATAAAGGCTGGGCAAGAGGTATACAACGTTCGGGTTATGCACATAGTAGAAGCTGGGCAAGCCAGGTTGTGGCTTTAGTTAAAAAGTACGAATTGTATAATTATGACGAACGACCTGAAGGTTACGAAGAACCCGTTTACGTTACAACAACTTATCGTAAAAGAAGTTCGAAAGCCAGAAGCGGTAGAAGCTACACTATAAAATCTGGCGATAATTTAAGCATTATTGCAAAGAAAAAAGGCACCACCGTTAAAACGCTGATGCAAAAAAACGGATTAAAAAAAGCAAACCTAAAACCTGGACAAAAGATTAAATTGTAATCTTGTTATTTACGACCACTACTATAACCTAATTAATATACTTAACACCTAATGAAATTCAAATACCTATACTTATTGCTTGCTGTTGCTTTTTTTAGCTCTTGCGGATCACGTAAATATTCTAAAAACAATAAACAAATAGAAAAAGCAGCAAATAAAGCCAACAACAATACCTATAAAAGCTACAATACTTTAAGTTATATTGATGAATTTAAAGCTGTAGCTATTGAAGAAATGAACGCTTTCGGAATCCCAGCAAGTATTACCTTGGCTCAAGGCATTTTAGAATCGGGAAGTGGAAACAGCGATTTGGCAAAATATGCAAATAACCATTTTGGTATTAAATGTACTTCAGATTGGAAAGGCAAAAATTATTTTAGAGATGATGATCAAAAAAATGATTGCTTTAGGGTATATAAAGATGCTCGCGAGTCGTTTAAAGATCACTCTGAGTTTTTAAAGCGCAAACGTTACAGCAACCTATTTCAGTTAGATAAAAATGATTATAAAAGCTGGGCTCAAGGACTTAAACAAGCTGGCTATGCGACTAATCCTAAATACCCCGATTTGCTAATTAACACAATCGAAAAGTATCAGCTTTATCAATATGATCAATCTGAAAATGAAAAGCAAAAAATTGCCCGCGAGGATAGGGTTTTTAGTGAAATCAATGAGAATATCCCGAAAGAAAAAGCAAAGTTTACGCCAGTTGATACACCTCCCGTTGGCGCAAAACCAATTTTAGCCGACGGAACTTACACCGTTATAAAAGGCGATACCCTTTATAACATAGCTAAGCGATTTAACATAAGCATTGATGATTTAAAAATTTTAAATAATATGACTACTGATGGCATTAAACTTGGGCAAGTATTGAAGGTTAAATAATGTTAATCAGATTTATTGCTGACCAGTAAATTGTAGTTTTGTTATCTAATGAGATTTTTAATTGCTTTTATGTATTTCTTTGGCCTATCGGCGATGCTTTATGCGCAAACGAAACCTGTGCAAGGCGTTGTTATTGATAAAGAAACCAAACAGCGATTAGCAAAGGTTTACATTTATAATACCAGAAGCGGCGATGGCATGTATAATACAACCAAAGGAGAATTCAGCACATTTGCAATTCCTGGCGATACTTTAGTCGCGGCACTTTCTGGTTATGGTGTAGATACCATTGTTTTTAAGGGCCAGCCTGCAGCATATTTTCAGTTAAAATCTTTAGGCATTCGTTTAAGAGATGTTTTAATTCGAGAAAAGAAATTATCGCCACAGGAACAATACGAAAAAACCATAAAAGAATATCGTTATGCTACGCAGAGAGGGAGCAGTAAAGACTTAATTAATTTAGGTAATGGCGGTGTAGGTTTAGGTATAGATGCAATTTATAATTTATTGAGCCGGCAAGGCAAAAACGCAAGGCATTTGCAAAAAATACTGGAAAAAGATTATCGCGAAGACATGATTGATTATCGTTTTACAGCTGGGCTCGTGCAGCAAATTTTAAATATAAAAGACCCTGAATTGAAAGATTTTATGCAACAGTATCGACCAACCTATCAGTTTGTTTTAGATGCAAATGATTATGCTTTCAATCTTTTTATCAGAAATGCTTACAGAAGTTATCGCATGAACCCACAAGCCTTGCGATTACCTGCTCTGCCACAACTTAGCATTGATAAGCTGTGAAAGCGCCAATATTAATAGTTAAAAATTTGCCTGCCGAAGGGATGGCTATTTTTCCATTTATTTTACTCAAAAAAGAAAGTTATAAAAAGGATAAGCAAATTCTCAATCATGAGAAAATCCATTTAAGGCAACAACTAGAACTGCTGATTTTTCCATTTTATTTTCTGTACTTGGTTAACTACTTAATTAACATTTTAAGATATAAAAAACACGATTTGGCTTACCGAAAAATATGCTTTGAACAAGAAGCCTATCAACATGAAAACGACCTGAATTACCTAAAAAATGGAAATTGGTTTGGCTGGCTTGTACTAGGAAAAAGTGGCACTTAGCGGTTAAAAATTAGCACTTTAGTTTTGCCAATTTACTCATTCAGAAATCCAAAATTCTTAACCTCAAATTAAAATCATTTCGTTAAACTTTTTTATCTGTAGTTAATTTTCATTTTCTTTGTAACCAATGAAGAATTTTTTAGCCTCCATAATCATCATTTTAAGCCTCAGTTCTGCGAAATTATATGCTCAGGAGATTGATACAATTCCTATCAATACCAAAGACATGAACATTAGGCTTAAACGTAGTCCGCTGCCAAGCAGAACACTACCTTTGTCTTTTGAGCCTGTAAAACTTCGCCCTGCAGTTGTTAATGCAAAGGTTAATTATTGGAAAACCAAAACTGCTATTGGTATAAACATTAACCAAGCACAATTTAGCGATAACTGGAAAGGTGGTGGTGTAAACTCAATTGCTGTTGGTGGTTTACTAAACTGGAAGGCTGAGTATAGCAAAAACAGCTATAGCTATGTAAGCGAGGTTATTCTTCAATATGGAAAGATTAAAAACAAAGATCAGCTTCAAAAGAAAACTAATGACCGTATTTTCTGGGATAACAAAGCTTCCTTTCAATTATCTAAAAATTGGTATTTCTTCGGTTCAATAAACTTCGAATCTCAGTTCGATAATGGTTATTCGTATTCAACCGTTAACGGCGCAGAAACGGCTACATTAATTTCTAAATTTATGGGGCCTGGTTATTTAACCGAATCTATCGGTTTCGAGTATAAACCAAACAAATATTTCTCAACCAGAATTGGTACGGGTACCGCCAGACAGACTTTTGTTTTAGATACTGCATTATATCGTACAAATGCTAAAAACTTCGGTGTAAGCCCTGGTAAACAATTCAGAAACGAACTTGCATTTCAGGTAGTGGCTGCGTTTGATAAAGATATTTTCACCAATACAAATTTAAAAGCTCGCTACGCCATGTTTATTCCTTACGAGGATATTGCTTTTAAAAGAATTGACCATAGGTTGGATGTTGCGTTAACAGCAAAGATAAACAGGTTTATGAACACAAGTTTAACTGGCGTTTTATTATACGATACCGATACAGGTACCAATAAAATTCAGGCCAGTCAAACCCTTGCGTTAGGCTTTGCATTTGTATTTCCAAGATAAAAGCTAACCGCCTGTTCGTCCGTTTTCCCAATAACAGGTTGTTTGAATTTGTTTGTAGCTAACACCTTTTTCTTTAAGGTATTTTTTAAATCGCTGTACAGATTTCCCCCTTCCAGTGAGGTAAAAGCTTGCATCCTTCCACATTTCCCAACATTTTGGGTGCATATTTTCCATCCATTCTATTGCGTTTTCTGCAGGTGCAATAAGTTCTGATGAAACCGTATCAATCAAAAGTTTAATGTTGTTCAGAGCAGCATCATTTTCGGCTTTCATTTCTAAAACGCCAAAATACTCGTGATTAGATTTTTGAGTAATTTCTCCAAACCACTCATACAAGCCTAAACTGGTTTCATCGCCAAAGAAAAAATGTTGATTTGAATCAAAATCATATTTTATTTTAGCAGCATCTGCAATGAGTTTTAAGCTATCTCCTTTTTGAATATTAACAGCCCAACTACTGCCAATACCTTTTCTATTTAAAAAGAAAATGATTTTGCAGGTTTCTGTTTCCATATCAAAATCGGCTAGAGTATAATGTCGGTATTCGTTAGAATTTATACGGATTAGCACTTCGTTTCCTGGCACGAAATCGGCATTAAGGAAATCGCCTTTAAATGTAACACACTTTAAATTGCCGCTAAGCATTTCTGTTTCTACTACATCAACAGCATATATTTTATTACTGATGATTTTTTCCATCGTATTGGCGAACCAAGAAGGTAATTTCGGCATCGTATTATTTTGTTTAGTAACTTTAGCCAAAAGTAGTTGTCTTATGTTTTTTGTGTTTTACACGAAAAGGATAAAAATTTATACTAAAAGGATTTTATGGCCTTAAGCGTTTACGATAAATCGAACAAGGAATACGTTGTTGGACACAGCATAGATAACTTTATGATTAACCAGCCGCTTGTAACCGAGCGTAGGGAAAAATTCAGCTTCCCTTTTGGCGATGCAGAGTTGGTACAGATTGGTTTTTCGGGGATTTTTATTGTGTATGGCGATGTAATGGTTCGTGAAAATCGGCTTCGTATTAAATCTTTTGATGAAAATGAATTGGTTGAGCTTCATTTTTCGATTTATGGCGGTGGAATTATAGAGAACTTTTTGACCAAAAGAAGGATTGCAATTAAGCCTAACCACCACAATATTATTTACACACCAGATTTTGATGGTACGGCAGAATTTCCAATAGATCAAAAATTGAAATTTTTTGAAGTTCATTTTGACCGAGAACGCTTTATTGACTTAACCAAAGACAGCAGCGTTTTGCTTAGAAGGTTTGCAGATAAGATTATGAATAACAAATCTGTAGAAATATCGCAAACCGATTTACCCATAAGTTTAGCCATGCACAGTTGCATTAACGACATTATGAACTGCCACTTTACTGGCGGTTTAAAATTATTGTTTCTACAATCGAAATGCGTTGAATTACTGGCTTTACAGGCACAGGCATTTGAATTGGCTGATAAGAAAACAGCAGCCCCTAAATTGAAATCGGCTTATGATAAAGAAAGGATTCACTATGCCAGAGAATACTTATTAGCGCATGTAAATAACCCGCCATCATTAACCCAACTTGCAAAGGTTGCTGGTATTAATGAGTTTAAGTTAAAAGAAGGCTTCAAAGAAACCTTTCAAAATACAGTTTTCGGCTATTTAAGCGATTACAAACTGATGAAAGCTAAAGAACTTTTAACCAATGGTGAAATGGATATTAAAAATATTTCAGACGAGTTGGGCTATTCTTCAGTTCAACATTTTAGCAATGCTTTTCGCAAAAAATTTGGCATAAGCCCTGGCAAAGCCAGATAAACCTTTAATGGTTTTATGCTTTATGAGCTAACTTTGTTTATAAACCCGATTGAGTGGAAATACTTTTTTGGTGCCCGAATTTCGTTAAAAAACTACTATTTTCTCTAAAAAAGATTGTAATGAAAGCGGGGCTGAAAACCGCCAAGAATTACACCTCCGTTCGTTTTCAAATATTATATTTTTTTGTGCTTTTTCTTTAAATCGAGATAATCTACATAGTAAAGCACCTTAACCGAAAGGCTATTATTTTGTGGGGAAGCTAAAATTCCACTTAGGTTTTTGTTATAGCGCTGGGTATAAAAAGTATCGTAAGTTTCGGCTGCATCTTTGTAGGATAGGGAAAGTGTACTACCTGGTGCGAATTGCCAGGTGTAAACAAAATCGATATTGAAAACATTGTAGTTTCTATCGGTTCCAGTTAGTGCTGGGCCCTGGTAATCGGTTAAATTTCCGTCGGGCTTAAGCAAATAAAATTCCTTATTTCGTCTATCGCTCCAGTAATGTCTTAACACAACAGTTAAACCCATTAAGTTTGTAAAAGTATATTTTGCATCGAAAGAGTTTTCAACTGTTCTTCGATCGTATTTAGAGAATATAGCCTGATTGCCTTGCGCTGTTACCCAATTAACATAATTGTAATTTGGATTGAAATTTAAATCTAAACCAAAAGCTATTTTATCGTTTAAACGGAAATTTTGAAATAGATAGAAATTATATGATTTTCCTTTAAACAATTGTTGTTCGCGATAACGAACATTACCCCCAAAATTGTAAGCCTTTGCACGATTTGGATTAATGTATAAACCAATTGTAAAGTTTTCTGGCGCCTTATAAATCTGACCATTTCTAGCCTCGTAAAAGTCGTTAGCTTTGGCATCATAATTTAAATCGATTTCTGCCGACCATAAATTTTTAAATCGAACGTAAGAACCACCTTCTAAGCCGAAACTTTGATAATCGCCAGGCGCTGCTCTTCGAGAATATGAAGTATTAAACCAATTTTGCCACTCGTTATACCATTTACTTGGTTTGTAAATGTTGTAGCCGAAACCAATACGCTGATCTAAAAAGTTGTTATTGGTGAAAAAACCCATATCCGAGGGATCAAATTTATCATCGGCATAAACTTGATTATAACTCCAGGTAAAATTGCCACTTTGCTTTCCTAATCGTAAGGTATAACTGTAGCCTGTACTGGTTTCATTGCCACGTAAATAGCTCATTTTACCTCCGCCGTTAACAAAATATTTATTGCCTTTATTGTTTAAATTGAAAAGTAAGGCACTTACGTTTGCATCATAAGCACTGCCTTGCCTTAAAACGTTGGTATTAATAAATGTTGCTGAGCTATTGTTTTTTAACGATTGATCGAAAACTAAAATATTGTAATTGGTTAAGGGTTGGGTTTCAACCTCACGGAGGTTTCCATTGGCATCTTCAACCTCGGTTTGCATACTATTGGTAATTGCATTAAAAATACCAATTCCTAAACCTTTTGCAGTACGCCCAGAAATTTTAGTTGCATTTAAAACCTTAGCCTCCGTTTGATCCTTAATTATTTTATCGCCGCTGTTTATTTGACTATAATCTGAATATGCTGGAATAGAACCGATTCGTTTCGAGTAAAATAAATCGCCTTTGTTAAAAAGCTCTGTTCCTTCGGTAAAAAACTGGCGATTTTCGTTAAACTTAACTTCAAATGGTGTAAGATTCAAAATTCTGTTATCAGATTGTACCTGACCAAAATCGGGTACCAGAGTCATATCCAAGGTAAAACTGTTGTTTATACCATATTTCACATCCATGCCACCATTAAATCTCGAAGTGGTGTTTTTTACTCCTGGAATATTTGCTGGATAATGATTTACATAAGCCGAAATGTAAGGAGAAAATGAAAGACGAAGGGGCGGTTTAATATCCTTAACGCCCATCCAAAGGCCTTCCTGGTTAATAAAACCGTTAACCGTTGGATTTACAAAGTTCCAGAAAGTTTGTGTATTTGAACGTTGGATTCTTCTGCTAAAGTTTAAGCCCCAGTTTTGAACATCTTTACCAGAAAAACGCAAAGCTGAATAGGGAATTTTCATTTCGCATGTCCAGCCTAAATCGTCTATTTTAACTGCACTTTCCCAAACTGCGTTCCAATTTGGGTCCTCATCACCAACTTGCGAATATTTTGCATCAAACTGAACACCTGCAGCAGTTACAAAGAAACCGTTACCATTCATTTTATCGTAAAAAGGATCAACAATAATTGATATGAAATCGGCATTACCGATGTTATCCCGAGAAACTAATTCATGAGAAACACTATCCTTATTATCGTACATTCTTGCATAAACGTAAATGGCAACATCATCATAAATCACCTTCATTTCAGTGCGTTTATCCTTTCCCTCTACCCGACCAGGCACTGGTCTGATTTCGAAAAAATCGGTTGCAATGGGTACATTTACCCAACAAGCATCGTCTAAAATACCATCAATTTTTGGTGTCGCAGCAGTTCTCACCGCAGATAGTTGTTTCTGTTTTGCAGGGTCTTGCGCCTGAAGATAGGTGTAACAAAACAGGCTCAACAAGAGTAGATAGAATTTCATTTGGATGGCTTAGTTAACCATAAGACTAGTTGTTATTGGAAATGTTGCACCGAACTGAAAATTTAGTTTAACATAATTGTAAGTTTTGGCTTTGACTTGCAAAGATTTACAAGCAAAATTTGATACATTTGCCCTTTATTAAAAACAAGTAGCTTTTGCTTTAGGGCAACAGGCTTTTAGCTTATAAAAAGATGTTTGATAATTTACAGGACAAGCTAGACAGAGCATTTAAAGTATTAAAAGGACAAGGCAGTATTACGGAAATCAACGTGGCAGAAACCATGAAAGAGATTCGTAAAGCACTATTAGATGCCGATGTTAACTATAAAACCGCCAAAGCATTTACCGATGATGTAAGGCAAAAAGCATTAGGACAAAACGTATTAACTGCGGTTTCTCCTGGTCAGTTGCTTACCAAAATAATGAACGATGAGCTTGCTGCCTTAATGGGGGGTGAAGTTACTGAGTTAGAAACCAAAGCCAATCCGACTATTATTTTAATTGCAGGCTTAAACGGTGCGGGTAAAACAACCTTCGCAGGTAAGTTGGCTTTGCACTTAAAAGGTAAGGGCAAAAAACCTTTATTGGTAGCTGGCGATATGTACCGCCCTGCAGCTGTAGATCAGTTGGAGGTTTTAGGAACTTCAGTTGGTGTTTCAGTTTATGCAAACCGCGATTCTAAAGATCCAGTTGGTATAGCCTTAGAAGGTATTGCTCATGGTAAAGAAAACGGAAATAACGTAATTATTATCGATACAGCTGGTCGCTTAGCGATCGACGAATCTTTAATGAACGAAATTTCTGAAGTTAAAGCCAAAACACAACCGCACGAAATTTTATTTGTGGTCGATTCAATGACTGGTCAGGATGCTGTGAATACTGCAAAAGTATTTAACGACAGATTAGACTTTACTGGTGTTGTTTTAACCAAATTAGATGGTGATACACGTGGTGGTGCTGCACTTTCAATTAAATCGGTCGTAAACAAACCGATTAAATTTATAGGTACAGGCGAGAAAATGGAAGCACTTGATGTGTTTTATCCTGATCGTATGGCATCGCGTATTTTAGGTATGGGTGATGTGGTTTCGCTTGTTGAACGGGCTCAGATGCAGTTCGATGAGAAAGAAGCGGCAGAATTACAGAAAAAAATTCGCAAAAATAAATTCGATTTCAACGATTTCTATAACCAGATTCAACAAATTAAGAAGATGGGTAATATGAAAGATTTGATGGGCATGATTCCTGGCGTTGGCAAAATGATGAAAAATGTAGATATCGAAGATGATGCATTTAAATCAATCGAAGCAATTATCCAATCGATGACACCATTTGAAAAGGAAAATCCAGATAGCATTCAGCAAAGCCGTCGTTTACGTATTGCAAAAGGTTCGGGCCGAAAAATAGAAGAGGTAACCAAACTAATTAAGCAATTTGAAGATATGCGCAAAATGATGAAGCAGTTCTCAAATCCTGCTGCTGCTGCCGCAATGATGAAAAATATGCCTAAAATGCCATTTGGAAGATAGCTAATAAGCTAAAAGTTGAAAGAATAAATTTAAAAAGCATATTGCAGATATTCAGATCCCAATCAGAAATGGTTGGGATTTTTTTTTGGAAATGATTGTTTGGTTTCGTTTGCAACATCAGTCCTGCTTTTCCTCCAATCATTTTTACCTATTATGCAAAATGAAGGCTACTGCGAACAAAAAAAGTATTTTCGTTCAATCGGGTTTAATTAACGCAAAACAGCAAATTAACTCGGCTTTCAAATGTTTATTACTTAAAAACCGTGGGCTTTAACTGAAAAAACCTCTGTATAAAAGAAATGCCTTTGGGAACCACTCCAAAGGCATAATCAACCTAAACCTCAAACTAAACTATGAAAAATCTTTTGCCTTTTCAGGCTATATGTTAAAATCTGCAGAAGCAGAAATATTATCAGTTACTTGAAGAGATAAAATTAAATAATTGTCTCTCTTTTTGGTGGTGCAAAGGTAATAACTATTTTTCAATTACAAAATATTTATTTAAAAATATTTTTATAATACAAAATGATGACAATTAGTGTGTTTAATACTCGAAGAGAAAGCACCTTAAACTACTTATAATCAGAAATTTGAATATATTCCGTACAAAAGTCATATTCCTGAATTTGATTAGAACCTATTATAGTTAATCTATCTTTTGCAAAATTTTCTATTAACTCTCTGTACCAACTTATACCCTGAACGTCTAAATTGCTGGTAGGTTCATCTAAAAATAATATAGGTGTATCTGCACAGCAAGCTAAAGCTAGTTTTGTTCTTTGCTTCATTCCAGAGGAAAAATACTTAATTTCCTTGTTAGCCGATTTTTCTAAACCTAAAATTGAAATTAGCTTTTTAGCATCAACATCCTTAGCTATTTTTTTGAATTTGAAATGAAAATTGATAATCTCCTTCAAGGTAAATGTTTCTACCAATTCCAAATAAGGAGCTGCAAGACTTATATATTGATAAATATCTTCAACAGGAATGTCTTTAATATCGGAAAAAGAAATTTCCCCTTCAGATGGAGATAAGCTGCCTGTTAAAACGCTCAATAATGTCGATTTGCCCGAGCCGTTCGGCCCAAGTATAGCGTAACTATTACCTAAAGTAAATTCTTTGCTCAGGCTTCTAAAAATCCATTCTTTGTTAAAACGGCGACCAACATTACTTAAGGTTATCTTCATTGTCTTAGTTTCAATGCGAATATCAAGATTTGACAAGAGCCTTTAACATACAAACACTATTATCTATTCCGATATATTGCCCATAATTAGGTGTAATATGATAACCAACTTTTTGATAAAGTGCAATCGCCTCGGGTTGCTTTTTTCCAGTTTCTAAAACGCACTCCGAAAAACCAAGTTCAGCTGCCCAATTTTCTAGCTCTGTTAAAATTTTAATGGCGATACCCTTTTTTCTGCTTTGAGGATGAACAAACATCCGTTTTACTTCAGCAGCGGTATCTGAGAATGGCTTTATAGCACCACAGCCTACGGGAATATTATTGCAAAAGGCAACAACCACTTCTTTTATTGCATCAACTTTATTAAACTGCGCATAAAAGGCGTGCTCTTCACCATCTCTAATCGCTAAATCTTTATCCAACAAAGTAACCAATTCTCTAAAATTGGCATGATCTGAATTGGTTCTGATTAGCGTTATATCATCCATGAATGTTTTGCTTTTAGCTTTGGTTTTTCCGCTTAACTTCCCATTCCAAAACCTTTCATCACACCTCGGTTAGAGTTACGAATGAAATCTACAATCTCATCGCGAATCTCAGTAGGTTTGAATTCAGCTTCGATCATATCCAAGGCTTTGGTTACGTTATTGTGTTTTACAAAAAGTACACGATAAATTTCCTGAATTTCGTCAATTTGCTCGTTGGTAAAACCTCTTCTACGCAAACCAACAGAATTTATCCCCGCATAAGAAAGTGGCTCACGGGCAGCCTTAACATAAGGCGGAACGTCTTTACGAACTAATGAACCACCAGTTACAAAAGCATAAGAACCAACCTTAACAAATTGATGAATAGCCACCAATCCTGCTAAAACTACATTGTTTCCAATTGTAATGTGCCCTGCTAAAGTTGTGCTATTCGAGAAAATACAATTATCTCCAACTTCACAATCGTGCGCAATATGCGAATACGCTTGAATTAAGCAATTGCTTCCAATTACTGTTTTCCATTTATCTTTAGTTCCGCGGTTTATGGTAACACATTCGCGAATGGTGGTATTGTCGCCAATTTCTGCAGTTGTTACTTCTCCTGCAAATTTTAAATCCTGAGGTTCGCCAGAAATAACGGCTCCAGGAAAAATACGGCAGTTTTTACCAATTCGTGCACCATCCATAATGGTTACGTTCGAACCAATCCAAGTTCCTTCGCCAATAACAACATCTTTATGTATTACAACAAATGGTTCGATTACTACGTTTTCGGCAATTTTTGCCTGGGGATGTATGTATGCTAAAGGTTGTATCATTTATTGAGCAGGTTCTGTTTGTTTAATTTTAGAAATTTGAGCCATCATTTCAGCCTCAACTACGATTTTTTCGCCGACCATACCAACACCTTTCATTTGGGCAATGCCTCTTCTAATTGGCTCAAGTAAATCGCAACGGAAAACAATTGTATCGCCAGGAAGCACTTGTGCTCTGAAACGAACATTATCTATTTTTAAGAAATAAGTTAAATAATTCCTCGGATCTGGTACGGTACTTAATACTAAAATACCACCAACCTGCGCCATAGCTTCAATCTGGATTACTCCAGGAAAAACTGGTGCCCCAGGAAAATGTCCTTTAAAAAACTCTTCATTCATGGTTACGTTTTTAACGCCCACAACGTGGTTTTTAGACAATTCAAGTATCTTATCTACAAATAGAAAAGGTTGGCGATGTGGCAATATGTCCATAATCTGAACAATATCATATAATGGCTTAGCGCTTGGATCGTACACCTTTTGGATTTTTTTATTTTTTTCTTTTTTAATAGCTGCTTTTATTTTTTTAGCAAAAGCAACGTTCGCTGCATGGCCTGGACGGGCAGCCATGATATGGCCTTTCAAATGCATACCTACCAAAGCTAAATCGCCAATCATATCTAATAATTTATGACGGGCAGGTTCATTTTGGTAACGAAGCTCCATGTTATTCAGGATTCCCTGAGGTGCAACATCTATATCTTTTCGGTTAAAAAGCTTCGCCAAATGATTTAATTCATCTTTGGTTACTTCTTTATCAACAATTACGATGGCATTATTTAAATCACCACCTTTGATTAAGTTGTGTTGCAACTGATATTCTAATTCGTGTAAGAAACAGAAAGTTCTGCACGAAGCAATTTCTTTTTTAAACTCTGCAATGGTATTAATTCCAGCATGCTGGCTTCCTAAAACTGGAGAATTATAATCAATCATACAAGTAAAACGATAGTCATCCAAAGGCATGGCTACGATTTCAACTTTTCGATCAGCTTCTGTATAGGTAATGTTATGGGGAATAGTAAAATATTCGCGATCAGCATTTTGCTCTATAGTACCAGCTTCTTCTAATAAATCAATAAACTGAATGGAGCTACCATCCATAATAGGAGTTTCAGGACCATCAAGCTTAATTAAAACGTTATCTAAGTCCATACCAACTAAAGATGCCATAACATGCTCTACAGTGCTTACGCTTGCTCCATTTTGAGTAATAGTAGTCCCTCTAGAAGTATCCGTTACGTTATCTGCATCAGCATCGATAATTGGTTGTCCATCTAAATCAATGCGTTGAAATTTAAACCCGTGATTTTCTGGTGCAGGGCAAAAAGTTAAGGTAACATTAGCTCCAGTGTGTAAACCCACGCCTGAGGCTGATATTTCTTTGTTAATCGTTCTTTGTCTAACGTTCATTGTTTATTGTATTCTTTTCCAGTTCTGATGTAAGTCTTTTCAATTCTTCTTCGAGTACGTTAATTCTTTTTTCTACATCTGGAAGATGTTTAAAAATTACAGAAGCACGCATCCAGTTACGCAAAGGTTGTGCAGGACTACCGTGCCATTGTTTATTTTCTTCAGTAATATTAAAGTTAATGCCAGCTTGAGCCCCAATTTGGGTTCCTTTTGCTAGTGTTAAATGACCAGCAATACCTACCTGTCCTCCAATAACGCTATTTGGCCCTATTTTAGTACTACCAGAAACGCCTGATTGTGCTGCTAGAACGGTATTTTCGCCAATTTCAGCATTATGAGCAATTTGAATCAGATTATCAATTTTTGCTCCTTTTTTTATAATCGTTGAGCCCATTGTAGCTCTATCAACCGTTGTGTTTGCACCAATTTCTACATCGCTTTCAATAATAACATTACCAATTTGAGGTATTTTATTATAAGTTCCGTCTTTCTGGGGTGCAAATCCAAAACCATCGCTCCCAATAACCGTATTAGAATGAATAATTACTCTATCGCCGATAATTGAATTGTGATAAATTTTTACACCTGGAAAAAAAGTACAATTCTGTCCTATTTTAGAGTTAGCACCAATGTAGGTTTGCGTAGTAACTTTTGTACCTGCAGCTATTTCAACATTTTCGGCTACATAAGCAAAAGCACCGATAAAAACGCCTTTTCCTATTTTTGCAGTGGGGTGTACATAAGCTAATTTATCAATACCAGCTTCTTGCTCCTGAGCATTTACAGCTTCATTATACTTATCTAATAAAATAGTAAATGAACTATAAGGATTCTCAACACGAACCAAAGTGCTGGTATAATCTTGCGTAGGATTAAAGTCTTTTGAAACGATAACCACCGAAGCCTTAGTAGAATACAAAAAGTTTTCGTACTTAGGGTTGGAAAGAAAAGACAACGAGCCTTCCTTACCATCTTCTATTTTAGAGAGTTCAGTTACGGCTACATCAGGGTTACCATCTATGGAACCGTTTAAAAACTCGCTTATCTGCTTGGCAGTAAATTGCATCGTACAAAGGTAAATGTTAAATTGATATGAACAAAAAAACCTGTAAGGGTTAAACCGTGTATATTCTACACAATAATAAGAGTTAAAACGGCTCTAAAAGTTAATTATTTTGTTAAATAAACTTAAATACCACGAGGGTAACAAAGGATATATTTTTCTACAGTTTTTTGCAGCGACTCTAGATTGGATAAATCCGATGCTTTTGCAATATCAACAATATCGTTATTTTTCATTAAAATTTTAATATTCCCAACACCTGCATTGTATGCCCTATTTTTTATCGAATCGGTAAAAACAAAGTAATTTGCTTCTTCGGGCTTTATACCCAACAAATCAACAGCTGCATTTTGTAAAAACGAAAGTCGATCTACATCAACGATTTCATTACTCATTTCTACCTTATACAAATTACGGGAGGTTAACATTTTGCAAAGCGTTGATAAAATTTTATCAGGATGTTTTACCCAAACCTTAACGGCAGCGTAAATATCCTGATCATCGAGATTTGTAAAATGTTCTAAATTTTCTTGTTGTTCGAAGAAATTTTCTTCGTTAATATCGTTTTTAAGGAAATAATTTAAAGATGGTGCGGCAAATAAATCTTCGCCTTCGGCAGATAACTGTTTGGCTCGCTCTAAAAGTTTAACCAAAATCATTTCACCAGAAATAACCGTTTTGTGCAAGTAAACCTGCCAGTACATTAACCTGCGGGCAATTAAAAATTTCTCGATAGAATAGATCCCTTTTTCTTCGATAACCAAATCATCATCGTAAACATTAAACATTTTAATGATTCGATCGAAACTGATTACACCCTCGCTTACTCCAGTAAAAAAGCTGTCGCGATTCAAATAATCCATCCGATCTAAATCGAGCTGACCTGAAATTAACTGGTGCAGAAATTTTTTAGGATATGTGCCATTAAAAATTTCTATTGCATGGGTTAATTTACCATCAAAATGCTGGTTTAACTCCTGCATCAGCTTTGCTGAAATATCTTCGTGTTTAATTCCAGTAACTAAAGAATGTTCTAGTGCATGAGAAAACGGACCATGACCAATATCGTGTAATAAAATAGCCAGTATGGCCGATTCTTCTTCACCATCGGTAATTGTATGCCCTTTACTTTTTAATAAGCTAATGGCTAAGCTCATTAAATGCATTGCCCCCAAAGCATGGTGAAAACGAGTATGTAATGCGCCAGGATAAACCAAATGTGTCATCCCAAGTTGCTTAATGTATCGCAAACGCTGAAAATACGGATGAGAAATTACATCGTAAACTAATTCTGTGGGGATACTTATAAATCCGTAAACCGGATCATTTATTATTTTCTTCTTATTCAATCGTTAAAAATAGTTAAATAGATAGATACGGTACAAAAATTGCTATTTTTATTTATAGTTTGATTTAACTGCAAAAATATAAGAGCAGTACTTACCCTATTTTTACAAAAACATGCAAGAAACTAAAATATTGTGGGCCGATGATGAAATCGACTTGCTAAAACCTCATATATTACTACTAAACGACAAAGGGTATAATGTTACTACTTTTACCAACGGGAATGATGCATTGGAAGCTTTTGGCAAAAGCCATTTCGACTTGGTATTCTTAGACGAGAATATGCCCGGAATGAGTGGAATTGAAACACTTTCGGCCATCAAGAATTTAAATCCTGATGTTCCTGTTGTTCTGATAACAAAAAGTGAGGAAGAAAATTTAATGGAAGACGCGATCGGTAGTAAAATCGACGATTATTTGATTAAACCAGTAAACCCTAAGCAAGTATTGTTAACCATTAAAAAGCTAATTGATAAAAAGCTTTTGGTTAATGAAAAAACATCAATGGCCTATCAACAAGATTTTCGTCGTTTAGGCATGACGCTTGGCGATCGCTTAAATTACGAGGAATGGATTGATGTTTATAAAAAAATCATTTTCTGGGAATTAGAATTAGAGAAACTTGATGACCCTCAAATGCATGAAATTTTAACCATGCAAAAGCAGGAAGCCAATACGCAGTTTTCTAAATTTATAGAAGAACATTATTTAGGCTGGATTAAGGATAAAGATAAAGCACCTTTGCTTTCGAATGAGTTATTAAAGAAAAAAGCGTTTCCGCATATAAACGATACCACACCCGTATTTTTTATTCTGATTGATAACCTGCGTTACGATCAGTGGAAAATTATCAACCCTTTAATTTCTGAATATTTTAGAATTGATGAGGAAGATATGTACAGCAGTATTTTACCAACCGCAACACAATATGCCCGTAACGCAATATTCTCTGGCTTAATGCCGTTGGAGATGGAAAAACGTTTCCCACAGTTGTGGCAAAATGACGATGATGAAGGTGGCAAAAACATGCATGAGGAAGCTTTTTTAGCCGATAACATTAAACGTAATTTACGCAAAGACTGCAAGTTCAGTTACAATAAAATTTTAACTTTCGAGCAAGGAAAAGATTTAGTAGAACAAACTAATAACCTACTAAATAACGATTTCAATGCCATTGTTTTCAACTTTGTAGATATGTTGAGTCATGCAAAAACTGATATGCAAATGATTCGCGAATTGGCAAATGACGACGCCGCTTATCGTTCGTTAACGTTATCTTGGTTTGAGCACTCTCCTTTGTTCGATTTGCTGAAAAAAATATCTCAAAAGCAGGTTAAAGTAATTATTACAACCGACCATGGAACGATTCGTGTAAAAAAACCAGTTAAAGTTATTGGCGATAGAAGCACAAACACAAACTTGAGATACAAACAAGGCAGAAATTTAAATTTCAATGCCAAAGAGGTTTTCTTAATTAAAAATCCTCATGATGCTTTATTACCAAAAATTAACATCAGCAGCAGTTATATTTTTGCAAGAGAGGATAGCTATTTTGTTTACCCGAATAACTACAATCAATTTGTAAATTATTACAATGAAACTTTCCAACATGGAGGAATTTCGTTAGAGGAAATGATTATTCCCGTGGTAACTTATTCACCGAGATAAATATTAATTTTCCATTACTTCGATTGCTGCGAAGCGAAATGGAGAAATCTTTATAACTTAAAATCAGAGGCAAAAGCGATGCAATTATGTATTACTTTTGCCTTTATTATTTTATAAGCAATGAAAATAAAAGTAAACAGCTTAGCCGATTTACCCAATGTTGCCGATAAGCTTTTGGCATTTGCAGGTAACGAGAAAATTTTCCTTTTTAATGGAGAAATGGGCGCTGGCAAAACAACATTTATTAAAACATTTTGCAAAGCATTAGGTATTGAAGATGCGGTTTCGAGTCCAACTTATTCCATCGTAAATGAATATGAAAGCCCCCAAGGTGCTGTATACCATTTCGATTTCTACAGAATAAAAGACATTCAGGAAGCTTACGATTTAGGCTACGAAGAATATTTTTACGGCGGCGGAACCTGTCTTATTGAATGGCCCGAAAGGATTGAAGAGTTATTACCCGAAAAATATATAAAAGTAGAGATATCGATAATTGATGAAAGTGAAAGAATTTTTGAGTTTAGCACAGTAGTTAAATCTTGATAACACAATTTAAAACCCGTGCTTGATTTTATTCAGAAAACGAATATGCAGTAATTCTTTGCAACTTAAGTCCCGCATCGGCAAGTAGAAGAAACCCATCCGAAAGCAAATTACTTGCCAATTAGCCCCGACAAACACGAAAATACTTTTGGTTTTAAAAATCGTTTCAAACCTCGTAACTTAAAAAAACTAGAGCAATATTGTAGAAAGTAGTGCCGTTAACCAAAAGATTGCAGTCTTGGCGGGAACCAGTTTACAAAAGCACCACAGACTTTGCGCTACAAAATAAAAAGAATTAAAATAAAATAGATGTTGTAATTTCTTCAGGTTCTTTACATTTAGTTATCAGTATTTTAACAGATTTTCCGTACCTTCATCAACCTAAAATCAAAATATTTTATAATACATCATGGCTACAGGATTACGCGAAGGAATGGCCGATATAGCTCGTCAAGGTTTATTACAAACACAAGAAGCGACGCTGGAAACCAGAAACAGAAAGAATAATCTAAATATTGGCATCCCCAAAGAAATCTCTTTTCAAGAAAATCGAATTGCTTTAACCCCACTATCTGTGGCGCTTTTAGTTAATAACGGGCATAGGGTAATTTTAGAAAGCGGAGCTGGCATTGCTGCTAATTTTTCAGATAATGAATATGCCGAACAGGGCGCAAAAATTACCCACGATAAAAAAGAAGTTTTCGACTGCGATATTCTTGTTAAAATAGCACCGCCAATGCTCGAAGAAATTGCAATGATGCATAAAGGCCAAACCTTAATATCATCTTTGCAAACGGGCACTTTAAAGCAAGAATATCTTAAAGCATTAATGCAAAAAAAGATTAATGCATTATGTTTTGAAAACTTGCGTGATGAAGGTAATGTGCTGAGTGTGGTAAGGGCAATGAGCGAAATTGTTGGTTCTACCTCTATATTGATTGCTGCCGAATATTTAAGCAATGTTACCGGTGGAAAAGGTTTAATGCTTGGCGGTTTTACTGGCGTACCACCTACAGAAATTGTAATTTTAGGTGCAGGGACTGTTGGAGAATATGCCGCAAGAACAGCGCTAGCTTTAGGTGCCGAAGTAAAAGTTTTCGATAGTTCTATTTATCGTTTGCGCCGCCTTCAAAATAACTTAGGTAACAGCCGTGTTTTTACTTCGGTTATGCAACCAATTGTTTTAAACAAGGCAATTGTAACCTGCGATGTAGTAATAGGTGCCATTCGTGCAAGCCATGGCCGCAGCCCATGTATTGTTATGGAAGAAACGGTTGCCAAAATGAAACCACATTCGGTAGTTATCGATGTAAGCATTGACCAAGGTGGTTGTTTTGAAACGTCTGAAGTAACCAACCATACCAATCCCGTTTTTAGGAAGTACGATGTAATTCATTATTGTGTTCCGAACATTGCATCTCGGGTTCCCAGAACAGCGTCGTATGCATTAACAAATATCTTTGCTCCTATTTTGCTCGATATTGGCGAATATGGCGGCTTAATGAATATGGTTTGGAACAATCCAGGCATTCGCGAAGCGTTATATATTTACCAGGGAAACGTAACCAATAAAGATTTGGCAGATATGTTTAGTTTACCTTTTAAGGATTTAGAATTACTCGTTGTTTCAAATCAGTAATCTCATTTTTAGTTCTTGCGATTTAGCCAGTGTAGTATGAAATTAAACTTCTTTATTCTTCTTTTATTTGCCTCCTTTTTTGCTCTGGCTCAAACTAAGCCTCTAAAGCCACAAAAACTCGTTGTTGTAAATTCTTATAATCAGTATCTGGCTTCGATTAAACTTAACCCAAACAACGAACTTGTTGAGATTAAAAAAGCCATTCCAAATATCAAACTAGATATTAGATACGCAACAAAAAACAATTTCATGCAGCAGGTTATGTACAAACAAGCACGAGCTTTTGCCCGTAAACCAGTTGTCGAATCCCTTAAGAAAGTACAGTTAGCATTAAATAAAAAAGGCTTAGGTTTGAAAATTTTTGATGGTTATCGCCCTTATACAATTACGGTAGCATTTTATAAAAAAGCGAGCGATAAAAGCTTTGTAGCAAACCCTGCAAAAGGATCAAAACATAATCGAGGTTGCGCAATCGATTTAACCGTTATCAATTTAAAAACGGGTAAAGAACTGGAAATGGCAACGCCTTACGATAGCTTTTCGAAAGCCGCAGCAGCTAATTACGAACCAGTGTCAGACGTGGTTCGAAAAAATCGGGAATACTTGATTTCGATAATGAAGAAGAACAAATTAAATGTGCTCGAAAATGAATGGTGGCATTACGATTTCCAAGGCTGGCAGAATTATGACCTAATGGATATTCCTTTTGAAAAGCTTTAGCTGATTAACGATTAATTCCTTCCCCTGCCTAGCTAAAGTTAATGCTACAAATGATGCGGAACACCATACTGACTCATCTTTACCTTTGCTTTATCGCCTTTAACATTTAAACGAAAAATGAAGTCATAATCATCATCGGTTAACTCTTCTCTTGGGCGCTTTCCGCCAAAAGCTTCAATAATCTCCAGAACGGTATTTGAATGACCAGCTATAATAATTTTCTTACCCAAATAATCGGCTTTAACCTTCTCTACCAGAGATTTAATGTCTGTGTAATCAATAACTTTCGGAATTACGAGCGAATCTAAAGTTTGACGAGTTCTTTTATATGGTGTACTGAAAGCAACATCAAGTTTTTCTTTTTTTAAATAAATAGCCAAATCTCTTGCTCTAGTTTTTCCTTCTTCTGATAAATCTGGATTTTTCTCTTGAGGATTCGATTTATCTTTTTCTGCATGGCGAACAACCCAAATCTCGGTCGTTTGTGCCTGTGCATTTATAAGACATAGAAATGATAACGATATAAGGAAAAAAAACTTTTTCATTGCTTTTGATTTTGGTTATAAATATTGAAAAAATTATCGGCTTGAAGAAATATGTATAATTGAAAAAACCGATACTGCATTACCACAGTATCGGTTAGAAAAGTTATAGATTAAAAATTAATAGCCTTGATTCTGCCATCCAGTTTTATTGTTTACGTTATCAATTTCCATTTGCGGAACTGGATAAATACTTCTAAAAGCAGGAATGCCAGGAAATACGGTTGCCATTTGCGTAGTTCGAACAATATCAAACCAACGGTCTGCTTCTAAGGCAAGTTCTAAACGTCTTTCTAAATAAACCGCGTTTCTAAAATCGGCCTGAGTTAGCAAGGTTGCCGCTGTCTTATTTGTAGCATTTGCATTTGTCCGTATAGCATTTAAAGCTTTAAAAGCTTCTGCATTGCCATAAGCAACCTCATTTAAAGCCTCCGCATACATTAATAAAACATCAGCACAACGAAGTATTGGAAAATCTCCACTAATTTCTGTTGAGTTAGAAACTGCGCTGTTAAATTTACCTGGGCGAATGCCCGTACCTGTTGGCGCAACTAAAGCTCTGCGATTATCGCCAGTTTCAAATAAAGCCTGAGGAATTGTTATTGTATTTGTGTTATTGTTATTTCTATAACGGTTATCTTGATTAACAGCTTCTTTTACCCCTCCATTTAAGTACAAAACAGCAAAAATAATATCCTTACTTGTTTTTAGTCCACTTGGAAAAGTTGTAGTTTGTGGCACAACAGAAAGATTAGTTCCTGCATAAATTGCAGTTGCAATTGGCTGCAAAGTTGATACAACAAGATCATATTTCTTTTGATACAAATAAACCTTCGCCAATAAAGCTGATGCGGCATAGCTTGTTGCTTTACCGCGTTGTGCATCTGGCCATGTTGTTGGTAATTTCGTTGCTGCATCAGTTAAATCGTTAATAATTTGCTGATAAACCGCAGTAGAAGTTGCCCTGGTATTTTCTCTGGCTTCGGCCGTTTTCTGAACGGTTAAAACTAAAGGAACATTACCCCACAAACGCGTTAAGTTAAAATAACTTAATGCTCTGATAAATTTCGCTTGCCCAATAATTTGATTTTTAGTTGCATCGGCCATGCTAATTCCAGGTGCACGATCTAAAATAATGTTAGAACGATAAATTGCTTTATAATGTCCTTGCCACGAAGCTGAAAGAATTGCATTGGCGGATGTTTCAGAGAAAACCTCGATAGAGTTACGTACACCAGCGCCAGAACCCGGGTCGTTATCCGTAACATTGTCGCCACGAATTTCACCTAGGGTAAGCATGTTGTTTCCGTACAAACTATCGGTTTGCAGGGCATCGTAACAACTTACCAAACCGCCTTGTAAGCCTTTTTCATCAACATAAAAGGTATTTTCTGTGTAAGAATCAAGTGGTTTTAAATCTAAAAACTTTTTGCAAGAAGTAGCCGTAATGATTAAGCCACATGTTATGATTGGTATGATATATTTTTTCATGGTCTTAATTTTATAAAGTGATGTTTAAACCGATTGAAGTTGTTTTCGCCGTCGGATAAACACCATAATCTTCTCCGTTTGTAGTAGCTGCTGAACGATTTGTAACCTCAGGATTGTAACCTGTATATTTTGTAAAAGTAAATGGATTTTGCATCGAAACATATAATCTAACCTTAGTTAAGGAAAGTTTCTTAATCAAATCCGTTGGAAGAGTATAACCCAATGCAATATTTCGGATTCGCAAATAAGAGCCATCTTCTACATGCCATGTTGAGGTTGTTCCATTACTGCCTTTAGCCACACGGTTTGCTCTTACGTCTTGTCCGCTACCTGGATTACTTTCTGAAACCCATCTATCTAAAGAGCTAATCATGTTATTCATGTTACCTTCCTTATTAGCAAAATATCTACGAGAAAGATTAAGAATTTTGTTTCCATAAACACCCTGCATCGAAACATTTAGATCTATGCCTTTATATTCTGCCGATGTAGCAAAACCGTAAGTGAATTTTGGCAAGTAGTTACCAACGATTTCACGATCCTTAGTTAAATCGATCACGCCGTCACCATCAACATCTTTAAATTTAAAATCGCCTGGTTTAGCCGTATTTAAATCAAAATTACCTTGAGTATCTAAGTAATGAGGATAAGCATTTACCTCTGCCTGGTTTTTGAAAACACCTAAAACAACAGGTAAATAATATGATCCGATTGGTTCGCCAACTCTTGTTAGGAAATAAGCATTGGCAACTGAACCTGTGCTTATAATGTCTGCATTCCCTGGTCCTAATTCTACTACCTTATTTTTGTTTTTAGAGAAGTTACCGCTGGCAGTCCATTTTACAGCGCCAAACTGTTGTGTGGTACCTAAGTTTATATCAACACCTTTATTGTTTACTTTACCAATATTTTTTAATTCAGAAGAGAAGCCTGTAGATAATGGCACAGGAACATTTAGTAATAAATCAGTAGTATTACTGTTGTAGGCATCAACTGATAATGTTAACTGATTGTTCCAGAAAGCAACATCTAAACCAATATTTAATTGTGTTGTTTTTTCCCAGCTTAAATCATCGTTAGGTTGTGCAAAAGGAGCGGCACCGTTAACAACGCCAGGAGTTCCACCCCCAAAAACATAACCATAATTAGTCATGGCCCCTTGAGCCAAATAATTTGGTATATTGAAGTTACCAGTTTGTCCTAAACTTGCTCTAAGTTTTAAATCGGAAATAGCTTTACTGTTTTTCAAAAATTCTTCTTCTGATAATCTCCAACCCACAGAAGCAGATGGGAAGTAACCCCATTTATTATTTGATCCAAATCTAGATGAACCATCTGCCCTTACCGACCCCGTGAATAAGTATTTGCCTTTATAGCTGTATTGCAATCGGGCAATACCAGAGGCCAAAGACCATTGTTGTCTTGTTGATGTTCCGTTGGTAACTAAGCCCGCACTTAAATATTCGATTTGATCGCTAATAAAACCTCTGGTGGCAACAGCATAATTTCCGCTTAAATCATCTTTCTGGTTAGACCAGCCCAATAATGCATTCAGGTTATGATCACCGAATGTTTTAGTGTAATTTAAAGTATGTTCTAATAACCAGTTGGTTTCTTTAATCGTTCTGGAACTCGCTTGAGCATCAGATAATGGATTGCCTGCCGTATTTGATAATGGAATAATCGAAGGACGGAAAGTATCTTCAGCGCTGCTGAAAATATCAACACCTAATTGGAGTTTATATTTCAAATCCTTGATAATTTCTGCCTCAATAAACGTGCTTCCAGTTAATCTGTTTGAGCCTACATCATCCTTTTGCAACATCGCTAAAGCAACAGGATTCCAGGCCTGAGTTTCTCCGTTACCAGTTATTGTAGAACCATTAGGCAAAGTGGTTACCTGACCAGGACTCCAAGAGTTTTGTGCAAAACTATAGCTACCATTTGCATTGTAAACTGGCCAGAGTGGAGAATAATGAAGCGCAGAAGCTACAATACCACCTGTATTTAAGCCGTTTGCATTCCCAGCGTTATAAGCACCGTTGGCATTTAGCCTTTTTTCTTTAATTACTGATGGCGTTATATTTACACCATACCTGAAAATTCCTTTTTTGCCATCTAAATTTAACCGACCACTATAACGTTTAAATCCGCTATTTAAAATGATACCATCTTGATCAAAATATTCTAAAGAAGCATAATATTTCATGGTTTCACTTCCGCCCGAAGCAGAAATTGAATGATTTTGAATTTTTGCTGTTCTGAAAATTTCATCTTGCCAATCTGTATTTGTTAAACCTTGTTGTCCGCTTAAATAAGGCAGAATTTCTGTAGGAATAACGGCACTCGTATTATTTCCAGAATTAACCAAACGCTGCACATTGGTATCGTTAATGCTGTATGCGATTGTTGCCGATCCATTCGCAACATTACGACGATTAATCGCATCCATGGCATCGGCATAAGTATTATTTCTCGATTCAAGCGTCATTTGAGCATACTGATATGCATCCATCATATCAATTTTATGCGCCAAACTTTGCCAGCCCGTGTAACTATTTACGCTGATTGATGCTATACCAGTTTTACCTTGTTTGGTCGTTATCAAAACCACACCATTTGATCCACGAGAACCATAAATTGCAGCTGATGATGCATCTTTTAATACTTCTATGGATGCAATATCATTGGTATTAATTGTGTTGATATTATCATTTGAAATCGGAACGCCATCAATTACATATAAAGGATTTGAACCAGCTGTAATTGTACCAACGCCACGTACCTTAATGGATAATGCACCGCCTGGTGCACCCGATCCTTGCGAAACCTGAACGCCTGCCATTTTACCAACCATTGCTTCTGCAGCATTATTAATTGGTTGATTCTCCAAATCAGAGGCTTTTATACTTGCAATTGCAGTGGTCACATCCTTCTTTTTCTGACTGCCATAACCTACAATTACAACATCTGTTAGTTTAGCCGATTCGGGAGCCAATTGAATTAAAAGTGTTGCCTGCTCTCCTGCTTTTAAAATGTAATTTTCAATTGTTTTGGTTGTGTAACCAATAAATGAAGCGCTAATGTTATAAGGAACGTTTGCTGTTAAGCCAGAGATGGAAAACTTTCCATCTGCATTAACCATAACCCCCTTTTTTTCGTTGGTTTTAGTATTTAGTAAAAGAATAGAAGAACCAATTAATGGCTGGCCCGTTTCATCTTTTACAATCCCCGTTATCTCGGATGTTTGAGCTCGGGCAGTTGCACCAGCTGTTATTAACAGCATGCAAAAGAACAAGTGTTTTGTAAATTTTCTAAACATAGTTATAATTATTAGGTTGTTTTTTTTTGCAAAAAGATTCCTTGTCCGCTATTTTTTAGCAGCTCGTTTATTCAAAATATATTATTGGTTTATTTGGTAATCAGGTAGCCTTCAGTTGTTTTAGTTTGGTTAAGTTTGTTTAATTCGGTTATCTCTTCAAGAATTTTTTCTGCCTTACGATTTAAATCGATTGTACCCGTAAATGAAATTTCATCTAATTCATCAGCGTTATAAATAATTTTAACTTTATAGTGTTCTTGTATTTTATCAAACACCTCTTTTAGCGATGCTTGTTTAAAGTTAAGTTCGTTAAGTTTTGGTAATTCCTTCGCAAGCATAGCTTGATCAACTACTTTAACCTGATGTTTGATGCTGTTGTAAACTAATTCACTTCCTGGCAACAAAATTTTATCGAAAGTTAAAACCGATTTATCAGCACTAATATTTTTAACCCAAACTTTACCCGTATGTAACTCCACCTTTATGAGTTTATCCTGTTCGGTTGCCGTAATGGTAAAAGATGTTCCTAATGCAGTAGTTGATATTCCTTTAGCGTAAACAATAAACGGGTGTTTCTTATCTTTAGTAACCTGAAAAAAGCCCTTACCTTTTAAATAAATTTCACGTTTTGCCTTAACAAAGGGAACGGCATATCTTAATTCCCCTCCTGGATATATTTTTACTGTAGAACCATCTGGCAAAGCCATCGATTGATTGTAACTTGTATAATTCACAATCGATTTCCAGTTAATTGTTTCCTTTTTAACCGCTTTACTCTTTACGAAATCTGGAACTATTTCGGGCTTATTTAACAATAAAAATCCAACGCTAAGCAATACAACAACAACTGCTGCCGCCGATGTAATTTTGAGCCATTTTATTCTTATTGATTTTGCTAAAGTTTGTTTCTTAACCGCTTCAAATATTTCGTCACTCTTCTCGTTTGAAATCAACGCATCATCTGCATCATCCCAATCGTTTTTACTCAAATAATGCTCGGGTAAATCATCTATTTGTTTTAAATAATTTACTACCAAAAGTTTTTCTTCGGGTGTACAAATACCTTTAAAATACCTGCTTAAGAGCTCATCAGATATGTTCATACTACTAATACGATTGGATTTAGGAATAACCCGTAACGGGATTGAAATATTTTTTTTATTTAGCTAATAAATCTAGCAGAAAGATAAATATAGGCAAATAGGCATAGCCATTAAGTTGCTTAATGGCTAAAGAAATGTGTTTTTCTACCGTTCTTGGAGAGATGGAAAGTTTTTCTGCAATTTCTTTGTAAGAATATCCATGAACACGGTTTAAAACGAAAACTTGTTTTCGTGTAGGCGGTAAGCAGTTTAAAACAACTTCTAATTGTTTATTGATATCAAACTGAAGACTTTGTTCAGCTATTTTATCAGCCAAATCTGCGCTATAAATTTTTAGATTTCGTTCATCATTTGCTAGTTTTTTAAAATAATCTAGCAATGTAGTTTTAGCAATTTTAAACAATTGCACATCTAAAGGAAAGTCTTCGGTTAACGTATGTTTGAATCGCCAAAGCTTAATAAAAGCAAGCTGTGTAAGTTCTTCAGCTAAATCATCAGAAGCTGTTTTTTTTAAAAAATAGCCATACACTTTTTTATGCCATAGTTTAAAAACTATTTCGAAAGATGTATGGTTTCCCTGCCGTATATTTTGGATATAATCTGACAATGGCTCAAAACTACTTGGTTAATGTTAGCTGGAAATAAATATAGTGTTAATTTTATTTATTTGATTAACATTAATTTTTTTGAGCGATAAACTTATTTCAAGGCTAAAATTAGTATTTTAATATCTGCATCGGTATGCCAACTTGAAAGCACAATACGATTTAAAGGTTTATCAGTTGGGGCTGGATAAGGAAAAGAGGAAATTAAAATTTGATGTTTTAAAAGATCCTCGGCTAAGTTTGGATAATTAATCAGGTAGGCTGGAAAGCCTTGTTCAAATTTCCAGGTTAAATTTATAGCATCGTTAAAATGAACAATATTTTTTTGAAGATTTTCCCAGGCTTTTTGATAAATATCGCTTGCATATATAAAGGCATAAAGACCTGCCGCCGAAGGAGGTGAAGCACCTACGAAAGTATTTGACAATTTAAGCTTTTTAATGATTTCTTTTGATCCCAAAACCAGGCCAGCATCGACGCCTAATGCTTTTGCCATGGATGAAACAACTACAGTCTCCACATTTTTGAGTTTGGGCAATTGGCTAAATGCGCCAAGTCCATGGTTGTTTACACCAATCCCATGTGAGTCGTCAACGATAAGCAATATATTCTTATCAGGTAAAACCTCCTCTAAAAAATCGAAATCGTAAATTTCAGGGAAAAGATTATTCATCGAGTTACTGATCAAAACCCAGTTAGACTGAGCAGATGCGTTTATTGTTTCAATGGTTTTAACTTTCCATTCGCTAAATGACTCAGATAACGTATCTGGTTGCTGATTTTGCCAAAGTGCAGGATGAGTGGACGGGGCGCAGATTACCTTTCCAAGTGCTGATAATGTTTTAACAGTAAGCTGTGCGGCTAAATACCCACTCGAGGTAATCAACGCATCTTCAGCTAAAAATCTTTTTGCGGCTTCTTTCTCGGCTTCGTTGTAAATACCCAACTGAATATTGTTGCTTCTGCTCGTCCCATTATTTAAGCCGAATTTTTTAATCCCATCAATATACAAATCGATAAATTCTTGATTTTGAGGAATCCCTAGATAAGCTGTACCGCCAAAATATAAATAATCCTTCCCATCGACATTAATGGTATTTGAAAATGGTTGTGTAATCGATTTAAATTTATTATCCATCAAAATATGATGTTATTGATTTTGAGAAACTTGTTTAGAGAAAAATTCGAATTGCTGTTTTATAGATTTTTTCCAGTAAGCAGAATTATGCGAACCTGGCTGTGAAATGTAAGTTGCGTTGATTTTTAAACTATCGCATTTCTTCTTCATTTCATTGTTCGAATCATAAAAAAAATCGCCTGAGCCACAATCAAAAATAATCCCCTTCTTACTGCCTGCAAGCTTATCAATATTTTGAATTACCGAATATTTCAACCAAATTTCGCTATCTTTTTCTGGATTTCCCAAAAGCTCGGGAACACCAAATTTCCCGATGGCATCTCTTAAATTTATGCCTCCACTAGTACTGCCTGCGCTTTTAAACGCTTCAGTATGCTTTAAAAACAACCATAGCGCACCATGGCCACCCATGCTTAAACCTGTTATAAATAAATTTGAGGTATCAATTGGAAAATCAGTTTTAATTTTTGGCATTAGTTCATCGAAAAAGAAGTTTTCATATTGCCAATCTGCTTTTGCAGGACTGTTTAAATACCAGGATTTAACCAAACCATCAGGACAAATTAATATATAGCCATACTCATCAGCATATTTTTGAGCATCCATAATATTGTTCCATTGTTTATAATTTCCACCGAAACCATGTAAAAGTATTACTGCTGGAACCTTTACTTTCTTATCAAGCTTTTTTGGAATAAAAACCCAAGTTGTATCTGGCTGAGGCAAATTTTTAGAGTTAAAAACAATTTGTTTCTGCCCATAAACATTTACCGAAAAAAAGATGGCTATCGCAATTAAAAAAACTTTCATTTCAATTTAAAAATTATCATGTATGTAGGTTATAATTCTAACCATTTCATTTCTTACTGCCGCTGTAGGGTTTACGAAATTGTTATTCATAAAGGAATAAGTATAAACCTTTCCTTTTTTTGTAACCACAAAACCACTTTGATTATGAACGCCTGTTAGCGAGCCAGTTTTTCCGAAAACAAAAGGCTCATTTGTTTTTGGATAAGCGTTTTTTAAAGTTCCGCTCTTACCTCCTGCTGGAAGCATGTTGAATAATTTTGCCTGATTGTTTACTTCGCCGTAAATCAGGTTTAAAACCATAATCATATCTTTTGGCGAAAATAAATTCATTCTTGATAAACCTGAACCGTCAACCCATCGAGGCTTTTCTGGTAAATCAGCTAAATAATTTTTCAAAACATATTCAATCGTCTTATTAGTATTTAGTGTATCGCTTAACTTATCGCCGCAAACAAGCAGCAGTTGTTCTGCAATGAAGTTATCGCTGGGTAAAAGCATGGCCTTTAAAACCGAATCGCGGTTTGCGCCTGAGAGTGTTTTGGCATCAGCGGGCATCTTCATATGGATGATCTCTACAGATTTATGCAGTGTATCGGCTAATAAACTTAAAGTGGTTTCGTTACTTACCTTAAATGGAATTTGCTGAACATAGTTTGCCTTTACGTTTACGGCATTATAATCGAATTCGTTTGTGTTAAATTTACGTTTCACAAAAAAATCACCCGTAGTTGTTTTTGCATCCTTAACAAAACACGAGGTAAAATTTTTAGGTATGATAGAAAATCCGCCCGTTTGATTTCCTCTTACCCAAACAGTATTATCTAACAAAGGCAATTCGTTAATTTCTGCCTGATAATAGTCGTTATAATCATCCCAGGCCCAACCGCTGCCAAAAAAATCACCTGTGTAACGTCCGGGTGCAAAAAATAATTTTTTGTTAGTAGATAGTAGAAAATTATAAGCTGATTTATCTTTTAATTCTGATTGAAGAAAAGACGGGTCGCCAGTTCCCCAAAAAATTAGTGAGTCATTCCTTTCTACGTAACGAAGTGCAGGCATTGATTCTGGAATCATTTTCAGTGCTGCATAAAAAGTAAATAACTTTGTATTAGATGCTGGTGTAAACTGCTTATCTGCATCTTGCTCAAAAATCATTTTCTTATCGCTCAGATTATAAAGCGCAAAACCAACCTGATATTGTTTAATTATAGCAGATTTTCTAAATTCTTTAGAAACTTTATTTGCCACTAATTTATCTGCTGAACAGCCAAATAACATACTGATAGATAGTATTATGGCGCATAAAAAAAAGTTTAATAATCTGTGATAAATCATCTTTTAAAGTTATTGGTAATTATACAAACTAAATCATTAAATTTAATTAAATGTTAACCAAATATAAGTTTGATATGCGTTCCGTGTTTCGCAGATTAGTTATTTGCGTGGGCATTACTTTGTACTTTTTTACCTCAGCCTTTTCTCAGGATTTTCAGTTTCTCGATCGCCAAAAAAGACAATCGATACATTTCAAATCAATAAAGAATTTAATTATTATCCCCATTTACATCAACAACAAAGGGCCTTACGATTTTCTTTTAGATACTGGCGTAGGCCCGATGATTATTACGGAGCCTTCTATTATAGATTCTCTGGACTTTGCTAAAATGCGAAAAATTAAAGTTACAGGATTAGGAATAGAAACTGTTGAGGCTTTTGTTTCGCAAAACATTACCGCAAGAATAAACAGAGCACAAATGGACCATGTACCAACGGCCATTCTAAAAGAAGATCTTTTTAACCTCTCTGGTCATTTGGGCACAAAAATCTACGGCCTAATCGGTTATAGTTTTTTCAATAGTTTTATTGTTGATGTTCGATATTCAGAAAACCGCATTATTTTTAGCAATCCTGATATCCCCATAAAATACAAGGGTAATAAAATACCCATCGTTATAGAAAACCTTAAGCCTTATGTTTACGCCGAAGTTGAAGTACCAGATAGTGGAAAAATAAGCGCAAAATTTTTAATGGATACTGGAGCAAGCCATGCCTTATCGATGGAAATGTATAACGGTGATAAGTTTCCGCTACCCTACACTAAAATTAAAGCGAACTTGGGCATGAGTCTAAGTGGACAGATTAAAGGTTTTTTAGGGCGGATAAAAGAGTTTTCTATCGGTCATTTCGAATTTAATGACGTTATTTCGGGTTTTCCAGATTATGCTGTAATATCCCAAAAAGTAGATTTAAAGAACCGAAACGGAAATCTGGGAGCAGAATTATTGCGCAGATTTAATATTCAATTCAATTATCGGGAAGGGTTTATCTATGTAAGACCCAACAGCTATTTCAAAAATCCTTTTGAGCACGATATGGTTGGAATGGTAGTTTATTTAGATCAGCAGGAGTACAAAAGATTTTTAATAGGAGAAATTGATGAAAATTCGCCAGCAGAAAAGTCGGGACTGTGCCCTGATGACGAAATTATAGGCGTTAACTTCAGGCCTATTGATGTTTATTCTTTAAATGAATTATCAGAACTTTTCAAATCGAATTCAACGAAAAGTATAATTTTAGAAATTTATCGCGATAATAAAACCTTCTTTAGGGTAATTCATCTGGAACGTCGGATTTAACAAAAAACATTACGTAATTTTCAGGTTACAACCCAATTGTCAGTTTGCGAGCATTTAAATTTGCTATTCCATAAAACTGAGATCTATGTTCAAAAATTTAATGTTGGCGTTCTTATTTATTAGCTTGTCAGTTTCTGGCTTTGCCCAAAATTCAGACTCTGTAACCTTTTTAAAAACTAAATGGCTAAAAACGCGGGTTGCTAAACAAGTTAAACTTTTCAAACATCATTTTAACAATAAGAATCTCTTTGCTGCAAATGAAAACATCTCTTTTATAGAAGTTAAAAACACAGGTAGAAAAGCTGTTTTTGCCATTGATGCCGAAGAAAAAGAACTCATTACAACAAGTAACTTCGGATTGAGAGATACCGCAATTGCCGCAATTAATGGAAATTTCTTTGATGTTAAAAATGGGGGTTCTGTAGATTTTGTTCGCCTAAACGGTAAAATAATTAACGAAAATCGTTTAGAGAAAAATAATCAGCGAGCCAGGCACCAACAGGCAGCCGTAGTTATCGAGCATGGAAAAATATCCATAAAAAAATGGGATCAAACAAATGACTGGGAAACGAAACTAACCGAACAAAATATAATGCTAAACGGCCCTTTACTTTTTTTAAATGGCATTAAAGAAGATTTAGACACAACCGATTTTAATAGATTGAGACATCCAAGAACGTGTTTGGGGATAAAACCAAATGGCAGCGTTATTTTACTTGCAATAGATGGCCGTAATGACAATTCGGCAGGTGCGAGTTTACCTGAGCTTACTAAAATTATGAGTTGGTTAGGCTGCACAAGTGCTATTAATTTCGATGGCGGCGGATCTACAACACTTTGGATTAATGGTTTTGCCGATCAGGGCGTAATCAATTATCCAACGGATAATAAAAAATGGGATCATGAAGGGCAACGAAAAGTAGCTAACGTAATTCTCGTTAAGAAAAAATAAATTATTTTAGTCGAAAATTGTGCTTGTTGCGTTATATAGATATGATTAAAAATTTTTGCTACCTCCTTTTTTTATTTGCTTTATTTTCTGCTTGCAAATCTGGTAATAAAACAACCAATCCCGAACTACGTGATTTTAGATTTGAGCCAGTTAAGGGCATAAAATATACAGAGGTTAAGCGAAGGTTTAGTAATGGCCTTTCTTTTAACCCCGAAGGTTTTATGCAAAAGCCATCGTGGATAATTGAGGTTGTAAAGGAAGATACCATGAGCGCCTGGAGCCCGCAAAAAAATAGAATGCAAAATTTCTACCTCCAATTCGACCACGGAAACCTTTACAATTTTGCAGAAGAGTGGTTTAAGGTAAAACACATTAGTAAAGATAGTTTGGTTTTTCAACGTGTACAGGTTAACAACAAAATTATTGCCCAAGATTTCCGTTCGGATGTGAATATGACTTTTTATGCTCAGACCTATATTAAGAATAAACTTAAAACCACAGCCGATAAATTACAGAAACCAACCAAAGCAGATACTTCATTTATTCTTAAACGTTCTGATGTAGTTAATGCCAGCAGCGACAGCAGTTTTGCAGCAACAGAACCCGTGGTTTTTATCCCAAAAAGTAAAGTTGTTAAGGTAAAAAAAATAGAAATACCTGGCGATAAATTATCTGGACGGACAGCATCTTATAATTACATATTTCCTGAATATAGAATTGATATAGATAGAGCGTACAGAGATTTTGCTTATAAGTTTACCGCAATTGTCGATTTTCAAGGAAATATCCATGTAAAAAGTATCAGCGGCATTATGCCTGAGGATACAGATCAGAAAATTAAAGTAGTACAGGGAATTGCAGATATATACATTAGAAATCTTTTTAATGTAATGCCAGGAACAACTTTAGGAATCGCCCATAATAGTCAAATTTCGATTGGCGTTGTTGGCAAAGCAATTAAAAAGCCTTAGTAATCTGTCCTTTACAAATTTTTAACGTTAAAAAAATGTTAAAAATTATTTTGATTTTAAAAATTAAAACTTACCTTGCGTTCTTAATTTTAATATTTAATACAATGCAAGAAGGCACAGTAAAATTCTTCAATGTAACTAAAGGTTTTGGTTTTATCATCCCTGCAAACGGCGATAGCGAAATCTTTGTTCATTCAACAGGTCTTATCGACGAAATCCGTGAAAACGACAAAGTACAGTACGAAGTTGCTAACGGTAAAAAAGGCTTAAACGCCGTTAATGTGAAAGTAATTTAATTAACTATCATATTTACAAAGAGGGCTGCTTTCTTGCGATGGCAGCCTTTTTTATTGAGTAAAATTTAAAAGGAATTACTCTCGTTATTAATAAATCAAGCCCCAAATTTTATCATGATTAACTATTTTATTGTTCCTGGAATCGGCAACTCAGGACCAGAACATTGGCAAACTTATTTCGAAAGATCAGCTTCGAATTTTACCCGAATAAATCAAATCGATTGGGATTCACCTTCTTGTAATGATTGGACTGAGGGTATTAATAAAGCCATTTCAGGTTACGATTTATCAACTGTAGTTTTAATTGGCCATAGCTTGGGTTGTATGGCTATTGTACATTGGGCACAAAAGTATAATCAAAAGATTAAAGGCGCCATGTTAGTTGCGCCAAGCGATGTTGAAGCACCGCAATATACTTTCCCAACCATTGGCTTCGACCCTATTCCTTTATTTAAAATTGATTTTAAAACTATAATAGTAGCCAGCACAAACGACGAGTGGATTTCGATGGAACGAGCCGAGTTTTTTGCTGAAAAATGGGGAAGTGAATTTATAGATATTGGTAAAGCTGGGCATATAAATGCGGCTTCTGGTTATGGTGAGTGGAAAGATGGTTTAAAAATTTTAAAGTCTATTTAATTCTTATCCCGTAAAACGGATAAAATAATCAATTCAATCTGCGGGAGAAAAAATTTAGTTAATCCTTATGATTCAATTTTCTTCTTAGCACGTAGTCCATAAATATTAAACCAATAATAATATCCAAACCGATAAAAACATACATTGCAGTTGGCGTTATATATTTATCTAAATTAAAATCTGCAGTAAAATATTTACCAAAATTGGGCAATGTAAAAGTCGAATTATAAAGTATATAACCTAAAAGACCCAGTATAGAAATAACAAAAAAGGCACCAATACTAAAAATAATACGGGTATCTACTCTCGTTTTTAATGAAACAGGCGCAGGTTCGAGCGCAACATTTTCCATCACATTTCTAGTGAACGACATAGAAGGTTCGTCAAGCTCCATCTCACTAAAAGCGAAATTTAAGTTTAATAATTCTTCGTACTGCAATTTTACGGCAGCATTGCTTTCTATTTTTTCTTCGATGTTTTTTCTTTGGATTTCATCAAGATTTCCATCAATATAATCCCAAAGTTGTTGTTCTATTGTATTCATAGTAACTCCTTTACTTCATCTTTTAACAAAAATTGTAATTTCTCTTTTAATCTCAGCCTGGCTCGGTGCAGTTTTACTTTTATCGTATTGGGTTCCCTATTTAAAGCAACACCAATTTCTTCTAAACTTTGTTCGCCTTTGTAAAACATGGTTATAATGGCAGCATCATCAGGCATTAAATGTTTAATTGCTTCATTTAAAAAAGCATGACTATTCTGCTGTTCGTAAATATTTGCATTAAATGCCGAGGTATGGTTTTCTAACTGCAAAAAAGTATCTTCATCACTTATAGATGAAGTATCTAACCGTTTTTTCCGCAGAAAAGTCATTGCGGTTGTATAAGTAATTGTGTACAGCCAGGTGCTAAATTTAGCAGTTTGTTTAAATGTTCCTAATGCTTTATAAGCTTTGATAAAACAATCCTGAGCAATTTCTTCGGCATCTTCACGGTTTTTAGCAAAACGTAAAGCAAGCGTAAAAACAAATCGCTGATGGCGTTTTACCAACAAAGCATATTGACTGGTTTCTCCAGTTAATACATTTTGAATCAGCTCTAAATCTGTTAACTCTTGCTTCATACTTACCCATAAGACTACATTAAAGATAGGCAGGTTACAGCTGAAAATAAATTATATTATTTTAGTCTCTTTCGCACTAATTTGTGCTTTTAATCTGCAAGAAAAAACATACAACCCTTAATGCGATGCAAAGAATTTTAATCCTGCAATAGAGCCGATTAAAGTACAGATAAAAAATATACGCCAAAATGTGGCTGGCTCATTAAAGTAAATTATACCAACAATTACGGTTCCTACAGCACCGATTCCAGTCCAAACGGCGTACGCCGTACCCATTGGTAAAGTTTGTGCCGCTTTGTTTAGTAACATAAAACTTAACGCAATGCAAATAAAGAAACCTACACTCCATTTTATATTGGAGAAGTTATTAGATAATTTAAGACATGTGGTAAAGCCAACTTCGAACAAGCCAGCTATAATTAAGATAATCCAGTTCATAAAAATGTGTTTGTGCAAAGTTATGAATGTGGTTAGATGCTACATTTTACATATGTTAAATAATAAACTATTTTATTGTAGCTCTTATCCTGCTCAGTGTAACCTGCGTAACACCGAGATAGGAAGCAATGTGCTTGAGTGCTACTTTCTTAATTAATTCGGGAGTTTGTATCGAAAAATCGTGATAACGCTCTGTTGCTGTTTTAAATAAACGATCTATTAATCTTTTCTCTGTTGCAATTAATTCGGCTTCTACAATTTTTCTGCCCCAGTTTGCTAGTTCGATATTTACAGAATACAAGGCCAACAAATCCGCAATTTTGATTTTGTAAAGCCTGCAATTTTCCAATAGTTCTATATTTTCGTAACCTGGTTTATTGTTAATATAACTGTTATAAGAGAATAGAATATCTCCTTTTTCCCCAAACCAAAATGTGATTTGTTGATTTTCTCCATCAGAATACGCCCTGGCAATACCCTCCTCTAGGATATAAAAATATGGTTCTGTTCGCTCTGCGTGGATTAGGATTTCACCTTTCTGATGATTAACCAAACTAACATGAACATAGAGTAAGTCCAATGCTTCATCGCTTAGCGAAGAAAAGATTTCTATATTTCTCAATTGATTTTGCAAAATGGTTTTTAAAGAATATAAAGCTATAAAAAGTTTTTTCTCTCGGGGTGTAACCTGATTAAAAAGCATGTAGTCATAATACACAGAACAAGTTCTAAAAAGAAAATTTAAATATTTACACTTTAAAAAATTATAATCATGGAAGGCGGTATATTAGTCCCAATCTCAATTTTCCTAGGCACATTCGCAATGGTGTTCGGAATCCGTTATTTATCGAATAAGGAAAAAATGGCAATGATCGAACGCGGTATCAACCCTGGTATTGGTAAATCTGCGCCAAAACCATACTTAAGTTTAAAATTCGGCTTATTATTAGTTGGCCTTGGAATCGGCTTATTAGTTGCCCTATTTACAGTAAGAAGTATATTTGGCCCGAATATGACCCACAACGAAGAAGGTCAGGCGGTTGCAGTTTACTTTGGGTGTTTAGGTATTTTCGGTGGTTTAGGTTTAATTACCTCATTCCTTATCGAAAAGAAAGCAATTGATAAATAACATGAACGTGGCATATAAAGAGTTTAAAAGTTTTGTGTTCAAGCCTATGTATGCCCGTTCGCTATTCTTCGTTTGCGTTCTGTTAAACTCTGTGGTAGCTTGTGCACAAAGTTTTGAAACTAAAGTTGATGATTTGATTTTAACAGCGTTTAGCAATAAAAGTGGCCCTGGCGCTGTATTTATGGTTGCACAGAACGGAAAAACAGTTTATCAAAAAGCTGTGGGCAAGGCAAATTTAGAGTTGGATGTAAATTTAACTTCTGAAAATGTTTTCCAGCTAGGTTCTATGACCAAGCAGTTTACAGCCATATCGATACTTATACTGGAAGAGCAAGGCAAGTTAAAGGTAACAGACCTAGTTTCCAAATACATACCCGATTATCCATCTGGCGATAAAATAACGATTCATCATTTGCTTACGCATACTTCTGGAATAAGGGATTTTACAAAAATGAAATCGCTTGCCAGTATTGCACAAAAGGATATGACACCAAAAATGATGGTCGATTTTTTTAAAAATGAGCCCAGCGATTTTCCACCAGGTGAAAAATTTGACTACAACAATTCTGGCTATGTTATTTTAGGGTATATTATAGAATTGGTTTCTGGAGAAACTTATGAGCAATTTGTTAAAAATTATATTTTCGAAAAAGCTGGAATGGCTCATTCTTACTACGCAAGTGATAGAAATGTAATCAACAAAAGAGCTTACGGTTATCACAAAAAGGAATCTGGATATGTAAATAAAACAATAATTAGTTTTACTGTTCCTTTTTCTTCAGGTTCTTTAATGTCGACTGTGGGCGACATGTTGAAATGGCAAAATGCGTTAAACCAGAATATCCTGCTTAATGCAAAAGAAACACAAAAAGCTTTCAGCAAATACAAATTAAATAATGGCGAAGAATTTACTTACGGATATGGCTGGCACGTTAAACAAATAAACGGAATAGCGACCAGAGAACATGGCGGTAGCGTATTCGGCTTCAAAACAATGGGCGTTTATATTCCTGCTAAAGATATTTACGTTATCGGATTGAGCAATTGCGACTGTAACTCGCCAACACAAATTACAGGCGAAATTGCAGCTTTAGCTTTAGAAATGTTAAAGAATAAATAAATATCAATTTATAAAAAGCTTGTTTTGTACAAACAAAACAGGCTTCTTTTTATTGGGGCTTATTAATAACTGCAACCGTTAAACGGCTAATGCAATTCATTTTACCTCTTTCATCGTAAATTTTTATATCCCAAATATGAGTTTTTGCGCCTCGGTGAATAACCTTGCAGATACCAGTAACCAAACCACTTTTTACAGGTCGTAAATGGTTTGCATTTACTTCTAAACCTACTGCAACATATTTATCAGGATCGATACACATGTAAGAGGCAATGCTACCTAATGTCTCGGCTAAAACTACTGATGCCCCGCCATGCAAAATACCCGCAGGTTGATGTGTGCGTTCATCTACGGGCATGGTTCCGATTATAAAATCCTCACCAATCTCCGTAAATTTTATATCCAACAAACCACCAATATGATTTTTCGGACGGCTGTTTAAATCATCAATAGTAAAATTTTTAAACCACATGATAACGCTCTTTTAATACTCCAACATGATGAATAATGTGACCTGCAACAATAAAAAGAATTGATTTTACATTGATTTCTCTATTTGATGCTGTGCCAATCCGATTTAACTCGTCCTCGTTTAAACTTCTAAATAAGTATAAATTTGCTTTACGGAGTGCAGCAAATTCCTCAATCATATCTTCGTAATTGCGTTCGCTGAAACGAGCATTCGAAACATAATCATCCTCATCAAAACCTGGTAAATGTTGTTTTTCATTTCTTGCAAACGCAGTAATTCTGTAAGCAAAAATACGCTCGCAATCGATAATGTGCCCAAGCATTTCTTTTAATGTCCATTTCCCGTCTGCATAAGCAAAGTTTTCTTTCTCCTTATTTGCTTCAAATAAAACTGGAATACTAAAAACCTGTTCTTCAAGTATTTCAAAAATATCTTTATCTACTTTACTAATGTAAGTTTCTCCCCAGGCAGGATATTCGTTAGGCTGTGGTCGGTTCATAAGTTAAACTGCTTTTTAATATAATTCTGAAAGTGGTTCCTTTTCCTAATTCCGAATCTTTTACAAAGATTTCGCCACTGTGGTAATTTTCTACAATACGTTTGGTTAAAGATAAACCTAAACCCCATCCACGTTTTCTTGTGGTATAACCAGGTTGGAAAACAGCATCAAACTTGGATCTCGGAATACCTTTCCCAGTATCGCTAACATCTATAAAAACTTGTTCTTTTGCCAGGTTTTCGATAATATTTACGGATATAGAACCCTCATTTTCGATGGCATTGGCAGCATTTTTTAAAAGATTTTCGATAACCCAATCAAATAAAGGCACATTTAACATTGCTCTCACCTGCTCATCTCCAGTAATACTAAACTTTACCTTATCAGAAGTTCTAACTTTAAAATATCGAATAAAATCGCTGATAACAATGTAAACAACATGGTCATCCAAAATCGGTTTCGAACCAATTTTAGAAAATCTGTCGGTTATAATTTCAAGGCGCTTAATATCATTTTCCATTTCAGCAATAAGCGGGTCGTCTTCAGCATCGAATTTCGATTTCATTAACTCTACCCAAGCCATTAACGATGATATTGGTGTACCCAGCTGGTGAGCTGTTTCTTTTGCCAATCCTACCCAAACGTGGTCTTGTTCATCTCGCCTTGCCGAACTAAACGCTGCATAAGCCGTTAAAAGGAAGAGAAAAATTACACCCATTTGGATATAGGGGAAATAACGAAGTTGGGTTAATATAAACGAATCTTTATAATATGCTTTAAACTCATCTCCAAAAATATTCATAGCAGCAGGTTTATGCTGAACCTGCATTTGCCTTAACTGTTTTACGAAATATAAACTATCATAAACTAATTTATCGTTACCCGAATACATCGTTTTAGTGCTATCCAATCCTGTAGAAGAAACGATTACATCATCCTTATTAACCAATATAACAGGCATTTTTGTGTTTTGCCTCACGGTTTCGATAATGCTGCTTAGATTTTCGTTATCCATTAAGAGCATAGAACGCTCTGTAATTTTAACCCAAAGCTGAAATTGATTTGCTTCTTCTCGCTCCATCTTTTTCACAAATGAATCTGTATAAAACACTGATGCTATGCCAATTAAGATAGCAAAAATGAGAAGGAAAAATTTCCAGCGGCGTTTTTTTTCGTAAGGGTTCATGCTTTGGGTAGCCAAATTACAATAACAAAACGAAAAAAACATAAAACCATTATGCTTTTTCCTAAAACCAAACGGCAAATACTTTTAAAATTATAATAGCCTCATTGATTATGAAAACAATATAAAATAGATGAAAAACATATCTTTGCATCGTCTTGCGTTTTGCGCATAGCGATGAACATTTAGTTGTTTAACGCCAAACGCTTACCGCTCAACAAACCAACCATGGATAAAAAAGTTAGAGTAAGATTTGCACCAAGCCCAACTGGTGGCTTGCATTTAGGCGGTGTACGTACAGCCTTGTTTAATTATTTGTTCGCTAAAAAGCACAACGGAACTTTTGTTCTACGTGTTGAAGATACGGACCAAAATCGCTTTGTAGAAGGTGCTGAAGAGTATATTGTAAACTGTTTAAACTGGTGCGGAATTACACCAGATGAAAGTCCGAATAAGCCTGGGGCTTATGGCCCTTACCGCCAAAGCGAAAGAAAGCCAAGTTATCGCAAATTTGCCGAGCAATTAATTAGCGATGGTTATGCGTATTACGCTTTCGATACGCCTGAAGATTTGGATGCTAAACGTAAGGAAATTCCAAATTTTCAATACGGACAAGCAACACGTATGCAAATGCGCAACTCTTTAACTTTAACCATTAGTGAAGTTGAAGACTTATTAGCCGTAAAAACACCGCACGTTATCCGCATAAAAGTTCCTGAAAACGAAAATGTACATTTTAACGATTTAATTCGTGGCGATGTATCTTTCGAAACCGCAATTGTTGATGACAAGGTTTTGCTTAAGGCTGACGGAATGCCAACTTATCATTTAGCCGTTGTAGTTGATGATAAAGCGATGGAAATTACTCATGCCTTCCGTGGTGAAGAATGGTTACCATCGGCACCAATTCATATTTTACTTTGGAAATATTTAGGCTGGGAAGCCGATATGCCGCAATGGGCACATTTGCCGTTAATTTTAAAACCCGATGGACATGGAAAATTAAGTAAACGTGATGGCGACCGCTTAGGTTTTCCTGTTTATGCGATGAACTGGACTGATCCAAAAACAGGTGATGTAACCAAAGGATTTAAAGAAATGGGCTTTATGCCAGAAGCTTTTGTTAACATGCTTGCTCTTTTAGGTTGGAATGATGGAACCGAACAAGAAATATTTTCGCTAACCGAATTAGAAGAAAAATTTTCTATTGAAAGAATTAGTAAAGCTGGTGCTAAATTCGATTTTGAAAAAGCAAAATGGTACAACCACGAGTGGATTAAAACAGAAAGTGCAGAGCGATTGGCGACAGTTATTTCAGAGGAATTAAAAAATGCAGGAATAGAAGTAAAAGATCAGTCTTACTTAAATACAGTTATCGATTTAATCAAAGATAGATGTACATTATTGCCTGATTTTGTGGCACAAAGTGCTTACTTTTTCACTACGCCAACAGCATACGATTCGGCTGCTGTGAAACCAAAATGGACAGCAGAAAAAGCTGAATTTTTTACTGTTTTTGGTTCAACTTTAAACTTAAGCAATGCTGCTGATGCAGAAGCTGCTTTTAAAGCACTTGCTGAAGGAAAAGGATTTAAACCTGGCGAATTAATGTTACCATTCAGAATTATGTTGGTAGGCGGTAAATTTGGGCCAGGTGTTTTTGACATTGCTGTTTTACTTGGCGAAGCCGAAACAAAATCAAGAATTGAAAAAGCAATAGCTGTTTTTAATAGTTAGTGTAGCGAATAAAACTTAGAAGCCCAGAAGTAAAAATCTGGGCTTTTTGCTTTCCATTATATTTCCAAACTGATCGCCAATTAATGTTGGCCAAACATCGTTAACATTTCATGCAAGGCCGTATCTGAATGCATTCGCTCTCCGTTTTCAACCGAATCTTTAGCCGCAACTGCTGCTCTTTTACGCATTTCTGTTTCGTAAAACGAAATTGCTTCTTGCACAGTATGGTGTTTATCAGCCGTTAAACACTCGCTTAACTCCAAGGCATCAAGCATAGCCATATTTGCCCCTTCTCCTGCAAAGGGAGGCATTGCATGTGCTGCATCACCAAGCATGGTTAAATTTGATAACGCTTTCCAATTTTGATCAAATGGCATGCAATAAATTGGTCGAGGAATAACTGGAGCATTTATATTTTCAAATATTTCATACCAAACGTTGCTCCATTCTGGATATTCACTTTTAAACCAATTCAATAACTGCGTTTTATTTCCATAGTCTAAACCATTATTGGTTGCCCAACTTTCATCAGTTTTAAAGCTGGCGTAAAAACCCAAATCGCCGTTACCTTTTTGTCCGCCCAATAAACATTTCGAATTTCCAAAGGCCATTACTTTACCGCCATTTAGCATTGCATTAATTTGAGGGGTTAATTTTTCGGCATTGTAAATATTTATTTCAAGCATGGTGATGCCTGTATAAAAAGCTTTAATATCTGTTAAATATGGGCGAATTTTAGAGTTAGCGCCGTCAGAAGCAATTACCAAATCTGCGTAGGCATATCTGCCGTTTTTGAAGTGTAATAGCCAGCCATCATTTTGTTTTTCCATGGAAATAAAATGGCTATCCCACACAACGGTATCTCGCTGCAAAGACTCTAACAGCATTTGCCTTAACAGACCACGATCTATCTCTGGACGAAAATATTTGTTCCCAAAGTCTTCTTCTACTTTAGTTTCATGGTCGCTGAAAAATATTGTTGCGTTTTCATTTACTATGATTTTTTTATCCGCACCTGGGCGAAAATTCTTTTTAAACTCTTGTATTAAATTCGCTTTACGTAAAGCCGCCAAGCCCGATTCTTCATGCAAATCGAGTGGCGAACCTTGCACACGGGCATCTTTATTAAAGTCTCTTTCGTAAACTTTAACATTTGCGCCTTTTAGTTGTAGCAACCTTGCAAGTGTTAATCCACCTGGGCCACCACCAACTATGGCAATTTGCTTGTTTTCTAATTTCATAACACAAAATTATTCCCTATCAAGCACTGAAAATTGTATAAATCGGTCGTTTTTGTTTTTTAATAATTCTTTAGGTACAACACCCGAAAACTTTTTTATTTCCCTGATAAAATGGCTTTGGTCAGTAAAGTGTGATTCTGGAAAAAGCTGCCCCTGCGCAATATGATCCAAAGATCCACGGAAACGCAAAATATTGCAGTATAATTTTAACGAAATGCCGTATTGCTGGTTAAAATACCGATTGATTTGCCGACTGTTCCAATACACACTTTGCGAAAGCTCTTTAACGGTTAATGAGCCTTTTGAAGCATAAATTAAATCAAAAAGTTTCTGTTTCCGCTCGTCTATATTTTTTGGTAAAAGTGAATGTATTTTTTTTGAGGCCTTTTCGCAGAAGCCGTCGAAATTTTCAAGATCCTTTTCATTAAAATCCCAAAAATTTAAGGGCATGTATTCTGCATAATTCAATAAATTAGAAACAACATTTTGAAAAATATATTCTGTTGCAAGCAATTTAAAGCTTATGGCAAACATCAGCGTTTTGGCTTTCAAAACCACTTTTGAAGGGAATGTTTCAATCCCTGAGCGGACAATATGAAAAGGCTCAGCTTCAGATTTAGAAAAAGTCAATTCCAATCTTCCATCGGGCAAAACCACAATATCTTTGTCCTGATCTGATTGGTTATGCAATAGCCAAAAGCTTTCTACAAAATCAGAAACTGATTTATCGGGCCTGGTTAGTTTGAAATTCAAATCCTTGTCCATTGTTAATTGTAAATTTAATCTTTTCAGCTAATCCTCAACTTAAAAAATATCCCTCAACTAATAAAAAAAATATTTTATACTTTAGTGTTACAATTTCAATTAATAGGGTATTCATTTAAAAAAATTAAAGCTATGCAGTGGTTCGGTAAAGGAAGTAATAATGTTGAGGATGGCAGAGGCGGCGGCGGTGGCAAAACTGCTTTAGGCGGTGGGGTCGGCATTATTATTATTGTATTGGGTTTAATTTTCGGAAAGGATTTATCTGGATTGGTTAGCCAGTTACCACAGACGGGAACAACAGAAGTTAAACAGGGCGTTCCAGAAAATGATGCACAGGCAAAATTTGTTTCTGGTGTTTTAGAATCTACAGAGCAAGTTTGGGATAAAGAATTTGAAGCTATGGGTAAAACTTATGAGCATCCAAAAATGGTTCTTTTTAGTGATGGTGTTCAAACCGCTTGCGGAAGTGCAAGTTCGGCTGTTGGTCCTTTTTATTGCCCTGGCGACCATAAAGTTTATATTGATTTAACGTTTTACGATGAGTTAAAAAACCGTTTTGGTGCCGCAGGCGATTTCGCTCAAGCTTATGTTATTGCTCATGAAGTTGGGCATCATGTTCAAAATCTTTTAGGTATTTCCGATAAATTGCAGCAAGCCCGTGGGCGCGTTAGCGAAACTGAATACAATCGTTTATCAGTTAAATTAGAATTACAAGCCGATTTTTTTGCTGGTCTTTGGGCACACAACGCACAAAATTTAAAAGATTTTAGATTAGATGAAGGTGATATCGAAGAAGCTTTAACCGCAGCAAATGCCATTGGTGATGATAAATTACAAAAGCAAGCTACAGGGGAAGTTACACCCGATTCTTTTACTCACGGAACTTCGCAACAACGTATGTTTTGGTTTAAAAAAGGTTTCGAAACTGGCGATATTTCTCAAGGCGATACCTTCAAATCAAATAATTTATAATTTTTAAAACATTTTCAAAACTTCTTTGTTTGCTTTCAGTTAAGGGGTAATTTTTCCTTAAAATCAAACAAGATTAACTAGCTTCCCTAATGTTTTATAAAAGATGATCCTTATTGTTGATGACAGGCCTGAAAACCTAATTTCTTTACAGAAAGTACTACAAGCTAATAATTTCGAAGTCGATACCGCTTCATCTGGAGAAGATGCCCTTAAAAAAGTTTTAAAGAATAATTATGTGCTGATCATTCTGGACGTTCAGATGCCAGACATGGATGGTTTCGAAGTAGCAGAAGCCATTTCAGGGTTTAGCAAGGCAAAAGACACCGCAATTATTTTTCTTTCTGCAGTAAACACCGAACTAAGGTTTATAACAAAAGGTTATTTGAATGGTGGTTTAGATTACATTACTAAACCTGTGGATATAAATGTGCTTTTACTAAAAATAAAAACCTTTTATCGTATTTACGAGCAAAGCAGAAAACTTAACGAAGTACAAGAGAAACTGCTCGAAGAGATTGAGTTTAGAAAGCTAGCAGAAAATAAAAAAGACGAATTCATTAGTATTGCCAGTCACGAATTAAAAACACCTTTAACCAGTGTAAAAGGTTACATCCAACTACTTCAGCGAAGTTTAAGTAGAGATGATAAAACCATGGCCGAAAACCACCTGGCTAAGGCAAGTACTCAACTCGAAAAATTAAACGACCTTATTGTTGATTTGCTTGATATTTCTAAAATTGAAAGCGGAAAGCTGAAGTTTAACATGCAAAGCTTTTGCGCCGATAACATGGTTAATAATGCAATCGAGATGCTTCAGCAAGCCAATCCCGATTTCAAAATTAACAAACTTGGCAAAACCAATGAAATGGTTTTTGGCGATGAAATACGACTTGAACAGGTTGTAATTAACTTTATAACCAATGCCATAAAATATGCTCCAGGTACTAATCAGGTAAATGTTACTATAAACATAAAAGACGGACAACTTTACCTCTCTGTAAAGGATTTTGGAATTGGCATACCGAAAGAACAACAGCAGAAAATATTCGATAAGTTTTATCGGGTGGAAGAAAACAGTAACCGATTTAATGGTTTAGGAATTGGTTTATACATTTGCGCTGAAATTATAGCAAGACACGGTGGCAAAATTGGCGTGAATAGCGTTATCGATGAAGGTTCCGAATTCTACTTTATTATTCCTACTGATGAACAAACAATATCAGAACAAGAAGAGGTGTCAAAAACCATTTAATAAAAATCCCCAAACAAAAAATAGCATACAATTTTAATGAAAACAACTCTTAAAAATAATTTACGTTTAGGTTTAGGCTTATCGCTTATTATTCTTTTTATCAGTTCGCTTGCTTCATACATAAGCATTAGTAATTTAATAAAAAGTACCGATCTGGTTAAACACAGCGACGAAGTAATTTTAAATGTAGAAGGTGTAATTTCAACTTTAAAAGATGCCGAAACAGGACAAAGAGGCTACCTGTTAACAGGAAACAAAGTTTTCTTAGCACCATACAACGGCGCAACTGATACGGCTCTTGCGGCTTTAAACAAAATTGCCGCAAGCACCAAAGACAACCCAAATCAACAAAAAAGTATTGCCGAACTTCGTGATATTATGGTTCGTAGATTGAACATCATAAAATCTACAATCGAAATTAAATCGTTAGGCGGCAATGTAGACCCAACAGTTCTTTTCCAAGGCAAAACCTATATGGATCAAGCTCGTTCAGTTGTTCAGCGAATGGTTAAGGAAGAACGAAATCTCTTAGAACAACGAACGATAGAACTTAACAAGCTTACTGCTTATACTCCAGTTTTAATTGTAATCGCAGCAATTTTAGCCATTTTAATTACCCTGTTTTTTTACAGAAAGGTTTCAATCGATTTTGATGAACGCGTTTTACTTCAAAAGGAAATTGAAGATAAAAAGTTCGAAATGGAAAAACGTATTATTGCTATTAAAGAAATTGCCCACCAAATTTCTGAAGGAAATTACGGCACCACTATGGATAGCCAAACTAAAGATGATATTGGCGAGCTTTCCTATTCGTTAAATACCATGTCTTCTTCGTTAAAAAAATCGTTCGATACGCTTGCCGAAAACGAATGGATACAAACTGGTGTTGCAAACCTGAATGTTAAAATGGTTGGCGAAAAAGATGTTTTCAGCTTAGCTGATGATATTATCGAATTTCTTGCAACTTACACAAAGAGCCAGATTGGAGCCATTTATTTGTTTAAAGATGATGGTCGCTTGCATTTAAAGGGACAATATGCTCTGAACGGACAAGATTTAAGCAAAGAGCTGGAGCTTGGTGAAGGTTTAATTGGCCAGGCGGTTAAATCAGGTAAACAAATTCTGTTAGATGAAGTACCACAAGGAGGATTAACAGTTAGTTATGCAACAGGGAATATAAAACCTGCGCAATTATTGGTATTACCAATTATTAGAAATTCTATCTCGATTGGCGGTTTAGAATTAGGCACAATAGGTTCTTTTAGCGAATTACACTTACACTTTCTAAATCTTATTCTTTCTGATATCGGCACTGCATTATTAGGTGCTCAAAACCGTCAAAAACTGCAACAATTTTTAGAAGAAACTCAGGCACAATCAGAAGAACTACAGGTTCAACATAATGAGCTTGAAGGCATGAATGCGGAGTTAGAAGCGCAGGCTCAAAAACTTCAGGCATCAGAAGAAGAACTACGCGTTCAACAAGAAGAGCTGTTACAAAGTAATCAAGAACTCGAAGAAAGAAGTAGTTTGCTTGAAGAAAAGAACGAACTTATTGAAGAGCGTAATGCAGAAATACAACAAAAAGCAGAAGCATTAGAATTAAGCACAAGATATAAATCTGAGTTTCTGGCAAATATGTCACACGAGTTACGCACGCCATTAAATTCAATCTTACTTTTATCCAGATTGATGGCCGAAAATGAAGCAATGGATCGCGAACATCAGGAATATGCAGAAGTTATTCAGAGTTCTGGACAAGGTTTGTTAAGTTTAATTGATGAGATTCTTGATTTATCTAAAATAGAAGCTGGCAAAATGGAGCTAGACAGAGCCAATATTAAAATTGATGAAGTAATGTTAAACATGGCTTCGTTATTTAATCCTTTGGCAAAAGAAAAAGCCTTAAAACTGGTGATCGATAAAACGAACGATGTGCCAGAGTTTTTTCATACCGATAAAATGCGCTTGGAACAGATTTTGAAAAATCTATTATCAAATGCAATTAAATTTACTACTGAAGGAGCGGTGACGCTTAACATCGAGAAAAACGAAAATCTGAATGCATTAATCTTCAAAGTACAGGATACAGGCGTTGGAATTGCACCCGATAAACAAGGAATGGTATTCGAAGCTTTCCAACAAGCTGATGGTTCTACCCGCCGTAAATTTGGTGGAACAGGCCTTGGGCTTTCGATTAGCAGAGAACTCGCAAAACTTTTAGGAGGTTATATCGATTTAACCAGTAAAGAAAACCAAGGAAGTACTTTTACCTTAACCCTGCCGATTGATAAAAATAAAGGCATTGAAAACGAGACAAAAAGTGCCTGGGAAAAACCTGTTGCCCTGGAATCAACAACTCCAAAAGTTACTCGTTTAACGGTATCAAATATCCCACAAGAAATTGAGGATGATAGAGATAATATTCTCCCTGATGATAAAGTTATTTTAATTGTTGAAGATGATACCCCTTTTGCAAAAACGCTTTTGGAATTTACCCGAAAACGTAATTATAAAGGCCTGGTTGCCGTTCGTGGAGACGTTGGAATTGAGATGGCTAAAGCCTACAAACCAGTAGCCATATTGCTCGATATCCAATTACCAGTCAAAGATGGATGGCAGGTAATGGAGGAACTAAAATCATCTCCTGATACACGCCCAATTCCAGTGCATATTATGTCATCACTTCAGGTAAAAAAAGAAAGTTTACTTAAAGGTGCGGTAGATTTTATTAATAAGCCATTTGCTTTTGAGCACATGCAAGAGATTTTCCAAAAACTGGAATATGCGCTTAGTCGTCACCCAAAAAAGGTGTTAATTGTTGAAGAAAATGAGCAACATGCAAAAGCTTTAAGTTATTTCTTAAGCAATTTCAATATTCAAACCGAAATAGCAACTAAGGTTAGCGACAGTGTATCTGCATTGCATAAACCAGATGTTAATTGTGTGATCCTGGATATGGGCATTCCAGATAAACATGCCTACGAAACTTTGGAGGTTGTTAAGAAAACACCTGGATTAGAGAACTTACCAATTATTATTTTTACAGGTAAAAACCTATCTAAAGGAGAAGAAAACAGAATTAAACAGTATGCAGATTCTATCGTTGTAAAAACAGCGCATTCTTACCAACGTATTTTAGATGAAGCTGGATTATTCCTTCACTTGGTAGAAGAAAAGAATAAAGAAAAAACTAAAACATCTAAAAAATATTCAGAATTACAAGATGTTTTAAAAGGTAAAACTGTTTTGCTTGCTGACGATGATGTTAGAAATATTTTCTCGTTAACAAAAATGTTAGAGCAACATCAAATGAAAGTTATTGCTGCAACCGATGGGAAAGAAGCTTTAAAATTATTAAATGAAAATCCCGCCATTGATGTTGTTTTAATGGATATGATGATGCCAGAATTAGATGGCTACGAAACCACGACAGCTATAAGGCAGAATATTAAATACAGAAACTTACCTATTTTAGCCGTAACCGCAAAAGCAATGATGGGTGATCGTGAAAAATGTATTGCTGCAGGCGCTTCCGATTACATAAGTAAACCTGTTGATTTAGATCAGCTAGTTTCTCTTTTACGTGTTTGGTTGTACGAAAATCATCATAACGCTTAATTCTCTTATTTAAATATGTCTCAAAAGTTAGTACTTATAATTGATGATGATTATCGAAACATTTTCGCTCTTAAAGCTGTTTTAAGAGCCAAGGGGTTTGGTTGTTTATCAGCTCCTGGCGCCAAAGAAGGTTTTGCCATTATTGAAGAAAATGAAAATATTGCTGTTGTCTTAATGGATATGATGATGCCAGATATGGACGGATATCAAGCCATATCTGCCATGAAAAAATCAGAAAAAATGTGGAACATTCCTGTTTTGGCAGTAACGGCACAGGCAATGGTTGGTGATAAAGAAAGATGCTTGAGCGCAGGAGCTTCGGGTTATGTTTCGAAACCAATAAATGTAGATGAGTTAGTAGAACAGATAGAAGAAGTTACAAAAACAGGTGATTAGCGACGCGATAGATAATGAACAGATAGAAACGCTGTTAGGTGATGTACTAGAGGCACATGGTTACGATTTTCTGGAGTATTCCCATGCTTCAATAAAAAGAAGAATTACCCGCTTGTATGCATTAGATAACTTTGTAAGCTTTGCTGAATTTAGATATACCGTTAGAACGGATAAGCAATATTTTAAGCGATTTTTAGAAGAAATTACGGTAAATGTTACAGAGATGTTTCGCGATCCAACTTTTTATAAGGCGCTTAGAAACGACGTTTTACCTGTTTTAGGCACTTATCCATTCATCAGAATTTGGGTTGCTGGATGTTCTACTGGAGAAGAAGCTTATTCATTGGCAATTGTATTAAAAGAATTAAACCTTTTACACAAATCGCTTATCTATGCAACCGATATTAATCCCTCGGTTTTAGAAAAAGCAAAAAAAGGCTTGTTTCCTTTAAATCATTTAAAAACCTATTCTGAAAACTACGTGAATTCAGGCGGTTTAAAAGATTTTTCTTCTTATTACTCCGCAAACTATTCGCTTGCTAAATTTGATGAAACACTGAGCTCTAAAATGATTTTCTCTACCCATAATCTGGTTTCTGATCATTCTTTTAATGAATTTCAGCTTATTCTGTGTCGCAATGTACTGATCTATTTTGATAAAGAATTGCAGCATAAAGTTTTTCAGTTATTCGATAACAGTCTAGAAAAATTAGGTTATTTGGCATTAGGCAGCAAAGAAAGCTTAGATTTTTGGAATCGATCTAAAGAATATAAGCGCATCAGAACGGAAAAAATATGGCGAAAACTGTAGAATCCAGAAAATGTAGTGCTTTAATTATTGGCGGTTCTGCTGGTAGTTTAGATGTTTTGCTAGAAATTTTTCCAGATTTAAGTAGCGATATCAACTTCCCTATTATTTTGGTTACGCACCGTAAAACAGGTAACGATTCTTTATTGAGTGATCTGCTTAAAAACAGAACGAAATTAACGGTTAACGAAGCAGAAGAAAAAGAAATAATTTTACCAGGAAATGTTTACATTGCTCCTGCAGATTACCATTTATTAATTGAAGAAAATCATACCATTTCTTTAGATTATTCAGAAAAGGTAAACTATTCCAGACCATCTATTGATGTGACTTTTCAATCGGCTGCTGAAATTTTTAAAGATGAACTGGTTTGTATTTTACTTTCGGGATCTAACGCAGATGGAGTAGCTGGATTAAAAATTGCAAACAGTTTTGGTGGTTTAGTTGTTGTACAAAATCCAAACACAGCAATTATGCCTTATATGCCCCAACAAGCCGTTAATGAAATAAAACCTGTTGTGGTTTTGGATGCCTTTAACATGGCAGAATTTATAAACAAGCTGATTAATTAAAAAAAATATAAATTACGCTTCGGAAGGTAAAATTTATGACTGAAACAAAAAAAGTATTCGTTTTCGATGACAACAGAGATATTTTAGATTTATGTACCTTCATTTTAGAAGACGCAGGTTACGAGATCAGAACATCTGAAAATGCTAGTGATATAGAAAACCAGGTTGCAGCATACATGCCCGATATCATTTTTATGGATAACTGGCTGCCCGATTTAGGTGGAATTCAGGCCACAAAGGCAATAAAAAATCATTCTGATTTAAAACACATTCCAGTAATTTATTTTTCGGCTAATAACGATATTTCTGCGCTGGCCAAAGAAGCTGGAGCAGATAGTTATTTATCTAAACCGTTTGATATTAAAGATTTGGAGGAGATTATTAAAAAGTATATAAGCTAATTTTTACCCCAAATCCTGGTATTCAAATCAAGCTCCCGAACAATATCATACATAAAGTTAATTATCGCGATATCTTCATTTAATAAATCGGGATTTAAGAGCGTTTTGAAAACAGGAGCCTCAAAATAATTCCTATTTAAAGGAAACGCGATATACATTCTGCTGTCGATAAACGATAGTGAAACTGTATTTTTTGCATTTCTGTTTAAGGTTAAAATGCGTTCCATCATCGCTGGCGTTAAAATATATCGAGCCTCAACCTGATCGGTTGAATGCGTAATAAAGGTCTTATCAAAATCCGTACTTTCGAGATTAATTACATTTTTATCGCTAAATGAAAACAAATTTTTAGAAAACCAGGCGCCCATTGTACCGAAAAGATCTTTTGGTTTAACTAATGTAACACCCTTAAAGTTTTTATTAAAATCGGCTACGAAAATTATACCTTTAAAAATATCATGCCATTCGGTTCTGGTACCGTTTTTAGTTTGTACCTCTCTTTTATATTCCGCATGAATTTCTGCAAAATAAAAGCCTGTTTTCGCTGCGTTTCCGCTAACCAGATCTTCAGTATGATAACGATCGGGTTGTTCAGAAAAAAGTTGAGTGCTACAAAACTCAGAAACGGGAATACCATTATAAGGTTCAATTGTTAAGCTCTCATCTAGCGATTTAAGCGCTGTCCCAATAACATGAGTTTTAAATGCTTCTTTATAAGCTTTCAGTGCATCGGCAATTTTGTAAAGAACTATACCGCCATAAATAGCACCGAAAAGCCCAATAATAACACCAGGGACAGGAATGCCCCACACAGAAAACCCTATTGCAACGATAATACCTGCGCCTATAAAAAGATAGCCTTTTTTTTGCGTTGATGATATTTTAGCCCGCTCGGTTTCTAACGCAGCAAGTACATTTTGTAGTGCTGCGTTATTTTCAATATTAACCATTAACTATTGAAAAGATCTTTTGCGCTGATGTTTTTACGTTCTTCTTGTGCTGTTTCTAAAACCGCCATAGGCTGAAAGTTCAACATTCCAGCAAACATGCTTCCAGGAAACATCATAATCGCGTTATTGTAATCAGTTATTGCAGAGTTATAAGTTCTTCTGGCTGCAGCAATTTGCTCTTCACTTTCTGTCCAGGTTGTTTGTAAATTAATAAAGTTGGTATTTGCCTTTAAATCTGGATAGTTTTCTACATTTAACATTAAGCCTTTTATACTGCTGCTTAACTGTGTATCAATCGTAGCTTTCTCTGCATCACTAACATTTCCAGAAACCGCTTTAGCTCTTAACTCTACAATTTTGGTAAGCGTTCCTTGTTCGTAAGTGGTATATTGTTTCACCACTTCAACAAGATTTGGAATCAAATCGAAACGTTTTTTTAACATTACATCAATCGCAGAAAATGCATTTGTAACCTGATTTTTCTTTCCAATTAAAGAATTGTAAAAGAAAATTCCCATTAAAAACAGGAAACCAATAATAACGAGGGCAATAATCATAATTTTAGTTTTATAAGGTTTAGAGCATAAATATATTAAAACGTTACAATTATTTGTTTATCAACGATTTTCTTTCAATTTCTGTCGCTCTATTCTCTTCTGCCTTCTTAGTTCACGACTTTCCTTAATGGCCTTAAATGTGGCTATATGGCTTCGAATTTTTGCTTGTTTTTCTTCGGTAATACCAACACTATGTTTAATACCCACGAACAAGCTTTTCCAAATCATATTAAAAAAAGAAGTGTTTGCGGGCCTCTCATAAACTACATTTTCGGAGATAAGCTTTTCATTTGGCCCGGGATTTTCAGCTTTGATGATCAAGGCGTTTGCCAAAAAAGAAAGTAAACCTCGCTTAACCAAATGATCTTTTTCTGGATCATTTTTCATCAAAGCAACGGATAAATCGAAATAAGAAAAATCAACAGTTCCTTTGGTTCCAAAATCATCAGCCTTAAAATCAAATTTAAGTTTATCTACATTACCACGGTTAATTCGAACCAAACCTAGCGGTTTTGTAATTTGATTTAATACTCTTGCGTTAAAATTCTGTAAAATCCCACTGTAAGAAAAATCGCCAGCATTAGCCGCTAAATCAAATTTAAAATCGACATCAAGCTTGCCCTGACCTAAAAGATAAGTGTTTAATTTGGCTTCCATAATCGGATTTTTAACTTTTACCGCTGCAATATTTGTTGCATTAGAGATTACTCCCGAAGTATGTTCAAAAGAAATCCGACCTCTTTGCTGACTTTCTTTATTGTAAACCGCATAGCTAATATCAATATCCTTTAGTTTTATTTTATCAACCAAAATTGGTGCACCCAGGCTCTGCAAAAGCTGGTGCGGATATTTCCCAATTCGGCTTACTTTACCCCGATCAGGCAAACTGTTATTATTAAAAACCGCTACAAATCCATTAGCGATTGTCATTTCTTTGGCCCTTAATTCTTGTCTGCTAATGTACAGCGGTAAATTAATGCCACTTAATGAAATATTATTCATCAGGATACTAAACCGATCTTTTGCATAACCAGCAACTTCACCGAATTTCATCTCATCGTAAAGTGGTTCTACAGCAAATTTATTAACCCTTAATCGGCCTGTTGATGCTCTGAAATCAAGTTGGCTAAGTTTCAGGTTATACATTTTATCGGGTGTTGGATATTTATAATCCTTTAAATTTATAATAACATCTTTCAGCAAATAGAATCTTTTGGTGTCTTCAAAGGAAGTAGAATCAACAAGCAAATCAACAAGTGTAATGTTTAAATCATCGATTGAAAATACTTCGGGTTTGGTTACATTTTTATTGATGTAATTGAAACTAGCATCTCTAAAACGAATATTTTTTATGCTAAACTCTTTCAGGCTTTTGGAGATAAAGGTATAAGGCGATTGAATAGGTCGAGGCGCTCGATTTTCGTTAAAACTGAGTTGCTTGTTAATCATGTACACTTCAGGTTTATCAAACAAAACATCTTCAATTTGAAGCTTTTGTTCGCGATAAAGTATAAAAGGATGAAAATGATTAACTACCAGTTTTTTTAGCGAAACCTGATAGAGATTGTTTGGCGCTCTTTTTAAAGCCACCAATTGTTTATAACGAATCGTATCTGGAGTAATTTTTACATTTTGAAGTGTTGCACTTCCCGTTAAAATATTCGTACTAACCTTAGTAAAGGTGATGGTATAAAGACTATCTGTTGATTTATAAAGCAACGTTTTAATCTGCGATGTTAATAGCGGGCGAGATTTTACATTAAGAAACCAGGCAATTGATGCAAGTATTGCTGCCAATATTAAAAGTATCCACGCAGCCCATTTTATAAACCTGTATCGATGTCTTTTTTTTTCTGGCATTTAATTAGGGACTGTTTTATCAGCAATATACATTTAAAACGTATTTGTTAAAAATGTGCGCCTAATTTTTATCCCTTTTTTCTTTTCGTGCCTCTTTTCTGTCGGCTCGCTTTTGTTCTCTAATTTTCTTTGCTATAACTTTTTGTTGTTTTACTGGGTTCTTTTCAGGAACGATACCAACCCCAACAATATCCTTTATGCCAATAAAAACTGTTTTCCACATCAGGTTAAAAAATGAAGCAGAGTTTATTCTTGTATTGGTCATTGTCGCCGTTCTTGGCGATTCGCCTTTCTTTGGGTTCTCATCTTTTACAAGAACAGCATTAGCCAAAAATGATAAAAACCCTTTTTCTTTTGTGCCTTGTCCGTCAATATTATCAGATAATAATTTCACCTTTAAGTTGGTATATAGCATACTCATCGAGCCAGTTGCAGTGCGAAGATTTCCATTGGCTTTAAAAGCTACTTTCTGAATGTTTCCACTTTCTATTTCTATCAAACCAAGGTTTTTTGAAAGCGAGTTTAAGGCTTTCATGTCGAAGCTTCCTAAGTTGCCGCTGTAAGAAAATGAGCCGTTTTTATCCGTAAGGTTAAAATCTATCTTTACATTCAACTTGCCAGTTCCCATTAAAAGTGAATTTAAATCGGCCAAAGCATGATTATTTCGCTTCAACTGCAAAGTATCATTAGTGAAATTTAAAATATTCCCTGTTAAGGATTTGAAATCTACCGAGCCTGTTTTTTTACTTGCAGGATTATACTCGCTATATTTTAAATCAATATTTATTAATTTAACGGTATCAATATCCACAGGAAAATTTAATCTTTTCAATGCCATGTGCGGATAGTTTTGGCCTTTATCAAATCCTGGTGGCGGCGGCGATTCACGACTCATAAATACTTCTACCTTAGCTGGGCCAATTTTTAGTGATTTTGCACGAAGTTTTTGATCGCTATTTAAACCCATAAAATCTACACCGTTAAATTCTACTTTATCAAAAGCCAAATCATATCTGTCTTTTTGGATATTGTATTTCCTGGCAAAAGTTAATTCTGGATATAGCGGCGTTAATTTCAAACCTTTAACTGTAATTTTTTTTGATGCAACAGAGCCTGTTATCGTATCTACTTTCATCGAGTACATTTTATCTTTAGTTATCGATTTATAACCTGCAAGTTCAAAGGAAATGTCTTTCGTGTAATAAAATCTACTGGTATCATTTGCAGAAAGAGAATCCAATAGAAAATCGTTTATTGAAATATTCAGGTGTTTAATCGAGTTTTTGGTCTTCTTTAAACCTGTTTTGTTAATGTAATCAAAATCTGCATCAACAATTTTTACCGTTTTTACATGCAACGAGTTGAAAGTTTTAGAAATCTGTTCATAGAGTGTTTTATCGCCTTTAACTGTGTCAGGCTGTTTTTCAACCTTATTTAGAATCATGTTGATAGAAGGCTTATCTAGGATAATGGCATTAACATTTGCCTGTTTTTTGAAATATGCCGTTAGTATGCCAACTCCTGTAATTTGGAGCTTTTTTAATTTAAGTTCGAAAATATAAGCTGGTGCCAATTTCTGCGTTTTCAAACTATCAAAAACAGCCGTATCTGCAGTTAAGGTAACATCTCTTAATGCTAAACTTCCTGTAATTACGTTTAGATTAATACTTTTAAAATCAATTTTATAAAGATGTTTCGAGCTGGTGTAAACGCTTTCTTTAATTTTTTCGGTAAGTATCGGCTTCCATCTGGCACTCAAAAACATTGCTCCAAAAGCTAGAATTAAAATTAATCCGCCAACAATACTGGTTATCCAAATCCAGATTTTATTTCTATTTTGAGCTGTCATTATCTTGGTTTATCGATAGGTAACAGCTGGAAAGGAGAAAGGTTTTTGATTTGAAAACAAGTGCCCGCCTATCTTGTTATAAAAAAATATAATTTTGGAAAACGATGTTAAAAGCCGAAATCAGAAAACAAGCGATAAAAGATAGAATAACGATTAGCGATACAGAATATGAATCGTTAAATAATGGCTTGTTAAATCAATTCATAACGCTGGATTTTAGCGCTGTAAAAACGCTGCACATCTTCCTGCCGATTGAAGAAAAGAAAGAGCCAAATACATTTTTATTGATTGAATGGCTGGCAAAAAAGCATCCTCAAATTAAAATCATCGTTCCGAAAGCTGATTTCGAAACCGCGTTAATGACCAACCACGAATACTTGGGCATAGATGATTTACAGAGAAACATTTATAATATTCTGGAACCTCAAAAAGCGAGTATTCATAATGGCGAAATCGATATGGTTTTAATTCCGCTTTTAGCTTTCGATAAACAAGGCTATCGTGTGGGGTATGGAAAGGGCTTTTACGATCGGTTTCTTGAAAAGATAAATGCTCAGAAAATAGGCTTATCTTTGTCGCCAGCAATAGAAAAGATTGATGATGTTAATGAACACGACATCCGCTTAGATCTTTGCATTACTCCAACAGAAATTATCAAATTTTAAGCAATCATGGCAACCGAAATCGTTATCAAAACCGAAAAACAGTACGAAGACAATATGATTGCTGTATTTGAATTGCAGGAAAAAGAAGAGCTAACAGCCGACGATTTAAAACAAATTGAATTGATGTTAAAAGCAGGTGAAAAATACGAGGCAGACCATTTGTAAATATTAATTTATGTATTCCCCATTGGCTACTCTGTTTCTGCGAAAAAGAATCTGCTTGATTCCCGAATCTATCGAAAAACAACCCTAAGCCTGCGCCTTAACAAAATCGCTCGCTAAATATGCGATCAGTTTCGAGGTTAATTTACTCACTCTGCCATCGAGTAATCGCGTTGCACCCTCACTGATGTGTAAATAAGAAAAACGCTTTTCATTTGTTAAAATCAACCTTCTAATATCATTTACAGAAAATCCAGATGGTGTTTCTGCGCTCGAAAGTACGTTTTGAATAGAGTCTAAATCTATCTCCAAACCAGCAATAGGACTTAAGCCTGTGAAAAAATTTTGTTCCTTTATTCCCTTCAAAATATCATCAAAAAACACTGCTTTTAACTGTGGGTTAGATTCAATTTGATTTAAAATAGCTTCGTTGTTATAGTTTTGATGTAAACCATACATGAAATAGTTTTCTAGGAATTTTTCAGCTAAAGCGTAAGTAAATCCGTTTCCGCTGTGCCTTCCCTCCTGTTCTCTTAAATCGGCGTGAGCATCAATATTTAAAACATCAATGGCTTTTTTGTGTGCTAAAGATGTTCCTTTAATCATCGGAAATGCATTATTGTGTCCGCCACCAATTACGATTGGAATTTTGCCCGCAGCAACGATTTTTTCGATAACTGGATAAACCAAATTATCAATTTCAGAAACCTTAACTCTTAAGCCATCAATCTCTGAATCTTCAGGTTCTTCAATTTCAAAATGACCCAAAACAAGAATTTCTTTTCCATTTAAAAACTGATTACTTTGAATATTTAAGAAAGCCACTAAGGCTGGACGCCAGGTTGTAGATGTACCAGCGACACCCGAATTCGCCCGAACCCCAATATCTTCTGGAATACCTAAAAGCACAAATTTTGCACTGCTGTTTTTAAGCCCTTCCAAAGAAATTTTATCAATCGATAAAGAGTCATTCGGATGATATATTCCAACGTTTTCACCAAGCTTCCTTTCTCCCTTACGATGAATGATCAGGTTATCAATATCGCTTTGCGAATATATTTTAAGACTATCCATTGTAAATTTTCCCGTTTAAAATAATGGTCTCTATTTGCGTTTCACCGAAACTATAAGGCAAATAGGCAATTGAAGGCATCGGTTTCGTGATAAATAAATTTGCCTTTTTTCCATTAGCTATACTTCCATAAGTATCGCTGATTTCCATTGCAGCGGCTCCATTTAAGGTTGCCGAATTAATCGCTTGCTCTGGTAGCATTTTCAACTTTATACAACCTAACGAAACCACAAAATTCATATTTCCAGATGGTGTTGAACCTGGATTATAATCTGTAGCCAATGCAACAGCAACATTTGCAGCAATTAAACTTTTAGCATCTGCGAAAGGTATACCGAGATAAAACGAGCATGAAGGTAATAACGTTGCTATTGTAGAGCTATTTTTTAATGCAAAAACAGTTTCTTCGTTTGTTTCTTCAAGATGATCGACGGAGATTGCATTATTTTTTATGCCGATCTCTACAGCTCCTGAAATTGAAAGTTGGTTGGCATGTATTTTCGGTTTCAGGTTGTATTTTGCGCCAGCCTTTAAAATCTGATCTGTTTGTTCGACTGAGAAAAATCCCTTTTCGCAAAAAACATCGATATAATCGGCCAGCTTTTCTGCTGTAATTTGAGGCAGCATTTCTTTAATAATTAAATCGATGTAAGCCTGCTGATTATTTTTATACTCACTTGGAAAAGCATGAGCAGCCAGGAATGTAGCCTTAATGGGAATCGGAAAATTTGCCTTTAATTTTTTGATAACCCTGAGCATTTTGATCTCGCTTTCAACGGTTAAACCATAACCGCTTTTTATTTCAACGGCTCCCGTTCCTTGCAAAATCATTTGTTTTAAGCGAATAGAGGCACTCCTGTAAAGCTGATCTTCGGTTGCAATTTGCATTTTACTGGCCGAATTTAAAATTCCGCCCCCAGCTGCTGCAATTTCTTCGTAGGTTTTACCCTGAATTTTCATGGCAAACTCTTCCTCGCGGGAAGCTGCAAAAACAATATGTGTATGGCTATCGCACCATGATGGAAACACAAATTTACCTTCAGCTGAGATTTGAGTTGGAAGAGACGAAATTTGTGAAGGAATATCATTCATCGTTCCAAAATCTTTAATGAAATCATCTTCGATTAAAAGCCACGCATTTTCCAAAACAGGCAAATTGTTCATCTCCTCACCGCGAAGAACTAATTTATCTTTCGGATGTAAGCCAACAAGGCCCTTAATATTTGTAATTAGCATATTTGGTTTACTTTCGATTGTTCTATCACCAATTTGGCGCAATGTAGGTTAGCCCTTTTACAGCCGTTTTTTTATAAACATCTGGGCTAAATGGCGAGTTCTCTATCAGTCTACGGATTTTCTTCTCATTGTAGCCGATATTAAAATCAACCCTCGGATTATCGTGCATTACAATCAGGTTTTTATTCTCATCAATATAGCCGTATTCTAATTGTATTGAACCAGCGTCGATATCACCATAAATCTGCATTTTAATTATATTGCCTTTCATAATATAATATCCAACAATGCCAATATCTGGATTGTTAATATCGTCTATTTTTGGTGAATCTTTTAATCCTTGTAACTTGAATCGTCCATCGCTATAAAAACGGATGTATTTATCTTTCTTTTTATAGCCGTTATTGTTTTTATAGTAATATCCGTTTGATAAATAATAGATGGAATTTGTATCAATTAACGAAAGATTTAAGCCTGCGAAGCTCTTTTTATAGGAAAATTTTTGACTTTTCGGCGGTCTGATATAGCCTGCATCGTTTACAACATAATGCGTACAGCTAGAAGTTAGAACTACCAAAATGAAACAAAAGTAAATTTTCATAAAATGAGATTATTCCAGCTCTAATAAAACAGGACAATGGTCTGAATGTATAGCGTCGGGCAAAATTCTTACATTTTTTAACCTGTTTTCCATTGGCTTTGATACTAAATGATAATCGATACGCCAGCCCAAATTCTTCCCTCTCGAACCAGCTCTGTAACTCCACCAGGTGTAATGGTGCGGATCTTTGTTAAAGTGTCGGAACGTATCTATAAAACCATTATCCAAAAATAGTTGCATCCACTCGCGTTCTTCGGGCAAAAACCCAGAGGAATTTGCATTAGATTTTGGATTATGAATATCTATTGAAGTATGGCAAATATTATAATCTCCGCTGATAATCAAGTTAGGTATTTCTTCGCGTAATTCTCCAATGTATCCATCAAAAAAACGCATAAACTCATATTTTTTAACCTGCCTTTCATCACCACTCGAGCCCGAAGGCATGTATAAACTCATTAATGAAAAATTATCGAAATCGGCTCTTAAAATTCTTCCCTCTTTGTCAATCCATTCTTCGCCACAGCCATATTCTACGTGATTGGGTTTTGTTTTGCTTAAAATCGCCACTCCGCTGTAGCCCTTTTTCTCTGCTGGAAACCAATAAGGATGGTAGCCCAATTGTTCTATTAATCCAATAATTTCTGGGATTTGAGACGGCAATGCTTTAACTTCCTGCAGGCAAACCATATCAGCATTTGTCGCTTGTAACCATCCGAAGAAGTTTTTTGTACTTGCCGCCCGAATTCCGTTAACGTTATAGGAGATGATTTTCATTACGATTTTATAATCAATTTATCTTTCAAAATTCCTTTCGCCAACTGTTTCTCCAGCTTCTTCGCTTCTCTCCTTTTCAAAATTGTAATGTCCATTTTTACATCTTGTTTCGGTCGATTGTTTTTATCTGTTGTTAAAACAGCAATTTTATCAACCATATCTAAGCCAACAATGATTTCGCCATAAACGGTATAATTTCGATCTAAATGTGGTGAACCGCCAATGTTTTTATAAACCTGTCTTTGCCATTCTGGGATTTTAAATTTCAGGCGTTTTTCTTCTACGCTATTTAGTTGTTCATCAGTAAAAATCTTTCCCTGCACCAAATAAAACTGGCAACCACTCGATGCTTTTTCTGGATTATTATCTCTCGCCGCCGCTAAAACACCCTTTTTATGAAATAAGCTATCCCGAAACTCGGCAGGAATTGTGTACCCGACATCACCTTCACCTAAAAGTGAATCAGGTTTAGCGGTTTTTGAATCAGGATCACCGCCTTGAATCATAAAATCTTTGATCACCCTGTGAAATAACGTTCCATTATAAAAGCCCTTTTTGGTAAGTTTTAAAAAATTATCGCGGTGTAAAGGTGTTTCGTTATAAAGTTTTACAATACATTCTCCAAATTCGGTTTTAATACGGATGTATTGATTTTTAGGCTTAGCTGCAAAAGCAGAAAGCACAGAAAATGTGCAGATAAATAAGATTAATTTCTTCATTTGAATCGTGTTTCGGCTAAATTAAGCTAAAAAATGAAATTCAATAAATAATACGAATGCAATTTAGATGTTTTTTGCGTTACCTTTGTAATAATGAAACTCAGACAGAAAATAGCACTTACTTTGGCCGTATTTTATGCGGTTAGTGTTATGGGTTTGGCTTTGAGTTTGCATTTCTGCGGTGGTAAACTGGCCAATGTAAAACTTTTTAGTAACGAGCTTTCTTGCAAATTATGTAAGGATATCCCTGCAGAAAAGATAAAAGATGATGGTTGCTGCAAAAATACACAGGTAACGGTTAAAGTAAAAGACAGTCATCAAACTGAGGCACAAGTACAAATGCCAAAGTTATTTTCTATCCAATTATTTCTTCATCCGCCAGTTTTAGAATTTCTTACCAATATTACCCCGAAATTTTTTAGCAAAATTTCGAACAAGGCACCTCCACTTTCCACAAGAGTTGCTTTGCACGTTTTCAATTGCATTTTTAGGAATTAGGATATTAACAAATCCGTCATGCTGTCCCGAACATTTACGATCAGCATCTCTATTGCTATTAAGGCTCTGAAATAAATTCAGAGTGACGATGGCGCAATGTTTATTCTAATTCAAAAAATCATGAAAACAATAAAAATATTAAGCATTATTATGCTTCTTTTTGCCGTAAAAGTTTCGGCTCAGCAAATCGCAACTGCAAATTTACAAGTAACTGGTTTAACTTGTTCGATGTGCTCAAACGCAACACAAAAATCCTTAGAAACATTAAGTTTTATTAATACCGTAAAGCCAGATTTAAATAAAAACATCTTTGTTTTAACTTTTAAAAATGGCGCTGATATCAATCTTGATTTAGTTCGTAAAAAAGTTCAGGATGCTGGTTTTTCTGTCGGCGGCTTAACTGCCGATTTCACCTTCAATCAGGTTAAAATTGATGATAAAGGCCAGGCGATTGTTGGCGGTAACGTTTATCGTTTCATAAACGCTAAAAACAAAACCTTAAACGGAACGGTAAAAGCTTCGGTTGTTGATAAAAATTTCATCTCGGGTTCTGCATTTAAAAAGCAATCCACTTCAGCTAATTCTGATGCTTACGCAAGCGGAACAGCCGTAGTAAACGGAAAAAAAACCCGTGTTTATCACTTAATTCTTTCTTAAAAAATGAGGCGGTTTTTAATTATTGCGCTAGTCTTTATTAGCGCAATCAATCATGCTTTTAGTCAAGAATTATACGTTTTTACAGAGCCAGCAAGTAATATGCCCACGAAATCAATTGGGGTTCGTTTAACCAATGAAGGCATGTTTAACAATCCTGGTTTTGTAAGCAGAACAATTCCTGAGGTGATGATCGGTTTCAATAAAAACTTAATGGCCCATGCGCAAGCTTTCCTGTCGGATATGGATGGAAAGTATCGCTTAGAGGGAGGAAGTTTGTACGCAAAGTATCGTTTTCTTTCTATCGATGAGCTTCAAAGCCACTTTAGAGCAGCAGCTTTTGGAAGAATCAGTACAAGCAAACGACCAACTGATACTCGGGATATTAACTTAGAAGGCGATAATAGTGGTGTGCAAGGTGGCTTTATTTTCACACAGCTTTTACACAAACTGGCTTTATCTGCCACTTTAGGCTATGCCCATTCGTTTAACGATTCCGAGAAACAAGTAACAGGTATGCCAAGGCCAAACAATATGCTTTCTTATAGCCTATCTTCTGGTTATTTGGTATTACCAGTTGTTTATAAAAACTATAAAGAACCGAATTTCAATCTCTATTTCGAAATGTTAGGCAAAACCGACCCAAGTACTGGCCAATCTTATTTAGATTTGGCTCCAGCAATCCAGGTTATTTTAAATAGTACCACCAGAATTGATTTGGGTTATCGTTTCCAGGCGACGGGGAATATGGCTAATCGCTATACCAAAAATATGTATCTGCTAAGGGCAGAATTTAACTTTTTTAATGTTTTAAAATAATATACAAGATGAAAAAAATTATGATAATGGTGGCTATAATTGCCATCGCAAGTACAAAATTAACATTTGCACAAAGTAAAACTGATGTAGCTTTTAATCAGTTATTAACTGCGTATTACGATGTAAAAAATGCTTTAGCTACAGATAAGAAAGATGTTGCAGCCCAAAAGGTAAAAGCATTATCAGCCAAAGTTGATGCAATTCCGCATAAAGATTTGCCAGCTGCACAACACACACTTTGGATGGCGCAATCTAAAATTATCAAAGCAAAAGCATCCGAATTAGCGGCAGGAAAAGACATCAAAGCACAAAGAAAATCTTTCGAAATGATTTCTTCTGCAATGATTAAAACAGTTAGAAACATCAAATTTAACAATGCAACAGTTTTCGTTCAGCATTGTCCAATGGCTAAAGCAAGCTGGTTAAACGAGAAAGAAAATGTCGAAAATCCATATTACGGAAGTATGATGTTTGATTGCGGTGATGTTACTGAAACCATAAAATCGAAATAATGAACCTGCATATCAAAAACATGGTATGCAACCGTTGCAAAATGGTGGTTAAAGCCGAGCTTGAAAAGCTTGGCTTTAACCCTATTTCGGTTGAACTTGGAACGGTTTCCATTAAAGAAAACATTTCTGCCGACGATAAAATTAGAATTAGCGAGCAGCTAAAATCATTTGGTTTTGAGCTTTTGGAAGATAAAAAAACTCAAATTGCCGAACAAATTAAAACCTCAATTATCGATTTGGTTCATTACTCTAAAGAACCATTAAAAATTAATCTTTCTGCTTACCTAAGCGTACAAATCAATCTGGAATATCCGCAACTGAGTGCTGTTTTCTCTGAAATTGAAAATCAAACTATTGAGAAATATTTCATTGCTCAAAAAATAGAGAAAGCAAAAGAAATGCTTACTTATGGCGAATTAACCCTAAGCGAGATTGCTTACCAACTTAATTACAGTAGTGTTGCGCATCTTTCTGCTCAATTTAAAAAAGTTTGCGGCTTAACTCCTTCCGCATATAAAACCCAAACTTCGGATAAAAGAAAGACACTGGATGATATCTAAATCTAGCGCCATAATGCGAAACCATGTGCAATCAATGGGCTGCTAAAAATTAACGCCTTTTTTCTTATCATACATCAAGACTAAACCTTTCATTTTCAGCGTATTTTTGTTTAATTAAAAACTAGCAAAATATGAAACTTGAGGAAGTTATCGCCTGAAGATTATTTATTGACTTCCGAAAGCTTCATAGCAATTAAAACAAATTAAAAGTTATGAAAAAATTATTCCTATTTCTGATCGCTGCCTCAATCAGTGTAGCATCATTTGCACAAACAACCTGGAAAATCGATCCGATGCATTCATTTGTTAACTTCTCGGTTAAGCACATGGGCATCTCTTTTGTTGATGGTTCATTCAAAAAATTCGATGGTAATGTTGCTGCTTCAAAACCAGACTTAACTGATGCTAAAATCAATTTCACTGTTGAAGTAAATAGCATTACAACTGGTGTTGATATGAGAGATGGTCACTTAAAAACTGATGATTTCTTTAACGCAGAGAAATTTCCAACAATGAAATTTGAAAGTACATCATTCAAAAAATTAAGCGGAAACAATTATGAATTAAGTGGCAAATTAACCATTCGTGATGTAACTAAAGATGTAAAATTTGCGGTAGTTTATGGTGGTACGGCAAAAGATCAGCAAGGCAATACTAAGGCTGGTTTTGGCGCAACTACAACCATTAACCGTTTAGATTATAACATTAAATACGACCCAACTGGTGCTGGTGTTGCAAAAGATGTAACCATTAACTTGAACTTAGAATTTGTGCAAGCAAAATAACTAATATAGTAGTCCTGTCACATTGAGCTTGTGGAAATGCATATCAGTGCTTCGACAAGCTCAATGTGACAAAATTATCTCTACCATGCCAACATTATCTCAATTCAGAAACTTTACTCATGGCTTGCCCCAAACTGATTTAATGCCAACGCTTTTTATTGGTCATGGTTCGCCAATGAATGGTATCGAGCATAACGAGTTTAGTCAAAGCTGGGCCGATTTAGCAAAAAACATCCCTGTTCCAAAAGCCGTTCTAGTTGTTTCTGCACATTGGTACACCCACGGAACTTTTGTTACCGCAATGGATTTTCCATCAACTATTCATGATTTTGGCGGGTTCCCGCAGCAACTATTTGATGTTCAGTACCCAGCTCCTGGTGATGCTAAACTGGCGGCCGAAATTCCATCATTAATTCACTCTGTAAATGTTGGTTTAGATCACGATTGGGGTTTGGACCATGGCACCTGGACCGTTGTTAAACACATGTATCCTGATGCCAATATTCCTGTTCTTCAATTAAGTATTGATTATACAAAATCGCCCGAACAGCACTACGAAATTGCAAAAGAGATTTATGCGCTTCGCAAAAAAGGCGTTTTGGTAATTGGCAGTGGGAATATGGTGCACAACTTACGTATGTTAAGTTGGGAAATGATTAACGGTGGCGGTTACGATTGGGCAAATGAAATGAATGACAAATTCAAAAATTTAATTGCAAATGGCGATCATAAGCCTTTAATCGATTATCGAAATTTAGGAAGTGATGCAATGCTCGCGATCCCTACACCCGAGCATTACTTGCCTTTAATTTATACCTTAGGTTTAAAAAACGACAGAGAAGAGGTTTCTTTCTTTAATGATAAAGCCGTTGGCGGTTCGTTAACCATGACTTCGGTTTTAGTTGGGTAGCTATTTTTTTACCTGCAACTTCGATTATGTCATTCTGGGGCACGAAGAATCTGAAACCTATGCTTCGTGCATCAGATAGAAAAATTCTATAACATTTTATGATTATTCTGTAACGCGATTAGCCTGTTGTTAAGGTATTTTTGTATAAATATTTTTATTATGACACATACCTATCAACTTACTGGCATGACGTGCAGTAGTTGCGAAAATAAAGTAAAAAGCAATCTTTTGGTTTTACCTGATGTAACCGCTGTAGAAGTGTCGAAAGATGCAAATTCGGCGACCATTAGTATGGATAACCATATCGGTTTAAATGCTTTGCAACAAGCATTGGGCGGCCCTGAAAGTAAATATCAGATAACAGCGAACAACCATAGTGAATTGGCTGAAGAAACAAAATCATGGGCAACGACCTACAAACCAATTCTATTAATTTTCGGCTATGTTACAGCGATTTCGCTGTCGGTTTCATGGCAAAGTGGTGCTGTAAACTTCATGACTTTTATGCGTGTTTTTATGGCTGGATTTTTCTTAACGTTTTCTTTTTTCAAAATGTTGAATTTGAAGGCTTTTGCCGAAAGTTATGCGATGTATGATATCGTAGCCAAAAAATTCAGTGCATGGGGTTACATTTATGCTTTCATTGAACTTGGCCTCGGGCTAAGTTTTGCATTAAATTTATCGCCTGTCGTAGTAAACTGGGTAACATTAATTGTAATGACAGTTAGTATTCTTGGCGTTCTGGAAAGCGTTTTAAACAAGAAAAAAATTCAATGTGCTTGCTTGGGTGCTGTTTTTAACTTGCCTATGAGTACCGTTACCATTGTTGAAGATGCAATTATGATTGCGATGAGTGCAGCGATGCTAATTTTGATGTAGCAAAACAAAGCGTAGCCTCTATTTACCATTTCGTCGCAATTATTAAAGGTTTAATTAAGGTTTTATTCGGATTCTAGAACCGAGATAGTACCGAGTTAAACCTGGGTAATAACCGAACTATCCCTGATTTAGAATTAAGTGTTTACCAGGAATTCTATTGACGAAAGAAGAACAAGTTTAGCCTTTTGAAATGGTATTAATAATATGTGCCAGATGGTGTTTTCCATGCCATGCATAAGTGCCCAACATATTTGCAAAAGTAAATTGTTTTCCGTGTTCGGGATGTGTGTATTGCCTTTGAAAATCCTCTATGTTTAAGGTTTTAAGAAACGTAACCCAACGGTGATGCAAAGCGACTAATAAAGCAATAGACATGTCTATTTCTGCATGCTTTGCTTCTTCTGTTTCGGCCCAACGCTCTTCGTAATAAGGCCTGATGATTGGAAGATCTTCAGTTATGGCTTGCTTAAAGCGGATATAAGCATTCATGTGGCTATCGGGGATATGATGAACAACTTGTCTTAATGTCCAGCCATCTGGGCGATAAACTTGATTAAGTTCTTCGTCACTTAAATTCTCGGTAGCCATTTTAATTTGATTTGGTAAAGCTTCAATTTCCGAAATCCAGATTGTGGCTTGCTTTTCGTCAAATATTTCAGGCATTACAAATTTCCCGATTGGGTATTTAAGTTGTTCTAAATCCATGAAAGCAAAATAAGGATTTAAATAGAATTATTTTTGCCACGGAAGCACTGAAATCACAGAAAATAATCAACCTTATTCCGCATCAATCTGTGTTTCCGTGGCAAGCTTTTAACTTTCATTAATCATAGTAGCTTTTTCAACCATTTTAACAGCCCCATATTATATGGTGGATAAATCATTTTCGTCATGCCGAACTTGGATTGAAAAACGACAGCTCGCTCATGTGAAAAGTTTTTAAAGCCGAAAATTCCGTGGCAACTTCCCATTCCACTACTGTTTACGCCACCAAATGGCAAATTTGGATTACTAATATGAACCAAAACATCGTTTACACAAGTTCCGCCTGAACTGGTTTCTTTAATAATTTTAGCTTGATTTTTAACATTATCAGAGAAAATATATAGCGCCAATGGTTTATCTTTTTTGTTTATTAAATCGATGGCTTGTTGTATGGTTTTATAGGTAACGATCGGTAAAATCGGACCAAAAATTTCTTCCTGCATAATGTCGTTTTCGGCATTTACTGAAGTTAAAACCGTTGGGTTTATGGTTAAAGTTCTTTCATTAATTTCTCCACCAAATTCTAATTGCGCACCATCTTTCATTGCTTTTTTAATCAGTTCACCCAATCTTGCAAACTGCTTTTCATTAATGATTTTACCGTAAACAGATTCATTTATTTCATCTCCGTTGAAGAACATTTTTTTCACCGCAGCTTTATAATGTCCTACAAATACTGCTTCTAGCTTTTCATCAATTAAAACATAATCGGGTGCTATACAGGTTTGTCCTGCGTTAACCAATTTTCCCCAGGCAATCTTTTCTGCTGCCTTTTTTAAATCACAAGAATCATCAACTATTGCTGGAGATTTCCCTCCCAATTCCAATGTTACCGAAGTAAGATTTTTTGCCGCAGCAGCCATTACAATTTTTCCAATTGCTGTACTTCCAGTAAAAAAAATATGGTCGAATGGAAGTTTTAATAATGCAGTTGATGTTTCGGCATCACCCTCAAAACAAGCAATTTCCTTTTCATCGAAAGTTTTAGAGATGATTTGATTGATAATTGCCGCAGTATTTGGGCTTAACTCTGAGGGCTTTAACATTACACAATTTCCAGCAGCAATCGCAGATATTAACGGGCTCATCACAAGTTGAAACGGATAATTCCACGGAGCGATAATTAAACAAACACCCTTCGGTTCGTAATAGATTTTATTGCCAGCAAAAAGGTTACTCATTGTTTTGCTAACCGATCTTGGTTTCATCCAACCGTTTAGTTTTTTTATCGCATGGTCTATTTCTGCATAGGTAAAAAACAATTCGGTTACGGCTGTTTCAAATCTACTTTTACGTAAATCTTTTTCTAAAGCATTATATATTTCTTCTTCAGCAGTTTCAAAAGCTTGCTTAAGTTTTTTGAGTTTGGCAATTCGCGTTTTTGCGTCAGTTTTACGTAACTCAAATTTGTGCTGCTGTTGTAAATCGAAAACAGATTTTATTTTTTCTTCCATATTAGTCACAATCGACATCACCGAGTTTATCCTTAAATTTAGTTAAAATCAATTCATTTTATCAAAAACTCATCCATTTAAAGCATATTGCAAATAATTTAAATATTAGCAATGAAGAAATTGTTTTTTGTTTTAGCATTACTAATCCCTGTGGTTATTTATGCGCAAACCATTAAAACAGATGTTTTAGTTTTAGGCAACTCAAATGCTGCTTTTGCTGCAGGCGTTCAGGCTTCAGAATCTGGCGTAAACGCTATAATTTTAACACAAAGTGATGGTTTCAAACTAGGAGATTATAGAAATTTTCCTGAAAATGGTGTTACCAAAGCATTTGAAAAAAGAGCAAGGAAATCTTTAAAACTTGCGGATACTGTGGCGATACCTGAAATGAATTATCAGATATTAAATGCAATTATCAAAACCTGGTCTGATAGCTCGAAATTATTTGATGTGATTAACAATGCATCGTATTACGAAATTAAACGTTCGGGAAGTGGCTGGGAGGCAAAACTCACTAAAGATAAAAGTATAAAAGCAAAGGTTTTAATCGTTACTGATCATGCTGATAGAATTTTAAGCGCACTAAAAATTCCTAGTCTAAAAATAGCCGAAACGAGCACAATAAATTATTCTGAAAACGTATATCGAACCACAATTGGAGGCTTACAAAGAACTTCAAATTTTCTTTCGTTATACAATCTGTTAATTCCAGATCAGGAAAATATATTATACATCGGGGCGGATAGTTTTGAAATTGGTCAGGCGGCTGGAGCTACCGCTGCATATGGAGCTTTTTATAAAACTAAAACCAGTTTATCTAACTTAAAAAGAATTCAAGGAGAACTTTTGGCTTATAAACTTTCTTTAATGCCTTTTGAAGATGTAAAAGTTATCGATTCTAATTGGTTGGCTATACAAAAAGTTGGTATTACTGGCATATTAAAGGCCGATATTAAAGATGGAAAATTATTTTTCAATCCTGAAAAGGAAGTAGCCTACAATGAAATTAAACAACCGATAAAAGACTATTACTACAAGGCGCAAATCTGGTTTGATGATCATCATAATATTCCTATAAATTTAGAAAATACCATTTCGATGGTTAGTTATGTTGGAAATAAAGCTGTTGATGCTACAAAAACTGAAATAGAGAAAAAGTGGAATAAGAACTATAAATTTTCTTCCAAATACGACTTAAAAAAGGTTTTAACACGGAGAGAATTTTCGGTAATCATCAATGAGTATTTAAAGCCATTCGATGTTGTAAATGTAGATAGAACTGGAAGGGTGATTCGATAGCCTATCTGCTATTTTTGCCACGGAAGCACGGAAGACACTAAAAAAAATGTCAATACTATTCCGTGTAAATCTGTGTTTCCTTGGCAACGCTTTAACATTAGATGTTTTAACATTTCCATTTCCTTATAAATTCTCAATCCTATTCCGTGTAAATCTGTGGTTCCGTGGCAACTCTTTAATGTAAGATGTTGTAACATTTCCATTTCCTTGTAGTTTTAGCCTCTTCATTCTCTAAATTGCAGCATCCAAACAAAAATTCATGAAGAAATATTTACTTTTCCTTTTGCTTTGCACTGGTGAATACACTTTTGCACAACAAATTGCTCCATTAACTGTAGAAAAAATAATGCGGGACCCAAAATGGATGGGAATTGCACCAACAAATTTCCGTTGGACAGCAGATAGCAAGACGCTTTATTTCAATTGGAACCCAGAAAATAAAGCTAAAGAAGAACTTTTTAAAATAACGCCATCAGCTATAAAACCCGTTAAGGCTGTTGACAAAGAGGATGAAAAGCTTTTAAGCTTAAATTACATTTACAATAAAGACAATTCACTTGGTTTGGTTGAGAAAAGCGGAGACATCTATCTGCAGAATTTTAAAACCAAAAAAGAAACCCGCCTAACCAATACGATGGAGCGAGAAAGCAGTCCTGTTTTTTTAACCAACGGAAATATTGTTTACCAATTAGGCGATAATCTTTTCGAAATCAATTTAAAATCTGCTGAAACCAAGCAATTAACTAATTTCGTTAAGGGTAAAAAAGCTGGAAGAGCAGAGTCTAAACTTGCAACCGAACAAGATAAATGGTTGAGAGGGGAGCAAACTGCACTTTTCGATATTATTAAAAAAAGAAATGCTGAAACACGCAGCGGTGGTGCTCGTGGAGGAAGAGGTCGTTTCGGTGGTTTCTCTGCCGATACTAAATCTTTGAAAGAGCTTTACACTGAAGATAAATTTTTAAACGGTGTTGTTATTAGTCCAGATGGGCATTACATTACTTATAAATTAACCACGCCAGCACAAAACAACCACAATACCATTGTACCCAATTACGTAACGGCATCTGGTTATACCGAAGATATTCCTGGCAGAACCAAGGTTGGCGAAAACGAAAATACTTCTCAAGGTTTTATTTACGATACGCAGAAAGATTCTGTTTATGCAATTCAAACTGCAACCATAACGGGCACCAAAGATTTACCCGATTATCTAAAGGATTATCCTAAAGAATTAGATACGCTTAAAAAGAAAAATGCCGATAGACCCGTTAATTTCTTTGGCCCAGCATGGAATGAAAGCGGATCTGCAGCAATTGTAATTGCAACTTCGTTGGATAACAAAGACCGTTGGATTTTAAAATTAGATGCCGCAACAGGCAAATTTTCTTTGTTAGATCGCCAACGTGATGAGGCTTGGATTGGTGGACCTGGCATTAGCGGATTTTTTCAGGGAAGTACAGGTTGGATCGATAATAATCGCTTTTATTATCAAAGCGAAGCAACTGGATATTCGCATTTATATGTAACTAATATTTTAACGGGAGATAAAAAACAACTGACTTCTGGAAAGTGGGAAGTTCAATCTGTTACCTTATCAAAAGATAAAAGCACATTTTACATTAAGGCTAATAAAGAACATCCAGGGATTACCAATTTCTTTAAAATTAGTGTAAATGGTGGCGAGCTTGCGCAAATTACCACTATGAAAGGCTTAAACGATATTATCCTTTCTCCTGATGAAAAATATATCGCTATCAATTATTCTTACATGAATAAACCTGGTGAGTTATACATTCAAGCTAATAAAATTGGCGCCAAAGCTGTAAAAATTACGGAGTCTACTTCAGCTGAATTTAACTCTTACAAATGGCGTGAACCCGATATGGTTTCTTTCAAAAACCGTTATGGTGCTGATGTTTATGCAAGGGTTTATAAATCTGAAAATCCTAACCCTAATCATCCAGCCGTAGTTTTTGTTCACGGTGCGGGTTATTTGCAGAATGTTCACTTTGGTTGGAGCACTTACTTCCGCGAGTTTATGTTTAATAATTTATTGGCTGATAATGGCTATACCGTTATTGATATTGATTATACTGGAAGTTCGGGTTATGGCCGCGATCATAGAACGGGAATTTACCGCCATATGGGCGGCAAAGATTTAACAGACCAGGTAGATGGGGTTAAATTTTTAGTTGAAAAATATGGTGTTAATCCTAAACATGTAGGTTTGTACGGCGGTTCATACGGTGGTTTTATCACGCTAATGGCGATGTTTAACGAATCGGATGTTTTTGCAAGCGGTGCTGCTTTGCGTTCGGTTACCGATTGGGCGCATTACAATCACGGCTATACTTCGAATATTTTGAATGAACCTTTTAACGATCCGATTGCTTACAAAAGAAGCTCTCCCATTTACTTTGCCGATAAGTTGAAAGGGAATTTATTAATGGCGCATGGAATGGTTGATGTGAACGTTCATTTTCAGGATATTGTTCGTATTTCTCAGCGGTTTATTGAGCTTGGTAAAAACAATTGGGAACTTGCTGTTTACCCAGTTGAAGATCATGGTTTTATAGAGCCAAGCAGCTGGACTGATGAATATAAACGAATATTTAAATTGTATGAAAATACATTGAAGAAATAGAATTTAGAAATCCCTCTTAATGAAAATTAAGGGGGATTTTTTTTCCGTCGGCTGAAGCACGACGGCAATGAAATAACGCCCAGCAGTTAATCTTGTAAATTTATCTATGGAACAATGCTGTGTAATTCTTTGCTGTTGGTTTCAACCAATGGAATAAAATATTTTTCTTATTGGCTTTAGTCGAACGATGAAATAAAAACAAAACTTTACAAACTGCCTCAAATGTCATTAACATAAGCACAAATGTTGTCAGTCTGAGCGTAGGCGAAGACGAGTTCGATGCTTGAAAACAAAAAATAATCTGTCCTTCGACTACGCTCAGCATGACAATTCTTTTTTGTTTTACCTTAAGTTCCATCGGTTGAAGCACGACGGCAATGAAAATATCATCCAGCAGTTAATCATGTAAAGGTATCTATGGAACAATGCTGTGCAATTCTTTGCCGTTGGTTTCAACCAACGGAATAAAATGTTTTTCTTATTGGCTTTAGCCGAATGGGCAACTCGTATTTAAAACCAGCCAAAGAATTACAGACATCAATTACATAAACCCGATAGCAGTGAAAATACTTTTTGTTGTACAAATAAAATAGATGGTCACGTCGTTACTCCTCGCAATGACGACAATAGAGTACAACAGAAACAAAAAGATTGCAACGAATAGCGGGCCTGTACTCCGCCAAAACCACCATTCTTTCGTTTACAAATAATTAAATAGCGAAATTTTATACTTTATTTAATGATTATAGTTTTTAACTATATCGCTATCAATAAATACGATTAACTATTAATGAATCTGGGTTGATTGAGAGTTCTTTTCGCCGTATCTTTGTGGCACAAAATTAAAGACAAAAAATTATGGCAATAGTAGGTAAAAAATTCCCGAGTGTTAGTATTGATGCAATGTCAGACATGGGCGATGACTTGAAAATCAACGTATTTGAAGAAGCTGTTAGTAAAAACAAAAAAGTTATTTTATTCTGGTATCCAAAAGATTTTACTTTCGTTTGTCCTACAGAATTACATGCTTTTCAAGCTGCTTTACCTGAGTTTGAACAAAGAAATACAATTGTAATTGGTGCATCTTGCGATACGAACGAAGTTCACTTTGCTTGGTTGAATACACCGAAAGATAATGGTGGTATTGAGGGTGTTACTTATCCGATTTTAGCTGATACGCACAGACAATTATCTGGTATTTTAGATATTTTAGATCAAGAAGTTAATTACGATGAAGAAGGAAATGAATCATTCTCTGGTTCGAATGTTTCTTTCAGAGCGACTTATTTAATTGACGAAACTGGTAAGGTTTTCCACGAAAGTGTTAATGATATGCCTGTTGGCAGAAACGTTAAAGAATATTTACGTTTAATCGATGCTTATGCTCACGTTCAAAAACATGGCGAAGTTTGCCCTGCAAACTGGGAAGAAGGAAAAGAAGCAATGAACGCAAACAGAACTGGTGTTGCTGAATATTTAGCTGCTAACTAATTAAATAAAACATTATGTTTTTAGAATTAACAGAAGATAATCTTCAACAGTATTTGGCCGATAACCCGAAAGTTATGGTTCAGTATGCTGCATCTTGGTGCGGTAACTGTAGAATCATGAAACCAAAGTTTAAAAAACTGGCTGCTGAAAATGAAGATGTAGCTTTCTTAATTGTTGATGCTGAGAAACTTCCAAACTCACGTAAATTTGCAAATGTTGATAATTTACCAACTTTTGCAGCTTTTGAAGGTGGTGCTTTGGTAGATCAGGTTCAAACCAACAAAGCAGAAGGTTTAATTGAACTTTTTAACAAGATAAAATAATGAAGATTCCCGTTATAAGACAGTTATTTCAAAACAGTACTCCTGCTCAACTGGAGACAACTTTAGAGGTTTTAGAGGCTTTCTGCGAATTCAGAGGCGTTAGCGAACACGAAGTTGATGTTGCTGGCGAAATGATTACCAATATTTGTGGTGCACTTGAAGTACATCAAATGGTAAGCGATGGTGCTGCTGAAAAAGATGCGCTTAACGCTTTCGGTCAAAAAGTAATGGGTTCGATTGATCGATAATTTCTTCAATCAGAATCTTTGAAATATAACCCTTTGCAGATTTGCAAAGGGTTTTTTGTTTTTAGGCGTCTCGTGTTGGCAACGGAAACAGCCAACACGTCATTGCAAGGCACGAAGCAATCCTACAACGGTAGCTGCTAAGCCCATCTCATTAAGATTGCTTCGTGCCTCTCAATGACGACCGTTGTGGTCAAATGCTAAAATAAGCCATATCAACTATCCGTTGTCATCCTGAGCTTGTGGAAGGACTTTTTCAAATTGTACATAAAGCGTTTCGACAAGCTCAACGTGCCAAATTGAGTAATTAAACAACGATACTTAAGCCAAATTTCTACCAGCGTTCACAATACCGAAAACCGTTCTAACGGCAAGTTTCTCTAAAGCGCTTTGATCTTTTTCATTTTGATCATGTTGCAACTTTTCTAAAGCAAAATGCTGAATTAACACTAATGGTAGTATAATTTTCTCGCGGGTAGCTATCGATTTTTTATCTACAGGATAGTTCGCCATTAAAGTTTCTTGTCCAGATAGTTTTAAAAGCATCTCCTTAGCTAACTTATATTCATTGTGTAGTTGAGTCCAAAATGCACCAAACTCTTTATCAGCCGCTAAATGTGCTGTTATTGTAAAATCCGATTTACTCATACTCATCATACAATTATCTACGATGGTTTTTAAGTAGTCAGAATCTTGATAGACCTTTACAACTTTATCCCAATTGCCTGCCTTCTCTTGATTTTTCATTGCAGTGCCCATTCCATAAAAGCCTGGTACGTTTTGCTTTAACATACTCCATGCAGTTACGAAACTAATTGCTCTTAAATCTTCAAGCTTCATTTCGCCACCACCATTTCTTTTCACTGGTCGGCTACTAATATTCGCTTGCGATAACAATTTCAATGGAGAAAGTTTCTCTAAATAACTTACAAACAATGGATGTTCACGTAAATCGACGAAAGCTTTGTAGGCGTCTTCAGCCATTTCATCGAGCAAAGATTTATTTTCAGGATCTAAAAGTACATTGTGCTTTTCTTTCAAACCTGATGAAATTCCTGCGTTAATTAATTGCTCTATGTTAAACTCTGCACTTTCTACCGATCCATATTGCGAACTTATGGTTTGCCCCTGAACAGTTAGCTGCATATTTTTGTTGGCAATTTCTTTACCCATTGATGCATAGAAACGATGTGTTTTTCCTCCACCACGAGCTGGTGGCCCGCCACGACCATCGAAAAATGCCAATTGAATATTATGTTTTTTAGCAATTGCAGATAAACTAGTTTTCCCGTTGAATATAGACCAATTGGCCATCAAATAACCGCCATCTTTGGTACTATCAGAATAACCGAGCATAATGTCTTGTTTATTACCTCTGCTAGCCAGATGTGTTTTATAGAAGGGATTACTGTATAAAGTATCCATGATATCAGCAGCGCCCTTTAAGTCGTTTACCGTTTCGAAAAGCGGCACAAAATCGATTGTTAGTGCATCTTTACTCCAGCCATTCCAAAGAAATAGTTCGATTAACTGCAAAATGTCGCTTGCTTCCTGGCAATTACTGATAATAAACCTATGACAAGCTTTTTCGCCATTTCTATTTTGAATACCTTTTATTTCTTTAATGGTTTGGATGGTATCCTCAATTAGCGCATCTGGCTCTGAAGCATAAACAACTGATGCTTCTTTAAATGAAATTAATTTCAGTTTTTCGGCCTCTGAGAGTTTATCGTAATCAGCAGGATAAAGTGAAGAAATTGGTTTATTCTGGCGGCAGTAAGCATGCACACTTCTCAATACTCGGCTATCCTGGCGAATATCCAAAGAGGCAAAATAATTGCCGTATAAATCTATTTTCCTGATTAAGTCGTTAACCAAATCAACAAACAAACCATCGTGCTCTTGTAAAAGCGTATCCTTAATTTTATTTAGATTTTCTCTTAAAAAGTCAGAAATATCTTCTTCTTCGCAAGTCTGATCGAAAGCATTTTTGTATAGTACATCATGTAAAATAGCAATGTTTTCTTCCACACCCCTAAAAGTAATACGACGTTTAATAACTCTAAAATCGCGGTAGTAACAACGGAACAAAATTTGGCGCAGCATTTTAGAAACTTCTAAAGTAGTATCGGCATGAATATTTGGATTTCCGTCTCTATCGCCTCCTGGCCAAAAACCTAGCTCCAATATCTTTTTCGTTTCTAAATTATATTCATCTAAATTCTGGTCGATCTCTTCCTGAATATTTGCCGCAGCAAAATAAAAAGTGTTCTCTAAAAACCAGGCTAAATTTAATGCCTCATCAACAGGTGTTGGCGATTTTTTATTGAAAAACGGCGTTTTGCCCAGTTGTTGCAATAAAGAGTTCATCGCGGTAATATTATTATCGCGAATGGCCTGCGTTAAATCGGTAATAATGGCTAAAACATTGCCCGGATAAAATTGGGTAGGATGAGCGGTTAAAACTAAACGTAGTGATAATTCATCAATCAAGTTTTCAATCTTTGAAAGCATTGGCTTATTATCTGCGTTCTTTTTTAATATAAACGCAAGCGTACTTTGCTCATCAGTAGTGTTTAATTTGGTAAAAGAAGCATCTTCAACGGCATCAAAAAGCACAACCTGACGCTCTATGTATTGAATGAAGCGGAAGAGCAAATCGATAATATCCTTACGCTCTGTATAACTTGTGTATTTCGCAAAAAACTCTTCTATAATTTGAGCTGGCTTTTCGCCGTTGGCAATCCCTTCTTCGCAGCTTTTAAAAAATAATGGCAACAATGTTCCAGTATCTTTAATTTTGTAAAAAGGCAGTGTTAAAAAAAGGCTGTTAAAGAGTTCAAATTTCGAGATAACCTCGTTGTTAAAAATAGATTCACGCTGTGTGGTCAAACGGAGTTTAGGCATGGCTTAAGCAATAGTTTTGTATATTGTAATACTACAAAAAATGCGTAAGGTATTAAAATTCTAAGGCTTACAATTTGGAAAATTGTAGAATAAATTTTAATTTTAGAATCTTATTTGGCTACTTGGTAGTTAAGTAAGAACATTTGCAATGTTTAAGGGCATTGCATTGATTGTTAATTTTTTGGGTTAAAACAGCCGATGTAATAAAATACACCGGCTGTTTTTATTTTATGGCATTATTTAAGCCAATTTGTTGCCAATATTAATGCGCATCGGTAACAATATTTGCATTTTTCTTAAATTTCTGAAGATAAAGAAGTGGGATTGAAAATAACATAATCAATCCAGCTACCCAATAGGCATCATTGTAAGTAAGCAACATAGTTTGTTTAATTACCGAGCCTTCTATAGCTTTCATAGCCATTAACTTTGCATCCACAAACGATGTGCCTTTGGCCATAAAAGTATGAACCAAGCCATTTAACTTTTGAGTAAAAGCGGGATTATATTCATTTATGTTGGTTAATAAATTACTTCTATGAAAACCTGCACGAACATGGATTAGCGTAGTTAAAGCAGCAATTCCGAAAGAACCTCCTAACTGTCTGCTCATGTTGTTTAATCCTGATCCTTGTCCAATTTCTGGGCCGCTCAAATCTTGCATTGCTAATGTAGTTAATGGTACAAATAGCAAAGCCATTCCGAATCCTCTAATCACTAATGGCCAGAAGAAATCTCCAGTACCAGAAGCTAATGTTGATTTACTTAACATCCAGCAGAAAACAAAGAATAAAAACATTCCTCCTGTTGCCATAAACTGTGCTGGCACGCCTTTTTTAAGCATAATACCAATAAAAGGCATCATAGAAATGGTACAAATTCCACCTGCAATAAAGAGCTTTCCTGTTTGTAAAGGTGTAAATCCTAAGAGGTTTTGTGCAAAAACAGGGAACACAAATACAGAGCCATACAATCCAAAGCCTAAAATAAAGGAAGTAAACATCCCAATAGAAAAGCTTCGCTTTTTCATAATCCGAAGATTAACGATGGGGTGATCGGTGCTCGTTTCTCTCCAAATAAATAACAGCAAACCAAAAACAGATGCTACTGCTAATGCAACGATATATGGTGTAGAGAACCAATCTTCGCTTTCTCCTTTTTCTAATAGAGTTTGTAAACTTCCAACCGCGACAGCCAATAAACCAATTCCCCACCAATCGACGGGTTTACCTTGCCCATCCTTGGGCGTCTCTCGAATAAAGGTTATGGTACAATACGCGGCGAGTATCCCGACGGGAATATTTACGTAAAAAATCCAAGGCCAATCTGATATCTCTAAAATATAACCTCCAATTGTTGGACCAATAGTTGGACCAACTACGGCACCTAAGCCAAATAGAGCTGTTGCAATACCAACATCTTCTCGCGGCCAGGTTTCAATTAAAATAGCTTGCGCTGTTGATATTAAACCACCACCTGCTAAACCTTGAATAATCCTGAATAAAATTAGTTCGTTTAGTGATGTTGCGTTACCACACAAAAATGAAACAAGTGTAAAAACGATGATGGAGGTTAAGAAATAATTTTTACGCCCGAAACGGCTACCCAACCAGCCCGACATAGGCAGGATGATCACGTTCGCAACGGCGTAGCCAGTAGATAACCAGGCCACGTCCTCGAGGGTTGCGCCCAGGTTTCCCTGTATTTGAGGAATTGCTACGTTTACAATAGTTGTATCAATAAGCTCCAAAAGAGAAGCTGTGATAACCGTAAAAGTAATAATCCACTTTTTTAAACCTACTTCGGCCATTATATTATTATTTAATAGAAACTGATGCTTTAACGCTCATTCCTGGACGTAATTTGGCTAACATTTCTTTTGATGGATGAATTTTGATTTTTACTGGAATACGTTGAACAACTTTTACAAAGTTACCTGTAGCATTATCTGGTGGCAATAAAGAGCCTTTTGCGCCAGTAATTGGCGAGAAATTATAAACTTCACCTTGAATTTTTTCATCAGGATAAGCATCAACTTCGATTTCTACTTTTGAACCAGTTTTAATTTTCTCTAATTGAGTTTCTTTAAAGTTTGCAGTAACATAAATACTTCCATCGTTAACTACCGAGAATAAAGACTGACCAGCTTGAACCAATTGGCCTTTTTGAACATTCTTTTTAGAAACGATACCCGTTGTTGGGGCTTTAATATCTGTATATGATAATTGAAGTTGAGCAAAATCGATATCACTTTGGCGTTGGCTAATCACATTGCTACTAACCGCTAATTGCGATTGAGTTGTACCAACCTGTTTAACCGCTGCATTGTATTGGTCTTGCGCTGCTTGATAAGCTGCTACCGCCGATTGTTTTGCTGCTTCAGCAGATTCTTTATTTGCTTTTGCCTGGTCGAAAGCTTGTTGTGTTATCGAACCATCTTTTACCAAGTTTTCGTAACGGTTATAATCTTTCTGTGCTAAATTAACTTTAACATTTGCAGCTTGCACATTTGATTTTGCAGCCTCAACATTTGCTTTAGCAGTACTTGTATTGGCTTGTGTTGCCGCAATTTGAGAGTTTGCAACACCAACACCTGCACTTGCACCTTTCTGGCCAGATTGCGCCTGCTCTAATTTCACTTTGTAATCATTATCATCAAGCTTAACTAAAATCTGACCTTCGGTTACACGTGTGTTTTCTTCAAAATTAATATCCTTAACGTAACCACCAACACGAGCAATAACAGGGCTAATGTCGCCATCAATCTGTGCATCATCCGTATCTACGTGCTTGCTAAAATAATTCCACTCTGTGATACCGAAAACGATACCTATTATAAGTAAAACACCCAAAATGATAGGTACTACTTTGCTTTTCTTTTTATTTTCAGTTGTCATTGCTGTATTTATTGCGTTATTTTTCCTGTTGATTTTAGTAATGTATAGTAAGCTAAGCCTGCATCAGCTTTAGCTATTTCTAAGTTTATTTTGGCTTGATATAATAGGGTTTCAGCATCAATTCGATCTGTAACTGAGGCTACATTGTTTTTGTATTTCGATGCCAATAATTTATCATTTTCAGTTGCCTGGTTGATTGAGGTTTCCAAAATCTGAATCTTGTTGACAGCAACCTGATAATTCTGAAAGTTTTTGTTGATATCTGTTTTTAAGTTATCTGATAGAATATCTTTCTGAATTGTAATTTCACTCTGTTGAATTTTAGCCTCGCTTACTTTATTTTTGTTAGACCAGAGACTTGCAATATTCCACGAAACTGTTGCGCCTAAAGTAACAGGCATTAAATATTGATTGGTTGGCGGAATAAAATTACCACTTGGGTTGATGTAGTACAAATTTGCACCCACACCTACGGTTGGTAAAGTATTCGCTCTAATACTTTTTACGTTAAAACCAGCAACTCTGTTTTGCACATCAAGTTGTTTTAATTCCTGGCGATTTGCCATTGCTAAACCAATGTATTCGTTTAACGAACCCGCCGTTTTTAGGCCTGCATTTGGATCTGTAATTTTAACTTCGGTATCTTCAGGTAAACCTAAAAGGATATCTAGATTGTAGTTGATTACTTTACGGTTACTTTCTATGTCCAACTGCGTTAACGTAACATTTGCTTGTTGTAATTGAAAACGAAGTACATCATTTTTGGTTACTATACCTTGTTCGAAGAAACGTTGCGCTTGTTTAATTTGAGCCGCAATTGATTCTAAATTCTGATCAACTACTTTTTTACTTTGAGATACTTTATACAAAGCATAATAAGTGTTAATTACCGCATAAGTAACTTCTTCCTTGCTTTTATCTGCATCCAAACGAGCAACATCTGCAAGTAATTTAGTAGATTCTTTAGCGTATTTTAATTTACCTCCACCATAAACTAATTCTTGTACTGCTGCAGTTCCTACAAAAGCATCTGCTCTTTTCGGTAACTGTAAAGAAGAACCTCCGCCAGGTAGTGTAAATGTACTTGTTGGAATTTCTGCATGATTGTACATAAAGCTTGCATTAGCGGTAGGCAGGGCATTGTCTTTTACAACCTCAAGCTGGGCCACAGCCTGATCTATTTTATTTTGAGATAATTTTAAATTTTTACTATTGGCTATGCCAAGTTCAATTGCCTGATTGATATTTAGCTCTTTGGTACTTTGTGCAAATAAAGCAGCTGGAACTAATGATGCCACAAGCATTAATCTAATCGATTTGGGTATCATTTTTTTGTTGTTAAATAAACGGTAATTAAATCCTGAAGATGAGCTACTGCCCTATCTTTAATTAATTTTTTGTCTTTCGGGTTGTTTAAATCCAAGTCGTAATCGGGCATTACTTTATGTGGTGAGATTATAATATTGGTAAGGGTACCCATAATTGTAGCAATTACCATTCTGTTATCCGCTTCTTTAAAACTTCCGTCTTCTTGTCCATCCGTTAAAATTTTCTCTAATAAATTCATGTTCTGCCCCATTGCATCTTTAATTTTATTATACATTTCTGGGCGTTGAGTTAGAGATAATTCGCGGTGCATCATTTTATGGAACGATGGATTAGCTAAAATACGCGTTGCGTAGCCCTCAATCACTCTATTCAATTTTTCAGTTGCCGAAATTTTATCTTCGTTGATGATTTTTAACTGAGAACCAAATCCTGCAATGCGGTTATTCATAATCTCAATAAAAACACCTTCCTTCGAACCGAAATAATAATTAATCATAGCCATGTTTGCGCCCGATTCTTTTGAAATCTGACGGGTTGAAGTGCCTTCGTAGCCTGTTTCGCAAAACAGCTTTTCAGCGGCTTCAATTATAGCTTGTCTCTTGTCTATCTTTTCTACTTTCATTTCTTTTTGATGAGACAAAATTAATCAATCGTTTGATTAATTTCCAAATGCTTTTAGTCATCTTTTACATTATCTTGATAAAAGCTTATTTTTATTTCACTTATCCTATCCAGTTATGAAAATAAAATATCTTTTGTGCTCCATATTTCTGATTGCACTTTTTTCTTTTAAAATCAATCGAAAAGAAAATCAGCAAAGCTGGATAAGAATAAACTTGCTAGGCTACCCTACTTCGGGTACAAAAGTTGCAGTTTGGGCGAGCAAAGAAAATATATTGCCATCTTCATTCGAGCTTATCGAAAAGTTATCTGGTAAAACGGTATATACTTCAACTGATATTAGATTTTTTGGTGCTTATGGCCCATTTACTAAAACAGCTCGTCTAAATTTTTCTGGCTTTAAAGAAACTGGCGAATTCTTTATTCGTGCAAATGGCATCTTATCTCCATTAATTATTATTGGAAATGATGTTTACAAAGGTGCTACAGATTTCTGCCTCCGATATATGCGTCAGCAAAGAAGCGGTTTTAATCCATATCTGAAAGATAGTTGCCATACGCATGATGGCTATGTTTTAAATGGCGAAAAAGCTGGAATAAAAGATAGTACCCATTTCAACACTTCAGGTGGCTGGCATGATGCAAGTGATTATTTACAGTATTCAACCACTTCTGCAAACGCAACATACCACCTTTTAATGGCCTACCGAGATTTTCCGCACGTTTTTGGTGATGAAAAACAAGCAAATGGATTAGACGGGAAAAATGGCAATGCCGATGTTTTGGATGAAGCAAAATGGGGCTTAGACTGGTTAATTAAAATGCACCCGAAGAAAAATATCATGTTTAATCAGCTTGCTGATGATAGGGATCATATAGCCATGCGCATTCCAAAAGAAGATAACCAGTACGGCAAAGGTTTCGAACGACCGCTTTATTTTATAACTGGTGAGCCGCAACAAAGAGGAAAGTTTTTAAATGCAACCAATGGAACAAGCTCAACCGCAGCCAAATTTAGCAGTGCTTTTAATTTAGGCGCAGTTTTATTTAATAATGTGGATCGGGCATACGCGAAACAGTTAACACAGAAAGCAAAAACTGCTTATCAGTTCGCCTTAATTAAACCAGGCGTAACGCAAACTGCATCTGTTAAATCTCCTTACATATATGCCGAAGATAATTGGGTTGATGATATGGAACTTGCTTCAGTTGCTCAAAATTTCGGAAAAAACAAATTAAACCAAAAGGCAATTGTAAATGCTTTTAAGTATGCCGAAATGGAGAAAATTACACCTTGGATGCAAAAAGACACCGCTGCCCATTATCAATATTATCCTTTTATAAATCTGGGCCATTATGAGTTGGCTAAACAATCAACGAAAATTGATAAGCAGAAAATAGAAAGTTACTATAAGCAAGGAATTGAGCAGGTTTGGACCCGAGCTAAAGATAATGCCTTTTATCGCGGCGTTCCTTTTATATGGTGCAGTAATAATTTAACAGTTTCCTTTGCCATTCAATGCGCCTGGTATAGAGATTTAATTGGCGATGAAAGTTTTTCGGAACTAGAGCAAGCTAATTTTGATTGGCTTTTCGGTTGTAATCCATGGGGAACAAGTATGGTTTACGGCTTACCAGATTGGGGCGATACACCTAAAGATCCACATTCTGCTTTTACCCATTTAAAAAATTACCCGATAGATGGCGGGCTGGTTGACGGCCCAGTTTATACCAATATTTATAAAGGTTTGATTGGAATTACGTTAGCAAACCCTGATGAATATGCGCCTTTTCAAAGCGATTTAGCCGTTTACCACGATGATTATGGAGATTACAGCACAAATGAGCCGACGATGGATGGTACGGCATCTCTAATTTATTTACTTGCAGCAAAGGAGGCCGCCGCTCAGCCAAAAAAGTAGATGCCTCTAATTTTAGAGGCGAAATTAAAATTTTAGGGGCAATTGTTCGGGCAGACTCAACCAAAAAGAAAATCGCTTTAGTATTTACGGGTGATGAATTTGCAGACGGTGGGGAAGAAATCAGCAAAACATTAAAGGATAATAACATCAAAGCTTCATTCTTTTTAACTGGAAATTTTTATCGTAATCGGGGTTTTAAACCTTTAATCACTAATCTAAAAAAAGAAGGTCATTATTTAGGGTCGCATTCAGATAAACATCTTTTGTACTGCGACTGGAATAAACGAGATAGCTTACTTGTTACAAAAATGCATTTTGATACCGATTTAAAATCGAGCTATCAAGAAATGGCGAACTTTGGAATAAACAAAAAAAACGCTCCGTACTTTCTTCCCCCGTATGAATGGTACAATGAAACCATATCAAGCTGGACTGAAGAACAGAATTTAAAATTGATAAATTTTACTTCGGGAACACGTTCAAATGCCGACTACACCTATCCTCAATTGGGTAAAAGCTATAAAAGCAGCAATGAAATTTACCAATCCATCATCAATTATAATGAGTCGAAAAAGAACGGGCTAAATGGTTTTATTTTGTTGTTGCACATCGGCACCGATCCTCGTCGAACCGATAAGTTTTATCACTTGCTACCGAAATTGCTAACTTACTTAAAGGAAAACGGGTATGAAATGGTTAAAATTGATAATTTATTAAGTCATTAAGCATTTATCACAAATTAAAATTTAAAATAAATATTAACTTTGCCTCAAATATTTAAAAAAATGAGTGTACAAGAAAACAGCAGCAATAACTTTAACTGGCTTTATTATGCTTTAGGTTTATTTTTTGGTCTATTTACTGGGGCAATTATTACACATAGCTACATTTACGCACTATTAGGTGGCGTTCTTGGTTTATTAAGTGCAGGTTTATTTTTAAACGCTATCGTTAAAGGCAGAAAATACTAAGCATTTCGCTAGTTATACTTTTCTCGTTAACAATCTCTTTAAATTCTACTTATAACTTTACAGCAAATGAGGAATGTATTGATTCTTGTTTTCGCTTTTTTGTGTTTTGGAGTTAAGGCTCAAGAAGTAACCAATAATGAAGTGAAATTTGCAATTGCAGATCCAAGCCCTGCCGATGTTGTTTACTTTCCCTTAAATGCGGCGAAAGTAAAAGTTGGCGATGCCACTAAACCAATTATAAAAGTTGTTTATTCTCGTCCACAAAAAAAAGGACGTGATATTTTTGGCGTTTTAGAACAGTATGGTAAAGTTTGGCGCTTTGGTGCTAATGAATCTACTGAAATACACTTCTTTGAAAAAGTAACAATTGGTGGCAAAAAAATTAAGGCTGGCGTTTATAGCCTGTTTGCCATACCAAATAAAGATACCTGGACGATTATCGTAAATAAACAAACCGATAGATGGGGTGCTTTTACTTATGATGAATCGAAGGATGTTATTCGCTTAAATGTTCCTGTTAAACCTTTAACAAAATCTGTTGAGTATTTTTCGATAACATTTACCCCGCTTGATAAAGGAGCAACTTTAATTGCCGCATGGGATAAAATACAAGTTGAACTTCCTATTACTTTTTAAAGTGAATAGATATAATAAAACAAAAGGCTTCAGAAATTCTGAAGCCTTTTGTTTTATACGCAAATCGTTTAAAAGCAAAAAGCAAACTCCAATCCTGGAAGTTTGCTTTTTAATCATTATTAACCTATAAGGTAAAACTTCTACAATGTTTGTCCCTTTAAGTACGGTGAAAAATCAGGTTTTGACACAATTCAAGAAGATGTGAAAACCTTCGTTTTTATAGTTCATATATTATATTTTGTTTTATTGAACTTATGTGCAAATGTAAAAAAGCTATGTAATTAACAAGAAACACAATAGCCAACAAAACAACTTGTTCGCTGTAAAATTAGATGTAAATAGCTGAAGTATTACCACCCAAAAAGGGGGATTTTTACGAAAAAGTGGCTCCTTTTATATGAAATCAAATAAATCGTCTCTCCTTAGCTCTTTTTATAGCTTCATACTTTGAATTCACATTAAGCTTGGTATAAATATTCTTAACGTGGCTTCGTACTGTTTCCTGATCGATAAATAATTCGTTTGCTATTTGAGGTTTAGTTTGCCCATTTGCTATACGATCAAGGATTTCGGTTTCGCGTTTTGTAAGGGGCGAATTTAAATTTTTCTGAAAAGAATGCATCACAATTCTAGCTACATTGGTGCTCATCGCTCCTCCACCAGAATTAACTTCTTTTATGGCATCAATAATTTTAGATGAGCTAGAATCTTTTGTGAGATATCCACTGGCTCCTACGGTAAGTGCTTCAAATACTAATTCTGAAGAATCGAAAACGGTTAAAATAATTACACTTGTGTTGGGCAAGGCTTTTTTTATGTGGGGCAAAGCTTGCAAGCCAGATGTGCCTGGCATTTGTATATCAAGAAGGATAACATCGGGATTATCTATCTCTAAAAACTTCTTTGCTAAATCATAAGAAGCATACGCATTTACAAAAATAAAATTTTCAACTCCGCTTAGTATCGACTCATAGCCCATTCTAAGAATATCGTCATCTTCAATACATACAATTCGTAAATTTTTATCCATAGCTATAATCACTTAAAATTGTAAGACGCAAATTTCATCAATTTGTGACATAAATTCTTGTAGATATTCTTGTTGTTGTTCCTTTACCCAAGATAGAACTAATTTTAAAAGTAGAATTTATTCTGCTGCACCTTGTTTTAATGTTCTTTAACCCCCTACCCATCGGAGCAGATTTTAAATCAAATCCTTTACCATTATCGGTTGTTAATATATTAATAAGTTTATCATCAGCAGCAATTATCATTATTAAAACCTGACTAGCATGAGCGTGCTTAAGGATGTTATTTAACATTTCTTTAAATACCAACGATAGATTTCGATTAAATTCCATCGTTAATTTTAGTTTTTGATATGCTGGTAAAATCCCTTCCATTTTAAATTCAATCCCAGTATTTTGAAATAAATCGATCCCAAAATTTCTAATATGGACCAATATTTCAAATAAATTATCACTCTTTGGATCTAAAGCCCATAAAATATCCTTTGTTCCAGTATAGAGTAAATCTGCGTTTTCTTTTATTAGCCTTATTATCTCTTTTTGCTCAATCTGAGTATCATCAACTTTTTTGTCTAAAATTTCTGATAAGACATTAATTCGGGTGAGTTTATTCCCTATATCATCGTGGAAATCTTCAGCTGTTTGTTTACGGATTTTTGCCTGTTCATTCAGCTTTATTTCTTCAAGGCTTTGTTTTTTCTTCTCTCTTGTTTTAAAAAACAAATAGAAAACCAACCAGATCGATAATATGATAAAAAGAACGGCAAATGATTTAAAAATAACCGTGTCGTAGAATGGCGGAATAATTGTAAAGTTAAATTCAGCTACATTCGATTTTTGTCCGTTTGCCTGCGCCATTACTTGAAAAGTATAATTACCTGGTCTTAATGCCGAGTATTCTACCTCTGTATTTTCATCCACAGTTCTATAATCAGCATCTAAGCCTTGCAATTTATACCTATAAGTGACTGCATTGGGGTTAGTTAGAAATATAGCGTTAAAATGAATGGTTAAGTGGTTTTGGTTGTAACCCAATTCATATTGTAAATCTTTATTAACCGAAGAGATTAAAACGTCTTTAGCCTGATCGTTTTTTCTAAAGATGTTAACTCTGCTAATTTTTACGAAGGGTACTTGTTTTAGTTCGGCTGAAGCCTCAGTTTTACACCTCACCAACCCATTAATTGTACCAACAATAATGTTACCGTTGTATTTTAGAATAGCATTCTGATTACATTCTACAATTAGCGGATTATTTCGAGAAACATTATATCGCTTTGTTGCAGAATTAAATTTAAGTTTATTGATTCCCCTGCCAGTTCCCATCCATAAATGGCCCCTATCGTCTAAAGCAAGACTATATATATCATTTGAGTTTAAACCATCTTCTGTAGCATAACGTTTTATTTCTTTCGTTTTTATATCCCAGCTTATCATTCCATCGCCCAATGTTGCGAAAAGAAATTTATCTCCATCCCTTATTATACTCAAAACATAAGCATTATTTAAAGCGCCAATTTTAAAGCTTTTATCAATTACTTTATCTTTTATCAGGTAAATACCTGATGAAGTTCCAAGTAAAACGCTGTCTTTATTAATCGGAAAAACACTTGAAGTATAACCTTTAAAACCCGTTATTTTTAGTGTTTTTTGGTTTTTTACGTACAAACAAAAAGCTGGACTATTTAACCATAATCCGCCTTCTTCATCCTCTGCCATTGAATTAAAATCAGCTTTAGGAAGGTTAATTGCTTGATCGAATTTTTCTCCATTGTATTTCCAAATACCTGTTCCTACTACTGAAACCCAAATGTTTTTTTCCTTATCAGAAAAAACAAAAAAGACATTCTTATTTATAAATTGGGTTTCTTTTACTGGTTCAATCGTCTTCCCGTCATAATGTAAAAGTCCTTTGTTAAAAGTCCCAATCCATATATTGTTTCTCTTATCTGCTGCAATTCCACTAATTGGATAGGTTAAATTTTTACCACGAAATGTATTATATCTGATAAAAGCATCGCCCTCATATTTGAAAATGCCATCACTAGAACTCGAAATCCAAATGTTATTTTCAGCATCTTTAAATATTTCATCGATACGATTATCGGTTAACCCATTATTTGAATTAAAATGAACTATTGATGTTTTTTTAACCAAATAAGCTCCGCTTTCTGTTCCAATCCAAATATCGCCCTTACTATCTTGTTCAATAGAATAATATGTCGAAACTTTTTTATCACTAAAAAAGGGTCTAATTTCTCCTTTATCTGAAACAAATACGCCTTTCCTAAGTGTCAGTAAATAAATTCTTGCTGTATTTCTCTTATCAAACAATATTTTTTTAGCACCTATATCAACCAAATCTGCCGAAAATTTCAGATATAAAACCCAACTGTTATTTACTAACTTAAAAATGCCTTTGCCCCTAACAGAAACATATAAATCGCCATTATGATCGCTATCTAAACTGGTTATACTCAAACCTTCTATGGAATAGAAAATCTGTTTACCATTTTTTAATGAAAAAAGTTTGTAATCGCTAAGGCCCCAAATTGTTCCGCTTTTATCTTTGCTTAACGCGTAAACTTCAGAGCTTTTTAAAATTGTAGAAACTTTCCCTTCCTTGAGTATGTTTATTCCTGCTTCAGTTCCTAAATAGATTTGATTTTGATTATCCTCTACAATACTTCTGATCGAGTTCGAGATTAATCCATTTGCCTTACTGTACGAGGTAAATTCTTTGCCATCAAAATTGCTTACCCCACCAAAAGTACCTAACCAAAGTGTTCTGTTTTTTGCCTGATAAATAACTTTAACTTGTGACTGAGGAAGGCCTTCTTTTAGGCTGTAATTTGAGAAATTGTAATTTTGGGCAGATAGCTTGAGGCTAAAGATTAATATGAAAGGAATTATGAATTTTAATTTGATAATAAACTGTTTGTGACACATCTTACTACAAAATAAGCATAATTCCTTTCAAATACCATAACCCTTTTAGGGGGATAATCTATTCATTTCCCATAAACGGGTCTGTTTTGGTAATTTCTCCTGTTTCTATTTTACCCGCATAACGATGATTGAATATTATATTTCCCGTTTGCTTGATTGTAAAATCGTACCAATTTGAGTTTTTTGATAAGTTTAAAAGCACATTTGTTGATGATTTTGCCTTCAAAGTAATGATTTGTGTTGCAGCTTTATACTTATTATCAATTACCTGAATGGTAATGGCACCATTCGCTTTATTTTCTATTGCAAAAAGAAGGTTTCCAGTTAGTTTTTTAATAATTAAACCACCTTGTTCGGGAAATGCTTTAATAACAATTTGAGGATTCTTCTTATTTCCTACAAAATGCCTGTAAAAACCATTTGGGCCTGTAACAGCTAAATCATAAACCTCATTATCAAAGTCTTCAATATTTATTTTGTCTTTTACCTTATCGCCAGCTTTAACGGCATAAGCCCAAATTTTACCTGATACACCTTTAAATTTAGCATTGCTACTCATATTGAAAGGTGCGCCAACGGTTTCCGTTTCATTTCCAAAAAGGGTTTTTGCGGATTGAAAAGTTAACTCTATTTCGCTGTTAATCAAATTTGCATCAACCATTAAATGATATGGGAGTGCGCACGCAGATTTTGTTCCGTTTTCTTGTTTTGGGGCATGAATAGAAGTTTGAGCAGAAAAGGCCTGATATTTATTAATTTTTGCCACTTCAGTTTTATTCAAGGCCGTTGGACCAACCTGTGCTGGTTTATTTTTTGCATTGCCAATATTTGTAACAACAACATCCCTTTTCAAAGCCTCGGGTGATTGTATTTCATCGCCATGATAAGGTCGAAATACTGATCTTAAATCTCCACAAATATTTCTTCTCCAATCGCTTATATTATTGCTTTTAATATTTTTGCCAGTTTTTTTACTTAACCATTTCTCCATAAACATTAATGATGATGTATGGTCGCAAACCTGAGAGTTTACAAAACCGCCTTTACTCCAAGGAGATGCAACAATAAAAGGAACGCGATAACCCAGGCCAATGGGACTACCTTTTCTATTTTCGAAATCGGTAGCATAATTTATTCCTTCTGAAACTTTTCCACTAGAAGCATCGTCGGGGTTTGGAACAACAAAAGGTGGTTGATGGTCGAAATAACCATCATTTTCATCATAAGTTAAAATGAATATGGTCTTTTTCCAAACTTCAGGGTTTTTAGTTAAAATATCCAGAGCTTCGCTTACATACCAGGTTCCATAAAGTGGCGAGCTGGTATGGTCTGAGAATCTTTGTGGTGCAACCAACCAGGAAACCGTTGGTAATTTTCCGCTGTCTACATCTTTTCTAAATTGATGAAAAATATCTCCTTTTGGAACATTTATCGTTTCTGATTTGCCTTGATCATTAGTAAAAGTAAATGGTGCCAAATCCAGGTAATCTTTTTCGCTGATGTTAGTTTGAAAAGCTTTATCAATTAGATTTTTTTCTCTTTGAGATAACTTATTGTATTTGGCTTGAACCTCAGCAGCACTTAGCGCTGGTTTAACGGTGTTATCGCCATTTTTCCTAAAGTAGGCCGAAAGCTTAACGTTGTGCCTGCTAACATACTCTACAGGATTATCACCATAATTGCCCAGCCAATCGTCCACCTCTCCTTCGGGTAGTTTTGAGGTCCAAAGTTCGTTTTGATAAATTCTCCAGTCTATTCCATTATCTTCTAAAGTTTCTTGAAAAGTTGGCCAATCTACAAATACATTGTTCTGCGATTCGGCCTGATCGTTATTTACAACGGCAACTTTATTCTCGCTTTTCTCTCCACGAACTGTTCCAGTAAAAAAGAATAGCCTGTTTGGTGTAGTTCCAGTTAATGATGAACAAAAATGTTGATCACAAATCGTAAAAGCATCAGCCATAGCATAATAGAAAGGAATATCATTTCTATCATAATAAGCCATTGTCATTGGTGTTTTAACAGGAATCCATTTATCATACTTCCCCCCGTTTCTGGCTGCAACCTGATCATTCCAGGAATGGGGCAAACCGCCTTGCCAGGTAATTTTGGTTTTATTTATGTCTACATGAAATGGCGCATAAGTATAACCCTGACCATCTTTTTGCAACCAAACCTTATTTCCATCTGGCTGAATGTGTGGATGCGGATCGTTAAAACCACGAACACCTTTCATTTTACCAAACATGTGGTCGAAAGAACGGTTTTCCTGCATTAAAAATACGATGTGTTCCGCATCATTAAAAGTGCTCCCTAATTCGGGATTTATAGACATAGCCCTAAGTACTGAGCTAGGCAAGGTATTAGCCATGCCAGTTGCTCCAGCAAATAAAGCTGCTTTTTTTAAAAATTCTCTACGCGAATCCATAGATAATATTTGGTTATTTCAATAAGTAGTTTACAATTTTATATACTCGAAAAGGTTGAATAATGATCTTTTTTACTTTCCCTTCTGGTAAACTCTAACATAATCTACTTTCATAGTTGCAGGGAAAATGGTATCATCAACACCTTTTTTACCACCCCAACCACCACCAACGGCAATGTTTAAAATTATATGGAAATTTTGATCGAATGGCCAATCTCCAGCACCTTTTCCTGTATTCTTAAAACTTAAGTATTTCTGTTCATCAACAAAGAATTCAATTCTATCTTCAAACCATTCTACTGCGTAAATGTGATATGCATTGTATGGATTTATTTTAACGCCCTTACCAACTTGTGTATGAATAACATGGTTAGATTTTTCGGTATGAACGGTTCCGTAAACGCTATCGGGCTCGTAACCTACATGCTCCATAATATCTATTTCGCCACTTTTTGGCCAGCCGCCATATTTCCAATCGGTTGGCAATGCCCAAATTGCTGGCCATAAACCACGTCCTTTAGGCAACATTGCTCTTACTTCAACCCTGCCATATTTAAAATCGAATTTGTTTTTACTAACCAACCTTGCCGAAGTGTAATGGTTGTTTTCTTTATCCGCTTTTACAGCTGTAATATTTAAATTCCCCTTTTTTACAAGTGCATTTGTAGAATCTGCATCAGTATAATATTGTAATTCGTTATTTCCCCAGCCTTTGCCACCAACATCGTAGCTCCAGTTTTTCGTTAAAGGCAATCCATTATCGTCAAATTCATCACTCCATTTTAAATTCCAACCTAAAGCGGCCGGAGTTTTCTTTAGCTCTTCAAAAGTTAATTCTGGTTCGTTGGTGGTTATATAGTCTACTTTATGTGCCAATAACCATTGAATTTCTGGAACTGTATTTACGGTCCATGCGTTAACTGATAAACCTAATTTATGTGCATTTTCTATCCATCCATCTTTTTGATAAACGCTGTAGTGATAATCTACGCCAGTTAATTTATCGGCTTTTAATTGTTCAGCGCTAATCTCGCCGCGTAAGTAAGCAACTTTAGCTTTTGGTAGTACTTCTAAAATGCGTTTGCAGTAATCATAATCAAAACTAATGTACTCTGTCCAATCTAAAACTTTAAGCTTTTTAACCATATCGATGCAAGCGTTGGTAACAAGTATTCCTCGTTCTTTGCTAATTAATGATGGTTTGATCTCTAAAATTAGCTTGGTTGTTTTTTGTTTTTTTCCTTCTTTTAAATAAGCCTCAAGCGTAGGGATTTTTTCTCCATTGCTCATTGTTTTGATTAAAAGCTCTTCATATTTTACTTTTTCGATGGTTAAGCCTTGAAATTCTGGATCATGATTTACAACCAAAACATTATCGGCGGTCATCCAAACATCGAATTCGGAGCCATAACAACCCAATTTTACGGCTTCGTTTAACGAAGCAATCGAGTTTTGGGGGAAATTTTGCTTTTTCCATGCGCCACGATGTGCAATTACCTGGTTTTTGTTCCAGTTAAATTTTTGAGCAAAAGAGGCTGTGAAAATGAAAACCATAAAGGTTGATATAAGTACTCGTTTCATATTGGGGTTTTTTACGAAAAGTCAAAAGTAGATTTTTATAAACTGACTAATTTAAAATCTATGTAACCTTTGTATTAACTATATACCAAGATATATATTTTAAATTATTTTTTCTTTGATTGAAACCAACTGTGGCTTTACTCGACTGTTTGTTCTTAGAGCATTTAGGGTTTTAACCGAAAAGCGTTGTTTATAAACATGATTGAAGTGAAAATACTTTTTTCTATACGGACGAAAGAATTGCGATGTCCTTGATCTTCGAAATAACGATTATGGACCGAACGACAGAAGTTGGAAAAAAGATTGGAACAAAAAGCGGGACTGAAATTGCTATGAAACACGGTACATTGTTTTTCTAAATTATATTTAACCACCAAGAAATAAACTATTTGAAATAAACGCGTTACCTTAATGCAGGATTCTTTCAATTGATTGGAACAATTTTTACATTTACGGTGATATGGTGAGTAGTAACTACAGCGATTTACTTAAAAAAATAGATGAATTTATCCGAAAATTTTATTTGAATAAGATTTTGCGGGGTAGCATTTATGCCGCCGCAATTCTGCTTGCGTTGTATCTGCTGGTTTTTTTAAGCCTTTATTACCTTAATCCTTCTACTGGTTTTAAAACCTTTATTTTTTTTACATATTTATTGCTCGGTATTTTTTTAGTTGGTTTTTTAATTATAAAACCATTGCTTGCGATGCTCAAATTGGGTAAACACTTATCTTTCGATGAGGCATCGGTAATTATTGGAAATCATTTTTCTGATATTAAGGATAAGCTTTTAAATACCTTGCAGTTGCACCAGTTATCTGAAAATCGACCAGAAAATAATCAGCTGATTTTAGCCAGTATCGACCAAAAAATTCTGGAATTAAAGCCTGTTCCATTTTATAGTGCTGTTCGGATAAATGACAATAAAAAATACCTGAAATATCTTTTCATCCCGCTTTCGGTTATTTTACTGATTGCCATTATAGCGCCCGCAATTTTACGCGAAGGCACGAATAGCTTTCTTAAATATGATGAATATATTGCACCCAAAGCGCCTTTTAGTTTTTCTGTTTTGAATAAAAACTTAACGGTTACACAGGGTGATGATTTTACTTTAAACTTGAAATTGGTTGGCAATGAATTACCTGCCGAAGTGTACGTGGAAGACGCAAAAAACACGTATAAGCTTGATAAAGAGAATATAAGCAAGTTTAATTACAATATTAAAAATATACAAAGTGATAAAAAACTGATTTTCAAAGGTGGCGGTTTTAGCTCTTCCGTTTTTACGGTAACCGTTAAACCTAGGCCTGAATTGCTAAATGCAACAGCAACTTTAAGTTATCCACCTTACCTGGGTAAGAAAGCTGAAGTAATTGCCAATGTAGGCGATTTGCTTTTACCCGAAGGAACGCAGGTAACATGGAGCTTTAAAACAGGTAAAAGTAATGCGCTTTTATTTGTTTTAAATAATTCGGAGCATGTTTTGAAAATCGAAAACGACCTTTCGGCCTTTAAGGCGACAATTAAAAATAATTCTAAATATAGTATTACTCCAAAAAATGATTTTGTAATGCTGAGAGATTCCTTATCTCACCAAATTACCGTAATTAAAGATCAATCGCCTGGTATTTCTGTTGAAGAAAAAACTGATTCGATAAGTAATAAAGCTTTGTACTTTAATGGGCAGGTAACGGATGATTATGGTTTTAGTAGATTAAGCTTTAAGTATAATATTAAAGAGAATAACAAAATTATTAACTCGTTTACTAAAAACATAGCTATTAAGGAAAAGGTTACGGAAAGTACTTTTTTCTATTTCTGGGATTTGAAAGCCGTTACTGCAAAACCAGGACAAGAAATTGAGTATTATTTCGAAGTAGCTGATAATGACGGCATTAATGGCGCTAAAATCACTCGTTCGGAAATTAAAACATTTAAGCAACCCACCAAAAAGGAATCGGCAGAGCAAGTGAGTGCTAATAATCAGGCGCTTAAACAGAAAATGCAATCGGCCATTCGATTAGCAAATACCATTGAAAAGGAAAGTAAAAAGGTTGCTGAAAGTTTAATTGACAAGAAACAGATTTCGTTTGAAGATAAAAAACAAATAGAAGCCTTACTTGATAAACAAAAGCAGCTGGACGATGCTGTGAAAGAAATTAAGGCTCAGAATGATAAAAACATTCAGCAAAATGAAGACCAGAAGCAAAATGAAGCGTTATTAGAAAAACAAAAGCAGATTAAAGATTTATTTGATAATGTGCTGGATGAAAAAACGAAAGAGCTTTTGCAAAAACTTCAAAATTTGATGAATGAGAAGAATAAAGACCAAACGCAAAACGAGCTTTCGAAAATGCAATTGGATAATAAAACGCTAAAAAACGAGCTTGATAGGATTTTAGAGCTTTACAAGCAATTAGAATTTGAGCAAAATCTTCAAAACGATATAGACCGTTTAAATGAACTGGCTAAAGACCAAAAAGAACTTTCAGCACAAACCGCTGGTAAAAAGCAGGATAACGAGGCACTAAAGCAAAAGCAGGATGCGCTAAACAAAGAGATGAAAGATTTGAAAGAGGATTTAAAGAAGCTGGAAGAAAAAAATCAATCTCTGGAAAGACCTAATCCATTCGAAAGCCCAGAAAAAGATATTCAGGATATAGAAAAAGAACAACAAGAAAGTAAAGAGGCGTTAGATAAAAAAGACTCGAAAGGTGCTAGTCAGAAACAGCAAAAAGCTGGCGAACAAATGGAAAAGTTATCTAAAAAGATGAGTGAAATGCAGCAAGAAGGAGAGGAAATGGAGAATAACCTAAATGCTAAAGAGTTACGGCGTTTACTGGAAAACCTTTTGAATACCTCTTTTGAGCAGGAAAAAGTAATGTTAGCCTTAAAAAGAATGAATCAGGCTGATCCTTCTTATACGACAAATGTGCAAAAGCAACGAGGCATTAAAGATAACCTTAAAACTATTGCCGATAGTTTGTATAGCTTAAGCAAACGTGTTCCTCAAATCGAATCGACAGTGAATGAGGAGATGAATAAAATTAATTTTAATCTTAATAAGAGTTTAGAAAGTTTAGGCGAAAGAAGAACGCCTGAAGCAAATCGTTACCAGCAATTTACCATGACATCTATTAACAATTTAAATTTGATGTTGAGTGAAGCTTTAAACCAATTACAGAATATGCAAAAGAATTCTAAATCTGGCAGCGGTAAAAAGCAAAAACAGGGTATGAAACAGCTTTCGCAAATGCAGGAACAACTGAATAAGAGTATGCAGAAAGCCCGCGAGCAGATGCAGAAGTCGGGCGGTAATCAAGGTACTGTAGGTAAAGGCCAAATGAGCCAGGAATTTGGTAAAATGGCGCAACAACAGCAAATGATTCGACAGGCGCTGGAAAAAATTAATCGTGAAGAAAATAAAGATGGATCTGGCAAAATGGGCAATCTTAACGAGGCCATTAAGGAAATGAAAGAGACGGAAAGCGATTTGGTTAATAAACGTTTACAGCAAGAAACTTTAAACAGACAGAAAGAACTGTTAACCAAACTGTTAGATGCCGAAAAAGCAGAACGCGACCAGGAAGAGGATTCTAAACGCGAAAGTAAAGCAGCAAAGGAGTTTCCGCCATCATACCAAAAAATGTTGCAACAGTATAATCAGCAGCAGAAAAACGGAAGTGATATGTTGCAAAAATTACCACCATCGTTAAACTATTATTACAAAAATAAGATTGCCGAATATTTGAAATCGTTAAATATGGTAAGGTAGGTTGGCCAGAGATTTGTTTTACTGAATGTCCTTCTGAAGTACGAAGAATCCTAAACACATTAGCACTTCAAATTCATCGACTAGTTCTATTTTTGAGTTGTTCGAAATTAATTTCCATTGCTGGGAAACTCTTCTCTGCGTTCAGATTGACAAAGACGACTAATATTTTCTTAAATTTGCCGCCTTAAACTTTTCTATTATGCCTGCAATTTCCTTTTTTACAGAATCCATTAATTACAATCTTCCTCAGAAATTAAAGGTTAAAAAGTGGATTAAAGCTACTATTGAAAAAGAAGGATTCAAATTACAGGAGCTTAATTTCATTTTTTGCAGCGATGAATACCTTTTGGGTATTAATCAACAGTACTTAAACCATGATACCTACACAGATATTATCACTTTTGATAATTCTGAAGTGGAAAAACAAATTGTGAGCGATATTTTCATCAGTATTGAACGTGTTAAAGAGAATGCAAAAATTTTTAAAACAAACGATTTTGATGAGGTTTGCCGCATAATGATTCATGGAACCCTACATTTACTTGGCTATAAGGATAAAAGTAAAACAGCCAAAGCCTTAATGACTCAGAAAGAAGATGAATATTTAGGTTATAGAAGTGATGTTGGCTTAGTTTAAATTTCTCCTCCGTTCTCGTCGATATTGAAGTGGATTGCTTCTTTTCTCGCAATAGAACCTCCTCCCATTCCCATTGATTTTATAATGAATTATACATCCAAAAAAACGATGTTATTTTTCGTTTGAGTGGAAACTGTTCATATAAGTTACTATACCACAACGATATAAACCCGATTGTAACGAAAACCAAAAGCTTTTTCTGCTTTTGTTGAAGTAAAAAGCGGGGCTGCTCTTCCCTATTATCTCCGAAAATTGCTTTTCAAATAAAAATTTTTCTTCCTGTTCGTCTAATAGTTACAGGCGTTCGTCGATAATTAGTCTACGCTGGTATATTACCGCAAATCTGCGTGCAACCTTTTCTTCTTGTTGCAGTCTTATATTCAAAACAACAACAAAAAGATTTAAAAAATTAAAAATATACGGTTATGAAAACTTCTATTAAAACATTATTCGCAGCAGCTTTAACAACAATTATTTTAGGTACTGCAAGTGTAGCCGCAAACGCTACAGAAAACAATACTAATTACACCAATTTAACTTCGGTTAAAAATATCAGCAAAATTAAAATCAGCGGTAATGTTAAATTGATTTTGATTCAGGACGCTAAGGAAAGTGTTGAAGTTTACGATAACTACTTTGCTAAAAACGCTTTAGTGCAGCAGCAAAATGGTGAGTTAAGAATAAGCTCATTTACTAAAGAAGCACTTACGGTTATTGCACATGTGAACAATGTTTCATCTATTGAAGCCTCTAACACTTCTACTATTCAAACTGCAGGAAACTTTAATTTATTAGACTTAAATGTGGTTTTAAATGATGCGGCAACTGCAGATATTAAAGCGAATACGGTAAACTTAAGCACATGTATTAATGGCACTTCTAACCTAGTGTTAAGTGGTTCTACCGAAAGTTATAGTGCTGTTTTGGGCACATTTGCTAAGGTGGGCATGAATGATTTTACCGCTAGTAATAGCAATGTTAGCACTGCGCCAGTTATTGCAACTTATAGTGCAAACAGATATGAAGATATTAAAATTGATTTCTTAGAAACTCTTTTCTAGGAAACAAAATAAAGATAAAGTTTAGTTTTAGTTAATGATTGAAGCAGCGGCGGAGCGATTCCAGCCGCTGTTTTCGTTTATAAAACAAGTGTTTAATATGCTAAATAAATAAATTATCAGTGCAGATCCTTTTCATTTGTGGTTAAGTATTAATGGGAAACAATCAATATTTTGCCATTTTTAGTAGATACAGAAGCTCTTTAAAATATGCTTACGTTGTTCCAAAAATTTTATCCGTACTTTTGCACTAATTTTCCTTTATAAATCCGAAATACACAAAAATTGAGCACACTAATTGCGGCAGAAGGCTTAGGTCATGGTTATCATGATGAATGGCTATTTAAAAATTTAACCTTAGGTATTAACTCTGGTCAGCGTGTTGCGTTGGTAGGAATTAATGGGGCTGGTAAGAGTACACTTTTGAAATTATTGGCAGAAAGGTTTCCTCCGCTCGAAGGTAAGATTGTAAAAAATAAAGCTGTTAAGATCGGTTTTTTAGATCAGGAACCTCAATTTACAGAAGGTTTCTCCATCAGCGATCATATATTTTCTTTAGAAAATAAGCAGCAGCAGCTGATCAAGGAGTATGAGGAATTAATTGAAGATCCTAATCCTGACGAGAAAACACTTAATCGATTATACGAAGAATTGAGTGAGCATAATGCTTGGGAATATGAGCATGAGATTAAAACCATTTTGAATAGAATGGGCATTACTCACTTGCAACAAAAAATATCTACACTTTCTGGTGGACAAAAGAAGCGTTTGGCGCTTGCTAAGCTTTTAATTGAAGACCCTGAGATTTTAGTTTTAGATGAGCCCACCAACCATTTGGATATTGATACTATTGAGTGGCTGGAGAAATTGTTAACCACAGGACAAAAAACAATTCTATTAGTAACCCATGATCGGTACTTCTTAGACAATGTGTGTAATACCATTGTAGAATTGGATAGAGGAAAGATTTTCAATTACAATGGAAATTACGCTTACTATTTAGAAAAGAAATCAGAAAGGGAAGCGTTAGACGCTACGGTTCAACATAAGAACCAACAGTTATTAAAGAAAGAATTAGAGTGGATGAGACGCATGCCGCAGGCACGTGGAACAAAATCTAACGCCAGAATCAGTGCATTTTACGATTTAGAGGAAAAAACAAAGAAAAAGTCTGATAATCAGACTATTAACCTCCAAATGAAGATGTCTCGCCAAGGCGGGAAGATTATTGAGATCGATCATATTGCAAAAGCCTTTGATGGGCGTCCGATTATCAATGATTTTAGTTATACTTTCAAAAAAGGAGATCGAATTGGTTTAGCTGGTAAAAACGGTACGGGTAAATCTACGCTTCTAAATATTATTACTAGTCAATTAAGTCCTGATGCAGGCACGGTTGACACTGGAGAAACCACAGTTTTTGGTTACTACAAACAAGGTGGTTTAACATTCGATCCAAAAGAAAGAGTGATCGACATTGTAAAATCAGATGCTGAATATATTAAAATGGCCGATGGTTCTGTGATTACAGCTTCTGCCCTATTAACGCTTTTTCTCTTCCCGCCTAAGAAACAACATGGCATGGTGGAGAAGTTAAGTGGTGGCGAAAAGAAGCGTTTGAACCTAATGAAGGTTTTAATGCAGAATCCAAACTTCCTGATTTTGGATGAGCCGACTAATGATTTAGACATTGACACTTTAAATGTATTGGAAGAATTTCTAGAAAACTTTCCTGGAATTTTGATGTTGGTTTCTCACGATCGATACTTACTTGATAAGATGAGTGATCAGCTTTTCATTATGGAAGGCGAAGGTGTTGTGAAGATTTACAATGGTAACTATTCAGAATATCGTTTAAGTTTAGACCAACCAAAAATTAAGACTGAAGTTAAAAAACCTGTCACCACTGACATTGAACAAGCTCCTGTTAAAGCTGCAAAAAAGTTAAGTTTTAAAGAACAAAAAGAACTTGATGACAGCGAAAAAGGAATGAACGAAACTGAAAATAAAATAGCTGAATTAACTGGAAGCTTACTTAAAATTGATGCTTCAGACTATGTAAAAATTCAAGAAGTTTCTGATGAAATTGAAAAGTTAAAACTTAAACTTGACGAATTTACCATGCGATGGTTGGAGCTTTCAGAGTAAAACTTTAAAACAATTCTAATTGGTTTTCTACGTTATGTTTCACGTGGAACATTAAAATTTTTAAAATGAACTTAACGAGGTAGTTTTCCCAGTAAAAGATTAAAAACAAAATTGTTTCACGTGGAACAATTGAATAAATAAAAGATAAAATGTTTTCAAAATACGATTTGATTGTTGTTGGTGCAGGCCACGCTGGCTGTGAAGCTGCCGCTGCTGCTGCCAATTTAGGATCATCTGTTTTATTAATAACAATGAATATGGGCACCATAGCCCAGATGAGTTGTAACCCAGCAATGGGTGGAGTAGCAAAGGGGCAGATCGTTCGTGAGGTTGATGCTATGGGTGGGTATTCAGGTATTATATCTGATAAATCAACGATACAATTCAGAATGCTCAACAAATCTAAAGGCCCAGCAATGTGGAGTCCAAGAGCGCAGATAGATAGAATGCGATTTGCGGAAGAATGGCGTTTAGCTCTTGAAAAGACACCAAATGTAGATATGTGGCAAGATAGCGTTGTTGGCTTGTTGGTTAAAGATAATACAGTATATGGCGTAAAAACTTCACTAGGTATAGAGATAGAAAGTAAAGCTGTTGTGCTAACAAATGGCACCTTCCTTAACGGTGTAATGCATATTGGCGAAAAGAAATTTGGTGGTGGTAGAACGGCTGAAAGAGCATCAACTGGTATTACTGAACAATTAGTAGAACTGGGCATGGAAGCTGGTAGAATGAAAACTGGTACCCCACCCCGAGTAGATGGAAGAAGCTTAGATTACACCAAAATGGAAGAGCAGTGGGGAGATGAAAATCCTGGTAAATTCTCGTACACTGATACCGAAGTTTCGACCGATCAAAGGTGTTGTTGGATTACTTATACTAACAGTGATGTACACGAAACTTTAAAAGAAGGCTTCGAAAAATCGCCGATGTTTACGGGGAGAATTAAAGGCTTAGGCCCGAGATATTGTCCATCTATCGAAGATAAAATTAACCGTTTCGCCGAACGAGATCGACATCAAATTTTTGTAGAGCCAGAGGGATGGAATACTTGCGAAATTTATGTAAATGGATTTTCGACTTCTCTTCCAGAAGATGTACAGTTTAAAGCATTAAGATTAATACCAGGTTTCGAACAAGCAAAAATGTTTAGACCAGGTTATGCTATTGAATATGATTTCTTCCCACCTACTCAATTATCATTAACATTAGAGACTAAGTTAATCAGTAATTTATTTTTAGCTGGTCAGATTAATGGTACTACAGGTTATGAGGAAGCAGCTTGCCAAGGTTTCATGGCAGGCATAAATGCACATCAAAAAATTACTGATAAACACGAACTGATCATGAAAAGATCAGATAGTTATATCGGCGTTTTAATTGATGATTTAGTAACTAAAGGAACCGAAGAACCATATCGCATGTTTACTTCAAGAGCTGAGCATCGCTTGTTGTTAAGACAAGATAATGCAGATATTCGCCTATCTCCTATTGGTCATGAATTGGGTTTAATCTCTGACGAACGTTTAGAAAAAGTAAACCAAAAAATTGCTAAAGCTGATGCCTTGGTTAAATTTACTAAAACACAGGGTATTGAAATGGGCGATGTAAATGCAACGCTTGAGAGTTTAGGTTCAAGTCCTTTAAATCAAAATGTAAAAATAAATAGTCTAATAGCCAGACCACACGTTGGCTTGCTAGACATAATTAAAGTAAGCAAACCTTTAGCAGAAGCAACAAAGGATTTAGATAACGAAACGATTGAACAAGCTGAAATTAAGATTAAGTATGAAAGCTATTTTGAAAAAGAAAATGAAATTGTAGCGAAAATGCTTAAGATGGAAGACAAAGAAATTAAGCCCGATTTCGATTATAATAAAATAGTTTCCATATCAAAAGAAGCTCGGGAAAAATTATTTAAGATAAAACCACGTACTTTAGGTCAAGCATCAAGAATTTCTGGAGTTTCACCTTCAGATATATCAGTTTTAATGGTTTACATCAATAAGTAGCTGATAATCAATTATTTAACTAATAATAAATAGACTTTAATTAAAGCTATACAATCGAAAAAAAACATTTTTTAATATTAAGATTCCAAAAACAATAAAAATGCGTTAAAACGCTTAAAATATGCCAAATTTAAAATCTCAATATTTTAACCTTATAAGTTTTATTGCCTTGGCAATTATTCTACAACTTTTTGGTTGTGCCTCTCCCCAACCAGTAACTGGCGGACCACAGGATCGTACTCCACCAAAAGTTTTAAATATGACACCAAAAAATTTGACAAAGAATTTTAGTTCTAAAAAAATAATTATAGAATTTGATGAATATTTTAAGATTCAGAATGAAACAAAAGAATTTTCTATCTCGCCAGAATTAGAAAAAGCGCCAATATTAAAAATTAAAAAGAAGGCTTTAGAAATTACCTTGCCAGATACATTAGAGAAAAATACGACCTACACATTAAATTTTGGTAAAGCTATTGCCGATATTAATGAAAGTAATGTTATCAAAAATTTAAGTTATGTTTTTTCTACGGGCAACGAAATAGATTCATTAAGCTTAGCTGGTAAGGTAACTAGTGCATTAACAGGTGAAGCTGAGCTAGAAGCCACCGTATTTATACTTCCAGCAGAAAGAGATTCTTTGTTTGGAAAAAAAAGACCATCAATTTATACCTTAACAGATAGCTCGGGTAATTTTAAATTAAATAATTTAAGAGCAGGAACTTATAAAATATATGCACTAAAGGAAGCAACTGGTGGTGGCGACAAAATTTATCAGCAAACATCAGACGAAGTTGGTTTTGTGAAAGATCCTATCGTAATCGGGAAGAATAATGAGAACATTAACTTAAAGGTTTTTAAAGAAACTGCTCCAGAATTTAGGGTTCTGGAAAGAAAAATAAATACGGATGGTAGTTTATCTTTAACCTTCACGCAACAGTTAAAAAAGCCCACTTTAACGATTACAGAACCTGCATCTGTTGATGAAGGAAAAAGAGTAATGTTTAATTTATCTAACGATACTGCTAAAGTTTGGCTTAACGATTTAAGTTTTGATTCAATTAAGGTTGCCATAAAAGATGAGGGAAAACTACTGCAAACCATAAACATAAATCGTGGTAAAAAGGATACTTATGTAAGGGACCTTACCCCTATCGACAATACAAATAATGGCAAACTGAATCCTTATCAAAGTTATACATTAACATTTCCACTGCCTATTAGTACTGCAGATGCTTCTAAAATAACTTTGCTTGATGATTCTATTAAAAGAACAAACTTCGTACTGATAAAGGATAGCACAAACTTTTTAAAATACAAAATTACCTTTCCTTGGAAAGTAAAAAGAACGTATGATCTGAAGTTTACAGCTGGTGCATTTACTGGTATATTTAACGCAAAGAATAAAGAATTTACTAAGAAATTTACTTTAGAACCAACAGAAAATTATGGAACACGAGCTTTAACCGTTCAAGTTCCTGATACAACAAAGAATTATATTGTAGAGTTTATTAACGAAAAAAAAGTACCTATAAAATCTTATGTTATCAATAAAAAGACAAGGATTCTATTAGCCAATTTTGCCTCAGGTAAATATTTTGTAAGAGTTATTTATGATGAAAATAAAAATGGTGTCTGGGATACAGGAAATGTAAAATTAGGCACTCAGCCAGAAAAGATTTGGTATTCACTAGAAGAACAATCAATTAGACCGAACTGGGAAGTAGAAAACACCTTAACAATTCCAGAACCGAAATAAATTAAGGATTGGTAAACCAGCCTGAATACATAATATAATTATCTGGTAACTTATTTAATAAAGCCCTTTGCTCTTCAGTGATGGGCTTTATTTTTTTAGCAGGAGTTCCAGCATACAGATAGCCTGTTTCGCAAATTGTATTTTCCAAAACTACTGAACCAGCAGCTATAATGCAATATTCTTCTATAACAGCATGATCCATTACAATTGCTCCCATTCCAATTAAAACATTGTCTTGTACCTTACAACCATGCACAATTGCATTATGTCCAACGGATACACGATTGCCGATGTATGTAGAAGCTTTTAAGTATGTTGCATGAATTACAGCACCATCTTGAATGTTTGATTCATTTCCAATGGTAATCTTGTTTACATCGCCTCTAATAACGGCATTAAACCAAACCGAACAGTTATCGCCAAGTATAACATCGCCAACGATTGTAGCGTTTTCTGCAATAAAATTATCTTTTCCTATTTCAGGATATTTATTTTTAACGGGTAGTATTAAGGGCATATTATAGTTTTTTGTTTTTAATTATTTTATTTGAATAGCTGATTTGTAAGTCTAAAAAACTAACAAACCAGAAACAAAAAAACTAAAATACTGTGTCAATTAATTCTTCTGCATGATTTGGATAATCTGTGGTATAGTGTAAACCACGACTCTCTTTACGTTGCATGGCAGATTTAATCACCAAATAAGCGGTTTGAATTACATTTCTCAATTCACAAAGTTTAACAGAAACCTTATTCTTTTTATAAAATTCCTCTGTTTCCTGGTAGATTAAAAACAATCGGCGATGTGCTCTTTCTAAACGAAAATCTGAGCGAACAATTCCCACATAATCACCCATAATTTTTTGCAGTTCGCGAAGGTTATGCGTTACCAAAATGTCTTCATCAGTTTGTGTTACACCTTTAGAATCCCATTCAGGAATATTTTCAGGAATTATATTCTTTTCAAAATTTTCGACCGCATCCTGATAAATACGATGAGCAAAAACGGTAGCCTCGAGTAAAGAATTTGAAGCCAAGCGATTGGCGCCATGTAAACCTGTTGAAGAACATTCTCCGCATGCATAAAGATTTTTTATGGATGAACGACCATATTCGTCTACTAATATACCTCCACACATATAATGAGATGCTGGTGTAACTGGTATAAAATCCTTTGTCATATCTATACCAATAGATAAGCATTTAGCATATATATTAGGAAAGTGCTTTAAAATATCAGCTTTCTTACGCATAGTGATATCCAGATAAACAAAATCATCGCCCGATTTTTTCATCTCATTATCCACCGCTCTGGCCACAATATCACGAGGTGCTAAAGACTTGCGCTCGTCATATTCCTGCATAAACTCTTCTCCATTTTTACGACGAAGAACCCCACCAAAACCTCTGACTGCTTCGGAAATTAAGAAAGATGGATACTCTCCAGGATGGTATAAAGCTGTTGGATGGAACTGAATAAACTCCATATTTCTCACTTTTCCTTTTGCGCGGTAAACCATTGCCATACCATCGCCAGTTGCAATAACAGGATTTGTGGTAGCAGAATACACGTGTCCCGCACCACCAGAAGCCATAACCGTAACGTTTGCCACAATCTTTTCCACATCGTTAAGCTCTGTGTTAAAGGCATATATACCGTAACAGTTAATAACTTCACTACGCTTATCAACAAACTCACCAAGGTGATGCTGGGTAATTAACTCTAGTGCGAAGTAGTGTGTTAATATCTCTATGTTCGGATTCTCATGAATTTCATTTAAAAGTACCCGTTCAATTTCATATCCAGTGATGTCTTTATAGTGTAAAACACGATGCTCCGAGTGACCACCTTCCTTTGCTAAATCATAAAAACCAGAGTTGTCTTTATCGAAATTTATACCATAGTCAATGATCTCCTGAATTCGTTGAGGCCCCTCTTTTACAACAATTTCCACTATTTTTTCATCACACAAACCATCGCCAGCAATTAGTGTATCTGTTATATGTTTTTCAAAAGAATCATCCTTATCTACAACAACTGCCACACCGCCTTGAGCATATTTTGTATTAGATTCATCTTCATTTGATTTGGTGACGATTAAAACCTTACCAAACTTGGCAGCCTTAAGTGCAAAACTTAAACCCGCTATACCTGAACCAATTACCAGAAAATCTACTTTTCTCATTTAAAAAACATTTACTTTATCAACGATGTTGATAACTATAGAACAACTGTTAGCTTTATGTAGAAATAATGCTAACAAATAAATTTGAATGTTTAAAGCTACTGTAAAAAGACAATTTGCCACAATCTTTTACTCAATTTTTAAGCACCTTTCTACAAGTAATTAACTTTTCACACACTTATAAACAATTAACATTCCAATATTGATAAAATTTAAGTCATTTTTCGATAGTGCTGAAAATCAATCTTATCATATTATAAAAATGTAATCTAAATGTTAGTAAACGATTAACAACTTATATAAAAGAATAAATTTTCTAAACTTGCCAACAATACTAACACACTAATAAACAAACAAGATTTATTTATTTAAAATAACTTATTAATTATTGAGACGTGGAAAGCTTTATCTTTGACCAACGTCAAAATTCAAAAAAGGAAAATTTACAAATGAACATAGATGTCTTAGAAGAAATTAACAAAAAAGGTTTTGTAGAAGAAGAAATTGATCCTACGCTTGACTTATTTGTTGAGATTGAAAAATTAAAGAAGGAAAAGAATGCGATTATTTTAGCGCATTATTATCAAGAACCTGATATTCAGGATATTGCTGATTATATTGGTGATAGTTTAGGTTTATCTCAAGAAGCTGCGAAAACTGATGCTGAGGTAATTGTATTCGCTGGTGTGCATTTTATGGCTGAAACAGCAAAGATATTATCGCCTTCAAAAAAGGTTTTATTGCCAGATGTGAAAGCAGGTTGTTCTTTGGCTGACAGCTGTCCACCTCATCTTTTTAAAATATTTAAAGAGAAATATCCAGATCATTTGGTTATCACTTACGTAAATTGTACCGCTGAGCTAAAAGCTTTGAGTGATATTGTTTGTACCTCGACAAATGCTGTTCAAATTGTAGAAAGTTTACCTAAAGACCAAAAAATAATTTTCGGTCCAGATAGAAATTTAGGTGCCTGGGTTGCAAAAAAAACAGGTAGAGATTTAGTGTTGTGGAATGGGGCTTGTATGGTTCACGAGATTTTTTCGAAAGAGAAAATTACGAAGCTGAAAGTACGCCATCCGAATGCTAAATTTATTGCGCACCCAGAGTGTGAAGATGCTGTTTTACAAATGGCCGATTACATTGGTTCAACAACAGGCCTTTTAAAATATGCTATTTCTAATCCAGCAACTGAATTTATTGTTGCTACAGAAAGTGGAATTATCCACCAAATGGAGAAAGCTTGTCCAGATAAAACATTTATTCCAGCACCGCCGAATAACAGTTGTGCTTGTAATGATTGTCCGTATATGAAACGAAATACTTTAGAAAAACTATATTTATGTCTTAAAAATGGTTCACCAGAAGTAACTGTTCCTGAACATATTATAGAACAAGCTCGTAAACCAATTCAGAGAATGCTTGATATTTCTGCAGAATTAGGACTCTAAAAAAAGCCTTCATTGCCTCGCAATGGAGAAAAGAAAATAAAAAATGAAAAACAACATTCTTAAAAATTACGCAGGCTTATTGTGGCTTTTGGCAGGTATAACTGTTGGAAGTATAGTTGGTTTAATTTTCGGGAAAAGTGTTGAAAGTATAAAACCATTAGGTGATATATTTTTAAATCTGTTGTTCACTGCCGTTATTCCCTTAGTATTTTTTGCGGTTTCATCAGCAATTGCGAATATAGATAGATCTAAAAAACTAGGAAAATTATTAACTGTTATGGTTTTGGTTTTCCTGTCAACAGTTTTAATATCTGCTATGTTAACCCTGGTTGCCACCTGGGTTTTTCCTATCCATCAGCAATTAGGAACTAGCGTTTTACCTACTGAAACAGAAAAAATTCAATCAGTTGGCGAACAAATGACGCAACTTTTAACTGTTGGAGAATTTTATGAAATTGGGAGCCGAAAAAATATGCTGGCGCTCATAATTTTTTCAGTTTTAGTTGGTTTTTCTACCTTATATGCGGAAGAAGCTGGTGATGGTTTTAAGAAATTTCTAGTATCTGGAAATGAAGTAATGAAAAAACTTATTATCCTAATTATGAAATTAGGACCAATAGGTTTAGGTGCTTATTTTGCTTACCAGGTTGGCGTTTTCGGTCCCCAACTTTTCGGCACATATGCAAAAGCTTTAGGCTTATACTACGGAGTGGGTGCATTTTATTTTATAGTTTTTTTTACTTTATATGCATTTATTGCAGGCGGTTTTAAAGCGATAAAAGTTTTCTGGAAAAATAATATTGTACCTTCATTAACCTCCGTAGGAACCTGCAGCAGTATTGCAACAATACCGGCAAATTTAGAAGGAACTACAAAAATGGGCGTTCCTGCTTACATAACAAATGTTACCATTCCATTAGGATCAACTTTACATAAAGATGGTTCGAGTATTAGTTCAATTATAAAAATTGCTGTAGTTTTTGCCATTTTTGGAAAAGATTTAGTACATGTAGATACCATAATTTTAGCATTGGGAATTACGGTTTTAGTAAGCATTGTAGAAGGCGGAATACCTAACGGAGGTTACATTGGCGAATTATTGATGATTTCTGCCTATCAATTGCCGCCCGAAGCTTTGCCACCAGCTATGATTATTGGAACTTTGGTAGATCCGATGGCTACTTTATTAAATGCAACTGGGGATAATGTTGCTGCCATGTTAATTGCCAGATTTACTGAAGGAAAAAACTGGATGGAAAGTAAGCTATAAGCGAGAAATCGTTAAGCTGTTAAATTCAGCGTATATTTTACTTAAATGACATTTAAAGAAATTGGGGCTTTGCCCTTTTACTGCAAAAAATAAGAATATGTTTGAAAATAAGGAGCGTACAGATATAAATGAGTTAGGCGAGTTTGGTTTAATAAAACACCTAACCACTAATTTTAAAATAAGAAATGATTATTCAGTAAAAGGTGTTGGCGATGATGCGGCTGTTTTAGACGCTAAAGGGAAACAAATTTTAGTTTCGACTGATTTATTACTTGAGGGTATTCACTTCGATTTAGCTTATGTGCCGTTAATGCATTTGGGTTACAAAGCAGTTCAGGTTAATCTTAGTGATATTTATGCAATGAACGGAAAAGCAAGTCAAATTACGGTTTCACTTGGTTTGTCGAGTAAATTTCCACTAGAAGCTGTCGAAGAAATTTATAAAGGAATTGAATTAGCTTGTAATAAATTCAACATCGATTTAATTGGAGGCGATACTTCATCAAGCAAACAAGGTTTGGTAATTAGCATTACAAGCATTGGTTACGCCGATGAAGATAAAGTAACTTACAGAAATGGTGCCCAGGAAAATGATTTGCTTTGTGTTTCTGGCGATTTAGGCGGTGCTTATGTTGGTCTTCAAATCTTAGAAAGAGAGAAATTAATATATTTAGAAAACCCACAAATTCAGCCAGATTTAGAAGGGAAAGATTATATAATAGAAAGACAATTAAAGCCAGAAGCACGTATGGATATTGTTGCACTTTTGGAAGAAATGAATATTAAACCAACTTCTATGATCGATATTTCAGATGGTTTAGCTTCTGAAATTTTGCACCTAGCAACTGAAAGTGATAAAGGAATTACCATATACGAAGAGAAAATTCCTTTAGATCCAATGACTTATGAAACTGCTCGCGAGTTGGGGATTGACCCAACAGTTTGTGCTTTAAGCGGTGGTGAAGATTATGAATTATTGTTTACCATCTCTCAGGAAGACTATAAAAAATTAAAGCACGACGTAGACATTACTGTAATTGGCCATGTAACTGATAAAAACTCTGGCTGTAAAATGGTTTCTAAATCTAATAATGTTCACGAATTAAAGGCCCAAGGTTGGAACGCATTTAATAAGTAAATTAGAATAAAATGAGATCAATCTGTCTGATTGCTTTGATGTTTATTTACATCGCAAACTGCTTTAGTCAGGAAAAAAGTTCGTCTAAAAAATTTGATGACATCGCTTTTTTAAATAAAATTGATTTTATTGATTCCAAATATGACCAACAAAAGTTCGGTTGTGCCTTTTTGCTGAAATTCGATAAGGATACTTTTGGAATTACAGCTAAGCATCTATTAAAATTTATCAAATCCCCGCAAATGGAAGGAGTTTCATTTGAGAATGGAATAAAAAGGTGGAGCTTGTACGTTTTAAACAAACCATCAGAAAATGTTATAATTGATAAATTATTGAATGAAAACAAGGAAGAGCCAATCCTAGAAAAATCGACTTATGATGATGATTGGTTGGTTTTCTCATTAAAAAACAACTTTTCGAAAGCAAAAGCACTTGAAATAAGAGAAAAACCTTTAATTTCTGGTGAGAAAGTTTATGTTGTTGGGTGGACAAGAAAAATGGAAAATGGTGAACAGAGAATTTATGAATTTGAATATTATAAAACGATTGGTAAGCGCATTTTATTAAAAGATATTGTTGTTCCTGAACTGTTCGGAGGACTAAGCGGAGCACCAGCTGTAGACGAAGATGGTAAAGTTGTTGGTATTGTATCAGGTAAAACAACTGATCCAGATTCTGGAAAATCATATTTTGCTCCTTGCACTATCATTGGATTAAAGGTATTTTTAGAAAATTTGCATCAAAAAAAATATTAAGAGTCAGCTTAATATTCCACACTCGGTGGGTGTCCTCATCCGCCGAAACTGTCCTATTCCTCCAAATATTTAATATCAATTTGTTTATTATTTTTCACTTTAGCCCCTAGCTTTTTAAGGTTTTCAATTTTATTAATCATATTACCAGAGCCTTCTTTTAGTTTATTGAATGCTCCATCATAAGCTTTTTGTGTTGAGCCGATATGTCTCCCGATATCTTCCATGTCTTTTAAAAAGCCGACGAATTTTTCATAGAGAAATCCTGCTTGCTCTGCAATTTCAAATACATTTCTATTTTGCCTTTCCTGTTTCCACATACTGGCAATGGTGCGCAATGTAGCCAGCAAAGTTGAAGGACTTACAATTACTACTTTTCTATCCCAGGCAAAATTAAATAACTCGGCATCTTTTTGTACAGCGATACTAAAAGAAGATTCAATCGGAACAAAGAGCAGAACAAAGTCTGGAGAATTGATTTTGTATAGATCCTGGTAGTTCTTTGCAGATAATTCCTGAATATGATTTTTTATGGAAGCTAGATGCGCTTTTACATGGCCTTCACGCTCTTCTTCCGTCTCTGCAGACACAGAACGTTCATAAGCAACTAAACTCACCTTAGCATCAACCACGAGATGTTTATCATCAGGTAAATCTATTACTACATCTGGCTGGTATCGCCCGCCTTCGGCGGAGGTATGCGAAGCCTGAATGCGATATTCCTGATCGCGAACTAACCCCGAGCGTTCTAGAACCTTTTCCAATATAACTTCACCCCAATTTCCCTGCTTCTTAGTATCGCCCTTTAATGCTTTAGTTAAGTTATTTGCATCTTCTTGAATTTGTTTGCTTTGATCCATAAGCAAAGAAATTACACCTTTTAAGGTATTTCTTTCATCCGATTCCGCTTTGTAAACTTTTTCTACCTTATCTTCAAAAGCTTTAATATTTTCTTTTAGTGGATTTAAAATAATATCCAGATTTGTTCTATTCTGTTCAATAAATTTAGTCGATTTCTCTTCTAAAATTTTATTAGCAATTAATTCAAAATCTTTATTAAACTTCTCCTGGTTTTGCTCTAAACTGGCTTTTTGCTCAATCAGTTTTTCTTTTTCTGCTATGTAAAAAGAACGTGTACTTTCCAGTTCACGGTTAGCATCTGCAAGCCGATCTCGTTCTGCTTGTAATTCGTCAATTAAGCGTTTTTGTTCCTGTTTAAGTAAAAGAGTTATATTTTCTTTTTCAGCCAATAAATTAGAAACACGTTCATCTGCCTTAGCTAAATTAATTTTTAGCATTTCATTTTCGTCCTTTAATTTTTCAAAATCCTCAATAGAAATTAAAGAAAAAGCTGCCTGTGGTTTCTTTAAAAACAAAAGCACCAAAACAATTAAAATAACGATTAGTAAAGCAATACCAGCAACTTCCATAATGATAAAAATTTTAGTAAAAATGAATATTAAAAACAGATATACCAAAAAATATTAGTTAATATGAGATGGATATAACGAAAAAAAATATTTATAATTGAGCTTTCTATATTGCAAATGAATGATTTAACAATTCTTATTTCCTGTCCCGATCAAGTTGGTTTAGTAACCAATATTACCAGGGTTTTGGCTAGCCATCAATTAAATATTATCGCCATGCGAGAATTTGTTGATGAACAAAACAAAGCCTTTTTTACCAGAATAGCTTGTACTGGAGTTTTCGAAGAAACCGAAAAACTTAAAGAAAAATTATTACAAAATTTGCCTGATGCAGCAGAAGTTACCCTCATTACTAAAAAGGAAAAACAAATTGTTGTTTTAGTAACTAAAGAATACCATTGTTTGGCTGAAATACTGATTAAAAATCAATTTAAAACATTGGGTGCAAATGTTAAGGCCGTAATTGGTAATTATGAAGAATTAAGAGATTTTACCGAAAAACTAGGTATTCCTTATTTTTATGTTACCCATATTGATAAAGATAAAAGTCAGTTCGAAAAGCAGGTAAAAGAAATAATAAACCAATTCGATGCCGATTATTTGGTATTAGCGAAGTTTATGAGAATCTTATCTTCAGATTTTGTGAAGGATTATTCAGGAAAAATCATCAATATTCACCATTCCTTTTTACCAGCCTTTATTGGTGCAAACCCTTACAGGCAAGCTTTTGAGCGAGGTGTAAAAATTATTGGGGCTACAGCTCATTTTGTTACCGATAATTTGGATGAAGGCCCAATAATAACTCAACACACTACACATGTCGACCATAATTTTGGTGTAAAGGAAATGATTCGTGCAGGAAAAGAAATTGAGAAAAAAGTTTTGTTAGAAGCCTTAGAACTTATTTTCGAAGATCGTGTTTTTGTAAGTGGAAATAAAACGATTGTGTTTAAATAGTAGCATTCACCGAAAGCAATTAAGCTTATAAACTTTTCAAAACCAATTCGGCAACATCTGCACCAGTTTGCGAACCCATTGCTACGCCCATCCCATTACACCTAACAGCGCAAAAAACGTTGGCCTTGGCTTCAGTAATAATTGGATCAATTTGTTTTCCAAAAGCCATAATTCCGCTCCAACGCTGCTCTATTTCAAAATCTGTATTGGGTAAAATAACTTCTCGAAGCAAATTTTCTAATGTAGATTGTACACCATTAGTTTGTCCGAATTCAGTTGTTTCTTCGGCTTTAAAATTCAAATTTCTACCTCCACCTAACAAAACCCTTCCATTAATATTTCGGAAATAATAATAGCCTTTATCGTAATGGAAAGTGCCTTTAATTTTTAAATTCTTAATAGGTTTGGTAACTAAAACCTGACCCCGACCAGGAGTAACATCCAAATTGGGTATTAATGTATTCACAAAAGCGTTTGTAGTAACAATTGCCTTTTTGCAACTAAAATCTCCATCCTTGGTTTTGAGTAAAACAGCAGAATTTTTAGAAACTATTTTTTCTACTTTGCAATTATTAAAGATCGAGATGCCGATTTGTTGAGCATATTGAAGCAGGTTAAACATCATTTTCCCTGTATCAATCTGTGCTTCGTATCGGTTTGCTATTAAATTTTTTATACCTTTTAGCCCAAACGTCTTTATATTTTCGTTTTTTAAATAGAAAGCATTTAATCCAATTATCGTTTCAATAAGTTTATTAAAATGTTCAATTTTAGATACACACTGTTCGGTCAAATCAACTTCACTTTCTCTAAATAGTTCATACCCACCGAAAGGCTTATAATCAATTGTTCTGTCACCAAGTAATTGCCTCAGTTTTAGTAAACCTTTCCATCGGGTTTCGATTAAATTCACCAAACCATCTGTACCACAAATTCTTTCCTGTTCAATCAGTTCAGAAATACTGCCGAAGCAGGCAAAACCTGCATTTTTAGTACTTGCACCCGTTGGTAAAAAGCCACTTTCTAAAACCGAAATTTTTAAAGAAGGCGAAGATTTTTTAAGGTGAATTGCTGCATTTAAACCAACAATTCCACTGCCAATTACAACAACATCGTAATCAAAAAAAGATGTCTTTTCCCAGTAAGATAATGCGTTAGCCATGCTATAAAAATAATACATTTTATACGCCTTACAATATGGGAACGCTTTTTGATATATATGTATCTGAAAAACATACACACAAGAAAATGGGAATTTATTTAATTATAATAGTCCCGGTATTATTACTGAGCATGTTTGTACAATGGCGTTTTAGACACAAATTTTCTAAATACGCAGAAATGCAATTAAGCTCGGGCTTATCGGGTAAGGAAGTGGCGGAGCGAATGCTGCACGATAACGGCATATTCGATGTGAAAGTGATGAGTACCGAAGGGCAACTTACAGATCATTACAATCCATCAGATAGAACGGTAAATTTAAGTACCGATGTTTATTATAGCCGAAGCGTAGCAGCGGCGGCAGTTGCAGCACACGAATGCGGTCATGCGGTTCAACATGCAAAATCATATACCTGGCTTAATCTGCGCAGTACAATGGTTCCAGTGGTAAGCATATCGTCGAATTTGTTGCAATGGGTTTTATTATTAGGCGTAATGTTGCTTGTATTTGCAGTTACACCAATCGTTTTGGCAATTGGAGTGGTAGGCTTAGCTTTGGTAACCCTATTTAGCATTGTTACACTACCAGTCGAGTTCGATGCCAGCAACAGGGCATTAGCCTGGTTAAAAAACAACAATGGCGTAATGCAAACGCAGGAAGAGAATGCACAGGCTAAAGACGCCCTTTGGTGGGCAGCCATGACCTACGTTGTTGCAGCCGTTGGCGCATTGGCCAATTTACTTTACTATGCATCAATGCTTTTCGGAAGAAGCAGAGATTAAAATATTTTCATCTACTTATGAAAATTGAAAAGCGGCTCGGAATTAATTTTTCGGCCGCTTTCGCATTTAACATCCTATGTTTTCAATTTTTATAGAATGGATCGCTCAGCGAAATAAATTAATGGTTTATAAGATTTGAAGCGGAAAACGTGTGGTACTTTTGTTAATACAGTACCGCCAATACTTCAATCTTTTGGGCGATTTTTAGTGGTAAATTAAAGTTTACGCAACCAAAAGAATTTCCGTTTATGTCGGGGCTAATGGGCAAAAATAGTACTTCTCGGTTTTCTGATGAGCAAGAATTTAAAACCCCTTATTCATTTATACTTTATGGAGAAATCTTTAAAATTAGGGTAAAGAGATAGCTTCTGTATTCACAGATATAGCTTTGTTTAAAATCTTGAGATTTCTCTGCTGAACTGCAACAACGGTACCGCGACTTGCGGCCGCGAATACCGCAAAGCTTTATTTTACAAAAAAATAATATAGAAATTAGTTTAACCTATAAGGTGCTACCAGCTGAAATTCAGGAATATCTACATCAAATTCGGCATCATCTACAATGCGTTTCATTAAGTATTTCCCCTGCATGCTGCCCATATCTGTTTTTAAATTACATCCAGAAACATAAACGTGACTTTCACCAGGCTCGATAATTGGCTGTAAACCAACCACACCCTCGCCTTCTACTTCGCGGCTACTGCTGTTAGAATCGAAAATAAACCATTGACGGCGCATTAACTGAACTGGATAGTCAGAAAGATTAGAAATTTCTACACGATAAGCAAACATAAAATGCTCGTTAGCCGGATTCGAATATTCTGGCTGATATATCGTTTCTACCGAAACCTTAACTCCATCTGTAATTGCTGTAACCATGATGATTTATACGAATGTACAAAAAGCTTTTCAAAAATCAAGCCAGTTGATTGGCAGGATCGTAGTTGGCAAATTTTTCTGCCACTTCGTCTAAAATGCTGTAAATATTGGCTATATCTCCCTCAGAAACCAATCGCATGCGGTAGGGTTTAAAATCGGGCAAGCCTTTAAAATAATTTGCGTAGTGGCGGCGCATTTCAAAAATGCCCGTTTTCGGGCCTTTCCACTCTAAAGATTTATCGAGATGGGTTCTGCAAACATTAATTCTTTCTTCAATGGTTGGGCCTGCTAAATGCTCGCCAGTTTTGAAGAAATGTTTAACCTCACGGAAAATCCATGGATAACCAATCGCAGCACGACCAATCATAATTCCATCAACCTCATATTCCATGCGCCAGTTAGCTGCTTTTTCAGGGCTATCTACATCTCCATTGCCAAAAATTGGAATTTTAATGCGTGGATTGCGTTTAATTTCTCTAATTAACGACCAATCGGCTTCGCCTTTGTAAAGCTGTGCCCTGGTTCTGCCGTGTATGGTTAAGGCTTGTATTCCAACATCCTGAAGTCGTTCTGCAACTTCATAAACGTTTTTACTATCATCATCCCAACCCAAACGAGTTTTTACGGTAACTGGCAAATGCGAAGCTTTAACAACAGCTTCGGTCATTTTTACCATTTTATCAATATCACGAAGCAAGCTAGAACCCGCACCTTTGCAAACCACATTTTTAACCGGACAGCCGTAATTTATATCGACCAAATCGGGATTGGCAGCAGAAGCAATTTCCGAAGCTTCACGCATGTGTTCGATATCTCCACCAAAAATCTGAATGCCAATGGGGCGTTCGTATTCAAAAATATCCAATTTTTGAAGGCTTTTTGCTGCATCTCTTATTAATCCCTCAGAAGAAATAAATTCGGTGTACATCAAATCTGCACCGTTCTGTTTACAAACAAAACGAAACGGCGGATCGCTCACATCTTCCATCGGAGCAAGCAATAATGGGAATTCACCTAAATCTATATTTCCTATCTTAACAGACATTTTCTATCTTCAACGATTAATAAAAACATACAAAGGTACAAATAATGAACGTTGTAACACCTAATAAGGAAGAAATCAACCCTTTCCTGCAATTACTTTTACTTTTATTTTACGCAGTTGTTGGTGCTGTAATTTTTACAATTATCTCATTTGTTTTTATTTTAGCCATTTATGGGTTCCAAATTGTAAAAGATTTTAACCTTATAGCATCTGGCGATCCAAGATATACCGATGCCTTAAAAATACTTCAAATCGGTACCTCAATCGGTATGTTTGTATTGCCACCAATTGCATTAGCCTTTACCAACGGAATAAAAACATCTAACTTTTACGCCTTTGCTAAACCGAAATTTATATTGCTAATTCTGGTAATTCTAATTATGATAGTTTCCATGCCAATTATGGAGTGGACAGCGGTTTGGAATCAGAAAATGGTTTTACCCGAAGGTTTGAAATGGCTCGAAAAGTGGATGAAAGAGAGCGAGCAATCGGCAATGAAAATGACGATTCAGTTGTTAACCGTAAGAAACAATTGGGATTTTATTGTAAACCTGGTTATGATTGCAGTTTTACCTGCCATTGGCGAAGAATTAATGTTTCGTGGTGGTGTGCAGCGTTCAATCAATAAAATGTTTGGAAATCATCACGCAGCGATTTGGATTTCGGCAATTATTTTCAGCGCCATACACATACAATTTTATGGCTTTCTACCAAGATTGCTTTTGGGCGCAGGATTTGGGTATTTATATTATTTCAGTGGAAGCATTTGGTACGCCATGTTAGCACATTTTTTAAATAATGCTTATGCAGTTTGTGCGGCATTATATATGCAAAAACACAATATGCCACTCGATAAAGCAGACGACCCAGTTGGTTTTACTTGGTATGCCTATTTAATTAGTGCAATATTAACCATAGCTTTGTTTATATTTTTTAAAGATACAGCACAACGTGAGCGAAAATTGGGTTAAAGTGTACACAACCGGCGATGCATTTGCCGCCGAAGTATTAAAGCAAGGATTAGTCGAAGAAGATATTCCTGCGGTTATCATCAATAAACAACTTTCTGCCTATAATATTGGCGAGATAAATGTTTTGGTAAACAAAGTCGATTTCGATAAAGCAATCGAATATATAGTTAAAAACGAAATAGAATAATTTATCGTGATAACTTTTATCTTTCACATCTTATCTTAAAACATAAATGAAAACCCGGGCAATAACCGCTTTCTTTTTTACCATTGTAATGCTTGGTTCTGTTTTTTTAGGAACTTACGTTTTTACCGCTTTTTACCTTATTTTAAGCTTACTTTCTTTGTTCGAGTTTTATAAATTGATTAAAAACTCGGGTATTAGACCTCATAGAAATATTGGTTTGGCGGCAAGTGCTTTAATATTTTTAATGGCGGCGGGTTTGCATTATTTAAAATACGATGTTAAATATCTTTTACTTTGTATCCCTTTAATTTTTTCGGTTTTTATAACCGAACTCTATAAAAAAAGCAAAATTCCATTTGCCAACATATCTTACACTTTTGTGGGTTTTGTTTACGTAACCTTTCCTTTTTGCTTTTTTCATGCATTGGGTTTTATCCACAGCTGGAGCGAATATAACTTTCATTTTCCTTTGGCCTTTTTATTAATGCTTTGGGCAAACGATACTGGCGCTTATATGTTCGGTGTAAAATATGGTAAGCGTAAACTATTCGAACGCCACTCGCCTAAAAAGAGTTGGGAAGGCTTTTTTGGCGGAATGTTAACTGCTGCATTGGTCGGATTTGGTTTATCATTTCTATTTAAAGAAACTACACCAGTTGTTTGGGTTGGTATGGCTATTTTAATCGCTAGTTTTGGTACACTTGGCGATTTGGTAGAATCGATGCTTAAACGCAGTTTAGATACAAAAGATAGTGGAGGCCTGCTTCCTGGCCATGGCGGTTTGTTAGATCGTTTTGATGGCTTATTGTTGTCTGCGCCTGTTGTTTACGCGTATTTGTATCTAATCTTATATTAATATTTGAAAAGATTCTGAAGTAATATATAATTACGGTAGTCTGGCTTTTTGTTCCAATCTTTTTTGTGAGTGTATTTTGCTCTATTCATCGTAATTACAGCAAAAAAGGATTTTTACTGCAATCCAGTTTATTTAACTCAGTTGGTGCTGCTATTTACTAGCCACAGCCGAAACAACGTAATAATCACGATTTACTTTAAAGCCTGCATTACTTTGAATTTCTTCGTGTTTCTGCGCTGATTTTATAATTTCAAAACCAGAATCTTTTAAAACTTTATGTGCTTTTAATTCATCATAAAGCTCGAAACCAAATTTAGTAAAAGGCAAGGTTTCCATAAAGCTTTTATCAGCAAAAGCAATAATTAACATACCGTTATATTTTAAAACTCGCTTAATTTCTTCGAGATATTGAATGGGATTTTGCCAGAAGTAAATGGTATTTACTGTAAATATTTTAGCAAAGTAATCATCTTCAAAAGGTAATGTTGTGCCATTTGTAAGGAAGAAAGAAGCTTGCTTGTTGGTAATAAACGAAGCATTATTTTTCTCCGCCTCGGCAATAATCGTTGTAGAAATATCGGCTCCAAAATAAGTCAGGTTTTCTGCCTTATTAAAAATATCAGCAATGTGAGCCGCGTTGCCATGTCCAAGCTCCAAAATAACATCATTCGGTTTGAGCAACAAAGCCTCTACAGCGCTTCTTGTCATTCCGATGTTACTAATGTTCATCATCTCTCCTGTTTTAACGCCATGTTCGCCATCAGGACAGCTCAATTGCCTGGCAATTTCCTTTAAGTGTTCTGCTGAAGGTTGATTTTCCATATTGCAATTTAACAAAATTGAAGAACAGAAAATTTATACTTTATCTATAAATCTTTATAATATTATCAGCAATTATTTAATTACCTGTACAGGTTTCTTATTCTCATCAATTGCAACGAAAGTAAAATCGCCATGAACCGCTAATTCCCTACCTTCGGCATACATTTGCTCAATATAAATTTCTACATTAACTTTTAAGCTTGTATTGCCCACTTTGGTAACTTGTCCTATTAATTCAACAATTGTTCCTGCTGGAATCGATTTTTTAAAATCAATTCTATCGCTACTTACGGTAACCATTATTTGTCGGCTAAAACGAGTTGCAGTTATAAAAGCAACCTCATCCATCATGTGCATAGCTGTTCCTCCGAAAAGGGTATCGTAATGATTAGTTGTATTGGGGAAAACAGCTTTAAAAATACTGGTTTTCGAAGTTTCGATTCTTTGTTCTAGGGTCATGTTGATTTATATAAAATGCCACGGAAACACGGTTGTATAAAGAGAAACTATGTTTCTGTGCTTCCGTGGCAAAAATAATTTAATTAATCAAATTCTCTGCGGCTAAAACATTTTCAGTTTTTCGCATTTCTTTCGCCGCTTCAACCATCTCAATCAGTGCTTTTTTGGTTTCATCCCAACCGCGTGTTTTTAAGCCGCAATCAGGGTTTACCCAAAGCTGTTCTGATGGAATTACAGCCTTTGCTTTTTTAAGCAACGTAATCATTTCTTCGCGTTTGGGCACTCTTGGCGAGTGAATATCATATACACCTGGACCAATCTCGTTAGGATATTTAAAATCTGCAAAAGCATCTAAAAGTTCCATTTGCGAACGTGATGTTTCAATTGTGATTACATCTGCATCCATATCGGCAATATTTTGAATAATATCGTTAAACTCAGAATAACACATGTGCGTATGAATCTGCGTTTCATCCGCTACACCTGCAGCAGAGATTTTGAAAGCATTAACAGCCCAATTTAAATATGCCTGCCAATCTGCTTTGCGCAAAGGCAACCCTTCTCTAATTGCAGGTTCATCAATCTGAATAATCTTAATTCCTGCTTTTTCCAGGTCGCAAACTTCATCACGAATGGCCAAAGCAATTTGCGTACATGTAACCGAACGCGGTTGATCGTTACGAACAAACGACCATTGCAAAATAGTAACTGGGCCCGTTAACATGCCTTTCATGTATTTTGAAGTAAGCGATTGCGCATATGCGGTCCATTTCACGGTCATAGCTTGTGGACGAGAAACATCGCCAAAAATAATTGGTGGCTTAACGCAGCGAGAGCCATAACTTTGCACCCAGCCGTTTTTAGAAAAAGCAAAGCCATCCAGCTGCTCTCCAAAATATTCAACCATATCGTTACGCTCAAATTCGCCATGAACCAATACATCCAAATCGATTTCTTCTTGCCATTTTACAGCTTTAGCGGTTTCTTCGGCAATTAATGTATTGTATTCATCGGCCGAAAATGTTCCGTTTTTAAACTTTGCCCTCCAACTTCTAACTTCGGCTGTTTGCGGAAACGAACCAATTGTTGTGGTAGCGTAAGCAGGTAATTTTAAAGCTTGTTGTTTAATTTTTCTTAAAGCGAACGGACTTAAACGATCTGAGTCTCCTGCTTTAAGTTGCTCTACCCTTTGTTTAACTTCAGGATTATGAATTAGAACAGAGCTTTTGCGATTGGCTGTTGCTTTTTTATTGGCTTCGAATTTTTGCAGGGTAGATGCAGGGCTTCCGTTTGTGGCAAGTTTTTTTAGCGTTACAACTTCGGCAACTTTCTGTTTAGCAAAAGCTAGCCATTGCTTAATCTCTGCCGAAAGATTTTGTTCGTTCGTTTCGTTGTCTAAATCAACAGGAGAATGAATTAGTGAACATGATGGTGCAACCCAAACACGTTCTTTACCTAATTTATCAACTGCGGAATTGATGATTTCTAAGGAGTTTTCAAAATCATTTTTCCAGATATTACGGCCATCAACTATACCAACAGAAAGAATTGTTTTTTCATTTAATGTAGAAATTATTTCGTCTAATTGTTTTGGCGCTCTTACTAAATCAACATGTAAAACATCAATAGGTAAAGAAGTTGTTAAAGCTAAATTATTACCTAAGCCTTCGAAATAGGTAGCCAAAATAATTTTCAGTTTTGGAAACGATTTTCTGATTTGTTTGTAAGTATAATTGTAAGCTTCTTTTTCCTTTTCAGATAAATCAAGGGTTAAAAATGGCTCGTCGAACTGAATATATTCAACGCCTAGGGAATCTAACCGCGTTAAAATATCAAGATAAACAGGAAGCAGATTTCTAATTAAATCAATTTTTTCGAAACCAGCTTCTTTTTCTTTTCCAAGCAATAGGTAAGAAACAGGGCCGATTAAAACAGGTTTTGTTGTAATTCCTAACTGTTTGGCTTCATAAAACTCATCGATAATTTTTGTAGAGAAAAGTTTAAATGGCTGATCTTTGTAAAACTCAGGCACAATGTAATGGTAGTTGGTATCAAACCATTTTGTCATTTCCATCGCTACAACATCAAGGCCATCTTTTTGATAGCCTCGGGCCATAGCGAAGTACAAATCAAGCTCAGAATTTCCTTTTCTTAAAATAACTTCGTTATATCTTTTTGGGATAGCGCCGAAAGTTAAAGAATGGTCTAAAACCTGGTCATAAAAAGAGAAATCATTAGAAGGAATAACATCAACTCCTACCTCTTTTTGTAGTTGCCAATTTTCTTGGCGAATGTTTTTTCCAACCTGAAGTACGTTTTTGTACCCGGTTTTGTCTGCCCAATAGTTTTCGCAGATTTTTTTTAGTTCTCGGTGGCTACCAATACGCGGGTAGCCCAGATTTTGCGTTAGCATTTCTTTTAAAGATTAAGTAAATAAATCGTTAAAAGCCCTTTAAGCTATATTTTACAATGATTTTTGATAAAAATAAAAGGAAAGGTTTGTGCACAAAAAATCTTCTTCGCAGCCGGAAGGCTCAAAGCAAAACCAAATAAAACGGTTAATTTTATTGTACAAATCAGACCTGACCAATTGCTCTTTAACGCGAAAGCATTGTCAATTCGATATTTGGCAGGTCTCCTGACTTATCCTCAAATTATCGCCTTCCCATTCCGTTACTGGTACAGTGGCATTATTGATAATTTGTTGTCTTTTTAAAAAAAAGACAGGATTTACAGTTGCGCGACAGTTCGTGATTTACACACGATTCCCTTTTAATCTACAGCTAAGTAAAACCAATCTCGGTTTGATGAAAAAATAAAGTTAAGAACTTACATCAAAGGCAAATGTATGCAATATGAAGCAGGAATTTTAACGAATTTAGGTTTTTTGTGATTTAACGGCCTTTTGAAAATAACCTTTAACTGTAACAAATTTACAGCAAGGATATTAACACCATATTTCTGTTATATATTTGATATCAACCAACCAAACTTTCCTGAATATGATAAAAAACTACTTTAAAAAGTTGTGCGTGGCTTTTTTAATCTTAAGTAGCACGCTTGCTATTGCACAAGAAATCCCTAGCCCTAAATCTCACTTTGGATTTAATATTGGAGATGATTACCAGCTTGCAACATATACCCAAACTGAGGCTTATTTTAAAAAACTAGCCGAAACTTCGAAAAGGGTTAAGCTTGTAGATATTGGTAAAACCGAAGAAGGCAGAACCCAATATATGATGATTATGTCGTCGCCTGAAAATCTAAAAAAATTAGATAGATATAAAGAGATTTCACAGCAACTGGCGCATGCCGAAATTACACCAGAACAAGCTAAAGCTCTGGCCCAAGAAGGTAAAGCAGTAGTTTGGATTGATGGTGGATTACATGCTAATGAAACTGTTGGCGCACATCAACTTATCCAAACCGCTTACGAATTTGCCTCGAAAACCGATCCAGAAACGTTAAGGATTTTAGATAATGTAATTATTCTGTTTACCCATGCAAATCCCGACGGACAAGAATTGGTAAGCAATTGGTATATGAGAGAAAAAGACCCTAAAAAAAGATCTTTATCTGGCTTGCCAAAACTATACGAAAAGTACGCAGGACATGATAACAACCGCGATTTCTTCATGTTAAATCTTAAAGAAACCCAAAATATGGGTCGTCAGCTTTTTGTAGAGTGGATACCACAAATTATGTACAATCACCACCAGGCAGGCCCTGCCGGAACAGTAGTAGCTGGCCCTCCATACCGTGATCCATTTAACTATGTTTTTGATGCAACCATTTTAACCAGCCTTGATGCTGTGGGTGCGGCAATGCATAATAGAATGAATGTGGAGAACAAAGCGGGATATACACAAAGAGGAGGTTCGGTATATTCTACATGGTATAATGGTGGTTTGCGTACCACAACTTATTTTCATAATATGGTTGGATTGTTGACTGAAATTATCGGTAGCCCAACGCCGTCTGATATTCCTCTAGTTCCATCAAGATTATTACCAAGCGGCGATTCTCCAAATCCAATTACGCCACGCAAATGGTATTTCAAAAACTCAATTGATTATTCTGTTTCGTTAAATTATGCAGTTTTAGGCTATGCACAACGTTACCACGATGAATTGTTGTATAATATTTATCAGATGGGTAAAAACTCAATTGATAGAGGAAAAAAGGACAATTGGTCTTTCTCGCCTAAAAAGATAGATGCTATAAATGCTGCTGCAAAAACCTCAACTTCTGAAGGAGCTAGCGAATTTGGACGAGGTAGAGGCATTATAAGCATGAAAGCTTTTGATACCGTGATGAAAGCGCCTTTGAACCGTGATCCAAGAGGCTATATTTTATCAGCTGATCAACCTGACTTTAATTCGGCTATTAAATTTTTAAATGCTTTAATTAGAACAGGAATTTTGGTTCAAAAAGCTACAGCACCATTTTCTGTCGCTGGTAAAAGTTATCCTGCTGGAAGCTATGTTGTAAAAACCGATCAGGCTTTTCGCCCTCATGTTTTAGATATGTTCGAACCACAAGATCACCCGAATGACTTTAAATATGAAGGTAGTGCTCCAACGCCTCCTTACGATGCTGCAGGCTGGACATTAGCCTATATGATGGATGTAAAATTCGATCGTTTACAAGATGACTTCAACGGACCTTTTGAGCGAATTCCTTTTGGTCAATTATTAAAGCCTGAGAACAAATTAACATCGGGATCGAGCTTTGTTTTGAGTGCTGCTCAAAATGATTCTTACACCGCTGTTAACGATCTTTTAAAAGCAAAAGCAGATGTTTATCGTTCAAATGAAAATGGCGATTTCTACGTTTCTGCTTCTGGCAATGCAAAAAGTATTTTAGAGAAAGCGAATGTTAAAGTAAAATCGGCCGCTGCACCAAAAAATAAAACTAAAATAGCAGCAGGCAGAATTGCTCTTTGGGATACTTATGGTGGTTCTATGGCATCAGGTTGGGTACGTTGGATGATGGAGCAATACCACTACAATGCAACCGTAATTTATCCTCAAGATATCGATGCAGGCGATTTGAAATCAAAATATGATGTGATCGTATTTGTTGGTGGTGCAATTCCTGCATTGCCAAATGCTGGAGCAGCTGGAAGAGGAGGAGGTTTTAATGCACCAACACCACAAGATATTCCTGATGAATACAAAAAACAAACGGGAAGAATCACTGCAGATAAATCAATTCCACAGATTAAAAAATTCCTTGAAGAAGGCGGTAAAGTGGTAACCATTGGTTCGAGTACAAATCTGGCTTATCATTTACAGTTGCCTGTTCGTAATGCAATGGTCGAAATTGTTAACGGAACAGAAAAACGCTTACCAGATGAAAAATATTATGTTCCAGGTAGTGTGCTTAATGTTGAAGTAGACAGCAAGCAACAAGCAAATTCGGGTATGGAAAAAGAGGCTGATGTTTATTTTGATAACAGCCCTGTATTTAGGTTAACTGGCGATGCAATTGCTGCTGGAAAAATTAAACCTTTAATGTGGTTTAATTCTGCAACCCCTTTGCGTAGTGGCTGGGCTTGGGGGCAAGCTTATTTGCAAGATGGTGTAACAGCTTTCGAAGCTAATATTGGCAAAGGAAAACTTTATGCCTTTGGTCCTGAAATTGCTTTTAGAGCACAAACACATGGAACATTTAAGTTGATATTTAATCAGTTATATAAATAACAAAACAAAATTTTATAAATCGGCCGCTATCCAAAAAGATAGCGGCTTTTTACTTTCTGCTTACTTTGCTTAAATCCAGATGGGGTAATTTTACATTATGAAAGTAGAAATCTGGTCGGATGTGATGTGTCCGTTTTGCTATATCGGTAAACGTCATTTTGAACAAGCAATTGAAAAATTGCCATTTAAAAATGAAATTGAAGTAGATTGGAAAAGTTATCAGTTAAATCCTGAGTATCACAATACAAGCAACGAAACGGTTTACGATTACTTATCGAGAAGCAAGGGAATGCCGATTGAGCAAGCTAAACAGATGACGAAACAGGTTTCTGATATGGCTGCTAATGCAGGTTTAACTATCGATTTTGATAAAAATATTCCAGCAAATACTTTCGATGCACATCGGCTAATTCATTTGGCCGCAAAACATGGTTTGCAAGATTTAGCGGAAGAGAAGCTGTTTGAAGCTCACTTTGTGAACAGCAAAAACATTGGAGAATATAATGTTTTAGTTGAACTAGCTATCCAAATTGGTTTAGATAAATCCGAAGCAGAATCTGTTTTAAAAAGCGATCAGTTTGCTGAAGCTGTTCGATATGATGTTTACGAAAGCCAAAATTTGGGTATTCGTGGCGTACCTTATTTTGTATTGGATAGAAAGTATGGTGTTTCTGGCGCACAGCCGGTACAAGCCTTTACGGATGCGTTAACGCAAAGTTTTACAGAGTGGAAAGAAATTCAGCCTAAAACAACATTGACATCATTAAATAAAAATAACGATACCATTTGTGATGAAAATGGCTGTGAGATATAATTTTTTTCCCTGCAGATTACGGAATAATGCAGATGTGTCTGCGAAAATCATTTTAATCTACGGGAGATATTTTGCCTATTGCAATGACGACTTTTATAAAAAGAACTATCTGTTCTGATTCTTCAATGGTGTTAATAAATACTCCAATCCATTAACTCGAATTTCGAACATCGTTGCCATTAAATCACCTAATTTCCCTTTCGGGAAACCTTTATCTTTATACCAAAGCAAATAACTTTCGGGAATGTTGCAAATTAAATAGCCTTTGTATTTACCATAGGGCATTTGCATTTTAACTAAATCGAGCAATAAAGTTGGGTCCATTAATCGATTAATTCTAATGTTTCAATGGCTTCTTCAACACTGCTAATGTTATCAAAGGCAATACGTAAAGTATTTTTAACCTCTTTTAAATTACACATTCGTGGATGATTTTGAGCAAAAGTTAAAATTTTTGTGAAAGTGTTCGAATCGAAATAAGCCGATTGTTTATCACTTAGAAAATAACCACGCAAACTGTTTTTCTTAAAACTTATTTTTTCGAAACCTAACTTTTTACCCAACCATTGTAGTCGCACAACGCTTAACATAGTTTTCACTTGCGGCGGAACAGGGCCGAAACGATCGGCTAAATGTTTTTCGAAAACAGCTAATTCGGCTTCGTCGCTTAGCTTAGAAAGTTCGGTATATAAGTTATATCGCTCGGTAATATTGGTAATGTAAGCATCAGGAATGTAGAGCTCTAAATCGGTATCAACCTGGGTAAAGCCAACAAACGGACGAGCGGGTTCATTCTCAAACAAACCTTTAAATTCTGCCTCTTTTAGTTCCTGAATGGCTTCATCTAAAATTTTATGATACATTTCAAAGCCAATTTCGGCAATAAAACCGCTTTGTTCGGCACCCAATAAGTTTCCGCTACCGCGGATATCTAAATCTCGCATCGCCACATTAAAGCCACTTCCTAAATCAGAAAACTCTTCAATGGCGCTCAAACGTTTTCTTGCCTCGGAAGTTAAAGTAGAAAGCGGTGGCGATAATAAATAACAGAAAGCTTTTTTATTACTCCTGCCTACGCGACCACGCATTTGGTGCAAATCGCTTAACCCGAACATGTGTGCATGGTTAATGATGATCGTATTTGCATTCGGAATATCCAACCCAGCTTCAATAATGGTGGTTGCAACCAAAACATCTTTTTCGCCATTAATAAAATCAAGCATCACATCTTCCAAAGCATCGCCATCTAACTGGCCGTGTGCAATACCAATTCGTGCTTTAGGAACAAGTTTTTGTATCAGTCCGCCTAACTGCATCAAATCATTTACCCTGTTGTGAATAAAGAAAGCTTGCCCGCCTCTATCCAATTCAAATTGAATTGCTTCCTGGATTAACTTATCATTAAAAACGTGTAATTCTGTATTTACAGGTTGACGGTTTGGCGGTGGAGTACTGATAATTGATAAATCTCGAGCACCCATTAAGGAAAAGTGTAACGTTCTCGGAATCGGCGTTGCCGTTAAAGTCAAAGTATCAACATTTACCCTTACGGCCTTTAACCTTTCTTTTGCGGTAACCCCAAACTTCTGCTCTTCATCAATAATCATGATGCCAAGGTCTTTAAACTTTACATCTTTGCTAAGTAAACGATGTGTTCCGATTAAGATATCAACTTTCCCCGAAGCGGCTTCGGCCAAAGTATCCTTAATCTGTTTATTTGTTTTAAAACGATTAATGTAATCAACCGTAACCGGGAAATCTTTTAATCGAGATGAAAAGGTTTTGAAATGTTGTAAAGCCAAAATAGTAGTTGGCACTAAAATCGCTGCTTGTTTGCCTTCTGCTACAGCTTTAAATGCCGCACGAACAGCTATCTCGGTTTTACCGAAACCAACATCACCACAAACCAAACGGTCCATTGGGTGTGGCGATTCCATATCTTTTTTAACATCTTGAGTAGCTTTTAGCTGATCGGGGGTATCCTCATATATAAATGAAGCTTCGAGTTCAGTTTGCAAATATCCATCAGGAGAAAATGCTGTACCCGCTTGTGTTTTACGTATCGCATAAAGCTTAATCAAATCACGAGCAATGTCTTTAACTTTTTTTTTTGTAGTTTTTTTGAGCTTATCCCAGGCGTCGGTACCTAGTTTATTCATTTTCGGTATGCCACTTTCTTTGCCGCTGTATTTTGCAATGCGATTAAGCGAGTTAATGTTTACATAAAGCAAATCATTATCTGCATAAATCAGGCGAATCATTTCTTGGGTTTTTCCGTTTACTTCAACCTTTTCCAATCCAGCATATTTTCCAATGCCATGATCGATATGGGTTACGTAATCGCCCGATTTTAGTTCACGTAAATCTTTAAGGGTAATGGCCTGACTTTTCTGGTAGCCTTTTTTGAGTTTGTATTTATAGTAACGATCAAAAATTTGATGATCGGTGTAAAAAGCCGTTTGAATTTGAGGATCAATAAAACCCTCTCTCAACATGCTGTTAATCGGTGTAAACTTCGCGGTTTTATCAATGTCGTCTAAAATGGCGTACAAACGCTCAATTTGCTTTGGCGAATCAGTAAAAATGAAGTTAATAATTCCAGCCTTTTCGTTTTCTTTTAAGTTATGAATAAGGAGGTTAAAATCTTTGTTAAATGATGGCTGCGGTTTAGTTTCAAACTCGAAACGATTATCTGTTTGATAAAAAAACTGTTTACCAAACTCAATTATCGGAAAATCCTGTAAGTGATCGCCAAGTAATTTCTCATCAGTAAAAGCAAATTTAGGGTCAATCCACTCTGGGTTTTGTGTTTTATCAGCAATCGATAAAGCTTTCCAAAGCTCTACGGCTTTTTTAAATCCAGCCTTAATTATGTCAAGTGTAAACTCTACATCTTTAAACCAGAGTTGTGTATCTTGATCGATATAATCTAAAATACTGATGTTGCTTTCCGTTAAAAACTTTGCCTGCACATTCGGTACAATGGTAAGCGATTTTACATCCGCAACCGAAAGCTGACTTTCGATTTCGAAACTACGAATGCTTTCTACCTCATCGCCAAAAAACTCAATTCGGTAAGGTAAATCCGAAGAAAAAGAAAAAATATCTACAATACCACCACGAATAGAAAATTGCCCAGGCTCATAAACAAAATCTCTTCGGTCGAAATCATAATCAATTAAAAATTCATTTATAAAATCGATGCCGAGTTTTGCGCCAAGACTAATTTCGAGCGTATTTTTTTCTAAAGCAGAACGATCAATAACTTTCTCTGCAATAGCTTCTGGATATGAAACTACAATTTTGCCATACTCCGAATCATGATTCAATTCGTTTAAAACTTCGGCACGAGCTAATACATTAGCCGTATCAACCTGTGTAAAATCGAAAGATTTTCTGTAAGAAGAAGGAAATAATAAAACCTGTTTATCTAAAATACCTTCTAAATCAGATTGAAAATATGATGCCTCTTCCCGATCAGGTAAAACGAAAAGTAAAGGCTTATGAAGCAAAAAGTATGATGAAAGTGCCACTACAGCATCGGCAGAACCCACCAACCCCTTCAATTGTATCTTTGGGTTTTTGGTGCTGTTTAACGCTTTGGTAAACTCAGTTACCCTGTCGTCGGTTTTGTATCGGTTTATTAAATCGCGAATGTTCAAGGTGCAAAAATAAGCTTATCTTTTATATTTAACGGTAAAGTTATGTAAAGGTTTTTTTAAGTTTCATCTATTTTGGCTTAGTTAAATGTTGTTATTTAGTTTGGTTATCTTGGCAGCCGAAAACGCAATTCATAATTTCTTAGATTTATAAAGCCGCTTGGTCGAAATATTTGTGCCTTTCGTCGAGTAAAAGGATATTTGCGTAACAATGGGCTCTTTAAAGCCTCTAAACAATATAAAAAGCAAAAGAGATGAAAAACATTAAAAGCTTTCCACTAGAACTTGTTTTCTGGGTTACGGCTTTAGTGTTGTTAGCAATGGCAAACACACATCAGCATCACTTTACACTTTGTCCGCTAGCCAATTTAGGCTTCGAGCAGTGGTGTCCAGGATGCGGTTTAGGAAGATCGATAAGCTACATTTTTCATGGCGAATTTGCCGAAAGTTTTTTAGCACATTGGTTCGGCTTTCCTGCTTTAATAATTATAGGATACAGAATATTTGCACTAATAAATTACATAACAAATAAAAAATACTCAACATTAAACACATAAAATCATGGATATATTTCAATCACCCTTTATGTCGTTACCAGGTATAACGCCAGAAGAATACTCATACTTACAACAAGCAACAACAGGTTTAAATGAGCAACAATTGCGTAATTTCTTGATGGTTTATAGTAGCAAAAGAAAAAACCCGTCAGATATGTTGATATTCTGTTTAATCGGATTGTTTGTTGTGCCAGGCTTACAAAGATTTATCATCGGTCAAATTGGGATGGGCGTATTGTACCTGTTCACAATCGGATTGTGTTTTATCGGTTCAATCGTAGATATTGTTAACCATAAAAACCTGGCTTACGAATATAACCAGAAAATGGCCTTCGAAAGCCTGCAAATGGTAAGAATGGGTGGGTTTCAATAAATTTTTAGAAAAGCAAAAACAATACACTTTTTAAGCGTTTGTCCTGCTATACATTACAAGTCCGCACCCGATGAAGAATCGGGTTTGCGGGCTTTTCATTTCTATCAGGGTTAAAAAAGTAAGGCTTTGTAGTTTTTGGGTTGGTTTTTCCACCTATTAAAACCAGGTTGTTGACTTTAGTTTTCGATTATAATAAGGTATTCTAAAAGTTCAGAGCGGACACAAGTTTTAACTAGCGGTTGGTGCCTCACCGACCGAAACTAAAAAAAAGTTAATGGTTTCATTTCAAACAAAAACTTGAAATTATATATCTTTATAGCATGAGATTATCAGAAATAACAAACTACCTTGAAAGCATAGCGCCATTAAATTATCAGGAAGATTACGATAATTCTGGTTTAATCGTCGGCGATCCGAATATGGAAGTTAGGGCTGCTTTAGTGGCTTTAGATTGTGTAGAAAAAATTGTTGATGAAGCAATTTCTACAGGCTGCAATCTCATAATCACGCATCACCCAATCGTTTTTAACGGGTTAAAAAAGCTTAACGGTAAAAGTTATGTAGAGCGGGTGGTGTTAAAAGCAATTAAAAATAATGTTGCCTTATATGCCATACATACCAATTTGGATAGCGTACATACGGGTGTAAATGCGAAAATTTGTGAAAAGCTTGGATTAAGCGGCATAAAAGTACTTTCACCAAAATCGGGCTTGTTAAAAAAGCTGGTTACTTTTTGCCCGCAGGCACAGGCAGAACAATTGCGTTCGGCTTTATTTTATGCGGGCGCTGGCAATATTGGTAATTATAGCGAGGCCAGTTTTAATGCCGAAGGCTTCGGAACTTTTAAAGCGAATGAAAACGCAAATCCTTTTGTTGGCGAAAAGGGTGCACAACATCACGAGTCTGAATTAAGGATAGAAGTTGTTTTTCCAGTACAAGCCGAACGAAAAATTTTACTGGCTTTGTTCGAAAACCATCCGTACGAAGAAGTAGCATACGATATTTATAAACTCGAAAATAAACTTCAACAAGTTGGTTCTGGTATGTTAGGCTGGTTGGAATACGATATGGAAGCTTACGATTTTCTGCACATGGTAAAAGACAGAATGCAGGCTAAAGTTGTTCGTTACACATCCGTTCTTCCAAAAAGAATAAAAAAAGTTGCCGTTTGTGGTGGTTCTGGTAGTTTTCTTTTAAAAGAAGCAATTGCTGCTGGAGCTGATGCTTTTATCACTGCAGATTTTAAATATCACGAGTTTTTCGACGCAGAAGAAAAAATAATGATTGCCGACATCGGACACTTTGAAACTGAACAATTTACATCAAATTTATTGGTTGAAATTATTCAGAAAAAATTTACTAACTTTGCAATCCGTTTAACGGAGCAAAATACAAACCCCATAAATTACTTGTTTTAATGGAACAAACCGTAGAACAAAAGCTAAAAGCTTTATACGAATTACAAAATATCCACACGAAAATTGATAAAATTCGCCAAGTACGTGGTGAGTTACCAATGGAAGTTGCCGATTTGGAGGATGATGTTTTAGGATTAGAAACTAGAATTTCAAAAATCAAAGGCGAACTTGATGATCTTGAGGATTCAATCGTAACCCGTAAAAACACAATCAAAGATGCACAAGCTGCAATCAAAAGATACGATACTCAATTAAAGGAAGTTAAAAACAACCGTGAATACGATGCTTTAACTAAAGAAATTGAGATTCAAGGTTTAGATATTCAGGTTTCTGAAAAGAAAATTAAAGAGCACGGTTTTGAAATCACTTCTAAAACTGAAATCTTTGAAGCTGCTAAAGCTGAATTGGATGGCAGAAAGAAAGATTTAGAAATTAAAAAAGGAGAATTAGATGTAATTACATCTGAAACTGAAAAAGAAGAACAAGATTTACAAAAGAAAGCAGATAAATCAGAGCCTCAAATAGAGGAACGTTTATTAGTTGCTTACAAACGTTTACGCAAAAATGCGGTAAATGGTTTAGCGGTTGTAACCATCGATCGTGACTCTTGCTCAGGTTGTTTCAATCAAATTCCACCTCAACGTCAATTAGATATTCGTCAACGTAAAAAAATTATCGTTTGCGAACACTGTGGTCGTATTTTGGTTGATGAGGCTTTAACTCAAGAAGTAGCAGAAGCTTAATCGACAATTAAAATTACTTATAAAAGCGGTCGCGAATATTTTCGTGACCGCTTTTTGTTTTATACCAAAATAAACGAAGCGTAGTGTTTTTACGTTAATTGGAGAATGTTATTTATTTGAGGTACAGTATTTGTGTGCTTTTTAAATATTATCCATCCGATTACGAATTATAAAATGATTAAAAGCTTACGATTTATTGCCGCTTTTCTGCTCTTCGCTTTCCTATCTCCTCTATCTTCTTTCGCCAACTTTGATTTTAACGCCAATTGTTTAAATGCTTATAAAAGCATTTTCGAGTTAAAATTAGGAAATGCAAAAGCTTATATATCAACTGAAAAAAAACTTCGCCCTAATAATGCTATTATTCCTTTATTAGAGAATTACGTGGATTACTTTACTTTAATTACATCTGAAAATAAGGCTGATTTTGATCGATTGAAAGGAAATAAATCATCCAGGTTAGATAAAATAAGTGATGATGATAAATCTTCTCCGTATTACTTATATGCTCAGGCAGAAATAAATTTACAGTGGGCCTTAATAAGAGGTCGATACGGCGAATATTTTAACGCAGCAATGGAAATACGTAAGGCGAATAATATGCTGCAGGACAACGCTAAAAAATTTCCAAATTTTCCGCTTAATGCCAAAGGTTTGGGTTTAATAAATGCAGTACTAGGAAACTTGCCAGATGGAGCTCTAAAAAGCACATTGGCCACATTTGGTATTCGCGGAAATCTTCAAAACGGATTAAATATGTTCGAGAAACTTGCTGATAACCTACCGAAGTCTACCTACGAGCCGTTTTATGATGAAGTTGTTTTCTACTATGCCTACGTATTAACGGATGTTGCTCATAGTTCTTCAGCTTATTCGAAAACCATAAAATACACCGAACGCATTGCAGATAGTAGTCTTTTGAAATCCTATCTTCAAAGTTACGTGTGTATAAAAACTGCACACAATGACGAGGCCATTAACATTTTAGCTAAAAAGCCCGAAGGCGCAACTTATCAATCTTTTCCTTATTTGGATTATCTTGAAGGAATTGCACATTTAAATAAGCTCGATTTGAATGCAGCTACACATTTTAATCGTTTTTTGCAGACCAATAAGGGCGTTAATTATATTAAAGACACAAACCTTCATCTTGGTTGGATTTCGCTCTTAAAAGGAGATAAATCGGGGTATACAAGCTATATAGCAAAAGCAACTAATTCAGGTTACACTTATAATGAAAAGGATAAGCAAGCCCAGAACGAAGCTGCGGCCCCTGTTCCACCAACAGATTTGCTAAAAGCCAGACTTTTATTTGATGGAGGTTACTTAACAAGAGCGGCCCAGGTTCTTGATGATAAAAAAACAGCCGATTACAATACAGATAAGGATAAAACGGAGTTTAATTACAGAATGGGACGAATTTATGATGATTTAGGTAAAGATGATCAAGCACTTACTTATTATCAATCAACTATAAATCAAGGCCGAAATTTAAAGTACTATTTCGCAGCAAACGCTGCTTTGCAAATGGGCAAGGTTTACGAGAAAAAGAATAATAAAGTAAAAGCTAAAGAAGCCTTCAATACCGCAATCGGCATGAAAAATCATGAATACGAAAACAGTATTGAAAGCCAGGCAAAGGCTGGTTTAAGAAGATTAAACTAAGCCTTGTTAAAATCTATATACAAACGCGTTAATGTGCATACCTGCTCCTACGGAAGCAAAAACAGCAACATCGCCTTTTTTAACTTTATAACCTTTAACTTGCTCTTTTAAAACTAAATCTAATAACGTTGGAACTGTAGCCACCGAACTATTACCGAGCCAGCTGATGGTCATTGGAACCAGGTTTTCTGGAACGGTATCTAAACCATAAAGTTTAAATAAACGTTTCATTATAGCAGTATCCATTTTGCCGTTAGCTTGATGAACGAAAACAATATTTACATCTTCAACAGATAAACCCGCTTTGTCAATTGCTTTTTTAATTACTTGAGGAACCTGAACAACAGCAAACTCGTAAAGCTTACGTCCGTTCATTTTTAAATAGTAATTGCCACTGGTCTCTTCTGGATGAGAACCTTTGCCCATGATTAAAAGGTTGCCATAATTTACAGCATGAGTTTCTGTTTTATGAGCTAAGATTCCGTTTTTATTTTCTGATGAAACACCTTCAAAAATTACAGCACCAGCACCATCCGAAAATATCATACTATCCCGATCATGCGGATCGATAATACGCGAAAGCGTTTCTGCGCCAATAACCAATACGCGTTTAGCATCGCCACTTTTTATAAAATAATCTGCCTGAATAGCACCTTGAACCCAACCAGGACATCCGAAAATAATATCGTAAGCAACACAATCAGGGTTATTAATGCCTAATTGTTGCTTAACTTTCGATGCCAGTGATGGCAAAATATCAATTCGATTACTATTTAATGGAATATCGCCAAAGTTGTGGCAAAATATAATATAATCTAATGTTTCCTTATCTATACCCGAATTTTCGATTGCTTTTTCAGCAGCTTTTGCTCCGATATGATTACTTAATTGATCAGGACAGGCGTAGCGTCTTTCTACAATTTCAGTTATTTCTGAGAATTTATGAATAATCTCAGAATTTTCTTTTTCTAAAAGATTTCCGTTTTCAAAAAAAGTTGAATTTAAAAATTCATTACCAGAAATAATATTTTCAGGAATATAGCTTCCTGTACCGATAATTACTGTATTTATTGTTGCGCTCATAATTATGATACCGCATACTAAAACGGTATGTAGTATAAAACTATGGTTAATAAATTAGAAATGGAAATAAATTCGTTTTTAGCTAGAGATTATTTTTAATCACAAAATTTAAAAACCCGCTTTTTTTATCAATATTAAGCTTTTGAATCATGTTTTTTCGGCTCGTATCGACTGTAAAAATACTAATATAACCTACAACTAAACCTATAGTATTGTAAAATATAAAGTTGTAATTCCTAAATCATCAAAAACATAATTTAAAATACCGAGTAATAATATAAGCATGGTAATTAAATAGTGCCGGGCATTTTATAACCATTAATTATCCTTTTTATTGTGCATATTGATTTAAAGCTTTATTGATGATAGCTCAACTAAAATCATCCACCAAAAACACAAATAATTCTTTTGGTCCGTGAGCGCCTAGTACTAATGTTTTCTCAATATCGGCGGTTCGACTTGGCCCCGTTATGTTGCTAATCATCGATGGGATTTGGTTGCCGTATTTATTTTTAAGCAGCTGAAAAGCATCTTTTAAATCTAAAACCAATTGGCTTGTTCTAGCAATAACGATATGATGGTGTGGAAAAATGCTTAACCTTCTGCCTGCGGCACCTTCATTTGTAACCATTACACTGCCATTTCTGGCAATTAATGCTTCGCACATGGTAATGCCAACTTCAGCCTGTTCAAAATCTTTATCCGTTTGGTAAAATGGAAATTCGTATTTCGATAAAAACTCTTGTAACTCTGGTTCCCAGCAATAAATTTTGCGCCATTTAAATCGATCGGCAAGTTGAAGCATATTTTCGATAAAATCGATTCCATCTTCACAAAAAATAAAATTGCCCGATATCGCTGTTAGTTGCTCTGCAAATAAAACCTCAAGCTCATCTACATTTTTTTTATACAACGAACTATCTTCTAAGTTTGGATAAGGGTTTTCACGCTTTTCTAAAAGTGCTTTCCTTATCTTTTTTAGTATCTGTTCTTTCGCGGTTGTATTATCCTTCATCACTTAAAAAAATAAAACCTCGGATTTTTTACACCCGAGGTTTCAAATATATTAATATCCTTTAATATTTATTCTTTTTCAGAACTAGGGTTTAAACCTGCAGCATCTTGATTAAGATCAGGACTGCTAACGCCATCGTGAACTAAACCTTCAGCAGCTGGAGATTGATCGCCAGTTCCATTTACAAACTCATCGTAAGTTGTACGTGTATCGAACGGGCGTTTGCCTAAAATTTCTTCTAAATCAGCTTGGAATAAAATCTCTTTTTCTAATAATTTCTGCGCCAATTTTTCTAAACCATCTCTCTTATCTGTTAGTAATTGTTTTGTTTTTATATAAACATCGCCAATTAATTTACGAACCTCAACATCTATTAGCTCTGAAGTTTTTTCTGAGTATGGTTTGTTAAAATTGTATTCATTTTGAGGATCGTGGAAAGAAACATTTCCAACCGCTTCGTTCATACCATAAATACTAACCATCGCATAAGATAACTTAGTAATTCGCTCTAAATCGTTTTGAGCACCTGTCGAAATTTTACCAAAGGTAATATCTTCTGCAACACGGCCGCCCATAGTCATACACATACCGTCAATTAATTGCTCTGTTGTGTACAAGAATTGTTCTTTAGGTAAATATTGTGCATAACCTAAAGCAGCAACACCACGCGGAACGATAGAAACTTTAACTAAAGGATCTGCATGTTCCAGGAACCAGCCTGCAATTGCGTGACCAGCTTCGTGGTAAGCAACGATTCGTTTCTCTTCTGGCGAAATGATTTTGTTTTTCTTCTCTAAACCACCAATTACACGGTCAATAGCGTCTTGAAAATCTTGCATATCGACAGATTCTTTGTTTCTACGAGCAGCAATTAACGCAGCCTCGTTACAAACATTGGCAATTTCGGCTCCAGCAAAACCTGGTGTTTGAGCTGATAATTTTTTAGCATCAACCTCGGCAGAAGTTTTAATTGGTTTTAAGTGTACATTAAAAATATGTTCACGGCCAACTAAATCTGGTTTATCGATTGAAATTTGTCTGTCGAAACGACCTGGGCGCAATAATGCAGAATCCAATACATCAGGACGGTTAGTTGCTGCAAGAATGATAATTCCCGAATCCGTTCCGAAACCATCCATTTCAACCAATAACTGATTTAATGTGTTTTCACGCTCATCGTTACCACCCATCACACTATTTTTGCCACGAGCACGGCCAATCGCATCCACCTCATCAATAAAAATGATACATGGTGCCTTATCTTTTGCTTGTTTAAACAAATCACGTACACGTGATGCACCAACTCCCACAAACATTTCCACAAAATCAGAACCTGATAATGAGAAGAACGGAACCTGAGCCTCACCTGCAACAGCTTTTGCTAATAACGTTTTACCAGTACCTGGAGAACCAACAAGCAATGCGCCTTTTGGAATTTTACCACCAAGGTTTGTGTATTTTTTTGGGTTTTTAAGGAAATCTACAATTTCCATAACCTCTTGTTTAGCTTCTTCTAAACCTGCAACATCGTTAAAAGTAATATTAACCTGGCTTTCTTTATCAAATAAGGTTGCTTTGGATTTTCCAATACTGAAAATCTGACCGCCACCACCAGCACCACCACCCATACGGCGCATCATAAATATCCAGAAACCGATTAACAATAAAACTGGCAGAATAATACTTAAAAACCAGCTTGCTAAAGGATTATTTCTTGTTGTTGGTTGCGCTAAAATTCTCGAACCTTCGGGGATATTTTTCTGAGAATCAGATAAAAGCTTGTCTAATGCATCTGGCGAGCCCGCAACAAAATAAACAGTAGGCCCTGTGTTTGCATTAAAGTTGCTGGTGTTTTTGTATGTTTTGTATTCTGGTTTGTTGAGGCTATCTTTTTTTATGTAAACCTCTGCCTTTACAATATCGTCAGATTTATATGAGATGATTTTCTCTACATCGCCTTTAAGCAACATCTGCGTTTCAAAAGTTCTGTAAGAAACTTCCTTACTTCCATCAGAAGTTAAGAAATAATTGCCTGCAACAATAGCTAGTATAATCGCGGCATAAACCCAAAAAATATTAAACTTAGTGCCCTTTTGAGGCTTTTTAGGAATGTTTGGTAATTTCTTCCCAGGTTTTTTGTTTTCGTTTGTATTTTGATTATCGTTCATTTGTCTTTTTCAAAAGGTTTGGTTTGGCTATGCGCTTTTATAATTTGTGCTTTCAGCGTCGCCCCATAATTCTTCAATGCCATAGAAGTGGCGCTTTTCGGTTTTAAAAATGTGCACAACCACATCAAAATAATCTAAAATTATCCAGTCGGCAGATTCAAAACCCTCTTTATGTCGTGGGTCTGCTTGTGTGGCTTTGTATATCTCTTTTTCTACACTATCGGCAATAGCTTTTACTTGCGTTGCCGAATTGGCGCTCGCAATAATAAAATAATCAGCCACAGATGTATGAATATTTTTTAGATCCAACCGCACTATATCTTCTCCTTTTTTTTCTTGTATGCCATGTACGGCCAACTCAGAAAGGTATGTAGAAAGGGCTACTATATTCTTTTTTACCATTAAAATGCTTTAATTTTGGAATTACAATAAAATAAATTCAACACTTGCAAAATAACACTTTTTCGACACTATTTGTTGGTCAAAATTTTATCAAATTAAAAGAAGTTGATTCTACTAATAATTATTTAAAGAATTTGGCTTCAAATTCCGAGCCATTACCCGAAGGCACTGTAATTATGGCAGATCATCAATTTGCGGGAAGAGGGCAGCAAGAAAGTGTTTGGCAAACCGTCCCAGGGGAAAATATCAGTGCAAGTATTTATTTAAAACCGTCGTTTTTACCGCTAAATAAGCAATTTTTCTTAAATATGGCTGTTAGTTTAGCGGTGGCAGAAGCACTATCATCTTTTCTTCCTCATCCTGTTAAGGTAAAATGGCCGAACGATATTTATTACAATAGAAAGAAACTTGGTGGCATACTTATCGAAAATACACTGACAGGTTCTACCATAAAATCTGCAGTGGTTGGCATTGGTTTAAACATTAACCAAGAGGAGTTTATCAACGACTTGGCCGAAAAAGCAACATCTTTATATCAAATTTTACATAAACAAGTAGATTTAGAGCTTGTTATGGCAAAAATATTCGTTTATATGGAAAAATACTATCTAAATTTGAAATCAGAACGATACAGTATTTTGCAAAAAAGCTATCTCAACAGGCTTTTGAATTTTAATACTGTTGCGACATATCTTCGGAATGGTCAGGTTTTTGAAGGTATTATAAAAGGAGTTGAAGATAGTGGTTTATTAATTATGGAGGTAGATCAAGAAACCACAACTTTTAACTTTAAGGAAATAGAATACATACACACAAAATAAACACACAATGAAAAAAATCACCTTAGTATTGTCAATGGTAATCTTTACCATTGCTGGCGCATTTGCCCAAATAGAAAAGCCAGTAACATGGTCTTATGTAGCAAAAAAGGTTAATAAAACCGAAGCGGTTTTATATTTAAAGGCATCAATCGATAGTAAATGGCATATTTACTCTCAAAATGTCAAAAGTGGTGGGCCAGTTAAAACAACTTTTGCTTTTTCTCCATCGAAAGATTTTAGCCTAGTTGGAAAAACAACAGAACCTAAAGCAATTGTGAAATACGAAGATACTTTTAAAATGAATGTTAGTTATTTTGAAAACCAAGTTATTTTTCAGCAGAAAATAAAACTAAACAAGGGTACTACTATTGTAAAGGGTAGAGTAGAGTTTATGACTTGTAATGATAGACAATGTCTTCCACCAGAAGAGGTTGAATTTAGCATCCCTGTTAAGTAACTGAAATTAAAATATTTATAAAGAGTCCCAAATAATTTGGGACTCTTTCTTTTTAAAGTAAAATCTACGTTTCGAATAGGTTTAAAGACCAAGCCTTTATAAAATTATTCTTAATTTCACCGCCTCAAAACACACAAATGAAAAAGGTTTTAATTTTATTACTGATGGCGGCCATGTTTATTGCATTGCCAGCTGTTAAAAGCTATGCCGCTGTAGCTCAAGATACAACGGCAACGGCTCCCCCCGAGGATCTTGTATTTACAGAAGTAGGATCTGCCCAAGATAGTGCAGCCAACAATGCGATAAAAGATTCTATATCAAAAGACACAACCGCGGCAACCGCCATTGTTGCAAAAACACAACCAACAGAAGGAGGTTCGAATACATTGCTTTCTATTTTCGCTGCAGGTTTTATTGCGGGTCTAATAGCTTTCTTACTTCCGTGTATATTTCCAATGGTGCCTTTAACCGTAAGTTATTTTACCAAAAGAGCAGAAACTAAGGGTAAAGGTATTCAAGGTGCAATAATATATGGCGTTTCTATCATCGTGATTTATGTAGTGTTAGGTCTACTAATCACCGTAATTTTTGGCGCAAGTGCTTTAAATGAATTGGCTACCGACGGATTTTTTAATGTATTTATCTTCCTTATACTTTTAATTTTTGGTATATCGTTTTTAGGTGCATTTGAAATTACTTTACCAAGTTCTTTCGTTAATAAAATGGATTCAAAATCTGATTCTAAAGGATTAACAGGCATCTTTTTTATGGCTGCCACTTTAGCAGTTGTTTCATTTTCATGTACTGGGCCATTAATCGGAACACTTTTAGTTACTGTAGGACAAACTGGTGGATTTTTAGCCCCAATCATGGGTATGTTCGGCTTCTCACTCGCTTTAGCATTAATATTTGTTGTATTTGCCATTTTCCCTAGTTGGATGACTTCACTTCCTAAATCTGGTGGTTGGTTAAATGCAGTTAAAGTAGTTTTGGGTTTAATAGAAATTGCTTTGGCATTGAAATTTTTATCAACAGCAGATTTGGCTTATCACTGGGGAATTTTAGATAGAGAAGTATTTATCGCAATTTGGATTGTAATTGCCTTCATTTTAGGTTTTTATTTGCTAGGTAAAATTAAATTCTCTCATGATAGCGATTTGCCATATATATCAATTCCAAGATTGTTTTTAGGTGGAGCAGCATTTGTATTTGCATTTTATTTAATGCCTGGACTATGGGGCGCACCATTAAAAGCAGTTAGTGCATTAGTTCCACCGCTATCTACTCAAGATTTTGTAATCGGTCAGGAAGGTAACTCTGGTAATCAAACAGCTGCAACAAAACATTCTAAAAGAAAATATTCAGAATTCTTGCATATTCCACATAACATCGATGGTTTCTTCGATTATGAAGAAGCTTTAGCTTATGCAAAAGAAGTTAAAAAACCATTATTTTTAGATTTTACAGGTCACGGCTGCGTTAATTGTCGCGAAATGGAAGCAAGAGTTTGGTCTGATCCTCGAGTACTTAAAAAATTAAAGGAAGATTACATCGTTGTATCCTTATATACCGATGATAAAACAGCTTTGCCAGAGAGTGAGCAATTCGATTCGAAGGTTTTAGAAACTAAAGTTAATACCGTAGGGAAAAAGTTTAAACACTTACAAGCCGAAAGATTTAATACAATTTCGCAACCTTATTATGTACTTTTGGGTACCGACGAAAAAGAATTAGTTTCGCCTCCAATCGGGGTAGAATTTAGTATAGAGAAATATTTGCAATATCTGGATAAGGGACTTTCAGAATTTGCTAAGAAACAAACAAATGAATAAGATAAAAAACATTGGTATTTTAACCTCCGGTGGCGATTCGCCGGGCATGAATGCCGCTATTAGGGCCGTTGTTAGAGCCTCAATTTATTACGATATTGAAGTAACAGGATTTCTTCGTGGATATGAAGGCCTTATTAATGATGATTGTATGCCTATGGATCGCAAATCTGTAGCCAATATTATTCAGCGTGGTGGCACAATTTTAAAAACTGCCCGTAGTGAAAACTTTAAAACAGTTGAAGGTAGAAAAACAGCCTACGAAAACTTAAAAGCAAGAAAAATAGATGCTTTAATTGTTATCGGTGGAGATGGAACTTTTACTGGTGCAAATGTTTTTGCTCAGGAATACGATTTTCCTATTGTTGGCTTGCCAGGAACAATTGATAACGATTTAGTGGGTACCGATTTTACCATTGGTTACGATTCTGCAATTAATACAGTTATTGATGCGGTTGATAAAATTAGAGATACAGCAGAATCTCACGACAGGCTTTTCATTGTAGAAGTTATGGGTCGAGATTCAGGCCTTATTGCTTTAAGAAGCGGAATTGGTGTTGGCGCCGAGGCCATTCTTATCCCCGAAGCAAATATGGGTGTAGAAGATGTTCTTCATAAATTAGAACATAGCCGTAAAGATAAAGCCTCAAAAATTATTATTGTTGCCGAAGGCGACGATGCAGGAGGAGCCTTTAAGGTTGGCGAAATTTTGCAATCAAAATACCCACATTACGATACAAAAGTTTCGGTTCTTGGCCACATTCAGCGTGGTGGTAAACCAACCTGTATGGATAGGGTTTTAGCAAGTAGATTAGGCGTTTCGGCAGTAGAAGGCCTAATTAAAGGCGAACGAAATGTAATGGCCGGACAGGTTAACAAAGAAATGATTTACACACCATTCGACCATGCAATAAAGCATATCGATGCAGAAAAAGTAAGTTCAACATGGTTAAAACTAATCGATATTCTTTCGTTTTAATCAAATCTCATTATAAAAAAGAAAAGTCATTCTCGCACCAGAATGACTTTCTTTTTTTGCTTAGTTTTCGCGTTAAGCAATATTTTAATCTTCTAAAATAACGGCAGTACCATTCGCACTAACCATCAGCATGCTCCCGCCGCTACCCACAGTTTCATAATCTAAATCTACTCCAACAATAGCATTCGCACCCAAAGCTGCGGCATACTGTTGCATTTCGTTCACAGCCGTGTCTTTTCCCTCACGTAAAACACGCTCGTAAGAACTCGCTCTTCCGCCAACAATATCGGTTATACCTGCAAACAAATCTTTAAAAATATTTGCGCCAATAATAGTTTCACCTGTAACCAGGCCAATATATTTTATAATTTTTCTGCCCTCAACTGTAGGCGTTGTGGTTACTAACATAGTTTCAGTTTTTTTAATATTTAGAATGTGTTTTTTATAAAATGTTACAATCTTTTTTCGAAAAGCAAGGTTCTACACTTTTAGCTTTATTTCCTCCCGCTATTCGTTTCAATCTTTTGTTAAAGTCAGCATGATCTCGTCGAAAACTGCATCAAAAGTATTTGCACTACTATCGGGTTTATTCTACGCAGGTTCGTTCAGCTATTTTTGGCTTCCCACCCATTGCCCGAAAATAAATTTATGCAATATGTAAAAGTTTTGCATCAATATTTAAAACCTACAATTATGAAACTATCTAAAATCCTAATCATTGCCCTTTCATTATTTATCAGTTCTTTTTTGCACGCACAAATGCCCGTGCTTAAAGTTCAGCGGGCAGAAAGTAATCAGCAAAACGATGCCGTAAAGCTTAAAAAGTTAAATATCGATGTGCAAATTACTGGAAACATTGCAACAACCGTAATGACCATGACTTTTTACAACAACAGCAATAGAATATTAGAAGGCGAATTAACTTTTCCAATGCCCGAAGGTGTAAGCATTAGCCGCTACGCTTTAGATATTAATGGGAAAATGCGCGAAGCTGTCCCTGTAGAAAAAGCCAAAGCAACCGAGGTTTTCGAAAGTATCGAACGCCGCCGTGTAGATCCTGGTTTACTCGAAAAAGTAGAAGGAAATAATTTTAGGACAAGGATTTATCCCATGCCTGCCAATGGCAGTAGAACTATAATTGTTGGTTATGAAGAAGAACTTAATTTTAATAACGCAAATGCTTTAACTTATCATTTACCTTTAGATTATAACCAACCTATAGAAAACTTTGCATTAAAAACTACGGTTTTCGAAAGTATTTTAAAACCCGAACTAGGCGAACACCCCGATGGAAGCTTCAATTTAAAAGTTAATGGAAATACTTATGTTGGCGAGATAAACAAAACTGATTATCAACCAAAAAAAGGTTTAACGATAAATCTTCCTAAACGCAATGATTTACCAGAAGTGCAAATGCAAAAAGCATCTAATGGGTATTATTTTTTAGTAAATGTTTTTCCAAAATCAGAAAGCAGACCCCGTCAATGGTCAAACCAAATAGGATTAATTTGGGATACATCTTTAAGTGGTTTACAACGTGACACAAAAAAGGAATTAGAACTTTTAGATTTAATTATCAAGCAAAAACAAAATCTAACCATACAACTAGGTTTGTTAAATAACGGATTTAAAAACAGTGGTACTTTTATCATATCGAAAGGAAATTGGGATGATTTAAAAAAGAAACTTGAAAACATAGTTTATGATGGGGGTACAAATTTTGGTTCGGTTAACGCTCAGTCTTTTCAGGCCGACGAATATATTTTCTTTAGCGATGGGTTATCAACTTTTGGCCGAAATTCAATTGCGCTAAATAAACCTGTTCATACTATAAATACATCTTTGAAGGCAGATTACAGCACATTAAAATACATCAGTTTAAAAACTAGCGGCCAGTTTGTAAACCTAAACGCTATATCTACAAATGATGCTTTTAAACAATTAGGCCAGGAAAATTTACAATTTTTGGGAATTAAAAACGGTTCAGATGTGCGTCAAACTTATCCATCAATGCATGTAAAAGTAAATGGGCATTTTTCTCTTGCAGGAATATTGACTGGTTTAAATACCGATTTTGTGTTACAATTTGGCTATGGAAATACGGTTACCTCAGAACAGCATATCCAATTAAATGCTACTGAACATGCGCTAAGTAGCATAGATGTGAGCAGAGTTTGGGCACAGAAAAAAATTTCGGAAATGGATATCCAGTACGAAGCAAATAAAGCTGATATTAGTGTATTGAGCAAGCAATTTGGTATTGTAACGCGAAACACCAGCTTAATTGTTCTCGAAAATCTCGATGATTATTTGCGTTATGATATTGAGCCTCCAGCAGAGCTACGCCAGGCTTATGATGCAGTTTTGAAACAACGCCGAGTAGATTTTCAGGAGCGTAAAACTGATTTACTAAATGCTGCGGTTACCATGACTAAAGATTTAAAAACCTGGTGGAACACTGATTTTAGTTATAAGGAGTCTATTAAGAGTAAGAATGACTACCCTATTCCAGTTAGAGATGCCATTGTTGCTGCCCCAGTGGTAACGCAAAACATCTCAGCCACGCCTCCACCACGCCCTGCAGGTACTCCGCCTGCACCACCAAGAGTAGAAAGAGCAAAAGAATCGGAAGCAAAAGATCAATTAAATGAGGTGGTTGTTGTGGCATACGCAGCACAAGCAAAGCGAATGGAAACTGCAAGTGCCACAACAATAGTCAGGTCTCAGTCTATTAGTGCAAATTCAGCTTTGCAAGGACGAGTTGCAGGAGTAAGCATACAAAATAAAAGCACAACTACAAACGTGGAAACACAACCAACCATTGTTATTCCAGAATTTAAAAGCGATAAAGATTACATGAAAAACCTGGTTGGTAATCCCGACAGTGCTTATCGGGCATATATAAAAATGCGCCCTAATTATAAAACTACACCAATGTTTTATTTCGATGTAGCGAATTGGTTTTATCAGCAAAAAGACAGTGTTAGGGCTTTAACGATTTTAAGCAGCATTGCCGATTTAGATTTGGAAAACGCTGATTTATATAAAACACTTGCTTACAAATTGAAGCAAACAGGTAATTATGATAGCGAAATCTTTATAACTGAGAAAGTTTTACAATGGCGCCCAATGGATGCACAAAGTTATCGCGATTATGCCCTGGCTTTGGCCGATGCTGGTCAATACCAAAAGGCTTTAAATAATTTATATAAAGTGTTAACTCAAAGTTATAACTCGCAAATTGCAGATAGAGATCAGGGAATTGAAGAAATTATTATTTCGGAAATTAATAACTTAATTGCTAAATATGGCAATAAGCTTAATACAAAAGGCATTGATAAGAGATTAATTCAGCCTTTGCCAGTTGATGTTCGGGTAGTTTTAAACTGGAATAAAAATGATACGGATATCGATTTGTGGTTAACCGACCCAACTGGCGAAAAAGGTTATTACGGCAACCCAAAAACCAAAATTGGCGGAAGAATCAGTAATGACTTTACTTCGGGTTATGGCCCTGAGCAGTTTATGCTTAAAAAAGCCATGAAAGGCAAATATAAAATCGAAGTAAACTATTATGGTGATAGACAAATAAATATTAGCGGGCCAACAACAGTTACAGCGGAAATTTATACCCGTTACGCTACGGGCAAGCAACAAAGAAAAGTAATTGTACTGCCTATGGCAGCCGATAATAGAAGTGGAAATTTAGTTGGGGAGTTTAATTTTAACTAAACCTCTTGTTGTTGTTTTAACGGGAGTACAACGAAAATGGAGAAATCTTTTATGCTAATTAAAAAGATTTCTCCACCACGTTCCAAATGAAAACATAGCAACTTTTAAAAACTAAAGTAGTAAGCCAGCTATTTCTTCCCAGTTATTTACTCTTTCGTATTCGGTAATTAAAAGGTTGTGCGGAGACGTATACAGTAAAGGGCGACCTTTTAAATTGACAAAGTTTTTTATTCTATCATCTATTAAAACATCTACTTCAACAATTTTATTTCCGCAAAACATAATGTGCTGCCAATCAATAAAAGGAAAATGTTCAGCAAGCCAATCATATTTATCTTCAAGCGAATTACGAAATTCCATAGCGGCCGAAACAATGTAAACATCGTATTTTTCTTGCAAAGCTTTAATTACACGTTGGCTATCAGGAATTACAGCTAAATCTCGAAAAAAGCCTTTCTCATTAATGTATTCGAACCATTTTTGATTAACATCTTGTGGTACCTGTTTAAAAACTTCGTTACCTGGCTCAATAACCAAATCAAGCGGAACATCAAAATCTCGGTTGTAAAGACTAATAAATTTAGGTATCACATCAGCAATAACCTCATCCATGTCTATAGCAATTCTTTTCATTTCGTATCTTCAAATATTTTGGCGCTAATATCCTTAAAACAAAGAAATTAAACTATGTTTTTAATTTACAGTATTTTAGTTATCTTTGCAGCCCCGCAGCATGAAGCTCCGGGAACTATGTTGAATACATAAATACAAAAGAAAATGGCAACTAAAATCAGATTGCAAAGATTCGGTAAAAAAGGAAAACCTTTTTTCCACGTTGTGGTAGCAGATTCTCGCTCTCCACGTGATGGTAAATTCATTGAGCGTTTAGGTTCTTATAACCCAAACACCAATCCTGCAACCATCGAAATTAATTTCGAAAAAACTTTAGCTTGGGTAAACAGTGGTGCTGAGCCAACTGATACAGCTCGTGCTATTCTATCTTACAAAGGTGTTTTATACAAAAAACACTTAGAAGGTGGAGTTAAAAAAGGTGCTTTAACTCAAGAACAAGCTGACGAAAAATTCGCTGCTTGGGTTGATGCTAAAGCTGGTAAAATCTCTGGTAAAACAGAAGGTTTAGCTACTTCTAAAGCAGATGCTCGTAAAGCAGCATTAGTTGCAGAAGCTAAGAAAAAAGAAGATAGAGCAGCAGCAATCGCAGCTAAAAATGCACCAGTTGCAGAAGAAGTTGTTGAAGAAGAAGTTACTGAAGAAGCACCAGCTGTTGAGGCTGAAGCAACTGAAGAAGCTCCTGCAGCAGAAGCTACTAAAGAAGAAGGCGCAGAATAATTTAAATTATTTTGTTGCAGAAATAGCGAGGTTTCTTTCAAAAGAGCTTCGCTATTTTTATTTGAAAGAAATTTTTCAGTGTGGTCATTGCATGGCACGAAAGCAATCTTCTTCCCCGAAGAAAAGATTGCCGTATCGGATAAAAATCCAGATTCGCAATGATGGAAACACAATAATTTGATATGAAACACGAAGAAGCATTTTATATAGGTTACGTTACAAAAACAAGAGGTTTGAAAGGAGAGGTTCAAGTATTTTTTGAATTTGATGACTATGAAAAACTTGAGTTTGATATCGTTTTTGCTGATATGAATGGCAAACTTGTACCCTACTTTGTTGCCTCCGCAAAGTTACAAGCCAACAAAACAGGTTATTTTAATTTTGATGATGTTGATCATATTGACAAAGTTCAGCCTTTACTAAAAAAGAAATTGTATTTACCTATTGCTCAGAAACCGGAACGTGATGAGGATGAATTTTTTTACACCGATTTAAAGGGTTTTTTGGCGGTTGATGAAACACTTGGAGAACTTGGTGAAATTATCGAAGTAAACGAATATCCTCAGCAATTCGTAGCTGCGGTTATGTATAAGGAAACAGAAATTCTTTTTCCGCTAAACGAAGACTTTATCATTGAGATTGATGATGAACAAAAGATTTTAACCCTCGATTTACCTGAAGGTTTATTGGATGTTTATCTTGAAAAATAAAAAAATTAACTTTGCCCTATGCGTTTTGATATTATAACCGTTTTGCCCGCTTTGCTCGAAAGCCCTTTTGCTCATTCTATTTTACAGCGAGCGCAAAAAAAAGGAATTGCAGAAATTGTTGTCCATAATTTAAGGGATTATTCTACCAACAAGCAAAAAAGTGTTGATGATTATCAATACGGTGGCGGAAGCGGTATGGTTATGAGCATAGAGCCATTTGCGGCTTGTATTGAGAAACTTCAGGCTGAACGTGAATATGATGAAATCATATTTATGAGTCCAGATGGAGTAACGCTAAACCAAAGTACGGCTAATGAACTTTCCATTAAAAAAAACATCATCATTTTATGCGGGCATTACAAGGGCATAGATCAGCGCATACGCGATATCTTTGTTACCCGCGAAATATCTGTAGGTGACTATGTCTTAAGTGGCGGAGAATTGCCCGCAGCTATTGTGGTTGATGCTGTGGTTCGCTTAATTCCTGGCGTTTTAAATGATGAAACATCAGCTTTGTCTGATAGTTTTCAGGGAGAGCTCTTAGATGCGCCAGTCTATACCCGTCCTGCTGACTGGCGAGGGAACAAAGTGCCTGATGTTTTGTTAAGCGGACATGAAGCAAAAGTTAATGAATGGCGCCATGAACAGGCATTGGAAAGAACTAAAATCCGTAGGCCTGACCTTTTGGAATAGAAGCGTTTACACAATCTTAATGTGGAATTCTAAAAGATTGTGGAAAAAATAAAATTAGTTTTTTTTATTAAAAAAAAATCCCTAATATTGCAATCCGAATTTCACGGGTTGAAATATCGATTTAATAGCTTAAAATCATGGATTTAGTAAAATTTGTTGAAGAGCAGGCCATCGCGAAAAAAGATTTTCCTGCGTTCAAGTCTGGCGATACAGTGAGCGTACACTATAAAATTCGCGAAGGTAATAAAGAACGTATTCAAATTTACCAAGGTGTTGTAATTCAACGCAACAGTGCAGGTGCTAACGAAACTTTCACAGTTCGTAAAATGAGCAACGGTGTAGGTGTAGAGCGTATCTTCCCTGTAAATTCTCCAAATATCGAGAAGGTAGAAGTTAACAGTTATGGTAAAGTTCGTAGAGCGAAATTGTTCTATTTACGTGCATTAACTGGTAAAGCAGCTCGTATTAAGTCTTTAAGAAAATAATATTCTTTATTACAAGATATAAACCTCCACGATCTAAATCGTGGAGGTTTTTTTGTTTATAATTTTCTTTTCAGATAATAATTTGCAAATTATTGCGATTAATGAATTAAGTACATTTCAGCTATTCAATTTTCTTTTTATGTTAGATTCGGCATTTTTTGAGCAGGTTTTTTGGGGTAATACGGTAAAAGCTTATTGCCTTTTCGGCGGAATACTTTTTGTTGGTTTAATTTTTAAAAGAATTGTTTCGAGACTTCTGAGTAAGCTCTTATTTAAACTATTCAAAAGCTTTTCAAATCAATCTCATGATGAAGCTTTTGTTGCGCTGCTGGTAAAGCCTATAGAAACCTTTATCCTTTTAACAACGCTATACCTTTCTATAAATCAGTTAAAACATCCTTTAGAAGTTGCCATATTTCACTACAGCAAACTTGTAGGTAAGGTTAAAGAACAGATTCCAGTGAGCATTGGAGATTGTATCGACAGAATATTTCTATTCGGTATCATTCTATCTACTTTTTGGATAATTTTAAGGATAATCGATTTTATCAGTCATGTTTTATTATATAAGGCATCGTTAACAGATAATAAATCTGATGATCAACTTGTACCTTTTTTAAAAGAACTATTCAAAACCATTGTAATCTTTATTGGTTTTTTTACACTTTTAGGCTTTGTTTTCGAAGTAAACGTATTAACCTTGATTACAGGATTGGGTATTGGCGGTATAGCTATTGCTTTAGCAGCAAAAGAAAGTTTAGAGAACTTGATAGGCTCGTTCACTATCTTTCTGGATAAACCATTTATTGTTGGTGATTTGGTTAAAGTTGATGGAGTTGAAGGAACCGTAGAAAAGGTTGGTTTTAGAAGTACTAGAATACGAACATCAGAAAAAACGATGGCCACAATACCAAATCGGGGGATGATTGATGGAGTTCTTGAGAATCTTTCTTTAAGAAATTCGCGGAAGGTAGCATTTACAATTGGCTTAACTTACGAAACAAACGCAGGCTCTGTTAAGAAAATTGTTTCCGAAATTGAGGATTATATTAGCAATAGAGAAGGAACAGCAGATGTAAGTGCCTCTTTCAAAAGTTTTGGAGAATCAGGATTGAATATTGAGGTTTCTTATTTTGTTGTGATTTTAAACAATGCAGAATTTCTAAAAATCAGACAAGAAATAAATTTGGAGATTATGGATATTGTAATGAAAAATAAATCTGATTTTGCGTATCCAACACAAAGATTAATTAGCGATATACCATTAGCAGCACATGATAAAGAGGTTGGAAACGACACAACGGATTAATCATTATTAAAACTAACAAACAAAAAAGCCGATTTAGAATTACTAAATCGGCTTTTATATTTTTATACAATCCTTTTAGCTAATCGTGGCCAAGGTTGTTATTCCACCTTTCACTACTTGATTAAGTTCTACGTTAACTTTTGTTCCAACGGGAAGAAAAACATCAACACGCGATCCGAATTTAATAAATCCGAACTGTTCGGTTTGAACAACCTGATCGCCTTCTTTAACGTACCAAACAATTCTGCGAGCTAACGCACCCGCAATTTGACGAAACAGTACAGGTGTTCCGTTTTTATGTTCTACAACGGTTGTTGTTCGCTCGTTTTCTGTAGAAGATTTCGGATTCCAGGCCGCAAGGTATTTTCCTGGGTGATATTTAAAGAATTTAACCACACCTGAAATTGGATTTCTATTAATGTGCACATTTACTGGCGACATAAAAATGGAAACCTGTAAACGTTTATCTTTAAAGTATTCGCCTTCTTCTGTTTCTTCAATCACCACAACTTTTCCATCTGCAGGGCAAATAACTAAGCTTTCGCCAGATGAAAAACTACGACTTGGGTTACGGAAAAACTGCAATACAATAATAAATAATGCAGCAGAGAAGATGTAAACAAACCAACGTAACCAGGTTACATCATAATATTTGTAATCTATAAGTGCATTAATAATGAAAATAAATAATATGCTTAAAGCTATTGTTGTGTAGCCTTCTTTGTGTATGGTCATTGTGCTAGAAAATTTGAAACAAAGGTGCGAAAAATAAATTAATCCTATCTATAAATTATGCTTCTGTGGCCCTATAGATATCAGTTAAATTTCTTCCTAGTCCGTTATAATCTAAGCCATAGCCAACAACAAATTCGTTAGGAATCTCAAAACCAATATATTCAAGTTCTTCTATTTCATATTTAAGAGCCGTAGGTTTTAGCAACAAAGAACTCACTTTTACAGAGGCTGGGTTTTTCTCTTTTATTGTTTTTAAAATATGTGTTAAAGTTAGGCCAGTATCTACAATATCTTCAACTATAACAATATCCCGTCCTTCAATATCATCAGGCAGGCCAATTAACTCTTTAACTTTGCCAGAACTTGAAGTGCCTTCGTATGATGCAACACGCATAAATGCAACTTCACAAGGAACGTTAATTTCTTTAATTAAATCGGCCATAAATAAAAAGCTTCCGTTTAGTACGCCAATAAATAACGGGCATTTCTCCTCGTAATCAACGTTCATTTGAATGCCTAATAGGCGAATTCTTTTGCTTATCGTATCGTTTTCTAAAAAAATCTCGAACTCTTTATCCTCTACTTTTATTTTGTGCATGCTAGTATTATTTGCGACGAAGTTAACGGTAATTATCAGATAATTTATTGCCCGTTTTCCAGTTCCTTTTCTTTTCTGCGCTGTTCCCTACGCTCCTGTCTCAACTGCTTTTTAGTTTTTGCAGTGTCAATAGGTTTTGAAATTTTAGTTGTTGTATCTTTTTTTCCACCGCCGAAAATCCGATCGAATAAGCTTTTGTTTTTGTCTTGCATAACAACAGGGGCAACATCATTATCGTCGTCATTATCGAAAACTGCTGTGTCTATAACGGCTGTGTCTGGCGCTAAATAACGACGTAATCCTTCTCTTAATCGAACATTGTAAAAGCCATAACCAGAAGTATCAGATGGTGTTAATCCTCTTCTTGCCATGATGTTACCCATAAACCTGAAATAGTTGAACATATACGGCTTCAAGCTTCCATCAGCCATAAATTTGTACATTGACGCTTTAGGCTTAGGTACAATACTGGCTAAGAAAAGTCCATCACCTATCGTTAAATCAGCAGGTTGCTTACCGAAATAATATCTCGAAGCCTCACCAATACCATAAATGTTTTGGCCTAATTCCATAATGTTAAAATAAACCTCAAGCATTCGTTGTTTGCTAACCAAATGATTATGTTCAATTAGCCAAACTATTAAAATCTCTTCAGCTTTGCGGGCAAGCGTTTTTTGGCGACTTAAATAAATGTTTTTTACCAATTGCATGCTAATTGTACTTCCGCCGCGTTTAAATTTCTTCTCTTTGAAATTTACCGCAATTGATTTACGAATAGATTCTTCTACGAAACCATTATGGGTAAAAAATGAGGGATCTTCAGCCGTTAGAACGGAGTTTACAAAATTCTTGGAAATTGCATTAAGTGGTGTAAAATTCGGATTCGACGGGCCAATTGTAATATCACGCATCGGCTTACCATATTCGTAAGGCGTATAAACAAAAGGGCTGTTAATTTTTTGTAAATCGGTTTTACCCCATTTTAAAATTTTGAAACCAACCGGCGTTAAAGTAGAACTGAACCGAACGCTATCTGGAATTGCAGTGTCTAAGTGAAAGTTTAGGTTGTATTTTATTTTACCTTGAACTTTTAAACCTTCCAACGATTCGAACAAACCTTGTGGAAACGCATCGAAGATAGCCTGTGCATCTTGTTCTTCAGCATCCAATTTAAGTTCGTAAATTTTATTTTTTCCTAAGGTATATTTAACGTATGGATGAATTGAAGCATTTTTTAAATATGCTGTAGAGGTGCTATCCAGTGCAATATAATTAGGTCCGACTAAAACATCCGCGTCAAGCTTGGCGCTTTGAACAATTATATCATTACTCGCAATTCTTGGCTGGTTTATCAACATGTTTTTAACCGACCACGAGCCCGAAATTTTATAATCATCTCCGCTATATTTCGCGTTTTTTAATTCGGTTTGCAGCGTGTCGAAACTTAATTTTGCATGAAGTTTATTGTTTAGATAAGGTAGCTCCAATTTCTTCCCATCGGCATAAGCGGTAATACTTAATTCCTTGCTTCCTGGATTAACATAACCATCGAAATGCCACGTAGATTCGCCGTTATTAACATTAATGGTCGATTTTAAATCGCCGCCATCTATCGTAGCCACTGTTGCAAAACTTAGTTTAGCCGTATCATTATCATTTAACTTAAACACCATGTTTTTTACATCCATATCATCAGGAATTTTGTATAAAACCTGGTTTAATAAATTGCTGGCTATTTCTGATAAGTTTACTTTGCTTTTGGTTTCGGTGCTGTCTTTTTTCTTTCTTTTAAGGATGAAATCGATGTTGCTAATAGAATCTTTAAACACGATGTTTACAAAACCCTCATTAAGCTTTAGTTCTGCTAGTTTAACATTGCCAAAAATTAAAGGGAACAACTTAACACCTACGCTAAGCTCGTTAAGATTAACCAAAGTATCTCTGTCTTTAGGTACAACAGATATTGCAGTCATTTTCACGGTGCTTAATCCCGTAAATCCTGCCGAACCAATTTTAACATCCAGATTATAGTCTTTGTCAGCTTTAGCAATTGCCTTAGCTACCATTTTTTTCAAAAGGGCCTCCCTTTTGCTATAGGCAACCGCTCCAAGCGCAATGCAAACAATAAAAAACACGCCTAAAACCCAGGCACCTATTTTTAAATATTTTTTTGGGACGTTAATTTTGGGTATTCGCATATAGTGTTAAAATGGTTAATTGCTTAAACGTAACAATTAAATGTTTATTTCGTGTTAAAATTACAGTTTAAAAGCCTAAATAAAAGTATTTGTGGCTATGTTTTGTTAATTTTGGATTTAAATTAATATAATGCAGATTAGCCCACAACAAGTTTTAGATGCCTTGAAAAATGTAGAAGATCCAGATCTTAAAAAAGACCTGGTAACCTTAAACATGATTAAGGATTTGCAAATAGTTGATACTCAAATAAACTTTACACTCGAACTTACTACGCCAGCATGCCCTATGAAGGATATGTTGAAAAATGCCTGTACAAATGCAATTAAGCATTTCGTATCAGCAGAAGCGGAAATAAATATCAATATAACCTCTAGAGTTACACAGCCAACAAACTCATCTTCATTAGATAACATCAAAAACATCATTTTGGTTTCATCTGGAAAAGGTGGTGTTGGTAAATCTACAGTGGCTAGTAATTTGGCCGTTGTTTTAGCAAAAGATGGTGCGAAAGTTGGCTTAATTGATGCTGATATTTATGGCCCATCGGTACCAACCATGTTTGATTTGGTTGATGCAAAACCAGGAGCTGAAGAAACCGCAGATGGTAAAACGAAAATCTTACCTATTGAAAAATACGGAATCAAGTTATTGTCGTTGGGCTTTTTTGCTGATCCAGGTCAACCTGTGCCTTGGCGTGGTCCAATGGCTTCGAATGCTGTAAAGCAGTTATTTAACGATACCAACTGGGGTGAACTAGATTATTTAATCGTTGATTTGCCTCCGGGCACTGGCGATATACACATTACAATTACGCAAAGTTTCCCAATTTCGGGAGCTGTTGTAGTTACAACACCTCAGCAAGTTGCATTAGCCGATACACATAAAGGTTTAGCTATGTTCCGCATGCCTGGTATTAATATTCCAATTTTAGGCGTAATCGAAAATATGTCTTACTTTACGCCAGAAGAATTACCAGAAAACAAATATTACATCTTCGGAAAAGGCGGGGGAACAAAACTTGCAGAAAGATTTGACGTTCCGTTTTTAGGAGAAATTCCGATTATTCAGAGTATTGCTGAGGCTGGGGATAATGGAAAGCCAGTAGCTTTAAATGAAAACCCATTGTTGGACGTTATATTTGGAGATATAGCAAGTAAAATTGCTCAGCAAATATCTATCAACAATGCGCAAATGGTGAATTGCTAAAAAATTACTATTTTTATAAATTAATAAACAAATAATGAATTTAACAGAGCAAGTAGAACAAGCATTAGAAACTATCAGACCATATTTAAAGGCCGACGGGGGTGATGTTTCTGTTGAAGAAATTACATCAGATGGCGTGGTTAAGCTAAAGTTATTAGGTAACTGTGGTTCTTGTCCAATGAGTTTCATGACAATGAAATCGGGAATTGAGCAGGCAATTATGAAAGCTGTACCAACTATTACATCGGTTGTTGCGTTAAACATGGCCGAGCAAGAATAGCTTTAACAATATTTAACACCGAAGTTTTATTATTAAAATTACTTTTGTCTTAATGAGATATTGTTTTGCCCTAATCTTGCTTGTTTTTTCTGTCACGGCTTTTGGTCAACAAAAAACCGACAAGGATAAACTGATCCAATTTTCTGGTATTATAACTGATATCGATAGCGGCAATGTAATTCCTTACGTTACTATAACGAATCTTTCTGCAAAAAGTAAAAGGGTAGGTGCCGATTACCGCGGCTACTTTACTTTTATTGTAAATCCTGGCGATACGATTTTGTTTACTGCAATTGGTTACAAAAAGTTTTCTACAATTATCCCATTAGGTACACCAGATAGTAAATACACTATCATGGTAAAATTAAGAGCAGAGGTAATTAATTTGCCTACTGTTCGTGTTTTTCCATGGGCAACTACAGAGGAATTTACCCGTGAATTTCTTTCTATGAAACTAGCGGATGACGATTTGGCAATTGCTAAAAAGAACCTTTCGCGGTCATCAATTAATGGCTTAATACAAGCGTTACCGCGTGATGCTGGAGAAATAGGAAGCCAAAATTATCGATATAATTTCGATCGGATGATTAACAAAAACATGGTTCAAACCAATCCCTTGTTAAATCCTTTTGCATGGGGTAAGCTAATGCAACAAATTTTTGATGGGGATAAACAACGAAGCGATAATTAGTAGCTAACGATGAATTTTTTGCCATTTAAGGCATTTGAATTATCTACAAGCCTATCCCCGATTCAGGTAAAGGAAAGAATAATTTCTAATACATTAGTTGTTAAACAAGAACACTTTAAGCAATACAAAAGACTATTTAAAGGATCTGTTTCTGAAAACTCGTTTAAAATTTCCAGAGTACTTTCTTACAGCAACGGTTTTAAGGCAGATATTTTCGGTGTAGTGGAAATCACAGAAACAGAAACTCTAGTGAAAATAAACATGAAATTGAAACCTCTTGTTTCTATTTTCTTAATAATGTGGTGTAGTTTTGTAGGTTTCGCTTTATTGGTAATTTTAATAGCTGCGATCAACGATTCTAAAATTATTTTAGGATGTTTATTCCCTTTAAATATGTTGGCATTTGCTTATGGGTTAGCAAAGATTTCATTTAATAGCGATGCTAAAACAGTAAAAAAAATCTTGATTGAGATACTTGAAGCAAGAGAACAAGCATAGAGGTATTTTATTAAATAAAAAAAGGGAAAACGTTTCCATTTTCCCTGCAATATTTTAATTAAGAAATTTATCTTTTCTTGCTTTTATTTGGAAACTTCATTTTGTAATCTGTTTTTATATTTCCCTTAGAAATTGCGTCCAGTTTGCTTTTGAGCATCGTTTTACGTAAAACACTTACTTTGTCTGTAAATAATTTCCCTTCAATATGATCATACTCATGTTGAATTACACGGGCCGACATTCCATCTACATCATCTGTGTGCTCTACAAAGTTTTCATCCAGATAATTAATCTTCACATTTGGTTTACGTGAGATATTTTCACGGATATCAGGAATACTTAAACACCCTTCGTTAAAAAACCAAGGTTCACCAGTTTCTTCTAAAATTTGTGCATTGATAAAAACCTTTTTGTAGCCAGGATTTCCATCCTCATCTTCGCCGGTATCTACAATAAATAAACGAATTGGTAAACCAATTTGAGGTGCAGCTAAACCAACACCATTTGCATAATACATGGTATCAAACATATCGCTAATCAATTGTTTCAATTCTGGATAATCTTTGTCAATATCGGTTCCTATTTTTTTTAAAACAGGGTCTCCGTAAGCTACTATAGGTAATTTCATTATGTGTTGTGTTTTTTCAGATCTAAAATCCGACTCATTAATTTGGTTTACTTTTGTCAATCTGAGTTCGTTGAAAACAGACTCAAACACCTAAGATGTTTTAGGATTACAGTAATTATTTTACAAAAATAAGAATTATTCCTCTATTGGCGAGAATGTAAAGATATTCAGCTGTTCTATATCTAAAACTTCATTAGCCACGTTTATTATTTGATCGGTAGTTACCGCGTTAATTTTCTCGAAAACGGTTGCTAAAGAATCAATTTGATTATGGTCGATTAAGCTTTTAGCCATCGAAATAATTAAGCCAATTCTATTTTCTTCGCCTAAAGCAATTTGACCGATAAATTTGTTTTTTGCCTTATGTAATTGCAGTTCGTTTAGTGGTTTTTCCTTAAGCTTTTTTATTTCTTTGAAGATTAGGGATAAGGCTTTAATTTGCTTTTCCTTATCTGTTCCAAAGTAAATTGAAAAGATCCCAGTATCACTTAAAGGAGAAAAATTTGATTCGATGGTGTAAGCAATTCCATACTTCTCTCTAATTTGAAGATTCAAAACAGAACTCATGCCATTTCCGCCAAAATAGTTATTTAACAACATTAAAGGCACTTTTTCATGCTGATAGGTTGAATAAGCCTGTGTGCCTAAAATACAATGCGATTGCATAATTGGCTTGTAAATGGCTGTACTGGATTGTTGTAGAATAGCTGGTTTGAAACGTTCTTTAGCTGGTGTATTTTCTTCAACATCGGCAAAGTGTTTTGTGCCTTTATTAGCCACGCTGTTTAAAGTGTAGTTGCCCAAAACTGCGATTACGATTTCGTTGGTGCGGTAATTCGCTTTTCTGAAATTGATAACATCTTCCCTGGTAAAATTCTGAACAGAATCAGTTGTACCTAAAATGTTATTTCCCAATGCATGGCCTGCGAAAAGCATATCTTCGAAATCATCGTTAATTGCTTCTTCAGGCTGGTCTAGGTAAGATGCGATTTCATCTAAAATAACACTTTTCTCCTTATCCATTTCTTCCTCAGGAAAAGTAGAGTGGAAAATGATATCGTTAAAAAGATCTAATGTTCGATCTAAATAAGGGTTTAGAAAAGAAGCATGAACGCAAGTATATTCTTTAGTTGTGTAAGCATTTAAATCTGCGCCAACACTCTCTAATCGATTTAAAATTTGATTTGTACTACGTTTTTCGGTTCGCTTAAAAATTAAGTGCTCGATAAAATGAGCTAAGCCAGCTTTGTTTTCGGGTTCATCTCTAGAGCCTGTGTTAATAATAATGCAAGCGTGAGATATTGCTGAAGCCGAAGGCACATGCAATATGCGAATGCCGTTAGGTAAAGTATGAACATTGTATTCCATTGGATGGCAAAGATAAAGCTAATTGCTTACAATGCCTCCTACTCAGAGTATTACAATTGTAAAGAGGATATCAATTTATGATAAAAACTAAAAATCAGTTAAGCTTTTGGCCTAACTGATTTAGATTGAAGAACTATTTTTCGATACCTTCAAGAGCGCATAAAAATGCCCATCTAAGAGAAACATCTTTCAGGTAATCGAATCGCCCTGAAGCACCACCATGGCCGAATTCCATGTTTGTTTTAAGTAGTAAAACATTTTTATCGGTTTTCGTTGCCCGAAGTTTGGCTACCCATTTTGCAGGTTCAAAATATTGTACCTGACTATCGTGTAAGCCCGTGGTAACCAGCATGTTTGGATAAGCTTTCTTTTCTACATTTTCGTAGGGCGAATAGCTTTTCATATAGTCGTAAGCATCTTTTTTCTTTGGATTTCCCCACTCATCAAACTCATTTGTAGTAAGCGGAATGCTTTCATCTAACATGGTGTTTACCACATCAACAAACGGCACATCGGCAATTATTCCATTCCATAAATCTGGAGCCATATTTGCAACTGCACCCATTAATAGGCCTCCTGCGCTACCGCCATGCGCATATAAATGATCTTTTGAAGTGAATTTTTGATCAACTAAATATTCTCCTGCTGAAATGAAATCGGTAAATGTGTTTTTCTTTTTCATTAGTTTTCCGTCCTCATACCACTGGCGGCCCATTTCTTCTCCACCACGAATATTGGCAATAGCGAAAACAAAACCTCTGTTTAGTAAACTTAATCTTGGCGAAGAAAAAGTTGCATCGGTGCTGGAGCCGTAAGAACCATAAGCATACAGCAATAATGGTGCTTTTCCGTTTTTATCCAAACCTTTTTTATAAACTAAAGCTATTGGGATTTTAGTTCCATCTTTTGCCGTCGCAAACACCCGTTCTGATACATAATCTTTTGCATCGTAACCCCCAAGAACTTCTTGTTGTTTCATTAGTTTTTTATCTTTTTTCTCCAAATCATAATCGTAGGTAGAGCTTGGAGTAACTAAAGATGTATAAGAATATCGAAGCGTTTTGCTGTTATACTCTGGATTGGCTCCAATACCAGCAGCATACACAGGTTCGTCAAACTTTAAATAATAATCGCTACCGTCGTTTTTCAAAACATGAATTTCTCTTAATCCGTTTTTACGTTCAGATAAAACAAGGAAATCTTTAAATTCTTCGCCAGATTCTAATAGGACATCGTTTCGGTTTGGAATCACTTCTTTCCAGTTTTCTTTGCTGGTATTATTTAATGGGCATTCCATTAGTCGGAAGTTTTTAGCATTCCAGTTGGTTGTAATGTAAAACTTACCATCAACAGGCAACACATCGTACAAAACATCTTTAGAACGAGGCGAGAAAACTTTAAAGGCCGATTCTGGATGATCAGCATCTATCATTCTAAACTCGTTAGTTAATGTTCCAGCTGAGGAAATGAAAATATATTTGTCGTTTTTTGATTTTCCAACGCCAATATAGTTGGTATTATCTTTTTCATCATAAACAACTACATCAGTTTTTGCATCGGCACCAAGCTGATGTTTTTTAATCTTCTCACTTAATAAAGTAACTGGATTTTTCGACGTATAGAAAAAGGTTTTATTATCGTTAGCCCAAGCCACAGCCCCCTGTGTATTCGTAATGGCATCTTTATAAATCTCGCCAGTTTCTAAATTCTTAATGTTTATGGTGTATTGTCTTCTCGAAACTTTATCAACACCAAAAGCAAGTAGTTTATTGTCGGGACTAATACTAAATCCGCTGGCGCTGTAATAAGCATGGCCCTTTGCCATTTCATCAACATCAAGAAGCACTTCTTCACGAGCAGTTAAGCTGCCCTTTTTACGGCAATATTTAAAATATTGTTTACCATCTTCGGTTTTTGTATAATAAAAGTAGCCATTTTTTAAAACAGGTACAGATTCGTCTTTTTCTTTAATTCTGCCTTTCATTTCTTTAAACAAATCTGCCTGAAAAGCATCGGTACTTTTCATCATAGTGTCTAAATAACTATTCTCTGCTTTTAAGTAATCAACTACTTTGGTGCTATCTGGGCCTTTCTTAAAATAATCGATCATCCAATAGTAATTATCCGCTACAGTATCGCCATGTATAATTCGATTATGAGGAATAATTTCTGCTATTGGAGCTTTAGCATCTGGCCATTTCATAGGTTCCATTTCTTTCTTTTGTGGGTTGTTACAAGCCGAAATTGCGCTGAGCAAAACCAGCGATGGTAAGATAAGTTTCATGATTGGTTCGGGATTAGTTAACGCAATTTAAGAAAAAACCCGAAACCTTTTAATTTTGCTTGTGTAACGGATTTGATTTGAAGCAAATAGCTAATAAACCAATCACAAGATTATGGTGTTTAATGGTAATAAATTTGAAAAAGATATTTCTATTTATACAGATAATTAACCAGCCTTTTGTAGTGTAAAAGCGAAGGTTGTGCCAATTCCTGGTGTGCTTCTTACCGAAATAGTTTGCTGATGAGCTTCGAGAATATGCTTTACAATTGCAAGCCCTAAACCTGTACCTCCAACCTCACGAGCACGGTGTGTATCGATACGATAAAAACGTTCGAATAAACGAAGCAAATGTTTCTCCTCGATTCCAATTCCATTGTCGGTAACTTCAATTAAAACCTGATCGTGAAGCTCGAAAATCTTAATAGCAGTTTCTCCGCCTTCAATGCCGTATTTAATGCTGTTAACCATTAAATTAATTAGAACCTGACGGATTTTTTCTCTATCGGCCATAACAGGTGTTATTGCGGTGTATTTATCCTTGAAGAAAAGTTTAATGTTTTTAGCTTTGGCTCTATCTTCCAAATTCTCCATTACCTCCTTAGCTAATTGAACGAAATCAAATTTTAGATAATTTATTGGTGCCTCGCCAGTTTCCAGTTTAGCAATAACATCTAAGTCGTTTATTAAATAACTTAATCGTTCTACATTGCTTTCGGCTTTCTTTAAAAATTTCATAGCCATTTCGGGGTCGTCAACAATGCAATCTTGCAAAGTTTCTACATAACCTTGAATAGCAAATAATGGTGTTTTAAACTCATGAGATACATTAGATAGAAATTCTCTTCTAAATTGTTCTTGTTTTTTTAACAAATCTATTTCTTTTTTCTTTGCTCCTGCCCATTCTTTTACTTCCTGTTCTACATCATTAATTGGATCTGGACTTACATATTCGCCGAGTGCATCCTTTAAATCTTTGCCAAGCTTAAGATTATGAATTAATTTGTAAATCAGCTTAATTTTGGTGTAAATGTATTTCTCTAAAAGATAATAGAAAACTAAAAAACTACTTAAAAAAGAAACGCCAAAAGAAATGGCAAGGTAGTACAAGCTGTGTTGAAAATAAAAGTTAACCATCCCTATGGATAGGGCGACAGCCAAAGCGGTGAATAAAACCAATACACTTAATTTCATTCGGCAATTTAGTGGTTTTTATATTAATGGAATGTTAAGTGAGTTGCTTTTCAGTTAAATATTTCCAATACCTTTTTGGTACATGTTGTACATGCAATTTAGTGTTTTTACGGGCTACAATGTTTGCGCTTTTAAAATAATCTTTCCAAAGTGCGGCATAAAGTTCTTCTTTTTCATCCATTAATACAGCTGCGGGGTTTGCTTTATTAATTCCATTGGTAAAACTGATCGTTATTTCTTCAACATTGATTAAATTGTAATGCAAGCCGTATTTACGCTTTAAATCGTAAATAACCCATTGCTGATCGGCATAACGATTTTTAAAATGGTTTGAGATTAGCGGTAAAACATTGAAATCAGGATCAATACCTGCATAAAACATTCCATCGCCCGTTTTCTGGAAACGAATAAAGGCTTCCATTCTATGCTTTTCACGCTCAACACTTTTAGCATATTTAGATAAGGCAATTACATTTTCATTACCATAATTGCTTTCGGCTCCTGCAGGATTTTGGACAATATAACAAGCAAAATGGAACAGATGATTGTAAGCTTCTGGTATTTCGGAAAGGTAGCTGCAATAAAATTTACGTAACCAGTCTTTTTTTAATTTCTTTTGTAAGCCAGCCCAAACTCTATCTGCCTTTTCTGATGCAGTTAAAACCGTAAAACTTTCAGCAAATGCTTCAGGCTGAAAAATATCGATGGATTTAAGCATTACTTTTCCTGGTTTACGTTCAAACCATTCGAACACAGCAGTTAAAAGTCCAGGAAGTGATCCATCGAAAATATAGGTCATTGTAAGCCTACTAATAATTTAAAATAAAATCATTTGATTGCTATCCGTTTTTAAGTATTTACTCTGGCTTTCAGCTAAAATAAAAGCCTTAATCTGCGTGCCTTGATAATCTCTCATCTGATAAGGACTATCCACGCAAGTAATAAAATGTTTAGCTCGGTTATAAGCTACACCAATTTTTTTTAGCTGATCGATTCTCAGTTTACCAAATTTCCGCGCCTGAACAATTTTTTGTGCAGACATAACCCCAATACCAGGAATGCGTAAAATCATCTTGTAATCTGCTGTATTTATATCAACAGGAAAATGTTGCATATTTCGTATTGCCCAACTCAGTTTTGGATCAATATCTACATCCAAATTTGGGTTTGCATCATTTAAAATTTCCTGAACCTTAAAGCCATAAAACCGCATTAACCAATCGGTTTGGTACAACCTGTTTTCTCTTAAAAGCGGTGGCTGTGTTCCCAAAATTGGCATCCTTGTATCATTACTAATTGGAACGTAACCAGAATAATAAACCCTTTTTAGAGCGAAATTTTTATAGAAAGCATTAGCGGTGTACATAATATCTTTATCGCTTTCTGGAGTTGCCCCGATTACCATCTGTGTACTTTGCCCAGCTGGTACAAATTTAGGCACATGTTTAATTAGCTTCTTTTCATCGCGAAGCTGAATCATTTGTTTGTTCACAAAATCTAAGGGTTTAATTACATCGGCATGGCTTTTTTCAGGCGCTAGGAGTTTAAGCCCAACTTCTGTTGGCATTTCCAGATTAATGCTCATTCTATCAGCATAAAGGCCAGCTTCTTTAATTAATTCATCACTTGCCCCAGGGATGGTTTTTAAGTGAATGTAGCCATTATAATTTTGTTCCAGGCGAAGCTTTTTGCAAACCAAGAGTAAGCGCTCCATTGTAAAATCGGCATTTTTAAAAATTCCCGAGCTTAAAAATAAACCTTCTATATAATTTCTGCGATAGAAATTCATAGTCAGTTCGACAACCTCATCTACTGTAAAAGCAGCACGTTTTACATCATTGCTTTTTCGCGAAACGCAAAACAGGCAATCATAAATGCAATGATTGGTTAAGAGAATTTTAAGCAATGAAACACATCGCCCATCTTCGGTATATGTATGGCAAATGCCTGAAGAATGACTATCGCCCAGGCCTTTATTATCATTTTTTCTTGTTCCGCCACTTGATGAGCAGGATACATCATATTTGGCAGCATCGGCCAAAATATTTAACTTTTCACGAATTCTATCAAAAGACATAGGACGACTGTTTACTAACAAAGATAGTTTAAAAAACTAAAAATATTAGTAATTAAAGGTGTTAATTCCTATTCTTTATAAGAATAAAATTTAACCTTGCGCCCAGTTTTGAAAAACTTTTTTTTGTGTTTTTGGATGAGTGATCATGTACGTATCTTGATAATAACTCAAGTCATTAAAAAATTTATCAGCTTCTAATTCATTATATTTTATGGCACTGAAGTTAGCCGTGATACTTGGGTTGCTAAAAGTTATACGATGGAAATTTCTACCTGTTTTTGAACAAAATATTTCGGATATACTCGTTACATTTTCCCATCTAGAGAAAAATTCCTTTGTTTGATACAGCAAGCTTTTTTTCTCTAAAGTAAAAAAAATGCCTTCGTGGCTAATGGTTGCCTGGCATGGCACGATAATAACATTGTTAATTAACCATCTTAAAGTTGCAACCATAATTAAAACTGAGATTACAATTATGGTGATAAATACAAATTCTGGTAAGTGCGATGGTAGGCTAAGTAAAATTAATAAGGTTACACCAGCGATAAGTACTGGAACAGCAATCATCGAAATCAACAAGATGGTGTTTTTATGATAATTTAGATTGAAAGTTTGCATGGTGTTAATTTTTAATAAATGTAACACCTTGACCACTTGAATAAAATACCCCTTTTTGGGTATTTTATGGAGGGTATAAATACCCTACTCCTTTTAGGTGTTTAGTTTCCTTCCCACTCTTTGTAAAAGTGTTCAAGATACTGAAGCATAAAATTATGGCGCTCTATGGCTATAGCTTTTCCTGCTTCAGTATTCATCATATCTTTTAACAGCAATAGTTTTTCGTAGAAATGATTAATGGTTGGTGCACTTGTATTTTTGTAGCTCTCTTTAGTTAAATGCTGCTCGGGTTTTATAGCTGGATTATATAAAACACGGTTTTTAAAGCCTCCATAAGTAAAAGCCCTGGCTATACCAATTGCACCTATAGCATCTAGCCGATCAGCATCTTGTACTATTTGCATTTCCATTGATGTAAAACCTACCCCATCAAAACTATTTTTAAAAGACATATTTTGAATAATCAGTTTTACATGAGAAATTATGTCTTCCGCCACTGCAATCGATTTTAAAAAATCTTCGGCAATAGAAGGTCCTAATTCCTCGTCACCGTTGTTAAACTTAGGATCGGCAATATCATGTAAAAGCGCAGCCAAAGCAACAACCAACGTATTGCCCTTTTCAACCTCGTTAATGTTTATTGCTGTTTTATAAACTCGTTCGATGTGAAACCAATCGTGGCCTGCTTCAGCATTTTCTAAGGTTTGCTTAACAAAATCTATAGTCGAATTTACTGTATTATTCATGAGGTCTAATTTCTTCAAAGGTATCAGAAATAAATACAGTAAAAAGAAATTGATTTTGCTTTTAAGAAAATAACAAACTAACTAACTGTGCTAGTTTTTTTCTCCTCAGAAGAAATACTTTTTATTAATTCTATATGATCGAGCGTAAGTAGTTGAGTTGCTTCTACATCTAAAATTTCTGCAACTTGAAACAAACGCTCTATAGTAAGTTTACTATAACCGAGTTCAATTTTACTATATGCATTTTGCGAAATCTTTAATTTCGCGGCCAGATAATCTTGAGTGTAATCTCTATATTCTCTAATTTTTCTAATGTTTCGGGCTACATTCTTCGTCTTTGAAGCCAATAGATCTTCCATAGGTAACGATATTTTTTATATACTAATACCAATAAGTACGCAAATTGTTCAACAAAGGATTTCAATAGGCGTAATTTTTACTCTAAATAGGGGTTTCGGAATGAATAAAGCAAATATTAAATTGGAAAAGAATGAATAAAAAGAATGATTTATCATTTTTCAAATACTTTATTTGCTCAATCGAATGGGTTTTTAATATGCTGCCGAATATACTGTGCCTATATACTAAGACTTACAAATTGTAGAAACATAATTTACCACGAGAATCTGAGTTCCCGTGGTAATATTTTACTTTGATAAGAGTGATGGTTGTTGCCTAATTTTCAACAAGAGGCGCTCTGCGACTTCCATCATATAACTCATATTCTAATAAACGGCAATCTAATTTTCCGTTGTAGAATTCTACTTTTTGTGATGCCTTTAATCCAATTTTCTTTGCTAAATCAGGATTTCCTGTAAAAATATAACCAGTATAACCTTTGCAATCTTTTTTCATGAAATCACCCATACGTTTATAGGTAAGCTCTAATTTGCTGTGAACACCTAACCGTTCGCCGTATTCTGGGTTAAAAACGACTACGCCAGCTTCGCCTTCAGGAACAGGTGTAATTTCGAAATCACAAACCTGAAAATCAATTAAAGTATCAACACCTGCAGTTTTTGCGTTTCTACGTGTAACCTCAACTGCATCTTCAGATAAATCGGAAGCAACAATTTTTAAGTCGATATTTTTAATTACCTGATCTTTTAAAATCCTTCTTTCAGCGAAAAACTCTTCCTCATTATAGCCCATAATATGCATAAAACCATAATTCATGCGATATAAACCTGGCGCACGATTAGTAGCAATTAAGGCAGCTTCGATTGCCAATGTTCCAGAACCACACATTGGGTTTATAAAAGGCGATTTTTTATCCCATTTGGTTGCATATATAACACCAGACGCCAATGCCTCTAACATTGGTGCTTTGCCAGGTATTTTGCGATAACCGTGTTTGGCTAAAGTTTCGCCCGATGTATCCATAAAAACATCAGCTTCTGCATCTTTCCAGTATAAATGAACAACCGTTTTATTTGCATCTGAACCAGAATTTGGGCGAATGCCTTTTTTCTCTTTTAAACGATCTACAATTGCATCTTTAACCTTTAGATTAGCAAAAAGCGGAGTAGTAATGTTTGGGTTATCAACATTAGAAGTTACAGAAAAATAACCCGTAAAATCAATCAATTCTTCCCATTCAATAGCCGAAATTTCATTGTATAAATCGTCTGGCGTAACAGCCTTAAAACTTTTAATCGAATACAAAATCTGACTGGCACAGCGCAAGTTTAAATTTAGCTTAATACACTCTGTAAGGGTGATATTTAGCTCAACGCCTGTAGCAAACGCTCTTTCAATCGTGTAGCCCAGAGCCGTAACTTCATCTTGTAAATATGGAGAAAGACGTTTGTTGCAGGTAATAATTACCTTGCTTTTATTGTGGAAAACTTGCATCATAATATATGCGAAGTTATCAATAAAATTATTGAGATTTGATGTTTAGAGTACAATATTAGTATTAGTTATGGAAATTAAAGGAAAAGTACACGAAGTAGGTGCCACACAACAAGTAAGTGAAACGTTTAAAAAACGTGATTTAATAATAGAATACGCAGAAAATCCAACATATCCGGAATATATCCGTTTTGAGGCATTACAAGATAAAGCGGGATTATTAGATAGTTTTAAAGCAGGCGATGAGGTTGAAGTTTTCTTTAATTTACGTGGCCGTCCTTGGACAGATAAAACAGGAAAAACATCATATTTTAACAGTTTGGTAATCTGGAGAATCAATGCTATTGCAGCTGGAGCAACAGCGGCAGCTACTCCTGCTTATGCAGCACCAGCTGATGTAAGCAATGCACCAGGTGAAGACGATGATTTGCCTTTCTAAATAAAGAATCTTTTTTAAGTAAACAATTTTGATAAATGCCAGGGCTTTTGCTCTGGCATTTTTTTTAACTAAAAACTTTAAAACAACACAAAAGCTTTGTAATCACTTTGTGTTTTGCATGTTAAAATATGTTAAAAGCATACGTGTCAAGGGCTTATTAAGTATTTTTACAATCAGTTCGATTTTTAGATATTGATTCGTAATTTTTTAATCGTCGTTTCATTTAAATAAAACCGACAAAAAGGGGTTAATGAAGAAAAAAAGTTTTTGGTTTATTACCGTATTAATGACGGTAGCTTTGCTTGGCGTTTTTGTAATGCAATTGTATTACATACGGGAAGCTTATAATCTAAAATCGCAACTTTTTGATGAGCAGGTAAATCAAACTTTAACATCGGTTGTTAATAAAATTCAACGCCTTAGTGCTGCCGATCGAATTACCAGAAAGGATGCAGAGAATAAAATAAAGAGAAGCCAGGATGTTAGACAGCGCTTGCTCGATATTAAAGATTTAAAGCAACAATATGCTCAGGCTGCAGAACTTAGAGAGTCTGAACGCGAAAATCAGATAGAAAATTATCTTAACCAGCAAGATAGTTTAATTCGTACCTCTTATTCGGCACCAAAAGTAATTACCGAAAAAGAGTATGCATCGCTTTCTAGTCTGGATAAACCAGGGCTTGGGTCTGCTCGGTTAGATATGCAAATGGATGCTGTTGTAGACATTAAAAGCCTGGTTATAAAAGGCTATAGTATGCGTTCTAAATTATTTTCGCCTGATACAAAAACTTTCAACTTTAGAACATCTCAAAATTTGCCAGATACGATAAGGTACCAGGTGTTTGAATCGAAAACAGGTAAGCCATTATTGCTTGGGTTACCAAAAATTTCTGATGATTTAGAAAAGAAATTTAAACGCGAAGATGCTATAGCAAAGCGAAAACTTGAGATACAGATTGCGGCTTTAGGCAAGGTTCCGACAGAATATTCGAGGTATAAAATGCTGGAAGATGTGGCCAGAGAAATATCCGAAGAAAAAACACCAATATTAGAACGTATTAATTTTGGCTCTTTAAATAAAAGATTAAAGAAGGAATTTTTAAATCATAATATCACCCAAGACTATAACTTTCAGGTTAAACTTACAGAAAAAGATTCCGTGCTGTTTTTGCAAGCATCGAACCCTAATTTTGCATTTTTACCCAGTAATACTTATCGTACCGAACTTTTTAACAACGATTTATTTCGAGATCCAGGGATGTTAGAAGTTAGTTTCCCAGATAAAAACTCGGCTATTATTGGCAATTTGAGTGCTACTTTGGCTTCTTCGGTTGGGCTTTTGCTTGTACTCGTTTTTATATTCAGTTATACGCTTTATGCGATATTAAAGCAGAAAAAAATCTCTGAAATGAAAACAGATTTCATTAATAATATGACACACGAGTTTAAAACACCGGTGGCGACTATAATGATTGCAAGCGAGGCGCTTAAAGATCCAGAGGTTACTGAAGATAAATGGCGTTTAAAACGCCTTGCAAATATTATTTATGATGAAAATGTTAGGCTCGGCAGTCATATAGAAAGAGTTTTGAGTATTGCACGTTTAGAAAAAGGCGAGCTAAAAATGGAAAATGCAGAGGTTGATATGAACGATTTGATTGTGATCGTTTTGGATAGCATGAGCCTGCAGCTTCAAAAGAAAAATGCAATTTTAACTGTAAATACCGATGCAGAAAATGCAGTCGTTTTCGGTGATGAACTTCATCTTTCGAATGTGTTGTATAATTTAATTGATAATGCAAATAAGTACAGTAATGATTCGCCAGAAATAACCATTACGACCAAAAATTCGGGTAAAAATTTAATTATAGATATTTCTGATAAAGGTATTGGTATGACAAAGGAGCATTCGAAAAGAATTTTCGACCAGTTTTACAGAGTACCAACTGGTAACCTACACGATGTTAAAGGTTTTGGCCTTGGGCTGAATTATGTACAGGATATCATCAAAAAACAGAATGGAACAATTAAGGTAAGGAGCGAAAAAGATAAGGGAACTACTTTCGAAATATCTTTACCTTTATAAACATACAAATCAATTATCGGTACAAAGCGGGGCTTTATCGATACATTGAGTAATAGCAGGGATAATTTAACTAATATGGCTTAATTATAAGTATATCCAACTTAAATTAAACCCTGATGCAAAATCTGAATCAAACCTTAAGTGGTAGCGTTTTTAGTGAAAAGAGCGTTTACACGAATAAACTAAAAAAAATGAAAAAAATACTTCTGGTAGAAGACGATCCGAATCTAGGTTTATTATTGCAAGATTACTTACAATTAAAGGGCAAGTTCGATGTTGTTTTATGTACTGATGGCGAAGATGGTTTAAGGACATTTAACAAGCAAAGTTTCGACCTATGTATTTTAGATGTAATGATGCCTAAAAAAGACGGATTTACTTTAGGCAAGGATATTAGAAAGGTAAACGGACAGGTGCCAATTATTTTTGCTACGGCTAAAACTATGCTCGAAGATAAATCTGCGGCCTATGATTTAGGTGGCGACGATTATATCACAAAACCATTTCGTATTGAAGAACTTTTACTACGTATAAATGCGATGTTTAAACGTGTGGCAAATAAATCGAATAATGGCGATGAGGCTGAAGAAAGTTTATTCACCATTGGTAAATATAATTTTGATTACACGACGCAAATTATTACCAATGAAGATCAGATTCAAAAATTATCAACAAAAGAAGCAGAACTATTACGCTTATTGTGTTTAAAGAAAAATGCTGTTTTAACCAGAGAAGAAGCTTTGCTTACCATTTGGCACGATGATAATTATTTTAACGGGCGCAGTATGGATGTGTTTTTAAGCAAACTTCGTAAATATTTAAGAGGCGATTCTCAGGTTGAAATTATTAACGTACACGGAAAAGGCTACAAACTTTTGGTAAGCTAAGCTTCGAAAATCACTATTTAAACATACAAATTTTGTTGAACCGCAGGAATTAAATTTCTTTCCTGCGCAAGGGTAAATAAAGTATCAATTGCTTTTCGGCCTTCTTGCCCTAAATTAATACTGTATTTATTTACATAAAGCTCTATGTGTTTGTACATTACAGCCTCATCCATTTCTTGTGCATATTCGCGAATAAACTCAATACACGATTTTGGATGTGCAAATGCATATTCTACCGATTGACGAACCAAGCGGTTTACTTTTAATTGAATTTCGCGATCTAAATTTCTGTTAATTACAATTCCACCTAAGGGAATAGCACAGCCCGTCAATTTTTCCCAATAATCGCCCAAATCAACAATTTTACTCAATCCCTTATCCTGATAAGTAAAACGATTCTCATGGATGATTAGGCCCAGATCAATTTTTTCATCAATCAACGCCGCTTCAATTTCCGAGAAAACCATTATTTCTTTGTTCTGCAAATGTGGGTAAGCAATGCCTAAAAGGAAATTCGCTGTAGTATATTTTCCAGGGATACCAACCTTTAAATCGGCATTAAGTTCGCCTTGAAATTGGTTTTTGCTAATTAGCAATGGCCCAACACCGAACCCTAATGCGCTACCAGCATCAAGCAAAGCATATTTATTAGCTACATAAGCAAATGCATGAAAACTTAGTTTTGTGATATCTAATTCACCTCGTAACGCTTTTTGGTTTAATGTTTCTACATCATCAAAAACAACCTCAAATTCTAAGCCTTCAGTGTCAATTTTGTTGTGAATTAACGCATCGAAAATAAAAGTATCGTTTGGGCAGGGAGAAAAACCAAGTGTAAGTTTCATACTCCAAAATTAAGGGCTTTGATAAATTACTTCGTCATAATCAATTCATATCTGTAAGAAAAGAGATTGCCCAATCGTTTAGGTTTTTTATTGCTAAACCAATTTTCCAATTATCTTTATTGCGTGGCTCAACATAGTTGGATATGCTTCGTATTTGCAAACAGTTTATTTTTTCATAATGGCAGGCATATAAAATGGCAGCACCTTCCATACTTTCTGTAGTTGGATTTAGCCGTTTAATTAAATTTTTAATGTTTTTGTCGTTACCGCTAACCCGATTTACCGTAACGCCCGAAACTTTTGGCAAACCTGTATTTATGGTGCTATTGCTCTTATAAGTATTCTCTCCAAAGCCTAGATCGGTAATGGCAATAAAATTTTCCCCATCTTCTGCACCAAGTTCGGCAAAAGTATCTTCAGTAATGTTAACCACTTTGCCTAGTTCTACTAATCTATCGAAGCTTCCTGCAATGCCTAAGTTTAAAACCAGGTTATACTTCGGAGATAAGTGTTTGCCCAAAGAGAAAGCTGTGGCAACCATTCCAACGCCTGTAATTAAAACATCAAAGTTTTTATCTTCGATGAAATCGCCTTCCTGTAAACTAAAATGTTGATACAGGAATGTTAACTCGGCTTTGGTAGCAGCAACAACTAATGTTTTCATGGGTTTAAAGTTAAAGAAAGCACATCGAAAGTTCCGTATATTAAACGGCTAAGTTCATCATTGGTATTACATCTTCCATAATTATCATCAGCCTTTCAAGGTAATACGTATATTTGTACTTTATTTTTTTATAATGATTTATATAACAAGGAAAGCATCATTTAATGCAGCGCATAAGCTGGCCCGAACCGATTGGGATGATGATAAAAATACAGAAGTTTACGGTAAGTGCGCAAATCCGAACTGGCACGGACACAACTATTGGTTATATGTAACTGTTAAAGGCGAAATTAATCCTGAAACAGGTTTCTTAGTGGATTTGAAATGGCTAAAAGATGTAATGAATACTTATGTTGTAGACAAGGTTGACCATAGAAACTTAAATCTTGATGTAGATTTTATGAAAGGTAAACTGGCTTCGACAGAGAATTTAGCAATCGCCGTTTGGGAACAACTTTTAGCTCCGATTGCTGAAAGTGGTGCAGTTTTACATTGCGTTAAAATCTACGAAACTGAGAATAACTATGTTGAATACTTTGGTTAAAAACCTATATTAATGAGCAATAAAGAAGAATATACAAGCGGTTATTCAAAGATAGATCGTTACAACGAAGATAAAATTGAGGCTGTAGCTACCCATTATAAAGATATTTTAAGTCAGTTAGGTGAAGACCCAGAACGTGAAGGATTAATAAAAACACCCGAACGCGTTGCGAAAGCTTTGCAATATTTAACACATGGCTACGATTTAAAACCTGATGAGATTTTAAAATCGGCAATGTTCGAAGAAGATTATAGCCAAATGGTTGTAGTTAAAGATATCGAAGTGTATTCTATGTGCGAACACCACATGCTTCCATTTTTTGGTAAAGTGCATATTGCGTATATCCCTAACGGTCATATCGTTGGCTTAAGTAAAATCCCTCGTGTGGTTGATGCATTTGCTCGTAGACTGCAAGTTCAGGAGCGTTTAACCAATGAAATTAGAGATTGCATCCAGAATACTTTAAGTCCGATGGGCGTTGCTGTAGTAATGGAATGCAGGCATTTATGCATGGCGATGCGTGGTGTGCAAAAACAAAATTCGGTTACTACAACCTCGGCTTTTACGGGTACATTTTTAAGTAACGATAAAACAAGATCAGAATTTTTAAGGTTAATAACCGCAAGTTTGGATTAATCTGCAAAGCCTAAAAGGCATTTTGAAACTGTAATTAATAATATTAACTAAACATTTAATTTCTCCTTAAGGAGATTTAAAGAATATGAAAGCATATATTTTTCCTGGACAGGGAGCACAATTTGTAGGTATGGGTAAAGATCTTTACGAGAACCCACAAGCAGCGGAATTATTTGAAAAAGCAAACGAGATTATTGGTTTCCGTATAAGTGATATTATGTTCGCTGGAACTGATGAAGAGTTAAAACAAACTAATGTAACACAACCAGCCATTTTTTTGCATTCGGTTATTTTAGCCAAAGTTTTAGGCGATAATTTTAAACCTGATATGGTTGCTGGCCATTCTTTGGGCGAGTTCTCGGCATTGGTTTCGGCAAATGCATTAAGCTTTGAAGATGGATTACGACTTGTGATTGCCCGTGCAAATGCAATGCAAAAAGCTTGCGAAGCACAACCTTCTACAATGGCAGCAATTTTAGGCTTGGCTGATGATGTGGTAGAAAAAATCTGCGCAGAAATTGACGCAGTTGTTGTGCCTGCAAATTACAATTGCCCTGGTCAGTTGGTTATTTCTGGTAGTATAGAAGGGATTGATTTAGCATGTGCCAAACTAACAGAAGCAGGTGCAAAAAGAGCTTTAAAGCTAAATGTTGGTGGTGCATTTCATTCTCCGTTAATGGAGCCAGCTAAAATAGAATTACAAGCTGCAATCGAATCGACTAATATTTCGGCGCCAATTTGTCCTGTATATCAAAATGTTGATGCAAAACCATATACAGATCCAGCCCAGATAAAAGAAAACTTAATCAAACAATTAACAGGTGCTGTACGTTGGACACAAACCGTTGAGAATATGTTGGCAGGTGGTGCTACAGAATTTATAGAAGTTGGACCAGGAAATGTTTTGCAGGGTTTAGTTAAAAAAGTAAGTCGCGAGGTTACAACTGGTAGCGCAAATGTTGCTTAAATATCCTAAAAAATAATTAGTTTCAACGCCATAAACAAAGCTGTTTATGGCGTTGTTTTTTATCAATATTTAATATCTTTATCAAAATCGATGAAATTGAGCTTTGGTGTAAAAATAAGATTTCTATTGCTTGTTTTGGGTTGCTGTCTCATTGCAACCTCCCTCTCATTAAGTCGGTTTACAACAAAAGATGAACTTTTAGAACGTGATGCTAAGAAAGTTCAGGAAAATCTTCTAGTAAAGGAAGATATTGTAAATAATTTCCTTTCAGATAAAGAGCAGATTGCACAGGCAAAACATTTTGGAGAGAACGCTCAAAAAAGCTTAGATTTTCTTGAGTTTTATCGAAAAAATGGTATTAATCTTCAAACTTTTCAAAATAATGTTTTAAAGTTCTGGAGTACAATCAAGATTTCTGATATCAATCCATCATCGATTAAAGAAGGCAGCTCTGTGTTGTTTTTTTCTAACGGATGGTATGAGGTTGTTAAAAAAACTGATGGCGATTTCACGCTGATATTTTTAATTTCTATTCAATCTCAATATGCTGTTCCTGAAAATAAATATTTCAAGAATGACATGGATGGGCTTTTATCCGATTCAAAAATTATAACCCTATCATCTTATAATGATAAAGATGTATACTCAATTAGAAGTCGCGATAATACTTTTCTTTTTGGATTAAAGGTTAAACCAGGTTATGCCGACGATTATTATTCGCAGACGCAGTTGTGGCTTTTTGTTGCTGGCATTCTTTGCATCTGTATGTTCTTTAATTCGCTATGTTCTTTAATTGCCCGTAAAGGATATTTAGTTTTTGGAAGCCTGTTGTTTCTTGCTTTTTTTCTTATCGGTAGATTAACAGATGTTAAGTATGGGTGGTTCAATCATCATTTCCCTTTAGAATTATTCGACCCTAAAATTTATGCAAATAGCGATTTAATACCCTCTTTGGGCGATTTATTAATGAACGTTGTTGCTGGAACCTGGTGGCTATTATTTGTTTACAACCATAAGGAGCAATATAAGTTTGGTAAATGGGTAAGTGAAAGCAAATGGTTAGGCATTTTAATTCATGCTCTTTTACTTGCACATGTCGGTATTATAGCATTCTTTGTTGATGATCTGTTTTTTGGGTTGATAAACAATTCTAAAATCAATTTCGATATCATCAATATTTTAAAACTTAGTGGTAATAGCTGGGTAAGTATAGTGATTTTGTGTTTGGTATGGTTTCAGATTTATATCATTACCATAGTTTCGATCCAGATTAGCAAACAATTAAATGTAACCAATAAGGAGCGACTAATTCTATTTTTGATTGGCTTTGCTGGTGTTTTTGCCTATCGGCTTATAAATGATTTTACTGCTTTCTTTATTGTTTATGCGTTGGCTCTATTTATCATTGCCAGGCTATCTTACTTAAAAGAGAAACACTTTTCTGTTGGCTTATTGGCGATTCTGTTTTTCTGTCTTGCTTTCAATACTTCCATTAAATATATCAAGTATAAAGATATTAAAGAGCGTAGCGAACGGGAGCTCTTAGCAAGAAAAGTACAGTCATCAGAAGATCCAAATGCAATTATTGCCTTGGGTAAATTAGAACGACAACTGCTCGAAGATGAATTTTTGGTAAAATACTTTACCAAGGGAACAGCAAATTTTGCAACGTTAAAGAACCACATTCGTGGCTATTTGGATGGTTATTTAAATCGATACGATTATAATATTTATGATTACAATAAATTCGAAACGGCATTAAATAGTTTAGGGGCTGCCCCTATTGAAAAATATAAAAAGTTAGTTGAATCGGGCTCAATTAAAATCGAAGCTTCCAACTTTTTTTATCAAATTAATAACACTTTTGGCTACCAGGATTATTTTGGTATAGTACCCGTTTTAAAAGATAATAACCTTTTAGGAACCTTGATTATAGAGCTTCGATCTAAGCCTTATAACTACAATAATCGTTTGCCTGACCTTTTAGCTGAGCAAAAATACAGTAAAGATGAAGAGTTTAAAGGTTATTCAATTGCCTTGTACAATAACAACAAATTACTAAACCAATCTGGTGCTTACACCTATCCATTGAATGGAAGCGTTTTTAAAGGTAAATTAAATGATTTTGTAACCACAAGCGATGATGTGTTGCGCTATAGCCATCTTATTTTTAAGCCTACGCCCAATAAAATGGTTGTAATAAGTAAAGAAAAGGTTGGGTATGTAGAACGTTTAGCAGCACTTTCCTTCTTTTTTTTGGTGTTTATTATATTCTGTATTATTCTTTATGGTTTAGTTTGGCTCATTAAAAACCTTGATGATGATCGGGTAGGCTGGTTTAGTATTAACCGTTCATTAATGATTAATGCGAACAAAATTCTTTACAAAACCCGAATTCAGGTTTCAATTGTGTTAACAGTTGTGGCTACCTTATTAGTTGTCGGCTGGACAACTTATTTGTACATGAACAATGAATACAGAGGCCAGCAGGATGTTCTGATAAAAGATAAGATTCGAAAGGTTCAGCAAAACTTTGAAAAGCAAGTTTTCAATAATGGAAAAATAAGTGCTGATGAAAATTCCATAGCCGATTTTAATAATTTTGCTGATGTAAATAATGCCGATTTAACGCTGTATGATACTAAGGGCAATGTAATAATGACCACCTATCCGAAACTTTATAATTTTAAAATTATAGGGCGAAAAATGGGCGCTAAAGCTTATTTGAATCTAAATGGGCTCCAACGTTCGGAATTTATAAATCAGGATGAAAAGATTGGTAACCTGACTTATGCTGCGGCTTATGCGCCTATTCGAAATGCACAAAATAGAACCATAGCTTATATAGGTTTGCCTAATTATTCTAACGAGGATGAGTATAAAGATAAAATCGCTCTTTTTGTAAGTAACCTAATCAATCTTTATGCGTTGGTTTTTGTTGCAATTGGTGTGCTTGCAGTGTTCCTGGCTAATCAAATTACCAGTCCATTAACTTTTTTACAAGAAAGCTTCAGTCGTACTAAAATCGGCCAACGAAATGAACCGATAGTTTGGCGTAGACACGATGAAATCGGTTCTCTTATCAAAGAATATAACAGCATGATTGCAGCGCTCGAAGATAGTGCCACTAAGCTCGCTCAATCGGAACGTGAGAACGCCTGGAGAGAAATGGCTAAACAAGTAGCCCACGAAATTAAAAATCCATTAACGCCGCTTAAATTAGGCGTTCAGTTATTAGAGAAATCATGGAAAGAGAAAGACCCAAATTTTGAGCTGAAATTTAATAAGTTTAGCAAGTCTTTTATCGAGCAGATTGATAGCCTATCCAAAATTGCTTCCGAGTTTTCGAACTTTGCTAAAATGCCCGATACCAAGCTAGAGCAAACACCTGTTTTGGCAATTATAGAGCAAGCAAGAGAGGTTTTTAAAAGCGCTGAAAATGTAGATATAACAGTTAATAACAAATCTGAGATTAACATCTATATTGAAGCCGATCGTGATCAGTTGTTGCGTACTTTTAACAACTTGTTTAAAAATGCTATAGAAGCAAATGACGGAGACGGGCAGTGCGTCATAAATATCTTGGTTTATAACGATAACCGAAATGCTTACATAGAAATTGCCGATAACGGTAAAGGTATTCCTGCGATTTTACACGATAAAATATTTGTTCCAAATTTTACAACCAAAACTTCGGGTACAGGTTTAGGTTTAGCCTTTGTTAAACAAGCAATTGAAAATGCTGGCGGCAATATCAGTTTCTTATCGGTAATAGGAAAAGGAACAACTTTCTATTTGAATTTCCCTTTAGTTTAAATGGATGAAGTTTATCTTAACTCCAGTTGGGCTTTGCCCATTGTTGTGCCGTCTGTGTAGAGAATAACAGTGTAAATTCCTTTAATATAAGGTTTAGGGTTAGCCCAATCAATTGTGAAGGTACTATTGTCGTTATTGTAATTTATAAAAACAGAGTGGGTAAATTGCATTTCCTGTCCGTCGGCTTCGAAACGATTGTTCTCATTTGCCAAAAGATTTCCAGCAGGATCGAAAACTCTCAAAAATACATTATGATGCCCTTTTTCTGCAAGTTCGTTTGGAGTAACGTTGAAACGAATGCTTAATTTTTCTGCTGTAGATGATTTGGTTACCTCAATCTTCTTGCCACTAGATTTTGTTCTAAAGGCAATAATTTCAGCATTTTGAACTTTTAATGCTGCGGCAACTTTTACTTTTGCATTTAAGTTAGAGTTTTCGGCAGCTAAATTGTTTGCCTTATCGTTGGCATTTTTAACTGAATTTTCAAGGCTATCTCTCGCTGTTTTTAAAAAAATATTTTCTTTTTGGAGCTGGATAATTTGATCGTTATAGTTTTTAATAAAAACCTTTAACTCATTTATTTGTGTTTGTGCTTTGTCTAGCTCATCTTGGGTAATTTGTCCTTTTTCGAGTGCGAGCTTTAATTCTGCTATTTTTTCTCTCGCTAGTTTCTGCTCGTCAAGCAGCTTGTCATTTAAATCAAGGTTAAGTGCGTTAACCTTATCTAGTTCTACTTCAATTTTTTCTACCTCTAGCCTAAGTTTATCTTTTTCGGTGCTTACCGTTACCAGCCTTTCGCCTTGTTGCTTATCTTTGAAAAATAAATATCCGTTTGTACCAATTAATGCTGCGATAACAATGATAAGGAAGTAAATTTTATTTCTATCGCCTTTATTAACGTTTTGTGATTCCATTTTTAATAATGCTCTTTCGTTTCAGTTTAATATACTTATGTCTTCACAGGTAAATGGTAACAATCAGGTATGAGTAAATGCGGCGCAAATTAAAATTTTTAATAAACATATATGAGTTTTTAAAAAAAATCGTTTAATTGCTAATGTTCAAATTGTATTATAATTTAAACAGATTAACATTTCTAATAAAATAACTAACAGAAATAATGCTTAAAAACTTTCTATACGCACTTTTATCTTTAACAATACTACCCTATATATTAAATGCTCAATCATTAACAAAAATTGCACCAAAAAGAGAGTTTAGAGGTGTCTGGATAGCTACTTTATCGAATATAGACTGGCCTTCGAGAGCTGGTTTAACCGTTGATCAGCAAAAACAGGAACTAATTGGGATTCTAGAGCGCCACAAAAGTCAAGGGATTAACGCAATATTGTTACAAGTAAGGCCAGCCGCCGATGCTTTTTATGCTAAATCTCGCGAACCATGGAGCCAGTGGTTGATGGGTAAACAAGGCATTGCTCCTGCTGATGGTTACGATCCGTTAGCATTCGCGATAAAAGAGGCACATTTTAGAGGAATGGAATTACACGCCTGGTTTAATCCCTATCGGGCGAGCATGAATAGTGTAACACCTCTAAGCGCCGACCACATTACTAAAAAACACCCAGAATGGTTTTTTACCTATGGTGGGAAAAAACAATTCGATCCTGGTATTCCAGAGGTTAGAGAATACATTACTCAGGTTATTTTGGACGTAGTAAAAAATTATGATGTAGATGGAATACATTTTGACGATTATTTCTATCCTTACCCAATTGCAGGACAAAAAATAAACGATGGTGATACCTTTTATAAAAACCCGAATAACATCTCGAATATAAAAGATTGGCGACGTAATAACGTGGATCTTTTAATTAAAATGGTTGATGATAGTATCCATCATTATAAGAAATATGTTAAGTTCGGAATCAGTCCATTTGGTATTTGGCGTAATAAATATGAAGATGCAGAAGGTTCGGCCAGTAGCGGGCTATCTAATTATGCCGAGCTTTATGCCGATAGCCGAAAATGGGTAAGAGAGGGCTGGGTAGATTATATCAATCCGCAGATTTATTTCACATTTACCAGAAAAGTTGCACCCTTTGGCGTATTGTTAGATTGGTGGGGTAATAACGCATACGGAAGACATGTTTACATCGGTCATGGTGCTTATTTAGTCAATTCGAAAGCAGAAATGGCATGGAGAAATCTTTCTGAAATTCCAGATCAAATCAGAACATTAAGGGATAATAATCGGGTTCAGGGAAGCGTATTTTTCTCATCCAAATCGTTAAGTACAGTTGCCAGGTCAGTTGCCGATTCGCTAAAAACAGATTTATATAAATACCCAGCTTTGCCTCCACAAATGCCTTGGCTGGATGAAACACCCCCAAATGAACCGCAAGCTTTAACCGCCGATGCCAAGAAAGATGGGGTGCATTTGAAATGGCTGATGCCTTTGAAAGCTAAAGACGGAGAAACTGCTTCAGGCTTTGTTATTTACCGATTTGCAGAAGGAGAAAAGATATCCGTATTAGATCCTAAAAACATCCTAAAAATTAGCTTTGAAGATTTTCTTTCTTTTATCGATACATCAGTTGAAAGCGGAAGACGATACAGTTATTTAGTTACCGCATTAGATCGCTTGAAAAATGAAAGTGAACCTAGTGGGCCTGTTGGTGTAGAAATTCCTTTAGCAAAGGAGTAATTACACCTTAATGATGATGTTCTTTTTGTACATAAAGTAAAGTAAAATATAGAAACCAAGCACATAGGTTATTGCCCAAACTAACGATGCGTTTATTGGCGAAAAAAACGGTGTATAACAGGTTTCGTAAAAGCGAACCAATATGCCCGTTTTATTTCCATCAGGTTTTGTTACCTGAATTAAATTGAGCAGTCTTGGCATTAATCCCGCAAGGAAAAAAACGGTTATCGCATTTACACCATAAACAACAAATGGTGTAGTGAATTTTTTATAACCTTGAACATCAATAATCCAATAGCAGAGCGCTAATGCAACTGAAGCCAGGCCACCAGCATATAAAACGTAAGAACTTGTCCATAGAGATTTATTGATCGGAAACTGTAAATCCCAAAGTAAACCTAAAACGATTGTAGCAATGCCAGCGCTAAATAACCAGGCCACTTTTGTGGCGTTATCTACGTCTTTTCTTCGCATCCATATCCCAACTAAAATACCAAAAAGGCAAGTTCCAACTGCAGGTAAAGTGCTTAAAACACCTTCTGGATCCCAGGTTTTTGATGATGCCCAGGTATGTGCTTCAGTTAATACGCCTCTATCAATCCAGGCGGCAAGGTTGGTTTCTTTTTCCATATTCGGATAACCAACTCCAGGCACAGGAACCAATGTCATTAATATCCAGTAAATAAAAAGGATTAGAATGAGGGTTTTAAATATTGTTTTTTGAGTTGCCTTTAAAAAGATAATACTACTGATTATAAAAACGATTCCAATTCTTTGCAAAACCCCTAATAACCTTACAGTTTGTAAGGCATGAGCAGGATCGTTAATCAGCTTTCCAAAAATAGCAAGGAAAAACCCCAAAAAGTATAATATTAAACCCCGTTTTATGGCCTTAATAATTGTCTTTTTATGTGTTGATGGATCTGCTTTACTGCTACTCATTGCAAATGCAATCGATACACCTACTATCCAAAGAAAGAAAGGAAAAACTAAGTCGGTTGGGGTGCAGCCATTCCATTCTGCGTGCTCTAAAGGTGCATAAATATGACCCCAGCTACCAGGATTGTTAACTAAAATCATGGCGGCTACTGTTAAACCCCTTAAAAAATCTAAAGAGAGTAATCGTTGTTTAGGCTGGGTCATTATCAGGATGGGTTAGTTTGAGGAACTAATTTAGAATATTGTTTTTATAATGAGAAATAATTCGATGTGGTAGAAGGAAACAAAAAATCCTGCCTTGAATTAACAAAGCAGGATTTCCTTATTTATATACTGTAGCTTTTAATCCTCAAATTTCCAGCGAACAAAGGCTTCCATTGCTTCATATTCTGCTAAACCAAGTTCATCGTAAGCCATAGCTGTTTCACGATTTCTGTCTTCAGCCCTTTGCCAGAATTCTCTAGCATCATCACCAGGGAAAACAGCTCTATCTTTTTGACTTTGGTGTTTGAAAATAGCATATTTCTTACGCTCCAGCTCTTGCGGACTAATTGGCACCGCCATTTCGATTTCATGTGTGTCAAACTCTTGCCATGCACCACGGTACATCCATAACCAGCAATCTTGCGCCCAACTTTCAGTTTTACGCAAACGATTAAGCGCCGCCAATATAATGTTGAAACATACAATATGAGTGCCGTGTGGATCTTCAAAATCGCCAGCTGCAAAAACCTGATGAGGTTTTACTTTTTGCAATAACTCAACTGTTAAGTCGATATCAGCATTCGTAACAGGGTTTTTTTGATTCTTTCCGCTTTCGTAAAAAGGAAGCGCCTGGAAGTGAATATGGTCATCTTCTAAACCACAATAACGAGCACCAGCAATTGCTTCACCTTTTCTAATCAATCCTTTTACCGTTTGAATCTCTGGCGTATCTACCTGGTTTGGTTTTTTCTGCTCCATAAAAGTTCTCATCTTTTGATAAAGATCTTTTAGCTCTGAATTATCCATGCCCATTTTTTCTGTAAAATCTACATTAAATTCTACAAATCTTAAAGCATCATCATCCCAAACAGCGGTATTCCCAGATGTTTGATAAGCAACGTGAACGTCGTGCTTCTGATCTACCAAACGGATAAAGGTACCTCCCATTGAAATTACATCATCATCAGGATGTGGAGAGAAAATAATTACCCGTTTTTTAGCAGGCTCTGCCCTTTCAGGACGTTGAGAATCATCGGCATTGGGTTTGCCACCTGGCCAACCTGTTATGGTGTGTTGTAATTTGTTAAAAATGTGGATATTGATATTGTAAACTGGTCCTTTTTCGGTTGCCAGCTGTGCCATACCATTATTGTTGTAATCGTCTTCGGTTAATTTTAAAACTGGTTTTTTAAGTGTGTTTGCTAACCAGATTACCGCTTTACGGATAAAATCTTCGGTCCAGATGCAATCCTTTACCAGCCAAGGTGTATTAAAGCGGGTTAATCCTGATGCTGCGGGGGCATCGAGAATAAACTCAACATTATCTGATAACTGAAGGTAAGTTGCAGGAACATCCCCAGAGATTTCGCCCTCAACTGCCTTTTTGATAATCGAAGCCTTTTTACGGCTCCAGGCCATTAAGATAATTTCTCTTGCTTTGAAGATCGTGCCAATACCCATGGTAATGGCTTTTGTTGGTACAAAAGTTTTTCCACCAAAATCGCGCGCTGCATCTCGTCTTGTTAAATCATCAAGAGTAACTAAACGTGTTCCAGAATTTGGGGCAGAACCCGGTTCGTTAAAACCAATGTGACCAGTACGACCAATACCTAAAATTTGAATATCCAGGCCGCCTAAATCTCCAATCTTCTTTTCGTAATCTAAGCAGAATGCAGGAATGTCTTCCAATGCCAGCGTTCCATCTGGAATGTGTACATTGTTCTTGTCGATATCGATATGATCGAAAAGGTTTTCGTTCATAAAGGTAACGTAACTTTGCGCCGCATTTGGCTGCATTGGATAATACTCATCCAGGTTAAAAGTAATTACGTTTTTAAAACTTAAACCCTCTTCTTTGTGCAGTCTAACCAGTTCGGCGTAAACTGCAATCGGGGTAACGCCTGTTGCTAAGCCCAGTACGGCAGGTGTGTTGTTTGCTTGTTTTGTCTTGATAAGAGCTGCAATGCGTTGCGCAACATTAACAGAAGCAATTTTTGGATTTTCAAACACGCTCACAGGGAGTTTCTCGAAGCGCGTTTCCTCCAGTAGATTTAATCTTGCCATTTTTTTTGTATGGATTATGATGTACGGAGCAGTAAATATAACTAGTTATGCCCGATTTTAGCAAAGGTTATTTACTTTTATTGCAACTATTTATCAAAAATTAGGCTAAAGCCCAAAACAAACGTTTGATTGTTTTGATTAAAAATCACTCACTTATGAACCCTCAGATAGAAAAACTATATACTAAAGCAAATAAAGCAAAACGCTTAATTATTGGTTTAATGAGCGGCACCTCTATGGATGGTTTAGATATTGCGCTTTGCAGTGTAACAGGAAGTGGGATAAAAACAAATATTGAGGTTTTAGAATTTAAAACAGGTGATTTTTCTGATGACTTTAGAGCAAAAATAAAAGAAGTATTTTCCAAAAGACAAGTCGATTTACAATTAGTTTGCTTAATGAATGAACACATTGCCCATGTTCATGCAGCATTGATAAATGAAGCATTGAACGAATGGGGTTATAAAAATGAAGATGTTGATTTTATTGCCAGCCACGGACAGACTATCTTTCATGCACCAAAATCTTTGCACAAAATGGATGAATATCCAAACGGAACCTTGCAAATTGGCGATGGTGATCATATTGCAGTTAAAACAGGAATTATCACACTTTCTGATTTCAGGCAAAAGCATTTGGCGGCAGGTGGTGAAGGCGCACCATTAGCTGTTTATGGCGATTTTTTAATGTTTTCTAAACAAGATGAAGATCGTGTAATGTTAAATATTGGGGGCATTGCTAATTTTACTTACTTGCCAGGTTCTTTAAATGCCAATGAAATTTTTTCTACTGATGTTGGCCCAGGCAATACCTTAATGGACCAGTATATGCAACAACACTATAATCAGTTTTACGATAAAAACGCCACAACTGCTCTAGCTGGCGAACTAAACAGGGAGCTGTTATCTACATTGCTCGATTGTGATTTTTTTGAAGTTGGCTTTCCTAAAACCACTGGTCCTGAATTATTTAATCTTGATTATCTGGTAAACGCCCAAAAAAAATCATCAACAGAAAACATAGAAAAAGAAAATGTGATGGCAACTTTGTGTCATTTCTCGGCAGAAACAATTTCAAATGCAATTAAAAAATGCTTTGGAAATGATGCATCTGCCTACATATTTATGAGTGGAGGTGGGATGCATAATCCCTTGCTTGTTCGTTTATTAAAATCAAAATTGCCGAATTGTATTTTTTCAACAACCAGCGATTTAAATATACATCCAGATGCTAAGGAAGCTGTTCTTTTTGCTGTGCTTGCAAATGAAACGCTTTGCGGAGGCCAAATAAACTTTGGTGAGAGACAAGGGGTACCGTCTATTTGCATGGGTAAGATTAGCCTTCCTGAATAAAATATTTTGTTTGTTGGGGATTTTACTAAATTTGTTTTTATCTAATCTTCACTAAATCCTAATTTTATGGAAAAAATTTACCTCAAATGGTCATCAAGATTTTTTGCAATTTTGATGATTCCACTTCTGTTGCTATTGTTTACAGGAATAGCAAGCGCACAAAATAAACGGTATAACATTACTGGAAAAGTAACAGAAGGCGCAACAAAAGATCCAATTCCTGGAGCTGTTGTCAAAATTTTAAATACGAGTTTAACAACCAGCACAACGGCCAATGGAAGTTACAGTTTTGCTGTAGATTTATCGGCAGGCAAATATCAGATACAAATTTCTTATGTTGGCTATAAAACATTAACCCAAACAGTTGATTTGGGCAGTAGTGATCAGGTGCAATTAAACGGCGCTTTAACTGGTGATGCTGTTGGTTTGGATGAAGTAATTGTAACAGGTACATCGCAAGGAACAACAAGAAAACAACTTGGTAGTTATGTGAGTACAGTTAAAGGTGATGATTTAAATAAAGCACCAAGTGGTAATGTTTTATCTTCTTTGCAAGGTAAAACTCCTGGAGCTCAAATTAGTCAAAACAATGGTGACCCTGCTGGTGGCATGTCGGTAAGGTTAAGAGGTATTAGTTCTGTTTATTCTTCTTCTGAGCCACTTTACATTATTGATGGTGTTATTGCAAACAATTCTACGACCAGAGTAACCAATACCTCTGGAAATTATGATGGTAATAATTTTGTCGGCTCTATTGGGCAAAATAGAATGGTTGATATTAGTCCATCAGATATTGACCACATTGAGATTTTAAATGGCGCAGCTGCGGCAGCTATTTACGGTTCAAGAGCAAACGCGGGCGTAATTCAAATTTTTACTAAAAGAGGAAAGACCGGAGAAACGCAGGTAAGTTTCAATACAAGCTTAACCATTAGCGAACTTAGAAAACAAATAGAGGTTAACCAAGCGCCACTTAAATTTGGTGGTTCTGTTAACGATTTTACTCAAGATATTATTCAAACGGTTGGTAATCCTGCAGTGTTATTAACCAATACAACTCCAGTAACACGTTATAATTATCAAGACTATATTTTTCAAACAGGTGTTGGAACTGATAATTCGGTTTCTGTATCTGGAGGTAACGATAATACAAAATTTTATACTTCGGCGGGTTATTTCAAAAATCAGGGTATTATAAAAAATACCGATTTTACCAGATATAATTTCAGAGCAAATTTAGATCAGAAAATTAACAACTGGGCTAGAATGACAGCAGGCTTCAATTACGTACATAGCGACGCAAATGAAAAACCTGATGGAAATTCATTCTTTTCGCCAATGAACTCAGTAACCATAATTGGTAACTTCCACGATATTTTTGCAAGAGATGCACTGGGTAATTTACTAGCTGTTGGTGAGCGGGGTCGTGTTAACCCAGTTTCTGTTATTGAAGATATTAAGCAACGTCAGTTTTCTAATCGCATTATTGCAAACACAGGTTTAAAGCTAAATCCTGTTAAGAACTTAACGGTAGATTATACAATGGGTGTTGATAATACCATTCAGAATGGTACAACATTTATACCGCCATTTGCCTACAATGTAAGTACAGGCTTTTATGGGGGTGGTGCTACTTTAGATCCATCACTTAATGGTTATGCTAGTGCTGCAAATGCAACTACAACTTTGTTTAACAATGAGCTAAACTTTACTTACGATGCTAAATTAACGTCGCTTTTAAGTTCTACTACACAATTAGGTGGCTCATATCAGTATCAAAAAGATTTATACAGCTTACTTAATGGAAGAGGTTTAGCGCCTTTTGTAGAAACAGTTAATGGTGCAAGTTCAATTTTGCCAAACAATGATAGACGGTCAGAATTTTCTATTTCTGGTGCATATTTGCAACAAAACTTCAAATACAAGGATCATTTATTCGTAACAGGAGCAGTACGTGTAGATCAATCTACTGTTTTTGGTGAAGATAACCGTACTCAATATTATTTAAAGGGGAATATCAGTTACGTGCCATCATCTGCAGATTATTGGAAGGATTTTGGCGTTAGTTCTTGGTGGAATGCCTTTAAAGTTAGAGCTGCCTATGGCGAATCGGGTAATTTAACTGGTATTGGTCCATACGATCGTTATAATGAATATACTTCAAGTTCTTATGTAGGAAAAATTTCTCTTGTTTCGAGTGGACAGTTGGCTAACACAAATGTTAAGCCAGAGCGCCAGAAAGAACTGGAAGTAGGTACCGATATGGGTTTTTTTAATAACCGTTTAAGCTTAACATTTAGCTGGTACAATAAAAATGTGAAGGATTTATTAATCCCAGTGGTGGTTGCGCCAACAACTGGTTTCTCTAGCTTACTAGATAATGCAGGCTCAATTCGTAATCGTGGTTTCGAGTTAATGGTTAGTGGTGTGCCATTAAAAACTAAAGATTTCAGCTGGAACACGACTGTAATTTTTAACCGCAATAGAAATAAGGCCGTTGGTACTGGCGGTTTAAGATTGCTTTCAACTAACCCAGGTGCTCCAGTAGCCATTATCGATGGACAACCAATTGGTGTTTTTTACGGTACTTTCTTTGCCCGCAATGCGGATGGAAGCTTATTGACAAACGCAGCAGGCATTCCTCAATTGGAGCGAGGTGTACAAACATCCTCTACTTCGTACACGGTTCAGCGTGATGCTAATGGCTTACCAAGTGGTACAACTTTACGTAAGGTTCTTGGCGATCCAAATCCAGATTATACAGCATCTTTTGTAAATGATTTCACTTACAAAAAACTAAGCTTACACATTCAGCTGGATGCTGTGCACGGCGGTGAAGTTTGGAACGCAGATTGGCGTACCAGACAAGGTGTTGGAAACGGTAAAGTTGCAGAACAAGAAGATTTAGGTCAATTACCAAGAGGTTACATTGCTGGTGTTTATGCAACCGAGGAATGGCGGATAGACGATGGCTCTTTTGTTAAATTAAGAGAAATTTCATTGAGCTATAATTTAGGTAAAGTTTCATTTGTAAAAGACCTAACGGTTAACGTTAGTGGCAGAAATTTAATTAGCTGGGATAATTACAAAGGTTACGATCCAGAGTTAAACTCTGGAGGGCAATCAACTATTTTAAGAAATATCGATTTTGGTTCGGTGCCAATTCCTCGCACATTTTCTTTGGGTTTACAGGCTAAATTTTAATTCTTAAAAATTAATCGTTATGGAAATTATCAAAACAAAATATTTCTCTTTTATGATAATGATTGCAGCCTCGTCTGTGCTGTATTCATGCAAAAAAGAATATAAAGACCCTAATGGGGCAATTGCTGCCGATGTTTTGGCATCATCAAAAGGTTTGACGGGTGTATCGGTTGGTTTGCAAAGAGTTTATACGGTTAGCAGACCTGGCTTACTTTTTAACTCGATTACAGCAAATGGATTTGTAACCAATGAAGTGCTTTTACGTAATTCTGGAAATATTCCAGAATTGCAATTAAGTACAGGAGGTAGCGCTGTTGATGGAACAAATTCCATTTTACTAAACTTATGGACAAATGCAAATAAAATTGTTTACGATGCGGATAATGTAATTGTTAACTCGGCACTTTTAGCGGACAAAAATTATGCTGCTGGTTTAATTGCTTATTCGAGTATTTTTAAGGCAATGGCTATTGGCAATATGTCTCAATATTGGGAAAAGGTTCCGTCTTCAATTGGGGCTAATGTTTCTTTTGTGACACGTGTAGAGGGTTTTAATAAGGCAATTGGTGTTATTGATAATGCACTTGCAGTTATTGCTGCTAATCCAATGAGTGCAACATTTTTAGCACAAATTCCTGCAGGGATTGATATCACGAATACGCTATATGCCTTAAAAGCAAGATATGCGTTATTTGCAGGAAACTATACGCTGGCTTTGACTGCCGCAAACCTGGTTGATTTAACCAAAAAATCATCTTTTAATTTCGATGCCATAACCCTTAATCCGATTTTTGAAATATCAACATCAACAAATAACGTGTTTCAACCAACGGATGCAAATTTGGGCTTAACAGGTGTTAATATTCCAGATGCAGCAGATAAGCGTGTTGGTTTTTACACTACAACTGCTACAACAGCGCCAACTGTACGTATCAATGGTTTTGGGGCGGCTGTTTCAACCGCTTTTCCAATTTATTTACCTGGTGAGATTACTTTAATTAAAGCAGAGGCTTATGCTCGTCAGGCTACACCGAATTTGAGTAGTGCATTAACAGAACTTAATAGGGTTGTTACTAAAACTGCAGCTGCGGATCCATTCGGAGTTGGAGCTGCCTTGCCCGCCTTAACGGGAACATATACACAACAACAACTGCTAGATCTTATTTATAAAAATCGCTGTATAGAACTCTATATGTCGGGTTTGAAACTTGAAGATATGAGAAGGTTTAATCAACCACTTACGGATAGAAAAAGGAATTTTTTCCCTTATCCTTTTCAGGAAAGAGATAATAACCCAAATACCCCAGCAGATCCAACTTTTTAAATAACAAGAGCGCTCCTAACACGAGCGCTCTTCGTTTTTATTGCATGTAGTTATTTAATAGCAGTCAGCTTTGTTTTGCTTAATTATTAAGCTAATCTCAAACCTGTTAGATGGTATTTTTGTGGGGATCAAGTGCATGTCAAGTCCATAGCAAGTCCATGTTTTTCGGTAAAAAGACGGACTTATTATTTAGTGTTCTTATTTTTACTTGGAACAAGCCCCCACTATAACCACCAGATGAATGGGCTTATCTATGAAGATAGATGCCAGTTTTATTAGCGATGATCAACCCCAGGTTTACTGATTAAAGAATGTTAATGTTTTTTACACCATAACCAGCAAGCGCTTCATCATTTTGATCTAACTCTGTGATGAGATAACTAATACTTTCAATAGGGCAAACTTTTAACCTCAACGAAATGTCGAGTTTTTCTGAAATGCATAGCACAGCTGATTTTTTTGAAGCAGCCAACATCGCTTTTTTCAATTGATTAATTTCCCAGTCGGTGTCTGTTAATCCCTCTTCTGGATGAATTGCGCTTGTTCCCATCAGGCATAAATCAACTTTAATATCTGATAGTTGACCAATAACATGTCCACCATAAGTAATTTGAGAGGTTTTAGAGAAAAGTCCCCCTATTAAAATCACTTCAATATTGTTGTATTTTGCCAGTTCTACTGCTACAAGCGGACTAAGCGTAAAAAAAGTGGCTTCCAGATTCTCTGGGAGTTGTTTTACAAACTCCAGGATGGTTGTTCCGCCACCAGTTAATACAACCATGCCATCTTTTATAAGGCTTGTTGCTTTTTTTGCGATAACAATTTTACTATCTCTTGCATATACCGTGCTATCATCGAACGATGAATGATAAGATTTCGATAAAGCACCACCATGCACTTTAAAAAGACGGCCCTGATCAACAAGTTCTTGTAAGTCTCTTCGGATGGTATCTTCCGAAACATTTAGCAATTGAACTAAATCGGATGTGAGCACCCGATTGTGCAGATTGATTTGTCGCATGATAAAATCATGGCGTTCTTTTTTCAGCATAGTTGTGATTGGTTTACGCTAATGTAAAAATTATTTTAATTATTTGCGTGTTTTTGCGGTTTTGTGCAATTATATTTTGTTTCGGCCTAGTAAATAGTTTGTTAAATTGTTTCATTTAATAAAAAACATTTATCATATTAGCTAAATAATTAAAAACGTGCGTTATTGTGCGTGTTTTTTTTATCTAACTAACTATACAAACAACAAAACTTTTACTAACCTTTACTGGCAGTTTATGAAAAAAAAGCTACTCTTAGTTTTTATCGGTACGTTTTTGTTGCTGGCTCATGCCATTGCGCAGCAAATAACCGTTACTGGTCGGGTTACGTCGTCTGACGGGCCTATACCTGGTGTTTCCATTAAAATAAAAGGAGGCACATTGGTATCTCAAACGGGTGCTGATGGTAATTATTCCATCAAAGCATCTAAAACTGATGTACTAACATTTTCTTATATTGGTTACACAACCGTAGAAAGAAGTGTTGGGAACAACACCACAATTAATGTTTCACTTCAATCAGACGCAAAAGGATTGGATGAAGTTGTAATTACTGCACTGGGTAATACTGTTAAGAAACGTGAGCTGGGGACTTCTCAGCAAACTGTTTCTGGAGCAGCAATTGCAGAAACACAACGTGAAAATTTTATAAACGCTTTGCAAGGACGGGTTGCGGGGGTTGAGGTAACCAGTTCATCAGGTGTTCCTGGAGCTTCCTCATCAATTACAATTCGTGGGGTAAGTTCAATCAGCGGAAGTAATCAGCCATTAATGATTGTGGATGGTTTACCCATTGATAATAAAACCTTAAATACTTCTGCATTTGTATCTGATGCAAGCTCTAATACTGCATTCAGTAACAGAGGTGTGGATTTTACCAACCGTTCGGCAGATATTAACCCTGAAGACATAGAGAGTTTGGTTGTGTTGAAAGGTCCTGAGGCAGCAGCACTTTATGGTATTGATGCAGCAAATGGAGCTATCGTAATTACAACCAAAAGAGCTAAAGCGGGTGCTGGAGCAATAAATTACAGTAATAGTTTCCGTGTAGAAACGACAAGAAATTACCCTGAAATTCAGAAACAATATGGATTGGGTGGCTCTGGTGTTCCAGGATCAGTTTCTGTATTAAACGGAGTTTATCAGTATTTTGGCCCAGCCTATCCAGCAGGAACACAATTTTACGACAATGTTAAAGATTTTTTCCAGACTGGATTTACTCAAAAGCATAATTTATCTTTTGAAGGTGGTTCAGATAAAGTAAATTATCGTATATCTTCATCATATACCGATCAGGGTGGTGTAGTTCCAAATTCAGCTTATCAAAGAATCAATTTGACTGGTGCTTCTCAAGGGATTGTGAATAGCTGGTTAAAAACAGATTTATCAATGAACTATAGTTATTCGGTAAATGATCAGCCTTTAAAAGGTAGTATTGGACCATTATTGGGTTTATTGGCTTGGCCTCAAACCAACGATGCCAGTGATTATTTAACGCCAGCTGGAACCAGAAAGTTATTAGCTTTTGGCTCTGCAGGTAATGCAGAAATTGATAACCCTTATTTTAATGTAAATAAGAACATCATCAATTCAAAAACCAATAGAATCATTTCAAATTTAGGTTTAACGATTACTCCATTTAGCTGGGTAAATATTAAAACAAATATTGGTATAGATTCATACACCAACCAAAACTTAATTGTTCGTCACCCTGAGAGTGCTTCTGCATTTAGTCGTGGTGGTACAATCGATGTGGCAAATGATGTTACAAGGAATGTTAATCTTCAAAACTTAATCAACTTTAATAAGCAAAAGCTTACCAAAGATATCTCTTTCGATGCAACTTTAGGTAATTCCTTACAGAACCTAAAATCGAATGTTGATGCAGGTTATGGTGAAGGTTTCTTAGATCCGAACTTTAACTCATTAAATAATGTTGCGACTAAATTAGTTAGAACTTCAATTACTCAACGTCGTCTGGTAAGTTTCTTTGGTAGGGCAACTTTCGATTACAAAAACTATCTATTCTTGACAGGAACCATCAGAAATGACCGTACATCTACCATCCCAATTGATCGCTATTCTTTCTGGTATCCTTCAGTTCAAGGTAGTTTTGTTTTTACTGATGTGCCTGCTTTTAAAGGGCTAAAAAATGTTTTTTCTTATGGTAAATTAAGAGCGGCGTATGCAAACGTTGGTAAGGATGCAAGACCATATGCTTATGTACCAACATTAGAAAATAAAACAACTGCAAATGGTGGTTACGGCTATGGTTTTACTGGTCCAAACCCTGGTTTAAAACCTGAATTTGCAAAATCTTACGAATTTGGAACGGAATTGGGATTCTTTAATAACCGTTTAGGATTAGATGTTACCGTTTATCGTAAAGAAACAACTGATCAGATCGTAAATGATATCAGAAGCAGTTATGCAACTGGATTTATCCTGTTAAATTTAAACGGTGGTTCTACCAGGAATGAAGGTCTTGAGGTAACCTTAAGAGGAACACCTGTTAAAACAAAAGATTTTAATTGGGATGTGTTAGCTAACTTCGAATCTGCCAAAGGCAGAGTATTGTCATTGCCAAACGCTTTACCTGAATCTTATGTATCAGATACCTGGTTATATGCAAATGTTCGTAATGGTAACACACCAGGAAATTCGACCCGCTCATTAACGGGTTTATTTTACCTACGTAACCAGCAAGGACAATTATTAATTAATCCAACTACTGGAGTTCCTGTTCGTTCTACTACATTTCTTGAAGGTGGTTATGATAGACAGCCAGATTTTACCATTGGTTTAACCAACACGTTTACTTATAAAAATATGTCGCTATCTTTCTTACTTGATATTAGAAAAGGCGGGGATGTTTTAAATGCAACTCAACACTTTTTAACTACGGTAGGATTGAGTACAAATACTGTAGATAGAATGACACCAAGAATTATTCCAGGGGTATTGCAGGATGGTAAAGAAAACAGTGCAAATCCAACAGTTAATAATATTGCTTTTGTTCCTTATTATCAAAACACGTTTTATTCTACAGCGAGTGAGGAATTATTTATAGAGAAAGATATTAACTGGATCAGACTGCGTGATGTTACTTTCAATTACAGATTACCGCAAACCTTACTTAAGAAACAAAGTTTCGTTAAAAGTGCGAGTGTGTTTGTTACGGGAACAGATCTATTCTTAATTACAAATTACACAGGTTTAGATCCTGTTGTTAATGGTAATACTGCTGCGGTTGGTGGTTCTGGTGCTTCTGGTATTGATTACGGGAACTTCCCAATGCCAATTGGCTTAAACTTTGGAATTAGGATTGGATTATAATAGAAAAGATTATGAAAAAAATATATTTAATATTACTAACAGGACTTCTGTTCTCTGTTAGTGGTTGCAAAAAATATCTGGATGTAAATACCAATCCGAATGCACCGCAAACGGTAACGGCAAATTTATATCTATCTCCAATGATACATTGGATGGTTACGGCACCTCAATATGATGGTCGTTTTATTGGGAGGTATACGCAAAACTGGACTTCAACAAGCGCAGGTACTACCTGGGATTTACAAGGATATGATCCTGCATCAGACAACGGAGCGGAGCTTTGGAGAGACGTTTACTGGAGTTTTGGTCAGAATTTGGTTGATATGAACACTAAAGCTGAAGCAGAGCAACGTTGGGATTTATTAGGTGTTGGTCAAATTTTAAAAGCATGGGGCTGGCAAGCATTAACGGATGTTCACGGAGAAATCATTGTTAAACAAGCCATAGATCCGACGAAATACTTGTTCGATTACGATACACAAGAATATGCTTATCAAGAAGTACAACGCTTATTAACGGCTGCGATTGCTAATTTGGCAAGGACAGATGGTGCAGTTGATGCTGCTTTCTTAGGTAAAACAGATATACTTTATAAAGGTGATCGTGCTAAATGGACAAAGCTTGCTTACGGAATGCTTGCCTTAAACTTAAACCATTATAGTAACAAGGCAGGCTATAAACCTGATGATGTAATTGCCGCGGTTGATAAATCTTTTGCAAGCAACGCTGATGACGCATTAATGGCATATCCAGGCATTACAGGTAATGATGACCGGAACTTTTTAGGCCCAACAAGGGGTAACATGCAAACCTACAGACAAACACCTTTTATTGTGAACCTAATGAATGGAACACAGTTTACAGGTGTTGTAGATCCACGCATGAGCAGAATGCTTTCACCTGCACCAGATGGTGTTTACAGAGGAATAGTAACTGGTGCTGGGACAGCCGCTTTTACAGCTAGTCAATTACCAAATAATTTGTGGAATATTGCTTCTATTGCCGCACCAGCTGCAAATACACAGGGACGTTATATCTTTTCTGATAAATGTAAATTACCTGTAATGACTTATGCTCAGTTACAATTTATTAAAGCAGAGGCTGCATTTAAAAAAGGAGATAAAGCAACTGCTTTAACTGCTTATACCAATGGTGTTTCTGCATCTATCGATTTTGTAAATGCAAGAAACATAGAGGATAATCAGTCGCCGACTCAAATTTCAAGTGCAGAAAAAACCGCATACATGAGTTCTACTGCCATTATTCCTTTAACTTCAGCAGATTTAACTATTACACAAATTATGTGTCAAAAGTATATTGCACAGTGGGGTTGGGGGCATTTGGAAACGTGGATGGATATGAGAAGATACCATTACACAGATGCTGATCCAGTTACAGGCAAGCAGGTGTATTTAGGTTATGTTTTTCCAACTGCCTTGTATTCGGATAATGCTGGAAAACCAGCTTATAGAATTCGCCCACGTTATAACTCTGAATATGTTTGGAACCGTGCTGCTTTAAATGTAATTGGCGGATTAGCGACAGATTATCATACTAAACCAACATGGATTATTCAACCTTAATTAGCTCATTATGAAAATAAAATATATAGGTCTGCTGACGGTTGTGTTAGCATCAGTTTTTAGTTTTTCATGTAAGAAAGACAACAGTATCCAGACCATTGATGTGCCTTTGGATCTTGCAAACAATGCAAGAATAAAATACTTCAATTTTGCAGCTGGAGCCCCTTCTGTAAACTTTTACGCAAATGGCACCAAAGTATCAGGAATTTTAAGTGCGACAGGTGCAGAAAATGCAGCAGGAACTGGATACGGTGCTGTTTTTCCTACATCGAATTACAGTGTTATTGCAGGAGGTACCTATAAAATTAATGGTATTGTCCCGTCAACAGCTACCGCTAATCCAAATGTTTCCATATCGGAATTGAGCCAAGCGTTAACAAATGGAAAATACTATTCATTTTACACCAGCGGTATATATAATAGTACAACCAAAACTGCTGAATCATTTGTAATCGAAGATGTACTACCTGCTTCAACGGAAAGCAATACGGTTTCGTATGTTCGTTTTGTAAATGCAATTCCAAATGGAACTTCGGGTATGAATTTAATTATAAAAAATGCAGTTACATTGGCTGAAACAGTAGTAGCAACCAATATTGGTTACAAAACAGGTTCAGCGTTTATTGCTGTACCGATTGGTAGTTACGAACTTTATGTAAGATATCCTTCATCTGCTACTAATATTATTTCCAGAAATGGAACTACTAACGGTGTTGTTGCCCTTTTAGGTGGACGAACACTTACTGTAGGCGCAAGAGGCGATATGACAGTTACTTCGGCAACGGCAACAAACAGGCCATTGCTTGATGCAACATCTAATCAATAGTGCCTTAGCAAAAGTTTTAAAGTCCCGATGCAAATCGGGACTTTTTTGTATTTAAGCAATTCTGAAATATTTGTATCTTGTTTTACATCTGTCTTTTAGTAAATGAAAATTGGGTTTGTTTTCTTGATTTTATGTTTCCTCTGCATAAGGAGCAAGGCAGCTGTTTTCACTGTAGCTAATAACTCAAGCACAGGTGCTGGCTCTTTAAGGCAAGCCATTTTAGATGCCAATGCGAACGGAAATATAACAATGGATTTTATCTATTTCAATATTCCCTCAAGCATTCCAGGCGATGTAACCATTAATCTTACTTCAGAGCTACCTGCGCTTAGCCCAAACATTACGATTGATGGCACAACTCAATCCAATCAATTATTAGGGAGCGCTAGTATAAAAGTTAGACTGGTTCGTGCATCAGGGGCTTTTTACAATGGTTTTATTATCGATGGGGTAGACAATATTCAGATTTATGGAATTTACTTTAGTAATTTTCTATCCGAAACTGGTGTTCCAGCCGATGAAAGAAAGGCTGGTGTTTTTTTGAAAAATGCTTCACATGTAATCATTGGTGCACCAAATAAAAGTAATGGTTTTGGTGGAAATTATACCTCGATTATTTCACCAACATCCATTAATATTCTGGAAGATATAACCATTTCTTCAAATATTATTGGTTTAGATGCAACAGGCCAGAGCCCTGCAAGTAATTTTGTTGGTATAGATTTAAGCTACTTACGAAACTCAACAATCGGAGGTATAGATGCAAGTTTTGGCAATATTATCAGCGCCAATTCAAATGCAGTTTCATTGGGAGGCCTAAGTGGAAATATTAATGTTGCATTTAATACGATTGGATTTAATATTAACAAAACAACTACTTTTCCCGCAATACAATCGACAGGTATTTTTGCCAATGGTGAAACAGTAAATCTTACAATTGCAGATAATTATATTGCTGCCCAGTTTAAGGGGATTAAGCTTGATAACATTAAAAATAGATATATCGTAAGGCATAATGTTCTTGGTACTGGATTAAACGCAGAGAATTATGAAAATACAAAATATGGTATCGAACTATACAATTGTGGTGCTGGAACTATTGGTGGCTTGAGTTTAAGTGATCAAAATACTATTGCTTATAATGAACTTGCCATTTTGGTAGATTTTTCTTACCCAGTTAGTATTCTTAAAAACAGTATTTATTGCAACACCAAATCGGCCATAGAATTTAAGGATATTCCTCCTGATAAATTGATAACTCAATCAAAAATTGGAGTAATTACCCCAAATTTTGCGACTGGAACCTACCTTCCTAATTCAATTATCGAACTTTTTTACGATGATGAGTGCCCTGACTGCCAAGGCAAAGTATGGCTTGCGTCTATACCAACCAATGCGGATGGAACCTGGCAATATAACGGGCCGATTATTGGCGGACTGACCAGTACTGGAACAAATGCCGACGGTGCAACTTCTTCATTTTCTAAAGCCCTAATCAATGATGCTAATAAGATTATAACTGATGTTTTTTGCTCTGCTACTAATGGTAGCATAACCAATTTAAGCATTACTGATGCCAGTGTTTTTAAATGGTATAATTCATCTAACCAACTGGTGGGTAATGATAAAGACCTAAAGAATGTCGCTGCGGGGACTTATTACTTAAAAGCAGGCCAACCTGGAGGCTGCGAATCTATCTCAGTCAATTATACAGTTAAGAACACAGATCTAATTTTCAAGGCAAAAATGGTTGACATCAAACCAGCAAGCTGTAGGAATAAAAATGGCTCAATAAGTATACTGGCTTACGAAACTCAAACTCCAATTGTTTTCAGTTGGACTGATAATGCAGGAAACGAGGTTAGTCGTACAGAAAATTTAACAGATGTGTTTCCAGGAACCTATACCTTAACCGCCTCGAATGGGAATAATTGTACAAATGTAGTTGGGGTTTTTAGTGTTGGATCAACCGAATTGCCAATAATCAATGTGTCAAAGATGCAGCAATTTATAAGTTGTGATGGCAAAACGGTGAGCACATCAGCTATTGAGGTTATTGGAAGTACGGGGCCATACATTTATAATTGGCTTGATGCAAATGGTAACAACGTTTACCAAGGGCTGAATATTCAGGGAACAAAGCCTGGGAAATATATTCTGAGTATAACCGATAAATTTGGATGCTCTGTAAATACAGAAACTATTGATTTCACACAATTAGAAAACAAAACACTGCAAATTCCGAATTCTATAACACCGAATGGCGATGGTATAAATGATACCTGGAAAATTATTGGGGCTTCCAATTATCCTGATGCTGAATTTTATGTTTTTAATCGCAATGGCGATAAAATATATTATTCAAAAGGTTATGTTAAAGATTTTGATGGTACTAAAAATGGTAAACCATTATCGGTTGGAGTGTATTATTATATGATTGATTTAAAAACCGATTGTGGTAAACTCAGTGGTAGTTTAACTATTCTGAAATAATTTATTTAACCTCATAATAATAAACTGAGCGGCCAATTTGCCCATCGGCATTAATCCCTTCCAGCACAACCTTATATTTTCCAGTGTAATCAGAATTGAAAAAGGAAAGTTCAGTTGCTTTTTCAGTCGAGGTTATTACATTGGGATTCCAATAAACGGCTTTTCTGAAATCTTTATTGCTTAAATTGGCGGCATTGTAAACTGGCGAATAAAAGGTTCTATACTTTTGATAGCCTAAAACAGAGATAGGAAAAATCCCCTTTGCTATTTTACTCAAAGCATCGTTTGAATGGTCTCTGCCTCTTTTACTTGTAATGATAATTACCCCTCCAGATGTATTATACAGCCCCGCCGAAGTTCCTTTTAAGATTTCGATACTTCCAACATCATTGGGGTTTATATCACTAATATTAAAGTTTTCCTGATCTACCTCTACTCCATCAAAAATGACCATCATTGGCGGCGGTGGAGGAGGAATTCCTTGCCCAGGATCTGGGATTTCTCTTGAATAAATTTTTCCTTGAAAAGTTTTAAGCCCGTTTACATGGTTTAATAGATAGGTACTTACATCGTGCGTGGTTTCCAAATCTTTTGCCAGCACAATAACATCTGCTCTGCCTGGTCCATTCAAATTCGCCGATTCTTTTATTGGTCCTGGTTTCTTGGCCACTACATTTACCTCATCGAGATTAATTCCCTTTGATTTGTAGAATAAGGCATCAAGTTGTTTGTTTTCTGTTGGAGTTGCAATTAATTCTTCGATTAAAAAATCTTGCCCAGAAGGAATTGATTTTCGATTGGAAACGGGTTGCACTTCAAGACCAAGAACAGTTATTTTTAAGTTTTTCTTTTCCTTTTGGGTGTTCGTCGAAAGTACAAAATTAGAGGTGTCAATCAGGTTCAAATCTTTAAAACTAAAATAACCAGCCGTATCTGTTTTAGTTTGAAGTATGGTTTGCCTTAGCCCTGATTGGAATAAGGTGATCATTCCATTTGCGTAAGGTTTACCATTTGTTTGCATTACATTTCCTTTTAATTCGTTTTCTATATTATACAGCTCATTTACTAAAGGAAGTTTTTTAGACAGTTCATTTTTCCAAGAAAACTTTCTCCAGCCCTGTGTAATCAACAGATTATCTAGTTGTTGTTTCCTGTTTTCGTCTCCTGGCTTATTAAAATAATAGTTAGGCTTTTCAATAAGCCCTTTTAAATCCGAAGTAAGTAATAACTCGGAGAAAATCGAAGGCTCATCATCATCCTCTATTGGATATTCTGTTGCGTTGTAAACAGATAACGAAAGGCTGCCAATTTCATTTTTATCATCCTGGTTTTTTAAAATAATATTCATTTTGGCGAGCTCTTTTTTAGCAAAGAGGCTTTTAACATCGGTTTCAATTTTTAGGGCATCTTCGTGATCGACAAAAATTAATCGTTCTCCAACAGGAAGATTGTCGGTGTCAAATAAAGTAAACTGAACAATTCCCGAATAAAATTTATCAGCAGGAATCGAAATGTTTATTGCTGAATTTTTCATTTCGGGCTTGGAGATGTATCTGGTTACGCCATCTTGTGCTCCAATTAATATTAAGGTTCCCTTATTTACAACATCTGCCGAGCATGAAATTTTTAAAAGAAGACTATCTTTTGTTGTGCTTAAGTTGAGTATGTAGCCTGTAGTTTTAGGTAAGGGTAATTCTATCTTATTTGTTTTGCCGTCGGCAAAGGTAATCTCAGCATGATATCTTCTCATTGCCTCTGGGGTAAATTCAAAATTACCCATTCCTAAATGATCGGTTTTTATCGTACCGATTAGCTTTCCCTTTTCATCCGATATTTGCCCCTTTGCATCAATGGCAAGTCCGTTTGGAGCCGTAGCTTTGAAACCAACTCTGGTCTTTAATCCCGAAACTAAATCCCCTCCTTCTGGAAAGAATTGAAAACTACTATTTCCTGTTAAAGGTTTATTAACTTTTTCAGATTTACCTTTAATCTGAAAACTTTTTTGATACTCATAAGCCTGTCCAAAACTTTTCATCTGATCAGTATAAGCTCTTAAAACATAGTTACCTGATTTTAATGAATCGGAGAGATTGATGTAGCCGTCTGATAAGCCAAAGCTGAGTTTGTTTTTGATTTGACGGATAATATTTCCAGAAGGATCCACTAGATCGATGTTTAAGTTTTTACTGATGTTGGATGGGCGATTTAGATTTGCATTAACCACATAAGCCTTGAACCAAACGGTATCGTAAGCCATATAAAATGGTTGGTTTAAGTGTAAGTGAATTTTTTCTACCTGATTTTTTTCTAACAGTTTTTTATACACCAATAACTTTGAAATAACGTTTTCTTGAGCATTAGTCGTTGAAACGGTAACCAGAAGAGCTATAATCACTAGAAATTTAACTGTGGTTTTAAAATAAGATTCCATGAGCGTAGAATGTTAGTTGAGAAATAAAAATAATGATTTATTAATTAACTCATCGAATTATTTAAAACCACAAAAGGCAGCCATTTGGCTGCCTTTTGTGAACTATTCATTCTGTGTTATTACAAAATTTTAAATCCTAAACTCAATTGGAACAAGTTCGGTTTCTGTGTATATTTTTCACTTTTACTGATGTTTGTTAAACCAGCTTCGTAACGTAAATCAACTGAGATACTACCTACATCAACACCTGCGCCAGCCTGAACACCGAAAGCCTGGTTTTTGTAATTACTAAAATCTGTCGCTTCTTGGTAAGCCGAACTAAATGTCGAGCTATCATCTAAAACAAGTGATAGAACAGGTCCTGCCATAATACGGAAGTTTAGATTTTTAGCACCAAACTTTGTTCCTAGTAAAACAGGAATATCTAATGTGGTGAATTTCACTTTTCCTTCAGCAGCAACTTCAGTATTGCTGTTGTTGGTAAAGCTGATAAATTTATTGCCCTTGCTGCCAATGTAGGCCTCTGGTTGTACGTAGAAACTTGCGCCACCAATACGTGCCCAAGCTCCAACCTGGTAGCCTAAACGATTTTCTTCACTTGCAAAATCAGCATTAATTTTGGCAAGGTTTACACCCGCTTTAATCCCGAGATTGAAAGTTTGAGCCTGAGCAGTAGCCCAGCCAATAGATAGAAAAACAATAGAGAAGATGAGTTTTTTCATTTTTTTTGAGTTTAAATTTGTGAGTTTTATTCCTTTAGTGTTTATAACGCACTTTTAACACAATTATCATGCTAAAGTAAATTGCCTTTCATCTTTTTTATAAAAATGCGTGGAAAAGCTACACATCAGCCATAAATATTTTTACTTTTGCATTAAATCAATTTAGAAATGGCAAATTTTCAACTAACAAAAGATAACGCAGAAAAAGTTAAGATTAAGTTCTTTAGAAAGTATCGTGATCTTGTTAATGAACCTTTAGAATTTGTGCCAGGTGGCGAAGACAAATTGGTTGAAGATATTATGCGACTTGTAAAACGCGATCGTACCTACGTTGAGTTTACGCTACAAAAAGCGCTTGCCGATACTAAAGGCAACAGACTTTAATCTCTTTCTATTTTATTATTTCGTGTTTTAAAATCTTATTCAAAAAGTAACGATTAATTTATGCTTTTGGCCGTATAAGCTGTTTTTAATCTTTATCTCTTTTTGTACATTTACCTTTTGTACTTTGCTAATCAATATAAATAGTTGCCGATAAATTCATCGTGCTATTTTGTTTTCAAGAAATAAGGGAATGAAGAAATTTAAATATGCAATTGTTGCAGCCGTATTCAGTATTGCTGCTATATCCTTTTCTTTTAAAGAGGATTTGTTTCTGGTTTCTAAAAACCTCGATATTTTTGCTTCCCTGTATAAAGAAATCAATATAAATTATGTTGATGAAACCAGTGCGCCTGAACTAATGAGAACAGGTATCGATGCGATGTTGGAAAGCCTTGATCCATATACGGAGTATGTTCCAGAATCGGAAATTGAAGATTACAAACTTAAATATGTAAGCACGCAATATGGTGGTATTGGTGCAGGAACGGTTTTAATTGAGGGTAAGCTATTTGTAAGCGAAATAAGTGAAGGCTACCCAGCAAATAAAGCCGAAGTTAAAGCAGGCGATCAGGTAATAAAAATCAACAATATTGACATTAAAGGTAAGGACAGGGCGCAAATAAGTCAGTTGTTACGTGGTCCAAAAGGTACTGTTGTAGATTTAGCCATTATTAGAGATGGAAAAGAAATAGCCAAGAAATTAACCCGTGAGGAAATTAAACAACCAAATGTTTCGTATTCGGGCATGGTTGGTGATGGTATAGGTTACATTAAACTGGATAAGTTTCTCGAAAACTCAGGACAAGAAGTTAAGGATGCATTAGTGAATATCAATAAAGAAAACCCTAAAGGCATCGTACTCGATTTAAGAAATAACGGCGGTGGAATTTTACAGGAGGCCGTAAAAATTGTAAATCTTTTTGTAGATCGAGATCAGTTGGTTGTAACGCAGAAAGGTAAGAATGTAGAGAAAACCATCACTTATAAAACACAAATTCCTCCAATTTCGCCAACGGTACCGCTGGTTGTTTTGGTTAATGGAAATTCGGCATCTGCTTCGGAAATTGTGGCGGGTTCCTTACAGGATTTAGATCGTGCAATTGTAATCGGTCAGCGTAGTTATGGTAAAGGTTTAGTACAGCAAACCTTTAATTTACCTTACAACAGCTTGGTTAAAGTTACCGTAGCTAAATACTACACGCCATCGGGCAGATGTATTCAAAAATTAGATTATGCACATAAAAATTCTGATGGTATTGCAGAGCGTTTTGCCGATTCGACGGTAACCATGTTCCAAACTAAGGCAGGTAGAAACGTATACAGTGGCAACGGAGTTTACCCAGATGTGGTTGTTGATGCACAAAAATTAAGTCCGATTACGATTACCATGCTTAATAAAAGTATGTTTTTTAATTATGCAAATCGATATAAAAAGGAAAAACCAAGCTTGGCATCAGCAAAAACATTTCAAATTACCGATGCCGATTATAATGCTTTTGCTGCATCGCTGGCAGATAAGGATTTAAGTTATCAAAGTAGAACGGAGCGTTTGCTTACCGAATTGCGATACGAAGCAGATAAAGAAAATAAAACTGCAGAGGTTATGGCCGATTTAGAAAATTTAAAGAACAAGCTAACTTCTGCAAAGAAAACCGATTTGGCTAATCACAAAGCGGAAATAAAAAAGGTGCTCGAAACCCAAATTGTTAGTCGCTATTTCTATGAAAAAGGCAGAATAGAGCAAAGTTTTCAATACGATAAGGAGTTGGCTGCAGCTAAAACACTTTTTACCAACCAAACTCAAATGCTGGCAATTTTAAAAGGTGATGGAAACTATAAAATAATTGGTAAACCTGTAAAGGAAGCAACCATTGTAGATTAATAAATTTTTAAGCTCGTAATATGAAAAATCTATTAATTGCCATTGTTTTTCTATCATTAGGTTTGAGTGCAAAGGCTCAAAATTATGAACCTTCTGCATCCAACTTAAAGCAAAGGGAATGGTTTTCTAATGCCCGTTTTGGCTTATTTATTCACTGGGGACCTTTCAGTATTCCTGGAAGTGGCGAATGGGTAATGAACGACCGCAAACTCACGGTTCATAATTACACCAATTTAAAAGATTTTTTTAACCCGATTGATTTTGATGCAGCAGCTTATGTAAGTATGGCTAAAAATGCGGGTATGAAATACATTACGTTAATCACCAGGCATCACGACGGATTTAGTATGTGGGATACCAAGTATTCGGATTTTAATATTATGAATACGCCATACAAAAAGGATATTGTAAAAATGGTGGCCGATGAGTGTCATAAACAAGGCATTCAACTTTATTTTTATTATTCTTTGCTTGATTGGCGCAGGGAAGATTTTCCGCATGAAACTGGAAGAACAGGACAAAATTCAGGAAGAAAAGGAAAGGGCGATTATGCAAGTTATTTGCAATTTATGAAAAACCAGTTAACCGAGCTTTTAACAAATTATGGCGAAATAGGTGGAATTTGGTTCGATGGGCACTGGGATCAAACAGCACCAGAGGGTGAAGCAGATCGCTCGTCGCGGATAGATTGGAAATATGATGAAATTTATGGCTTGATACATAAGCTTCAACCGCAATGTATGATTGGTAATAATCATCATTTAACCCCGTTTGCTGGTGAGGATTTTCAAATGTTCGAGAGAGATTTACCTGGCGAAAACGCATCGGGATTAAGTTTTCAAACCGCATCAGATAAATTGCCTTTAGAAACTTGCGAAACCATATCAAAATCATGGGGTTACAACTTAAGCGATACCAGTTATAAAACCAATAAACAATTGGTAAATATGCTGATTAAAGCCTCAAGTTTAGGTGCTAATCTATTGCTCAATATAGGCCCAATGCCAAGTGGTAAAGTTCAACCCGAATTTCAAAATCGACTTGCCTCTATGGGCGAATGGTTAAAAGTTTATGGCGAAAGCATTTATAATACAAAAGCTGGTCTTGTAGAGCCTCAGCCTTGGGGAAGTGTAACCCAAAAGGATAATAAAGTTTATATCCACATTTTAGATTCTAAAAATGCTTCTGTGGCTTTCGATAAGTTTCCTTATAAAAAAATTACGAAAGCTTATTTATTAAAGGATAAAACGCCAATTAAATTTATCCATAAAAAAGGGCTTACTGAGGTTTATACGGGTTTTGCCAACGAAGAAATTGATAACGTTGTCGTATTAGAAGTTGCTAAATAAAGTTAATTTTAAATTGAAATAAAGAATATGTTAGAAAGAGGTAAAACGTTTTACGTATAATTGCCTTTTTATTTTTCTTAAACCATAATAATCATGCAGTTCAAAAAAATAATTCTTCTTTTATTTGTTGTTTTGAGCGTAAATACCTTTGCGCAGCAGAAGACTAATTTTACTCAATACGTAGATCCATTAATTGGTTCGGCTCAACACGGCCACGTTTTTGTTGGTGCCAACGTGCCTTTTGGAGCAGTTCAGTTAGGCCCAAATAATATTATGGAAGGTTGGGATTGGTGTAGTGGTTATAATTATGTTAGTAATACGATAACTGGTTTTGCCCACACACATCTAAGCGGAACGGGTATTGGCGATTTGGGGGATATTTCTATAATGCCTGCTACTGGAAAATTAATTCTAGAAAAAGGTAAAACTGCTGATGGCGAAGGCTATCTTTCTAAATTCTCTCATCAAAATGAGAAAGCTAAAGCTGGTTATTACAGTGTTCTGTTAGATAAATATGGTATTAAAGCAGAACTAACCGCTACTGAACGCGTTGGCTTTCATCAATACACTTTTGAAAAGAACGCTAAAAATCCTCATATTATTATCGATTTAATTGAAGGTATTGGATGGGATAAGGCTGTAGAATCTTCGTTAAAACAAGTTGATGCGACTACAATTGTTGGACATAGAAATTCAAAAGGTTGGGCTAACGATCAACGTTTGTTTTTTGTAATTAAACTATCTCAACCAGTTAAAAACCTGGTATTATACGATAGTACAGTTGTCAAATCTGGAAAAGATTTAAAGGGTAAAAAGCTTAAGGCAGCAGTTGAGTTTGCTGCCATCTCTGGGGATAAATTGCAGATAAAAGTTGCTTTATCGCCAGTAAGTATTGAGAATGCATTGCTAAACCTAAAAACAGAATTACCTGGTTGGGACTTTTCTTCAACTGTAAAAGCTGCAGATTCAAAGTGGAATGCAGCTCTTTCGAAAGTAAAAATTGATGCTTCGGGTACAACAAAAAAGATTTTCTACACGGCGCTTTACCATACCATGGTTGCTCCATCATTATATAATGATGTAAACAAAGATTATTTAGGAACAGATAAAAAGGTTTACAGAAAGGCAGCATTTAATAATCTAACCACTTTTTCCCTTTGGGATACTTATCGTGCTGCGAATCCATTGTTTACTATTATTCATCAGGATAAGGTAAGTGATGTGGTGAATACCATGCTGGCAATATATAAACAACAGGGAAAATTGCCTGTTTGGCATTTAATGGGAAGCGAAACCAATACTATGGTTGGCTATCATGCTGTTCCAGTTATTGTTGATGCCTATTTAAAAGGTTATCGTGGGTTTGATGTAAACCTGGCTTACGAGGCCGTTAAACAATCGGCTATGCAGAAAACCAATGGCATAGAGTATATTCAGGAGTTAAAACATATTCCTACTGATAAAGTTGAAGAGTCGGTTGCCAAAGCTTTAGAATATGCAATTGATGATTATTGTATTGCTATGATGGCAAAAGCTTTAAATAAAACTGAAGATTATAAATATTTCAGCAAAAGAGCACAATTGTACAAAGAATATTTTGACCAGGATTCTCAGTTTATGCGTGGCAAACTATCAGATGGAAAATGGCGGACTCCATTTAGTCCTGTTGCAGCTAAGCATCGTGGAGATGATTATACCGAAGGTAATGCATGGCAATATACCTGGTTGGTGCCTCAAGATGTTGAAGGTTTGATAAAATTATTTGGGGGTGATCAACCGTTTACAAAAAAATTAGATTCTTTGTTTATCGTTCCTTCTGGATTAAATGAGGCAAGTTCTCCAGATATTTCTGGATTAATTGGTAATTACGCCCAAGGAAACGAACCAGGACACCATATCCCATACTTATATGCTTATGCTGGTCAGCCGTGGAAAACAGCCGATTTAATCAGAAAAATCGATGATGAATTTTACACAGCGAAACCCGATGGATTGTGTGGTAATGAAGACGTTGGTCAAATGAGTGCGTGGTATGTTTTTTCATCATTGGGTTTTTACCCAGTAAATCCTGCGAATGGAGCTTATGTATTCGGTACACCTTTGGTTAAGGATGCAATAATAGAGCTCGGAGCTGGTAAAAAATTCAATATAAAGGTTGTAGATAATAGTGCTGAAAATAAGTATATCCAAAAAATAGTATTAAATGGTAAACCTTACAGTAAATCTTTCTTACTGCACAAAACCATTATGGCGGGTGGAAATATTCAGATTTTTATGGGCAGTAAACCTTCTGAAACCTGGGGTGTAAAAGCAGAAGACAGACCTGTTTCGGGCAAATAGGAAATGTATAGTTTTTTAATATTTACAATCTTATCATCTCAATAAATGAAAAAAATCAGTTTTATTATTCTTTGTTTACTATCTGCTTTTTGGGCAAAATCGCAGCAGCGTTATGAATTGAATTCTGGCTGGCTTTGCGCCAATGTAAAAGAAGTAAATGCAAACGGGTTACAGATTTCAGAAAAAGGTTTCGCCGTTAGCAGTTGGATGAATGCTACTGTTCCTGGAACAGTGCTGACCACATTATTGAATAATAAAAAAGTTCCCGATCCATTTTATGGGATGAATAATGAAAAAATTGCAGACATATACAAAACAGGAAACGATTATTATACTTATTGGTTTGTAAAGGATTTCGATGAAAAGGCAATCGGTAACGAACAGGTTTGGTTGCAATTCAGAGGTATAAATTATAAAGCTGATATTTTTTTAAATGGTAAAAAGGTTAATCCACAGATTATAGAAGGGATGCATTTGCGTTCGCAGTTTAACATTACAAAACTTCTTGCTGCTAATGGTAAAAATCGTTTAGCAGTAATTGTTCATCCGCCAGATGTGGTTGGAAATCCAAATGGTGGGCAAGGTGGCGATGGTACAATTGCACGAGGTTTAACCACGCAATATACTGCGGGTTGGGATTGGATTCAACCTATTCGCGATCGTAATACAGGTATTTGGGATAAGGTAACGATAGAGAAAACGCAAAGTATTAATATTTTAAATCCACATGTAGTTACCCTTGTTCCAGGCAAGCGCTTGGCAGAAGGGAAGCAAAAACCAGCAACAATAAAAGTTTCGGTTGAAGTTGAAAATCCAAGTGTTAAGACTGTTTCTGGGTTTTTGCAATATGCCATAGATGGACAAGTTATAAAGAAAGCGGTAACCATTAAAGCGGGTGAAAGAAGCGAAATCAGCTTTCCTGATTTTACCTTACTAAATCCAAAATTGTGGTGGCCAAATGGTTATGGCGCACAATATCTTTACGATTTAAAAATTCAATTCATCAGCGCAGCTAAAACCTTGGATCAGGAAACTTTAAAAGTTGGTGTTCGACAGATTGATAATATTTGGAATGAGCACACCAAAAGTATGGGTGCTTATGTAAACGGACAAAAGATTTTTATTAAAGGTGGCAACTGGATTATTTCTGACGCGATGCTTCGTTTTACAGATGCCCGTTACGATGCAGAAGTTCGTTATCATAAGGATATGAACCTGAATCTGATTCGCATTTGGGGTGGGGCAATTCTCGAAAGACCTGAGTTTTACAAGGCTTGTGATCAATATGGTTTATTGGTTTTTCAGGATTTTTGGTTTAGTGGCGATTGCAATGGCCGTTGGGTAGATCCAATGAAAAAGGACGACCAATGGACCAGAAGAAAATATCCTGATAATCATCCCTTGGTTTTAACTGCCATTGAAGATCAGGTTAAAATGATCCGTAACCATGCTTCTTTAGCTTTTTGGTGCGGAGGAAATGAAATTACACCGCCAGATGATATTTTGCAGCCAATAAAAAATGATATTCTACCTCGTTTAGATGGAACCCGAATGTTTTTCGATTTCTCTAACAGCGATGAGATGTCTTATAATACCATTGGTGGTAATGGCGATGGACCTTATGGAATCCAAAATCCTCGGAGCTTTTGGGGCGATAAAACTTTTCCATATAACTCAGAAGTTGGTTCTGTTGGGGTTGGTGATTATGAATCTTTAGAGAAATTCATTCCTGCAGAAAATATGCTTGCTCCTCAGTTTAAAGAGAAACCAGATTCGGTTTGGGATTATCATAAATACATTGGCTATGATGAGCATATTAATCCGTATGGAAAAGCGAAAGATGTTAAAGATTTCGCTATGAAGGCACAATTAGTCAATTATGATCAATATCGTGCTTTAATGGAAGGGTTTTCTAACAAAATGTGGGATTGGTACACGGGTTCAATCATTTGGAAAACTCAAAACCCATGGACGGCCTTGCGTGGACAGATGTACGATTACTATTTAGATCCTAATGCTTGTTTGTATGGTTTAAGAAAGGGTAGCGAACCTTTACACGTAATGATGAACCCGATTGATAGTATGGTTACGGTGGTAAATAATGGATTTACAACACGTGATAATTTACTGGTTCAGGCTAAAGCTTATGATATGGATGGCAAGGAATATTTTTATTCTCAGGTTTTCAATTCAATAGGCCCATCATCGGTTAGAAGATATTTTCCTTTAAACGATTTCTTAATTAAATTGGATAAAAAGGAAGGTGTTTTTGTTTCTCTAAAAATTTTAAACGAAGCTCAAGATGTTTTGAGTGAAAACTTATATTGGCTTCCTGGTAAGGATGGCAGATATTCTGGCTTGCAAAAGATAAAAACAGTTGTGCCCATTATAGAAGCTACAGAAAAGAGAAAAGGGCAGATTGCTGTTACGCTTAGCAACGCTAAAGATAATCCTGTTGCATTTTTTAACCGTATCGCATTAGTTGATGCAGTTTCAGGCAAACGGATCTTACCCGCATTCTACTCTGATAACTATATTAGCGTCTTGCCAGGCGAAAGCAAAACGATTACAGTCGATTATTCAGGAAGCCAGAAAACAGCTGTAGAAGTTTATGGCTGGAACGTTGAAAGAAAGAAAATCGAAGTTCGATAACTCCTACTTCGTTATTGCTAGTATGTGCTAGTCGGGATTTGTAGTCCAGACTAGGATCCGCGGATTTCAAATCGCATTTCGGCATTCGAGATTGCAAATCTCGACTAACGGACGATATAAAACAAAAAAGGCGATACTGGTTTGTGCTAGTCGGGATTTGTAGTCCAGCCTTAGGATCCGCGGATTTCAAATCCGCTTTTTTGGCACTTCGAGAATTGCAAATCTCGACTAACGGAAGATATAAACAAAAAAAGCGATACCGTTTTAAGTATCGCTTTTCAATATTTTATATTTTTTAGCTTAGCTTACACCATGAAGTTTCACTTTTAAACCATCCATATTATTATGTAACTGCAACTGGCAGGCTAAACGGGAGTTTGGCAATAAATCAGGCAAAGTATCTAACATTGCATATTCATCATCAGTCATTTCGTTAAGCTTTTCTTCGCCTTCTAATACATCAACACAACAAGTAGCACATAATGCCATTCCGCCACAAGTAGCCAGAATATCATATTCAGATGCTTTTAAAAACTCCATCAAACTTAAGCCCATATCTGTTGGTGCTTCGTGAGAGGTAACTGAACCATCCGGTTCTTGCATATATATTGTAATGTTGTTCTCCATTTTATTGTGCTCTACTTATATTATTAGCAAATATAGGTAATTGCTTAAAATTCAGAAACTCCGTTTACAGTTGTATATTTCATTGTGTATTTAACCCCAGGATTCATATAAGAATAAGCACTATGACTCATTAAGGCTGCCTCGTGGAAACCACAAAGAATCAATTTTAATTTGTTTGTGTAAGTGTTGATATCGCCAATTGCATAAATACCTGGGATATTTGTTGAATAATCATCGGTATTTACCTCAATAGCACTTTTGCTGATATTTAAATTCCAATCTTCAATAGGCCCTAACTTCGGACTCAAACCAAATAAAGGTATTAAATGGTCTGCCTCAACCAGAGATTTTTCCATGGTGCGGTTTTGAACGATTTCAACTTTTTCAAGTTTATCCCCACCGTGAACAGCATGAAGATTACTATTTAAAACGAGGTTAATTTTTCCGCTTTCGGCCAATGCCATAACTTTAGAAACTGAATCTGGTGCGCCACGGAAGCTTTCACTTCTGTGAACCAATGTTAATTCAGAACAAACTTCAGCTAGGTAAATTGTCCAGTCTAAAGCAGAGTCGCCACCACCAGCAATAACCATTTTCTGATCACGATATTTCTCTGGATCAAGAATCATGTAGTTTACACCTTTACCGTTCTCAAAGTTTTCAAGATTTTCTACAGCTGGTTTACGAGGTTCGAAACAACCTAAACCACCTGCTATAACCACAACCTTAGCTTCGATAATGGTACCCATGTTTGTAGTTAGAACGAAATCAGCTTCGCCACGTTTCTCCAAACCTTCGATACGTTCGCCTAAGGTAAACGTAGGATGGAAAGGTTTTGCCTGTTCCATTAAATTATCGATAAGTTCCTGTGCTAATACAGAAGGATAACCAGGAATATCGTATATCGGTTTCTTAGGATAAATTTCAGAAAGCTGACCACCAACCTGAGGAAGGTAATCAATTAAATGGCAACGCATTTTTAATAAGCCGGCTTCAAAAATGGCAAATAAACCAACCGGACCAGCGCCTATTACGGCTATATCAGTAGAGATCATTCAAAAAAAATTTACGCAAAGTTACGAAATAAACTTTTATCAATATCCTTATTTAGAAATATTCCAGATAATTTTGTAAGACTGTTATATTCAGTATTTTGTATGCCTAAATTTAGGTAAAAACAAAAGTTAAAGGAATTTAGGTGTTCAAAACAAATTATAATTGGTCTATGGGTTTAGTGGGATAATCTAATTCATCGTTTTAGTGCACTAAATATTTTATTTCTTACTCTCCATAAATCGCTTCATCTTTCCTAACTACAAGTGCTTAATGGATTACCATTTCATTTCTAAATTTTGGAATACGAAACTCCAAATATCTGTGGCTTCCTCGATTAATTTCTTTGTAGGTTTTCCAGCCCCATGGCCCGCTTTTTTATCAATTCTGATTAACATTGGGTTTTCGCCTTTGTATTTTTCTTGCAAAGTTGCTGCAAATTTAAACGAATGTGCAGGTACAACACGGTCATCGTGATCGGCTGTTGTGATTAGAGTAGCTGGATAGTTTACACCTATTTTAATATTATGTAATGGTGAGTACTTTATCAGGTAGTCAAAGTCATCTTTTTGATCGCTTGTGCCGTATTCTACTGCCCAGCCCCAGCCTACTGTAAACTTATGATAACGTAGCATATCCAAAACGCCAACAGCTGGTAGAGCCACTTTGAAAAGTTCTGGTCTTTGGGTCATGCAGGCGCCTACTAACAGCCCTCCGTTCGAACCACCAGATATCGCAATTTTGTCGGGATTGGTGTACTTCTCTTTGATTAGATACTCTGCCGCACCAATAAAATCATCAAAAACATTTTGTTTCTTTTCAAGCATTCCAGCTTTATGCCAAGCTTCACCATATTCACTCCCACCCCTTAAACTCGGCTGTGCATAAATTCCTCCATGTTCTAAAAACAACATCCTCGATAAACTAAAGGTTGGTGTTAAAGAAATCTGGAAACCACCATAAGCATATAAAAATACAGGATTATCGCCATTAAGCTTAATGCCCTTTTTATAAACCATAAACATTGGCACCTTTGTTCCGTCTTTCGAAGGATAAAAAACCTGTTTGGTTTCGTAGTTATCGGTGTTAAACTTTAATGCTGATTTTTTGTAAAGCGTAGATTCACCTTGTTTAATATCGTAACGATAGCTAGTGCCTGGCGTAATAAAGTTTGTAAAGGAGTAGAAAAATTCTATATCGTCTTTGTAGCCACCAAAACCTCCAACTGTGCCGATATCTGGCAGCTTTACATCTTTAATTTTATTACCGCTCAAATCAAACTGAACAATATTGGTGCTGGCATCTTTAAGATATGAAGCCCATAAAAATCCACCACCCGAACTGGCACCTTCTAAAGCAAGTTTTGATTCGGGGATAATTTTCTGCCAATTTTTAGGGTCCGAATTTTTTGGGTCGACCAAAACCACCTGTTTATTTGGTGCATTTAAATCGGTGTTGATTAAAAGCTTATCGCCATCGTTAGTAATTACACTGTGGTTGTTTTTGAAACCTTTAACCAATGATTCGATCTTATTGTTTAAGCTAGTTAAATCCTGGTAGTATAAAGCATTGCCCGAAGTGCCAGCACTTGCATATAAAACTAAAAAGTGCTCGTCTTCCGTAACATCAGCTCCAAAATATAAATTTGGATTTGTATTATCTTCAAAAATTAATTTATCAGCGGTTTGTGCTTCGCCTAACTTATGGAAGTAAACCTTTTGAAACTTATTGGCGCCCGAAAGTTCCATACCCTTAGTTGGTTCATCATATCGACTATAGTAAAAGCCGTCACCTTTCCAGGCTGCGCCAGAGAACTTCGTCCACTTTAACTCGTCGGCTAATTTTGTTTTGCTGGCAACTTCCATAACGTAAATATTGCTCCAATCAGAACCCGATTGCGCTAAGGAATAGGCAATGTATTTTTTATCATGTGAAAAGCCTAATAAGGAAACCGATGCCGTTCCATCAGCAGATAGTTTATTAGGATCTAAAAAAAGTTCTTCCTTACCTTCCAAACCTTTCTTTATAAACCAAACGCTTTGATTTTGCAAGCCATCATTTTTGGTAAAGAAATAATATTCTCCAGCTTTAAATGGTGCGCTTTCTTTAGGATAGTTCCATATTTCGGTTAAGCGATTTTTTATATCCTCTCGATATGGAATTTGCTCAAGGTAGTTTTGGGTGATTTTGTTTTCTTCGTCAACCCAATTTTTTGTTTCTGTTGAAGTATCATTTTCTAACCAGCGATATGGATCTGCAATTCTTGTTCCAAAGTAATTATCGGTGGTATAATCTTTTTTAGTTTCTGGATATGTCATTAATAGTGTTTTTCTGGAGCTTTCTCTGTCCTACTCAAAGGCAAATAAACTTAGAGCAAAGAAGCTTAATATGATTTGCTTTTTCATTTCCGCAATGATTTATTTACTAATATATGTTTTTCTCTTTGGCTAGACTGGTTTAGGCTTTATTACTTTAGCCTTTCAGGTTTAATCTTTTTCTGCTTTCCTCTTTTTCCTTTACCTTTGAAACTGTACATGAGTAAAAATATTTATTTCGCTTCCGATTTTCATTTAGGCGCACCCAACTATGCTGATAGTCGTGTTCGCGAAGAGCGGATTGTAAATTGGTTAAATTTCATTGAGCCTAATTGTGCCGAACTATTTTTAATGGGCGATATTTTCGATTTCTGGTTCGAATACGAAAAGGTAATCCCAAAGGGATTTATTCGATTGCAAGGGAAGTTGGCACAAATGGCCGATTCAGGAATAAAAATCTATTTCTTTAAAGGCAACCACGATATGTGGGTTCGCAACTATTTTACCGAAGAAATCGGGATGAAAATTATCAGCGATGAAATGATCATGGAACGTTCGGGGAAGAAATTTTACCTTCATCATGGTGATGGTTTAGGACCTGGCGATCGAAAATATAAGTTTTTACGTAAAATTTTCAGAAGTAAACTTTGCCAATGGCTCTTTGCCCGATTGCACCCAAATTTGGGTATTAGTATTGCTAACGGCTGGAGTGGAAACAGTAAAAAAAGAAAAGGCGCAGAGGAGGTATTCTTTGGTGATCAATATGAATGGTTAGCTATTTACTCAAGAGAAATTTTGCAAAAAGAACACTTCGATTACTTTATTTATGGACACAGGCATTTACCCCTCGATTTAGATTTAGGTAATGGTAGTCGCTATGTAAATACAGGCGAGTGGCTTAATTACAGTTCTTATGCTGTTTTTGATGGGGTTGATTTAAAACTCGAATATTTTAATGCAGAATAAGTTTTTCGCGATTACTATATCATTTTTTACCATCCGAGGTATGTAAAAAATATAGGCTTAGAACTAGATTTCTTAGGTTTTTGAATCTCGAGAATAAAGTATTGATTTTTTCATGTCATTATCAGAATTTACTAATTGTTAAAGCAACAATCATTTCATTTTCAAGATCTTTTAATAAGCCAATTCTTTAATCTGCCTATGCATTCGGCTTTTTTACTTATTTTTGCATTTCTTTATCTATTTGTTATTTTTCAGATGGTAAAGAATTTCAATTTGATTATACTATGTTAGATAAATTAGAGGCCATAAAGCTGCGTTGGGAAGATGTTGAGGAGCAATTAAGTAATCCTGATGTAATTCAGGATATGAAGAGGTTTGCAGCTTTAAATAAAGAATATAAAGATTTAGGCAAAATTGTAGATGAATACAAAATCTACAAAAATGTGATGAGTAATATTGAAGCCAATAAAGAAATTTTAGCGGCTGAGAAAGACCCCGAAATGCGTGAAATGGCAAAAGAGGAGTTAGATTTGTTGTTAAAGCAACAAGAGGAAATGGAAAGCAACATTCGCTTGATGTTGATTCCGAAAGATCCTGAAGACGCTAAGAATGCTGTATTTGAGATTCGTGGTGGTACTGGCGGCGATGAAGCAGCTCTATTTGCAGGCGATTTATACCGCATGTACACCCGTTATTTTGAAACCAAAGGATGGAAAGTTGAAACGGTTGATGTAACTGAAGGAACTGCTGGTGGTTATAAAGAGGTAATTTTAAAAGTTAGCGGAGATGACGTGTATGGTCAATTAAAATACGAAAGTGGCGTGCATCGTGTGCAACGTGTTCCAGATACCGAAACTCAAGGGCGTGTACATACTTCGGCAGCATCTGTTGCGGTACTGCCAGAAGCAGAAGAGATTGATTTGTACATTAATCCAGCTGATATAGAATTACAAACTTCACGTTCAGGTGGTGCTGGTGGACAGAATGTAAACAAAGTTGAAACAAAGGTTCAGCTTACGCACAAGCCTTCGGGGATAGTTGTAGTTTGCCAGCAAGAGCGTTCGCAATTGGGTAACCGGGTTATTGCAATGGAGATGTTGCGTAGTAAGCTTTACGATATCGAATTGCAAAAGAAAAATGGTGATATTGCAGCTAAACGTAAAACGATGGTATCTACCGGAGATCGTTCGGCTAAGATTAGAACTTATAATTATCCGCAAGGAAGAGTAACCGAACATCGCATCGGATTAACAATGTATAACCTGCCAACGATCATGGATGGTGAGATTCAGGAAATTATTGATGGGCTTCAGTTTGCAGAGAATGCTGAGAAGATGCAAGAAGGCGCTGTAAATTAAGGTGTTGTAATTATTTGAAAAAAAAGTTTGCGAATTAAGATATTGTCTCTATATTTGCAACCTCGAAAGAGGAAAGAGGTTCTAACTTTAAAGAAGAACAAAAGGAGTGGTAGTTCAGCTGGTTAGAATGCCTGCCTGTCACGCAGGAGGTCGCGGGTTCGAGTCCCGTCCATTCCGCAACAAAAGCCTTAACTTGAAAAAAGTTGAGGCTTTTTTGTTTCAATGCCTTTTCTGATGAAAATAATTAGAATGACATTCAGTAGGTTACAGTTTTAAAAGGGGAAATCTAGCTTAGAATAGTGATAAACTGAAATTAGTATCTATATTTGCCATCCCGAAAGGGGAAGAGGTTCTAACTTTAAAGAAGAACAAATGGAGTGGTAGTTCAGCTGGTTAGAATGCCTGCCTGTCACGCAGGAGGTCGCGGGTTCGAGTCCCGTCCATTCCGCAAACGAAGTCTTAACTTGGAAAAGTTAGGGCTTTTTTGTTTTTTGGCTTAATTTTATTGTAAGGCTTTCTATGTTTATATTATTCAAAGTGAAAAAGATGGATCTTTTATAAAGGCTTTACTGATATCCACCCTACAGACTTATCCAACATAACAATGGAGAATCGAATATACCCAGTTTAAAAATGCTATGGATTTTTGTTTATCTCGAAGAAGCAAGCTCGGAAAAAAAAGTGGATTCATTAGAGAAAAGGTGCTAAAAAAATATAGCCATGCTCAGGTTTATCAACCTATTGGCTCCTCAAAAAGTAAAATTTCACGATTAAATAGTTTAGAGTGATAATGTTGCCTGTCATCCCCAATATCATTGGGGAAGGGTTCGAGTGCTCCCGACCTTGTTTGGGACAACAAATACCTTAACTTGAGAAAAGTTGGGCTTTTTTGTTTTCCCTGAAATACATCGACATTAACCAGGTTTCGGCAAAATTTTCGCTAGGCTTCTGAAACTTTCGATTAGCCGTACTCTATTAGACTTTATTGCTGCGAACCTGAAAAGCAGTCATCTCTAAAAACTTTAGCCTTTAAGATTTATTAATATTAAAGGAACATGGGTGAAGTAGTTTTGCTTAATCAAAAAAAACAGCATTGAGCGAATTACTAATTGCATCTTTAAAACGTGATGATAGCCTTGCAATGGAGCAAATATTCGGCATCTATTGGGAAAAGGTATTTGATGCTGCGTTTAGAAAAGTTTGTAATGAGGATGTTGCTCAAGACATTACCCAGGAAATATTCATTTCGCTGTGGGAGAATCGGAAAAGTTTAGAATTAACCGGAAATCTCTCTGGATATTTGCATGGCGCTGTAAAATACAAGGTGATTAACTATTTCAGATCCAATGCTATTAAAGAAGGTCATCAGGCAGAATTTGCAGTTTTAATGAATCAGCAGCATGTAAGCACAGCCGACGAAATTTTAATTCTACGAGATACTTCCAAAGAGGTTGAAAATGCGTTGCAAAGTTTACCAGAACGTATGCGGCTAATAATTTCGATGAGCCGAAAACAAGATAAATCGATAAAAGAAATTGCCGCTGAACTAAATATTTCTGCACAAACGGTTAAAAACCAAATTACTGCGGCAATGAAATTACTCCGTGAAAACCTTTCCTATCTGTTGTTTATAACCTTTTTTATCCGTTAATAGAAACTTAACAAATACGTAACATCTTTCGTTAGTACTATTTTAATTTTGAAACGACATGTATTCAAATGACGGAAGAAGAAGCAAAACAGGTGCTGCAAAAATATTTGGATGGAAGGGCAAGTACTGCCGAAGTTAAACAAGTCGAGGATTGGTATACTCAATTGGATGTTCCTAACCAGGAAGTTTCCGATGAACGAAAACTCTTAATCCGATCTGAGATATTGGTAAACATTAGAAAGGCTATAGCTAAAAAGGAGGATAGAAGATCTTTTTCAGCTACTTATTGGTTCAAGATAGCAGCTGCGGTTACTATACTGGGCTTTATATTTTTTGGATTGTGGAAGCAAAAAGATCAGTACAAAACGGCTTCAACTCAAACTATTGTATTTACAAAAGCAGGCGAGCGGAAAAATATAACCCTTAATGATGGCTCGGAGGTTACACTAGAACCTTTAGCTAAACTAACTTACCCAGGCAAATTCGGTAAAAACTCGCGTAAAATTAAGCTTTTGGCTGGCGAAGCCTTTTTCTCTATAGCCCATGACGAGCAAAGGCCTTTCCACGTCGAGCTTCCTTCAAATTTAAATGTTAAGGTTTTAGGAACTTCATTTAGAATCCGTGCCGATATCGCAAAAAATGAGATAGAAGTTGCTGTTGCTACGGGTAGAGTTGCGGTAAGCAACAATGGTAAACTCATTAGTAAGCTAGTCAAGGACGAAGTTCTTCAATACAGTAAAACTACAGGGCAATCTTCAATTCATATAAACAAGCTCATCACTCCAGTTAAAATAGCATTTAATGGCTCTACCCTTGGTCAGGTAATTAAGCGGATCGAATATGTGTACAGTATTAAAATTTCGCTTTCAGATAAATCGCTCTCTAACTTGAAGAGTACAGCAACCTTTAATAGTGTTCAGCAGCCTAATGAAATTCTTGACATTATTTGCAGTCTGCACCACTTAAAATTCAGCTCAGATAAAAATCGTAAAACATTTAAAATATATAAATAATGAGCGGCTAAGTCATTTAAAGAACCTGTCCGCGTGAATTTTTAAAGGACAAATCACAACAATTTACTAATTATTACAAGCAATCAAACAAATGAAAACAACCTCGTCCAAGAGGACTCTATCTCCTTATCGAATCATGAAATATTCGTGTTTAACATTTTCAATTATCTGCATATTCTGCAGTTCCCTTCTCGCATCGTCTGGCATGGCCCAACGATTGGCGAAAAGCAAGGTTAGCATTAAAATAAGTAAGGGAACCAAACTTAGTGATATTGTTCGCGAAATCGAAGGCATTTCAGGGCTCAATTTCGTTTATAATCCTGATCTTCTTCAAGAAAAAAACACTTATGTAAGTGGAGAATTTAAGATGGAGCCCGTTCGCTCTTTATTAGATAAATTGGGGCTCAGTGTTGTAGAAAAGGACGATTATGTAATATTAAATAATGCAACTTTTAACAAGCCCGACAGGATTGTAACCGGTACGGTTAAAGATTCTACAGGTTTGGCGTTGCCTGGTGTATCTGTTAAGGTAATTGGTAAGCAAACAGGAACGATTACTGATGCTAATGGTGCATTCAGAATTGAAGTTGGCGGACAAACGGTGCTCTCCTTTTCGATGATTGGTTATCGTACAAAAGAAATTGCAGTTAATGATAACCAGATAATCAATATTGTACTAAGCGAGGAAAGAGCCTTGTTGGCTGATGTAATTGTGGTTGGTTATGGAACGCAGAAAAAGGAAACTTTAACGGGAGCAGTAAGTTTAGTTTCACTTGATAAATTATCATCAAGATCGGTGAACAGTGTGGGCGAAGTTTTGGCAGGAAAATCTCCTGGTGTAATTGTTACCAATGAAGGCGGCGACCCTACCTCTACCCCACGAATCAACATTAGAGGTGCAGGCGGTATAAATGGCGAAAGCGTTCTTTATGTGATCGATGGTTCTATTTTCTTAGGTACACCACAGCTAAATCCTAACGATATTGAATCTATCTCGGTATTAAAAGATGCTGCGGCAGCAATTTATGGGGCTCGTGCCTCGGGTGGTGTAATTTTAATTACAACCAAAAAAGGAAAAAAAGGAAAAATGCAAATTGCTTTCGATGGTAAGATAGGTCAGCAATCTGTCTGGAAAAAGTTGGAGGCACTTAACGCAGTACAGCGTGCTCAGGTTGCGGCAACTGCCGCGAAAAATGGCGGAACAACGATTTTACCTGCTTTTGATCTAACTAAATATCCTGATGGGCAGGTTACCCGAACCAATTGGATGGACGAAGTTTTTAGAGATGGAATGTTACAGGATTACAACGCTGCCTTAAATGGAGGAAGTGAGAAATCGAACTTTTATTTAAGTTTTAACTACCGTGATGCAGAAGGCATTGTTCTGAATACTAAAACCAAGCGGTATAATTTCAGAATTAATTCTGAGCACGAGCTTACTCCATGGTTAAAGGTTGGCGAAAATTTATCGTATAGCAGCACAAACGGAAATGGTGCAAATACAAGTAGTGATTACACTGGAGCACTTTTATCAGCAATTTATTATCCAACTAATGGTACGCCTTATAACGCTAATGGGAGTTTTGCGGGTTTGCCTGGAGGTCAGTATGCTGGCGACTACGGAGATATTGTTAACCCTGTTGCCGAATTACAACGTATTGATATTAATAATCCCGTAAATGTTTTAGTTGTTAATCCTTATGCTACCCTTCAATTAGCTAAAGGTTTAACCTTTAAATCTAATTTAAGCATTACTAAGTCAAACTCACAGTTCAAAAGTTTCACACCGAAAAGACCAGAAGTCGGTAAGCCAGTATTAAGTAATAGTTTGGTTCAACGGTCGGATGCTTCGAACGATATTTTGGCCGAGCAAGTAATTAACTATCATACCAATTTTGGTGTTCACCAACTCGATTTTACGGGTGGTTATACCTATCAAAAAACAACGAGTAATGGTCTTTACGCATCAGGATCGGGTTTTGATGATGAATCTCATCAATACAGGTATTTAACTAATGCCACGATCATACAGCCATCATCAAGTTATTACGATGCAAAGTCAATTTCTTCTGTTTTCTTAAGAGCCAACTATAATTACAAGGAAAAATATCTTTTATCCTTAATTGGCAGACGAGATGGTTCTTCAATGTTATCAAAGGAAAACAGATTTAGAAATTATGGTTCAATTTCTGCAGGCTGGGCGATTAATAAAGAAGAATTTTTAAAATCAGCAAACTGGTTAAATGAATTAAAGTTAAGAGGAAGTTACGGCATACTTGGTAATCTGGGTAGTCTATCCACTTCGGCTGTAAACCCATTACTTGGTGCAACACAAAGTTACTTTGGGCAAACCCCAACCTTACAAAATGGTTACGTACAAACTATATTGGCAAATAAAAATCTTACCTGGGCAGAAAGCAAGCAAACCAATATTGGTTTGGATTTTACTGTACTTGATCGATTGAGTTTAGTTGCCGATTATTTTATCAAGGAAACGGATAAGATGATTTTAACCCGATCGTTGCCTGGTACGGCGGGATTAAATACCCAAACCATTAATGCGGGTATTGTGAAGGATAAAGGTATAGAGTTGGGGTTAACTTATAACAGTGCAAAAAATACGGCTTTTACTTACTCTGTAAACGCAACACTTACCAAGTTAAACAATAAGGTTCAGGAATTGGCGCCAGGTTTAACAAATATCGCCGTTGGAACGAATTTCAGAAACGAATTAGCGCCATTAGCAATCACAATTGGGCAGCCTTTATACAGCTATTATGTTTTAAAAACAGATGGTATTTTCCAAAGTCAGGCTGAAGCAGATAATTATAAAAATGCAAACGGGCAAAAAATTCAACCAAATGCAAAAGCTGGTGATTTTAAATTCATTGACTTAGACGGAAGTGGTTCGATTGATGGCAAAGACCGCTATTTTGCAGGCAGTGCTTATCCTGATTTTTCTTATGGTTTAAGTTTTAACGCAAGCTACAAAAACTTCGATTTTAATGTTTTTGCGCAAGGTGTTCAAGGTAATAAACTTTTCAATGCTGTTAAAAGAACTACTTATAGTGCAAGTGGCCCATCTTACAACAAGTTGGTTGGTATTTTAGATGCCTGGTCGCCAGAAAATCCTAACGGAAAAGTGCCGATTATTTCAACAAGCGATAATAATGGAAACTTTAATGCATCCGATTTCTACATTGAAGATGGTTCTTACCTGCGTATTCGTAACGTAACCTTAGGTTATAGCTTACCAAAATCTCTTACAGGAAAACTTAAAACTGGCGCTATTAGAGTTTATGCAACTACAAACAACTTATTTACCATTACTAATTACTCAGGCTTCGATCCAGAAATCGGCATGGATAATAACGGTCTTGATGTTGGTCGTTACCCACAGGCAAGAAGCTTCATATTTGGTCTAAGTGTTAATCTTTAATCTATAACAAAATGAAAACGAATATAAAATACCTTGTAATATTAGCAGTAACAGTTTTTGCTTCATGCACAAAACAATTAGATATCGTACCAGAAGGCTCACCATCTGCACAAAACTTTTGGAAAACAAAAGAAGATGCTATTAAAGCTGAAGGTGGTATGTATGAAAAATACAATGAAGAAGATTTTTACGGCCGAGGCATGTTCTGGTTCATCAATGCCAGCGATGATATGGTGACTGGCCGTAACAAACCTGAAGCCGATAACATTAAAAATTTTAACCGTACTTATATTGGCGGAGGCTACACCGAATCGCAGTGGAGCATGCGTTACGCCATAATTAAGAGAGCGAACGATATTATTTCCAATGTTCCTGGTATTGCGATGGATGATAATCTGAAAAAACAAATTATTGGCGATGCGTACTTTAATGCGGGTTTGGTCTATTTTCAGCTTGCTGCAAATTATGGTAATGATAAAGCAGGGATACCGATTGTAATGCCAGAGTCTGATGCTTCAGTTGCTGTTCCAAGAGCTAAAAATGTGGCAGAGAATTACGATTATATTATCTCGTTATTTTTAAAGGCGGCAGATAATCTTCCAAACTTTACTGCAATGGCAACCACCGATTACGGTAAAGCGCACAAAACCGCTGCTTGGGCTTATCTATCAAAAGTTTATTTGTACAAGAAAGACTATGCAAATGCAGCTAAATATGCCGATATGGTAATCAATTCGGGTCAGCATAATTTGTTGAGTAATTTTGTAGATGTTTTCAAAGCCTCTAATAATTGGTCTAAAGAGTATATTTGGTCGGTAGTTTGTACGCCTAATGGTGGCGGTACAGGTTGGGGTAGTAAATTGCCAGGGGTAATGTTAACTAACAAAGCCTGGGGTATTTATAATGGGTGGGGTTATTATTTGCCAACTAAAGAACTTTTTGATTCTTACGAAACTAGCGATTTACGTAGAGATGCTACCATTTTAAAACCTGGAGATAAGTTTATGTTCTTTGGTACCGAACGCAGTTTTACTAAAGATGCAGGTGCCACATCAAATTATCAGTTTAAAAAATATATGGAACCGTTTTCTTATGCAAATCCAATCCCAACTCACGTAAATCCGAACGGAGATAATGGTACTACTGATTTGAATATGCCTTTGATGCGTTTTGCAGAAGTGCTTTTAATTAAAGCAGAAGCCGCCATTAATTTAAATGGTGCAGGTGGTGGCGATACAGAATTGAATAAAATTAGAGTTAGAGCGGGGTTAGTTTCAAAAACCGGGATGACATTGACCGATTTAAAACGTGAACGCCGTAATGAGTTGGCTGGTGAATGGGCCGATCGCCATCGCGATTTAGTAAGGTGGGGAGACGCGGAAACAACGTATGCCAAACCATTGCATGATTATGATGGCGCTGTAATCTGGCCAGCAAGAACTTTCAATCCACAAGTGCATGATGTTTGGGCGGTTCCGCAAAGAGAGATTGATAACAGTTCGGGTGTAATAAAACAAAATCCAGGATGGTAAAAAAAACTAAATTTATTTGGTTGTTATTTGTAGCCTTTGGCATTCAGTCGGTTTCTGCACAGCAGAAACTGACTGCCAATAACGGCCATAGTCATAACGATTATAAGCAACAAATTCCCTTGCTAGAGGCTTATTATGCAGGTATGGGTTCGATCGAAGCCGATGTGTTTTATCGTGATGGAGAATTATTTGTAGCGCATGAGAGTAAAGAAATAGAACCTGGTAAAACATTAAAAAAACTTTATTTAGAGCCTTTGTTCGCTTTTTTTAAGAAGAACGGGAATCATGCTTATTCAAATCCACAGCTAAAACTTCAATTGGTTATCGATATAAAAGATGATTACCAAAATGTTTTAGCCACATTATTAAAGCAACTTAAGGATTACGAATTGGTTTTTGATCAGGATAAAAATCCATCGGCCATAAAACTTTTAGTGAGCGGAAACATCCCTCCTGTAGATAAATTTAGTGACTATCCTGCCTTTGTTTATTTTGATGGTCGGCCAGGTAAAAATTATACATCAGAGCAGCTGAAACATATAGGGATGATTAGCGATGACCTTTCTAAATATTCTGTTTGGAATGGAAAGGGCACACCAACACCTCCTGATTTAGAAAAAATGAAAGCTTTAATTGCCGATGCTCATAAAGCAGGTAAACCATTTCGGTTTTGGGCAACTAAAGATAGTCCGAATAGTTGGAAAGAATTGGAACAAATGGGTGTTGATTGGATTGGAACCGATAATCCAGCAGCATTGAGTAGTTTTTATAAAAACAGAAGCAAATTAGAATTTGTCAATCCAAAGGGTTATCAACCTTATCAGCCGACATACAAAAATGATGGTTTACAAAAAAAGGTAAAAAATGTTATCCTTCTGATTGGTGATGGTATGGGGCTGGCACAAATTCAGGCTGGTTTAACGGCAAATTTTGGGCAATCGAACATCGTAAACATTAAGCACATTGGTTTTTCGAGAACTGAGGCTTTAAATTCTGACTTTACAGATTCTGCAGCTGGTGGAACAGCAATGGCAACTGGGCAAAAAACGAATAATCGTTATATTGGTGTTGATGCAAGTGGTCAGTCATTAACATCCATCCCAGATCGTATGTCTCAATTTGGTATTAAAAGTGGCATTATCAGTAGCGGCGATATTACAGATGCAACTCCGGCCGCTTTTTATGCGCACCAAATTGAAAGAACGATGTCGCAGGAAATTGCTGCGGATTTTCTCAAAAGCCCTATCGATATTCTTATTGGTTCACGCCGTAAAAGTTTCATGGAGGGAAAGAATATTGATCTGATAAAGAAGTTAGAACGTAAAGGCTATCAAATTAAAACGAATCTATCCGATTTTACTTCAACAGAAGCGGGTAAACAAGTTGTACTTTTAGATGACTCTGCAACGAGAACTGTTATTGATGGTAGAGGAGAAATGCTTAAAACATCATTGCTTAAAACCATTGCTATTTTATCGAAAAACCAAAGTGGCTTCTTCATTATGGCAGAAGGTGCACAGATAGACCATGGCGGACATGCAAATAATTTGCCAATTGCGGTTACCGAACAACACGATTTTGATAGACTTGTAGGTGAGGCGTTGAGGTTTGCCGATGCAAATGGTGAGACCTTGGTAATTGTTACGGCTGATCACGAAACTGGCGGGCTATCGCTTTTAGATGCATCATATAAAAAAGGCATGGTGCGTGGCAACTTTAGTACGGATGATCATACAAACATTATGGTGCCAGTTTTTGCGTATGGTCCAGGTTCGGGAAGTTTTATTGGAGTTTATCCAAACACATCTATATTTAAAAAAATTATCGAAGCCTATGGGCGGGAATAATTATTAATTAATAACTACTGCTTATCACTATCTAAAGATGTTTAAATCGGTATTACGGGCAAAGATTAAGTTTATTTTAATTTTTTATTAAAAAAATATTGTGAATTAAATTAAATTCCTATATTTGCACCTCCTTAAACAAAGGGAAATGATTCCGTAGCTCAGCTGGTAGAGCATTACACTTTTAATGTAGTGGTCCTGGGTTCGAATCCCAGCGGGATCACACCAAAGACTATCAAAATGTATAAAACCCTGCAATCGCACGATTAGCAGGGTTTTTTCTTTTAGGGAATTGCCAAAATTCGCACGAATTCACAAAACTTTTGTGAGTGATTCGGTGAGTAAGGCAAAACGGTTAAAATTGACTCACCGAATTGTACATAATCATTTATTGTACAGGTTGTTACAAACTGAACATCTTGTGTAGATTTAGTTGCAAAGCTATTTTTGTTTCACCTTTAATCGTTAGATTATGAAGACCAATTTTAGCCTGCTTTTCTATCTGAAAAAGCAAAAGAACTATGTAAGTGGAAATGTGCCGATCTACATGAGGATTACCGTAGAGGGAAATCGTGCAGAGATTGCCACCAATCGGGATTGCGATCCTAAGCGATGGAACGCCAAGGGTGGCAGAGCTATTGGCTCAAAAGAAGAGATCAAAGTGTTGAACACCCATCTTAACCAATTGCAGAATGCAGTGTATTATGCCCATCAACGTGTTTTCGATATGGGGTTGCCTATTACTGCCGATGCCATCAAATCAAGTTATCTAGGTACGCTCACAAATTCCCATACTCTATTGGAAGCGGTCGCCGACCATAACCTAAAGATGGAGCAGCTTGTGGGGAAAGATTATGTCCGCGGCACATTGAATAGATATAGACTTTTGGAAAGACACCTTAAGGTTTTTATCTCTTTGAAATATGGTGTAGCCGATATGAACATCAGAACTATCGACCAGGCATTTCTGAATGGATTTGACCATTATCTAAGGTCTGATAAGAACTGCGCGAACAACTATGTTGTAAAAAACATTAAGAACCTTGGAAAAATTCTTCGCATCTGTTTAGAGAACGAATGGATAGACAAATCACCATTCACTGCCTACAAGGGCAAAACGAAAAATTCCGACCGCTTTTACCTGAACAAAGAGGAATTGGCTCATATCGCGGGCAAAGAGTTTTTATCGGAGAGATTGAAGCAGGTGAGAGACGTTTTTATTTTCTGCTGTTTTACTGGTTTGGCTTATGTCGATGTCTTCAAACTGAAACAGGAGAATATCAGAAAGGGAATTGATGGCGAGCGTTGGATCTTTACCAATCGGCAGAAAACCAAAACAAGGTCATCGGTTCCGCTATTGCCTACGGCAGTCAGTATCATTGATAGGTATGCCACCAATAAGGTTTGCCTTAACAAAGGCTCACTCCTTCCAGTTCCCAGCAACCAGAAAATGAACGAATACCTAAAGGAAATTGCCGACCTATGCGGAATTGAAAAGAAACTCACCTCGCATATTGCCCGCCACACATTCGCCACAACGGTTACGCTGTTGAACGGTGTACCGATTGAAAGCGTATCGAAGATGCTCGGACATACGAACATCAGAACTACCCAGCATTATGCTAAGATTTTGGATATCAAGGTAAGCGAAGACATGGCAGTGCTAAAGAAAAAGTTAGCTATGATATAAATAAATAAATTTAATAATCACAGTCAACTGACAAATATTTAAAAATATTAGGCATTAATTCTTGTTTTGATTAGATTTGTATGATGTTAAAGGAATTGAACAAAAGAGTAATCGTTGTGCACTGGAAAAGATTTGCCAGTACAGATATCGATGTATTTTCAAGTCTTAAAGGATTTTGCGACAGCTACCCAACCTATAACTACCATACATTGAACAACTATCTTTCGAAAAAAAAGGTTCCATTCGAAAACGATGAAATCAAAATTGAAAGACATGCACTGATACAAAAGGTCAGAAGACCCGACCTTCCAAAGGTACTGTTTTGGGATTTCGATTTCGAAAAACTCGACTGGAGCAGGAGTTACAAAACCGTTATCGAACGCGTGCTTGATAAAGGCAATACAATGGATTGGGAGGAGATGATCAGGTTTTATGGCAGAGAAAACGTAATCCGAGCCCTCAAAGAAGACATCACCTATCTTTCAGATATGACCATGGAGGCCGTTTGCAAATATTTTCAGTTGAGCAAAGAAAAACTCAGATGTTACACAAAGAAACAGTTACACCAGGAACACTGGATTTAATCCAGACACTGATGCAAGACCATCAGCTCAACTCCTTTTACCTTGTTGGAGGTACCGCACTATCTTTAAGGATTGGTCACAGGGAATCCATAGATATCGACCTTTTCAGCTCATCGGACTTTGATGGTGATGAACTCGCTGTACATTTAAGGAACACCTATGGTGCGGATGTAAAACGCCACAAAGGCAATTATGTAAGTGGTAGCATTGGCGAAGTTGATTTTGATTTTATCTCGCACAAATATCCATCTATCAGGCCAATAGAAACCATCGAAGGCATAAGGATGATGTCCAATCAGGATATATCGGCCATGAAAATCAATGCAATTGTAAATAGCGGACAACGGATCAAAGATTTTATCGATATGCATTACCTTTTAATGGAAATGCCTTTGAATGAAATATTGGATTACTACTGCCAGAAATACCCAAATGTCGATCCTAACACTGCTAAGTCGTCCCTGATGTACCATAACGATATCGACTTTAATGTTCCTGTAAAACTTATGGACACAAAGCTAAAATGGCAGGATGTGCAGAAAAGCATTTTAAAGGCAGTACGTGAGTACACCAGTCTACTAGAAAGCAGGGAATCGTACAGTAAGCTTCAGGAAGCAAAAAATAACCAGAAAAATGACCATGGCAGAGGGATGAGTCGTTAGATTTACACAAATAACAGGGATAGGTTATCACAATTCGTGATAACCTATCTTATGGTACCAAATTGGCACCTTAAAATATGAAGGTATTTTAATTGACTCATTATTGGTTCAGATACAAAATGAGTTACGGTTGATGGAGAATATTAATTTAGATTAAGCGGGAAGGTCGGAGATCATTCCCGCTACAATTTAATAACTTAAAGGACAATGGCCCCTGCAATGGATGTCCCAATCGTCAAGCCTGTTTCCAATATCGCATGTATTCCAGTTGTGGCTTTTGTTCTCAAATTAATTGTTTCCATAATCGTATTCTCCTTTCTAAGTCTTATTAATAAATTTTTCATTACTACTAAAATTAATATAAGCAGAGCGATAGTCCACAAAACATTGCAGGCAGCCAAGCCTAACCCCGGAAGGGCTATCTTAAATTTCTAATGTTAAACATTCAATTTTCAAATATAGCTAAATCACTCTGCCATAACTATAGCATAATAGACATCTCTTCAAGTCGAAGGCGACTAAAATCGAGCATCCAAGTCAATGTCTCGAACTAAGTTATTTAACAATGTATCAAAAGCTTCGTTAGGACTAGTTCCGCCTGTAATATTATTGATTAAGTTAACTACGTTAAAAGTCGCGTAAATGCCCTTCCTAGGATTATACAGGCCTGCATAAGTCCAATTTCTTTTGCCTTCAGCTTGTTTTAATGCTAGGTACATAAAGAGCTGCTTAAGATCGGTAGACTTAAAATTTCTTGTGACCGTTTTAATCTCGAATAGTGTATCGTCTATTTCTAAATCTCCATGCAGATACGGAATAATTCCGTAACCCTTCATTTTTGGTCTAAAAATTATTTTGTCTATTTTGACCTTATTAATAAATTCTACAGTGTTCTTGCAAATTTTTATGATATCCTTTACCTCATCCGGCGTTAGTTCTGTTTCTTTGCCATATTGCCAATCTCTGGACCAAATTGATTTCCCAGTTTTTTCCACCAAATCTCGAAGATTTCCAATTTCAGAGACATAATCCTCTGGAGCCACACCATTTTCTATAACTAACTGTGATAGGTTAAAAGCAGCTTCAGAAACCAAATCATAACGGACATCATTAGTAACAAATGCGGGATGTAAATTTATAGACTCAACATATGTTTCGTTAAATAATTTCATGAAATTTGGTGTTAACAGGGGAAAACTCTGTTTCCAAACGAAGCTGAATTTTTCAGCAATATCTCTCTCACTGATCATACTAAAACAGGCTTGTTGCTACTTTTTCTTTTCGCGCACCAGTCACGAATCAATCTCTCTTCATCAGTAAATAAATTCTTACTGTGGTCTCTCCAGTGTCGTCCTTCATCGCCAAGAAAATATGAGGCATAAATAAATGCTCGTCTTTCCCATGTTGTTAATGTAGTAAATTGACTTTTTACATCTACAAGCCAATAGTGACAGTCCCAGTTAGCCATCGCTATAATGATTTGTCTTTTCAACAAGTGATTTGCCTCTGTTTCAAACAACTTTATAAAAACAGTTTCCTTTTCAGGAACATAACGTAACGAAAGAATCTGAATGATGTAATTTAGATTCATCGCAATTTTAGTTAGATAACTATCATTTGTAAAAAGGTTCAACAACGATTGGTCTATAATATCTTTTCCCTCTTCATTTAACTCGAAATACACACTTCGGACAGATCGCATGACGGTTGTGAAAACAGGCGATAAAGTTATGAGATTATCATAGTCTAATAGAATTTTAATCGCCCTAACCTGTTCTTCAGTATCTAAGGCTCTAATAGCATTAATCGCCTGTTTAGTAACTGTCTGATCGATTTTCGTCTTATTAACCTCCCGTGATAAGATGCCTATAATATCGATTTCCTTGATTATTTCTTTTAACTCTTCATAGTCTTCAGTTGCCGTCGGAGAATATGGATCAAATCTAATGGAGATATTAAGCAATTTTTGTTCTTGAGTGGATTTATCTTGTACTGGTTTTGGATCTAAAAACTGATGGATTTCTCTAAACTCTTGCGAAGTCATGATTTTTGTTTTATCCTTTTGCAAAGCCAGTTGGTCATTGGATAACTTTTCAGACAATAATATCAAAACTTTGTATGCTTCTGACTCACTATTACAGAAGATCGTATAATCATCAGCATATCTACAAAATGTAATGCCTCTTGATTTTAAATGAAGGTCTGTGTGATTTAATGCAAGTTCTGCTAATATTCTTGCTGCAGGTCCTCCAACAGGTAAACCATATGAAATTGTACCTGAGAAAACTCCCAGTAGTTTGATAATCCTCTTTGCTTTCTGTGCTGACACATCTATGCGCTTGAGTTCATTTTCAAGTTTGTGATGGTTAATTCGATGATAAAAATTTGCAATATCTGTCTGGAGCACAATATCAAAACTATTTGAATATTCAATGCATTGTTTTTTATAATCTATCCATGTAGTATCTTTAAACAAAGTAGAATTTTCCTCTCTCCATTCATATCGGTAAGAAAAGATTTTTTTCTCTTCAGGTTTTATTCTTGTTTTTTCAATGTCATCGGCAAGAGAAATTACGAGTGCCAGAAAATATGCGTTCCAAAATGGCTCAATCATTGTTGCCTGTCGAAATCCATAATATCCAACTTGACTTAATTCTACCAATGTCAATGGAGGCGATTGGCTTAACGCGTCATCGAAATTACTATGATATCCTTCCAATATCTTCAAAGACGAGTCGTTTTCGTCGTCAAAAAGATATCGTTCAAACGGAAATGGAAAAATATCCGTGTCTCCATGTTTAATTATGTTATCGAGTGCTTTTTTGAAATACTTCTTCATTATGAGATGATTAATTTATTTGAATTTTATGTAGCACCTTCCTAATATAGATATTAGATTTACTCCGGAAAGAACTCCCTAATAGAACACCCTAAAATTTCCGCAATCTTTCTTAAGTGATTGATATTATATTTATCGTCGGTACTTAACCGTTCGACATTTCCCACAAATTTAGGATTAAGATCCATTGCAACCGACAATACTGCTTGGGTTAGGCCAGCTTCAATTCTTTTCTCCTTGACTCTGTCAATAACATATTGTTCTATTTCGGTAAGTTGCGCCATTTAATAGCTAAGTAAGGAATAAATAAAAAATATTTGCCGCGCTATAGCGTGGTAGTTGTTTTTTGTTTATATTAGTATCGAAATAACAATAGTAATTATAAGAGTCTTGCAGTTACAAAATCTGAAGCCGTCAACGCAAGACAGCAGAAAAATACCATATCTATGGCTGGATGTGCTATATTTGTATATCCGCATAGATGTGGGATCTGCTGTAAATCCATGTTGACGTAAGGCTTCAGAAACTTTTATGTAACCATGGTTGGCAGATCCCACATTTATGATTCTGCTCATCCTAAGACTCATTTGAAAGAAATTTAAATGAGATCAATATGGAACCATCAAAATTATCACCAGAAGCAGAACACGCTGTCCATTTCAGGGAGTTTATCCATCGGGTTGCCCAGAAGTTCGAACCATTACAGATCTTCAGCTTTTCACAGCACAGCTACAGTCATACTTCTAAAGGCTGCTTTAACGACAATTTATGCTACTTTAAATGCGACTATTGCCTGTTGGCAATTACCGAAACGGCAACCCGAATAGATTATGAAATGCAGGATTTTGCCAACAGCTATTATCAGCATGGAACGATTACCATTATCTGCCATGGCAGGCAGTCAATAATCGAGGCAGTAGAACAAAATAGCCGCTTTTTTATCAGTGTGTTTACCTATGGAAAACAGCTTTACAATAAAAATGGTCTGTTTGACATTGACCCAGAATATTTGTTTATCCCTACCAAAGGTGCGATAAAGGCACTCAAACATTATGAACATCGAATACCGATAGCTGACGGATTTCTGATGTGTGCATCCGAATGTTTGGTGAAGGAGCAGTTCGGCATTTGTGCCTTTATGCTTCATCAGGCGGTAGAACAGGCCTGCATCTGTCTGGTAAGGGTTCACATCGCCTACCGTTCGGAGTTCCATAACCTTTACCGCCTGCTCCGTCTGTGCCAGTGCTTTTCCGAGAAGCCTTTCCAGCTTTTCCTATCCACTCCTGAAGATGAACGGTTATTTGATGTAATGGCAAAAAGTTATTCTGGTTCACGCTACAAAGACAATTTTACGGTTTCTCGCCAGGATGCGGAAAGCCTATATCAACGGGTCACGTCCTTTCTTTCGTTGGTAAAGGAAATGTGCGATGATAAAATAGAACTGCTAGCAGAAAAGGCTGCGCTTCATGCAGGCCTAAAAAATGCAGACGCTGTACAAGTCGGAATTACGAAACAAATCGAAAATTGAAGTTATGGAAAAGCATATACCGAAACCATCAAAAAACAGGCTTGTCTATCTTGAAAATGAGGAAATAGCCAATCCAATCAAAACAGTAAATGATTTTTTCAATGCCGCGTGGTTGCCTGAACAATTGAAGATGCTGAAGGATTGGCGCAACGATGCAGCGTTCGAAACTGTAAAGTCTAAAAATCATAATCCAGCTAATTTGCTTTATGATCACGAACTGACCGTAAAACTAGTTGAGGCCGCATGGCTTTTAAAAGGTAACGGGCTCGGCAGGATTGATGTCAATAAAACGCAAGAATTGCAGTTTACACAATGGTTCATCAAAACAGAAAGGAAAAAATTCCGAGACTATCCAAAGCGCTTGAGTGTAAAGGAAATTTTAAATCCTTCATCCGTAATAAAAAAAATGTTTAAGATTCATAAACTAAACGGTTACAGAAGAATATTAGATACATGGCTTTATGATGCCCTAAATACAAAATTCATGGAAGACAGCCTTTCCAAGGCAGAAGTCATTATTGTTTATGAACAACTTGTGAAACTTTTCGAAGCTATGTGGTTAATAAGCGAACGAATTAAGTTAAAACCTTAATGTTTTCTTTCTAATTAAATGGAATCACTTCAGGAAAAGGCAGGCAACCGCCAAACCTTTTCCGTAGAGACGAGAGCAAAAAAGAGAGGGGTTTGTGGGCAGGCCGTTTTTGCAGGCCGCAAATGTGTGTGGGGAAAATCTGAGACTACCGTCCGGGGCTTTGGTGTTGTTGCATCTGTTGCTTCCGCCTTTTCCGCTCTGCAAGCTCCACTGGATTTACATCTGGCTCAATCGCCTGCACTGGTTCAAGAATTGTCTCAATAAATCCACTGATCGATTGACCTGTTACCTTTACCATATCCGCAACCGTTGAAAAAAGCCCATCTGCTACATCCCGCGCCAATTCATTAACATGCTCAAAATTATGGGGCTGATTTGTTGACAGTTCAAGAATATCCATCTGTTCCTTCTGTGCGATATTGCCATTCTTCTGTACGTTGGCATGCGCAAAAGTCTCCTTTAGTCCCCTGTCAAAACCGAAGAGCCTATCAAATATGGTTTCGCCCGATTGCTTGAATATCACACGGTTAAACTGCCCAAGCCTTTTGGAATGTGCCTCGTTCTTTCCCTTCGAGTTGTTCAGTGGACTCAGTTTGATTTTATTATTGGCATCCTTTCGGCTTACGATAATCTGAATGTGCATCTGGTTACCGTCTTTTCTCTCGCCACGTTTTCTCTCGCCATTCAAAACCTCTCTGTCCTTGTATCCGTAATAGCGATGATGCTCGATCTTGCCAAACCACATCAGATCTTTGGCGGAATTGATTCCTTCGCGCTTGAAGTTTCTTGCGTATTCGTCCGTTACCTTTTCAGCATATTTCCTCAGCTGTTTGTTCATCTCCTTTTTACCATAGCTTTCTTCTAGGTATTTTAATTCTTTTTGACTCGGGCTGATGTTGATAAGGAAAAACTTTGCATCGGCCTTGCAGAGCTTGGCGATATTGCTATCTATTGCCTTGCGAACCTCATAGGATTCAATGCGGTTGCAAGTATGATTGAACCAACATTCAGGCTCTCGCTTATTATAAATCCTGTTCTCTTTTTCAAGGTAGTTTACCAGTTCCCTACTGCTTCCCTTGTTGTTTGCCATTGCGCTGTCGGTAATATTTATAAACATATCAGAGTAGTTCTATTTGTTTGCGTGTCTGACTGGCCAGCTCCTCTTTTTCCTTGCCCGATGTCATCATGCTCATTCGTTCCCTTTCTTTGATGTAACTGTTCAGTATCAGTATGAAATTCTTTTTCAGCCGTTCCTTTGTGACTATTTTCATCTCTATGTTGCTAACTACCTGGGTCAAAGTGCCCAGTTTTTTTGTTTGTGCAGACTGGTTTGACAGCATCTCATCATTGTGCTTCAGTACCTGGCCATTGAAGTGGTCAATTATCTTCTTCATTGCCTCGATCATCCTTGCCGAATCACGTTTGATGGGAATGAGCAGTTCGGCCTCCTGTGTTTTGATGAAGCCGATATATTCCTTCTGACCTTTAAGGATAGTGTTCTTCAACAATTCATCGTTCAGGTCGGTCGGATCTTTTTTGCTCCGATAGAAATAATCCACCATCTGGGAAAATACCAAACGCTTTGACCTGCCTAGCTTGAGGGCTATCTTCTCGAATCTCACATCATCCTGCATTGAATATTTTACCGTTCTCAATGTTTCCTGCATATCCATATATCTTTATAACCATTTATATCGCACCCTTAATAGGGTTCCAATTTTTGCTTGTATGCCACTGTAACAACGGTCGAGAACCCCTGGAGGGTTCTCGAAACCCCCACAGAGTATCGTGGGGCAAGCAAAGTAGGGCTCTGCCCAACTTCCGCTTGCTCCTTTTCCTTCTTTGGGAAAAGGACTTTTATGCAATGTGCCTACCTGTCATGGTTTAATATTATTGTCCAACAAGGTAACACGGCTGGCAAGGTTCGGATGGTATGACGGTTCGTATTTGATAAGGCCGTTTGCGATCAGTTCGCCCATGCATTTGTGGTAGGTCGCATAGGAACGGATGGCCGAATGTTTCATCAGTTCCCGCCTTGAAACCCGAAACGGATTTTGGCGCGATGCCTTGTCGTGGTACATGAGTATGGCCGAATAAAGGCTGAGGTGCGATTGACGGAAATGCCTGTTTCCGCTGGCAAGCTTCAGAAAGCTCGCCAGTTGTTCTGCGGTTCCCATTACGAATTACTGATTTCGCCCAACAACTGTTCGATGTCCGCATGTGCATAGTAGAATATGCCACCGATCTTTTCATAGGGAAGTATTCCCTTTATGCGAAGGTTCTGCAACGTGCCTGATGATATCTTCAACAGCTTCCTCACCTCCGAACTGCGGAGGAATTGCTTGTTGGTTACCGTTTCATTTGTTTTGATGGTCTGTTTGATCTCCTCAATAAGTTCGGACTTGAACCTGTGGAGCTCTTCTCTGGTTAGGATCTCGATCTGCATAATGCCTCCGTTTTTAAGTTTACCGAAGCAAATTTGTGGCGGAAAATGGTCGAAACAATGACCATCCGATTTGTCTGGTCATATACATTGGATGAATTGCCTGCTATTTTTTGGCAGGTTCTATTGGTATAACTTTGAAAAGGCGATGCTCTGGTTGTATCGAAGTACCTTTAATAGTTACATCTCCTTTTTTGTCGACAAAGTAGTTTCGAGCGGTTTCGATTGGAATATCCTTACCGCCGTGTGAGAAATATTTAGCGATCATCTTAGCATACGGGATTTTGTGGTCGCTCTTTATAAGTTTCCTGCCCGAAGGAAGTTGCAGTTCTCGCAGTTGTTGTATGATATCTATGAATGTTGGAAGCTGGCCATCATCAATTAATATCTTCAGCGATACTTCATATTGATTCAACTCCGCCAATTCAGCATCTAGTTTTTCGATTTCTTGTTTTTGATTCTGGATGAGATCGTCTTTTTCTGCTATCACGATGTGGGATGGTCTTGCGTTCCACTCATCTATACTGGTCAGGTATTTCTGGAACTGTTGGAGCTTTTCGAGTTGCTGCCTATGCATAGCATGGTTTCGAGAAAAAGGATCTTGTATCTCGATGTGTTTGATCCTAGTCTGAACGATCTGCCAGGCGTGGCGGAAAAAGCCCTCCTCACTCGTTAAGTTGTTTCCTAAAGCATAGTTTAAATGGTAATTATAATAATTAGAGAACTCCTTTTCATTAATTCTGTAGATTTTTAGCAGGAAATGGTTGTCATCATGGCTGTGCCATAAGCCCATATATGTTCCTAGATCATATGGATGAGAGGAAAATGAAAAGGGTTTGCGCGGTTTGAAGTAGCTTGCTTTGATGATAGACATAGAAATCTGAAAATAATAGTTAATAAATATAAAAATTGACTCCAAAGAGGAAAAAAAGCAAAAATGAAACTTCTCAATATTGTACAAAAGGTATATCGGACTTTCTTATGTCGCAGGGAATATTGTATTGCTTAGTGATAAGTTCTATAGCCTCTTTGATCTTGTTCTGATGCGCCGATGGCCCGATCAGAATTTCCTTGATACTTCTTTTATTAAACTTCAGATCGATAAATGGAACGATAATGGAATTTTTGACCAGGTAATCCACTTTATGGTTTTTGCCCAGCGTTACACCCCGCCATTCATTTTCTGCAATGAAACTGGGACTTTTCACATGGGCAAGGTCGAAAGTGAATTTAATATGTTCAAAGTCTTTGGAGATGGTTTCAATATTGCTGAATTTCTCTTTTATCCTCGCGTAATTTGAAGCAACGATGATGTCCTTGTAGGGATTACCGTATTGGCATTTATTCAGCAAAATATCCTTGCTTGAAAACACTGTGTCTTTATTAAAACCAATCGCAATACCGCCTTCTTTTGGACAGTAGCCTCGCCAAAGGTTCAGGTCATCACCATTCTCGCAAAAAGAGATCGTATATAGCTGATTTAGAAAAGTGAACCTGTTGATCAGCGAGACATCGAATAATTTCTGGATGTTGTTTTTGCGCTCGAAATCCTGGATAGCTTCAATGAAAAGTCCGATACCATATTGATACTCCATTGCATCGTTGAGAAATCCGATGTTCGTAAATCTTAGGTTTTCTCGACTAGTGATGCTGCAAAATGCCGAATAGGATGTGTAATGATAAAGTAAAGGCGACATAAGTTAAAATTGATCCAAGATACTTCAAAATGTATTTAAAAGAGCCATCTTTAGTTTAAAATGATGACGGACAAAAAATATTATATCAATCAATTGGAGTGGGAGGCCATAGATTTTCCCCTGATCTTGACGAATTTGAAGATTGAAGATCCTGAATTTGCGTTGGATGAAAATGCGACGCTAAAGCTCTGGCGTGATCATAACCAGCAGCTTAAGGCTACAATCGCTGGCCGGTTAAAAGATTTCAAATATTCCGATAAGTACATCGGAAAAGGCAATATTGCCCAGCACCAGATTATTGAGGGTATTGATGAAAAGGGCAATATCGTAACATTAAGCAGGTGTGTTTTCGGGGGCTACCAGTCGAGCAACCAAGGGCAAAATAAAGATGGCTATCTATCAACCATTGATCTTCATTTTGATAGGGTTCGCATGTAGTTTTCCATTGAAGGGAAAAAATTGGTCAACAGACATTTTGAGTGGTTTTTATGCAAGGGTATCGTTCCTCACTTTTACGGCTCAACTTCACGATCGGGCGATGAAAAACCGGTGAGGGCGAGAATAGGAATTGACGACTTTAATTCGGAAGAGGTGTTGATGCACAGTCACTCTACATCCAGGGATTTTATTGTACTGGACATTCCCCAGATCAAATGTATCATTGCAAAAGTGCCCGAGCATTTCATTTCATCGGAAATGACCGGGCTTTGCATCGAATTTCGGGACGAAGAAATCGCAAAATTGGACAATAAGTTGCTGTCAGACCTTAGACACTTCGTGGAGTTTCTCTTCGGCGTGCAGTTCTATTATTATGGCTATAGCATACTTAGTGACGAAGAATTGATCGAAGCACTACTCGACAGTCCGGATATTCCACTTAAACCACAACCGCCCATGCCGCCTATTCATTACAACTTTGAATACCAGTGGGGAAATATCCAGTTACAGCTGAATAAATTGTTGGTACCGTATCTTGATCTGCAAAAAAAGCTGTCTTTGAATCATGCTATTGACCGTTTGTGGATTGCTTTGGCAATACCGGTCGGTGTCAATCTTCCGATCCTGGCCGGAGCTCTAGAGATCGTAGCAGGAAAATATTTGACGATGACGGGAAATGTAAAATTGGAGTATTTGCCACAAAAGGAATATGAAGATCTGATCGCCGAAGAAGTTTTATCGCTGACAGCGAAGCTTTCAGAAATAACGGATTCGGCTATCATAATCAATAAATTGAAGGGTGCGTTCAGAAAAGGGTCGAACGAGAAGATTAATCTCTTTCTTTCATTGCTCGGATTGGAAATAGAAAAACAGGAAAAAGCGGCAATCAATCTTCGGAACAAGATGACGCATGGTAATAGGGATTACAGCAATGATAATAAAGCGCATGACGATGTGGTTTTATCAAGGGTGTACCATGTGCTTTTCAATCGCATTATCCTAAAAATACTTGGTTACGAAGATTATTACATAGATTAAAGTATGCAAAGGATACCCTCTAAACCAATTAAGATGGGAGCTGGAGAATAATCATTTAAAAACTTAAACTTATGCCAGGATTAACTATTGAGCAGGGAATCAATCAGGTAATGGGCGGAAGGCACATCGTTATTTTGGGTGCCGGAGCCAGTATTGCCGCAACCCGGAGAAACGCCGAACGGTCCGGTAAAGCCCTGCCGTCGATGCTCAACTTTATCGAGGTGGTTGGCTTGCAGGATATTATAGTCGAAATTCCCCAGGAACTAAGGAGTGAAAATTTTGAGACCCTTTACGGCAATCTCTATGCAAACGATCCAAACGCTCCGCTACTTGCTGAAATACAGGCACGCATCCAGGATTATTTCGGCAGCATGGAGCTGCCCGACGAGCCGACAATCTATGATTACATGATCTTATCGCTCCGATCAAAGGATCATATCGCAACATTCAATTGGGATCCGTTTTTATATCAGGCATGGGTTCGGAACCGGGAGTTTACAAAAAATCTTCCTTATATGTCATTCCTACATGGTGCGGTTGGAATGGGATATAGTAAGGAAGATAAGCGTTCGGGGCCTTTAGGATACCAATGTAGAGCGGACGGTGGTGTATTTGAACCTATTCCGCTCTTATATCCCATTAACCAAAAAAATTATCAGGCGGATGATTTTATTATTGAGGCATGGAAATCGCTGGAAGCGATGCTGGCCAAAGGGAGTGGTTCTGTTCGCGCCACGATATTTGGATATGGTGCGCCGGTTTCAGATGTGGAAGCAGTAAGTTTATTGAACCGTGCTTGGGGAACGCCTGATGACAGGCCAATGGAACAGTTTGAGATTATTGACGTAGTAGCAGAGGAAGAATTGCGCCAGCGGTGGAAGGGCTTTATCCATACGCACCACTATGACGTTTCCAATTCCTACTTTGGTTCTTCGCTGGCTAATAATCCGCGTCGGACTTGTGAAAGTTATTTCAGTCACTATAAGCCTTTGACAATTGACGAAGCATTCCGAAATAACAACCCGATTCCACAGAACTTTCAAACGTTGCAAGAGCTTTGGGCTTGGCACCAGCCGTTGATTGATGCAGAATTAAGGGCAGCTGAACAAGAGTAATGTTTTCAGTAACTTGGCTTAAAATAAACTCAACATGAAAGAAGCTATAATCATAGGATGGCCGGATAATCTGGATGATACTGAAGCGCAGGAAATCGTCAACCTTAGTACACCTGAACTTAAAATTAAGGGTGTTCAGCATGAAAGTGATCGGCTTTTCGCGGCCTTTGAATGGACTATACCGACAACTTTTATCGTTATGGTATCCGGGCTCTTCTTTAAATCTTTTATGGAAGAAGCCGGTAAGGATGCTTATCAGATGCTGAAGTCCCGGCTAAAAGCATATATGCTCAAAAGACGGGAAATAAAAACAACACTGGTAGCCGCATCACAATCTACAAACAAACTGTCAAGAACCTACGACCAATCAATGTCGGTATCTATGAAAGCCAGGCTACATTCGCGGTTAATGGTCAATGTAATGATCAGTGAAAAGGTAGAAGGCCAGGATGCCGACGATATGCTGGAAGGAGTGTTTGAAGTACTGCAAATGCTTTATAACCAGTGCCAGGAAGCAGACCCGGAAGAACAAATAAACAGGAATGTACGCCCGGAAGAAATCTACCTGGTGGCCAATCCTGAAATCAAATCATGGGAAATCCTCACCCCCAAAGAAATGACGGAACATTACCGAAACCATTAGGTTATTTTGCGAAGTGCTTCCGGAAAAGGTTAGATATTTTATAGCCCCTGGACAAGATAGAAGTCATTTTAGCTTATTTTTTCTTAAAATTCAAAATAGTATTAGTCATAACATTTTGATTTTTAGATTGTTGTAAATTAGATTTTTCATAAATATTTTTTTTAGCTTTACCCATCATTTAAAGGAATTAATATTTAAGGGCAGCGTGACTAATTTCCAATTGCATGGGTAAATATGATGAGTTTATTAAAGAACAGCTAAAGGCAAAGTGGCCTTTGCTGGGTAATGAACTATCCAGCGCATTAATTGAGAAATATGGGATCGAGCCAGATAATGCGCGAAAAATAATCCAAAGAGCCACGCAAAAAGGAATAATGGTTTCAAGCACACCCTTGACCTTTGGGAAGGGACAGTTTTTATACTTAAAACCCGGCCTATACTTCGGGTTGGAAATTGTCAAAGATGCAGCGGAGTTCTCCCGGAATCCTTTGTATCGTCTTTTGGAAGTACTGGATAAATATAAGATCATCAGTTTTTATGAAGGGTTGAAGATAACTGCCTCGCCAGACGAAAAAGGCAGTTCAAAAATTTCACTTCTCATTGATATGGTCAATCATTTAGAGAAACTTGGAATTGTTTTCACGCAAACAGATAGCAGGGGGAATAACTATATTTCTGTAAGAGATGCAATCCCGTCAATATTGAGGCTCGAGTTTAGCAATGAGTCAGTTATGGAGGCTCATTATCAGGCCATGAAACTTGACGCTATTTTTGTGCCCGATATTCTGCGCTGGATGAAACGTATTAATTTGATCGATCTTGGAGCATCCTACCGGAGTGTGGCCTCCCCAGCCATTGGAGTAAAACATAACGACATAATGTGGGATGCGTATGCCTATACCAAAACTACAGGGATCAACCCCTCCCGTGCATCTCAGGCCGACGAAAAAGAAAAGCAGACTCTCGTGGTATTGGATGTGATGGTCAGCAGAAAATATCTTCAGGCCGACTTGGATGGCTTCTTGGCGCGCGTACAGATTAATCTCAATTCCGTCCAAAATGGGGAAAGAAAAGCTCTCCCGATTGTAGTTTTCAATGAAATTGATGAACTTACCCTAAATAGATTGAAAATGCTAGGTTTTTTGGCTTTCGACCTTAAAACCATTTTCGGGAAGAACATCGGTGAAATGATCCTGAATTTCAGGAAGATTTTTTCAGGATTTTCCGGGCAGGCAGAAGAAGCAATTGAGCCAGCGTTAAAAATCATTGATGAGAGCGGGCTTACAGATCAACTTCGTGCATTGAGGGGCGCACTTTTTGAGGCATTGATGTATCCGGTAATTAAAAAGTTATATCCCGATTCTCAAGTATTGCAGGGTAAGCGACTTACCAATACTGACAAAACTAAAACACGGGAGTTTGATATTATACTTATCGCTTCGCATCCTAATGAAATACTCCTGGTTGAACTAAAAGGCTATACCGGCAAGTCGTACATTCCATTGGGATCACAAGATGAAAAGGATTCGCTCAGGTATTTTTTTAGAGGCAGTGTACCTATCGCTCAGGATTTTTACAAGGCAAATCCCGCGTTGGAGGAACATAGGGTAACGGCAGCCTATATTACTACGGGTAATTTTCATTCCGATACTTCAAATTTTGTGTCCAAGGTAAAAAACAGCGGACTTAAACCTTCACAGTTCGATATGTTCTTCAATGGGGTTGCTTTAGTGCAGTTCCTAACTGAAAAAGGATTCAATCACGAAGCTGGGATTATTAAAAAATATTATCCACAACCATCAGAGAACGATTATGATTGAAATTGATTGGAGTACTTATTTTAATAAGCTTTTTCCAAACATTGGAAGTATGTATTTTACAGAAAGGGAAATGAAGGCAGTTAATAGAAAGCTCTATGAAAGAAATAAGCGTCTGCTGATTTCTGAGGAGCAGAACCCTACCTGCATCTACGATCTGATGGCCAGAATAGTCCATCCGGGAATTGGTTCAATGAGGGAGAAAGCGGTGGCAATCGGGTTACTGACCAGCATAGATGGTGCCATCGGTAAACTATCTGAGCTTCTGCTTGGTGATACGTTTCTTTTGTCGCAATTGAAAAAGCAGCTTAAAGATCTCTTCAATGATAACGAGGCAAAGTATGTGGAAAAAATCGGCGAATTGTTTGCGTCAATTCACTTGATTGAAAGCTATCCCAGTTATACGCTTAGATCACTTGAGTATAAATACGAAAGAATTAATGGTAAGATTAGCAATAAAGGAAAAGATGCCGACCTCTACTTTCAAGGAACGAACATTGAAAATTCTATTTTGATAGATGTGGTAAACATCAGCCTCGATTATAAGCGGATAGAAAATGATACCGGTCTTGAAACAATTCTTTCTGATCGCATTCGCTCTAAAATACAAACTAAGGGATTTGATGATGAAGATGTTATTAAATACTACGAGAAAGCAATGATACAACCTTTTTTGTGGGTTTTTGACTGGGACACTATTTTGAAATACAAAAATTCCCTTAAAAAGACCTACTTCAGCAACAGTTTGCCGATTCTTTTAATGACCCAACAAACTGATGCTTCTGGAAGCCTATCTTACAAATGTATCAGCGTAAATGAACTATAAATTTCTAAAACTCGCAATTTAAGGCATGGCCTATCATTAAAGTGAAACGAAAAAGGATCAATTGCTGTAATGCTTTAAGTGATGATCACCGATTGTCTGTCCTTGGCAACGCAAATACCGTCCTTGACAATATAGCATTCGACAAAATGGTTGCCTTTAAAACTCGTCGGCTCCTGATGGGTTGCGCCGCCTTCGTTGATCTGGCCACGTATACAGTTCGATGCAATAGCATGTTCCCCACGGTTTAAGGTTTTCCAGTAGATCGCGTAGGGTTGCGGTATGTTCACGTTTGTTAAGGTAAAGGTGATCCACCTGCCTCGGCCAACTTTGTTGCCTTGTGTAGCCAGTTCATAGTGCCGATGGCCTGTTTTTTTGTTCACCCGCCCGGTCAAGCGTACTTTATAGATGGGATTGATGCGAAGCGGGAAACCCAGCTCGGCAATCTGTTGTTCGGTATTGTTGTAGGAAACCAGACTTCTGCTGGTGGCGTTTTGCTGCTCTTCTGTCTTTGTTTCCGGTTTCTTGAAGCACTCCCCGAATATTTCCTGCCATTTGCCCAGGCTTTTTTCCTTATCGGTTTCCTCATAGGCTTCCGTGATCTTATCACTGTAATAGATCATCTTGGTTCTAAAAACCGCCCAGCCGTCCTGGTTCCAGCGATCCCCAAAGTTTTCGCCCGTTTCTCCCGGATCGGCGATAGTCGGCATATATTCGTGATCCTGAACATAGGCCTTTAGTTTTTTCATGATCGTGTACAATGTCGTGGGAACATCGCTGTAGCAATTTTCGTCCTCCAACAGGGCGGCATCATTGACCTGCTCGCCTGCAAGCGTATTCAGGATAATGGATTTGATGGCGAAAGTCTGTTTGTAGTCACGGATATACTTGATCAGGCGAATGACTTTCACGAAATGGTGTTTGGTGATCCGGTTGCGCTCATCAAGCCATTCCGTATATTTTTCCGGGTCTGTCAGTTCAAAATTATTCTCATGGCGATTGGTAACAAACTTCTGTCCGTGCCGCTCTAAAAATGGAACAACATCGATATGGAAGTCATTGGCGTATTTGATCGTTACGCACCTGGTTTTCCTACTGACCTTCTCCCGGTAGGTACTATTGTCCCTGAAAAACTGGTAGAGTTCCTGCACATAGTCCTTTGCTTCCCATTTAGGGTATTCTTTAAGGTAAAGCAATATATCGGCATCAAACTCATGGGTCGCTTTGACTGGCTTGATGATCGTTTTGTGCGCATATGATCCTTGTGGTATCACATCGATAAAGTTGTCCTTAAATTTATCGCTTTCGCTCAACAGGTCGGTAATGATTTCCGTCCGGTCGTCCAGGGTCGTGATCCTGGACGAATTTAAGTTGACTTCATTATCCAGGAAGCTTTTAAAGTAGTTTATTAATTTCATTTTACATTTACGGTTAGTGCAGGTCTATAAATGGTTCCGCTCCGGTCATAAACGGTGATCGCCGGTTGTGCATCACGCATCAGGCCACGGCCACAGGCCAGGGCAGCAGTGACCGGTATGGCCGGAAAAAGGTTGATCTGCTTACAGGATTTGTGCGATACTTCCAGTTGGCTCAACAAACCGTGATAGGTTTTGCTGAAGTTTTCGTAGGAGGCCTTGCTCCTTAGAATCTCGCGGTTGGGTGTGGTTCCAACAGGCCTAATCTCGTAGAGATTGTAGCTCTCCGAAACTTCTTCCGGCAGTTCGCTTGGATTGATACTCCCGCTCAAAGACAGGATCAATACAACATTATCGGAGGTGTTTTCCTTTAATTTGACCACCTCAAAGGTTTCCGTTTTCGCCTCTTCAGACCACATCCAGGTTTCCTGATCGCCACGGTGCTTCTGATAGAGGGAGGTCGGTATCTTATCATCCAGTTTATAGCCCAGATAGACCAGCAACGGTATGCGGCTCATCGCAAAAACGGAAAGGTGGCGAACCTGGCCTTTGCCCACGCCCTCGATAAGTGGGTTTAAGCTCCGGTCGATAATGCCCTGCCCGATAGACCAATACCCTTCCCAATTTTCTTCGGGCTCCGGCAATGCCTTCAAATCTATTTCGATACCGTGTTTATCAAAACTATCGATGAACATGGCAAATTTGCGTTCACTGTTGAAAATAACATTGCGGGCATGTTCTTTGGATACCTCAACTGTTGCGCCCCTTATCCCGCCCAACATTCTTAAAACCACACTTTCCGAATCGATCTGGAGATCGGTCAGATGGTGTATCCTTTTTTCATGGTCGGTCTTGTGCTGCATCAGGCGTTCCAGCGTAAATTCTTGCAGCAGTTCTTTGGTATCGATGATTTTATGGTGGTCCGCACAGAGCAGCATCAAATTGTCCACTGTATTCCTTGCATCCAAGGCAAGTTCAGCCTCGCCCCTGGGAGATTTGTCTGCCTTGCTCCATCCGACAATATGTGCCATTTCGCCGATGGAAACATCGTAGTTGAGGTCAAGCAGATACTTGTTGCAGATCGCACAACGCCCGCCAGACCGTACCCACAATCTCACTTTGTCGGGTTCTTTGATCGCTGGCCTTGTCTCCACAATATGATCTTCTATTTCTATTTTTTTATTCTTCTTCTTCGCCATGAAGCCTAAGTTTATGAAGGACTAATTTACTAATTATTTTAGTTATTATTCTTGCAAGTTGTTAACAAGGTGTTAGTTATGGTATGAGGTAGTTTATTATGACGTTGCCTGCGTCCCGCGCTATCCGTTGCAAGCCCTCGCCGCTGATAGGAACGGCTTTTGCTCTCCACTTTTTTCATATGTTACCCCTAACTTTGTTTTGAAAAACTTTCTCAAAAATGACAACAGTTTCAATATGTTCATAGAACTTAGGTATCATTCCTTACAAGAGCATCTCTCAAGAAACAGTATGTTTCAAATAAATTGTTATATTTAAAACTGCAGCAATTGCGAACAAAACACTAAAAAAAGTGAGTGATTCGATGAATCAAATTTCAAAAAATATCTAGATAGCCTTTAAAGGCTGAAAAATGCGCAGAGTTCACAATAAATGTTAACTCTTTGCATATAAGAATCTTAGTCTCTTAGTTTTTTTTTAAAAAATTAACTTAATCCTTAATTTGGAATTATTTCGAAGTAAAGAAATCTGGTATCATTTGCCGAACGATATCTCTCGTGAACTTTGCCATTGGTCTACGATTAAAGTCCATTTCTTTCATGTAATTCCCAAAATAAAACTGAAAAAATTCACTCTTATCTGTTTGCAGTTCTTTGAAAAAACTAGAAATCGAGTCAGCTTGAGCGCTTGAAAACCTATCTGTTCGTTCTTTCATCTCACCTAAGATATCCCTATGCGCGGCATGGTAGATTTCTTTTATCCTAAAAAGACGAGCATTTCCCTCCTGTTCTTTCAAGCCGAATATTTTTCGAAAAATCGGTGTGTCATCGTTTACGCCAGGCAACAATTTGACCGTAAAATTTTCCGGATGACGTACGGGTTTTTTTAGGGCTTCATATTCAAAACCAAAAACGCAAGCTTCAGAAAATCCTGACACATAAGGATGTAAATGGGTGTCGTGCGTGATGGTAGTCGCGCTCTTCAAACTTGAGTTACAGTAATAGCACGACGGGATGAGGTTGTAGAAGCTCAAGGCAAGAAATGGCTGCTCTGATTTTGGAAAAAAATGATCGAACTGTGGTCTGATTAGTTTTTTTTCTTTATCGATCACTGTGTTTATGTAGTTCCTATTACAATATGGACAAGTGTTAACTTCCAGCTCATTTGCAATATGATAAGCGAATTCATCAAACAAATCGTAGTCAATTATGCTGCCAATCCAATTCCATAAAACGATATTCTTTTTCTTGTCTACAATGTTAAAATTTTGTCTGACTAATAGATCTACTTCTAAGCTATCTTCCGGGGAACACAGCAGAATAGCTCTTAAATTTTCATTGTTTTTCAAAAAATAGAGTAAATCTTCAATCGTACTTTCATACTCGAAAACGAATGGTGAAACGTTGTCCAATATGATGCGATTATATTGCACTCTGTCATTTGATTTGAAATTAAGTTTATTTTGGCTGAGGAAATTGTTGATCAGTGATATCTTCGCATTCCATCTCAGTCCATCACTATCGTAAAGATCATCTAAGTCTCCACCTGTAAATAGTACGTTGAACAAATCGATGTAAAAATTAATCCTCCGATTTATGATTGGACTGATCTGTTCAAAATAGTTCTCACTTATTTCGGAAAGCTTTTTATGTTCAATTCTAATCATTGCTGTTTCCGTTTTTGATCACGAATAGCCTTGAGTACGTTTAGTTCCTGGCTACGATCCTGGATGATTTTGTCAACGGTATCGGCCTCAACCCTAGAAGCGACCATTTCAAGAACTTTAGCTTTGATAAATTGGTCTCCAATAATATTAATTCTTTGTCTCAAGTTTGCTTCAAAAAACTCTCTTGATATATTTTCAAGGGGCTTAATTTCCTTAATAAGTTCATCAATATAGTTTCTAGCAAATTCACCCATTAGTCCATCTTGAAGAAAAAATGAGTCCATAAATAATTCGTGAATGTTCGCTCCGAAGGTTTCTATATGGTCAATGGATGGAGAGACTTCGCAGCTCACATTCTCAACATCTTGCTCTATACGGTTGAGAAAGATAATATTTTGTTTGGGAATGTCTGATAAAATAAATGGGGAATGGGTCGTTAGTATAACCTGTAGTCTGCGACCTTCAAAGAAAAATTTAATTGCATCTAATAGATCCTTCACGTATTGCTTTTGCCACTGAGGATGATAGTAAAGGTCGCCCTCATCAATCAACAATAAAAGGAATTTGTTCTGCATTTTTTTCCTCAGCTCATATAGGCGAGCAAAGTTATTAAGGCGGGCCTGTTCACCGGTACTTAAGTCGTGTTCCCAAGTGTATTCTAAAAATGCAGTTTCATTACCATATTGATAGTCGAAAACCTGGCTAAGTAAATTCCATACATTTGGACCAACGGTAAAAGGAAATTGGATAATTTGATTTTTATAAACTGGATCGTCAACAAAAGGAGCCTTTTCGATTGCAGAATTTAGTTTATCACCAAGAAGGTCTCTAAGTTTTGATGCCTCTACGGTATCTATCGTAGTTATTTTAAGTTCATTCAAACTCGACTCTATTTCTGAAAAAACATCCTGGCTTTTTGCGATTTTGGTAATTAGACCTGCAAGATCACCGTTGGTATATGAATTGCCTTCTTCGCCAAAAAGATCGTATCGAACCGCATTATAAAATACACATAGGTAAATCAGATTTTGAAAGACCAGCCGACGATCGCTGATTTGCCGCAGTTGGAGAAGTGCCTGTTCTTGTATTTCTTTAAGCTCACCTTTATGAAACAGATATCCTTTACTGTTCTGGTCGTCTAACAAACTTTGGTAGTCTTGAAAATTGAAGGAAATCACTACTTTCTTCGGCAGATCTGGCAGCAAATTTCTAACCCTACCATTGGTGTATGCGATAAGTCTAAAATGACTTTGAAATTCCTTTTTATAGTAGTCCTGCAAATGAGACGGGAAAATTTCTATTACAGGAGTTTTTCTTTGCGCCTTATCCCTAATCTTTTTCTCAGTATCACGTTCGACCTTTTTAACATACTCGTTTAAAAAATCATCAACCCGATACTTAGTGGATAGGTTAATGATACCACTATAGTATGTTTCTGGCGTGTAGTCAAAATTACCTGTTAAAAAACCGCAATCTATTTTTTTCAACTCTGTTCCAAGACCTGTGATTCTATTGTCTCCAAAATTCGTTAGGTAATATGGGGTTGCCTGTTTAACTTGATACTTGTTTCCTAGACTATCAGATATGCCAATTTCTACGTTCAAGGGCAACATAGTATTTCCTCCACCATTAAAATAATGCGTATGCAAGATATTGTTCTCCCGGTCTAGATGACAAAAGATAAGAGGAGCAATAAGTATCTCAAGGTTTCCATAAAGCATCTTTAGACAGGAAAGCAAAGTTGATTTACCGGCACCATTCCTGCCAGCAATCCCTGAAATTTGGACGGTGGGTAGCTTGAACGGATTTGTAAAATCGGGATTCAGGTCGAGATCGAGCTTATATCTTTGTTCCCCGATTGACGTAACTGTTGCTGTAATTTCTGGACTAAAATTAAAAGCCTGACGATTAAACTTTCTAAAATGTTCAATCCATAAAAATGTTAATTCCATATTAGCGTTTAGATACTGCCAAAATTATTTATTCTTATCCAGATTTACCACAACAATCGATATTATTTGAATTCTTAATGTTCTGAATTTGAAAAAATACAAGTTTAATTAGTCTACTAATGGTTTCCATTTCATCCAGTAGTGCGAGTTTTAATTGTTCCCTCTTGATGTTTGAAACATTCTGCAGCTTCCAAATAAAGATTACGTTTAGCCTTAAGGTCAGCTATCTTTTCCTTGATAAATAATTCAAATTTTCTTATGCTGGCATTCTATAATCAGCTTGATTTCAACCGCTATCTAATTAGATCACAAATTATTCGAATATCAGCATTCAAATTAGATATCATTCGTAGCTAATTGCAAACTTCGGCTTATATGAATGCGATTTAATTTTAAGGTGTTATTTTTTTTAATAATAAAATTCTTAGATTTATACTATAGCAATTGCAACAAAAAAATACAGACAAAAAGGTGAGCGATTCGGTGAGTCGCTTTTAAAAACCTTCCAGATAGTAATTAAACGCTGAAAAGTGAACGAAGTTCACATCCCAGCGGGATCACAGAAAGCCTTACAGAAATGTAAGGCTTTTTTGTTTCGATTCCATTTTCTTTTCCAAACTTCTCGTTTGTCACATTTTCTGCTTGGTCTATCCCATTTATTCCTGCCATTATTCTACCTATGTTACCTTGCTTTACATTTAATAATAGTTATAACGCTTGATAAAAGCCCCTAAATTAATAGCAATGAAACCACACTTACTTATTCTACTCTTCTGCTTCAGTTCTAAATTATTTGGACAGAAATTACCCGATCCTACTCGTCGCCTAGATTTTACTATAGAAAATGTAAAGTTCGAGAGTGCGGGAGCTACTTTATCAGGAACAGTTTTTAAGCCTAAATACATACAATCGTCAGTTGTTATTGTGCATGGTTCTGGTCAGGAAAAAAGGATGGCAAATATGGCTTCGCTTTTGGCAAGTAACGGAATTGCTGTGCTAACTTATGATAAACGTGGCGTAGGAGAATCGGGTGGTGTTTATGCTGGGCCTGAAGTTGGAACCAATAATATTGATTCTTTAAACCTTAACCTTTTAGCATTAGATGCGAGCGCAGCATTAAATACGCTTGCTGCACATATCCCGACGCATGGCGGATCATTAGGATTAATGGGGTTTAGTCAGGCTGGTTGGGTGATTCCAATTGCTGCAACAATAAATCGTAATGTGAAGTTTATGGTCATTTTTAGCGGTCCAGTTGTTACCACCCTTGAGCAGTTGCGCTTTCAGTTTTATACACAGGGCAATACAAATTTTTGGGAAACTCATACGGAAGCTGATGCTCGTGAACACATAAATAACGACATTGATCGATATAAATTTACAAGTACTGATCCACGAACGGCACTCGGTAAGCTGTCTATTCCTGGGCTTTGGCTTTATGGAGGAAAAGATATACAGGTTCCAGTAAATTTATCAATAGAACGCCTTAATGTGCTTAAGGCAAAAAGTATGCCTTATGATTATCAGGTTTTTCAAGCATATGGGCATAATACAGCATCATCGAAATCAAATGAACCAATGAATGTTGCGATACAATGGATCAAAGGCTTGAGTAACCAAGCCAAAGTAAAAGATTAATATTACAATAATTTTAATCTTTTTTGTATCTATATAAATCGTCAGCAAATGTTTTTTGCCCATCGTTGAAGATGTTTGCACTATTGGAGTTAATAATTAATCCCTGAGCCACTTCTAATAATTTCATTTAGGTTATTATTTGTGCTTCCGCGATTAGTTCAATGTTTTTTGATGCTTTGATTTCAGCTGCAAGGCAATTTTTCAATTAGTAAATCACATCTTAATGTTTATGCACCCATAATGTCTATAGTGAATTGGCATAGCAATTTCTGTTGAAAAGTTGATATCTCTTAAGGTTAATTCGTGTTTCATGCATTTATGGTAAACACTTTCCAATAAACTTGGGCCAAGCGATTTGTATATTTCAATTGCAGCACCAATTACATTGTATGTGATTTCACGCAGGTAGGATTTTGTTATCACAACAAAGGGTTGAAATCTTTTTTTACCATATAGATATATTTCATATAGATTTTAATGGAGTTTCATATATTCACTTCTATATTTCCATCTTTCTATATGGCTAGTGAATAAATTGTATGGCTCAATAGCTGTAATTTTTGATTATCGTATTAAAGGGATGTATTGCACTTTCTAATCTTGCAAACTTTCTTTAACGGCATTATCTGGCAGGCCAACCATAAGATATTTATTACCTGCGCTAATGCTAACTTCTATTGTGATGGTAAGTGCATTTACACCATACACAGCGCTTCCTTATGTTTTTTTTACAAGCATGAATCATTAAGCTGAAAAATGAATGGGCTGTTATATTATTCTGGGAATGAATAATTTAATTGGTTTTAGCTAATATAAGCATATGATTTATATTTAATAAGAACATTTTACGGCTAAGCGTTTATTGTACTGTTTTCAATAGTGCTTAGATCTAAACCTTAAATGCAGTGTATTCAAAAACCATTATTACAAAGCCAATGTTGCATCTAAAAAAAAACGCATCTAGAGAGATGAAATAACAATCAGCCTTTAAGGCTTATCGCTTAAACCTTTATGGTTTTTCCTAAAATAATTTTACCTTTGACCTCACAAAAAATGAAAATATAAAATCCAATTAAGGATCACATAATATGGCTAAAGCATCAGAAATTAAAACGGGTAACATTCTTCGTGTAAACAATGAATTAGTTACTGTTGACGAATGGAATCACCGTACACCAGGTAAAGGCGGCGCTTTTTATACTGGCAAGTTTCGTAACATTAAATCGGGCAGAATTGTTGAAGCTCGTATGAATACCGACGAAGCAGTTGAAATTTGTCGCGTTGAAACCAGCGATTATCAATATCTATACGAAGATGGCGATTATTTAGTAGTAATGGATAACAATACTTACGAGCAATATAATGTTGAGAAAACTTTATTTGGTTCGTCTATTAAATTCTTAAAAGAAGGTATGAGTGTTATTGTTTCTATGGAAAGCGACGAAGCAATTATGGGTCAGTTGCCAAACTTTGCTGAATTCGAAATTACTTACTCGGAACCAGCTGTTAAAGGTGATACATCTACAAATGCTTTAAAAGCTGCAACGCTTGAAAACGGTGTTGAGGTTAAAGTTCCATTGTTCGTTAACCAAGGCGATAAAATTAAAGTAGATACACGTACAGGAGAATATGTTGAGCGTGTAAAATAATTTTTACGAAGAAATTTTATTTAAAAGCCATCAAAATTTAATTTTTGATGGCTTTTTATATTTTAAACGATTTTAGCATTTTGATAATATCCTAATCGTTATCGAGCTGGTCTTCTACTTCTTTAATAAGCCTGTTTTTACCATTGTAATAGGTTTCTGGATTAGAAAAGTCTTCAATAATATGTTCGATTTTTTGATCCTTATCGTTGCTGAGCGTTTTAAATTCGTTAACCACTTGATATGAGTTCATATCCCCAAAACCTCTTAATTGCTTTACTCTAGCCAAAAAATCCTTTAACTGGGTATTTTGCTTTTTCATACCCAAAAATATTAATTCCAGACTATTTAATACTACGTATTATCTACTTTTTTGCAAACAATATCGATTAGTTATATACAATTGTTGTTAAATGTCTCTTAAAGCTAGTTTTTGTATGTAAAATTATCACTTTTGGAAGTGCGAATTTAATTTCTCTAACTTCAGTAAGTTGTTCGACCAGAATTAGAGTTTATCCAGCTTAAAATAACCTAAATGAATTTCATCTTCAATTAAATTAGGCGCCTCAGATATCTGAAGATGATAGTTTTTCTTCTGTTTTTGATCGAGAATATCTTCTACCTTGTGTATATCATCTACATCTACTCCATACTTCTCATCTATATGGGAGTTTGCACCTTTTATAGAATTAGATTTAAAGAATATTGTTTTCTTTGCATCCTGAACAGCCTGCGCTCTATCGTTCTGAACCGTTAATACTGTATAATGTTGCTCTTCGAGTTTGTTACTTTGATAACCACCCAGATTAATAAAGAAGAGTTTGTTTTCTGAAGGATTAATAAATGCGGAGCGTGCAATAACCTTGACTTCAAATCCATTTACCGTATTTACTTCTCGCCAGCCATCTATATGAATGCTATTACCTGCCTCTGGCCAAAACAATTTTATTTGAGGAACCAGTTCTTTTAAAGAATGTGCAATTCCGAAGAAATAATCGTGCTGTTCTACATTTCTTTTTGGAGCTTTTGACCCTAGTAACAGCATAAAAAGTTTAGGTGTAGGTTCTTGAGTTTCGTTTATCATATCTAAATTTAAACGCATAACTTTTTAACAAGTTTTAAGTAAATCAGGTTTTTAAAAGCGCATTTACAATTTTTGCCGAAGCAGCTTCGCTGAAATCTAAACCCGAATAATCGGGATTATAGCCGCCAATATAGGGTACAGCCATCATATAAATTCTCTCATTCAAAGAGCCGTAGCCATCAACTATTTGGAAATTATCATTAATGGTTATCCCTGGCACATCAAGGTAATAATCTTGTTTGTTAGTTTGGCTTATGTTTTTTACACCATTATTTAAAGCAGAAATTGCAGCATTATTATTCCTGAATTTAATCTTTGCTGGGCTAACTGTTCTCTTATCAATAAGGCTTTTATATGGAATTTCTCTAAAAGATAAGTGCGGCTGGCCAACACAATCTACAAAGGTTTTGAAACGAACTGCCTGCTGATGATTATTTTCGTCGGTATAATAATAAATTACGCCACCATCTTCCTGTGGCTCTTCACTGCTATCATCGCCAACAGGAATAATCTCCAATAAGCCACATTCGTTTAAAGCCAGCATTTCCTCAACAGAACTTTGTGGTACAAATGCAATTACGATCGAAATTAATGGCATTAAGGTTTTCTGTAACCGAAGTGTATCCTCTGCAGAAAAATATTTAGCAGGATAGTTCATAACAAAACTTAATACGGCAAGCATTTCTTTCCAGTAAACAGACTCTTCCTCTTCTATCGATTCTTCGGCTTCTAAATATTCGGCTTTAAAAAGTTTAAATGGATCTTTACCTTCCCTGAAATTCATCATTATGCCAACGAACTCCTCCATGCTTAAATCTTTAATTTTTTGATAGAAACCTGGCCTTTTCTCTATGAATGAATTTTTAAAATTTTTCTCAAAAAGATAATCAAGCGATAAAAAACCATCATTTACTGCTCGGTTTTTCTCAATCTCCGATGGGCTTAGTACAGCATCTTTTAGTAAATGCGGATCTTCAAGATGAAACCTTACCGCAGGCAATAAACCACTTCTCGAATGCATAACCAATTTAAAGTTTTGCTGCTCTGGATTTAAGGTGTAATTCACTTTCCCGTTCTTGTCGGTGCTAAAATTGCCATTTGCTCGGGCCAACGTTCTGATGGCATCAATTGCCGTAAGCGAAGAACCTTTAATGGCAACAGGATGATTTATTTTGAGCTTCAATTTTGATGGCGGATACGGCGAATCGTAGTAACCCGAGATTTTACCTTCGTTTTTTTTAGGCCAGCGGTGCCCGGTAGAAATAATTACCTGATCATATTCATAAGCGGATTTATCAACTAATTCTACAACAACTTTATTCAGTTCTGGATAATCGATTATATCTGAAACTTCTTTATTCAGATAAATGGTTAAAGAAATTCCTTTTTCTTTTGCCAGTGTCTTGAGTAATTCGAACTGCGCAGAAAGGTATTGCCCGAAAAATAAGCGAGGCATTACTTTATAGTCATTAAAATGATCTCGATTAATGTGAAAATGCTGCAATGTTTCTTCAGGAACAGTTTGAATCCATTCTTCTACCGAAGTAACCAATTCTGGAATCTCATTTCCCGAAACATTTGTAATATGCTCATCATTTGCACCTTCCGAACTATAGGGCATGCCCGCACCCAGCTGATTCTTTTTTTCGAAAATATCAATACTGATATCAATCTCGTTAGATTCGACTAATCTTTTTAACAAAAAAAGGCCGCTTGGTCCGCCGCCCAAAATAGCCAAGTGTTTAAATTTCTTCAATATATTATGATTTGATCCCTTTTGAACTGTGATAACCTTTCTCTTTAAGAAAAGTTTTAATCATCGGGCTTTATGGCATTAAATTAATAGAAATTTAATTTCATCTACTTTATAACTGCCTTTATCGATTTTTTGATAAATGCTTAAAACAATCTTCTATCGTTTACGTTTTTTAAGCCTCTGAATTAGGATAATTGATGCGCTCTTTCATGCCTTTATTCCTAGGAAAAGAATTAAAAAAGATGGATCAAGGTAGAAAACAAACGCAAATCGAAGCAAGCAATAAAATGATGGGAACATTTCTTATCGCAATGGCAGTATTTATTCTGATAACTTATACATTTAACTTAGTAGATTCGAAAAGCAAGTGGATTAAAAAAATTGAGCAACAATTTGTAGCTAAAAGCCGTTGAATTTATAAAATTTTGCCATCAGATTTTCGAAAAACACAATAATTTGTAGCTAACGCGATGATTAGGATTAACAATCCGCCAAATTCTCTTGTTTCTTCAATCCATGGTTTGGTAGCTTTCATACTTTGTACAATATTTTCTGCTTCATGTTCTTTATACCAACTTAGAACACCTGTTTTATCAAACAAAAGGAAAAGTGCATAAGCTAAAAAAACTAAAATTCCAGCCAGGTATGCTTTCGGAAAATATTTCCCTGTAAAGGCCTTATAACAAAACCATACACCATAAAGGTATATGGGCACCCAGATATACGGGTCGGGATCGTTGTATTGAAGTGCTGCGGAAAGAATAAATAAAAGGCAGAAAATTAGATTAAAAGCTTTCAAAAGTGGTTTAGGCTAAGGTTTAGAAAGCTTAAAGATATAAATTAGTAAACAAGTTTATATCCTTGCCCTCTTATGCTGATGATAAACACCGATGGATCGTCTTTTAGGTATTTTCTCAGTTTTGTAATAAACACATCAAGGCTGCGGCCAGAAAAATAATCGTTGTTATTCCATAAAATATTTAAGATGGTGTTGCGCTCAAGCATATTGTTTCGGTTTAGCAAAAGCATCTGTAAAATTTCGGCTTCGCGATTGGTTAAAACTTTTTGAATGCCTGCTAAAACTAAAATCCCTTCAGGATAGTAAAACTGAAAAAGGCCAATTTTTATAGCTTGTTTCTCTTTTTCTTCGGGTTTAAAAACCAACCTGTTTTGACTTAATAAGGCTTTTATTCTGATAACAAGTTCTTCAATGCTGAATGGTTTTTTAAGGTAATCGTTACCGCCGCTTTCAAATCCGGTTACCACATCGTTGGGTAGCGATTTTGAAGTGAGGAAAATAATAGGCGTTAGCGTATCGGTTTGTCTAACTTGTTTTGAAATTGAAAATCCGTCTCCATCTGGAAGCATAACATCTAAAACCAGAATATCAGGTTTACTTGTGTGGTATTTAGAAATGGTGTCAGAAGCAGTTTGAGCATGAATCACTTCAAAACCCTTTAATACTAAGGTTTCTTTAACAATTTCAGCTAGAGCAGGCTCATCTTCTGCCAAAAGGATTTTACTCATATCGGCCAGCCCAAAATTAATGTTGTCCCAATGCCTAATTTACTTTCAATTTTATACCAGCCTGTATGTTGTTGCATAATCTGTTTAACATAATTTAAACCTAATCCATGCCCTTTAACAGGGTGATTATTGCCCGTACTCACCCGATAAAATTTATCAAAAACCATTAAGGTTTCTTTTTCAGCAATGCCAATTCCATTATCCTTAAGTTTTATAACCAGGTAATTTCTGTTTTTTTCTACGGTAATTTTGATGCTAGTATTGTTGGTTGAATACTTAATTGCATTATCTAAAATGTTGTTGATGGCGTGCTGAAATTGAAACTTATCTGCAATCAAATGACTTTGGTTACTTGTATTTTGATATTGGATCGTAATTGTTTTTGCATTTGCCAATTGATGCAGGCTAATTAAATCTCTTATGGCATCGTCAATATTAATCTCTTCTTTATTTATTTTTGATATTCCTTCATCATATATCGCCAAATTCATCACTTTATCTACCAAAAGATTCAGGCGCTCAACTTCATTTTTTGCGTAGGCCAAATACCTTTCCGTTTTTTCTTTATCCTCTAAAACAGCTTGATTTTTTAAAGCCTCAATTGCTACTGAAACCGTTGCGATTGGAGTTTTAAATTCATGAGTTATATTACTGATGAAATCGTTTTTTATCGCGGATAAGCGTTTTTCTTTGAAGAGACTTTTTAAAATAAAAATCATGCAGCCAGAGATAATGAGAATCATAGCCAATGATGAAAATAAGATTAAACCAATTTTAGAAAGAATGTAAGAAATCGGGCTTTTAAACATTGCCCTAACATAATGCTGGTTATCGGTATACCTGTAAGTCGAAAAAGCTTTGGTAATAACAGGGTAAGACTTCGCTAATTTTGAATTTGAAATGCTTTTGTTATTCGTACTATCTTCCTTTTTTACCATAAAACTGTAAGGTACCTCGATATTTCGTTCTTTTAGATAAAGATTAAATGCTGGGCGGAGTCTGGTTGTATCGAATTGATATTTCTTTGCCTGTTCATTCATAAATATACCCAGTTTTTGCGTCCTGTAGTAAATGATGTGTTGTTCAAGGTCTTCGTCTCTCATCAGAAGAGCCAAAGCTCCTGCAACGTGTTTTCTAACACTGGTATCTCTTTTATCTTTCGGAAGTGCTTTACTGTAATTAGCTAAGCTAAAAGAAGAGGAAAACTTATCCTTTGCATTTCCTTTGGCAGCTATTGTGTAAACGTACTTTTTATCGTCTTTATGAAACTTTGCACTAATTATGAATGCGTTTGTATCAAGGATTTTATTTTCGACGATTTTTTGTATCGTATCACAGCGTAAACTAAGTTCCTTTTTTATTCCGTCTTCAAAGGCAAGGTTTACTTCTTTTTCGAAATTTACCTTCGTAACGTTATAGTATTTAACAATCCAATAAGCTTGTAATGCCAATAAACCCGTCATTGCCACAAAGCAAACAATAACTAACAAACTGGCCTTTTTACGCATAATTCAAATGTATATAATTCTTAAGTGTCAATTAAGCTCGTTAACATAATATAACCTTAATTAACCTATTGGATAACTTTTCTCAAATTTCCAATCTCCAATTTTGAATAAATATTTTAAAATTATGAAGCTAATATTTTTTAATCTCTTTTTTGCTTTGATAGCAATCAATACTATGGCTCAGGGTTTACAGGCCAGAACTGGAGAACAATTTCCTGATATCCCGATTCAGAATTTAATTAATGCGCCTATTAAATCAGTTTCGCTTAATAAGCCACAAAACAAAATTTATATTTTAAATATCTGGGGAACCTGGTGTTCTCCCTGCTTGCCAGAAATGGATACCCTTGCAAAACTACAGCTCGCCAATCTGAGTACAATTCAGGTTATCGGTTTATCAGATGATACACCAGAAAGATTACATACATATTTGAAAAAGAAACCATCCAAAATATGGCTTGCAAGCGATACATCTGGCTTTTTTTATGAATTGTTTGGGCTGGCTTATGTTGGGCAAAGTATCATTATTAATCCTAAAGGAAAAATTGTAGCACTTGTTAAAAGCGATTCCATTAATCAACAGATGATAGATCGACTGATCAAGGGTGAAGCCATAAGATCGAGCGGAGAAACTAAAAAGGAAAAATTATCTGGTAACGCAGATCCTTTTGCGGTAGACTCAACTTTAAATCATAGCTTTTCGTTAAGAGGTTACATGCAAGGGCAACCTTCGGGCAGTAAAAGATATCTCGATAAAGGAGCCTACAGAAAAAGAAGGATTAGTTTTACCAACGCAACAATTTTAGGTTTGTACAGTAATGCATTTGGTATTGTTTCTCAAAAACAACTGGTCTATGAATTGCCGGAAAAAGAAGTTTCAAATTATGAAAATAAAGAAACCCTTTACTCCCTTGATTTACTTGTTAAGCAGGAAGATAAGGATAGTTTGATGAGTATTTTACAGAAAAATCTTTTATTAAATTTACCTGTAAAGGCCAGAATTGAATATCGCGTTATACCCGTTTACGCTTTGGTTAATAAAAGTTATAAAGCCATTGAATCTGCTAAAAATGAGCTTAGCTATAGTTTTAGCGGACGAGGCTACGACGCTACTGGCGCAAAAATGGCAGATTTTGCAGAAAGCTACTTAACAAACGAACTTGCTTTGCCCGTGATCGATGAAACGGGTTTGGATAAACGATACGATATAAAAACCAATGTGGAAATGAGAACTAAAGATGGCATTATGAAATCGATAAATGACATTGGCCTGGATGTAGTTAAAAAGGAGAAGAAAATGAAGATTTTGGTCTTTTACAAATAGCTTTAAACGCAAAGAGGCACGGAAAAATCCGTGCCTCTGCTTTGTTATAGTTAGTAATATCCTAAGAGAATAATTCTTGCTCGTCTCTATTTTCTGTTGGGATTTTTTTTAAGAAATCATCAAACGCCGGGCCTACGTGATCAGAGTAAATTCCATAGGCATCTAATATGTAACCCAGTTCATTTTCTTTATCTTCAGTAATGTAAAGTACCGAATTATCTCCTGGATCAGAATCTCCTTCGAAGCGATAAGTTTTAACAATTACTAAATCATCTGGTTTATAAATCTTCCCTGTCTGACTTTGCATTTTACCGTGATCCGTCATCTTTAACTCGTTATCTTTTCCTTTCAGCCTCAATTTCTCTAAAATTTGGCTTAAAGTATTCATGGCAGTTGGCTGTTCCATCGTTATAAGTTTTTATTAAAGGTTAAACAAGTAGTATTCGAAATGGTTTGATCGTTTGCGTTTTTGTTTAAAACTAAATGATTGTCAATCTGTTAATTACTAAACTAAATTTTATAGTATGAAAAAATATCTTCTAACATTAGCAATTGCCAGTGTAGCATTTTTAAGCGCTTGTACTAAAGCAGAAAAAGAAATTGCCTCAGCGGCTTTAACTGAAACTGCTGACGCCTCTAAAACTATTGGGACAGCAAAATTCTACGAGTTAAGTGATGGTAAAATAAGAATGGATCTGGAAATGAATTTTGCATCCAGGGCGGATAGTAATGTTGCTGTTCATTTTCATGAGCATGGAGATTGCGGTGATATGGGTATGAATACTCATGGGCATTGGAATCCTACAAAGGAAAACCACGGTAAATGGGGTTCGGCAGCTTATCATTCTGGCGATATCGGTAATATCATGCTCGATAATAAAGGACAGGCAAAAATTTCTATAACTACAGATCGATGGAGTGTAAAAGAGGGCGATTTGAAAAACATTATCGGTAGAGGAATAATTGTTCACGGCGGAACCGACGACTATGTAACTCAACCTACGGGTAATTCGGGGCCCAGAGTTGGCTGCGGAGTAATTGAAGCCGTTAAATAACAGCTTTTCTAAAGGCAAGGCGGGCGATTGAAGAAATTTGATCGCCGTTTTTATGCAATTTATAATTTGTTGTCATCATGTTGATAAAACCTAAACAATATGGCAACAATCGAAATTTCTAAAAGTGGCAAGGCCGCCAACGGAAGAACCCAAAAAACAGCACCAAGAGTAGATTTAACGGCGATGGTAGATTTAATGTTTCTGCTCACCACATTCTTTATGCTCACCACATCTTTGTCAGAACTTAAGGCGGCAGATATTGCAAAGCCTGTTCACGATGATGTTCCAATAGCGTTGCCTGCATCCAGAACGATGACGATTTTGCTCGGTAAAAACGATCAGGTTGTATATTACATGGGCGAAACAGATCAGGCAGTGCTGCGGAGATTACCAATAAATGTAATAGCAGAAACTATTCTCGCCAATAAATTAGCGATTGCTAAGCTGTATCAAAATAACCCTGCTAAGTTTATGATTGTTGTAGTAAAGCCCACTAAAGATTGTAGTTATAAGAATCTGGTTGATTTAATTGATGACCTCAAAATTGCTGATGTAAAATCTTATTCTATAGATGATGAAAATTTAATTCTAAAGGAAACCGATTTTCTTAAAAGCAAACTTTAGTATAATACATTCTAGGTTAAGTCGGATTTACTTCGGAATTAGTTCGGACTTGTGACAGTTGGGCCCGACTAAAATGCGAATCAAACCTAAATTAACTGTGTTACAATCCTTAATTTGTTATCTACTCATATCGTTATATACTAGAAAAGCCCCGACTTTCTCCGGGGCTTTTCCAATAAATATTACCGTTAAAATTAAATACCGAATTCAGCTTTAACTTTATCTACAAAATCTAACTTTTCCCAGGTAAAAAGCTCTACTGAAACTGTTTTTTCTTCACCGTTTGGTGTTCTGAAAGTTTTAGTAACGTTTTCTGGTTTACGACCCATGTGACCATATGCCGCAGTTTCGCTATAAATTGGGTTTCTTAATTTTAAACGTTGTTCGATAAAGTAAGGGCGCATATCGAAAATCGATTCTACCTTCTTACTGATCTCGCCATCAGTTAAACCTACTTTAGAAGTACCATAGGTAACCACGTTTATAGAGGTTGGTTTTGCAACTCCGATCGCATAGCTCACTTGCACTAAAATTTCATCAGCAAGGCCTGCAGCAACTAAGTTTTTAGCAATATGGCGAGTTGCATAAGCAGCACTTCTATCTACTTTACTTGGATCTTTACCAGAAAATGCACCACCACCGTGAGCACCTTTACCGCCGTAAGTATCAACAATGATTTTTCTTCCTGTTAAGCCTGTATCTCCATGTGGTCCGCCAATTACAAATTTTCCAGTTGGGTTAATGTGGTAAGTAATCTGGTCGTTAAATAAATGAGCGTATTGAGGATATTTTGCTTTAATTCTAGGAATAAGGATAGAAATTAAATCCGATTTTATTTTTGCCAGCATTGTTGCTTCTTCATCGAAATCATCGTGTTGAGTAGAGATTACAATTGCATCAATTCGTTGTGGCTTATTATCATCAGAGTATTCTAAAGTTACCTGCGATTTTGCATCGGGGCGTAAATAGGTAATTTCAGCATTCTCTCTTCTTAAATTTGCCAATTCTATTAATAAAGCATGAGATAAATCAAGCGCCAAAGGCATGTAGTTTTCAGTTTCGTTAGTTGCATAACCAAACATCATACCTTGATCTCCAGCACCTTGTTCTTCTTTCGTTGTTCTATCTACACCTTGGTTAATATCCTGCGATTGTTCATGAATGGCAGATAAAATACCGCAAGAGTTTGCCTCAAACATGTATTCGCTTTTGGTATATCCAATTTTCTTGATTACATCACGAGCAATTTGCTGTACATCTAAATAAGTTTTAGATTTTACCTCTCCTGCTAAAATAACCTGTCCTGTTGTTACCAAGGTTTCGCAGGCTACCTTCGATTCTGCATCGAAAGCTAAAAAGTTATCAATTAATGCATCCGAAATTTGATCGGCAATTTTATCAGGGTGGCCTTCAGATACAGATTCTGATGTAAATAAATACGACATTTATTAAATATTTAAGATGAAATTAAAACAATTTAATAAGTGCTAATGTTCCCTGAAACCAGGTTCAATTGTGTATAGGAAGGTATTAGCACTTTTTTTTGAGTGGTTGCAATCCCGTTTCGAATTTCGAAACATCGCAAATCAATCCACTTTTAACGCTGCAAAATTAGCATATTTTCTTTATTTCAAAAATTATAGATTATTTTGTATCCTCATTCAAAAGCTTTGCAAGTCAAAACCAATATCTTATTTGTAATCAATCCCATATCAGGTGGGAAAGCAAAATTACGCATCCCGGCACTTATAGATAAGTATTTGGATAAGGAAAAGTTCAATGCTAACTTCCGTTTAACCGAATATGTGGGGCACGCCACCGAAATTGTAGAAGAGGCCATTGCGAAAAATTTTGACATAATTGTGGCAGCGGGCGGCGATGGAACGATAAATGAAGTGGCCAGTAAAGTGCTTGAACACAAAAAAATACTGGGTATTTTGCCACTCGGCTCGGGTAATGGCTTGGCTAGGTTTTTAAATATTCCACAAAATTTAAAAGAAGCAATATTATTAATCAACCAATTGAAAACCGATGTAATCGATTCAGCTTATTTTAATAATAAAAGTTTTTTTAACCTGGCAGGAATGGGTTTCGATGCGCATTTAAGTGCTGCCTTCTCAAAAGATAAAAAGAGAGGCTTAACGGGTTATATAAAGCTAAGTTTAAAAGAGGTTTTTAATTATAAAGATGAATTATACATTTTAAACATTGATGGGGTTGAATATAAAAGAAAGGCTTTTGCAATAACAGTTGCAAATTCATCTCAGTACGGTAATAATGTCTATATCGCACCAAATGCATCCGTTAAAGATGGCCTGCTTGATGTTTGCATTATAAAGCCCTTTTCATTGTTTAAATTGCCCGTTCTTAGTTACGTAATGTTGAAAGGCACAGCCGAAACTTCCGATATGATTGAGATAATAAAGGGTAAAAACATCAAAATAAGCCGTGCGCAAGATGGACCAGTACATGTAGATGGCGAACCATTAAAAATGGGTAAAGAATTAGAGGCTAAAATCAATCCTTTATCTTTGGAAGTAATTGTTCCATAGAAATTTTAATAATGAAACAGAAAAAAAACGGTTTAAGTGATTTGGGTGGAATTATGTATTCTACCAATCCTGAATTTGAATACGAACAGGAGGTTGATCATACGGTAACAGCTCCAAACCAACAGCAAGATTTGAGGGTAATGCTTGATAAAAAGAATCGTGGTGGAAAAGCAGTAACCTTAATAACAGGCTTTAAGGGTAAAACCGAAGATCTTGAGGTTCTAGGTAAAATGCTTAAAAATAAATGTGGTGTAGGTGGCTCGGTAAAGGATGGAGAAATTCTTATTCAGGGAGATGTTAGAGACAAGGTGATGGTTATTTTGCAAAAAGAAGGTTTTAAGGCAAAAAAAGCAGGCGGTTAAATTATTGCTTAGTGTATTTTTTTAATTTTTTTAACGATAAATTAAACGTTTTAATTTGTTGATTGACAGTTAATTAAATCATAGTGTATAAGCTACAATATGTAAAAAAAGGCATAAAAAAATTCTGTTTTTTGTAAGATATGTCTTTACATTTGCTCCACTAACTAACTTATTGTTATGAGCAAAATGGAACTACAAGCGCCTGATTTAAGCTATTTAAATCTGAAGGCAGGTTTGGGTGTTAAATATCAGTTGTCCGCAGCCGAATTGGTTAAAGAAGCCCTAGAAAATAAAGAAGGCACTTTAGCATCATCAGGCGCATTAGCAATTGATACAGGAAAATTTACAGGGCGTTCGCCTAAAGACCGATTCATCGTTTGTGATGATGTAACGGAAAATACCGTTTGGTGGGGCGATATTAATATCAAATTCAGTCCTGATAAGTTTAACTCGCTTCTAAATAAAATAACATGTTATCTTAGCGATAAGGTTTATTATGTTAGAGATGCATCTGCTTGTGCAAATCCAGATTATTCAATTTCCATAAGAGTGATTACTGAAACGGCTTATCAGAACCTTTTTGCTAATAATTTATTTATCCGGCCTGATAAAAAGGATTTAGGTACAACACCCGAATGGACAATAATTGCAGCTCCAGGATTCTCGGCCGATCCATTAGTTGATGGTACAAGGCAAGAGAATTTTTCTATTATCAATTTTAGCAAAAAAATGATTTTAGTTGGGGGAACAGGTTATACGGGTGAGATTAAAAAAGGTATATTTTCTGTTTTGAACTTCTTATTGCCTATGTACAGAAACACGCTTTCTATGCATTGTTCGGCAAATGTTGGTGTTGATGGAGATTCAGCAATTTTCTTTGGCCTGTCTGGTACAGGTAAAACAACCTTATCGGCTGATCCAAAAAGGGCTTTAATTGGCGACGATGAGCATGGCTGGAGCGAAAGTTCGATCTTCAATTTTGAAGGTGGCTGTTATGCAAAATGTGTTGATTTAACCCTGGAAAAGGAGCCTCAGATCTATAAAGCTATAAAATTCGGTTCTTTATTAGAGAATATAAACTTTTTTCCTGGCACAAATGATGTAGATTTTGCAAATATCAACAAGACAGAAAATACAAGGGTTGCTTATCCGATAGACTATATTGATAACTCCGTTATACCTTCTGTTGCGGCTACACCTAAAAATATATTTTTTTTAACCGCCGATGCGTTTGGCGTACTGCCACCAATCTCTAAATTAGATGTAGAACAGGCTATGTTTCATTTTATGAGTGGCTATACGGCAAAAGTTGCTGGTACCGAAGCGGGTATTACAGAGCCTCAGCTAACTTTTTCAGCTTGCTTTGGTAAAGCATTTTTGCCATTACATCCGTCGAAATATGCCGATTTGCTCGGTAAAAAAATGAAAGAACAAAAAGTTAATGTGTGGTTGGTTAATACAGGTTGGACTGGTGGCCCCTATGGAATTGGCAAAAGAATGAAACTAAGCTACACCAGAGCGATGATTACTGCCGCTATCAATGGAGATTTAGATCATCCAAATTATAAACAGCATCATGTATTTAAATTAATGATGCCTTTACATTGTCCTAATGTACCGGATGAAATTTTAGACCCGTCTAAAACATGGGATAGCCAGGAAGAATACTTTTTAAAAGCATACGAACTGTCGAATGCTTTCAGCGAGAATTTTAAGCAGTTTAAACAGGTAAATAATCCAAAAGTGCCTCAAGAAGTATAAAAAATGTGTTAAATGTGGGTTTAAATGCATTTTTTACTTAAAAAATTTGCAATTCGATTTTTTTTTAGTTTTCATTGTGAAAGAATTGCCTCTGGCTGAGGCAATTTTTTTGTTATATGTACAGTTATAAACGGCAAACTAAAAAGTTAAGTAACGATTTAATTGTTTATTGATTTATTAATTTGTAATTTAAAATCAATTTATAAATTTGTTTTCGCAACAAAATCAGATAAACGTACGTTGTGTGTATTACAAAAGAAAAACAGCTAAAAAATTAAAAACAAGAACTAAAACTAAAAATTAAAAAAAAATGGCAAACGCACCAAAACCAACAACTGTTAAAAAAGAAAGCTCTTCAAGCGCTTCAAATGTATTTGCAACATTTGTGATTCCAATTTGTATCGTTATTGGATTTGTTATCTGGAACTTCGTATTAGGAGCTTCTGACAACTTTATCGGAGGAGACAACAACAACTTACCATTACCTAACAACTATCCAGGTACAGCTTACAAAGGTGGTCCAATCGTAGCCGTTCTAATCGGTTTATTATTAACAACAATCGTTTTCTCTATCGAGCGTTTAATCGTTATTGGTAAAGCAAGTGGAAAAACTAGTTTAGATACTTTTATCATCAAAGTAAAAGGTTTATTAAACGCAGGTAACATCGAAGCTGCTAAAGCAGAATGCGATAAACAAGAAGGTTCAGTTGCAGCTGTAATTAAATCTGGTTTGAAAAAATATAGCGAAGTTGAAGCAGATACTAATATGGATGTTGAGCAATCAATCGTTGCTATCCAAAAAGAGGTTGAAGAAGCTACAGCTTTAGAAATGCCAATGTTAGAGCAAAACTTAACAATCATTGCTACTTTAGTATCAATCGGTACATTAATCGGTTTATTAGGTACAGTAACAGGTATGATTCGTGCATTCGCAGGTTTAGCTAACTCTGGAGCTCCAGATCAGTCGGCATTAGCGGTAGGTATCTCTGAGGCATTGATTAACACAATGACTGGTATCGCTGTATCTACTTTAGCAATTATCATGTACAACATCTTAACTTCTAAAATTGATAAATTAACTTATGCAATTGACGAAGCAGGATTTAGCATCGTTCAAACATACGCTAGTTCACATAAATAAGAATTTTGAAAAAATTTTTACCGGCTTTATGGAAAACCGGAAAAAAGATCATCATTATTAAAAACTAGTAAAAAATATTATGCCTAGAATTAAAGTTAAAAGAACAAGTACCGTAACAGACATGACCGCTATGTGCGATGTTGCTGCCCTGTTACTTACCTTCTTTATTTTAACTGCTACTGCAAGGCAACCTGAACCATTAGCTGTATCAACACCTTCATCTACATATGAATTTAAGGTGCCTGCAGAAAATAATGCCATTTTAACAATTGGACAGAAAAAGGTTTTCTTTGAAGTAGCAGGACAAAAAGTAAGGGCAAGAACTTTAGAATTAATGGGAGAGCAGTATAAAATTGCTTTTACCCCAGAAGAAGTTAACAGATTTTCTGTTATCGCTACATTCGGTGTTCCTGTTGCAAGTTTGAAACAATTTATCAATATGCCAGGTGGCGATCGTATGAATCCAGGAGTACAAACTGGTATCCCTACTGATTCAACTGACAATCAATTAAACGCTTGGGTTTTAAATGCTCGTAAAGCAACTAAAGAACTAAACAATGCTGATATGAGAATCAGTATTAAAGGTGATGCTAAAGAGGAATACCCTACTGTGAAAAAGGTGATTGATATTTTGCAGAAACAAAAAATGAACAAGTTTTTGTTAGTTACAAACGCAGAAGCTAAAAAGACTAAATAAGAAATGGCAGAATTAAACACAGGCGGGAAGAAAGCCACACCAAGGATCGATATGACCCCAATGGTGGATTTGATGTTTCTTTTGGTTACATTCTTTATCTTAACTACATCAATATCTACGCCACAAGCGATGGATATTGCTAAACCAGATAAGGAGGATAATTTGCCAGAGAACAGGTTAGCGTTAAAAGCGACCAAAACGATGACTGTTTTATTAGGTAAAAACGATAAAGTAGCATGGTATATGGGCGAAGCTGGAAAAAGTGCTCCAACAATTGAATCTTTTTCTCAAATCGAAAATTCAATCAACGAAAATAGAACAAAAGCAAACGCTTCGGGTGTTGCTGGAGAATTTACAGTTTTAGTAAAACCTACTTCAGGTTCTACTTTTAAAAACTTTGTTGATATGATGGATGAGCTTGAAATTCTTAAGGTGAAGTCTCGTCAGATTGATGATGACAATATCCTTGATAACGAGAAAGCTTTCATGAAAGAAAGAGGTATTTTATAATTAATAAGATCAGTAATCATGTCGAAGTTAGATATATTTAGAAAGGAATGGCTGGAAGTCGTTTTTGCTGATAAAAACAAAGCTTATGGCGCATATCAATTAAGAAAAGGTAGCGCTGGGAATACTACAAAAGCCCTTATATGGGGTTCAGTTGTATTCTTGATTTTGTTTTTCTCACCAAAAATCTACAGCTTAATTAAAGGGGCGATTCCAGAGGAAGAGCAGTTAAAAGCACAAGAAGTGGTTTTAGCTCCACCTCCACCGGTTAACCCAGATACACCACCGCCACCACCGGTAGAGCCACCACCACCAAAAGTGGATCAGGTGAAGATGCCACCTCCGATTGTAAAACCGGATATCGAAGTTAATGAGGAGCCACCTACAGTTGAAAAACTGAAAGAGGCAGATCCAGGACAAAAAGATATTAAAGGTGATCCTACGGCGGAAATTAGAATTGCTGAGCCGGTTGGCGAAGGACCTAAACAAGAAGCAGCAGTTGCTGTAGATGATAATAAAGTTTATGACTTTGTTAGTATTGAAAAAGTACCTGATTTTCCAGGTGGTATGAAAAAGTTTTACGAATACTTAGGTAAAGCAATTAAATATCCTCCAATGGCACAGGAAAACAATGTTCAGGGTAAAGTATTCTTATCTTTCGTTGTAGAAAGAAATGGAGAACTTACTGATATTTCAGTTATTCGTGGTCCTGGTAGTGGTACTAATGAGGAAGCTGTTCGTGTACTTAAAGCAAGTCCACGTTGGGTTCCTGGTATTCAGAATGGTAAACCTGTACGTGTTAAATACAACATTCAGGTAAACTTTACACTTCAGTAACAAAATGTTAAATTTTGATATTTTTAAGCAAAAATCGCCTAAACAGCGGTTTTTGCTCATTTTAGGCCTTGTCATGTTTGTTTTTTATTGCTGCATTGGCCTGGCTTGTATATTCTGGAAAAATCTTCCGCTAAATATAGGCCAACCCTATAAAATAGCAATTGGTATATTCCTTATCATTTACGCTTTTGTACGATTATTAAGCCTTGGGAGGCGCGATTAATATTAAATGAGAAACGTCCTAATATTATTGAGTTTACTAACTGTTTTTTCTTGCAACCGCAAAAAAACAGATGAAATTAAAGAAACTCGTACAAGTGGTACCATAAAGATTTTGGTTGATGAAACTGTTGGTCCTTTAGTACAACAAGAAATTGATGTTTTTAAAATTGATTACCCACAGGCGACATTTTTAACAACATTTAAACCAGAAGAAAAAATAATTCCAGCGTTTTTAAATGATAGTGTAAGGGTTATCGTTTTACCCAGAATGCTAACAAAACAAGAAGAAAAATATTATACCCAAAGAAATATTAAGATTAATACATCGCGTTTCGCGGTAGATGGAATAGCATTAATTACAAATCAAAGTAATATTGATAGTGTAATTAACGTTAAGGATATTGTCGATATACTTCAAGGCAAAAGTTCTGCTAAACAATTAATGTTTGATAACACTTATTCGAGTACATTTAAATACTTGAAACAACTGGCAAATATTAATCAGTTCCCTTCAAAAAACGTTTACGCTAAAAACACTGCTAACGAAGTGATTAAGCTAGTTGCTGAGGATAAGAATTTTATTGGTATTTTGGGCGTTAACTGGCTCTCTGAAAAGAATCCAGAATTTGTTAAGTTAAAAGAAAAAATTAAGACTTTAGGGTTGAAAAATTACAAAGGCAAACCTGGGGATGATCAGTTTTACAAGCCAACTCAAGATAATCTTATAAATGGAGTTTATCCCTTTTTAAGGAATATTAATATAATCGATTGTGAAGGACGTGACGGTTTAGGCACAGGATTTGCAGTATGGCTAAGAAGCCAGCGGGGACAGCTTATCGTACTTAAATCTGAACTTGCCCCACATAAATTAATGCCGAGAACAATAAATTTTAAAGAATAATAATAAATTGAACCACCGGTTGTAAGAAACAATCAAAATTAAAAGAAAAGAATAATCAGATGAAGCTTACATACGATTATGTAAGTTTATAACCATTAAAAAAACAGATTAAAGAACTATGAAAATTTTAAAGAAAGCAATAACCTTAAATGTTGGTTTGGTGTTGATAGGTTCTGCAGTTTTTGCTCAAAATTTAAATGACGCGAAAAAAGCCATTGATGCTGAGCAATATCAGAAAGCATCATCAATGCTTAAATCTTTAGTAAGCTCTCAGGCGTCTAATGGTGATAACTATTACAATTTAGGCCTAGTTTATTTAAAAACAGGTTATATTGATTCTGCAAGAGCAGTATTCAATAAAGGTATATCTGCAGATGCCAAAAGCGCATCTAACTATGCAGGTTTAGGAGAGGCAGATATATTATCTGGTAATGCAACATCTGCTAAAACAAATTTTGATAAAGCGGTAGCAGCTGCTCCAAAAGATTATAAAACTTATTTAGCGATTGGTAAAGCTTATTTAGCGCAAGATAAACCTAGCGAAGATGTGTCTAAGCCAGATTTCGCAAATGCTATTGCTAATTTAACTAAGGCTGATGAACTTGACGCTAAAGATAAAGATGCAGAAGTTTTTATTGGTTTGGGTGATGCTTATGCTTTACAAAAGAAAAATTCTGAAGCCATTGGCCCTTATTTCCGTGTTGGAGATATTGATCCTACAAACAGAAGGGCTGGAACTCAGTTAGGTAAAATGTATAAAGAAGCTCGTTCATTTGCTGAAGGTGAACAGGAATTAAACAAAGTTATTGCTGCTGATGCAAATTATGGCCCTGCTTACCGTGAGTTAGGAGAGCTTTATTTACAATGGAGTAGTTTTGGAACAGATAAGCCAAAAGCTGCAAAAGCAACTGAATTGTACAAAAAATACCTTGATTTAACTGATAAATCTTTAGAATCTCAGTTGCGTTATATGCAATTCTTATTCTATGCGAAAGACTATCAGGCATTAGAGCAAGTTGCATCTTCAATTCAAGTTCCTGCAAACGATCCTAAAGGAATCATTGTTTCCAGATTAAAAGGTTGGTCTGCTTATGAGAATAAAAACTATCCTCAGGCATTAACAAACTTGACTGAATATTTTGCTAAACAAAAGGATACAACCAAAAATCTTGCTTATGATTATCTTTATTTAGGTAAGGCGCAGTTAAAAGCTGGTCAAGATAGTTTGGCTTTAATCAATATTACTAAAGCAGTAGCTAAAGATTCTACCAACGCTGATGCATTATCTGAAGTAGCTAAAAGCCTATACGATGCTAAGAAATTCGGGAAAGCTGCTCAAGTTTATGAGAAGGCTATAAAAGCTAATCCAAATGGAAAAGGCTCATTATATAACTATTATTATAATGCTATGGCTAACTATTTCGATTATGGAGCAAAATATAGCGCTAAACAAAATCCTTCTAAAGATATTTTGGTAAAGGCTGATTCCGCTATCGCAAAAGTAATACAAATTTCTCCTGATACTTATGATGCTTATGTAACTAGAGCTCGTATTAACAGTTTATTAGATGACGATAAAGACCCTAAAGGCTTAATGATTCCTTTTTATGAGGAATACATCAAAAAGATCAGTGAAAAACCAGAATTAGTTACTGCAAATGCTAAAAAACTTTCTGAGGCATATGATACTATCGGTGGTTTCTATTTCTATAAAGACAAAGCAAAAGCAAAAGAATATTTTGATAAAAGTGTATCCGTTTATCCTTCAGGAACGTTTGCTGCTGCTAAGTTGAAAGAGCTAGCGGCGCCTGCTCCAAAGGGAAAAGGTAAGTAATTACAACAGTTAAATAATTTTAGAAAAGGCAGAGTTTGGTTACTCTGCCTTTTTCTTTTACTTTTGCATCAGAAAATAAAGATTATGCAAGCGCAAAGTACCTCAATAGATTTTTTACCAATTATATTTCAAGTAATTGTTGCATTAGGTTTTGTAGTAACCACTTTAGTTGCTACACACTTTTTAGGTCCAAAACGTAAAACCAGTGATAAGCTTGAAGTTTTTGAAGCAGGTGTTAAATCTGTAGGTAATGCTCGTCAACCTTTCTCCATTAAGTATTTTGTTGTTGCTATCCTTTTCGTATTATTCGATATCGAAGTTATTTTCATGTATCCGTGGGCTGTTAACTTCCGTGAGCTTAGAATGGATGGAATGATAGAAATGTTCATTTTTATGGGCACGCTTCTATTAGGTTTTGTTTATGTAATTAAGAAGAAAGTTCTAGATTGGAACTAGCCTATTGATTGTTTTTAACACAAGCAATACTCAATTTACAAGGTTAGTTGGAGATCTGGAGTTTACTTGTGTATCAATTACACTTACTTGCTGGGTTTTAATTTATTTAGAAAGGTTCTAAATCAAGCTAAGCTAGTTTAATTGCCTTTAAAATATTGTAAATTTGTTGCTCATTCTGCAAAGGGATGAGCATTTTTTGTTTATAAACATGAGTGAAATTAATATAGTTGATGCGCCTCCAGGAACCGAAGGACCTGGCTATTTTGCCACTTCTTTAGATAAAGTGATTGGTTTGGCACGTTCAAATTCATTATGGCCTCTACCGTTTGCAACATCTTGTTGTGGAATCGAGTTTATGGCAACCATGGGTTCGCATTACGATTTAGGTCGTTTTGGTGCAGAGCGTTTGAGCTTTTCTCCCCGTCAGGCCGATGTTTTAATGGTAATGGGTACAATTGCTAAAAAGATGGCGCCAGTACTTAAACAAGTATATATTCAAATGGCAGAGCCACGTTGGGTTATGGCTGTTGGTGCTTGTGCAAGCAGCGGTGGTATTTTCGATACCTATTCTGTGTTACAAGGTATTGATGAGGTTATTCCAGTAGATGTTTATGTGCCGGGTTGTCCGCCAAGACCAGAAGCTATTTTAGATGGTTTTCAGCGTATTCAGGATTTGGTTAAAAACGAATCTGGCAGAAGAAGAAACTCTGATTATTATAAGGAACTTTTAGGTCAATACGGTATTAAGTAATGGAAGAAACTACACTAAATAACGATATTCATACTAAGCTGACTGAAAAGTTTGGTGAAAAGGTTACAGCTGTTTCTGAACCTTATGGTTTGTTAACTTTTGTAACGTATAAAGATGTTATCGTAAACGTGCTTTCGCACCTTAAGGACGAATTAAAGTTTAACTTCTTAACTGATATCACAGCTGTGCATTACCCTGGTCAAGATCATGGTATTGCCGTAGTTTACCATTTAAACAACATGGTTGAGCGTGTAAGAATCAGAATTAAGGTTTTCATTTCAGAACAAAATCCAACTATTCCTACGGCAACCACGGTTTGGAAAGGAGCTAACTGGATGGAACGTGAAACTTATGATTTATTCGGAGTTAAGTTTGAAGGTCACCCTGATTTACGCCGTATTTTAAATATGGATGATTTAGGTGTTCACCCGATGTTGAAACAATATCCATTGGAAGACCCAAACAGAGTAGATAAAAAGGACGAATTTTTTGGAAGGTAAACCCTTGGCCTCTAAAGGGGAATTGGATAGAATATATAAGTAAATAATTAACAAATTTGAAAGGAGTTCCGAGTTTTCGGAATTAAGGTCTATGAATCATAACCATCCGGTATATACAGATAACGATCCGCAAAGTGAGTTGGTAACCTTAAACTTAGGTCCAACACACCCTGCAACACACGGTGTTTTTCAAAACGTTTTGCAATTAGATGGCGAGCGTATTGTTAGCGGCGTTTCTACAATTGGGTACATTCACCGAGCTTTTGAAAAGATTGCCGAACATCGCCCGTTTTATCAAATTACACCATTAACTGACCGTTTAAACTATTGTTCTTCACCTATCAATAATATGGGATGGCATATGACGGTTGAGAAATTGTTGAATATCCAAATGCCTAAGCGTGTAGATTATCTTCGCGTAATCATCATGGAGCTTTCCCGTATTGCCGATCACATTATTTGTAACACAATTATTGGTCAGGATACTGGAGCAACAACAACTTTCCTTTACCTTTTTCAATTTCGTGAACACATTTATGAGATTTTTGAGGAGGTTTGTGGTGCCCGTTTAACAACAAATATTGGTCGTATAGGCGGTTTTGAAAGAGATTTCAATGATATTGCTTTTGCTAAAATCAATAAATTTTTAAAGGAGTTTCCAGTAGCTTTGAAAGAGTTTGAAAACCTTTTAACCCGTAATCGTATTTTTATCGACAGAACTGCTGGTGTTGCTGAAGTAACTAAAGAAGCTGCTTTAGAATATAGCTGGACTGGTCCGTTGCTTCGTGCAGCTGGAGTAGATTACGATGTTCGTGTAGCTGATCCATATTCTTCATACCAAGATTTTGATTTCGAAATTCCAGTAGGTACAAGTGGTGATATATACGACAGGTATTTGGTGCGTGATGAAGAAATGTGGCAAAGTTTACGCATTATCGAACAAGCGCTTTTGAAGTTGAAAACAGAAGAAAAAGGTGTTTTTCATGCTGATGTTCCTGATTTTTACCTTCCCCCAAAACAAGAAGTTTACAACAATATGGAAGCATTAATCTATCACTTTAAAATTGTGATGGGCGAAATTGATGCTCCAAAAGCAGAAGTTTATCACGCTGTAGAGGGCGGAAACGGCGAGCTAGGTTTCTATCTGATTAATGATGGTGGCCGTACGCCTTATCGTTTACACTTCCGCAGACCAAGTTTTATAAATTACCAAATGTTTGCACCAATGAGCGAGGGAATGTTATTATCCGATGCCATTATCAACATGAGTAGTATGAATATTATTGCAGGAGAATTAGATGCTTAAAGTAGAAGAACAAACACCTGTAGTGTTTTCATCAGAATTGCTAGCCAAGTTTGATGATGTTAAGAGTCGTTACCCTGAAGGTAAGCACAAATCAGCGTTGTTACCACTATTACATTTGGTGCAGGCAGAATATCTTTGGGTACCTACATCAGCAATGGATCAAGTTGCCGAATATTTAAATATTCAGCCGATTGAAGTTTACGAAGTAGCCACATTTTATACGATGTACTTCTTAAAACCACAAGGTAAATATGCTTTGGAGGTTTGCCGTACTGGTCCTTGCTGCCTGGTTGGAGCAGAAAAAATATTAGAGCACTTAGAAAATAAGTTAGGTATTAAAGAAGGTGAAGTTACAGCAGACGGTTTATTCAGCTTTAGAGGAGTTGAATGTTTAGCGGCTTGTGGTTTCGGTCCGGTATTGCAAATTAGCCCGGAATACACTTTCTATGAAAACTTAACTACCGAAAGTGTAGATAAACTGATTGAAGATTTGAAAAATAAATAAGATTTGAGAAACCAGATATGAGATATGAGAATTGGCAATTTGCCTAACATCTCAGGTCTCACATCTCACATCTAAAAAATAATGAGTCGCAAATTATTACTTGAGCATATAAACGTACCAGGCATCAATACACTTGAAGTCTATCGCCAAAAAGGTGGGTACCGTGCTGTGGAAAAAGCTCTTAAAACTTTAACACCTGAAGAGATTGTTGAAGAGGTTAAGAAATCTGGTTTACGCGGTCGTGGTGGTGCGGGTTTCCCAACGGGAATGAAATGGAGCTTTTTGGCTAAACCAGAAGGTGTTGCACGTTATTTGGTTTGTAACGCTGATGAGTCTGAGCCAGGAACTTTCAAAGATCGCTACTTGATGACTTACATACCTCACGCTTTAATTGAGGGAATGATTGTTGCCAGTTTTGCTTTGGGTGCAAAGGTTTCATACATCTACGTTCGCGGAGAAATGATGCCTCAAATTCGTATTCTGGAAAAAGCAATTGCTGAGGCAAAAGCTGCAGGATGGTTGGGTAAAAATATTTTAGGAACAGGTTACGATTTAGAATTATATGTTCAGCCAGGTGGTGGTGCTTACATTTGCGGCGAAGAAACTGCATTATTAGAATCACTTGAAGGTAAAAGAGGTAATCCGAGAATTAAACCACCTTTTCCAGCTATTGCAGGTTTGTATGGGTGCCCAACGGTAGTAAATAACGTAGAGTCGATTGCTGCAGTAGTACCAATTATTAACGATGGTGGCGATGAATATGCTAAAATTGGTATTGGTAGAAGTACAGGTACAAAATTAATATCAGCATCGGGTAACTTAGTAAAACCAGGTGTTTACGAAATAGAATTAGGTTTACCAGTTGAAGAATTTATTTATTCTGATGAATATTGTGGTGGTATTGCTAACGGTAAACGCTTAAAAGCAACCGTTGCAGGTGGTTCATCTGTGCCAGTTTTGCCAGCTAACCTAACATTGAAATATGCTAATGGCGAACCTCGTTTGATGAGTTACGAATCTTTATCAGAAGGTGGATTTGCTACTGGAACCATGATGGGTTCAGGTGGTTTTATTGCTTTTGATGAAGATCAATGCATCGTTCGCAATACCTGGAATTTCTCTCGTTTTTATCACCACGAAAGTTGCGGACAATGTTCGCCTTGCCGTGAAGGTACAGGATGGATGGAAAAAGTATTGCACAAAATTGAACACGGTCATGGAACGATGAGTGATGTAGATTTACTTTGGGATATTCAACGTAAAATTGAAGGTAATACAATTTGCCCGCTTGGCGATGCAGCAGCATGGCCGGTTGCAAGTGCAATTCGTCATTTCAGAGATGAATTTGAGTGGCATATTAAAGAGCCAGTTAAGAGTCAGCAACAAAATTATGGTATTGCTAACTATGCTGTGCCGATAGAAAAAGTTGTTGTAACGGAAGAGAAATAATTTTCCCACGGTTCGTGTCATCACGAAACGAAACATGAAATATAGAATTGGTTTGTGGAGACACGAATCAGGGCGGGAAAGCAAGAGTTTTAACGCTACGTCATTGCGAAGAACTAAGCAATCCTAATGCGATGACATATTAATAAAGAGATTGCTTCGTGCCTCGCAATGACGGCATGAGCATAAAAAATAAAAGATTATCATTAACCATGAGTGAAAAAGTTAAGGTTACGATAGACGGAATAACTGTAGAGGTTGATAACGGAACCACTATCCTAAATGCTGCAAGGCAAATTGGAGGTGATATCGTTCCGCCAGCAATGTGCTATTATTCTAAGTTAGAAGGAAGTGGTGGTAAATGCCGTACCTGTATTGTTAAGGTAACAAAAGGTTCGGAAAAAGACCCACGCCCGATGCCAAAATTGGTTGCATCTTGCCGTACAACCGTAATGGATGGTATGGAAGTGTTGAACATTACTTCGCCAGAGGTTTTAGAGGCACGTGCAGGTGTGGTCGAAATTTTATTAATTAACCACCCTTTAGATTGCCCTGTTTGCGATCAGGCTGGTGAGTGTGATTTGCAGAATTTAGGTTACGAACATGGCTTGCAAAAAACTCGTTACGAGTTTGAGCGTCGTACTTTTGACCGTATTGATATTGGCGATAAAATTCAATTACACATGAATCGTTGTATTTTGTGTTATCGTTGTGTTTTCACTGCTGATCAGATTACAAACAAACGTGTTCATGGTATTTTAAACCGTGGCGACCATTCTGAAATTTCAACTTATATTCAACAGGCTGTTGATAACGATTTCTCAGGAAACGTAATTGATGTTTGCCCAGTTGGTGCTTTGACTGATAAAACTTTTCGTTTTAAAAACCGTGTTTGGTTTACCAAGCCAGTTGATGCACATCGCAATTGCGACCATGAAAAATGCAACGGTAAAGTAACGCTTTGGTATAAAGGTGAAGATGTTATTCGTGTAACAGCACGTAAAGATCAGTTTGGCGAGGTTGAAGAATTTATTTGTAATACTTGTCGCTTTGATAAAAAGGCAACTTCAGATTGGACGATCGAGCACCCAACTCATATTGATGATACTTCGGTAATTGCATCGAACCATTACGAAACATTAAAACCACTGCCAGTAATTATGCCAAACATAGCATTACAGGCAGCGAATGAAATTGAGTTACATAAAACAGTAAAATACTAATGGATACAGGTTTTATCATAGAGAAATTTATTCTGGTAGCTGTAATTTTCGGTATCAGTTTAGTCGTAGCCATGTATTCTACTTATGCAGAACGCAAAGTTGCTGCATATCTTCAAGACCGTTTAGGTCCAGATAGAGCAGGCCCTTTTGGTATTTTACAGCCTTTGGCTGATGGTGTAAAAATGTTTATGAAAGAGGAAATCATTCCCTCTTCATCAAACAAATGGTTATTTATTGTTGGGCCAGGCTTGGCTTTACTTTGTGCTTGTATTGGTACAGCCGTTATTCCTTGGGGAAGTCCGATGGAAATTGGCGGTAAAATGGTTCCGCTGCAAGTTGCTGATATTAATGTTGGAGTTTTATACATTTTTGGTGTAGTTTCTTTAGGTGTTTACGGCGTTATGATTGGTGGTTGGGCATCGAATAACAAATATTCATTATTAAGCGCCATTCGTGCTGCATCACAAAACATCAGTTACGAAATTGCAATGGGTTTGTCTATCATCGCTTTGCTTTTGATGACCAATACATTAAGCTTGAAAGAAATTGTTGACCAGCAACACGGTTGGAGATGGAATGTATTGTACCAGCCATTAGGATTTTTAATCTTCATGGTATGTTCTTTTGCAGAAACTAACAGAGCACCATTTGATTTACCGGAGTGTGAAACCGAGTTAATCGGTGGTTACCATACCGAGTATTCTTCAATGAAATTAGGTTTCTATCTATTTGCTGAATACATCAACATGTTTGTTTCATCAGCAGTAATGGCAACATTATATTTTGGTGGATATAATTATCCTGGAATGGATTCGATGGCGGTTTGGCTAGGTCCGACATGGGCACCACTTTTTGGTACAGGTATTTTCTTTGCGAAAATAATCTTCTTCATCTTTTTCTTCATGTGGGTACGTTGGACAATCCCGCGTTTCCGTTATGATCAATTGATGAATTTGGGCTGGAAAGGTTTAATACCTTTGGCTATTGCCAACATTATAATAACTGGAATTGTGATTGCGATTATTGAGAAGTTTTAATTATGGAATCATTAAGTAATAAGAAAAAAGTACTGGAACAAAAGCCGTTAAGCTTTATGGAAAGGATGTACTTACCTGCTATTGCAAAAGGTATGGGCATTACCATTAGTCACTTATTCAAAAAAGAGGCTACTATAAGATATCCAGAAGTAGAACGTGAATTCTCAGCTAACTTTAGGGGGATGCACTCGCTTAAACGCGATGAAAACGGGAAAGAGCGTTGTACAGCTTGTGGTTTGTGTGCACTATCTTGCCCAGCTGAAGCAATCACTATGATAGCAGCAGAACGGAAGAATGATGAAAAGCATTTGTATCGCGAGGAAAAATATGCAGCAACTTATGAAATTAATATGTTGCGTTGTATTTTCTGCGGATTATGTGAAGAGGCTTGTCCGAAAGAAGCAATTTACCTGGACGGACCAATTGTACCTGCTGATTATTTACGTAAGGATTTTATTTACGGGAAAGATAAGTTGGTTGAAGCTCCATTGGAGATGAAAAAATAAAAATACGGTCCGTGAGGACACGAATCACGGCAATTGAAAAATATTGTCATCCTGAGCTTGTCGAAGGAGTAAACATATAGTATAATCCGTCATTGCGAGGAACGAAGCAATCCTAATGCGATAGACGTTAAATAAATAAGATTGCTTCGTGCCTCGCAATGACGAGGAGTACAAACAAATAACAAATTAATGAGTACACAAGTATTCTATTTCGTAGCCACATTAAGTATCATCTTTTCGCTGATGGTGATTTTTGCAAAAAATCCGATCCATAGCGTTCTATACTTAATTCTTACCTTTTTCACATTCACAGTACATTATGTATTGTTGAATGCGCAGTTTTTGGCTGTTGTAAACTTCATTGTTTATATGGGTGCAATTATGGTATTATTCCTATTTGTACTAATGCTCCTCAACTTAAATAAGGAAACCGAGCCAGTAAAATCTCCTTTGATCAAAATTGTGGGCGTAATTGCAGGCTGTTGCTTAATTGTAACCTTAGTTGGTTCTTTTAAAGCTGCAACCATTACAAGTCCTTTAATTTTGAAAAATCCAGGCTTAGGTTTGGTAGAAAACTTGGGTAAAGAGCTTTTTGGGCCATTCTTATTGCCATTCGAATTATCATCTCTATTACTATTGGCGGCAATGGTTGGAGCAGTTTTATTATCTAAAAGAGATGAGGTAGAAGCATAATGGAAAATCTAACTACACAAATGGCAGGCGTACCACTAAATCATTACATCTATTTATGTGCAATTATTTTCACAATTGGTGTAATTGGCGTGTTAACCCGCAGAAATGCAATCGTAATTTTTATGTCGGTTGAATTGATGTTAAATGCAGTGAACTTGCTTTTAACAGCTTTCTCTGTGCATAGCAACGATCCTTCAGGACAGGTTTTTGTATTCTTCATTATGGCGCTTGCTGCTGCAGAGGTTGCAGTTGGTTTAGCGATTATTGTAATGGTTTACAGAAATACAAAATCGATAGATATTAATGTTTTAAATCGCCTTAAGTGGTAAATATATATTAAGAATGACAATAGAACAATTGATTTGGTTAGTTCCGTTACTTCCTTTTTTAGGGTTTGTAATTAACGGGCTGGGCAGAAAATCTTTATCTAAAGGACTTGTTGGTATCATTGGAAGTGGGGTAATTTTAGCCTCTTTCCTTATCAGCGTAGTTATTTTCTTTAGTTTACAAGGCGATACACAAAAATCTCACGAAGTATTTTTATTCGATTGGATTAGCGCTGGAACATTACACATTCCTTTATCATTTCTGATTGATCCGTTGAGCTCAATCATGCTTTTGATTATTACGGGGATTGGTTTCTTAATCCATCTATATTCGACCAGCTACATGCATGATGATGAAGGATTCGGTAAGTTCTTCTCTTATCTGAACCTGTTTGTGTTTTTTATGCTTTTATTAGTATTGGGTTCAAACTACATCGTAATGTTTATCGGTTGGGAGGGTGTAGGTTTATGCTCATACCTTTTAATTGGTTTCTGGTACACCAATAGTGCCTATGCATCTGCAGCTAAAAAGGCTTTCGTAATGAATCGTATTGGTGATTTAGGTTTCCTATTAGGTGTTTTTTTAATGTTCAACTTCTTCGGAAGCGTTGAGTTTTCAAAAATATTCCCACAGGCAGCGAACATGTTGCCAGGTAACAATACCTTGGTTTTGATTACCATTTTGTTATTTATTGGAGCTTGTGGTAAATCGGCACAGTTGCCTTTATTTACATGGTTGCCAGATGCGATGGCTGGGCCAACACCAGTTTCTGCTTTAATTCACGCTGCAACGATGGTAACGGCTGGTATTTATATGATTGCCCGTTCGAGTGTATTATTTGACCTTGCTCCATTTACCCAACACATTATTGCAATTGTTGGGGCAGCAACAGCATTGGTAGCAGCTATTATTGCGCTAACCCAAACAGACATTAAAAAAGTATTGGCCTATTCAACTGTATCTCAATTAGGGTATATGTTTTTAGGCTTAGGTGTTGGCGCTTATACAGGTTCATTCTTCCACGTTTTAACTCACGCATTTTTCAAAGCATTATTATTCTTAGGGGCAGGTTCGGTAATTCATGCTATGCATCACGAACAAGATATGCGCCACATGGGTGGATTGAGAAAGAAACTTCCAATTACTTTCTTAACGATGATGATTGGTACCATTGCAATAGCTGGTTTGCCGCCATTCTCTGGTTTCTTCTCTAAAGATGAAATTTTAGCGCATGCCTTCCAGTATAGTCCAGTGCTTTGGGGTATTGGCGTATTAACGGCATTCTTAACCGCTTTTTATATGTTCAGAATGATGTTCCTTACTTTCTCAGGAAAATATCGCGGAACGCATCATGAGGAAAGCCATGTTCATGAATCGCCAGCAGCAATGACTACACCGCTAATAATTTTAGCCGTTTTAGCCGCAATTGGTGGAGCAATTAACATCCCTCACGTTTTCGGTGGAAACGAATGGTTAGCACATTGGTTGACTGGAGCGGGTGTTTCGCAACATGAATTAGATTTAAGTCATTCAACTGAGTTTACTTTAATGGGTGTTTCTGTCTTAGCAGCTATTTTTGCTTTACTTTATGCTTATACCAGATACGTTAAAGGTGCTCGTGTTCCTGTTGCAGATGAAGCCCCACGTTCTGCACTGGCAAAATTATCATACAATAAATTTTATCTGGATGAGATTTACGATTTCATCATTACAAAACCTTTAGATGCTTTTTCAAGATTCTTCTATAGGATAATCGATACCAAGTTTATAGATGGAATTGTAAATGGATTAGGTTGGAGTACAAACGAGGCCAGTAAGGGCATTCGTTTATTACAAAGTGGAAACGTAGGTTTCTATATTTTTATGATGGTAGTTGGTATCATCGCATTGCTATTATATACATTTTTATACATATAAAAAGGGTTCAAAAATAAATAATGGAACAACTTTTACTACTTATATTTCTCCCACTTGCAGGTGCTATTATTACGGCCTTTGCAGGTAAGTCGGCTAAAATCGTTTCGACCGTAATTTCGGTTGTTTCTTTGGGGCTTGCTTTGTTTATCGCTTGTAGCTTCATTCCAAATGCAAGTATACAGTTTGAGGCAAATTTACCATGGATTGCAGATTTAGGTATTCGTTTTCATGCGGGTATTGATGGAATTAGCATGCTTGTTGTGTTGCTTACCAATTTGTTGATTCCGATTATAATTTTATCGAGTTACAGACATAATTATAAAAATCCAGCGGCTTTCTACGCATTGATCTTATTTATGCAAAGCGGATTATTATTGGTGTTTACGGCGATGGATGCTTTCCTTTTCTATATCGGGTGGGAAGCCGCTTTAATTCCAATTTATTTTATCTGCGCATTTTGGGGTGGAAAAGATAGAATTCGCATTAACATGAAGTTCTTCGTTTATACAATCGCAGGTTCATTGTTTATGTTGATGGGGATCATTTATCTGTACTTACAGAATCCTGCTCACAATTTTGATATTCAAGCATTTTATGCTTTAAATTTAGATAGCGCACAACAAGGCTGGATTTTCTGGGCTTTCTTTATAGCGTTTGCCATTAAAATGCCAATTTTCCCTTTCCACACTTGGCAGCCAGATACTTATACAGCCGCTCCAACTCAGGGAACGATGTTATTATCAGGTATCATGTTAAAAATGGGTATTTACGGTGTAATCAGATGGTTGTTACCAATTGTACCAACAGGTGTTCAAGATTGGTCTTGTTTGGCAATGGTGCTTTCTATCATCGGGATAGTGTATGCATCACTAATCGCATTTACACAGAAAGATGCTAAGCGTTTAGTTGCTTATTCATCAATTGCTCACGTTGGCTTAATTTCGGCAGGTATATTTGCATTGAATCAGCAAGGTATGCAAGGTGCAATGGTACAGATGTTAAGTCACGGTATTAATGTAGTTGGTTTGTTCTTCGTTTTAGATATTATTTTCTCAAGAGTAAAAACCAATAAAATTGAAGAATTGGGCGGTATCGCTAAAGTTGCACCTCAATTAGCAATTACATTCTTAATAATTGTTTTAGGTACAGTGGCTTTACCAGGAACCAATGGTTTTATTGGAGAGTTCTTATTGCTAATGGGCGTTTATAATTACGGAATTTGGGCAGCAGCAATTGCAGGTTTAACTATTATTTTCGGAGCAGTTTATATGTTGCGCATGTACCAGAACGTAATGCTTGGCAAAACCAACGAATTAACCATTACATTCACCGATATTCAGGGAACTGAAAAATTGGTTCTTTATATTATTTGTGCTTTGATTATTATTTTGGGTGTATATCCGAAACCGTTATTGCACTTAACAGAGGCATCTGTACAACATTTATTAGAACAGGTAAATCAAAAATTAACATCAGTAAAATAAGCAATGAATATTATCATAACCATTAGTATAACCGCTTTTATTGTACTTTATGCAGGTTTGTTTAAAGCAAAGAAAGCATTATTGCCGCTTACTGTTGTTGGCCATCTTACTGCGTTGGGTTTTACTGCTGCTGCATGGAATGGCAATGCAGTACACTTCGGAATGATGCAAACCGATAATTTCGCTTTAGCATTTTCTGGTGTTTGTATTATCGGAACACTTTTAATTTTCTTATTAACACAAAATTATTTCCACTCGAAGAGTGATAACATAGCAGAATATTACACCTTAATTCTTTTCGCCCTTGCGGGGATGATTATGATGGTGTCTTACAAAAACATGGCGATGTTATTTGTTGGTTTGGAAATCATGTCAGTAAGTTTATATATTCTTGCAGGCATTCGTAAAAAGGATTTTGCCTCTAACGAAGCTTCGTTGAAGTATTTCTTAATGGGTGCTTTTTCAACAGGATTTTTACTGTTTGGTATTACTTTAATTTATGGTGCGTCAGGTTCATTCGACTTAGATAAAATCCAAACTTATTTAGTTGATAACAATAAGGCGATTTCACCAATCTTTTATCCAGGTGTGATCTTAATGATGATTGGTTTATGTTTTAAAATAGGCGCTGCTCCATTTCATTTCTGGACTCCAGATGTTTACGAGGGGTCGCCAACATTAATTACCACCTTCATGAGTACCGTGGTTAAAACTGCTGGTTTTGCTGCTTTCTTAAGGTTATTCGCTGATGTGTTTGCACCACTTCATGATTTCTGGGTTGTCCCTTTAATTGTGATTGTTTGCTTAACTCTATTTATTGGAAACGTTACCGCATTGTTTCAAAAGAACTTTAAGCGTATGCTGGCTTACTCGAGTATTTCTCACGCAGGTTACTTATTATTTTCGTTAGTTGTTCTAAGTGCGAATTCAGAAAACAACGTTTTAGTTTATGCAGCGGCATATACATTTGCATCAATCATTGCTTTTGCTGTATTAATTCTCGTTAAACAAAAAACAGGAAACGATAGCTTTGAAAGTTTTAATGGCTTAGGAAAGAAAAATCCTTTAGTTGCTTTAGCGCTTACCGTTGCTATGTTATCGTTAGCTGGTATTCCCCTAACTGCAGGTTTCATCGGTAAATATCTGATGTTCTTAAACGTAATGGGCGAATATCAAACGCTATTAGTTGCGTTTGCAATTCTAAATGCATTAGTTGGGTTTTACTACTATTTCAAGGTTATTGTTGCTATGTGGTTTAAAGATGGTGCAGAAATTGAACTTTCTACACCAGCACAATACAAAGTTGTTTTAATAATTTCAGTAGCAATTACACTTATTTTAGGTATTTATCCTGCGATTATATTAAACCTGATATAGGTATGCACTTGTTAGAGAATTATTTGTAGTTTTACGAATAATTGAATATGCACGATTTTTGGACTAACCTTCAGCATTTAATTTCTCCCGAAAAATTATTGAGGGAGGGCGGTTTCTATCTTGTTGTATTCGTTATCTATGCTGAAACTGGCCTGTTCTTTGGCTTTTTTCTTCCAGGAGATTACTTACTATTTTTAGCGGGCATGTTTGTAGCAACGGGCAAACTCGATGTTAACATTGCCGTACTTCTTGCAGGACTGTGTATAGCAGCTGTTTCAGGAAATTTTACAGGTTATTGGTTTGGTAGAAAAACAGGGCCAGTATTGTACACCAGAAAAGACAGTTTTTTCTTCAAAAAGCGATACTTAAAAGCTGCTGAGGAATATTACAACAAACAAGGTGCTTTTGCACTCATAATGGGCAGGTTTGTTCCGATAGTTAGAACTTTTGCACCGATTTTTGCTGGTGTTGTAAAATTAGATTTTAAAAAGTTTGCCTTGTATAATATAGCAGGCGGAGTACTTTGGATTTGCTCCCTTACGTTACTTGGCTATTTTCTAGGCAAAAGATTCGAAAAGGAAATTAACGATTACTTACTATATATTATTATTGGCTTTATCATTATCACAACTATCCCTTTATTGATTACCTTTGTGAAAAGTAAAGTAAAAAGCCCCGAAGAGGAAAAAGAAGATTTAAATTAAAATGGCAAAAGACGAAACCCACGCTTGGCATAGCGTATCCCCTGGAAAAAACGTTCCAGAAGTTGTAAACGCAATCATTGAAATTCCAAAAGGCTCAAAAGCCAAATACGAAATAGATAAAGAATCTGGTTTAATTAAATTAGACAGGGTTCTTTTTTCATCAGTAATGTACCCAGCAAACTATGGCTTTATTCCGCAAACTTATTGCGATGATAAAGATCCGTTAGATATTCTGGTGCTTTGTTCGGTAGATGTTTACCCTATGACATTGATTGAAGCAAAAGTTGTTGGTGTTATGCATATGGTTGATAATGGCGAACAAGACGATAAAATTATTGCAGTTGCTGCACATGATATGTCTGTAAACTATATCAACGATTTGGATGAATTACCTCCACATCAAATGAAAGAGATTGTTCGTTTCTTTCAGGATTATAAAGCATTAGAAGAAAAAAATGTAACTATCGAACATTTACTTGGTGTTCGTTATGCGCATAAAGTAATTAAAGAAAGCATAGAACTTTATAATACAACATTTAGAGAATTAGCTTAATGGATTTACCCACGGTTTGCTTGTTTTTGAATTTAAAATTAAGCGCAATCCTTCCATCATCAAATTTGGCGATGGTTGCCTTGCAGGAAACTGATACTACTTCGGTTGGATGGCGGTTATTTTTTGCCTTATTTTTAGTATTGCTTAACGGTTTTTTTGTTGCGGCAGAGTTCGCAATTGTTAAGGTTCGTGCATCGCAAATTGAAATTAAAGCAAAATCAGGCAGTCGCGTAGGGAAAATGGCCAAAACCATTATCCATAATTTAGATGGCTATTTAGCCGCAACACAATTGGGTATAACGCTTGCATCACTAGGCTTAGGTTGGGTTGGTGAAGGCGTTATGCATACCATCTTTAAAAATCTTTTTGATAGTTTGCAATGGGGCTTTAGCGACGCTACAATTCATACGGCATCAACTATCGTAGCTTTTTCGCTAATTACCATCATGCACATTGTGTTTGGTGAATTGGCTCCGAAATCTTTTGCTATTCAAAGACCAGTTGCAACTACTTTATTTGTCTCTGTTCCTTTGCAGATTTTTTATGTGGTTTTTAAACCATTCATTTGGACTTTGAACAGTCTTGCCGCAATTATTCTTAAACCGTTTGGTATTGATACTTCGGCTGGACATGAATCTTTACATAGCACGGAAGAACTGCAATATTTATTAGATCAGGGTAAGGAAAGTGGTGCTTTGGATAATAATGAACATGAGCTGATTAAAAACGTTTTCGATTTTAATGAGCGTGTTGTTAAAAACATTATGGTTCCTAGAACTAAAATTTCGGGAATAGAGCTTACCTCACCAAAGGAAGAAGTTATCGATAGAATTATTAAGGAAGGCTATTCGCGTTTACCTGTATACGATGAGATTATGGACAAAATTGTTGGTATTATCCATGCCAAAGATATTTTGCCTTTAGTTGCAGCAGGTAACCAACACTGGACTTTGAATGATATTATCCGTAAACCATATTTCGTTACAGAAACTAAGAAAATTAACGATTTGATGAGCGAGCTTCAAAGCAATCGCATTCAAATCGCCATTGTTTTGGATGAGTTTGGCGGTACTGCAGGTATGGTAACGCTCGAGGATATTGTAGAAGAACTTGTTGGTGAAATCCAGGATGAGTACGACGAGGAAAAACCATTAGTTGAGAAAATCTCAGACAATGAATTCATTGTAAACGCATCTGCAACGGTTTATGATGTAAATGAGCATTTGCCACACGATTTGCCAGAAGACGAAGATTTCGATACCATTGGCGGTTTGGTTTCTCACGTTTTCGAAAGAATTCCTGAAGTTGGAGAAAGCAACGAATCTTATGGTTATCTGTTTACCATTCTAAAGAAAACAGAGCAAAACATCGAAACGATTAAGTTAGAATTGGTTATCAATGAAGGAGATATGGTTGATAATCACTAATTTCAACTATGCATATTTTTTATACCCCAGATATAACCCAACCCACTTATACGCTTAACGAAGAAGAAAGTAAACATTGCATACGCGTTTTGCGTTTGCCAGTTGGTACTTTAATATATCTTGTTGATGGTAAAGGTGGTTTCTACACAGCTGAAATTGCTACTGATAATCCAAAAAAAGTAAGCCTAAAGGTTCTTAATGTAGAAACGGACTATCAAAAGCGGAATCATTATTTACATGTTGCCGTAGCTCCAACTAAAAATATTGATCGTATAGAGTGGTTTTTAGAAAAGGCTACAGAATTGGGGATTGATGAAATTACACCAATTATTTCAGACCGATCAGAACGTAAAGTGGTCAAAGAAGATCGCCTAAATAAAGTAATTACATCTGCTGTAAAGCAATCGATAAAAGCTTATCATCCCAAGTTAAATGATGCAATTTCTTTAGATGCATTTTTAAAACTTCCTTTCGAAGGGGATAAATTAATTGCCCATTGTATTAATAACGATGGCAAGCAATACATTTCAGATTTAGTTAAACCTCATGGCCGATATTTAATTATGATTGGTCCTGAAGGAGATTTCACTTCCGATGAAGTTGATAATGCTTTGAATAAAGGCTTTAAAGCTTTAACTTTAGGAGATAACAGATTGCGTACAGAAACTGCTGCACTATCTGTTTGTTTTGAGATCAATTACCTAAACCGATAGTTTGTTTGAAATTTTCAATAACCAATTTCGAGTTTTCTAAAATATCAAAAGTACTGGCATTATGCTTAGGTCTTTTGACTTTTAGTTTTCTGCTTTCTGCTTTTCAGCCTGTTCCTTCCTATCGAATGGCGAAATTAAAATATAGCGGCGGTGGCGACTGGTATGCAGATCGTACGGCTTTGCCTAATTTGATTGCTTTTTGCAACGCAAATCTTAAAACAAATTTTTATCCTGAAGAGAGTATTGTTGAGGTTGGCAGCAAAGAATTATTTAACTATCCTTTTGTGTATATGACTGGGCATGGAAATGTGGTTTTTAGTGATCAGGAAGTTAAGAATTTAAGGCAATATTTAACTGGTGGTGGTTTTCTGCATATCGATGATAATTATGGTTTAGATAAATTTATCAGACCACAAATGAAAAAGGTGTTTCCAGAATTGAGTTTTGTAGAGCTACCTGCTAATCATGAGCTATACAATCAAAAATTTAAATTTCCAGCTGGCCTGCCAAAAATCCATGAACATGATAACAAAAGGCCACAAGGTTTCGCCTTAATATATAAAGGCAGAGTAGTTTGCTATTATACGTTTGAATGCGATTTAGGAAACGGTTGGGAAGATTTTGGTACTTATCCTGTGGATACACAGGAAACTCGTACAAAAGCGCTAAAAATGGGCGCAAATTTAGTTCAGTATGCTTTAACTCAATAGATATGCACAAAGTAAAAGTTAACAACAAATTCCTTTTTGATATAGATGCTCAGGATTCAGGTTTACTGATCAACGGTAAATCAATCGCTATGGATACAAGCCAAGTTGGATTAAATTCTACCAATGTAATTTATGAGCATAAATCTTACAATACTGAATTGGTTGAACTTAATAAAGCTGAAAAACTTTGCATAATTAAGGTAAATGGAAATACCTATAAAATTCAGGTTGAAGATCAGTTTGATCAATTATTAAAACAACTAGGATTAGATAATCTTGCCACAAATAAAGTTGCAGAGATAAAAGCACCTATGCCTGGATTGGTTTTAAATGTAATCGTAAAAGAAGGTGCTGAGATTAAAAAAGGCGACAATCTTTTAGTGCTTGAGGCTATGAAGATGGAAAATATTTTGAAGTCTTCTACAGACGGTATTGTTAAGAAAGTTTTAATTAAACAAGGTGATAAAGTAGAAAAGAATCAGATATTAATTCAGTTTAAATAGTCTGCACAAATCTATAATAACAAAAAATGCCCGATTTTCATCGGGCATTTTTTGTTAGGTTATCTTTTAGGATTAAAAGCTTTAGGTTTTGCCTGCTTGAAGTTTCTTTTTCCTGCAGTGCTGATTTCAGGAGCTCCAAGCATTGTCATTGCACAACGGAAACCAACTTCAGCCGAAGCATCGTCTTGTTGTAAGAAACGACGTGTAGCTGGATTTAACCAGTAAGCCATATCGTTCCATGAACCACCTTTATAAACTCTTGATTTATCATTAACTAAAGAAACACCTTCTTCGTTTAATAATTTGTTTTGCTTGTCGCGATAACCTCTTTCGTCAGCCTGGTAATTGGTTACTGCTGCAGTTGGATCTGGAGATTTAGCAATAGAATCTGCTCTTTTTGCTAAAGCTTGTTTCTCTGCCCAAGTTAATTTTTTACCAGAATAAGCATTTCCTTTAATTGGTTTGCCATATTTATCTAAAGCTATTTTTCCATTAGCCGCGTCAGATAATTGCTTATCCTGGAATTGGTTACCACGATAAGGATTAAAAGCTTCTGCATCAGTAAATGTTCCTGTACGATAAACGTCATTTACCCATTCGTTAACGTTGCCAGCCATGTTATAGAGTCCGAAATCGTTAGGGTTATAAGAAAGTACCGGAGCAGTTAAATCTGCTTTATCATTTAATGAACCACCAACACCCATGTAATCACCAGGTGCTCTTTTAAAGTTGGCTTGCACTAAACCTCTTGTTTTTTTACTTGCAGAACTCACGCCTAGGCCGTTCCAAGGGTATATTTTGTTTTGACTTACGTTTTCGTATTCTGTATTACCAATTAAGCCTAAAGCAGCATATTCCCACTCCGCTTCTGTTGGTAAACGATAAGGCTGCATAATTACACCATCTTCTAAAGTTGCATTTCTGGTTGGGGTAGCATTGCCGCCTCTTCCACCTGCTGCCCCAACAGATGCACCTGCACTTGCATTGTAATCTTTAGGTGCGTTCTTTCCTTTGTCATCATACTGGCCATTTAAGTAAGCCTCGGTATTAAATGGTTTATCTGGTCTTGCAGTTGCAGCAGCCGTGGTTGTGTTTCCGCGACCTGTTTTATTTCCTGCTAATTCTTTATAACCAGTTAAAATACCTTTCTGACGTAATATGTATTCATTTGCCTGAGAAGTTCTCCATTCGCAGAAGCGTGACGCTTGTTCCCAGCTTACACCTACAACAGGGTAATCTCTATATGCAGGGTGTCTTAAATAGTTATCTACGTAAGGTTCGTTGTAAGATAATGCACGACGCCAAACTAAAGTATCGGGCAATTCATTGTAATAATATTCACGGTCTTCAGGATAACTGGTTCTAATCCAGTGTAAGTATTCTAACCAATCGGTGTTTGAAACTTCGGTTTCATCCATATAAAACGACGGTACAGTAACCTGTCTTTTGTAGTTGTAAATGTTAGGTTCAACTCCTGCAACCTCAATTGCACTTCCGCCAACAACTAAAACACCACCTTCAATAGGAATTAAGCCAGGTCCAGGTGCACGTTTGTATTTGCTTGCTACAGAAAAACTACTGTAAGTTTTGTTTTTCTTGTCTGCATAAGGAATTCCTGTTTTACTTGAAGCACCGCCTTTGTTGCCTCCACAAGAAGAAAGAGCAGTAACAAGGGTAATGCAAGTAAAAGAATATAGTAATAGTTTTTTCATATGTTGCTTTATAACATGAATTAGGGCTTATTCAACCGATAAATTTACGGAAATTTATATGATTTCGTAAAATTTGTGTTAATAAATGTTTCGTGTATGTTTTTTTAAGCTAAACGTATTAATCTTCAATGTATTGTGGTGGTGGTGAATTAGTTTGCAATGCTTTAACAGAATAGATTTTAAGTTTAATTTTGGAGTGCTTATTGTGTATTTTCATAATTCAAACCATTCATCATTAAAGATTAAACTATGCTTAAAAAAGTTTCGATTGTAATTTTATCCTTATTCATAATCTTTTTTGCTGCTGCAATAGCTATTCCTTTATTTTTCAAAAAGGAAATTGATGCCAAAATCAAGTCTGCCATAAATAAAAGTGTTAATGCAAAAGTTGATTTTAAGGATTTGGATTTAAGTTTAATTAGCTCTTTTCCCAATTTGGGGATAAAAATCAACAATTTAACCATAGTAGGCATTGATAGTTTTGCTAAAGATACATTGGCGAATGTTAAACAATTGCAATTAAATGTTAATTTATTAAGCGTTATTAAGGGCGAAACCTATCAAATTAAATCAGTAAATTTAAATGAACCTAATATTTTTGCCCATGTATTAAAAAGCGGAAAGAGTAACTGGGATATTATGAAGTCCGACTCTACTTCTACCTCTGGTGATACTGCTAAAACAGCCTTCAAAATAGCTTTGCAAAAATATACGATTGAGAAAGGCAAGATTATTTACGATGATGCTTCGCTTGGATTTTTCATGAATTTGGAAAACCTGAACCATACAGGAAAAGGAGATTTTACTCAGGATTTATTTACGCTTCAAACGCAATCAGATATCGAAAAACTGACTGTTAAGTATGGCGGAATTCCTTATTTAAATAAAGTGAAGTTAGATGCAGAACTACCAATTGATATTGATTTGAAGCATATGAAATTTGCTTTCGCTGAAAATAAAATCAAACTAAATGAATTAGTTTTATCTGCAATTGGGTATTTAGCAATGCCAAACGATCAGGATATTGTTATGGACCTTAAGTTCGATGCAAAACAATCGGAGCTTAAAAATTTCCTGTCGCTTATTCCTGCAATTTATGCTGCCAACTTTAAAGATATGGAAGCAACGGGCAAATTTGCTATGAATGGAGTGGCAAAAGGCACCTATAATGATAAATCTTTACCTGCTTTCAATGTAAATCTATCTATAGAAAATGGTAAAGTTAAATATCCTTCTTTGCCTTCGGCGATAAATAAGATTCAGGTAAAATCTCAAATTACTAATCCTGATGGAGTTATTGATCATACAGTTGTTAACGTTCCTGCTTTTCACCTAGAATTTGGTCAGGTTCCTGTTGATGGTAGATTGCTACTTAAAAATCCAACTACAGATCCATATGTTGATATGGCATTAAAAGGAAAATTAGATTTGAAGCAATTAACAGCCATATTTCCGATGAAGGATATGACTTTAAGCGGGATTTTAGATGCCGATGTGCAGGCTGCGGGGAGAAAATCATCAATTGATAAAGGACAATATGAGGCCTTTAAAGCATCAGGACAAATATTAGCTAACAACTTTAATTATGCTGGGAAAAATGTTCCAATGCCTGTAAGTGTTTCAACGGCTAAAATGGTTTTTAGTCCGAAAAACATAACATTAAGCAATTTATCTGCTAAAGTTGGTAAGAGCGATTTTGCCGCCAATGGTTCAGTAAATAATTACCTGAGCTACTTCTTTAAAAAGAATCAGGCTTTACAGGGTAATTTTAATATGTCATCGAATTTAATTGATGTAAATGAGTTAATGGGTCCGAAATCAACAACCGAAGAATCTGGAAAAAAAACAGATTCAAAATTATCGGTTTTTGAAGTTCCTGGTAATATAGATTTTAATTTGGCCGCCAAGGCTGGTCGGGTTTTATACGATACCTACGATATTACGAATGCCCATGGCACTTTATTGGTGAAAAACAAAACTGTAACCTTTAAAGATATGGCGATGAATATGCTTGATGGAACGGTAAAAATGAATGGTTCATACGCAACAGTAGATCCGAAGAAGCCAAAAGTAGATGTAGATTTTGGAATTGAAAAAATGGATATTCAGAAGGCATTCTCAGCATTTAATACGGTTAAACTACTTGCACCAGTTGCTAAATACACTAAAGGGATTTTTTCTACAAATTTAAAATTCAACTCCGATTTAGACGAACACATGATGCCTGTTTATTCGAGCATTAATGCAGAGGGCTTAACAAACATTATTCAGGCTGTTCTCGATGGTTTTGAACCGTTGAATAAGTTGGCTTCATCATTAAGTTCTGATAAATTTAAAAAGCTTGAGCTTAATAATTTAATTACCAAATTTAAAATCAAAGATGGCCGCTTAAATGTTGCTCCATTCGATATCAAAAAAGATGGAATTGTGATGAATGTTCAAGGTTCGAATGGTTTAGATCAAACTATGGATTACGATTTAGGGTTAAATTTACCAAGAGCTATGTTAGGGGCAAAAGCCAATGAAACTGCCAATGCTATGATTGCAAAGTTAAATGGTAAGGTTGGAACTAACGTATCTATGAGTGAAACAATAAAGGTAAATGCTGTTTTAGGGGGTACGTTTTTAAAACCAACAATTAATTTAAAATATGGTGCTGGTGATACTAAAACTGCTGTAAAAGATGTTGTAAATAATGCGATTGCCGATAAAAGAGCAGAGTTGGAAACTAAGGCGCAAGCAAAGATCGATACTGTTAAGGCCAAGGCAACAGAAAAGGTTAAAGATGCCATTACTGATAAATTAAATAGTTTATTTAAGAAAAAGAATTAATTAAATTTAGAGTCAATTTCGATCTGAAACAATTGCTAATAAAAGTCGTAGTTTTAGTTAGTAAGAATTTCAAAAAGCGTAAGTTTACTGTAAAATATAATTATGGCTTTTACGTTTGATGAATATATTCTACAAAAATATTAACTTACCAAAAATCTTAAATACGTATCCCTAAGAATGAATCTCAAGTATATTAGTAAGCTTGCTTTTTCTGCTCTATCTGTAGCTTTGGTATTTGGTAAAGCAAATGCGCAGGTTACAATTGGAGGTACCCAAACAAATGGAAGCGAATCTAATAACATTGTAACAGCTGTACCGTTTTTACTAATTACGCCCGATGCAAGAGCAGGAGCAATGGGCGATGCAGGCGTAGCCATTGCTGGAGATGTAAACTCTGCTAGTATAAATCCCGCTAAGCTTGCTTTTTTAGATAAGCCTTATGGTTTTGCACTTTCTTACAGTCCGTGGTTAAAAAGCCTTGTTCCTGATATTAACCTGGCTTATTTAAGTGGTTTTTATAAACTTGATGATCGAAATACAATTGGCGCTTCGTTAAGATATTTTTCTTTGGGCCAAATTCAATTAACCGATATTAACCAGCAAGATTTAGGTATTTCAAATCCTAATGAATTGGCTTTTGATGTTACTTTCGCACGTTCTTTTGGCAAAGAATTTTCTTTGGGAAGTTCGTTAAGGTATATTTACTCTAATTTGGCATCTGGTCAGTTTTCTTCGAGCGGAATAGTTCGTGGAGGTAATGCGGTAAGTATTGATATTGCAGGTTTATACAAAACTTCTACAACCATGTTTGGTAAAGATGCAATCTTATCGGCAGGTGCTAATATTTCGAATATCGGTACAAAAATGAGTTATTCTGATGGAGGACAAAGTTATTTTCTTCCAACCAATTTTAAACTCGGTGGTGCATCTACAATTGTTATAGATGATTTTAGTACATTCACTTTTGCTTTAGATTTGAATAAACTCCTAGTTCCAACCCAACCTATTTACGATTCAAATAACAATATTGTAAGTGGAAAAGATCCGAACCGTTCAGTTCCTGCAGGCATATTTGGTTCGTTTACCGATGCTCCTGGTGGTTTTAGTGAAGAATTAAAAGAAGTTGGTATTTCTACAGGATTTGAATATTGGTACAATCAGCAATTTGCTGTTCGTGGAGGGTATAATTACCAAAGTCCACAGAAAGGCGATAGCAGATACTTCACTTTAGGTGCAGGCTTAAAATACAACGTTTTTAATATCGACTTTGCTTATCTGATTGCAAATGCTCAGTCGAGTCCTTTGGCAAACACCTTACGTTTTAGCCTTTTATTTAACTTCGGCGATAAAAAGGCATTTAAGTAAAACCAATTCAAATTATTTTGGCAATTTCGTGCCAGTAATTCTAAATAATATTTTTTTGATATGAAAATAAGGGTAGGCTTTGGGTTTGATGTGCACCAGTTAAAAGATCAACATCCTTTTGTAGTTGGCGGTGTAACGCTTGATCATCATAAAGGTGCTTTTGGGCATTCGGATGCAGATGTTTTATTGCATGCAATTTGCGATGCGCTTTTGGGTGCTGCTAATTTAAGGGATATTGGTTTTCATTTTAAAAATACAGACGATAGATGGAAAGGAATTAGCAGTATGATTTTGCTTAAAGAAACTGTTAAACTTTTAGCCGAAAAAAATTGGCAGGTTGGGAATATCGATGCGATGCTTTGCCTTGAGGCACCAAAAATTAATCCTCACATTTCTGCTATGCAAGAAAATATTGCCAATGCAATAGGAATTTCTACCGAAGACATTTCGATAAAGGCTACCACTAACGAAACCATGGGCTTCATTGGCCGAGAAGAAGGTGTGGTTGCTTATGCGGTTTGTTTAATAGAAAAGCCTTAATAATATTTGAAGCGCATGGCCTGCGTATAAATTTACATTTCTTCCTCTTTTTCGCTTTATACGCTTCGCTTCGTCATGCTTCCTCGCTGCAGGGTAACGCTGCAACGAGGGCTATAAAATTGTTTCAGCATTTCATTTTAGCGGTTTGCATGGTGCAAAACCATTGTTTATAAACCTGACAATAGCGGCAGCCCACGTTTTTTTTATCGTGGCTACAGCGAATGGCAGGACTATCGGCCGCCAAACGTAAACAACAATCGTTTCCAAATCCTTTAAGAAGCCGATTCTTTTACGTTTCCAGTTCTTTTTAGTGTTCCCCAGGTTTCCAATTCGCCTTTTATTGCCTTACGGAAAGAACGGAATAAAACCAGATACATAAGTTGCCTCCAGAAAAACCGCTGAGGAAATATGTATAACAGGTTTTTAAATTTTTCATTCTCCATTTTAAATGCAATTGCGGCAAAAATCATGTCGACTAAAATGAATATGATGTAATAGAAAAGTACTTGTCCGAAACCGTTATGAAGACTTAAAATTCCAGAAAAGCCAGTAAGTGTTAGGTTGTTTATGGCGCTAAGCGAAAATAATCCGCTAATTAATGATATAAGCATAAACAAATCTGCTAGTGGTGAAAATAGCGGAAGTATGATTTGATAAATGAGAATGTTAGGCATTCCAACCATTCCGAAATAGCCATACTTTCTGTTTAATAAAGTCTTGCGGTTTTTCCAAAAACTCTGCATAACTCCAAAACTCCAGCGGAAACGTTGTTTTAATAACATATTTACGGTTTCTGGTGCTTCGGTGTAAGCAATGGCGCTATCGCAGTTTTTTACTTTGTAACCAGCTTTTAAAATGCGCATGGTTAGGTCGCAATCTTCAGCAAGCGTATCGATTGTAAACGCCCCAACTTCTAACACAACATCTTTACGGAAAGCGCCAATAGCGCCTGGAACTACAGTGATGGTGTTAAGCAAGTCAAATGCTCTCCGATCCATATTCTGGGCGGTAATATATTCAATTGATTGCCATTTAGTAATGATGTTGTTTGCATTTCCGACCTTAACTGTGCCAGCTACAGCAGCAATTTTGGGGCTGTAGAAGTAACGCATCAGCTCGGTAACCGCATCTGTTTTTAATTGAGTATCTGCATCAATACAAATGATGTAATCGGCGCTGGCTTTTGTTATACCGTAATTTAATGCAGATGCTTTCCCTCCGTTTTCTTTTCTGAATACCTTAACCTGCCGATGGTTTGCAAAGGCTTCGTTAATAATTTCGAAGGTTTTATCTTTCGAACCATCATCTACAAAAATTAATTCGAAATTTGGATAGGTGGTTTTTAATAAACTATTTATTGTATGAACGGCAGTTATTTCTTCATTATAAGCGGGAATAATTATACTAACCTTTTCTGTAGGGTTTTTTAATTTTTTATAAGCATTTTTTCTTGATCTTTTTCGCTGTCTGATCGCTAAATAGGCAATAAGAATTGTTCTTAATATGGCCAGAACAATTGCAACGCTAAAGATTACATTCAAAATCATATTTCCATAATAGAAGAAATTAATAAAGAAATAATTTCCAGAACCTAAGAAACCGCTATTTGCACTTGATTTTACAGCGGGCATTAATTCTGACCTTTTTTTGCCCATTAAGTCGCCCACTGTAGTAAAAGTGTAGCCTTTTTGTTTAAAGTATTTGATAATTCTAGGCAATGCAGCAACTGTAGCTTCGCGATTCCCTCCTGCATCATGCAATAGCAAGATATTTCCGTTGTCTTGTTGCTTTACTACTTCGTTAAAAATCTGATCGGCTGTTTTGCCTGGTTCCCAATCTTCTGGATCGATTAACTCACCTATGTTTATATAATTTTCTTTACGACTTTGCGCAACAGGTAAAATTTCTGAAGTGTTTTGTGGCTCGGCATCGGCATTAAATGGTGCACGAAATAATATCGTACTATGGCCTGTAACGGCTTCAATTAAACGACGAGTAGCATTTAATTCGAATTTAACACGGCGGGGTCCAATAGCCGACATATCTGGATGAAAGAAAGTGTGATTGCCAATCTCGTAACCGTCATCATACTCCTGCTTTAACAATTCCATGTTTTTTTCGGCCATGATACCCACAACAAAGAAGCAGGCGGGTACATTTTCCTTTTTAAGAATACTTAGAACTTGGGGCGTATAAACTGGATCAGGGCCGTCATCGAAAGTTAAAACTATTTTTTTATCCGCTTCTCCAAATCGCTTAATTACATATTGCGTTGGTAAGCGGGTATAAACTTGGTTTTTAATCGTAAAATCATCCGTATTCAGGGTAAACTGAACTGCTCCAGGGTTTGGTGTAGATATTAAATCAAGAATTTCACCATCGCCGATGTACGCAATGCCACCCATTGTTAAGGTCGATATTTTTCGCAAATCAACTGGGTGTTTCTTTAAAGAATCTAAACTTAAATCGTGAGAGATGAATTGCCATAAGCGTTTATCTTCAGAACCTAATCGCCATAAAGCAATACCAGCAACTCCCCAATCATCGGCTTTGCGAATTAAATTAAAATTGGTTGCAGCATCTGTAAAGTAAACTTTGTGATTGATACCACTGCCGTCTTTATAGCTAAAATTTAAATTTGCAGAAGCTGGATCGTAATTAATTTTGCTTTTGTAATTTACGGCAGTGGTCATTGCACTTTCGTAAGTAACGGGTGTTCCAACACTTTTGTCGGGCCAATCGTAACCATAGCAGGCTAATGCCAAAATTACTTTACTCGCATCCATTTTGCCGCAAATGTCATCCAGTTTTTCTTCCACCCACTCCTGATGCGAGATGTCGCCTGCATTACTATCTTCCGAATGCTGATCGTAAGCCATTAAAACGATGTAATCGTTATAATGCTGCAAAACTTCTGGACTATAATCGTCGTTCTCTGGAGAGATATCCTGCGAAACAATTAGTTTTTCTGCGTGAAACTGCGTGTAAAGATTTTTCATGAAGGCATTAAATCCATCACGATTTTCCAGGTTAAGTTCTTCAAAATCTATGTTTATGCCTTTGTAGCCGTATTTTTTGGTAATTTCTATTAAATTGTAAATCAGCTTTTGCTGAGCTGGCATATCATTTAATAATCTTTTAACGGCGGGACCGTCCCAATGATCTTTGTTGAAATTGGAAACGACTGCAATTGCCGATTTTCTTCCTTCGTGAATTACACGAAGTGCTGCCGTGTCCGCTTTATCTACAATCGAATCTCCATTTAAGAAAAAGGATTCAGTAGCAACCATATCCAAATGGCCTATGTTCCTTTTTAAATCGGGTAATGATTTGCCAACAGTTCCAGCCCAGCTTACATAGAAAGCCATGTTAATTCGTTTTTCATTACCATGACGGGTTAAAATTCTAAGTTCACGATCTTTTTCAATCTTTTGCAGTTTAGATTTTTCGATTTTAAAATCTTTGTATTGCTGAGATTTTTTTAATTTTTCTAATTGTTTTTCTGTTAGCGGCCCATTGGTATTTATGAATGGTAAACTTGGGTATTGAACAGAAGAGAGGGTAAAGGCAACACAAATTATGGCGCCAATAAAAACTAAGAAAAATGAGCGGCTTACCCAGGTAAAGGTATTCCAGCGGCGTTTGTTCTCAGTTTGAAATATTTGTTTTCCGGACATTTTTTTCAGGTCTGATTTAAGTAACAAATATGATGAAGGAATATGAAGATTGTATGAAAAAATCTAGGGTAATGGCTTAATATCCTTAATATTGCAAGTTTGCTCTCTGTAGAAAAAGGGAGTATAATATTTTTGAGCGGGTTTAAATCCAAATTACGAAAAAGCCGCTATATTTTATTAAAACATAGCGGCTAAAAATATAAACTATAAACCTGTTTTATTCTTCTAAATACCCGAATTTACCTTGGTTATAATCTGAAATGGCTTGGTCTATTTCGGCCTCTGTATTCATTAAAAATGGGCCGTATTGAAAAATAGGTTCATCGATAGGTTGACCACTTAAAATTAAAACCACACTGTTTTCTAATGCTTCAAGGCTAACTTCTTCACCCTCTTTTTTGAAATGGATAAAGCTATCAACCTGGGCAAGTTCTGTCCCATTTATTTTAACAGAGCCTTCAACGATCATAAAGCCCGTGTTAAAATTTGAAGCAAAATTAAAACTGGCTTTCCCACCTTTATTTATCCTTGCATTGTATAACTCTATTGGTGTAAATGTACTCGCATTGCCAGTGATGCCTTGATAACTACCTGCAATTATTTCAATATTGCCACCATTATCTGGTAAAATAAATTTCGCCATATCAGCTTGTTTAACGGCTTGATATTTGGGTTTGCTCATTTTATCTTTGGCAGGCAAATTAATCCAAAGCTGAACCATTTGAAACGGACCACCTGTTAAACTATATGCCTCTTCATGGTATTCTTTATGCAAAATTCCACTTGCAGCTGTCATCCATTGTACGTCGCCTGGAAATATAATGCCACTGTTGCCCGAACTATCGTGATGCGCTACAGCGCCATGATAAGCAATTGTTACCGTTTCAAAGCCACGATGAGGATGAACACCAACGCCACGCGGCTCTTTCCGTGCTGAAAATTCGATTTTTGAACCATAATCCATGAGGAAGAACGGATTCATATCGATTTCATAACCGCTTGGGAAAAAATTATGTACTCTGAAGCCATCGCCAACCATATGAGGTGCTGGTGCTTTTAATACCCTTGCTACTTCTTTTGTTTTTGTTTCCATTATTGGAACCCTTTCCTATTATTTAGCATTTTGCGATAAACCATAAAATGCTTACCGCAAAACGCCATTATTTAAGCTTGTTTTACAAACTGTAACTCGCCCAATAAACGAACTTCTTCGCTAACCATTACACCACCAGTTTCTAATGCTGCATTCCAGGTTAAACCAAAATCAGAGCGATTAATTTTTCCGCTTAAAGTGAAACCTGCCTTAGTATTTCCCCATGGATCGGTTGCAATACCACCAAACTCAGCTGTTAATTTTACTGGTTTGGTTTCACCTTTAATGGTTAAATCACCTTTAACAATATAATCGCTGCCATCTTTTTCTACTGATGTAGATTTAAATTCGATATGTGCAAATTTTTCAGCGTCAAAGAAATCGCCACTTTTTAAGTGATTGTCACGATCTGTATTTCCAGTATCAATTGATGCAATATCTCCTTTGAAAGCAATGTCTGAATTTTCAAATTCATCGCCTTCAGATGTTAATTCAGCCGAAAACGATTTTAGACTACCTGTTACAGTAGTAATCATTAAGTGTTTTACTTTAAATTGTAATTCGCTGTGGGTTGGATCTAATGTCCATTTAGTAGTTGCCATATGTTTTGTTTTTGATATGTTTAATATTTACATAACAAAAGTACGGCGAGAAGTTTTTAGAAAAATTGATGTATGATAAGTAATGACAGGATTTTCGAGATTAATTTGATTTTCAGGATTATAAGACATAATTCCGAAGCTTTTAAATCATTTTAAAACAATAGAAGGCAATTATGAAAATCTTCAATTCAACAAGTCCTGTTTAGGGGCGAAAATGTTTATTTGCCAGTTCTTTTCTCACTCGGCTTAAAGATTCTGGCGTTATGCCTAAGTAAGAAGCAATCATCCACTGAGGCACGCGTAAAGTAAGATTAGGGTAAAGCTTGATGAAGTCTAGGTATCTTTCTTCAGCTGTTGCGCTTAAAAGCATATTAATTCTTTTCTGCATAAAGCGGATAGAATTATTTAGTAATCTTGCATGCATAGGTTGTAAACATGGAACCTGAATGGCGGCTTGTTCCATAAAATTATTTGGCATTACGATTACTTCCGTAGTTTCAATTGCATCAATAAAAAATATTGATGGTTCATTATTCATGTTATTTCTATCAGAAACTAACCAGTTTTCGGGTGCAAATTGGAGAATATGCTCTTTACCCTTCGAATCGATGGAATATGCCCGAAGTAATCCTTTACAAACAAAAAAGCCATGTTTATTAAGATCTCCAGTATATTGTACAATTTCGTTTTTATCGAATTTTTTAACTTTTAAAACAGAAGAAATGCTGTCGAATTGTTCATCAGTTATTTCTATTTTTTCTTTGAGATAGCTTTTAAACTGATCAATCATAAAAACAGCAATTATTTTTTTACAGGTTTAATATCAGAAAAATCTACACCACATTTGCAATTGCCGCCACACCCATCTTTTTTAACCTGAAGAGATTTAAAAACCAAACGGCCAACATATACCAATGCTACCGCAAAAAGTAAAAAGACTAATATCGTTTGAATATTCATAATACAAATATAAACAGCTTTTGCGGTTGTGGTTTCAGTTAAATGTAAAAAGGTTATGAGCTTGTAGAATGGATGTATTGTTCGACAAGCGCATAATGATAAATATTAATCCTCCATAAAGCCAACAGTTCCGCCAACCCAATCAAAATCCGCGTTGTAACGTACACCAATCATTTTTCCTCTACTTAGTCGTGCTAAATTAATGCAAAGCTGAGGTTCTCCATTATCAGGCCATAAATACATCATTCTGATCTCTGCTTTTACACCACCATCGAGTGCCTCTACAACAGGTTCATAAGTAACTTTTCTTTGTAGAATCCAGTTTTCAGGGTCTTTAATGTTGATAATATCATTTTCATTTACGTCTATAATAACGCCCATTCCAGCAAAAGAGAACAGCGGTTTTAGTACATAATTTTCTAAATCAGCAGGAATACTTTCTAATTGGTTTAGAAAACGGGTTTCTGGTACAAACTCACTATTTAAAAAAGGCATAGTATATTTACTTATTCTGTAGAACCAATTCGGATGAGTTACCCATTCTACATCGAGCTCTTCTCGTGGGTCGAAACTGTTTTTAAATATTTCTGTATTATCGGCAACCTCATCAAATATTAATCGGTTATAAATTCGTTTTAATTGAATTTGTTTACCATTTTCCTCATAAAATAAATGATTACCAATTTTTTTGATGTCTTCCAATGCCAGTATTTTAATGCCGAGCATTTTTTGTGTTACAAAAAAATCGATGGCTGTTTTTTGGTTTGGTGCATCAACATCCATTAAGGCTACTTCGCTTGGTTGATGATTGCCAAGTATTACATCTTTAAAGAGTTGGATATATTGTTTTTCATCGAAATCATTTAGAAAGTGATTAACTGAATTATCGATTTCAAAAACTTGCCTGAAGGTATTTGCTAAGTGCGACTGAAAGCCATATAGTGAAGGAAAGCCCTGCATTTCAATTAACATTGGTGTTAATTCTCCGGCTTCATTTTTACATATACCGAAATCGAAAGTTAAGAAATGTGGCTGATCGTTTTCGTTTGGAACATTCCAGTTTTTGGGGATTGAATTTTTTGTTAATTCCTTAAAATCGGGTTGCTTAATTAAGCTTATAATTTCTTCACCTGCTGCAATTAGCTTTGACTTTAAAGCATTTGGAATAAATATAGGTGTTTCGGCTACGCGGAAAGGTATCTCGCAGTAACCATCTTGAAGTTTTTCTAAGAAATTTTTATATTTCTCTTCAGTAAATTGTTGATTATATTTTTGACGTTTTGCAGGTATCATAATGTTATTCTTTTAGTAATAGCGTAATTGCAAAACACGAAGTAATCTTAATGCTATGAGTTGATTAGCGAGTGTTTAAAGATTACTTCGTGCCTTGAAATTACGACCGCCGAAAAACAAATAAAATTGATTTTCCAACTTTAGGCCTCTTGCAAATTTCCTATTGCTTTATTTAAAAAATTAGGAAGGATAACACTTTGCGTTAATACAATTCTGGCTGGATCATCTAAACTATTCAGCATATCTAAATATTTTTGTTCTCCATGTAAATCGGTAATGGCTTTCTTTTTCTCGTCTTGAAGTAAGTACATTTTCATCCCAACAGGATCTGCCTCTGGGTGAAATTGAGTACCTATTATTTCGTCAGTAAAGCGGATTGACATCATGCATCGCTCCAAATCAACATGTTTTCTTTCTTTCTCAATAGCCAGCAATTTTGCCCCTTTTTTATCGAAAGCATTAAAATCTGGTTCTATAACCTGCCAATCTCTACTATCAACCGAGAAAAATGGATTTGTAATGCCGCTAAAAATCTCATCTTTTTCGCCATCTTCCGTTAAGGTTATTGGAAAAATACCAAAGGCATTTGATCGTCTTTCGGTAACATTTCCTAATTCATATTTACGGCAAGCCAGTTGAAAAGAATGACAGATTAGAAAAGCATATTTCTTCTGTTCATCATTCACTGCATTAAAAGATTCTATTTGATCTAAAAGATTAAAAAAATCATTTTCCCATTTTTCGCCTTTGCTTTCAATCGGGCTTCCTGGGCCACCGCTTGAAATATATGCATCGTAGCTAATATCGGGTATTTCTCCATTTTGCCTTAAATCGAAAACGTCGAAAGAAAGGTTAATGTCATTTTCAATTTTGAATCGGGATAAAATTTCCTTAATTCCCCGCATACCCTGATTAGGTGCGCCGTTATTCATATCAATAACGGCGACCTTTAAGTCTCTTTTATCCATTGTAAAATTACTTTGCGCCTATAAGTGTTTGAGTAGTAATATAATCTACTACCGACTCAAAGTTACCAGTTTGTTCGTAAACGGCCAACTGTCTGTCTGCACCAGTACCATGTTCAAGTATTTTGTGAACATAATTCAAATCGTTTCTGCAGCCTAAATCATCTACAACATCATCAACAAAGTCGAGTAATTCTAAAACTAAATTCCGACAATTTACTTCCATTTCTTTGCCGAAATCGATTAAGTTACCGTCAATTCCGTAACGGGCAGCACGCCATTTGTTTTCATTAATTAATGCTCTCGAGTAACTGATAAACTCCATATTTTGCAAACGAAGTTTGTACAGTTTGGCACATAAAGCCTGAAATAAAGCTGTAAACGCCATCGTTTCGTCGATTAACATCGGGCAATCGCAAATGCGGAATTCAACAGTGTCGAAAAACGGATGTACTCTGATATCCCACCAAATTTTCTTTGCATTATCCATGCAATTGGTTTTGATCAGCAGTTTTACATAATTATCATAATCTTCAATGCTGTTAAAAATATCAGGAATTCCAGTCCGGGGAAATTTATCAAAAACCTTTGTTCTGAAGGATTTGTAACCTGTATTTCTCGCTTCCCAAAAAGGAGAATTGGTTGATAAAGCAAAAACGTGTGGCAAGAAATACCTTACCTGGTTTGCAATGTGAATGGCTAATTCGCGTGATTGAAAACCAACGTGAACGTGTAAGCCAAAAATTAAATTTGAACGTGCAGCTTCCTGCAGTTCGTTTACAATTTCATTATAACGGGGATGTTCTGTAATTAATTGTTTTTCCCAATGCGAAAATGGGTGCGTGCCAGCGGCACCAATACGTAAGCCCTGTTCGCCAGCAAGTTGCGATACTGTATATCGAAGCTGCGAAATTTCTTTTCGTGCTTCTTCAGTTGTTCTGCAAATACCAGTTCCAACTTCTACAACGGCTTGGTGCATTTCTGCCTTTACCTGGTCTTTATGTATTTTTTGTGCAGCTTCAACAATTTTTTGGTCATGCGAGGTAAGTTCCCTGGTAACGGGATCAACTACCATGTACTCTTCCTCTATTCCAAGCGTAAATTCATTCATCCTAGTGCTCATTAATCAAAATCCCTTATTTTTTAGCTGCGGTTTTCTTTGGTTTTGCTGGTGCTTTTTCTATAGCTGGTTTTGCAGTTTTTGGCGCTGCAGCTTTTGGTTGGGTTTTGGCAATTAATGGTTTACCACCAACCGAAGATTTTATGTATTCGCCCCATGTTAAATTATCCTGACCATCTTTTTGCGCTTTAGCTCTTTCGATAGCATAGTTTGCTGTAGTTTCAACAACCCAGTCAAAATTCTCTTGTCCTACACTTTTAATATCGGCATCGGGAGCAGGGTTACAGAAATCGATAGCGATAGGCACTCCATCGCGAACAGCAAATTCTACAGTATTAAAATCGTAGCCTAAATAATTACACAATTTCAGTGTGTATTCCTCAACCGTTTTTAGCAATTTTGGGTCTGGACTTTTGCCATCAACTGCATAACGTAAATGATGCGGATTGCGTGGATCGTATTGCATAATACGAACATGTTTGCCGCCAATGCAGTAACATCTAAAATATTCGTCAAAAATAATTTCTTCTTGTAAAAGCATCACCAATTGTTCAGTTCCGCTGTGTTTATCAAAGAAATCTTCTTTATCATGAAGTTTATAAACGTCTCTCCATCCACCTCCGTCATAAGGTTTCATATAAGCTGGAAAACCTGTGTATTCAAAAATAGCATCCCAATCTAAAGGCATAGCCAAGTTTGAGAAAGATTCTCCGGTTGTTCCTGTTGGATGTTGTCTTGATGGAATTAAAGCAGTTTTAGGTACCGGAACTCCAATTTGTTCTGCCAAAGCATTGTTGAAAAACTTTTCATCGGCACTCCACCAAAATGGATTGTTGATTACCGCAGTTCCAGTAATTGCAGCATTTTTTAGCGATGCTCTGTAGAAAGGTACATCTTGAGAAATACGGTCGATAATTACCGAATATCCAAGCGGAGCATTTTGAAATATTTTGTCGATTTTAACAGCTTCGGCAGTAATGCCTTTTTCTGCTTTCTGATTGATTCTTTCGATTACGGCTTCAGGAAAAGAGCGTTCCTGTCCAAATAAAATCCCTATTTTCTTCATTGGTACTATTTTAGTTTAGTTGTTTAACTGCTTAACGGGTTAATTGTTTGAAAACCAAAGCGGTTAATTTATTTAGTGTTTTCTTTTTTTAAAGCTGAGCAATGTAGTTCGGAAACATTTCTCTCCATATTGGCCAGTCGTGATCTGCATTTTGTCTAATATCCAGCCAATGATTGATTCCTTTCTGAGTTAAGATTTTCGATAAATTTTCGTTGTCAGGTCTGCACATATCTCGATCTGTAGTACCTAAAACAATTTTCATGTAATGCAATTCTGGATTACTGTTGTTCATAAGATTATCAACTGGATTGTTGAAATAAACGTCATCATTATAAAATCCATCCAATTGGCCAGTGATATCAAAGGCACCACTCATACTAAACATATGACTAACAAGCCACGGATGTCGAAATGCGAAATTTGCAGCATGATAGCCTCCAAAACTGCAACCAGCGGTTATAATTTTGCTTTGGCCTGTTTCATGTCTGGCTAAAGGCACTACTTCCTCCAGAAGATACTTATCGTACCAGATATGATTTTTTACTCTGTCTGCGGGATGTATGCTTTTGTTGTACCAGCTTAACTTATCAATACCATCAGGACAATAAATCTTAATCTTACCTTCATTAATAAAACCCTCTACAGAGTCTATTAATTTAAAGTCTTTGTTTTCGAAATATCGCCCCATACTCGTTGGGAACAGCAGGATAGGGATGCCGCTGTGACCAAAGATGAGCATGTCGATTTCAGCACTTAAGTTTGGACTGTACCACTTTTTATGTTCTTCTTTAACCATATAAAAAATTGAATGATTTAAGGTATAAATTAAAATCTGTAAAAAGAATATTTCGTAGATGAAATGATACACAAAGTGTAAAAATTAAGCTTTGATAATTAATAGTTTATCAAGATTTGTAACTTTGTGCCGAATTCTGGCGATTTGCCAAGTGTAAGGGGATTTGAAGCATATGTACACTACAATTTTATCAGTAAAAGTTAATACCATTAATTTTAAAATTCCTTCCGCTAACTTAAAGCGTGAGGTTGAAATAGATATATACGTGCCTGAAGGTATTTTAGGCAACGAAAAAATAGAACTTCTTTTATTAAATGATGGTCAGGATGTGGCCAAAATGGATTTTTCAAAAATTTTAGAAGAAGCTCATCACAATAAAAGAAATCATAGATTAATTGTTGTGGCAATAAAAGCTTCGACAGAAAGGTTAATGGAATATGGAGTAGCAGGCGTGCCCGATTTTAAAGGGCGTGGAGCTAAAGCCCGTTTGTACAATGATTTTGTTATAAAAGAACTTTTGCCTTTTGTTAAAAAGAAAATTGCGATGCCGATTACAGGGAAGGTTGCTTTTGCAGGTTTTTCTTTAGGTGGCTTATCGGCATTTGATATTGCCTGGAATAATCCATCTGTTTTTGATGCAGTTGGTGTTTTTTCAGGCGCATTTTGGTGGCGTAAAAAAGATTTGATTGATGGTTATACTGATGCAGATCGAATTATGCACGCGTTAATAGACACTACTTCAACAAAGCCAGACATGAAGTTTTGGTTAATGACAGGAACTGAAGATGAGAAAGCCGATCGTAATAAAAATATGATTATCGATTCGATTGATGATACGATTGATGTTGTGAAATCATTATTAAAAAAAGGATATAAACGACCTGAAAATATTTTCTACTTTGAAAAAGTTGGGGGTAAACACGATGTTGCAACCTGGGAAAACGTAATGCCAGCTTTTTTAACCTGGGCTTTTGAGATTTAAAATCAATTAGTTGTATTTCTGAAAAATTGCAGAGTCAAAAATGGTCCAATAACAACATTTTTGATTACAGCTTTTAAGCGCACTATTACTCCAGGTATTACAGGTTTTAAATAAGCTATAGCTTCCAATAGCTTCATAAAAGGCATCTGCATTGTCGTAATTCAGTTTTGTTTTTATGTTTATAAAATGATGTTCAGCATCGGTTTTAAAACTGGCTGAAATGTATTTCACAAGTTTAGCATATTGCTCGGTGCTAATCATGATTTTTACACAATCTTTATTTTCCTGCACATATTTATAATAAGTTGTATGCATGGCAGATTTGCTGAGGCCTAAAATCGCATTTAAACCTGTACTTAGTTTTAAATCTGAAAAGGTTGGTGTTTCGAGATAAAATTTTCGATCTCCCCAACCAAATGCCAGATATTCTGAACTTGTATCGGCAGACTTTGTATTCGAAAACTTTATTTCTTTTCTCCAATCCATTTGTTCATTATTCGCTGGTACCACAATATCAGTATGAATTCCATTTGTCATAATGTAAATGGCTACTTCCTGTTTTTGCTTAACATTCTTGTTAAGCGAAATATGTGATAAGCAAAAAGCCGTTAGAAAATACAAGGCTACGAAAGATAAAAAAGCCAGAAAAATTATCTTCAAATACTTTAAAATTTTTCTCATCAACCTAATTCTTAGCTTTTATTGATTAATACCTTTTATCAGCAATGGTAACCTTTAGTGCATTATCAATTTTATTGATGGCCACATCGAAAAACGTGATTTTTGTAAGCTAACCCGATTACCTACCTTCATTTTATGATAACGGGATTATTTGAAACGCATTTATATGTAGAGGATTTAGAAAAATCGGTAGATTTCTATAAAAATGTTTTAGGATTGAAACAGTGTGGCTATAATGCTGAACGTAAAATTGCATTTTTCTGGATTGGCAAACCAAAAGAAGCAATGCTTGGATTGTGGGAAAAGCCTAAAGCGGAAATAGATATCCGGCATTTTGCTTTTCGTTCTGATCTGGACGATGTATTGAACAAGTCGGTTGATTTTCTCAAATCGAAAAACTTGAAGCCATATAATTTTTTAAAAGATGATTCGGACAAGCCCATGGTTTTTGCATGGATGCCAGCTTTAGCCATCTATTTTAATGATCCTGATGGGCATATACTTGAATTTATTGCCATTATAGATGGCGAAGCAAGACCAGAACTTGGCGTAATTCCATACGAAGAATGGCTCGCTCAAAAAACTCAGTAATCATTTTCGGGGGTAAGTATTAATCCAATGTGTTGTTTTACTCCTAACTAATGCATAGGTTGTTTCTTTAATAGCACTCAATAAGTTGATGGTTTCCGCATTATTTAAGGTTAGGGTATTTGAATACGTACTGTATGATGAAAATTTAAAAGCATCGTAGCCAATATAGTTTACTGGCATCCTATAGTTGAAAACAAAATAAGACTTTTTATTTTTAGAGTCAATTGCATAATTAAGGTACAATACTTGGTCTGCTTCAGCAGGTGTATCTACAAGCTTTACAGATTGTTCTTTCCCTAGTGATATCTTTATTTTTGCTGATAAATCGGCTGGAATAGGAAGAAAAATACAAAAAGGGCGATTCATAGCTTTTTGTAAAGCTTGCTTACCTTCTCCAGTTATATTTAACGAAAATAGAAATGATGGGCTAGAATCATCTCGCTTCCAGTTATTATAGTCTTGATAGCTGTTTATTTTGCTGAGTGGAAGCACTTCTGTATTGAAAGCCTTAATGTAGTCTGGAGTTTTTAGCTTACTCGTATTTATGTATATTTTTAAGTATGGCTTAGATGTTCTGTAAGGATCTGTTAAAACGAAACGTTCACCAGTTTTTACTAGTACACCAGTTTTGAGTTTTGCTAAGGCGCTGTCTGCATATATTCTCGTGATTGTAATTTCACTACTATTATTTGTGAGCACATTTCCAATTGCGATTCCGTTATTATAACCAGCATTTATAACAATATTTCCTCCTTTAGTACCGACGCTATTTGCAGTTATTGGTGTAGCAGGTTTTGTTTCTACAGGAAGGCCAATTAAATTGGTTGTATTACGGCCTGGGTCTAATTGAAATTCTGGAGATTGGGTGTATAGTTGGATTTTGGAGACCTGATTATTTATATTGTCAATAATCTTTGATAGCGGAATATCAATTTTGTTTTGCTCATAGATACCTAGAAGTGCTTTTGTGAAAGCACCGTGTGGAACACCAGATTCATCCCATGTTTCTGCTGCCTTGTAATAGGATTGGCTTGCTGCAAGTGTGGCAAATTTAGAATTAGGCGTTTCCGCAGGGCGTGCAATTTTTTCGGCATCGTTTAGCGTTAAATCGGCATTCATATCAAATTTTGCATCGCTAGTGGTTACTATGTCCATATTCATTACTTTTTTTGCAAGTGTGTCACTCTCAGATGCAGGGGCAAAATAATTCGGATCGTCAGAATATGGGGTGTCGTATGGTAAGACGAGTGTGGCAGCCATTCCGCCACTAAAACAACAATCGAATATACTGGTTAGGATAACTTTTTTTTCTACAAACTTGTTGAAGATTTTTTTAAGCGTATTGTCTTTAACTAAACATCCATAATTTTTAGCAAACAGGTTACTCATAATCAAGGATTGATTATATCCCTTTTTTATTGGGTCGCCGTTTAAGAATGAATTATTGATAAACGCTCCATGCCCGCTGTAATAAAAGACGACTACATCGCCAGCTTTACTTTTTGTAATGGTTTCATTCAAGGCGTTAATTAGGTTTTCTTGTGTGGCATTTTGGTTGGTTAAGAGATTAATGTTTTTCGATTCGAACTCAAAGCGATTCATCAAAAGCGATTTCATGCTCATCGCGTCATTAACACACCCTTTTAGGGAATACACACTTTTTTGGGTTGTCGTTTCATAATAATCGTTAATTCCAACAATAACCGCGTACTTATTTTGCGCTTTTAATTTTACCGTTGATAGTATAAAAAGGGTAAATAAGATTATTGTAGGGAATTTGCACATGAGGTCGCTTTTTTTACTAAATTTAACATTAAAATCCTTATAATGAAACATATAGCGCTCACATTTGCATTGCTGTTTTTAGTATTTACTGCAAGTGCTCAAAAAAGAGTAATAGATAGTTTAAAAAGAGAGCTATCATTCAAAAAGGCAGATTCTAGCAAAGCCATTGCTTTGTACACACTTAGTTATTATTATCTTGACTATAAACCTGACTCAGCTATGCTTTTGGCTAGACAATCTTATGATTTATCTAAAAAGAATAAATTTTTGAGAGGTGAATCTTGGGCATTGAATAGTATTGCAAGTGCTTTTCATGCGCTTCATAACTATCCGAAAGCAATCGAGTATTATATAGAACAAATTAAGGTAGAGGAAAAACGAGAAGTCCCTGAAAATATTGGTAATGCTTATTTAAGTATTGCATTAGTATATAGTAGCGAGAAGGAGGTTGGTAAAGCGCTATATTATGCGCTTAGAGCCGATTCCATAGCAAAAGCCAACAAGCTTCCTGAATTAAAGCTGTTTTCTAAACTAAATATTGGCGATATTTATGAGAAAGCTAATCAACTAAGTTCGGCTATGGTATATACGCACCAAGCCTATGAACTTTCAATCCTTCAGAAAAAAGATCAACTCACAGGTATAGCGTTAAATAATCTTGGTAATATTTATAACAAACGAGCTGATTATATTAAAGCTTCATCATATTATGAACAATGTATTCCTTTTTTGCAGGCTGCGGAAGATTTTAATAACCTGTCAGAATGTTACATCGGGCTAGCTAGAACTAAGAAAGAAACTGGTAAAATAGATTCTGCAATCTGGTATGCAAAACTGGCTTATGATATTGCAACTAAGAACGAATTTCTAGCGAAGGCTGTTGATGCAAGTGTTTTATTGGTCAAGCTTTACAAGAATAGGGCTAACATTGATAGTGCTTTCGCTTATCAGGAAATTATGGTCAATTTAACGGATTCGATTGATAGTAAGGAGAGAGCAAAACAGGTGCAGAGTATGACGATTGCCGAAGATACTCGTCAGAAAGAGATTTCGGAAGCAAAAGAAAAAGAAGTTGAGGAGCGAAAGCAAAAATTACAATTACTGGCAATAGGTGTTTTTATTCCCATCTTCTTTTTCATTAGTGTTTTTTTAAGCAGAAAAAAGGTAAACAAAAAAATAATCGAATTCTCTGGAATACTTTCTTTATTAATGCTTTTTGAGTACTTAACCTTATTTATTCACCCCTTCGTTGCAGAGAAATCTCACCATTCACCATTCATTGAAATTGTAGTTTTTGTAATCATTGCTTCCTTGCTTACTCCTGCCCATCATAAAATAGAGCATTGGTTAATTGATAAGCTTTCGAAAATGAGAGCGCATCATTTACAGATGAGGCAAAAATATGATAATGATAAGTTGGATGAATAAATAAAATATCTGCAAATTAGTTTTTAGGTGTCGGAACCTTTGTTCCTTTCATGCCCGTGTCAACAACAGCGGTGTCTTTAGGTGCCGCCATAGTATCAACCATAGTGGTATCAACTTTTGCAGAGTCTGCTGATTCTACCTTTTTTTCGCTGTTACAGCTTTGCAATGATAATGTGGTTAATGCAATTAAAAATGCGCCTGTAGTGATAATTGTTTTTTTCATAATTAATTTAGAATTAAAGTTTATTAAAGATATATCTTTGTGTTGATATTCAGTGTATTACATTAATTATTTATGAAATATATTAACTGCTACAAGTTGTGTATTTATTGCTTTTCGAAGGTGTAACAGTAAATTTGCCATAACATTGGCGAAGAATTAAATTTTAAGCTTTTCCAAAGCAATAGTTGTGCTTGGCAGAAAATTAACCAGTTTGCCATTATTACTTTCGTAAATAAAATCGCCTATGCTTTTTCCTGTGCACGCTTCGAACTCTCCAACAATTACTAAGCGAATTCGATAATTAGAAAATTTCTGAAGTATCTCTCCTGCTAGTCCGTTTTTTAAATCGAAAAAAATTGGTGTAATATTTTGCTCATGAATAATGATGGAGTCAAAACCTTGGTAGTATAAATTGCCTAGCAAGTCCAAACCATCTTCTGCACTTTTAATAATGATCTCATTTGAAATTACCTCGGCAATTTTTATACTATTTATTTGGTGTTCTTTAATCTCCATAAAACTTATTTCTTTTTTGCTACGAAGCTAAAATTAAGAATATTTTTAGGCGATCTAATTATTGAAGTTTCTTTGACAAAAAAACCTCTACCTGGTAAAGGAATGTAGATTTTACTTAAGGTGTATTTCTAATTAAAAATGAGATAATTACAACATTATCATAGCATTAAATAGTGAGCTATATAGTAGAAAATCCATTTTTAAACACTATCTTTGCGCCAAATTTATAGGCGCATTTTATGCAAAAGATTAGAAATATAGCTATTATAGCACACGTTGACCACGGTAAAACCACATTGGTTGATAAAATTTTACACTCTTGTTCTGTTTTTCGTGATAACGAACAAAAAGGAGAGTTGATATTGGATAACAACGATTTAGAGCGTGAACGTGGTATCACTATCGTATCTAAAAACGTATCTGTTCAATATAAAGATGTAAAAATTAACATCATTGATACTCCTGGTCACGCGGATTTCGGCGGTGAGGTAGAGCGTGTATTAAAAATGGCTGATGGTGTACTTTTACTTTGCGATGCTTTTGAAGGTGCAATGCCTCAAACGCGTTTCGTAACGCAAAAAGCTTTGGCATTGGGTTTAAAACCAATTGTGGTTGTAAACAAAGTAGATAAAGAAAACTGTCGCCCAGAAGAGGTTTACGAACAAATTTTCGAATTGTTCTTTAACCTTGAGGCAACTGAAGATCAATTGGATTTCCCAGTAATTTACGGTTCATCTAAACAAGGATGGATGAGTACTGATTGGCAAAAACCAACTACAGATATTTTCGCATTATTAGATGCGGTTGTGGCTAACATCCCACCTGCACCAATTAATGATGGTACTTTACAAATGCAAATTACTTCGTTAGATTATTCTTCTTTCGTAGGTCGTATTGCAATCGGTCGTGTTCACCGTGGTTCAATTAAAGAAAACCAACCAGTTACTTTGATTAAACGCGATGGCAAAATCGTTAAAACAAGAGTAAAAGAACTTTATACTTTCGAAGGTTTAGGAAAAATCCGTACTCAAGAAGTAAGTTCGGGCGATATTTGTGCAGTTGTAGGTATTGATGGTTTTGATATTGGTGATACAATCGCTGATTTCGAAGCACCAGAACAATTACCAGTAATCAGCATTGATGAGCCAACAATGAACATGTTGTTCACCATTAATAACTCACCTTTCTTTGGTAAAGAAGGTAAATTGGTTACTTCTCAACGTATCAAAGATCGTTTGATGAAGGAAATGGAGAAAAACCTAGCATTAAAAGTTGTTGAAACTCAAGGTGCAGATTCATGGTTAGTTTACGGTCGTGGTATTCTCCATTTATCAGTATTAATCGAAACGATGCGTCGTGAAGGTTACGAGTTACAAGTTGGTCAGCCACAGGTTATCGTTAAAGAAATCGATGGTAAAAAACATGAGCCAATTGAAACTTTAATCGTAGATGTACCAGGTGATGTTGCTGGTAAGGTAATCGAATTGGTAACTCAACGTAAAGGTGAGTTGTTAATTATGGAGCCAAAAGGCGATTTACAACACTTAGAATTTGAAATTCCATCTCGTGGTATCATCGGTTTACGTAACAACGTATTAACTGCTACTGCTGGTGAGGCGATTATGGCTCACCGTTTCAAAGCTTACGAGCCTTGGAAAGGTGTAATCCCTGGTCGTTTAAATGGTGTTTTAATCTCTATGGATAAAGGTATGACTACTGCTTATTCAATTGATAAATTACAGGATAGAGGTCGTTTCTTTGTAGATCCAGGAGTTGATATTTACGAAGGTCAGATTTTGGGAGAGCACATTCGCGATAACGATTTAGTAATTAACATTGTTAAAGGAAAAGCATTAACCAACATGCGTGCTTCAGGTACAGATGATAATGCTCGTATTGCTCCTGCAATTAAATTCTCGTTAGAAGAAGCAATGGAATACATCCAAGCTGATGAATACATCGAGGTTACACCGCAAAGCATGCGTTTACGTAAAATTTTCTTAACAGAACAACAACGTAAAAATAACGGTAGATAGTTCGCTTAAACGTTATAAATATAATTTAAAGCCTCGATTTAATCGGGGCTTTTTCGTTTTATACTTTAACCGTATGAGGTATTCAAGAACATCTAAAGTAAAAAGGTTTTTATTATATTCTGATCCGATTAGGTGATTAAACATTAGAAAAGCATGTTCCATCACTTTTTTAATTGTCAGTCCTTCTTTCCGCTAAATCTTTTTGACTGCCCTTTCAAAGGCCCCGAAATAACAGTCAAAAAGGATATCACTTCAATAAGGTTTAAAGAACTTAGTTTTGTACTAATAACAAAGTTGATCCATTCAAAATGTAAAAATTAATCATTTGATTGATTTTTAGTCATGCTAAAATCAAAACAACTATTCGGAATAAAAATCTAACACTTCCATGGCACGGTATTATATTTTTGAACGTTAATTTTGCAGTAATACCAAACTAGTCAATCATGATACAAAAAGCAATTTCCTGGTTGGGGATATTTTTTCTATCTACATTATCCCTTCTGCCTTTATTTATTCTTTATTTACTGGCCGATGTTTTTTATGTCGTAATTTATCATGGTTTCGGATACCGTAGAAAGGTTGTCAGAGAAAATCTGATGAATGCCTTTCCAGAAAAATCATTATCAGAAATCGATACGATTGAAAAAAAATACTACAAATTTCTTGCTTCATTAATTTTCGAAGTAATTAAAATGAAGAGTATTTCCAAAAAAGAACTTCAAAAACGGGTTAAGTTTAAAAATGTTGATTTAGTAGAAGCATACCTGAAAAATAATGAAAGTGTACTTTTCTGTTCGTCGCACTATGGCAATTACGAATGGGTTTGTATGGCAATTGGAATGGCATTTTCGGGTGAGCACTACCCAATTTATAAACCACTAAGCAACGAAATTTTCGATAATTGGTTTTTTAACATGAGAAGCAGGTTTGGTAATCGAATGGTTGCTATGCGCCAAACTTTAAGAGCCATACAGGCAAGTAAAGGAACGCCAAATATGTTCACATTTGGTAGCGACCAGGCACCATCTAAAGATGAATCTAATTATTGGACTACCTTTTTGAATCAAGAAACTTCTGTTCAATTAGGAATAGAAAAGATTGCTAAGAAAACCAATCGTCCAGTTTTTTATCTCAAAATAAATTATTTAAAACGCGGTTATTTCGAGGTAGATTGTGTGCCAATTTGTTTGCATCCAAAAGAAACAGCCGAATTCGAAATTACCGAAATGCATACCCGTTTTCTTGAGGAAATGATAAAAGCTGAGCCTGCTTATTGGTTATGGAGCCATAGACGATGGAAATATAAACCAGAGCAAAAAACTTCAACATCTACCTCTAATAATGAGCAAATAACTGCTTAGCAGCCTTCATTTTGAAACTGTATATTTGCTGCATTAATTATCTTAATGAAAGCTTTTAAAAAAACGCTTGGCTATTTATTTCTGCTTATTGTTGTAGGTTTTGCGGGTTTATTAGTGTGGCACCCTTATTTGCTGCGGGTTTTACAATACCGTACGCCAAATGCCGAAACCTATGAAATTTTTCCACAAGGTATTGTGCATAAAAGTGATTCTGCTTTCCATTTTTATCGTGCCAGTAAAATGCGAAATGACCTAGACTCATTAAAGGTTTTAGATGGAAATAATCAATCGATTACTTTTGCCGATTATTTTAAGAATGGAAAACTATATGCTTTTCTGGTTATTAGAAATGATAGCATTCTTTATGAAAAATATAGTAAAGGTTATAGCGATAGCACGCTTACAACAATATTTTCTGGTGCTAAAAGTATGATTTCTGTTATGATTGGTCAGGCTTTGGCCGAAGGTAAAATTCGAAGCCTAAACGATAAAGTAACTCAATACATTCCCGAATTAAAAACCAATTCTGCGTTCGATCACATTACTTTAAAAAATCTTTTAGAGATGAAATCTGGTCTCGAATTTCAGGATGCTTTGGGTGGAATTGTAAAAGCTTTTTTATCTGATGAGGCCAAGTATTATTACACCTACGATATGAAAGCCGAACTTATGAAAGTGAAGCTCGTAAATAAACCAGGTACGGTTTGGGTTTACAAAAGTATCGACCCGATATTGTTAGGCTGGGTGTTGGAGAAAGCAACTGGCAAATCGGTAACCAAATTTTTTGAAGATAACGTATGGCGAAAAATAGGTACAGAATATGCTGCAAGCTGGGGTTTAGATCATAAAAATGGATTAACTAACACTGCGAGCAGATTTCAGGTTACGGCAATAGATTTCGCAAAAATTGGAAGGCTATATTTGAATAAAGGCAATTTTTATGGTAAGCAAATTGTGCCAAAAAATTGGGTAAGCCAATCGGTTAATATTGGTGGCGAAAAACCTGCATCGGCTAAAGGCTGGCAAAAATCGGCGCATCATTATTTATGGTGGATTCCGCAGGGAGGTGATAACGGCGATTTTGCTGCAGAAGGTATGCTGGGACAAAGACTTTATGTGGATCCGAAAACGAATACCATTATTGTTCAGTTTGCAGAGCACGGCGCAGGAAATTATCCTTACAGAAAAATTAGTCGATACCTGGCTGGAATGCCATTTAGTTACCCGACTAATAAGTAAGCATAGAGCACGCAAGATTCTTACTGTAAACTTTGTGGTAAAAAAATTAAAATGCTACATTGCTAATCCATGGAAAACGAAGACGTAAAAATTCTGAAAAAGAAACCTATTTTTCCAGTTACACCCGCTTTACAAAAGTACCTTCGCCTTTATCAACGTGAAGCAAAATTGCCGATAACTTACAACGATTTAATGCAGTTTAACGAAGCTTTTCCATTGATGGATAAGTTTGGCAAAGATTCGCTTTGGGAAGGGCCAATTTACGCTCAGGATTTAATTGAAACCTTGCACAGCGGATTAAAAGAAATTTACGCAAACCTTAAAGCTTCAGGTAATCTTCGCATTGTTGAGCATAAATACATCGATAAAATCGAATATTGTACGTTTGGAAACACACACCCTTTTAGAATAAGAATTGTAAATCGACTGAATGATGTTTACGATTATTTTTACATCAAAAAAGCAGATGCATCTCGTATTTATGGCTTAGAAATGGAAGAAATTTTATCTCCAAATCAGGTTAATTATTTGGTAGATGGAGATACTTTAGTGGAAGAACATATCGCTGGAATTCCTGGCGATGTTTTTACGAAAGGACAGTTATACACCCCAGAATTCAATCCGACACGTATTGCAAAAGAGTTTGTAAAGTTTAACGAGCGCTGCTTAATTATGCTTTTGGGCGATATGCGAGCATATAATTTTGTGGTACAAATTACCCCCGATTTTGATGATATTCAATTTCGTATTCGGGCAATAGATTTCGATCAGCAGTTTTACGAAGGCAATTTGAAGGTTTATTTGCCTCAATTTTTTAAAGAGAACCTGCCTTATGTTAAAATGAGTATGGAGCAACTAACCGATAAAACTGTACTTCAATACCAACAAGAAGAAAGGTCATCTATTGTTCATCGGGTGAGAAGCGAACGCCACCGTTTAACTGATTTGCGAGATGTATCAAACAAAGAAGAACTAACAACACCAGAAAATATCGCTATGTTAAAAGATTCTATGGCTGCATATTTTAAAGACCCAAATTATCTGCGCTGTAAAACAATGACTGATATTATCGAACTGAACATTAAAAATATTATCAGACAGGTTAAGCTATAAATAAAACGGCTGGTTTAAATAAACCAACCGCTTTTGAGTAATTTAGAGAGAGCGTTCAAAACGTTTAGGCATGTTGACCCTCGTGCACGCCTTCTGCAAATTCCTCCACCATTTTATCGTTAAAAGCAGGTAAATCTTTTGGTGTTCGGCTCGTGACCAAACCTTGATCTACTACAACTTCTTCATCACTCCAATCCGCCCCTGCATTAATCAAATCTTTAGAAATATTTTTTACAGATGTAAGTTTTCTACCTTTAACAACATCTGCATTAATTAAAGTCTGTGGTCCGTGGCAAATGGCCGCTACAGGTTTTCCTGCTGCGAAAAAGCTCTTTACAAAAGCAATCGCGTCATCATTAACACGCAATTGGTCGGGATTAATCACACCTCCTGGCAAAACCAAGCCATTATAATCGTCGGCATTTGCTTCGCTAATCGTTTTGTCAACATCAACTTCTATCGACCAATGGTCGTGGTTCCAGGCTTTAATTTTTCCAGCTTTCGAAGAAATAATGTGAACGTTTGCACCTTCTTCTTTTAACCTTTTTACTGGCTCTGTTAATTCTACTTCTTCAAATCCGCTTTCCGAAAGTACGGCTATATTACGATTACTTAATTGTCCCATTGTATTATGTTTTTTATAAATAGATGTATAAAAGACACTTGTAGAATGAGATTGTTTTTAAAAAGTGAGATTTTGGTGAGGTGTTATTTAAGCTTAAAAAGAAATTTGTTGATGCTAATCGTTCGTTCTTTTGTGTTTAAGGAAGTAAAATAAAAGATTTCCTGCGATAATGACATGATTAAAAATGTTCGGTATTAAGCCGTAATATTTTGTGAAGATTTGAAAACGTTCTTTTAAACTTTCGCGATGCTTTTTCTTACTCATGCCACCAACCAAATATTTAGCAACATAACGATGTACGTTTACAATATTTGAAGACTTTTTAGCGGCTTTAATAATCCAATCAATATCTGAACTGTATTTATATTTCAAATCGTAAGGTGTAAGAATGCTTTTTCGAATATAAATGGCTTGATGACTAATGTTCATGCCATATTTAAAGCTATTCCAATCGAATTGCTCAGGCGCTTCATGTCTTCTTCTGCCTAAACTTTCCCAGTTATCATTGTACATTTCAGTTTCGCCATAGTAAATATCGGCGCCTGGTGATGAATCAAAAACCTCCTGAACGGTATGTTCATCGTAAATTTCGTCTCCAGAATTCATAAAAAGCACATAATCTCCTGTAGCTAACGCTAAACCTTTATTCATGGCATCATAAATACCCTTATCAGGTTCCGAAACTATTTTCGAAATCTGATTGCTATACTTTTCAACGATATCCAAAGTACCATCAGTCGATTTTCCATCGATGATAATGTATTCTATTTTTTTATAGGTTTGGTTAATTACAGAGTTGATCGTTCGCTCGATATCGCGAACGTTATTGTACACAATGGTGATTATGGTTAGTTTTGGCATGTGCTAATCCATTAATTTTTTTAAAGTTTCTACATCAGGTAAAACACCTTTGTATGCTGCTGGTAAAACGCTACTTGTTTTATAAGTTGAAACGCCCATTGCTTTATTAAAATCTCTAAATGAGAATTCCACTACTTTATTTTTCTTCTCCTTGCAGAGGATAATTCCAATTGATGGTTGTTCATGAGGTTGCTTTAGATATTCATCTAAAGCTGATAAATAAAAATTCATTTTGCCCATATATTCATGCTTACATTTAAAGCTTTTTGCCTTATTTCATCATTGGTAATTGTTTTTGAAAAATTATTTGGCAGGCTGCCTGTTTTTTGAAAATTTTGATTGTTTAAATGATTTTTGAGTGTGTTTAAACTCCAAAACTCGGAAGCTGTTTTTTGTATATAAAAGATTCTTTCTTCTATATGTTGGGTTCCTTGTATAATTTCTAGATGATGCGAAAATCTCAATTCGAAAAAGATTTTTTTCAATTGGGCCGACACTGTCGGTCTAAATGTAATTTCTTCTAACTCAATCATTTCTAATTGGCCCAGCACTGTCGGCCCAATTATAGAGTGTTCTTCCCAAGACTCAAAAAAAAGCCTCATCCATTTCATATTTGTTGCTGAAAACCCCCTCAAACCTGGAAGCTCAACTTGTAGATCGGCTGAAAGATTTTCAATAACTTTTGCACCCCATTTTTCCACCTTAATTTTTTGTGAAATAAACTTACCTACAGCAAAATAAAGAGTTAAAAGTTCTTTATTAACCAAAGTAGCTGCCCGATAACGGCTCTGTAAAATTGCCGATTTTAAGGCTTTGATATTTTCGAGATGGCTTTTAGATAGTTCCATATTATTTCGGCTGCAAATCAATCAAAGTTTCGTACAAATGAATATGCTCTGCAGCAATAACTTCCTCCGAGAAATCCGTTAAAATGCTCAGTCTAGCAGCTTTATGTATTTCCTCTTTATTTGGACGATGATATAACCATTCGATACCATTAGCCAAATCTTCGGCATTTTCATATTCGGCTAAATAACCATTTTTTTGATGTTTAACCATATCTGGAATGCCCCCAGTTGTAAACGCAATTACGGGCGTAGCACAAGCCAAACTTTCCATTACCGTATTTGGTAAATTATCTTCTAACGATGGTGTAATAAAGGCATCAGCAGCAGAATAACATTTAGCCAAATGCTCGTCTTTATTTATGGTACCTAAAAAAGTTGTTTTAAAGGGGAATTCTGGCATCTCAGCATTCTCCTTATTACCGAAAATAACCAATTCAATTTTTTCTTTATCGATTCCTTTTCTGTGTGATAAAATTTCTAAGGCTTCGATTAAATAAGGAGTGCCTTTATGTTTGTCGTTTTTAGAAGGCATAAAGCCACTCATCAAAACAAATTTTTCAGGGTCGATTTTCAGAATTTTCTTAGCCTCCGTTTTTACGTAAGGTTTAAAAATATTGGTTTCAATTGTATTTGGAATTACCGAGGTAGTTCTTGTGCCTAGCAAACTACTAAATTTCACCGATGCTGCCATCCAGTTACTTGGCGCAACAATATGAAAGTTTAATTTGGTATAAGCTTTCTGTTTTCGAAGCCAGGTTTTGTGCGAAATATCATCCTTACCACTAAATTTTAAAATTGGGCAATTACCGCATTGCTGATGAAAATTTTCGCAACCATAACGTACATGGCAACCGCCCGTAAAAGCATTACTATCATGAAAAGTCCAAACAATTGGTTTTTCCAATTCATCAAGCTCTGCTAAAAATTTAGGCGTAAGAAAACCATGGTTTACCCAATGCAAATGAATAATATCAGCATTTTTAACATCGGGATGGTTTTTGATAGATCGGCCAAACCATTGCAAGCTGAAAGGAGTTTTAACCGATTTACTTAACCATTTTGAATAGTATCTTTCTGATAAGATATTATGAACTGCCAAAGCCTTTTGAAAAGGCGATTTGCTGAAAGTATCTATTTTGGGGTTTTGTCCAAATTTATAATAAACCAAAACCTTTGAGTCAATTCCCGAACTTTTTAAAGCATCGCTAAGGCGCAAGCAGGCTCTTCCTGCACCGCCGTTTCCATCATAGGTATTTAGGTGTACTACTTTCAAATCAATCAAAAATACATTTTATTGTTTACGATTATAAAAACTCTTGCGTATTTTCATCCTAATATTTTATTGCTTTTTAATTAAAGGATAAAGCCTTTGCTGATTTAAATAATTATTAAATCCGCTCGGGTTCATTTTCCCAAAGCCAAACAAACAAAATCATGATTAAAAACCTAATTAAATCGCTTGCGGCAATTGCATTTTTGCTGCCCTGTAGTTCATTTTCCCAAGGTCAAACGTATTTTGCAGCTTACCCTGCTTTAACGCCAGATGCACAAACTATAGTATTCAGTTATGATGGAGATATTTGGAAAATCCCCGTAAAAGGTGGTTTAGCTTCTAGAATTACGGCCATGCAGGGCGAAGAAATTAATCCAAAAATATCTCCAGATGGCAAGTGGATGGCATTTTCTTCTAATCAATATGGTAATTACGATGTTTACATAATGCCAATGACTGGAGGTGATATTAAACAATTAACATTTAACGATGCGTCGGATGAAGTGGACAATTGGAGCTGGGATTCGAAAATCATATATTTTACATCTGGCAGATTTAATTCTTTTTCGAGCTATAAAGTTGGCATAAGCGGTGGCACAGCTGTTCGCCTTTTCGATAACTATTTTAATACCACACATCATATAGCAGAAGCGCCAGATGGTGAATTATTTTTCAATGATACATGGGAAAGTTATCGATTTGCAAATCGTAAGCATTATAAAGGCGCATACAATCCCGATATTCAATCTTATAATCCTAAAACCAAGGCTTATAAACGTTATACCGATTACCTTGGTAAAGATTTCTGGACTAGCGTTGATGCTAAAGGAAACGTATTTTTTGTATCGGATGAAGGAAATGAAGAGTATAATTTATATACTTTTATTGGTGATAAAAAAACGGCCTTAACCAAATTCGAAACCTCTATTAAACGTCCGTTTGTTTCTGCAAATGGAACAACTGTCGTTTTTGAAAAAGATTATCAGATTTATACATACGATGTTGCCACGAAAAAAACTGAAAAGGTAAATATCAGCACCTCGCGAAATCAGGTTTTAACCAAGGCACAGGAATACGATGTTAAAGGTACAATCTCTGCCTTTGATGCTGCGCCAGATGGTAAAAAAATAGCTTTCATTTCCCGAGGCGAACTTTTTGTTAGCGATGCGGATGGTAAGTTTATTCGAAAAGTAAGCAACAGTGGAGAAAGGGCTATGCAATGTAAATGGCTTGCTGACAATAAAACAATTCTATTTTGCCAAACTTGGAATGGCTATCAAAATTGGTTTACCATAACTGGTGATGGAAAAGGCACTCTAAAACAGATTACAAAGGATAAAGCAAACAATAGAGATATAACTTTGAATAAAACCCGAACAATGGGGGTTTATTTAAGTGGCAGAAATGAGTTAAAATTACTTGATTTAAAAACTTTCGAAAGCAAAATACTGGTTACCGATGAGTTTTGGGCAATTCAAAATTCGACACCAAGTTTTTCTCCTAATGATGAGTATGTGCTTTTTACTGCTTACCGAAATTTCGAGCAAGATATTTTGGTGCATAGCATTAAAGGCAATAAAACTATTAATTTAACCAATACGGGCGTTACTGAAACGGCTCCTGCTTGGTCTCCCGATGGCAAATATATTTTCTTTACCAGCGCCAGAACACAACCCTTTTATCCTTCTGGAAGTTCTGATGTTCATATTTATCGTATGGCTTTAAATAGTTACGACGCTCCTTACCGCTCAGATAAATTTGATGATTTATTTAAAGAAACGCCTGCTGAACCAAAAGACGTTAAACCCGCTGAAGTTGATAAAAAGAGTAAGAAAGTAGGCGATTCTGTTAAGAAAAAAGCTGATGTGAAGCCAACGCCAAAACCCGCTGCTATCATTACAATTAACACGCAAAATATTTTAGATCGGGTCGAGTTAGTTAGCCCAGGATTTGGTAGCCAGTTTGGAACTGATGTTTTTGCCAAAGGCGATAAAACTTATGTTTTTTATTCCTCAAATCATGAAGGCGGTAAAAGCGGGCTTTATCGTACAACGATAGAACCATTTGAGGCAAATAAAACCGAAAAAGTTGGCGATGGTGATGACTATAACATTATTCAGGTTGGGGATAAGTTCTTCACTTTAACTGGTGGTACTATTGGTAAATATAATTTGGATGGAAATAAACAAGATAAGATTGATCATACTTATAAGTTTGCCAAAAATCTAAATGCAGAATTTAATCAGATGTTTTACGAAACCTGGGTTGGCTTGGACGAAAACTTTTACGACGAAAATTTCCATGGCGTGGATTGGGATAAAATGAAAATCCGCTACGAAGCATATTTGCCTTATGTAACCAATCGTAGCGATTTGCGACTTTTGCTTAATGATATGCTTGGCGAATTAAATTCTTCACATATGGGATTTAATAGTTTTGGTGCAGAAGAGAAAAGAAACTTAACCAATATTACCAATCAAACAGGTATTTTATTCGATAACGAAAACCCATACAAAGTTGATCGCGTTATTGCTAAAAGTAATGCTTCTTATGGTAGTGTTAATGTTTTACCAGGTGATATCTTAACAGCCGTAAATGGCGTAAAGGTAGATGATAAAACAGATCGAGACTATTACTTCAGCAAACCATCTTTGGATAAGGAAATGACTTTAACTTTTTCTCGTAACGGGAAGGAAATTTATACAAATGTTCATCCTCAAAGCTCAGGGTCGTTAAAAAATAACCTTTACGATGAATGGATTGCCAAAAACCGTCGGAATGTAGATAAGTGGGGAAATAACCGAATTGCTTATTCTTATATGAAAAATATGGGAAGCGGAGAATTAGAACGTTTTATGCTGGATATGGTTGAACAGGAAGAAAATAAAGATGCCATTATTTTAGATTTGCGCTATAATACTGGTGGTAATGTACACGATGCCGTATTAAAATTTCTTGCTCAAAAACCGTATTTAAAATGGAAATATCGTGGCGGAAAATTAGCGCCTCAAAGTAATTTTGGGCCAGCAGTAAAGCCAATTGTATTGTTGGTTAACGAACAATCCTTAAGTGATGCAGAGATGACCGCAGTAGGCTTTAAACAACTTAAGCTAGGTAAAATTATAGGAACTGAAACTTATCGCTGGATTATTTTTACATCAGCAAAAGGCCTGGTAGATGGCTCTTCGTATCGTTTGCCATCTTGGGGTTGTTATACAATGGATGGGAAAAACATCGAAAAAGAAGGTGTGAAGCCAGATATTTTTGTTCAAAATACCTTTCAGGATAGATTGGCTGATAAAGACCCGCAATTGGAAAAAGCAGTAGCTGAGATTTTGAAAGATTTGAAGTAGTAGTATTTATCCAACCGTTCCTTTATTGAGCAGGTATCATGTTGAGCTTGTCGAAGAACTTTCATATGTTTCGACAAGCTCAACATGACAATTTTTATAAAACATATCACGATTTTCCGTTTCTTTGGGATTGGAATTAATTTAAAACATGGCAAATTTATTAACCGACAGGGCTTTTTGGGTAAATTATTGGGAAAGTAAAAAAGGACTTGCGGTTCAATTACCAGCTAACTATTTATTTCATCGCCAACTGGCTGAAATTGTAGAAAAAGGTAACGTTAAAACAGCAATCGAACTTGGTGGTTTCCCTGGTTATTACGCTGTTTTTTTAAAGAAATTTTTAAAGCTTGATGTAACGCTTTTAGACTATTTTGTTCATCCGCCTGTTGTAAACGAACTTTTAAAAAAGAACGGTTTAAAAGAAACAGATATTCATATCATTGAAACAGATTTGTTTAATTGCAAGCCTGAACAGCAATATGATTTAGTATTAAGTTGTGGCTTAATAGAGCATTTCAACGATACTGCCGACATTATTAACCGTCATATTGCATTTGTAAAACCTGGCGGAACATTGTTTATTACTCTACCAAACTTTAAAGCTGTAAATGGTTGGTTCCAAAAAAACTTTGATAAAGAAAACTACGATAAACATAATATCGATAGTATGAATCCTGCATTACTAAAATCAATTTGCGAAAAAGCAGGTTTGAAAGAAGTAAAATCAGGTTATTTTGGCCGTTTTAGTGTTTGGTTAGAGAATGAAAATCAAAAATCGACTGGTGTTCGGTTGTTCAAAAAAGCAGTTTGGCTAACGGGAAAAATTTTCACTAAAATTATTCCATTCGAAAGCCAAAGCTTATCTCCATACATTATTTTAGAAGCTAAAAAACCTTAATTATTCTGTCTTTTTATAAACTCCAAACTCGCTCAATGTAATGCATACAGGCGATTTTGTAATGTTTAAACGAAGTTTTGATGTAGTTACAGGTTTTTCTAATTTGATTAATCTTTTAGCACCAATGCTTTCGCCGTTATAGATTTTTGTCCATGCATTATCTTCAAAAATCTCGATATTAAATTCTTCGATTCTTTGTCCTAGCGGAATATATTCCTGCAAACTAATAATATCAAAAGTTTTATTTGCTTTCAAATCCATTTCCAGCTTAGCTTGATGTACATTATCAGCAGTCGCCCAATAACTTTCCTTGTTAAAATCTAAAAGTTTAACCGTTTCGAAAGCTTTACCACGAGTATTGCTGGCCTTAATACTGGCGTTTTTCGCTAAATTATTCGCAAAGGTATGCTTTACCATATCACCGAAGCTTTTTAATGCTTCAACATCGTCATTGTGTAATTGCCCGCGTGTATCAGGAGCTAAACCTAAATCTAAGCCAGCACCGTGCCCAACACTTTGCAAGTACAAATTAAAAAGAGTTTCTGGCGATTTTGGCTTTTCTGTAGGATGATAAAACCAACCTTTTCTAAGCGGAACATCACATTCAGCTGGCATCCAGAATTTGCCATTTCTAATACCCATCGGACTTTGAGGATAATTAGCTTGCCCTGGAACTGCTACATTTTTCCCTTCTGGAGGAAGCGGCGTAAAAGTAGCCCAGCTGGTTTCTGCAGCAGTACCATCTTCGCTCCCAACCCAACGAATATCTAAACCAATATCGCTAAATATGTTTGCCATTGGTTGCATTTTTCGGGTTATTTCCCAGGTATTATTCCAATCGTAATAAGTAGTATTATCAATAGAGCGTTTTTCTTTAGCGCCACCATAAAAACCATCTCCGCCGTTTGCGCCATCATGCCAGCTCATAAAAAGTTGGCCATAATTGCTATAAAGTTCTTTAAGTTGCGCTTGATATATAGCTAGATATTTATCAGTTCCATATAATGCATTATTTCGATCCCAAGGAGAGCAGTAAACACCAAACTTTAAACCTTGTTTTCTAGCTTCGAGCTCAATTTCTTTAACCATATCACCTTTTCCAGTTCTGAAAGGGCTTTTTGAGATATTATACTCCGTTGTTTTAGTTGGCCAAAGCGCAAAACCATCGTGGTGTTTTGCTACCAGAATTACACCTTTTAAGCCACCAGCTTTAGCTGCTTTAATAATTTGTTGTGCATTAAAATCGGTTGGATTAAAAGTTTTTGGGTCAGCATCACCAAATCCCCATTCTTTATTTTCGAATGTAGTAGGCGTAAAATGAATTAAGCCATAAACCTCAATATCGTGCCAGGCTAATTGTCGCTTCGAAGGTAAAGCACCATAAGGTTTCGGAGGATTTTGGGCGAAAACATTTACAGAAATAAATAACAGGGCAATAATGTATAGTTTCATAATTCAAGCTTAGATTAAGCCAAATTACAAAGAAATATTAATATCAATTGATTTGTTACTTTGAAAAATATTGAGCTAACTTTTCTTTTACAAACCTTTTAATTCTAGAAACCATATTTCCTTTCCTATTACTTAAAAAGTTTTTAATCGTTTGATAGGCTGCTTCATTTTCCTTTATAATTTCGGGGAATTGGGTAATGGGTTTTGGATTGATGATAACATTGTAAATATCATTTATACCCGAGTGCACGCCAGTTCCATCATGCCCAATATTATTGACTAATGACTGAGCTGGATTAAGGGTTAAACCATCTTTTAAAAAAATCGAAGCATACCAGCGGATTGCCCAGCTATTATTTTTTCCCTTTTTAAATTCCTGCATCTGCTTCCAGAAATTCATAGAATTTTCAATTGAAAAGGCAGCTTTTTTCTTCGCATCGAACTGATTTAATAAGGTATCGATATTCGGTTCGAAATGTGCCCATGCACTAGCCCAGGTGGCCCATCCCCAACTTGTTGCTGCTCTATAGAAAAATGATTGAGGTAAGCTTTCTGATTTTAAAGGATACATGTATGCACCAATATGCATTACTTTTTCCTCATTGCGGTAACGATTTAAGGCATCGTTAAAATAGGTAAGTGTATGTGGAGAAGTAACTAAATCATCTTCAAAAACAATAACCTGACCATAATCATTTATTAATTGAGTTACTCCAGCTATAACAGAATTTGCTAAACCAGCATTTTCTTTTCTTTCGATTATTTTAACCGATTTAAATCCCTCGGTTTTATTAATAATTGCTCTAACCTCTGCAACTTTTTCATCCTCGTTGCTTGTTTTTGCACCATCAGAAAAAATGTACAATCTGGTTTCTGCAGCCAGTTCATTCTGTTGCAAAAATTTAATTGTTCGCTGGGTATGCTTCGGACGATTATAAACGAAAAGGGCTATCGGAGCAAGGTTTTGCATGTTAAAATATATGCAGGTTAGAATCTGATTTTTGAGTTAAAACAGTATAAGCATTTGCAAACTGTTCTTGTTTTTTTCGCCCTAATAAATTGCCTAAGGCTCTTTTGATTCTATATTCCAATTCAATTTTTAGATTTTTAGAAAAAGTTTTAGGCGCTTTTCTGTTGATAAACTCATTAAACTTTACGGTTTCTGTAGTAGTCATGGAAACTTTATCTTCTAAAATTTCCAAGCCTTCACTTTGTAATAAAAACCTTAGCGAAGTTGGCGTGTACATATTAATATGGCCATAATCAAGGAAATGTTTCATTCTTTGATCTACACCAAAACGATAATCTTTCGGCACTTCTACCACAATATATTTTGCTACTCTTTTAAGCTCGCGAAGTAAAATTCTTTCATGTTCTACATGCTCTAAAACATGGGCAAGAATTACCAAATCAAAAGTATCATCTTCATAAGGAATCTTATAACCATCAAAAGTTTGCGCTTCTGTTAATTTGGATAAATTTCTTTCCTGAATAATTTCGACACCGCTCTGAGCAATTTCCAAAGCATACAATTCTGGAGCAAAGTTCCAATCGTTTAAAAAATGGAGGATACTGCCATCACCAGCTCCAACTTCTAAAACTTTCTTAGGTTTTATCGCTTTGCAAACATCAACAATATTTTGCGCTTTATATTTCGCACCCAGCATTCGCCAGGCCACATCACTGTTGGTGTAAAAATTATCGTAGGCCGTTTTTACTTCTTCGCTTAACATAGGTGTTGATGAGTTTATATCCCTAAACAGTTATCGGCTTTGTAAAAAACTGAAGTTGCCTTTTCGTAAAACAAACCTGGAGAAATACCACTGAAACTTATTTCTTTAAATCCTTGCGCTAGTAATAAAATTCTTGCAGAATGATATACTTCACGTTCGCTATCATCTAAAACGATAACACCGCTGGCCGATAACGCATCTAAACTATATTTGCAGCATCTAACGCGATCTCTACCATCAACAATAATAATATCGAATTTCTTATTTAATAATGATGCTTTCTTTGCGTATTCACCATCACGCTGCAACTCACAGTAAATCATTTCAGCATTCGATGGACTTGTGTTTTTCACTCTGTCGAACCAGTTTTTATCGTGTTCTACAGAAGTTACGGACCCAGCTCTTTCTGCATAAAAAATAGTAGAATTGCCAGAGCCATATTCGAAAATATTTTGCGTTTTATTAATTCTTTCTTTGATAAAATCGATGAAAGAATAAGTTACCCATGGCAATGCTTTACCATCTCCATCTACCGCTTGTTTTTTGTCAAAAGCAGTAAACCAGCCAATGCTGTTCAGGTAGCCTTTATGTCCGTAAGATAATAATGCTTTTAGCCTCGAAGGCTTAGCAATTAGTTCTGTTAATGCTTTTAGAGTATTCAACGTTTAAATATTTTTTGAAATGCTGTGACCAAAAATAATGATTTTAACATCATTATACCTTGCCCGCGAGTTTTTGGGATTAATAAAAGGTAAAAGGTAGACACAAAACAGGCGATTAGCGTTGCAATTGATGCTCCAACACCCGCATATAAGGGTATTAACCAAAAGTTAAGAGCGATATTAATGATTGCCCCAGCTGCGGTTCGGTAAAACGAAATTTTAGTATAACCTTCTGCAACTAAATATTGAGAGCTCGCTGTTCCTAAGAAAACAAAAATACCTGACCATATATGAATTGATAACATCGGACCAGCCCCATTGTACTTGCCCTTATAAATAATATGAATTATATCAGATGCAAAGAAACTTATGAATATTGCAACAGGAATACTTATGTAGATCAATAAATCGTATAAATTTCCCAATCGTTTCTGATATCGATCCAAGTCTGTTTTGCGGGCATTTAATAATGCTGGAAACACCGAAGTAACTATCGCAATTGGAATAAAATACCAAGCTTCACTCAAGTTTTGGGCTGAACTATATATACCTACAGCTTTGCTCCCAATACTTTTAAGCATTACAATATCTATTTTCATATAGATGGTAACCATTACCGCTGAAAGAATAAGAGGCGATGATTTTTTTAATAAAAACTTAGCTCGTTCTTTATCAAAACTCCAATTAAAAATATTTAATCCTCTTTTTTGATAGATGATGACTAAACCAGAAGCTAAAATAAAGCCATCTAAAACGTATGCACAAACAATGTATATTAAAGGCAGATTTAAGGTAATGACAACAATTTTAACAACAGAGGTAACTATGAGGCAAATATTTTGAACCTGAACTACATACTTAGATTGAACTTGTGATTGAAAGTAAGCATCTATAACATTAAATGATTTAAAAAATGATGCTAATGCAAGCAATCCGATCAAAAGGGTTAATGGTTCGCCTGGACTTGGGCTTAACCGATGGCTGATTAAATAAATTCCAACTGCAATTGGGATTAGCAACGCATTTGTTGCCAATCGTAACCAGAGTGATGTGCCAAGAATTTCATCTCGCTTGGCTGGTTCCTGAATAATTTCGCGAATAATAAAAGTATCAAGACCTAAAGCGCCAACTGCAGCTAATATTGCAACCAATGATAAACCAAAACTTAAATCTCCAAATAAAATTGGTCCTAGATAACGGGCAATTAAAAGATTTACAATAAGGCTCAGTGCTTTGCCAAACATTAACCACCCAGTATTTTTTAAGTACTTGTTAAATGCCTCTTCATCAAAACCTTTTATTGCGGGTAATTTCATTATCGCAAAGATGTGAAAAAATGCTTTAGGTTTTTAAGTTAACGGTGCGCCAACCGCAATATCACATCTATGGTTTGGCTTCCCATGCTCAGGATTTAATAATACGCCATTTTTGGCTTCTAAATTTTTGTTTTCTTTTGGATTAATAACCGTTGCTTTTTGAATAGGCTTAGAATCTAATGAAGCACCAACAGCAATGTCGCACCTATGATTTGGCATTCCATGAGCAGGATTTAAGTTTTTATTTGCATTTTTTTGAGTTGCAACGGGAGCAGCTACTGCTTGAGGTTGTGCAGAAGCTTCTTGTGGTTTTACGGATGCTGTTTTGTTTAACGGTGCACCAACAGCTAAAGCGCAATTATGGCCAGCTTGCCCGTGCGGTGGATTAAAAATTAAATTACTCGTTGCTTGATTGCTTGTTGTGGGAATAGGCATAGTTTTTTGTAAGCCTTGCATCCCAGTTGGAGTAGCTGTTACTACTTGAGCGTCTGGTTTTTTGTTATTGCAAGAACAAAACAATATTAAGGCAAAGAAGAAAAATAGATTTTTCATGTTAGCGTTTTTTTAAAGATAAGAATTAAGCTTAATGCTGAAAACTCTTTTCAATACGAACCAACTGCTTAAGGTGGTGTTTTAAGTGAATTTCGATAAAACGCAACCATTGTTTTGCATTCAAATAACCTAACCGAGGATGTTTAGTTTTGCAGTTTTCATTCGCATTTGCAACAAGTGGATAATTATCGGTAAGTGCTTTCTCGAATTCCAGAATAAAATCCATCGCCTCGGTTTTAGTGATTTTTTTTACCCTTTCGGCTAGCCTTTTAGGAACCTTATATTTTTTTGCAGGAGGTAAAGAACCCAACAGTAAAATCAATTTTACAACAAAATGAGTAGGCTTATTCTCGCCTTTTCCTTTTGCACTATTTTCTAAAGCGATTAAAGAAAGTAAACTCGAATCAAAAATATGCGAATAAACTTCACTATAACTCCAACCGTTTATAGGCGGAGTAAGCTCAAAAATTTCTTCAGGATACGAAGATAGTTTCGCTTTATACGCATCGATAATATGATGTAGGGAAATCTTAATTTTTGCAGCATTCATGCTTAAAGGTATCAAATCTAGTTTAAAACAAACTTAATAACTCTTCAAGGTGTGCGATTTGCTTTTTTACATCCTCTGGTTTTTCTTTTTTCAATGGATTAAAAAATATTGCTTCCATTCCAAAGCCTAAAGCACCATAAATATCTGCTTCTAAACTATCTCCAATCATAATGCTTTCTTCTTTTAAAGCTTTGGCTTTATCTAAAGCATATTCAAAAATTACTGGGTTGGGCTTATTTACACCAACATCTTCTGATATAATTACATTGGTGAAATATGGATTTAAGCCCGATAAATCCATTTTGGTTAGTGTGGTTTCTTTAAAACCGTTTGATATAATATGTAAAGTATATTTTTGTTGAAGGTAGGCTAACACATTTTCTGCACCATCAAATAAATTAGTTTTTGTTGGCGAGATATTCACATAATCATCTTCAAACTGATGTGGAACCGAATCGGGATGAATACCCAGTTGGATAAAGGTTTTACTGAATCGCTCGGCTCTTAAAAACTCTTTAGTTATCTTCCCAAGATGATAATCGGCCCAAAGCTGGTGGTTGTTCTCTGTATAAGTTTCAATAAAAACCTCGCATGAGTTAAGGCCTAATTCATTGAGCTTATAGGTATGGAAAAGTTCGTTTAGCGTTTCTTGTGCGTTTCTGTCAAAATCCCAAATCGTATGGTCGAGATCAAAGAAAATGTGTTTTTTGTTTTGCAATTTTTAAAATTATTAATGTAAAAATTATTGAATTGCTGCTAGTGAATTTTAAGGATCATTAAGGTTCTAATAACTTAGAAAGTCACCTCGCCTTATACTGAAATCTTCAAGTTTATTTAAACTTTTTCGCCGTATGCCAAATCTCCAGCGTCGCCTAAGCCAGGTACGATATACGATTTGCTGGTCATTTCTTCATCAATAGCACCAAGCCAAAGCTTCGCTTTTGGTAAATTGGCCCTTACATGTGCTACCCCTTCGGTACTTGCAATAGCCGCAACAATGTGAAGTTCGGCAATTTTATAACGGTTAATTAATTCTTTACAGCACATAACCATGCTTTGCCCTGTGGCTAGCATTGGGTCGGCCATAATTAAAATTTTTCCATCTAAATCGGGTGTCGAAATATAATCCATTTGAATAATGAAATCGCCACTCTTTTTAACTTTTCGATAGGCAGAAATAAAGCAGCATTCAGCCTTATCAAAAATGTTTAGCAAGCCCTGTTGTAAAGGTAATCCGGCTCTTAAAATAGTAGCCAATACAGGCTGTTGTTCAAGAACTTCGCATTGCGATGTACCCAACGGCGTAATTACGTCTTTTGTGGTATATTTTAGGGTTTTGCTAATCTCATAAGCAAAAAACTCACCAACGCGTTCCAGGTTTTTGCGGAATCGCATAGAATCCTTTTGAATGTTTTCATCGCGAAGCTCGGCGACAAAAGTATTGGCGATAGATTTTGTTTTGCTTAAGTCAAAAGTCATAATATTTGTTGTCAGGTAGATTTTAGCATTTCATCAAAAATAGCCTTCAATTTTTTAAATTTAGCATTTTCTGATAAACTTTTAAGTTGCCAACTACTATAAAAATGCCCGTCAACTAGTTTAACGGCATCAATAAAATTATTAATCATTGTTGTCGCATCGCCAGCACTTTGGTATTGAAGTGCGGTATCGCTTATAGCGTAAGATTTTACATTTAGCGATGTTACTTTTTCTAATTGTAAATCGTACCAGCTAAAAGGCGTACAAGTTCCTGCTCTAAATCCAGTTTGGTTTGCATAACCCATCGAATAATCAGAGCTGATACCAACGGAAAGTAAATGCAAATAACAACTTGGTAGTTGTAAAACTTTTAATTGTTGACTTATCAGATTGACTGAACTATTTTGAGTCTGCTTCAATTTCGTTAAATCAGCTTTCAGTAAACTAGACTTTTCATAGTCAGCGGTACATGGCCTTAATAAACCAACGGTTTTGTCTTTTAGAAACAAACTGCTATGCACATAGTTTAATCGGTTTTTTGCATCCTCAATAAAATTGATAAAATAGATTGGCTGTGTTTTCAGTTTTTCCAAGCTGTTTATTAATTCTTCTGGATTTGTACCTAAACCCGTTAAGTCTTCGAGTATTGTACTAATAAACCGCTGTTTTTTATTAAATACTGAGGAAAATATGAATTTTGTTTTTCGAAAAAAGCCTGTAGGAATATCGGGTTTTAAGGTGAAGTTTATGGTAGGTTGATGAAAGAATTTTTTTTGAAAAAATTTGAATGAAGGATGCTTTTTTATTAGCATATTCTTTAAAATCAGAGCCCACTCATCAATTATCGGCCTTTTTAGAACTTTCCATTTATACTGAAAACTATTTTTAGCCTCAAAATTCCCTTCAGATTTTTCCTTATATAAGTATTCTTCATATCGGCTAAGCATAAAAAAAGATGCAGCAAAAACATCAAAAGGTAAAGTTGAATCTTCTACTGGGAATGGAACGGTATAATCGCCAAAAGTTGTAGTTTTCATTTTAAGCTCTTCAACTTTGTTAGATAAAAGTAGTTTTGTGTTTCTGAAAAATAACTCATCACCAATTGGTTGCTCAGCATAACTGATTTTAGCATGCTCACTCTGCAAAAAATATTCGCGATTTCCTGTAAACTCTACTTCGGCCTTTAAAATATCTTTAAATATAAAATTGAAGATATATTTTATTCGTGGCGTTAATAATGGAGAAAATACAATTACATGCATATTTTGTAAATAGGGAGCGGTATAAACTTAAATTGTAAATAATTTATCCTGCCAGTAATTGCTTTCTCACAAAATCTTAATGATTAGGGGCATAATAAAAATAACACTTTTTAAAATGCTATTTGTATTAAATACAAAAATTAAACTTAAAAGTTTGCCGTGAAACCTCTGTCAGGATAAAGGATCTTTGAGCTTTTTCTTATATTTCCTTTTACAATATGAACGATACTCATCTGGTCATCAAACAGATCATAAAGAATTGTGCTGTTTATTTCAACGGTTTTAATAGATGAGATTTTTTCAATTTCCAGATAGATATTTGTGGCTTCATGGTCGATTTCAAAACCGATATAATTCATTGAAACAGGTTTTCCGTTTGCTTTAATTTGTAAATGACCCAGAAGATATTTTTTAACCAAAACATCCATTTGTGTTTTTAGAGCGGGATTTGCCAAATCTGTTTTTTGTTTATAAAGCTTAACCAATATACTCTCAAAATCGTCGCTAAAAATTCTACAGCTTACCTCTAGTGTTTTATCTTTTGAATTGAAATTTACTTCTGTTGTGCTAACATGTAGCGGATGTTTAGCCTCTTTGGTTGTGCTAAATAGAGCAAAAACTAAAAATAAGGTAACAAGTTTGGTATTTAACAACTGCATTTTACTGTTTTTAACTTTTTTACGTTTAAAACTTTAATTTTAAGCTTTCAAAAGTACTAAAGCTTAAGGCTTAAAGCTAATTTATTATCATGCCGTTACAAGATTTTATCTTCTACTTCAAATTAGGTTGGGAACATATTATAAGTGCTGATGCATTAGACCATCAATTGTTTATTTTAGCACTGGTTGCTATTTATAGTTATAAGAATTTGAAGCAGGTATTGATTTTAGTAACCGCTTTTACCATTGGCCATTCGTTAACTTTATTTTTAAGCGTAACCGATGTTATTCGTTTTGAAAGTAAATGGGTAGAATTTTTAATTCCTTGTACAATCGTTTTTACATCGATCAGTAATTTATTTAGAACAAACTTTTCGTTAAAATCGGTAAAAATAAATTATTACCTGGCTTTAGTTTTTGGATTAATACATGGAATGGGCTTCGCTAATTCGATAAGAATTATGCTTGCAAAAGACCAAAATATTGGTTGGAGTTTGTTCGGCTTTAATGTAGGTTTAGAGGCAGGACAAATTTTTATGGTGGTTGTTGTACTACTGATTACTTTACTTATTTTTAACTACACAAAAATCAGACGCCGAGATTGGGTGTTATTTATTTCGGCAGCCGTATTTAGCCTGGCTTTAAAAATGGCTTTGGAAAGAATCCCTTTTTTATAAAAATATTATGAATAAACTATTTACTTTAACTGGCTTGCTGCTTTTCTCAGGTAGTTTGGCTTTTGCCCAAAATATTCAGAACAATCCTGGTAGCAACCATGGCAACAAGTTCGAACAGTTGGGCACGATTTTGCCTACTCCAAACGAACAGCGCACGGCAAGTGGTGCGCCTGGTGTGAAATATTGGCAACAACGGGCAGATTATAACATCAAATGTACTCTTGATGAAAAAAATCTATTATTAACGGGTAGTGAGACCATTACATACACCAATAATTCACCAGATCCTTTAACATATATCTGGTTGCAACTTGATGAAAACGAGCATAGCACTGATAAAAATGCAAACTATCAGGATGCAACAAAAATGCCTGCGTTAGGTACAACCCAAAATATTGATAAGTTAAGTTCAACCATTAACAACGGCGATGGTATTAACATTGTTAAACTTACTGATGCAACTGGCAAAAAATTGAGCTATACGGTAAATAAAACCATGATGAGAATCGATCTGCCTGTTGCTTTAAAAACAGGTCAAAAATATATTTTTAAAATCGATTGGAATTATAAAATTACAGATAGAATGAGTGTTGGTGGTCGTGGTGGTTATGAATTTTTCCCAGCTGATGGCAACTATTTGTTTACCATGACCCAATGGTATCCGCGTTTATGTGTGTATAGTGATTTTCAAGGCTGGCAAAATCACCAGTTTACAGGAAGAGGCGAGTTTGCTTTAACTTTCGGAGATTTTAAAGTGCAAATGACGGTTCCTTCCGACCACTTAATCGGTTCGACTGGTGAATGTATTAACTACAGTGCAGTTTTAAATCCAGCACAATTAAGTAGATATAATTCAGCTAAAACAGCAACAGCTCCTGTAGAAATTCAAACCCTTGCAGAAGCTAAAACTGCTGAAGGCAAAAAAGCAACAAACACTAAAACCTGGGTTTTTCAGGCCAATAATGTTCGCGATTTTGCATGGACCTCATCCCGTAAATTTATCTGGGATGCAATGCCGCAAAAAATTGCCGCCAATAACAACACCGTAATGTGTATGAGTTTCTACGGAAAAGAGGCTTACAACTTATACAGCAAATACTCAACTCGTGCCGTTGCGCATACCATTAAAACCTATTCTGATTTTACAATTCCTTATCCTTACCCAGTAGCGCAAAGTATTGAGGCTGCAAATGGAATGGAATATCCGATGATTTGTTTTAATTATGGTCGTACGGATGCAGATGGAACCTATAGCGAAAACACTAAAAATGGGATGCTTGGTGTAATCATTCACGAAGTTGGGCACAACTTTTTTCCAATGATTGTAAATAGTGATGAGCGCCAGTGGACCTGGATGGACGAAGGTTTAAACTCTTTCGTTGAATATTTAACCGAAGAACTTTGGGACAATACTTTCCCAAGTAAAAAAGGTCCTGCTTACACCATTGTCGACTACATGAAATTGCCAAAAGATGAGTTGGAGCCAATAATGACCAATTCTGAAAACATTACACGTTTCGGACCAAACGCATATTCTAAACCCGCAACAGGTTTAAATATTCTTCGCGAAACCATTATGGGCAGAACGCTTTTTGATTATGCTTTTAAAGAATATTCTAGAAGATGGGCTTTTAAACATCCTCAACCAGCCGATTTATTTCGTACAATGGAAGATGCAAGTGGCGAGGATTTAGATTGGTTTTGGAGAGGTTGGTTCTACGGAACAGAGCCTTGTGATATTGCTTTAGATACCGTGAAATTCGCAAAAGCCGATTTCCCGACAACAATTCCAGAAGCGAGGGCAAGAATGGTTAAAGTTGATAGACCTGCCGTAAACGCATTTCAGGATATTTCAAAAATAAGAAATCGTGAGGATAAGAAATTAAGCTTTTATGTTGATAAACACCCAGCAGCCCAAGATTTTTATTATAAATATGATAGAGGTTTAGTTTCTGTTGATACCACAACCGCAGTTAAAACACAAGGTACAATGCCTTTTGAAGCTGTGCCTACAAACGAACAACAGAAATACGAAAATAAGTTCTTCTACGAATTAGATTTTAGCAATAAAGGTGGTTTAGTAATGCCAATAATTGTAGAGTTTACCTACAAGGACGGAACCAAGGAAATTGATCGAATTCCTGCTCAAATCTGGAGACACAATGAATTGAAAACATCTAAATTCTATGTAAAGGATAAAGAAGTTGCTTCTATTCTAATTGATCCACTTAGAGAAACCGCAGATATTGACACAAGCAATAATACCTGGGGTGGCAATGCCAAAGAAAGCAAATTCAAGGTTTTCAAAGCGAAAGCAGCATCTTCAGTTCGTGGTCAATCGGTGGGTATGAACCCTATGCAAAAAGCTGCGGGTAAATAGTGAAATTGCATCTAGCATTAAAAAAAAACCTCATTGAATTTAATTCAGTGAGGTTTTTTAATGCTTTCTGTTAGTGCCTTATCGCTCCATATATTCATCTCGAGATTGTTGCTTTAACTTGTCAGTATAGATTTATTAAGCGGCGTCTCACCGACGGAAATTATTCTGTAGGTTCGATTATTTATAACATTTCCTGACTTTTGGCTGTTTAGTCTTTGAGCCTTAAATCGTATATTTGATACAGTCTATGAAATTCAAAATCACTTCAGCATATAAACCAACGGGTGATCAACCTGGCGCCATTAAACAACTAGTAGATGGTGTAAATGCAAATGAAAATTACCAGACTTTGTTAGGTGTAACAGGCTCTGGAAAAACATTTACCGTAGCAAATGTTATCGAGCAAACTCAAAAACCGACACTTATTTTAAGTCATAATAAAACTTTGGCCGCACAGTTGTATGGGGAGTTTAAAAATTTCTTCCCCGAAAATTCGGTTAATTATTTTGTTTCTTATTATGATTATTATCAGCCTGAGGCTTTTATCGCTTCGAGCAATACTTACATAGAAAAAGATTTAAGCATTAACGAAGAGATAGAAAAACTTCGTTTGCGTACAACTTCTGCTTTAATGAGTGGAAGACGTGATGTTATTGTGGTATCATCTATCTCCTGTATTTATGGTATGGGAAATCCAGAAGATTTTTCGAGAATGGTTTTTCGCTTTGGTGTTGGATTAAGAATATCGAGAAATTCGTTTCTACATAGTCTTGTAGAGATTATGTATGCCCGAACAACAACCGAGTTTAAACGTGGAACTTTTAGAGTTAAAGGCGACACTGTAGATATTTACCCTGCATATTTAGATCATGCTTATCGGGTTTCGTTCTTTGGCGATGATATTGAAGAACTTTCTGCTATCGATCCAGTTTCTGGTAAAACTCTTGAAAAACTTGAAGACATGGCCATTTATCCAGCTAATCTTTTCGTTACGCCTAAAGATAGATTCAATCAGTCTATTTGGGGTATTCAGGAAGAACTGGAAATCCGCAAAAACCAACTTATCGCCGACAGGCATTTATTAGAAGCAAAACGACTAGAAGAGCGAACCAATTTCGATATCGAAATGATGAAAGAATTAGGTTACTGCTCGGGTATCGAAAATTATTCGCGTTTTTTTGATGGCAGACAACCAGGCATGCGTCCCTTCTGTTTGCTGGATTATTTTCCTGAAGATTATTTAATGGTAATTGATGAAAGTCATGTTACCGTTCCGCAAATTAGAGCCATGTACGGTGGCGATAGATCGCGTAAATTATCATTGGTAGAATATGGTTTCAGATTGCCAGCTGCCTTAGATAACCGACCGCTTAATTTTACTGAGTTTGAAGCATTGGCGCCGCAAACCATATATGTTAGCGCAACGCCAGCCGATTATGAATTAGAAAAATCTGATGGTGTAGTGGTAGAACAGGTTATTCGCCCAACAGGATTATTAGATCCTGTAATCGAAATTAGGCCAGCGATAAATCAGGTTGATGATTTGCTTGATGAAATAGACATTACAATAAAGCAAGGCGGTCGTATTTTGGTTACAACTTTAACCAAAAGAATGGCTGAAGAGTTAACAAAATACCTCGATAGGTTAAATATTAAAACCCGTTATATCCATTCGGAAATTAAAACTTTGGAGCGTGTAGAAATTTTGCGTGGCTTAAGGCTTGGTGAATTCGATGTATTGGTTGGGATTAACTTATTGCGTGAAGGATTGGATTTACCAGAAGTAACTTTAGTTGCCATTTTAGATGCCGATAAAGAAGGTTTCCTGCGATCAGAGAAGTCGTTAATCCAAACTATTGGTCGTGCAGCAAGAAACGATAAAGGTCGTGTAGTTATGTATGCCGATAAGATTACCGACAGCATGGAGAAAACCATTTCTGAAACCAATAGACGTAGAGATATTCAAATTGCATACAATTTAGAACATGGCATAATACCAATGACGGTAGGTAAATCGCGTGAAGCCATTTTAGAGCAAACTTCTGTGTTAGACTTCTCTCAAAAAGCGAGTGATAATAAAGCCAGAGCTTATATCGAAGATGCCGAAATCAGTATTGCAGCCGATCCGATTGTGCAGTATATGGGTAAGGCAGAACTGCAAAAAGCCATTGATAATACAAGAAAAGATATGCAAAAGGCGGCCAAAGACATGGATTTTTTACAAGCCGCCAAGCTTCGTGATGAGATGTTTGCTCTTGAAAAAATGTTTGCAGAGAAATTTGGAAAATAAAATTAGCTCTTGTTTCTGTTAATTAGATTTTATCTTCTTTAATAATTATCATTTCAAAAGCTATTTTTGCAACAAATTGGCAAATATGCAAGGACAAAACAGAAAAGATATTTACCCAGGTTTAGAGGTGGGCATTATCTTAAAGAAAGACCAAAGAAGCGGAAATGTTACTTACGGAATTGTTAAAGATTTATTAACTTCATCTTTATTTCACTCCAGAGGCATTAAAGTTAGACTTGATGATGGGCAAGTTGGAAGAGTTTGCGAAATTGTAGAAGATTAATTTGTAATCAAAATGCAATTAAAGTAGCAAAAAGTAACAAAATAATTAACGCTACGTCTATATTTGTATAACAGTAAAAATTTAGAATGGGATTAGTTAAGTTCATTTTTATCGCAATATTGGTGCTTTGGATTATCAGAATGTTAATTCGATTGATATTACCAATGTTGTTTAATAACCTTGCAAGCAAAATGCAACAGCAAGCCAGTGGGCAACCACAACAACCTAAAAGAAAACCCGAAGGATCTATTTCTATCGATTATATGCCGCCAAAACCCGACCAGGGAAAAACGGATAAACTCGGAGATTTCGTAGATTACGAAGAAGTTAAATAAAATTAAAGTCCTGATGTAATTCAGGACTTTAATTGTTTTAGGGTTTTAGTTTCTTAAACTTACATTCTAGGAAAACACAAAATATTTGATTTCCAAAATCCTCAATAGAATTTGATATTAAATGCCGTTTGCTATTCGGCTTAATTTGAGGTACTTTTGCTAAAAGACATAAATACAACAGATTGAATTTTAACGACTTTAATTTTAACCCCAACTTACACGAAGGCTTAATGGCCATGGGGTATAAAAGCGCTACTCCTATACAAGAACAAGCCATTCCTGTAATTTTAGATAACCACGACCTTATTGCTTGTGCTCAAACAGGCACAGGAAAAACAGCTAGCTATCTTTTGCCAGTGATGGATAAAATTAGTCGTGCAACAGACAGGCATAATAACACGTTAATCTTAGCGCCTACGAGAGAGCTTGCACAGCAAATTGACTTACAGGTTGAAGCTTTGGCTTATTTTACAAACATCAGCTCGCTTGCGGTTTACGGTGGTGGCGATGGCATTGCATACGAACAACAAAAACGTTCGATGCGTGAAGGTGTAGATATTATTATTGCAACGCCTGGACGCTTAATGGCGCATTTATCTTCGGGAGTTTTAAAATTAGAACATTTACAGCATTTAATTTTAGATGAGGCCGATAGAATGTTAGACATGGGGTTTTATGATGATATTATTCGCATCATAAGTTATCTGCCAAAGAAAAGACAAACACTTTTATTTTCTGCAACCATGGCGCCAAAAATCAGAGCAATGGCAGCTAAGATTTTGCACGAACCTCAGCAAATTACCATATCAATTGCTAAACCTGCCGAAGGAATAGATCAGCAAGCTTACAATATTCACGATCAGCAGAAACAGGCTTTACTAACTGAAATATTTAAAAGCGGCCAATATAAGAGCAGCATTATCTTCGCATCAACAAAAGAAAAGGTTAAAGCACTTTACAAAACCTTTAAAAGTTTAAATATTAAGGCCGAAGCTTTCCATTCGGATTTAGGTCAGAAAGAGCGTGAAGATATTTTACTTGCGTTTAAAAACAGAAGGTTGCCAATTTTAATCGGAACTGATGTTTTATCTCGTGGAATAGATGTAGAAGGAATTGACTTGGTTATAAATTACGATGTTCCAGGCGACCCAGCCGATTATGTACACCGAATTGGGCGTACAGCCAGAGCGGCAACGAAAGGAACGGCAATAACGCTTGTTAACGGCCGAGACAAACGTAAGTTTGATAATATAGAAAAGCTTATTGAAAACCAAGTTCAACGCATGCAATTACCAGAATCTATTGCAACAATGGAAATTACGCATGTAGAAGAGAAAAGACCTCATCAAAACAACGGAAAGAAAAAGGTTTGGCATAAGAAAAAACCGAAACCAACCAGTTAGTTTATTTAACAATATCATGATATTTAGCAGCTGTTTTTTAAAACTATTAAGAGTAAATTAGCTTAATTAAAGAACAATAAAATGGATGCAAAAATTGGAATAACCACCGAAAACAGGCAAGCTGTTTCAGAGCAATTAGCTAAATTGCTAGCCGATGAATATGTTTTGTACACTAAAACCCGTAACGCTCATTGGAATGTGGAGGGCGCTGATTTCTTAGCAAAACATAAGTTTTTCGAAGATCAGTACAATCAGTTAGATGAATTTATCGATAGCGTTGCAGAACGTATTCGTAAAATCGGTCATTATGCGCCAGCTACCTTAAAAAACTTTTTGGCTTTAACTCATTTAACCGAATACAGCGAAAGACATAACGACAGCTTAGGTTACATTAAAGATTTATTAGCCGACCACGAAACAATTATCGAATACATTAGAGGAAACATTAATCCAATTGCTAACGATTATGGCGATGCTGGCACCAGCGATTTTATTACTGGCTTAATGGAAACTCATGAAGAAATGGCCTGGTTTTTAAGAGCTCATTTAAAATAAAATATAAATTTATTTTTTTTGAACGCCAATAGGATTAATTCTTATTGGCGTTTTTCGTTTATCTTTGTGCCAATCAATGGCAAATTTCATTCTTATCGGTTTATGTATTCTGGCTGGAATTCTTTTTAGAAAAAGTAAAACCTTACCAAAAGATGCACATAAAGGAATTAACGCCTGGATTATATACATCGCTTTACCTGCTGTTTCGTTTAAATATTTGCCGCATATTACCTGGACAAAGGATTTACTTTTCCCTGCTTTGGCGCCAATTTGTATTTGGATTTTGGGTTGGTTGTTTATAACCTTTTATGCCAAATTTACTAAAGTAGGTAAGGCTACATCTGGTGGGTTAAAATTAGTAAGCTCATTAAGTAATACATCATTTATTGGTTTTCCATTAATTATCGCTTATTTCAGTGAAAAAGAACTGGCAATCGCCATAATTTGCGATCAAATAACCTTTACGCTTTTATCAACAATTGGTATAATTGTAGCAATTCGATCCTCGCAACAACAAACATTAAGCGCTAAACTGGTTTTGAAAAAAGTATTAACCTTTCCGCCGCTTATTGGCTGCATTTTAGCTTTAATTATTCCGCATTACATAAATGTTTCTGCTTTAAATATTTTATTTGATAAACTAGCTGGAACTGTTGGGCCATTAGCTTTGTTCTCCATTGGCTTGCAATTAAAATTTGGCGGCTGGTATAGCGAGTTAAAACACATTAGTTTTGCCCTACTTTACAAACTTATTTTAGCGCCAGCTGCGGTTTTAACAATTGCTGTGCTTTTGGGTTTGAATGGAATGATTGCCAAAATAACCATATTTGAAATGGCAATGCCAACACTATTAACCGCTGGTGTGGTTGCCGATCAATATAACCTAAATCCAAAAGTTTCAAACCTGGTCGTTGGTTTAGGGATTTTATTATCCTTTATTACAACTGGCTTATGGTGGCTGGTTTTAACTTTTTCAGGCTTATTTTAATAAAAAAACGAATCTAATTAACTTCAGAAAATGAACGTTTTTTTGCACCTTGGCGGTCTGCAGCCCTGCTAACATTTCAAGTCCTCGCTACGCTGCGGGCTTTCCATTTATATCAGGTTTATTTACAAAGGCATCTGCACGGAAACCAACCCAAGTACCACTATTTTTAATGCATAGCCCTGACAAAAGCGGAAATACTTTTGGTAGCATTTACATTTAATAATTACAAACCCTTAACCAAAAGATTGTAGCATTGGCGGGAACTAGGTCGCCCAAAAGCGGCGAAACTTGCGCTTCAAATCAAATTCTTCTTAACACTCAGGCAAACTAATAGGGATATTGGTCGCTAAACCACCATCAGATGTTTCTTTATATTTTGCATTCATATCCAGGGCCGTTTCCCACATGGTGTTAACAACGGCATCTAAACTTACTTTAGCCTTATCAGGGTTACTTTGCAACGCAAGCTGACTTGCTGTAATGGCTTTAATGGCACCCATCGTATTTCTTTCAATACAAGGAATTTGAACCAGCCCGCCAATTGGATCGCAGGTTAAGCCTAAATGATGTTCCATGGCAATTTCTGCGGCCATCAAAACCTGACGCTGAGAACCGCCTAAACACTCGGTTAGTGCAGCAGCCGCCATTGCCGATGATACGCCAATTTCTGCCTGGCAGCCTCCCATTGCGGCAGAAATAGTTGCGCCTTTTTTGAAAATACTGCCAATTTCTGATGCACAGGTAATAAACTGAATAATTTTTTCTTCCGTATAACCGTCGCAAAAGGTTATAAAATATTGCAAAACTGCAGGAATTACGCCTGCTGCTCCGTTTGTTGGCGCAGTAACCACACGCCCGAACGAAGCATTTTCTTCGTTAACGGCGAGTGCAAAACAACTTACCCAATCTAAAGTATAATTAAAGCCATTGCCGCCTTTTTTTATGGCTTCTACCCACGAATTGTAATCGGTGTATTCGCTTTTTCCAATTAAGCGTTTATTTAAAGGAAATGCTCTTCTTGCAACATCCAGTCCGCCTGGCAGAAAACCTGTAGTATGACAACCGCGAAAAATACAATCTCTCATTACCGCAAAATGCTGTAGAATGCCAGCTTTTGTAACCGATTCTGGACGCCATGCAAGCTCGTTTTCCATTACAATTTCACTTACTTTTAAGCCGGTTGATAAACACCAATGTAAAAGATCCTTCGCTTTTTCGACTGGAAATGGCAAATCAACCTGTACTTTTTGGCTATTATCTTCTCCTTCTTTTACAACAAAGCCGCCACCAATTGAGTAATAGGTTTCGGAAAAGGCTTTACCGTTATTTAAAAAAGCTTGAAACGTAACCGCATTTGGATGGAAAGGAAGACTTTCGGCAAACAAGAAAAGCAAATCATTGTGGTAGTCGAAATTGATGATTAAATTACCTGCAAGGTTTAGTTTTTTGTCGTTTTGAATCCGCTCAAATGTAGGCGTTACTGCATCTACATCAAAAGTTACAGGATCTGCACCAGTTAAACCTAATAAAATAGCAACATCAGTTCCGTGGCCTTTACCTGTTTTAGCAAGCGAGCCATAAAGCAATATTTTAACCATTTCTACATCTTCTAAAAAATTATGCTCTTTTAGCGATGCAGTAAACTGCTGCGCAGCCCGCCAAGGCCCAAGTGTATGTGAGCTTGATGGACCAATGCCGATTTTAAAAATATCGAAGACAGAAATTTGTTCTTTTATCATGAATTTAGTTAGTTACAGACTACCAATTTAGGGATCAGTCCGTTACACAAAGCTATAATAGTTTTATCATAAATTACGATGAAGTGGAAGCAAATATTTATAATACTGCAATCCAATTTTGTTTAATTCTTATTAGATTTGATTTATGCAATTACGCCTCATCTTGTTATTTAGTTTTCTTATTACCTTAAGTGTTCATGCTCAAAAGGCTCAAAATGTTTACTTTCTTAAAAATAATGGCGATCGGGTATTAATCAAGGAGCAAGCAGATATTATTAGAATAATTGAAGAACCTGATTCGGGAGATACACGTTTTAAGCTATACGAGTTTTATAATAACAGCAAAAGAAAAACTTTAGGTCATTTAATTTCTTTTGAGCCGACATTAATTTATGATGGAGTGGTGATGGGTTTCGACTCTTTAGGAAAGAGAACTGAAACGGTTAATTATAAGAATGGTGCACCATTTGGCTTAGCTACTTATTTTTATCCTAATGGAAAGATTAAAAGGAAAACGGAGTATATTCCAACTAACTCTTCGGCAAACCAAATGATTGGGCTAAATTCTTCTTTAACAAGCTTTTTATTTAAAACTAATTCAAAAATAATATTTGATTCGGATTCATCTGGAACTATTAATATTGAAAATGGGAAAGGGCATTTAAAGGAAATAAATAAATATAAAGAATTTGAAGTTGTTGAGGAGGGAGATTACCTTGACGGGATGAAAACGGGTATATGGACTGGTTATGATACCCAAATTGGTTATACATTTAAAGAAAACTATGAGGTTAACAAGCTAGTTTCTGGCGAAAGTGTTAAGGATGGAAAAACCTATCCATATATTGCGAGTATGCAGCCGCCTGAATATAAGGGTGGGCAAAAAGCATGGAATAATTTTATCGCTTCAACCACAAAATATCCTGCTGGCGCACTTCGTAACGGTATAAGAGGAACAGTTAAAACAAGTTTTGTTGTAGATAAAACTGGTAACATTGTAGATATTGTTATCGAAAGATCTGTAGAATCATCATTAGATGAAGAGGCGAAAAGAGTATTGCGGTACTCGTCGAGATGGGAACCAGGGAAACAAAGAGGCATTCCAGTTAGAGTTAAATATACTCAGAGCTTTAATTTTGCTTTTTAATTTTAGATGATCGTTAAGGGAGATGATTTTTAAATCAATAGAGATAACTTGGTCATGCTAAAAATCAAACTCTATAATTTCATTGTCCTTTAACATTCGCTCTACAAATTTTTTATGGTTTTTAGGTGTTCCGGTAGCAACCCAGTTTCCAGTAATTATATTATCTACTACTTGGTGTTTGCCACGTTGCGGTTTAAGTTTGTTTTCTTTGAAAATCTCTTCATAACTGTCTAAATCTCTATTTTCGTGTTGCTTTTTAACAATCCGATAAACCCTTTTGGTAAAACGCTGATCGCCGATTTCTTCAAGAAATGGAAAAATAATCAAAGCTAAAAGTACAACTCCGGTAACTCCAATAGCTTGTTCGTAATATCCAGAACCAACTGCCATTCCAATTGCAGCAACAATCCAAATGATGCAGGCTGTTGTTAAACCTTTAACACGATTTTCTTCTTTAAAGATTACCCCAGCACCGAGAAAGCCTATTCCAGTAACAATGTTTGAAGCGATTCTATCGTGGCTTGTTACGCCTATTTTAATAGATAGAATGGTAAACAATGTAGAGCCTAAACCAATCATCATCATGGTTTTTAACCCCGCCGATTTACTTCTGTATTCTCGTTCGGCACCGATTAAACCACAAAGCAATGTTGCAAGTAAAAATTTATTGATCTCACTTTGTGTTATAAAATGTTGGTTTTCTATAATTTCGTTCATTATCTTACCTTAATAAAGGCAAATTAGTAAAAATCGTAACATCTTAGGCCATTTGCACGACCGTAATTTGTACTGTTCGGCCAATACTTTTCATAACCCAATCCAATTTCTGATGTGCCGCTTGTATTGGTGTAATTTAATTTTGATGTTGTAGCATCGTGGCTAATGCCGACTCTGAACTTTTCTCCATTAGTTCTTCTGTTGAAAATATCGAATATCACCGAAAAAACAATGGCATCATTTCCCTGGCTGCCACCGTCGTTTCGATACCAAATACCTGCATTGATACCTGCATATTTAAACTGCGTTCCAAAGCTAAAAGACATTACATTTTGTTGTTTGTAAGCAACAATTGAAGGTATTAAATAGGTTCCATCTCTATCGTATTGATCGGGAATAAGTGCTAATTTATAACTCATATTTCCCGAAATGCGCATTGGGAGTTTAGTTTGGTAGCCTGCTAAAGATTCATCTGGGCGATTAAGATGATGCAGCCCGAGCCCAAGCATAAAGTTTTTATATACAACGTTTCCACCAGCAGCAGCGTCAAAATAAAAGCGACTATCTACGTTTGGTCTTTCAGCTCCAGAAATACCCCCAGGAATTACTCCATTAACAATGTCAATCTGATCGCCAAAAACGAGTTTATCCCAATTTAATTTTTGATTGGTTATTCCGCCTTGCAAACCAAAGGAAAGTGTAAAATTATCTCCACCAATAATGTATGAATAACTTAAAGCAATATTGTTTTTTTGCAGATAAGCTGTGCCTTCGCTACTCCTGTTAAAAATTAAGCCAACGCCACTATTTAGTTTTTGTAAATTTAAATCGGCAGAGGCACTTAGGTAAGAAAAATCGCCCGAAAGGCCTGTCCATTGATTTCTATATAAGGCATTTACACGGATGTCGCCTTCAAACTGTCCTGTTAAAGCAGGATTTAGATAAATTGGAGCATTGTAGAATTGTGAATAAATATGATCCTGTGCCATAGTTATTATGGGCAAAATCAGCAATAATAAAACAAATTTAATCCCGCTCCTCATTATCTTATTAAATATATGTTTCCAGTTTTTCTTGGCGCAGATGCATCATAAGTCATCCCTTTCCATTCACTTCCATTAATAAATTTCACTTCGATTTTCCAGATGTAAACACCCTGAGGCTGTTCTTGCCCTTTAAATGTTCCATCCCAACCCTCTAGAGGAGCACCCTCATCTAGTTTGGTGGTTTCCCATAAGGCCTGCCCCCATTTGTTAAAAACTGTCATTTTCCAACTCTCAATTCCTGTTCCTTTAGCTTTAAAAGTGCGGAGCTCATTTTTAGCGCTTGCTGGCATAAATGAATTTGGAAGGTTTAAATAACCAGGAACACCTAAAATTCTTACAATTTGAGATGATACTGCACTACAACCTTCTTTGTTTAATACCTTTAGCATTACACTGTATTCGCCAATGTTGTTATAAGTGTGGTTAGGGTTTTGTTGTGTAGATTTAGAACCATCGCCAAAATCCCATTCCCAACTAATTGCACCATTCGAACTCGCATCTTTAAAATTAAATGCAAAATTTGGAATGGATAGCGTATTGCCTGGAAGCACTGTAAAAATAGATTGCGGTGGCGCTACTAAATTTATATAATTTGGAATTACCGAGGTATTAGTACAACCCTGAATGTTTTTTGCGGTTAATGACACGGTATAGTTTGTAACATTTCCTGTAAATGTATGTTGAGGTTCAAACTCATTCGAAGTTGTTCCGTCTCCAAAATCCCACAGGTAACTCACCGCATTTTTGCTGTTATTTTTAAATTTAATTATCGAGCCATTACATCCAACGGTTTTATCAGATGTAAACCCTACAATTGGTTGTTCTAAAACAATAATGGTTTCGGTTGTATATGTACTCGAGCAATCGTTTTCTGCATAAAGCGTAACCAAATATTGCCCTGGTTTTGCAAAAGTATGCGCTATCATTTCGGGGGCAGAATTTGTTATAGCAGAACTACCGTCGCCAAAATCATAATAAAACCGACTTGCTCCTTTTGTATTGTTATAAAAATTAACTTGTAATGGTGCGCAGCCTTTAAGTTCTGAACCATTTACTACAAGCTCTGGAATGATATCGTTCGGGGAAACCCTTATAGAATACTGCGATTCATTTTCACCACAATCGTTTTTGGCAGTCATTTTAACAACGTAATCTTTAACGGCTATTGTTGTGTAAGTATGTGTGATGCTATTTTTATCAGTGGTTGTTACAAGAGGTGTTCCATCGCCAAAATCGTATGTAAAAGTAGTATAGTTACCTGGAGAAGTATTGCTAAAGGTAGCTGTAAATGGCGAACAGCCTGATGTTTTATTTGGTGAAAAGGTAGATATTGGCGCTGCTTTTACCAATACTGTTGAGGTTTTACTGAGTGTACCGCAAGCTGTAGATACATCTAGTTTTATGGTATATGTTACATCTTTCCCCGATGGATCAGGTTGGTAGGTAACTGTTGGTGGGGTTGCTAAATTTGAAGTCGTCCCATTTCCGAAATCCCACTTAAATGTTGCTGCTGTTAATGAGCTTGATGTATTTACAACAGTTACAGGTAAAGGTCCGCAACCTACGTTTTTATCTTGGGTGAAGTTAGGCGTTACACTTTCATATGTAGAAAAGGTATGGCTTATTTCGTCTGTTCCACAACCAGCTCCGCTACTAACAACCAGCTTAATAATCACATTTGTATTACCTGTTAGAATAGTATAACCAGGAAAATTTGCCGTTGTACCGATTTGTATATTATCGGCATACCAGGTAAATGTGCTATTTCGGCCTGGATAGAGCCCTGCCTTAATATTCGCGGGTGTAAGTCCAAAGGGAGCACAACTTTTATCACTTAAAAAGTTAATTTCAGCTTTTGCTGGCTGGTTAACAGTTATGGTAACTGTATTGCTTATGTTTTGAGAACCACCAGAACAAGCTCCGCTCGAAACCAGACGACGATAATATATCGTTGCTGTAGGTTGTGGTGGTGAATAATTTATGCTTGTTTCTCCATTGATATTGGCCCATGTTGTACCATTAAGGCTCGATTGCCATTGATAGACGAAAGTTCCATCAGCACCAATTGGGGGTGTTCCTATTATTGGTGCTACAGTAGCACCGTTACAAATTGATTGATCTGCAGAAATTGTGTTATTTGTTATCGCGGGTAAAGATGTGATCCGAATTTCGTTACTTATAGCACTACACCCGTTACTGGTAACCACTCGCCTGAAATACATGGTGGCTGTAACAGCTACACTTAAATCTTTTGCTGTTCTACCAGTCAAATTTGTCCATGTTAATTCATCACTACTACTTTGCCATTGATAGGTATAGATGCCGTTTCCTCCTGTTGGGGTATCTCCAGTAATTGTAATGGTTTGGCCAGCACATACTATTGTTGTTGTCGATGAAATTGTATTGATTATAGCAGGTGGATATGTAACTGTAACTTCATCCCAACTGCCAGGACAGGCTCCCCCTATCAATGTCCATCTAAATACATAAACCTGACCAGAAAGCAAGCCTGTGGCCTTTGTGTTATATGCAGATGCATCGGCAAAAGAAACGTCAGCTTGTCCCGAAACCAGTGTCCATATACCTGGAACTCCAGTATTATTTCCGCTTAAGGTAACTTCAGTTCCGCTGCAAATACTTTGGTCTGGGCCTGCATCAGCACCTAAAACAATTACTGTTTGTGGTGCTGATACCACTGGACCACATGTGCCCGTGGAAACGCTAAGTGTTATGGTGTAAGTACCAGCTGTAGTAAAATTGAAAACGGGATCTTTACTTGCGGCATTTGTTCCTCCAGTAAATGAAACTGAAGGGGTTACCGTCCATAAATAAGTAGTCGGTGTGGCGCAGATATTATCAATTTCTGAAATATTTGAAGGAGCTAAAGTATTTGGCGCACAAACCGTAGTTGATGGTAAAGTAAAAATAGGTTTCGGTGGGTCTTGAATACATATTTCTTTTTCAACAGGATCGGCATCACAGGCTCCTGAACTTTTTGATGTCAAACGAATGATATGCTTACCTTTAGTTAAGAACTTGTAAATAAATCTAAAACTTCTTAATTGGTTAGCCTCAATTAAAACATCATCTACATACCAGCTATAAGTTACATCATTTGGTTTACAACCAGGCGCTGTGGTACTTGGGTCTTCGCCTAAAATGGATGTATTAGTAAAAGCAATATCAGTATTGGTACAACCTGGAGTGTCAAAATTGAAAGAGTTTATAGGCTTAACAACAACTTTAGCGTATGCCAAAAGCGGAGTACCCAAGGTTCCGCAAAAATTATTCGAAACGCTAATAGATACATTGAATGCGTTATACACGTTTCCTGAAGGAGTTACCGAATTTCTTCCACAAGAAGAACTTGTGTAATTATGGGAAACACCACCTGCTTTTTGAATGTCGCAAAAATTATAACTTGTTGATGTACCATCGCCCCAATTAATAGTATAAACATCACCAGGAAAATTATTTAAAATTCCAGATTGAGTTAAGTCTACATTGAACTGAAAATTTGCAAGTGGAAGACAAACAGGGTTGTTTGTTCGGGTTGCAAATGCAGTAACTGTGGGATTATTAATTAGTAAATATGCTTTTGTCCCAATTGTTCCATTGGCTCCTACAGCTTTAACAAATACTGTGTAATGCGTTTGCTGTGCAAAAAATGCCTTTGGCGCGCTTAGGTCTAAAACTGTAGACGCATTTCCTAATTCATCCTTTATTGTAGCAGTTACACTATTCGCTGCCAACGAATTATTAGTGAAGAAAAATTCGTTGTTATCCTTACTTGTGCAGGTTCCAAAAGTTTCTTGATGAAGTGGTGTTGCTTTTAAAGTTGTAGAATTAACTGACGCAAAAACAGGAGTTCCTGCTTTAACTTCGAACGTTCCAGATTCACTACTGATATCTCCTGTTGAACTTGCTACAACTCTTACTTTATATCCAGTCCCGTCAGGTGTACCTAGAGGTATAATTCCATTAACATAGGTTGTGTAGAACCCATTATAAGTACCAATTGGAGTTGTTGATACAAAATTTCCATTCAGATCGGAAAGAAATAATCGGAAAATATTGTTGGTCGGAATGCAAGAAGCATTTCCGATTGTAAAAGGCGCAGCGATGGTACTACCTGGTGTATAAGGTCCAGCATCCACAGCTCCAACAGTTAATTGGGCATGGGCTTGTAAAGCAAGAAGTAATAAGGTTGAAAAAATAGCAACTCTATGCGAAATTTTTCTGCACCTGGTTTTCATAAATCTTAACAATAGGGAGTTTGGCTAACAGAAGAAGATTTGCAAAGAAATAAAAACCCGCAATTAGCGACAAAGCCGAAAGGACAATAAAACGTTAATTTATTTGGTAAATATTTATTCGATATTCTTTTCTTCTAATTCATTCCTAAACTACATAAAGTCAATGTTCATATCTAAAATTTTACACGAAAGCGGTTTCTGTTCAATTCTGAGTGTAAGAGAAACCACGTTTTTTATATTTTTTAAACAAAAAAAATCCCCCAAAACTTTAGTTTTGAGGGACTTAATTTTACACGTAACTTTTATGAGCTTGATGATTACATCATACCACCCATACCACCGCCACCCATTGGAGGGTGAGCGCCAGCACCAGCTTCTTCTGGTTCATCAGCTAAAACAACTTCAGTTGTTAATAACATTGCTGCAATAGATGCTGCATTTTCTAATGCCACACGAGAAACTTTAGTTGGGTCGATAACACCAGCACCAATTAAGTTTTCGTAAACATTAGTACGAGCATTGTAACCGAAATCTGCAGTTCCTTCTTTAACTTTTTGTACTACGATAGAACCTTCAATACCTGCGTTTTCGCAAATTTGACGTAATGGCTCCTCAATAGCACGACGAATGATTTGAATACCTGTATTCTCATCTTCGTTAACACCTTTAAGATCGGCTAAAGCTTCAACCGCACGGATGAAAGCAACACCACCACCAGCAACAATACCTTCTTCTACAGCTGCACGAGTTGCATGTAAAGCATCATCAACACGGTCTTTTTTCTCTTTCATTTCAACTTCCGAAGCTGCACCAACGTAAAGAACTGCAACACCGCCAGCTAATTTAGCTAAACGCTCTTGTAATTTTTCTTTATCGTAATCAGATGTAGTAGTGTCGATTTGAGCTTTGATTTGGCTAACACGAGATTTAATATCTTCTGAATTACCAGCACCGTTAATTACAGTTGTATTATCTTTATCAACCACAACTTTTTCAGCAGAACCTAAGTAAGTTAAATCAGCATTTTCTAATTTATAACCTCTTTCTTCTGATACAACGATACCGCCAGTTAAGATTGCGATATCTTCTAACATTGCTTTTCTTCTATCACCAAAACCTGGAGCTTTAACAGCAACAACTTTTAACGAACCACGAATTTTGTTAACTACTAAAGTAGCTAGAGCCTCACCATCTAAATCTTCAGAAATGATAACCAATGGTTTACCAGTTTGAACAGTTTTTTCTAAAACTGGCAACAATTCTTTCATGTTGCTGATTTTTTTGTCGTAAATTAAAATGTAAGGATTTTCTAATTCCGCCTCCATTTTATCTGCATTGGTAACGAAGTATGGAGATAAATAACCTCGGTCAAACTGCATACCTTCAACTGTTTTAACTTCAGTTTCAGTACCTTTTGCTTCTTCAACAGTAATTACACCATCTTTACCAACTTTGCTCATTGCTTCAGCAATTAACGAACCGATAACCTCGTCGTTGTTAGCAGAGATCGATGCAACTTGTTTAATTTTGTTGTTATCCTCACCAACCGTTTGCGATTGCTCTTTTAAATTAGCAACAACTGCAGCAACAGCTTTATCAATACCACGTTTTAAATCCATTGGGTTTGCACCTGCAGCAACGTTTTTAATACCTGTAGTAATAATCGCTTGAGCTAAAACAGTAGCCGTTGTAGTTCCATCACCAGCTATATCAGCTGTTTTTGAAGCCACTTCTTTAACCATTTGAGCGCCCATGTTTTCAACCGCATCTTTCAATTCGATTTCTTTAGCAACCGTAACACCATCTTTAGTAATTGCTGGAGAACCGAATTTTTTATCGATGATCACGTTACGTCCCTTAGGACCTAAAGTTACTTTTACTGCGTTAGCTAAGATATCAACACCACGTTTCAGGGCGTCACGTGCTTCCACGTTATATTTTACTTGTTTTGACATTTTGATTTAAGATTTTTGAATTATGATTTACGATTTTTAAATCGCGTCATCTTATAAATTTAACTTTCTACTTATAATTATCCTACAACTGCGTAGATATCAGTTTCACGCATAATTAGGTAATCTTTACCTTCGTAAGGGAATTCGGTACCACCGTATTTACCATAAATAACAACATCGCCAACTTTTACGCTAGCTTTTTTACCGTCAGCATCCTCTTCAGAAACAGAAACTACAGTTCCCTTAGATGGTTTTTCTTTCGCAGTATCAGGGATATACAAACCCGATGCAGTTTTTTCTTCTGCCGCAGCAGGTTCAACAATAACTCTGTTCGAACTGCCAGCAATTGGTTTAAGGTTTAACGCCATAACTTTTATTATTTTTTATTTTGATTTTAAGTTTTTTAACTAAGCATACAATTAACACTTTTTATGCCAATTAGCTTTCAGGGACAAATTTACACCCGTACTGTCAAATTTATAAACAAATGCAGAATATCATAAAATTTTGGGTGCCAGCTTGGCAGAGGATACCAAATAAAATCGCCATTTTTTGAGATTTGAAAAGATACTTCAGTAGTATATCGGTTTAAATAGCCCCGCTTTTTACTCCAAGTCCTCGCTACGCTCTGGGCTTTACATTGCAATTGGGTTTAAGTAGCGAAGTTTGTGCTACTATTTAAGTTTTATCCCTTAAAACGTTTAAAGCAAAAAAGCTTTCCCTTTTTAGAGGAAAGCTTTTAAATGTTTTGTTAGTATTAAATTATTTCTTTGTTGTATCTGCAGTTGGAGCAGGTTTTGCAGGAGCTGCATTATTTGTTGCACCGCCACCAAGTGGAGAAGGCGAAGGCAATTTATTTAAACGATCCTGAATTTCGGTATTACCCGTAGCTGCTGCACCACCACCAGATTTAGCGATAGTTGTAATAGATAATGTTAATACAACAATAAGTGCCAACAAAAACCACGATCCTTTTTCTAAAACATCGCCAGTACGTTGCACACCAAACATATTGCTGGTACCACCACCTGTTGCTAAACCACCACCTTTAGGGTTTTGTACTAATACAAATAAGCCTAAAGCAACACAAGCAACAATTAATAAAATAATTAAAAAGGTTATCATGATTAAAATATATTTTTAAAATTTCTTTTCTATAGATTGAATAAGGTCGGCAAAGTAACCACTTTTTTCTGGATATTTCAAACTTAATTTTTTATAAGTATCTATCGCTTTGTGATAAAGCATTTGTTCGATGTAAATTTTGGCTAATGTTTCCGAAACAAGGTCGTAATGGTCTTCAGCACTCTTCTTCGCCTTGTTCTCATTATCTATTTGCTCTGGTTTGGGTGGTTTTATTGTTGGGTCTTCTTTTAAAAACTTCTCAATTATCTCAGCACCCTTTACATCTTTTACATCTGCCGATGGGTATTCGGCCAAATGATCAGCAACCTCGAAAGGTGTTTGTATATGGAAAATATGCTCTACATACTGCTGCTGGAACTCTGCCCTTTCCTGGTTTTTTGCCTGAGGTTGTTTGGCAAGCCCTGGTTTAGGCTGCGAATACGGTTGAAAAATTTGCTCGTGCTCTTTACGTGTTTTTGCCAGCCACCATAAAAAGGTATAAGGTAACTGGTCATCATCATATTTAGAAACGTAGCTATTTTCAGGTTCATCTGGAATAACAGTTTCTATTTCAGGAGCAGGAACAATAAGGTCGGTACTTAACTTTTGCTCGAAGGCAAAAAAATCAGTTGCGGCAACGCTTTCAATATAGTTGTTATCTTCAACAGGCAAATCCATTAAATGGTTATCAATGCCTGGTAAATTATTAGGCGTTTCTATATTTACTGCCTGAGTAATTTTATGTGTTGTATCTTCCGAAATTTCGCCTATTTCATCAAAAATTTCTTGTTCATCAGCGGTGCTTTCTGCATCAATTTGTTCAAATTCTACTTGGGCAACCTCACTAACCTCTGTTTCTTTGGCAAAGTTGTTGTTTAGTATATTTTGTAAAATATTTCCATTACTATAAAGCGCCGCTTTAGGAATAAATGCTGAATCGGCTTTTGCCAAAAGTAAATGAATAGGTTGTGCGTAAGGAAATTGCTTTAACATTTCCTGCAACATGGGTATATGCTCTTGCCCAACCTTGCCAGGTTTTGCCATTAAATTTGCAAGTAGCTTTTTGTTGTCCATATTGAGGTTTGCTGCTAAGATAAATAATGCAGTCGGTTTTTAAAACAGTTTAAACTACCACTGTGCAAAAGCACGGTTAAAAATATCTTCGGTTAATTGCTTATTAATGTTTTCAATTGCCACTGGTTGAAGCGATTGAATTGAAGCGCCATTTAAAGGAAAATCGTAAAAACGTGAAAAACTTTCTTCGAAGCTTTCTTTCTCGTGGCCTTTTATATTGTTAATATATTTAACAGAAACTGTAATGGTTAAACGGTTGTTTGATGCTGTCGGTCTCGCGCTCGAGGTTAAAGCAACCGGCCTGATATCATACCCTGTAATCCGTCCTTCAAAAATTGCATCTCCATCATTTGGTGTAATGCTTAGGCTGGTTTGGCTACGGATACGAGATTTTAAAGCTTCGGTAAATTGCTGACTTAAAGTTGGGATTACCAATTGTGCGCTGTTCTCAAAAAAGCGAACCGTTACCGTTTTTAAACCCTCAGTTGTTGCTCCGCTAAAGGTGTAAGCGCAAGAACTTAAGGCTGCAATAATCAGAAAGCCAAATATTTTAATCTTCATAGATTTGATCGATTGCGTTTTTATAAACTTAATTCTTTAATCTTTCGGTAGAGTGTCCGTTCAGATATGCCTAATTCTTGTGCAGCAAACTTACGCTTACCTTTATGTTTTTTAAGTGCTTTTTTAATTAAGTCTGATTCTTTATCAACCAACGATAACGATTCTTCAACTTCTTCCGCATCGTGTGCAAAATTGTAATCAGAATTATTGTTGTTGTTATTGGCTGTTGGTTGCTGAATGGTAAAGCCATGTTCTTGGCCTGCAGGTAACTCAACATCTCTGTACAATTGATTAATATATTGCGGATTGTCGGCTAAAACAGTTGCGGTATTTCCACCATGCTGGATAATTTCTGCAACCAGTTTCTTAAGTTCTACCATATCCTTTTTCATATCGAAAAGCACTTTATACAAAATATCTCTTTCTGTAAAGTCTTCTTTCGATTGAGCATTTATCGCCATTGGCAAGTTACTGCCAGCTTCGTTCGGGATGTAATTTAAAATGGCCTGACCAGTTACATTTCTATCTTTTTCTAAAACACAGATTTGCTCTGCAATATTTTTCAACTGACGAACATTACCTGGCCAGCTGTAATTCGTTAAAATCTGAACGGCATCAGGTTCTAAATTTAACCCAGGACTACGGTATTTGTCGCTAAAATCGGCAGAGAATTTTCTGAACAGTAAATAAATATCTTCTTTACGCTCGTGCAAAGCAGGAATACGCAATGGAACTGTATTTAATCTATAATATAAATCCTCGCGAAATTTTCCGTTTTTTACACGGTTATAAACATCAACATTAGTTGCTGCAATAATACGAACATCTGTTTTTTGAACTTTTGATGAACCTACACGAAGATATTCTCCACTTTCCAAAATCCTTAATAAACGAGCCTGTGTCCCTAACGGAAGCTCCGCAACTTCATCTAAAAAAATAGTTCCACCGTTAGCCACTTCGAAATAACCTTTACGAGCTTCATGTGCGCCAGTAAATGAGCCTTTTTCATGTCCGAATAGTTCAGAGTCAATTGTTCCTTCGGGAATGGCGCCGCAGTTTACAGCTATAAAAGCACCGTGTTTGCGGGCACTCATTTGATGGATAATTTGAGAAAAAACCTCTTTACCACTTCCACTTTCGCCAGTAATTAAAACCGACATATCAGTAGGCGCAACCTGACTTGCAATATCTATAGCACGATTAAGTAAAGGCGAGTTGCCAATGATACCGAAACGCTGTTTAATATTTTGTGTATCCATTTATTAGTATCAAGTATTTAGTATCAAGACCCCAGTAATCAGATATCAAAACTTGGAAGTATTTTCCAAAGTGTGAAACTTAACCTTTAGTCTTTCAACTTTATTAAACTATTTTTCCAATCAGCGTAGCCGAAGTACATTTTTCGATCAGTACGTTTGCATATTCGCCAGGTTTAACGCCTTCAATCGCTGGGAAAATTGCCATTGCGCCACTATCACCACGTCCGCAATAATCCTTATCCGATTTTTTAGATGTTCCTTCTATTAAAACACGAACGGTTTTGCCTACCCATTCTTGTAAACGCAATAAAGAGTGTGCTTGTTGTTTGGCTAAAATTTCAGCCAAACGACGTTTTTTAACTTCTTCAGGAATATCATCTTCTAATTTACGAGCAGCTAAAGTTCCTGGTCTTTCTGAGTAAGTGAAGTTGTAAGCAAAATCATATTTAACATAATCTAACATACTCAAAGTATCTTGATGCTCTTCTTCAGTTTCAGTACAAAAACCTGCAATAATATCGGTGGAAATTGCGCAACCTGGAATAATATTTTTAATTGCATCGATACGATTAATGTACCACTCACGAGTATAAGTACGGTTCATTAATTCTAATACACGTGTATTTCCCGATTGAACTGGCAAGTGTATGTAATTGCAAATGTTATCGTATTTAGCGATAGTATGTAAAACCTCATCCGTAATATCTTTAGGATGAGAGGTTGAAAAACGAACTCTTAAATCGGGGTTCACTAAAGCGGTTTGCTCTAATAATTGCGCAAAGTTTATCGTTTCTGTTCCATCTTCTGATGTCCAGGTGTACGAATCTACATTTTGGCCTAAAAGGGTAACCTCGCGATAGCCTGCTTCGAATAATCCTTTTGCTTCTTCTACAATCGAATGTGCATCACGGCTACGTTCGCGACCGCGGGTAAAAGGAACTACACAGAACGAACACATATTATTGCACCCACGGGTAATGGAAATAAATGCAGTTATTCCATTGCTATTTAAACGAACTGGGCTAATATCTGCATAAGTTTCTTCACGAGATAAAAGCACATTTACAGCTTTATGCCCGCTTTCTACTTGCTCAATCAGGTTAGGTAAATCGCGATAAGCATCTGGTCCAACAACTACATCAACCAAACGTTCTTCTTCTAAAAATTTAGATTTTAAACGCTCTGCCATACAACCTAAAACCCCAACAATTAATTTAGGATTACGGCGCTTTTCTACACCAAATTGCGAAAGACGATTCCGTACTCTTGTTTCTGCATTTTCACGAATAGAACAAGTATTAATAAAAATCACATCAGCTTGATGATAATCTCCAGTAGTTTCAAATCCTGTTTCTGAAAGAATAGAGGCTACAATTTCACTATCAGCGAAGTTCATTGCGCAACCATAACTTTCTATGTATAATTTACGTGCATCAGCTTTTACTGGTGTATCTAAAATTAAAGCTTCACCTTGCTTTGCTTCATCATGCGTTTTATCCTGTACTTGTAAATCAATCATTGTTTAAAAACATTTTGGGATTGCAAAAATACATAAATAAAATTAAAAGTGACAATTTGACATATTTAGTTTGCTTGTTTACAAAACGATTATTTTTAATAACTAGTAGCATCGTATTCTGCTATATTAGTAATCGTACAAAATGAAAAGTAATCAAAAAGGATTTTCAAATGTTGCTTTAGCATATTTAATCAAGCTCAATTTTAACCATGGGTTTAGATAGGGTGAATTTCTGCAGCAAAAAATATTTCCATCCAATCGGATTTAAAACCATCAATCAAATTTCAGGTATTCAAATCTTAATCATATTCTCCTATGTTAATGCAAACATTTGTAGAAAATGCAATTTTGCATGGTATTAATCCAAACCGAAAGCATGGCTTTATTATAATTGATTTCGACATTAAAAATGAATCTTCATTGTTAAAATTAAAGATAATGCAGATGGTATATCTACTGTTGCAAAATCGTCCTCTCACCAATTGTTATCAACTAAAATTAGTAAAGAACGATTATCATATATAGCGAAAGAAAGTGGTTTAAATGCGGGTATCGACATTAAAAACGATGAGAAAATTGGAACGATTGTTACCATTACGATCCCAATAAGATCTGGAGAATACATAAACAAAAAGCAGTTATATTTTAGCAAATAATGGTTCAATTACCGCAAATAATAATTTAGGTAAATACAACCTGCAATTAATTGTATTTTACGGAGGTAAAAATCTAATAGGTATGCAGAATGTAGTTATCAAATTTCAAAATCCTTTTAACGAATTTGAACAATTAATTATTTACAGTAACAAAGAGCAAGCCTTGAAAGCTTTTTTAGATGTGAACTGGGAACAATTAAATATCGATATTTACGAAAAGCATGACGATGTAATACACGATTACTATTTTTTTGAATTGAGTTACACCGATTTTTCTAACCAGAAAAACATTTTAAATATTGGTGGCGCCTACACGCATGGCGAAAATTTAGAACTTAATGGTGTGCAGTTTGATGTTCGCTACACTCGCCCAATTGAGAAAACCAGCAAAGGCTTTTTTGGGCTTGGTGAGTCAACAACAAAAACGGTTTCTAGCGAAATCTGGATGGAAGAATGCAATAAACCATTTGTAGTAAAATGCCTTAAAGCTTTTTTAAGTCAAGATTCGCTATTCCTGGAAACTGAAATCATTAACAACGGTGTATCAAGTTTTTGACTTAATAGTTCTAAAAAAATACTTTCGGGAAATTATGGAACAAAACACTGCAGAGATAAGCAAGCTTGATAAATGCTTTGATTTAAAGGCGAATTAAATTGATAATCCAACACATCGATAAAAATAAAGAGCTGCGAGAATATCAAAAAAAATACATCGGATAATGAAAAATGATATAAATATTCACGGATAATAAACAAAAGTCAGCAAATAATAAATGGCAAATTTTGATGAAGAAACACTAACTAATTTGCTGCATAAATCACATCGAATAATGAATAAAAATTTAAAATTCTGTTTTACAGCGACGCTTGTTCTTGTTTCTACATTAATTTTTGCCCAACTACCGGAAGAAATTAAATGGAAACATTTGCAGAAAAACTACAATGCCGATAGCAGTGAATTGGTACTTAGTTTAAACAATAAGTTATTGGATGGCAAGTATAAAATACCTTTCGATGAAGGAGGTTTTGCACTTTATAATATTAAAAAAGGAATAATAACTGGCGAAGCTTTTTGGTATTCGCAAGGCGGAACAATAGAATGCAAGCTTTACTATAAAAAAGGTGTTCGTAATGGTTTAAAAGAAAATTATGATAACCAAGGCAAAGTTTGGTTACATCAGGAATATAAAGATGGCAAGAAAAACGGTGTGAGTGAAATGTATAGCGGTGGCAAATTGGTTAATAAATCCGTTTACAAAGCCGATAAAAAACATGGTTTATCGCAAACATTTTCTGGCGATAAAGTAATTACCGAAGCTTATTACGAAAATGATTTAAAAAACGGAACATCCAAAAGTTACGGTTTAGATGGAGAGCTAGCGGTAGAAATCGGTTATAAAAATGATAAGCGAGATGGTGTTTATCGTGTTTACAGCAATGGGCAAATCATGACAGAAACTAATTATCAAAACGATTTGCAGCATGGCTTATCCACTACTTACGCATTGGGTAAAAAAAATATGGATGCAGAGTTTGTAAACGGCAAACGTCATGGTATTGCGCACATGTATAAACCAGACGGCACAACACTTTTTACGCATTATTACCTCAATGGAGAAAAAGTAACCGAAGCAATTTATAATCAATCACAAAAGAAATAATAGTTATCAAAATGAAAAGTATATATCCAGCTTTAATTCTTTCCTTCATCACACTCTTCTTGTTTTCTTGTGGCCCAACCATATCTAGTAAAGATGAACAAGCTTTTAAAACTTCAAAAGCTAAAATGGAGGAAAAATTAGATAACCCAGAAAAGGAAAACTTAGAAAAAGCTTTGCGTGTAATTGTGTTAAAAGCGATGAAAGAGAAATGGAATTTTCCAGAAAAATATAAAGAGAAATCTTTCGATAAAATTTCGATGGAAATGATTGATGGCAAAAGTTATAGCGCAATCATCAGCTTTGCTGAAGAATTTTTAGCAGCTGATCGGGATGAGAAAATTGCCAACAAAACAGCGGAAATAGATAGTTTAGAAAAAGATAAACTGAAGGCGGCTAAAATAACTCAGCAGATAGATGCTTTTAAATTAACTAAAATCTCCATTAGCGAAGACCAATTTTTCTCTGATGATCCCAAATCACCTTTTCTGGATTTAACTTTTAAAAATACTTCTAAAGAAGATATAATTGGAGAGTATATGATCAACATTGAAGTTTACTCTAAAAAAACTGGTGAAAAACTAGCGGCACAAGGCAGTGGAGGTACCTGGAATGATGATTTTGCACTGAAACCCAATGAAAGTTATGATTATCATCAACCGGTATTTAATGAGGCGGTTCAGCATTCTACCTTATGGAAAACAGCAAAATATCCAATCACCGATTTTTCGCCTTACGATTTAGTAATTAAAGCTTACGCCACTAAAATAACTACTAAAAAAGGTGGAACCATTGAAAGCCCAAAGGCAGACGCCCCTTATTTTGATGCTGAAATTAAAAAGCTGAACGAAGAAATCAAGGGACTTAAAGAAACAAAAGCAACTTTAGATGAATTGGAATTGACGGATAAAAACAGATAGATGCAGTACGTTTTATAGTGAATATCAAGTTTTAGCAGATAATTATTATTACGGCGGAAAAAACCGCCCAGAGGGGATGATTAGAAGAACGATAGATGTAAGGTTTGAAACAGAAAAATCTCCGCTAAAAATAAATATGATTTGCCAATACATCAGCACATGAAGGGCCAAACCAACCACCAGGTACCACAAATACAAAAGGAAGTTAACCAAGTTTTAAGCAAGACGATAATGATGTTTAATGCATGTAAAATCAAAGAGCTTATGGGAAAATACAATATCTCTGATTTAGATTTATATCAAATGAAATTAACACGGGCGAAGTAAAATGATAGCATTAATTATCACATTCTTTATCATTTGCCCCATAGTTGGATACTTTTTTTACAAACAAATAAGGGTTAATATAAAACCTGCAACAATAGTTGGAGAGTTTGTTTTTATTGGTCTTTTTATACTAACTATGGGCTTGTTTGGTTTAATTTGGTTGCTAAATGGCGATGGTTATTACACTGCAATAGACCCTGTAGATGGTGGATATACACCGTTTGCATTCGAACATTTATCAACTTTGATTGTGTTTTTTGCGCTCGCGGTTTTTGGATTAATTAAACTTTGGTATAAAGGAAGAGTATTACCGCCGTTGTTATTTTCACTCTGTGTTATGTTTGTCATGATCGGCATACCAATAAGTGCGGCGGTTATTCTACAAACCAGTACCAATACAGAGCAAAGTGGCGGAACATTTTTTTTTGCATTGTTGCCTTTCTTTTACGTCGTTACTAGCATTATCGTATTATTAAAGGTTGTTAATGCCGAAGCAGATGTCGCAAGTACAAAAATCTATCGCAACAAATATCTAAATCTGTTAAACCAAAAATTAGCCAAAACCGAAAAGCAACCACTATTGATTTTGGTCATGCTCTTGCCTGTTTTCGCAATTATTGTGGCTATTTTAATGATATTTGGACAAGATGCTAACTCGATAACCAAAGTTTTTACAGAAACCACAACTTGGACGTTTTCACAAAAAACACACCCTCCATTTTTAGATCATGAAGGTCACTATTTATGCACTGTCGCCGTTTGCGGAACACCAAATATTGTAAAACCTTTACGCCTAGGCAAAAGACATGGGCACGAAATTATTGTGAACAGACAATTGTTAATCGCCAATGCTTTCGAAGAATTAATACAGGAGAATGTACCTACCTTACACAAAGTGATTAGAGGTTTTTACGATAAATACGTTTATCCACTATCGAAGAAAATTACAACGACAAGAGCCTCAAACGCAGTTTATCTATTAATGAAACCTTTAGAATATTTGTTTTTAATGGTGTTGTACTTGTGTAGCACCAAACCCGAAGAAAAAATTAACAAACAATATGCAATCTAAGATAAATGTTGTTTCCCCGCTGCTATCTAGGGATTTCAAAAGCTGATTAATTAAATAAAAAGACAATATGCTATGAAAAAAATGCTTGTTATGCTATTAATAACATTTTCTTTTTTTGAGATAAAAGCTCAAGAGGCGAAAATTATATCAATTATAAATTTTACTGGCTCAATTGATAAATATCCTATAGAAATGAGATTGGAGATAAATCAAAAAAGTGATAGTGTAGCGGGCGAGTATTATTACAAGAAAAATGGTAATACACAAAAAATCATGCTCGAAGGCATGTTAAAAGACGGCGAATTAAACTTGCAAGAAAATACTTTTAATATTGCAAAGCGTAAATATGAAACTACTGGGAATTTTAAATTGAATTACATTGATCAGATTTCTTTAAATGGAACTTGGCAAAAATCCGCTAAAAATACTTTGTATTTAACTGTTAAACTAGCCGCAAAAGAAAATTTAAAAGCATTTAATCCATCGAACTACGTTTTTCAATATGCCAGAAACCGAGCAAAGCTAGACTACATTCCAGCCGATGCGCAATATTATTTCGACTTGGTTTCGCTAAAGGTTTTCATTAACAAAAGCATGCGCTGGATTTTCACAGATTTTGAGGATGTTTATACTAAGGAAGCCGAAATTATACTAGAGGATTTGAATTTTGATGGTTACTTGGATTTTAAAGTTCCGATCTATTATCCTGGTTTAGCCAAAGGCGATTATTCTTATCGCTATTTCATCTATTATCCCGAAAAACGTGGTTTTATCCAAAACACACAGCTTAATGAAATGGGCGTCGTATTTTTTGATGCCGTTAGAAAAGAAGCGCAAACCATAGATGCAGATGGAAGTGGAAACGAAGGAACTAAATATTTTCGCTGGCAAAATGAGAAACTGTTTTTGATAAAGGAAGAAAGGGTTTACGAAAACGATATTTACACTCATATTACTTCATATAAAATCGAAAACGGTAAATCTGTACTAGTTAAAACCGAAAAGAAAAAGTAACGAAAAATAGTCATTCTTTCGGTTGTCCATCAATTCTTTTGATAGATAAAACTTATGCAGAAATTCCCATCAATTGCGATAACAGGCATTAGGTGTAAATCAGCCGAGAAATTTTGGCAGATAATTTCCACGCTACTAATCTTCTTTGGAATTTTCGTCGTCATTATTGCCACGATCGGTTTTTTTACACGGTAATTTTAATATAATTCGAGGCTAATAATTAATATCTCTGTTAGAAAGAATGTACAGAACACTGTCAATTTTCTCAAACCGAGTAATTTGCATCAATATTTGCATTACTTTGAATAAAATTTCGCTACAATTTTTCTATGAAGCATAAAATTATTAAAACGATAAAATGGTTTTTTATCATTCTAAGTACGCTAATAGTATTACTTTTTTTGACTACCTATTTTTATTTGAAAAAGCCTTTATTTGGTAAAGCGGCAGAAGGCGCAAGATTAGAGCGCATGAAAAAATCACCACATTTTAAAGATGGTGTTTTTCAAAATATTAATAACACTCCAGCGGTAACCGAGGGTTACAGCACCCTGGGAATTATTGCCGATAAATTATTCACCAACTACCCAAGATTAACGCCAGTTGATAGTATTCCATCGCAAAAGGTAGATTTATTGAAACTACCAATAGATTCAAATGTGCTGGTTTGGTTTGGCCATTCCTCTTATTTTATTCAATTAGATGGAAAACGCATTTTGGTTGATCCAGTTTTTAGTGGCAATGCTTCACCTATTCCAGGAACAGTTGTTGCATTTAAAGGAACAGATCGATACAAAGTAGAGGATTTACCAAACATCGATTATCTTATTCTTTCTCACGACCACTATGATCATGTTGACTATGAGACTTTAATTAAGCTCAGAGCCAAAACCCAAAAAGTAATTTGCGGTTTAGGTGTTGGTGCAGATTTTGAAGAATGGGGCTATAAACCCGAAAATATTTTAGAAAAGGATTGGAACGAAACCATTGATTTTGGCGGAGGATTTTTTATTCATACTACACCAGCAAGACATTTCTCGGGCCGAGGCTTTACCAGAAATAATACGCTATGGATGTCGTATGTATTACAAAGCCCAACAATGAAAATCTATATCGGTGGCGATAGTGGTTACGATACGCACTTTGCAGAAATAGGTAAAAAATTCGGTCCGATTGATTTGGCTGTACTCGAAGATGGTCAATACGATGTAAAATGGAAATACATTCACTTGCAGCCTGCCGAAGTTTTAAAAGCGGCAAAAGATTTAAATGCAAAGCGATTATTTCCCGTGCATTCTTCGAAATTTGTTTTAGCCAATCACCCCTGGGATGAACCTTTGACAAAAATTACAGCGTTAAACAAAACAAAGAAGATTCCGCTAGTAACGCCAATTATTGGTGAGTTTGTTTATTTAAAAAACGACAAGCAAGTTTTTCAACAATGGTGGGTGGGCGTTAAGTAAATTGTAAGCCAGCAAGTATGGCACTGAAAGCTATTTTTAAACGATATTGATGCGTAAAAACAAAAACTTAGCAGCACTAATAAGAGATAGAAAAACCTATCTAATCGTTGGTGTGGTTATTCTTTTAATGAGTTTATGCATCATTTTTCCATTCGAAAAACACGAGAGCAATTTCATTTCAGATTTCGTTTACACCTATATCTCCTTGGCCATTGGCCTGTTGGTGCTTATGTATGGCTTGATGGGCAAGAATTTCTTTAAAGGTTTGCTGTTTCTAATTTTTAGCGCCATTTTTAGTTTCTGCGCCTGGATGTTGTTTTACCCTCTTGGCTTTCTTTCTACACTATTGGCCTTTTGGTTAGGAATTCCATCGGGTATAATTGCAGGTTTAATTTTCCTGATAGCCGATTATAAATTCATCAATGATGAAAATCGAGTAAAGCTTTTTTTAAAAAGAATGTTTCTTTTTTTATTGCTGCTGGCGATTGTTTCCCTATCATTCCTTTATGGTAGCGACTTGATATCTTACATTTATGAAAAATTTAAATAGTTTTTTTGCTCTCTCTTCCTTATAACTGAACAGTATTAATTGTTTAAGGATATTAAGTTTCTTGATTAATTCAAATTATTACTATGCATGAATGGAAAGTAATAATTTAAATTAATCATCTACCTATCAGCATTTTAAATTACTAAAATGTTTCTTTTTCTTAAATTTTGATGGCTTTTTCAATGGATAAATAAGCCTTTTGGCACAGTGGTTGTAATTACGCTGTTACATTTAACTAAACAGATCGGTTGTCTACCACAGCAGATTTTAACATTGAAAAACAATAAAATGAGAAAGACAGTTCAAATTTTCAGCATGCTTTTAATAGCACTAACAGTAATGGTATCGTGTAAAAAAGACACCGATCCAGCAGATCGCGATTTTTTCGTTGGAACTTATAAGGGAACAGTTTCTTACCGAAATGGCCAGACTGTAACCAATAGCACCGACGGTAAAGTAACCGTAACTAAAGTAAGTGATACGTACAGTTTCTTTTTTGGTAACAACATTCCTGATATTACAGGGGTTAAATTTCAGGAAAGCGGAAATACTTATGTAAGTGTTGGTACAGGTTTAATTGGAATTACCATCGATGCCAGCTCTTTAAAAATGGCAGTTTCGAACAGTAATGGTACCTGGACAGCCGATTGTACAAGATAATATTTTAAACTTTCAAAAAATCCCGATGTGAATCGGGATTTTTTTTTGCCCAATATTTTTAACATACTTTTTTAAGAAAAAATCGTGTTAAGTTCCGAATTTATCTAGATTTATAAAATGAGTGCTGAACTAAAAAAACATATTGAGGAAGTTGTTTTACTAACTGATGAAGAGTTTGCACATATTAATAGCCATTTCAAGTTTAAACATTTAAAAAAGCATCAGTATCTAATTCAAGAAGATGAACAAGTAAAAAATATCTATTTTGTAATTAAAGGACTTTTAAAAGCAACATTTACAGATGCAAATGGTAAAGAATATATCATTCAGTTTGCGATGGAGAACTGGTGGATTTCAGACTTCCAGGCTTTCTACAGCAACGTTAAATCAATTATAAACATTGTCTGTTTAGAAAATGTAGAGCTCCTCTCTATCTCAAAAGAAAACTTAGATAAACTCTGCGATGAAAGCCACAAAATGGAGTATTTTTTTAGGATAAAAAATAGTTCTGGTTATGTTGCATTGCAGCAAAGAATTTTATCGTTACTAACAACTAGCCCTAAAGAAAGATTTGAGCAATTGTCTCGCCAATATCCACAACTTTCTCAGCGGGTTTCTAAAACCGTTATTGCAGCCTATTTGGGTATTTCGAGAGAAACACTGAGTAGGCTTTCTACAAAATTGTGATTTGACTCACAAAAAATCTGTGATTCAAGTCCTGTGCAGCCGAACATTTTAGCCCTAATTTTGTCTTACACTTAGGATAAAAATATATGAATAAGAAAGTTTTGTTCGTGCTTACGAGCCACGATGAATTAGGAAACACAGGTTTAAAAACAGGTTTTTGGTCAGAAGAATTAGCTGCCCCATATTATACTTTGACAGATAAAGGAATCGAAATCACACTTTCATCGCCAAAAGGAGGTCAACCACCAATAGATCCTAAAAGCGAAGATCCAACATTTCAAACCGACACCACAACAAGAATGGATAAAGACACCGTTCTGTTAAATAAATTAAAGCACACAATTCCCTTAGCAGAGGTGAAAATGGAGGATTATGATGCTGTATTTTATCCTGGAGGACATGGCCCGCTTTGGGATTTGGCAGAAAGTGCTACCTCTCAAAAATTAATAGTCGATTTTTACACCGCAAATAAACCAGTTGGCTTTGTTTGTCACGCCCCCGGCGTATTAAAGGATGTTAAAATTGATGGAGCATATTTAGTTAACGGAAAAAATGTAACGGGCTTTACCAACACCGAAGAAGAAGCTGTTCAACTAACGAAAGTAGTTCCTTTTTTAGTAGAAGATATGTTGGTGAAAAATGGTGGAATTTATACCAAAATAGAAGATTGGAATCCTTACGCTGTTGTAGATGGTTTATTGGTAACTGGTCAAAACCCAGCATCATCAGAAAAAGTAGCCGAAGAGTTGTTAAAACTATTATAAAAGCGTGACTTTATAGAGGTTGCAAAACAAAACAGCCTCTATAAATTTATTTTACTCCAATTCTTCTTCATCTTCCTCTTCGGGCACATATTTTTCAATAGCCTGCCCAATTGCATTCACTTCTTCATCTTCCTCAAAAATTGGAAGTTCGGTTTTGTAATCCATCTTCAACCAAATGGAAGAAGTATCTTTTTGAATTTGAATGTATTCTCTTCCATCTTTAAAAATGGTATATGAGTCGTTTCCCTCAGGAAAAACCGAATAATTTATCGGGCCTATTTCTATATCAAATGGTTCTTGCATGGTGAATTTTTTTGGTAAAGATAAGGCTTTGTCAGAAAGCACAAATTGCCTTTTACAGTTTTTTTGGAAATCAATAACCGTAGTTCATGGCAGATAACAGTCCCGCTCACTACAATTCCTCAAGAAACCTGTCTATCAAGCAAGCATTCCCCAAAAAAAAATAAATACAGATCTTTAAATGGGAGATTTCTGTTGCAATAGGGTTTAAGCTGCTACAAAATTGCATCTATCTGCGGCACCTAAACCCCCTTGAGTGGAAAATCGGAATGCCGAATTTTTTCTCGGGAGAGGATTTGAAACAAAAGACGGGAGAGAAACTGACGAAAGCACTACTGCACTTGATTTTAAAAAAAATAAATTTTTATCTTTAATAATGGATTTTACTAAAGCGGAAAACAGAATTTGCAGGTCTATTTTTGAAATCGGTTTACAGCGGCAATTTGCAGCAGGAATGAATGAATTTACCACCATATTGCAACAATGGCAGGCCGAAAAACCTGCAGATACTAGAGCACATTATTATGCAGTTTTTAATGCAGTAAAAGATTTTGATAAAAAAATTGCAATTAGATATGATGGTTTGAGGAACTCGATGTATTATGCAACAATTATCGGTTTACTAAATGATGATGTTATTAAAAGCGATGATTTATTTGCGTTTTCTGAGGAAAGAAAATTACAATTGCTGGAGGCTGCAAAAAGATGGAAAGCGCTTCGTTAACTAAAAAATTACGCCATCTTGCTTAAAAATCGCGTCATTTGTATTACTTTACACCAAACAATTTACCGAAAGATTAGAAGATGAAGTTAACGTTTTGGGGTGCGGCGCAACAGGTAACAGGAAGTATGCACCTGCTCGAAGTTGAGCATTATAAAATACTGATAGATTGTGGTTTGGATTATGAAAAGGAAACCTATCAGGAAGATAATCAACAATTCCCTTTCGATCCGGCCGATATTAATCTGGTTATTTTAACTCACGCACATATCGACCATTCGGGTAATTTACCAACCTTGGTGCGCCTCGGTTTCGATGGTCAGGTGCTTTGTACACCGCCGACTGCCGATTTAACTTCGATTTTGTTGTTCGATTCGGTTGAACTTTTTTTACGTAAACAAAGCAGAAAACCAAGAACAAAGCGTGGTAATTTCAGTGGTCCGAAACCTTTGTATTTGCATAAACATGTAATGGATACGATTGATCGTTTCGTAACAATTGCTTTCAACAAGCCTTTCAAAATTAATGGCAATATCAGTTTAACGTTTGTGCCTGTTGGGCATTTGCTGGGTGCTGCGGCAGCCATTTTAACGATAAACGATAAAGAAGAAGAAAAGAAAATTGCTTTCTCGGGCGATATTGGCAGAGAAAACTATCCTGTTTTAGTGAAGCCAGAACCAATACCTGAGGTTGATTATTTTGTATGTGAATCTACGTATGGTGGCCGATACCACACAAAAGACCAAACTTTAGAACAGCGTTTGGTAAAAGAAATTGAAGAAGCATGTATCAAAACGCCTGGCCGTTTAATTATCCCAGCATTTAGTATCGGTAGAACACAGTCATTGGTTTTTGCATTAAACCAAATTTTTACTAAAAAGTTATTACCTCCTGTTCAAATATTTGTCGATAGCCCGATGGCCATACAAGCGACTGATGTTTACCGAAAACACCATAATTTGGTTAATCAGGAAGCGAAAGATTTCTACAAAACCATGGGCGATGAATTTGAATTTGAGCATTTGGCTTATGTTCAAACCATGAAAGAAAGTAAAGATGTCTCTAATTACTTTGATCCCTGCATCATCATTTCTTCGGCAGGAATGTTGGAGGGTGGGCGTATTCAGGATCATTTATATTACAACATCCAAAATTATTATTGCACCATTCTTTTTATTGGTTATTGCGCCAAGGGAACGCTGGGATATAAACTTTTAAGTGGTGCGCCAATTGTTAGAATTAAAGATCGTGAAATGATGGTTTACGCCACCATTCGCCAAACCGATTTGCTAAGCGGCCACGGCGATCATGATGATTTGGTTAGAACGGTAAAACAAACTGGCCAACCAAAAAAGGTTTTTCTGGTTCATGGAGAGGATAAAAGCTTACAAAGCTTGGCATCAGCTTTAACGGAAGATGGGTTTAATGTGGTTGCGCCTGAAAAAGGAGAGGTATTTGAGATTTAGTGCATCAGTCGTCATGGTTTAAATGTAAAACGATACCATCAGAGGATTTGCTCTTTAGCCAAACACAGCTTCAGCAGCAATCATCGTTCTACTATAATACGGCCTTAACATTTTTTTAGCATAGGTTATCACAGCCACATCACTGACTTCAATAGAAAAATTTTCAGTCGTTAATTTTGTTTCTTTTTGTTGTCAAAAAGAAAAAAGCCTGCCTGGCCAAGACTAAAAATTAATTTCTATTCGATGACGATGAGTCCTTTTATCTCCTCACTTGCCCATCACCCCGAACAACCCATTTATAACTGGTTAATTCCTCTAATCCCATCGGACCACGGGCATGAAGTTTTTGGGTACTAATGCCAATTTCCGCACCTAAACCAAACTGAGCGCCATCTGTAAATCCTGTTGATGCATTGGCGTAAACCGCAGCGGCATCTACCTCATTTAAAAATCGGGTTATATTTTCTGTATCTTCGGAAATGATTGCCTCGCTGTGTTTAGAACTATAATTTGCAATATGATTTAAGGCTGCATCAAAACCATCGACAATTTTAACTGCCATTTTTAAAGATAAAAATTCCGTTCCGAAATGTTCTTCAGTTGCGTGGTTTAAAAGTGCTGATGGATAAGTTGATTTTAAAATTTCATAGCTTTTTTCATCAGCAAAAAGTTCAACTTTTCCATCAGCCAAAGGCGATAAAAGCTCAGCTAAATTATTCAATCTATTTGCATGGATTAACACACAATCCAACGAATTACAAACACTCACCCGTCTGGTTTTGGCATTAAAAATAATTGCCTTACCTTTTTCTAAATCACCCGATTCATCAAAATAAGTATGAACAATGCCCGCTCCAGTTTCAATTACAGGGATTTTGCTATTCTCCCGAACATAATCAATCAACGATTGACTGCCGCGTGGAATCAATACATCTACAAAACCTCTTGCGTTTAGCAAAGCTTCGGTGGCTGCTCGTTCTGCTGGTAATAAGGTTAAAACATTAGGATCGATTTCATGCATGATTAAAACACTTTGAATCACTTTTGAAATGGCTAAGTTCGAAAACTCGGCATCGCTTCCACCTTTTAAAACTGCAATATTTCCCGTTTTGAAGCAAAGCGAAAAAACATCAGCAGTAACATTTGGTCGGGCTTCGTAAATTACACCAACCACACCCAACGGCACCCGAACCTTTTTTAAATTCAAGCCATTATCTAAAATTCTCTCTGATAAAACTTCTGTCAACGGACTGGTTAAATTCACTACGCTTTCGATATCGCCAGAAATGGTTTTTATTCTTTCAGCATTAAGCTTTAGTCTATCGTATTTTGGATCTTCGATGGGCATTTTTGCAAGATCTTTTAAGTTTTCCTGCAAAATATTCTCTGTGTTTGCAATTAAAGCATCAGCCAAATCGGCTAAAACAGCATTTGTTTTTTCCTTACTTACGCCATTCAGTTTGCGACTGGCTAGTTGCGCCTTTTCGAAGTATTGTTTGTATTCCATTTTTGTAGTATCAATCAAGCATCAAGCTATTATTCTACGCTTTAGTTTTACACAAAGCGCACAGAATTTCACAAAGAAATTGAGAAAATGAATCTAGCTTTGTGTGTTTCTGTGTATTTTCCTTGTATACTTTGTGGTTAAATTGGGCTTTCAGCTTAAATCGCCGAATAAAAATAATCGTAATGCACTAATGCCTTTTGTTTTTTCTGACCAATTCTTTCTTTCGCTTTATCAGATCCATATTCTGCAATGCCTAACCCTATTAATTGGTTGTTTTCATCTATAATTTTGATGATGTCGCCTTTTAAAAAATCGGATTGTATTTCAATAATGCCAACAGGAAGCAAACTTGTCGCTTTGCCAGATGTTAAGACCATTTTTGCTCCGTCATTTAGTTTAACAATTCCAGTTGCAGCGGTTTCCGAATGTGCAATCCATTTCTTTTTGCCTGATTTAATTTTTTCAGGAACGAATCGGGTATGAACCAAATCTTCATTTAGTAAAGAAGTAAGCACATTATCTTTCGTTCCGTTAGCAATATGAACTGCAATGCCCAATTTGGCAACTTTTTGCGCCATTGTTGTTTTGGTAATCATACCACCACGACCGAAAGATGATTTACCAGTTTGTATAAAAGATGCCAGATTAGTAACCGAGCCTTTGATTTCTTCTATTACCTCTGAAGTAGCAAGCTTCGGATCGCCATTGTAGATTCCATTAACGTTTGAAAGGATAATTAATGCGTCTGCATTTAACATTGAAGCAATTAAACCAGCAAGCTCATCATTATCGGTAAACATTAATTCGGTTACCGAAACCACATCATTTTCATTTACTACAGGGATTACCTCATTCTGAAGCAAAATTTGCATACAGTTTTTCATGTTAAGATAATGTGCCCGATCGCGAAAATCCTCTTTGGTAACTAAAACCTGCGCACACTTTATATGATGTTCGGCAAAGAAATTAGAATAGGTGTTAATCAGTTTTACCTGGCCAATGGCTGCTAATAGCTGTCTTGTGGTTATTGCATCTTGCTTTTCGGAAACTCTAATTAAGCTTCTTCCAGAGGCAACAGCACCAGAAGAAACTAAAATGACTTCGATGGCTTGTTGCTTAACTTCGGCCAGTTGATTTACAAGATGATTGATTCTGCTTTCATCTGGCAACCCGTTAGCTTGCGTAATTACATTCGACCCAACTTTAACAACTATTTTTTTGTACCCTAATTTCATTATTATTCTATCACATTTTAATGATGCCAATTTAACATCAATTTTCTTAATTAAGATGATTATCAATAGACTTAGTAGATTTTTACGAAAATGATAATTGGTTGTTTTTAGATAATTACGGATTTGAATTTATACTTGTGACAAATAGCTGAAGGCTTTCGGTAATGAAGAGAATATTTCTTTATTCTTAGAAGTGTATAATGGGAAAAGTGAAATTTGCCAAGAACTGAATACCTTTTGTTTTTAAATCTGATAAAGCAGAAAGCCCGCAACTGAGTTACGAATGCGGACTTGGAGCGATAGCAGGGCTAGAGTTTCCGAAGTTATAACTGACATTCGTTTCCAAATAACTAGACTTCATGATCTGTCAGTTTTATAAATCCAGTCGATTAAATTTACCACCAGAGACTTAATATATTATAAAACAGCCCAGTATTTCTTAATATAATTAAGAAATTAACATTAACTTAACATTGGGCTTGTAGCTTTGCAGCATATTAAAAATTAACATGAACAATATTTTTAAGTTCTTTACGCCTCAGGATAGAAAATTCCATCCTCTTTTTGAGCAAGCTGGTAGCAATGCATTGAAAATTGCAGAAACTCTTTTAGAAATGGTAAGCACGGCTGATGCTGAAAGCAGAAAAACAATTTTTAAAGAAATTGAGCGCTTAGAGCACGTTGGTGATGATATTACCCATTCGATTTTCCTTGAATTAAGCAGAAACTTTATTACACCGTTTGATAGAGAAGACATTCACCAACTGGCAACTGCTGTTGATGATGTTGCTGATTATATTTATGGTACTGCAAATCGTATGCAAATGTATAACATGAATGCGATTAGTGAGCCAGTTGTTAAAATTGCTGAGTTATTAGTAGAAATGTGTACTGATATTGATAAAGCAATTAAAGAATTACGCAGCTTTAAAAACATACGTGTAATTGCTGATGCTTGTATTCGTATTAACAGCGGTGAAAACCAAGCTGATTATGTATTTACTTTAGCGGTTGCCCGCTTATTTGAATACGAAACAAATGCAATTGAATTAATTAAACAAAAAGAGGTTTTACAAACGATAGAAAAAGCGACAGATAAGTGTGAGGATGTAGCGAACGTGCTTGAAACTATCTTAGTTAAAAACGCTTAATAAAAAACAAACATGGTAACTACCTTATTGGTTGTTGTTGTAATTCTGGCTATTGCTTTCGATTACATTAATGGCTTTCACGATGCCGCTAACTCGATTGCAACAGTTGTTTCTACAAAAGTTTTAACGCCTTTTCAGGCTGTTTTGTGGGCTGCACTTTTTAATTTTGCAGCATACTTTTATTTTACCGACCACAAAGTGGCCAACACGGTTGCTAAAACGGTAATCGAAAATTATATCACTTTAGAGGTTATTCTTGCTGGTTTGGTTGCCGCAATTATATGGAATTTGTTAACCTGGTGGTACGGTATTCCATCAAGTTCATCGCATACATTAATTGGTGGTTTTGCTGGTGCAGGTATGACACATGCCTTACTTACGGGAGCGAGTCCGCTTGATGCTGTAAACATGGGTTATGTAGTGAAAATTGTATCTTTTATTGTATTAGCACCAGTTATTGGTATGGTAATTTCGGTAATTATAACATTGGTTATTATTAACGTTTGTCGCTATGCGAAACCTGCTACTGCTGAAAAATGGTTTAAACGCTTGCAACTTTTATCTTCTGCAGCATTAAGTTTTTTCCACGGTGGTAATGATGCGCAAAAGGTTATGGGTATTATTGCAACGGCCTTAATTGCCGCTAAAGTTATTCCTAACTTCGAAGCAATGCCAGGTTGGGTGCCAGTTGCGTGTTACTCTGCTATATCTTTAGGTACAATGAGCGGTGGTTGGAAAATTGTTAAAACCATGGGTTCTAAAATTACAAAGGTTACTGCGCTGGAAGGTGTAGCTGCCGAAACTGCTGGTGCTGTAACACTTGGTATTACAGAGCATTTTGCAATTCCTGTTTCTACCACGCATACCATTACAGGTTCGATTGTAGGTGTAGGTGTTGTTAAAAGTATATCGGCAGTGCGTTGGGGTGTAACCATTAACCTAATATGGGCGTGGATTTTAACCATTCCTGTTTCCGCAACCTTAGCTGCCATTATTTATGCAGCAATTTATTACTTCAAATAAAACAAAATCCTTTATATTATACTCAAAAGACCTAAGCCGAAAAGCTTGGGTCTTTTTGTTTTCACCATATTAGAAATCTAAGGTTTGTACTTTTTTTCTTAGATGTCTTACATGGCAAAGAAAAACTTATAAATTGTCTTTCATCTCCTTAGCCACTTCTTTCGCTAAAACCTCATCGCTTTGTTGCAAATTCTTAACGATGTTTTCTTTATTTGCAGAAGAATGATTCTGACTCATTTTAAAAACATGATCGATATTAGTAACTGAGATTTCGAAGCCTGTAATCGCTTTTAAATGTTTTTGAATATAATCTTCTCCCATTTTATTAAACGCCGCAGGACTGCTTTCAGGGTTTTCATACTTATCTGTCAAATCTTTAATTACCTGATAAGTTTCTTCCGAATTTAAGAGTCTGATAATTCCCTTTGCCTGAACGGTTTTATAATTCCAGGTGGAAGCAGACTTTGGATTTTCATAAACTGAGGCACTTATGTAAGCATGAGCACCAGTAAAGATCGCCAGCACATTTTTATTTTTCTGAAAAGCGTTAAAGTGATCAGTTTTCGTCATAATGTGGCCGATTAGTTTAATCGAATCTCCATTTATAACAGTTTTAACTGGGATTTGGGTTGCAACAGGAAACGCTCCATCGAAACCCACCAAGGTTACAAAAGTATTATTATGCATAAAATCAAGAATTTCCTCCTGATTATCGGTTGTAAAGTATGGTAATTTTTACATGGCTTTGGTATGAGGAAAGATATAAATCGGTTTTTGTGTTATTAAGATTAACCTTGTTTTAAAAACAAATGGGTTAAAACTTAACACTCAATTCTACAAGGTCGGTACCTTTTTTAGGTAATACCCAATCTGGTCCAGCCTGGATAAGCCGTTTTGCTTCTTCATCAGCCTGCTTATTAAGCGACTTAATTACGTTGATATTTGTAGGTCTTCCGTTCTTTTTAACTTTAAAGCTTAAAATAACATAGTGTTCAGGACCGTTTGGATTGTAAAGTTTATTGTTGCTCTCTAAATATTGCTCGTAATTTACAGTCGAAACAGGAACAGGTTTTGTAATTTCACCTATTGATTTATCCAGGTTTTCTACCGCACGTAAAACAATTTTTTGTGGCGCAACAGTTTCCTTTTTTTGCCCGTTAGATCTGGTAATTAATGCAATTTCATTTAAAGATCTATCACCAGTTAATGCCATTCTTATCGCATTCGGATCTGTTGTAACCGCTCGGTCGTTAAAGCCTTGTGCCTTAACCAAAACCTCTTTAGTCTTATAATCACTATCAACAGGTAAAGAGAAAAATCCATTAGCATTAGTCGCTGTTACGGCTTTCGAATTTGCTAGTTTTACAATTGCTCCTTTAACGGGTTGCCCATTTTGCGTAACTACATTGCCACTATAAACCAAACTACTTCCCGAAAGTACGGGAGCCGAAGCAACAACAGCTTCTTCTGCTACTGCTTTTCTTTCTGAAAAGCTTTCTGCTTTGGCTTTGCTTGGTGCCATATTATCCGATAGCATTTCACTAGCACCCTCACGCTCTGCATTTCTTAAAACAGGCACAGATTTAGTGTTTTTGGCTAAAGCACCAGTTTTAGCCTCAACAATAGCTTTATCAATTAAGGTAGTTTTAGCAACTTCCTCAGCAACATCTTTTTTTGGTTCAACCGAAGCAATAGTTGTATTAGAATCTAAATTTACCATAACACCACTTGCCTTTCGCGATGCAACTTCGTTGTTTCTACGAGTAGTTTCACGCATGAAAAACAAAATGCTAACCGCAATAAACGCTACAGTGGCCGTGGCCGCAATACTTAAACGATGCGTGGTAATGCCCCAAAGTTTACGTTTAACAGGTTTTTGAGAAACTCGATCGTGAAGTTGTTTTTGAAGAATAGAAAGCGTTTGCTTGCGTTTTGGCGATTGTTTAAGCCCTTCTAAAGCTTCGGCAACAAAAGGATCTTCTAAAGCCTGTCTTTCTACAAAGTGCATAGCTTTAGCATCAAGCTTACCATCCAGGTAATCTTCCAGAACATCAATATCTAACCAATCGTTATTCACTACTATTTTTCTCTATACAAATTTTCAAATTTCGCTTACCGTTTTGAATGTAACTTTTAACTTTAAGCATATCGTAGCCCGTAATATCGGCCACTTCTTTATAGCATTTTTCTTGTAAATAAAATAAATCTACGCTTTTTCGCTGTTCTTCGGGCAAAGTTTCCATGCACTTTTCCATAATGGTAAGTTGCGTTTCTTTTGTAGTGTCAATATCCAGATGCACAAACTCTGTATTTTCCACAAAAGTATCATCAATAGAAACGTTATTTTGCTTTGCAGATTTCCGAAGTGCCATTAAACAATGGTTTCGTGTTAAAACGTGTAACCAGCTTTTAAAATTCTGAACCTCATGAATTTTGAGTTTGGTTACCAGTTCTTCAAAAATTTGCATAACCGCATCTTTACTCTGCTCCTCATCTCTAAAATAATTTAAGCAAACCCCGAAAACCAAATGCATATATTTATTGTAAAGCGTACCCAACGAGTCCAAATCGCCCGAGTTTTTATACTCGGCAATTAGTTTGGCATCGTCTTGCTGGTTATTCCCAGCTGTTATTTTTATAAACTTCAAAAAATTGGGCGCTTAATCGTATAATCTTTCAAGTATAAAAAATATTTCTGAGTGCGCTGCTATAAAATCATTTGGAGTTGTTTTTTGAAAAGCAAAACCAGTACGTTTTTGGTTACGATAATCCCGCTTTTCATTACAATCTTTTTAACTTCTGGCATTTGGATGAACGAAGCATTTGTTTCATCGGTAGCAGATGCTTCGTGCCTCAGCATAACACGCAAATTCAGAGTTGCTGCATCAAAAAGTATTTTCATTACAATCGGGTTTAAATAACTCAAATTTGTGCAAGAAACTTCATTTGCATTGTTCCATCAAAGATTTAATTAAGTCATTTTTCCACAAAGCCTTATCTTTGGTGGCCAACAAAAATTTATGGCAGTTATTTTGCATAGCAAAGTTAAACACACAAAAAATGAAGAGAATTAATATTTTATCTGCATCCCTAGCATTAATATTATTTACAAACCTAAAAGCCAATGCTCAGTTTAAGCTAAGCGATATTTTCAAGAAAGTAACCGAAAAATCTACAACGGGTGCTACGGGAACCCCTTCTACCTTAGAAATCGGACAAGGTATAAAAGAGGCCTTGCAAATTGGTGTTTCTGCAGGAGCAGATCGATTATCTGCTAAGGATGGCTTTTTAGGCAATTTGGCGGTTAAAATTTTAATGCCTCCAGAAGCACAAAAAGTAGAAAGAACATTACGCAGTATTGGCTTAAACTCGCTTTGCGATAATGTGATTACCAGTTTAAACCGTGCCGCAGAAGATGCAGCAACAGAAGCGAAACCAATTTTTGTTTCGGCGATTAAAGGAATGACTTTAACTGATGCCACAAACATTCTTTTAGGGAATAAAAATGCGGCAACAGAATACTTTAAACGAGTAACCACCGCACAGTTGATGCAAAAATTTAGTCCGATTGTAACGACCAGTTTAAGTAAGGTAAACGCAACCAAATACTACAGCGATTTAACTTCACAATACAACAGGTTGCCTTTAGTTAAACCCGTAAATACGAATTTAACAGAATATGTTACTCAGAAAGCCATCGATGGTTTATTTATAGAAGTTGCAAAAGAAGAATTAAAAATAAGAGATAATTTTAGTTCAAGAAGTTCTACTTTGCTACAAAAAGTGTTCGGTTATGCCGATAAAAAGAAAAGTTAAGTCTTATTAAAATCATAAAAACAACAGATTCAGGTTTCCAAAGAGCCTGAAGCTTTTTGTTTAAAAACAATTTGTAAAATTGTACATGACTAAGTTTAACATCCTTTTAGCAATGCTTTTTATTTCTTGCCTTGCGCTACTTTCTGCCTGTAAATCTAACGGCGGCTCAGAAGAGCAATCAAAAGCAATGCTTGATACCGTTTCGTTGAGTGGCAAAAATTTTGCTTTAGCTTACCAAGATGGAAGCAAAATTGTAGCTACAAGTATCGATACCATGAAGCAAATTTCGTTCGGTGGCGCAACAGACCCAGCGATATCACCCGATGGAAATAAACTTGCCTATACCGTAAACGATACCGCTGGGCACAGAACCATTTGGGTTGCAGATATGGAGAACAAAAGCCAGTTGCAATTAAAAGTTAATAACGATAATTATTATCAGGCGGTATGGTCGGCAAGTGGAAATGAAATTGCTTTCAGCATTTTTAACGATAAAAAACTTTGGAAGGTTGGTGTAATTAAAGCAGATAATTCGGGATTTGTAATACTGGATAATGCATCGAAAATTAACGTGTATTCGCCAACCTGGAAAAGCGATAAAGAACTTCTCGCTCAAGATTTGCTTAACCTTTATACTTTTGATATTTCCGGAAAATTAATCGACACAAAATCTATAGCCAGCTTAATTGGAAGTGATTTCAGCATTGCGAGCAGCAATCGCTTTTTTTATACCAAAGATGGTGCGAAATTAATTTTTAATGCGGGCAATAAGGATGTTGTTGATGGATTGACGGGTCCAAGTGAAGCTGTTTATGTATTGGATTTATCGAGTAAAAAGGTAGAACGTATTTCGCCAAAAGGTTTAAATGTTCCATATGTTTTTGTAACCGCCGATGACAGAATTTTCTTCAGTGGTGCTGAAAAGCCATTTACAAACAGCAAAATATATGTTTCTGATTTAAGCGGTAATATAAAAACCATTGTGGATAAGGGGACAAACCCAACTGGAGCATTGAAATAGGTGTTAATGCTGTCGTTAGTTGATATTTTTAGTGCTTTCTCTTTTAATACGAAATTTTATAGCTGCACATCCTTTAAGTTACACTGATTAGCCCAAGTTATTTAAGCCCGATTTAGCGGAAATACTTTTTTGTTGCAGATACTTAAATTGGTTTCGCAAAACACAGATAAAAAAGATTGAAGCGAGAGCGGGGCTGCTTTTTCAAAAATGAACCGAAACCTGCCTTTCAAAAAAAAATAAAGAAAATTTAAAGTAATATTAATTTTCATCCGTTTACTGGTTATAATGCAAGCAATAGTGCCAACAAACGAATCTCAAAATATAATCTCTACGGTTGCCAATTATGGTAAGCGCTTATTTAGTTTCATTCGCGGGCGGGTGAAAACGGATGAGGATGCGGAGGATATTTTGCAGGATGTGTGGTATCAGTTAAGTAATCAACCCGAAGCAGGTGCAATTGAGCAGATTAGTGGTTGGTTATACCGAGTAGCTCGCAACAAAATTACCGATAAACACCGTAAGCAAAGGGAAGCTTTATTGGATGATTTTAGTTATGAAGGAGAAGATGGCGAAATTAATTTCAGAGAAATTTTATTGGCAGAGTCTTTCTCGCCAGAGGAAGAAAGTTTAAAGAAACTTTTTTGGGATCAGTTATTTCTTGCTTTAGAAGAGTTGCCCGAAAACCAGCGATATGTTTTTGTTCAAAATGAACTAGAAGACCGCACTTTTCAGGAACTGGCCGATGAAAGCGGCGAAAATATCAAAACGTTAATATCGAGAAAAGGTTACGCTGTAAAACACTTGCGTAATCGTTTACAAAATTTATATCAGGAATTTATTAATTATTAATTTGCAGAAGATGAGAAGTAGAAAATTTAGCAAGGGCAAGAAATTCATTTTCTTTTTACCCGTTGTGGCATTAATTGCCGCCGCATTAGGGTATGTTGTAATGTATTTGTGGAATTGCATTTTGCCTGAAGTAACTCATGCAGGGCGAATAAATTTTTGGCAGGCCCTTGGTTTATTGGTGCTGTGTAGAATTCTATTTGGCAACTTTAATAAAGGCAATGGTGGTCCTGGCAATCATTTTCGCGAAAAAGCCTGGGGTTTGCGCTCGAAATGGGATAGTATGAATGAGGAAGAACGAGCAAAATTTAAAGAGGAATATAAACGAAGATGTGGCGGATGGGGCCATAGGAATAAAGAATAGTTTAAAGCCAGCTGAAAAGCTGGCTTTTTTTATAGGACAAATTCAGCTAATGTTTAAAATCGAGATTATAGGCTCAGATGGTTAATAATTTTACCTCATAAGATTCTAAAAAGTTCATTTAATAAGATGGTTAACTAAGATTCACTTGGCTTCCTTAGATGGTAAAAACATTTTTCAAATTATTTAAAGTAAAAATAAATCTCCACCGTCTACCTTTTTAAATAGCAAGAAATTGCAAATGAAACCATCATGAGTTGAGTGTCAAAACTTAAGTTTCAAAACTCATGATAGCTTCATCACGATTAAAACAAGAAATAACAACATGAAAAAAATATTAAAAGCTATAGGATTCGGGATTGTACTTGGTGCAACTGCTTTCTTCATTCCATTCATATTTAAGTTTATTCTAATTGCAATGGTAATTGGAATGGTGTTCAGAATGTTTGCTCATAGCAAGCGCCGACATTTCGCTCAACGTTTTGATTCTTACTATGCAAATAGTAATTACAATCAAATTATTCCTATTGATGGACAATGGTACAAGCCAGCGGTTCAAAATAACGGAGTGGAAAATAACATTAACGTAAATTATTAACGGACATGAAAGCATTTAGAATATTATTAGCCTTAGCAGTTGCAGGCGCTACTTTTTACAGCTTAAATGTACTGGCTGTTCAAAATGGATATCGCGATAGATTGGATTTTAAAAACAGGCATTACCACGAACATGATTGTAATCATGAGCACCGCAGAAATCATGGCTACACACATCGCGATAGAACATTGATTGATACTGCAACAACAAAAGCAGATACAACAGAAAAAATTATACCCGTAAAATAAGCAACTATGTCACGCGTACTCTTTTTATCAAACCCTTATGATACTTCAGCTGAGCCGATTTTGAGCTTTGCAGATGAGTTAATTCACAGCGGAAAGAAAGTTACTTTTTTTAGCTCAAATGAATTTAAAAATCCCGTTGAAGGAATTGGTGCTGATTTTAAACCTTATGCTCAGGATTTGAATATTTTCAATAACAAAGAAAATGAAGAGCCAAAGTCAGGTTTAATTAGCGCCTTGCTCGAACCGATGAAATTTATAGATGATATCGTAGGGCAGATAAAGGGTTTAAAATTCGATTACGCGGTATTTGCACCTGCTTATCCTTACGCAAATATAATTACCCAATTATTGGGTATACCAAAAACTCAGTTTGGTGTTTCCAATTAATTTTTGTGGCCGAATAAGCCATTAATTAACAAGTAGTAAACAATTAAAATTAAAAAAACATGTACAACGAAAATAGATGCCAAACAGGCAAAATGAATAGAGGCTGTAGCCCAAAAGGCGGCAGATTTGGCGGACACCACCATGGCGGTAGATTCGCACAACAAGCACAAGAAATGTTTAATCGTGGATTTGGACTTAGACGCGTTCCCGTAAACATTGAAGAAACAGAAGGCAGTTTTATTATTCACTTATTTGCACCTGCATTGGTTAAAGAAAACTTAAAGGTTGCAACCAAAGATGATATTTTAACCATCTCTTATAAACCAAACGAAAGTGTAGAAAACCCAGAAGCATTTAGCCGAAGAGAATATCGGAACGAGGCTTTTGAAAGAGCTTTCGCATTAAACGGAAAAGTACTTAACGACGAAATTTCTGCGACTTACGCTGATGGAGTTTTAAAAGTAACCTTACCTAAAAATCCCGAAACAAATACACCAGAAAAAAATATTTTGGTAGATTAAGTTTTGTCTATTATACTTTTGCAAAGTCTCGATTTTCATCGAGACTTTTTTGTTGTGTGCCGGGCATGGCAATTTACTATACGGTGTAAGTCCGGAGCACGCTTTGCAGTAGGAAGTGCTAGTTGAAGGCAAGGGTGTCGTAGGTGACTACGAATCTGAAGGAAGCCAGAAGCAAATATGGGGGCTTACGAACAGGAACTGTATATAAGGCGGATCAATGTGGGCGATGTTGCAACACAAACAGAAACCCTATACTGCATAGGCATTGATACGTAGATACAGAGGCCGCATCCATTGAAAGTAGATTGTCTTACCCCGGGAGATCTGATTAAATTCTGTCAAAGGTATGCGCGAATGCCGTAGAGGAAACGCTGTTCAGAATAAGAATGAGCATGTGGTTTAATCAGAAGTCAGCTGACTCCATATTACTGTTTTTTTTTACAGGAAGGGATGAATGCTAGGATGGCAAAGGAAATATGAAGTTTATGGCAAAGCGTTCACAGCAGAACCACATTAGAGAACTGCTTATATGAGGGTAGGACGGAATCCGAGAGTAAAGTATAAGAGGAGCTGAGCTGAGCCGTGCAACCAATATGCACAATGCCTGGGAAGGAGTTTTTTTTTTTAGTACTATGCTTGAAGAAATATTAGACATCCGAAATGTACAAAGAGCCTTTAGGCGGGTTGCCGCTAATAAGGGTGCTTGTGGTATTGATGGTATGCAGACCGATGAACTTCGCGACTACCTCAATACCAACTGGCAGTCATTACGAGCTGATATTTTAACAGGCCATTACCGACCTCACGCTGTAAGAAAGGTAGAGATACCTAAGAATGGTGGCGGTAAAAGGATGCTTGGCATCCCAACGGTCATTGACCGACTAGTCCAACAGTCCATTTCTCAGTGGCTGAGCCCAAAGTACGAGGGTGACTTTTCTTCTGGTAGCTATGGTTTCCGCCCAAACCGCAATGCCCATCAGGCCGTGCTAAAGGCTCAGGAATATCTTAACACAGGTTACACCTGGATTGTGGAACTTGACCTGGATAAATTCTTTGACCGGGTAAACCATGACAAACTCATGCAGCTGTTGTCATTAAAGATAAAGGACAGGCGGACATTGAAGCTTATTCGTCTTTATTTGAGTGCAGGAATCATGGAAAAGGGCTTGGTAAGCCCAAGAAAAGAAGGTACGCCGCAAGGCAGTCCATTAAGTCCATTATTGTCAAATGTTATCCTCCATGAACTGGATGCTGAGTTGGAAAAGCGTGGACATCGGTTCGTACGTTATGCTGATGATTGCAGTATTTACCTGAGAAGCAAGCACTCAGCACATCGGGTGATTGCGAGCATTTCGGTTTATCTGGAAAGCTGCCTAAAACTAAAGGTTAACATGGAGAAAAGTAAGGTAAGCAGGCCAAGCGAAAGTAGTCTGCTTGGTTTCTCATTTTATGGTGGCAAAGAGGGATGGAAGATTCGCATCGCACCCAAATCCTTAAGTGCCATCAAAGAGAAAATAAGAATGCAAACCAAACGCAGCAAACCAATTCCATTACACCAACGGATATCAAATCTTAAGGAAATGATTCACGGTTGGGTTAACTACTTCTCTATTTCAGATGCAAAGAGTTATATGGTAAAACTGGACGAGTTGATGAGAACCAGACTGCGGATGATTCTGTGGAAACAATGGAAAGGTGTAAAGTGCAGAGCGAGGAACCTAATGAAGATGGGCGTGATAAAATCACGGGCTTATCAGTTGGCAAATACCCGAAAGAATTACTGCAGAACTTCAAACAGCCCCACACTACTCACGACACTTAACAAAAAGTTATTCATTGGCCTGGGATTAGATGGATTCGCTAATTATTACTATTGGAAAACGACACACCAAACGAAGTTATTCTAGCAAACCGCTGTATACCGAACGGTACGTACAGTGGTGTGAGAAGACAGCAGGGAAACTAATTCCCTGCTTCTTACTCGATTTACATGTTTCTTCTGTACTGTCCGCCGACTTCGTACAAAGCTTTACTAATTTGCCCTAACGAACAAACTTTGCATATTTCCATTAGTTGTTCGAAAATATTATCACCTGCTACGGCAGATTTCTGTAATTGTTTTAAAAGTACTTCTGCCTGATCTTCATTTCTATTTTGAAATTCGTTTAAGGTTTCAATTTGATATTGCTTTTCTTCTTCAGTAGCCCGAATTACTTCGCCTGGAACTATTGTTGGAGAGCCATTTTTATTGAGAAAGGTATTTACACCAACAATAGGATACTCGCCTGTATGTTTTAAGGTTTCATAGTATAAACTTTCTTCCTGTATTTTACCGCGTTGATACATGGTTTCCATAGCACCTAAAACACCACCTCTGTCGTTTATCCGTTTAAATTCGGCTAAAACAGCATCTTCAACCAGATCTGTAAGTTCCTCTATAATGAAAGCACCCTGTAATGGGTTTTCATTTTTGGCCAGACCTAACTCTCGGTTAATAATTAATTGAATAGCCATTGCTCTACGCACCGATTCTTCTGTTGGAGTAGTAATGGCTTCGTCGTAAGCGTTTGTGTGCAAGGAGTTACAATTATCGTAGATTGCATAAAGTGCCTGTAAAGTTGTTCTTATATCATTAAAGTCGATTTCCTGGGCGTGTAAAGAACGGCCAGAAGTTTGAATATGATATTTTAATTTTTGCGAACGATCATTTCCTTTATACTTGTTTTTAATGGCTTTAGCCCATATTCTTCTGGCTACGCGACCAATAACTGCGTACTCAGGATCAATACCATTTGAGAAGAAGAAAGACAAGTTTGGGGCAAAATCATCAATATGCATGCCCCTGCTTAAATAGTATTCTACAAAAGTAAAACCATTACTTAAGGTAAATGCCAATTGTGAAATAGGATTCGCACCAGCTTCGGCAATGTGGTAACCTGAAATTGACACGGAATAGAAATTACGGACTTTTTCATCAATAAAATACTTCTGAATATCGCCCATCATTCTTAAAGCGAACTCGGTAGAGAATATACAAGTATTTTGTGCCTGATCTTCTTTCAAAATATCGGCCTGAACCGTTCCGCGAACGGAACTGATGGCGTAAGCTTTGATTTTAACGTAAACATCTGCAGGTAAAACCTGATCGCCAGTAACGCCTAGAAGCATTAGGCCAAGTCCATTATTTCCCTCCGGAAGCTTTCCGCTGTAACTTGGTCTGCTTATATTCTTAGCCTTATAAATGGCTTCTATCTTTTTGTTGGTTTCTTCTTCCAGTCCGTTTTCAGTAATGTATTTTTCACACTGCTGATCTATGGCCACATTCATAAAAAAGCCCAAAAGCATTGGTGCGGGCCCATTAATTGTCATAGATACAGAAGTAGATGGCGCACAAAGGTCGAAACCAGAATATAGTTTTTTTGCATCATCTAATGTTGCAATGCTTACACCTGAGTTTCCGATTTTACCATAAATATCTGGGCGAATGTGCGGATCTTCTCCGTATAAAGTTACCGAATCAAACGCTGTTGATAAACGATGAGCTGGTTGACCTAATGAAACATAATGGAAACGCTTGTTTGTTCTTTCTGGTCCACCTTCACCTGCAAACATACGTGTTGGATCTTCACCTTCGCGTTTTAGCGGGAAAACTCCAGCTGCGTAAGGAAATTCTCCTGGCAAGTTTTCGGTTAATAACCACCTCAAAATATCGCCCCAATCTTCGTAACGTGGTAAAGAAACTTTTGGGATGTTCAGCTTGGACAAAGACTCGTAATATAACGGAAGTTTAATTTCTTTATCGCGAACTTTATAAATGAAGAACTCTTCTTTATAGCTCTTTTTGGTTTCTGGCCATTGGCGTAATAACCTTCTGCATTCGCCATCTAACTGCTCTTCAAAATGAGTGTAAGCTTCTTCTAAACCTTGCCCGATGGAAAGTGATGTATTTTCTTTGGCTAAATCTATTACGCCTTTCAGCTGATACATTTTTCTGGCAATGCCTGATTGCTTATCAACCCACTCATTATAGGCTTGACTAGATTCTGCAATTTCAGCCAGATAACGAATCCGATCTGGTGGAATTATGTATATCTTCTCCGATTGTTCGGAGGTAAGTTCCATTTTAGCGTTGAAATCTGTTCCAGTTTTTAATTTTATTTGTTCCATTAAAGCAACGAATAAATTATTCATTCCTGGATCATTAAATTGCGAGGCCATGGTTCCATAAACAGGGATTTCCTGATCCTTGGCATCGAAAATATTGTGATTTCTTTTATACTGCTTTCTGACATCGCGAAGTGCATCTAAAGCACCTCTTTTATCGAATTTATTAATGGCTACCAAATCTGCAAAGTCGAGCATGTCGATTTTTTCGAGCTGCGTTGCAGCTCCAAATTCGGGAGTCATTACATATAGCGAAACATCGCAATGTTCTGTGATTTCGGTATCGGATTGGCCAATTCCAGAGGTTTCTACTATTATAAGATCATATCCTGCGGCTTTGCAAATGTCGATACTTTCCTGTACGTTTTTAGAAAGTGCTAAATTAGCTTGCCTTGTAGCTAATGAACGCATATAAACCCTTGGGTTATTAATTGCATTCATTCGGATTCTATCGCCAAGTAAGGCACCGCCTGTTTTTCTTTTGGATGGATCTACAGAAATTATAGCTAGGGTTTTATCTTTCACTTCAACGAGGAAACGTCTTACCAGTTCATCAACTAACGATGATTTACCTGCACCACCAGTTCCTGTAATCCCTAGAATTGGTGCTTTATTATTTTTTGATAATTTTTTTAATTCATCCACGAAGGATTGAGCGCCCTCTGGATCGTTTTCTGCAACTGTAATGGCACCAGCAATGGCTTTAATGTCTTTTTGAGGAATAGTTTTTAACTCTTCAGTTATACTGCTTTTGGTTACAAAATCAGTTTTCTCTAACATATCATTAATCATGCCCTGTAAACCCATTCTTCGGCCATCATCTGGAGAATAGATTTTAGAAATACCATAGGCTTCGAGTTCCTCAATTTCTGAAGGAAGAATTACACCTCCACCGCCAGCAAATATTTTTATATGTCCTGAGCCTCTTTCCTGAAGTAAATCGAACATATATTTAAAATATTCTATATGTCCGCCTTGGTAAGAAGTCATCGCAATTCCCTGAACATCTTCTTGAATGGCACAATTTACAACTTCATCTACAGAACGATTATGACCTAAATGAATAACTTCTGCTCCTGAAGATTGAAGAATACGGCGCATAATATTAATTGTCGCATCGTGTCCATCGAAAAGAGAAGCAGCGGTTACAAAACGAATTTTATTTTTGGGTTTATAGATTTCTACTTGTTGCATATTATTTATTTAATGAAACAGAAGAGCGGCTCTGTTTTCAAATTATATCTGGCTATGCAAATGTAATAATAACTTGGTATCTGCCCATTTTTTAACGGTATTGATACTGTAATAAAGCAAAAAAGCCGACTGTTAGGTCGGCTTAGTTTTATTTGTTTGTGATTTCGGTAATTGGTTCACCCACGCATCCACTTGGCATTTGAATGTGCAATAGTGCTGCCAGGGTTGCAGAAATATCTGTCATATAATGCGTTTTATTCGTTACGCCTGGTTTGATTCCCCATCCCATAAATACCAAAGGAATATGAGCATCGTAAGGATTCCAGTTTCCGTGAGTGGTACCTGTGCTGCTACCATTAAACCAGTTTGGATCTAATATGTAATACAAGTCGCCACTTCTTCTTGCATTGTAACCATTAGTAATCATTTTTTTCTGAATTTCAGGTATTGTTGCTATCGAAATCTTGGAAATGTCTACTACATTGGCAAAACCATCCATTCTTTTCAAGAATTCGATTGACGCAGCCTTAATTACATCGAAACTTACGGTTCCGTTATCGGTTTTATCGTGATCGAAAATGATTTGATTGTTCATTGATTTAAGAACAACATTATTTACCTTAAATTTATCGTTTAAAAATCCATTAAGCTTAAAAACAATATCTCTATCGCTTACTGTTCCACCAGGTAATTTATTTTCTTTCATAAAACCTGGAACATGAGCAACGCCGTGATCGGCACTTAGAAAAACAGTATAATTTCCTTTACCAACTTTTTTATCCAGATAATTAAAAAATTCTTCAAAATCTTTATCTAAACGTAAGTAAGTATCTTCTGCTTCGATAGAGTTTGGTCCGTATGCATGACCAACATAATCTGTTGCGGAGCAGCTAACGGCCAAGAAATCGGTAATGTTATCCTGTCCCAAATCTTCGGAAAGAATTGCCAGTTTAGCTAAATCTAAAGTGATTGTATTACCATAAGGTGTGCTTCTGATTGCATCGAAGTTTTTATCGACATTTTGAGTAAGCATATGCGGAAAAGTACTTGATTTACCTTCATAAGCTTTCTCATCGCTTGTGCTATTTACATAGCTATTTATTGGATATAAGGTTTCCCAGTTTTTAGCGTAAAATTTATTGGCAAGTTTTAATTTGTTGTAATCAGCAATCCAGGTTGGTACTTCTTTCATGTAATATGAACTCGTAATCCAGTTACCTGTGCTGCCTTGGTACCAATACGCCGCATTTGCTGCATGGCCAGCTGGCAAAATAGAGCCTCTATCTTTAAGGGAAATACCGATAACTTTACCTCTAAAATTGGTTGCCAATCTTAATTCGTCGGTTATGGTAGTTGCCAAAAGGTTTTTTGGCGACATATTTCCTTCAGAAGAAGGTGTGCTACCCACCGTTACCACTGATGAATCTTCCGTGCAGTAAACATTTTTTTTAGTTTCTACATTATACCAATCGTTACCCACAATACCATGAATTGCAGGAACTGAACCTGTATAAATTGTTGTATGGCCAACTGCCGTATATGTAGGTGTATAAGGAATGAATGTATTTTCTACCGAAAAACCTTCGTTAATTAATCTTTTAAATCCGCCGTTTGAATAACGGTTGTAATAACGATATAGATAATCCCAACGCATTTGATCGACTACTAAACCTACAACCAATTTTGGTCGTGCAACTTCTGCAGGAAAGGCTTTAGCGGTTGGAGCTGCTTTTTTAGTTTGAGCTGAAACAGTTGTTAGGGAGAGGATGGATAGGGAAACAATTAAGCAAGAAATTTTCTTCATTCTATTTTAGTTTAAAAGCTAAAAGTAGAATTTTTAGATGAAGATTGTTTGAACTTTCTGTAAAGTTTTTATATCGCTTCAGCAACTACAAACGTACTTCCACCGATGAAAACTAGATCATCTTTATCTGCCTTATTTATTGCTGCCTGTTTTGCTTCCTGAACAGAATTAAAATAATCGCCTCGTAAATTAAAAGCACGGGCCTGCTCTTGCAGCTCTTTAGCATCGAGTCCCCGTTCAATATCCGGTTTACAGAAATAATAAGTGGCATTTTTTGGAACTAATGACAGCACTTTGGTAATATCCTTATCTTTTACCATTCCAAAAACCAGGTGAAGATTTTTGTGAGGTGTAGATTCGATATTCTTAATTACTTCTTTTATGCCTGCTTCATTATGTCCTGTATCGCAAATTACTAAAGGGTTTTTGCTTAATGTTTGCCAACGACCCTGAAGCTGGGTTAATTTCTTTACTTGTTTCAAGCCATCATAAATTGCTTGTTTTACGATTTTTGTTTTGGCAGTCTGATTAAAAATTTCGAGCGTTTTCAGTACAGTAATTATGTTTTTTGGTTGATATAGACCAGTTAAATCACTTTTAAGATCAGCATATTTAATTTGATTGTTTTCGTAAACCGATAAACTTAGCTTGCTACTTTTAACTGAAATATTTTGTGCTTTTAAAAAGTTATCAGCAAAATATATTGGTGCTTTTACACTTGTGGCTTTATTATTAAAAACGGGTTGTGATTCGGCCTGAGTTTCACCAATAACTACCGGAATACCTTTTTTAATGATACCTGCTTTTTCGCCAGCAATTTCTTCAAGCGTGTTACCAAGCATATTGGTGTGATCTAAACTGATATTGGTAATTACAGATATTTCTGGGGTAATGATATTTGTCGAGTCTAAGCGCCCTCCTAAACCGACTTCTATTACGGCAATATCCACCTTATGTTTTGCAAAATGTTCGAAAGCCATAGCAACCGTAACTTCAAAAAATGAAGGCTCTATTTTATAAATTAACTTTTTATTAGCCTGAACAAAAGATTTGACTTCTGTTTTGCTAATCATTTGTCCATTTATACGAATTCGTTCACGAAAATCTTTTAGGTGAGGGGAGGTATACAAACCTGTTTTAAGGCCCTGCGCCTGTAAAACAGAAGCCAACATGTGCGATGTTGAGCCTTTGCCATTTGTACCAGCAACATGTATGCTTTTGAATTTTTGCTGAGGGTTATCCAAAGCTTCGCAAAGAATGATGGTATTGGTTAAATCTTTTTTGAAAGCTGATGCGCCAACACGAGTAAACATAGGAAGCTTACTGTACAAAAAATCGAGTGTTTGCTGGTAGTTCATAATAGTTGTCAAATATAAGCTGACTAATTATTATTATGAAAAGAAATGGAAAGATTATGAATTGGTATTGAATGTAGATATGGTCTGCATTTCACAGACCATAAAATATTTACTTCACCTTAAAGTTAAATACGACAACCCCAGTCTGGTTATCGGTTCCAATATCTGATTTATTTAAAGTAGAATTTAATACAGCCTGAATACATTTGTTAACCAAATCTGTATCTGTAATGGTCGAACCTTTTAATTCCTGGTTGGCTCTTGTAATATCACCCGATTTATTGAAATAAATTCTGATGGCAATTTTGCCTGTTTTTTGGCCATCATCTTTAGGGGTAACCAAATTAGAAAAGCGTCTTAATTCAATGGGTTTATTTCCAAAACCAGAACCACCTTCTCCATAGTTATTAGCAAGCGGATCGCCGTTTTTCGAGCCTTGATTTCCAGGTGTATCACCTGTTCCATCGCCACCACCCTGGCCAGTACTCTTTTTGCCTTTATATAAAGCATTTTGATTGATTACAGGTTTTGAAGGTTTTTCTTCAGTTGCCGTAGTCGGGGTTTTTGTAGCCGTTTTTGTCGGTTTTGTATTTACGCTAATGGCCTCTTCTGTATTTTGTGTTTGAATCTCCTTATCACCAGTTTCAACAGTCGTGTTTTCGGTTACTTTTTCTTCGGGTACAACTTTATCGGGAGCTTTATTATTGGCATTAGGATCTGCAGATGGTTCTTCAATACTTGTATAGTCATCACCCATTCCTGTTTCAGCTGTTCCATAATTTACAACCATACCGCCCATGCCCAAATCTTCAGGTGGTTCGAAGGAATTAATCACAATTAAAAAGCTAATTGCAAGCAATAGCGCCATTATCCCAGAGGATATTGCTACTGCTTTTGGATAATTATTTTCTTCTTTGTAATTCATTACTTTTTAGGCTCTACAGCTAAAACAAGTTTTAATTTCAGTTTGTTTGCCACATCATAGGCAACCATAATGTTTTCTGCAGGAACATTTTTAGCCACATATAAAATTATAGTCATATCTGGAGCCAGTTTTTGATAAGCTTCTACTGCCGATTGCAAACTTTCTGCTGTTGCAGGTTTTTTATCAACGAAATAATTTAAATTTTCGTCTATACTTACAGTTACTGCTTTTTTGGCTGTAGATTGTTGTCCACTTGATGACTGCGGCAATAATAACTTAACTACCTGAGGATTTACTACCGCAGATGCCAATAGAAAAAACAGCATCAGGAAAAACATAATATCGTTTAATGCCGATGTATGTACTTCTACAGAGCCTTTTGTTCTTTTTCTTAAATTCATTATTTACCTGGTTCTTCTAATAAATCAATAAAGTCAATTGCATCGGTTTCCATTTTAAGGATGATTTTTTCGACCATTATATTTAAAATGTGGTATAAAACATAAGCGATAATACCGATAATTAATCCAGTAGCTGAAGTGATCATTTTGGTATATAAACCACCAGAAATGGTGCCGATTTCGATAGCACCTTTAATTGATACCTGGTGGAAAATGGTGATAACCCCAACAATTGTACCTACGAAACCCAGCATTGGAGCAATACCTGCTACAATTCCCAAAATGCTGATGTTTTTTTCCAGTTTGGAAACTTCAAGTTTTCCAACATTTTCAATTGCACCTTCAATATCTTTTATTGGTCTGCCAATGCGTTTTAATCCTTTTTGCAACATGCGAGAAAGGGGAGAATTATTATTTCTCAAAAGAGCAGAAGCACCTTCTAAATTTCCAGATTGTATGTAAGATCTGATCTGGCCCATTAAGTTTGATTCGTCTTTAGTTGCTTTTTTTATTGTTAAATAACGTTCAACAAAAATAACCAAGGCTAAAAAAGCTAAGAAAGCTAAAGGAACCATTACCCAGCCACCTTTAAACAACAAATCGATAAAATGCAATTCTGGTGCAGGTTGAGATAGTGCTGGATTTACTGCGTTTGCGGTATCCTGTAATACTTGTGTGGTATCTTGAATTAATAATGCAATCATTATGGTGTGTTTATCTGTTTAATATCTAATTCTTTAATTCTTATTTTTTTGCTTAATTCTGGTCGGGCATCAAGTGCTTCTTTCTCTGTTTTAAAAGAAGCAATGCTAACTTTTTTGTATGGTCCTTCTATCGGCACAATTTTAGCTTTTAATCCGTAGCCTTTCATTTGTGCAACAAATTGCTCTGCTTTTTTAGTTGTTTTAAAAGAAGCACCAATTATTTCGTATGTTATAACACCTGTTTTTTGTGGTGTTTCAACTGGTTTTTGTGGGCTAACTGCTGCAATAGATTTTGCCTTTTGACTATCTATTTTGCTTTGAACCTGATTTGCTTTTAAGATGCTATCTGTTTTTGCAATTGAATCCTGCTTAACTTTGGCACTATCGATTTTCCGTGCTTTCGCAGTATCTAATGTCATCGTGCCAGGTTTTGCAATAACTTGTTCTGATTTGTTAAACAAATCGGGTTTTGCAAAATAAATAATTGCTGCAACAACAATGAGAATTGCAACGCCAATCCAAACTTTCGTCCAAACAGATTTTTCTTCTTCCTGAAGAATTTCTTCTGTTAAAGGATCATGTCCGAAACGATTAGGATGTTCCGCATGTTGCTCTTTTATAAATTCGGGCGCTTCAGAAACATACTGTTTAGTTGCGTCATCCTCATTTAAATTAAGATAAGTTTTTGGCTCTTCTGCAAGTGGAATTTTGACTTCCTCTGGCTCAACTTCAATAATTTCAACTTCCTGATTGCGGGGTAACGTATGTTTTAAATCATCTTTAACCTCATCAAGCTCGATATTTTCTATTATAGGAAAAACCTGTTCTTCAGTTTTTTTATCTTCTTCAATATGTATTGGCGCTTCCGCAATTTCTTCAAAAACCTCTTCTTCATTCGTATCAGCATCAAGAGGCTCTACGCTTTTTTCACTCTGGGAGACCTTTTCAGGTTCGTCAACAAGTTGGGTTTCTGTAACATCTGGTAAACCAAAAAATTCAGAACCGTAATTAACATTATTAACGGGCTCGAAACTTAAGCCCTCATGTTCTGTATAAAATAAGCGGCCTATATTTTCTAATACCGCTTCATGTTCAACTTCAAGCTTTTTATTTGTTTCTTCTACAAATTGAGAAATATAATATTCGGCACTTTCCTTAGATATACTTCTTTTAGCAGCAATAAAATCGGGAAGTAAATTTTCTTCCTTTAAACTTGCTGTAAATTGCAATGTATAACCTGGTGGTAAAAACGATTGTTTCTCCTTATCGTATCTGCCAGCAAATTTCTTTTTGTAAAAAGTACCCAGGTCGGCAATGCCAACTGAGGATTGTTGCTTTAAGAGTTCGGAAAGGTATAATAAGATGTCCATTCTGGTAAAATTAGCGTTTTATTCTAAATCAACACAATAATAAATTAATGTGTTTAAAACGAATAGGTTAGTCCACCAAATATATTAAAGCCGTTTACCTGATAAAATAAGTATCTGTTATAATTTTTGTTTAAGATGTTGTTCGCTTTTGCAAAAACAGAGAATTTATTGTTGATTCGGTAATCTGCACCAACGCCTAAATCTACAAAACCTTTAACTGTAACAATAGATTCTATTGCTGGGTTTGGAATTAAATATTGCGATGGAGCTACAGGAGCAGAATTATTTAATTTTGCTTTTACATCATCCTGAATTACAACGGCTGCATTAAAGCTTAATTTTTTGTTATAAGTATAAACAAAGTTTGAGCTTACTTTTAAACCTGGTTTAAACCAGCTGTAAGTTTCTTGTGCAGGTTTATAATCATCGATATTTAATTTACCAGTCCATTTTAAAGCATCGCTAACCTGAACAGAAATTTCACCTTCCAAGCCCGTTACTTTAGCGGTTCCGAAATCATAAATCACATCAAACTTATTAAAATCGGTAAAGTTATTGATGAATAAAGGCATGTCTTCAACTTGTTTTATATAGAAACGAGCTTTGTATCCAAAGCCAGGTCCGCCAGTTCCTTTAACACCAGCACTGATGCTTAACTTTTCAACTGTGTTTTTAACAAGAATATTGCTGTTTAGCCATGGATTTTCATCGGTAAAGCCTTTCATAGAGTTACGGGTAACATCGCCTTTAACCTCTCCAAAAACTTGTAAATAATCAGGAATTAAAGTAAAATCTGCAGTAACCGCTGGGAATATTCTAGAGCTGCTGTAAGCACCAAACTCCTGAACAAAGTTAATCCCTGCTGTAACTTTTGCGCCTTTAACCTGTAAGCGGATGTAAGGATTTAAACGTAATAAATTGTTGCCAACGCTTGTCGTTAAGTCTTTTGTATTCCCAAATTCTGTTGAAGCAGCTAAGCCTAAGTTTAAAGAGCTGATCCTTTTATTTAAATAACCATTTAAGGTTAGATAGCTTTCTTTTGCACTGAATTTATCATTCCAAACGTAGCCATTAGCTTTCAATGCATAGCTGAAATCGTTTTCGTCTTCTTTATAGTTTTTTACTAACTCACCTTCCGCTTCGAATAAAGTCAAGGCCTGTTTCTGTGGATTTGGGTTTAAAGTAGGGCGGGCATCATCAATACCATAAAAGTACAAACCGTTACGCTCGAAATTAATGCGGCCACTAATTGTATTCTCAGCCATAATACTACGACCAAAAACACTGAATTGCTGATTGCTGCTATTTTGTTTATTTAGTTTGCCTTCCTGACTAAAGTGCTTAAAGTAACCACCGAGTTGTAAGGCTGGATCGCGACCTATATTTACATAAACTTCGCCTAATAAAGTTGCTAACGAACCAAAGCCGCCTTTTACATAATTGTTAACCAGTTCGCTTTGTTTTTCATCAACCAAAGCTTGCGCCTGTAGTTTCTGAATGTCGCTGTTTATTTCTAATTTTCTTTCTGTAACACTATAATTAAGTTTTGCTTTATAAGTTTTAACATCATCCAGGTTTGGGCTTCTTCTAAGCTTTACCGCTTCTGCTAATATTGGTTTGTACGGACGGACAACTTCAATTTCTTCACTTACCGTTGCTTTCTCTTCTTGTTTTTTTTCTTGTGCCTGAACAGTTACTAAACCTGCAGCAAGGAAAAACAATGAGCTGTATATATATTTAATCGACTTCATGATTTTACTTCTTCGGGTTTAACTTTTCTAATTTTTGTTTTGCTGTAGGGATGATGTCATCCTTTTTGTTGTCGTAATTATCGATGATACTTAAAAGCGTACTTTTTGCTTGTAAATTATCTTTCAATGCAACATAGTTATCAGATAACAGGATAAAAGCTTTAGCTACCCAATAATCGTAAGATGCCATATTGTTAATTAAATCGAAGCAGGTTTTGGATGATGTTTTATAATCACCTTTGGTGTATTCTAAAAACGCCAGATTGTATTTAGCTTCTGCAGCTGCAATTGTTTTAGTGCTTGCAACAACATTTTTAAATTCTTTTACAGCTGTTGTCGTATCGCCTTTTAATAAGTAGGCTTTACCTGCATATAAGCCAGAACTGTTTTTCTCTTCTTCTGATGCTTTTTCTGATCCTTTAGTAAGCTGAGCATATTTAATCATATCATCAGGAGAGTTAAGCGCTGTATAAGCTTTTAACAGATTGTTGATGGCATAACTGTAATGCGCTTTGTAGTCAGTAGTCGTTTCCAAACGCTTTAAATAGACTATTGCCTCGTTATATTTTTTCTGATCAAGAAAAACTTTCGAGATACTTAATAGCGAACGCTCGGTATAATCGCTCGACCAATCATTTAAAATATATTCGTAATCTGCAATTGCATCATCTGGACGACCAAGTTTCACTAAAGATTCTGCCCGGATAAACTTGCCTTCCTTATCGTGAATAGATTTAGGGAATTTATCAAAATAAGCATTAATAGCCTGTAGTGCGCCATTTGCATCACCTTTTAAGTATAACGTATTGGCAGCAGCAAAAACGATATTATCTTGTTCTGCATTTGAATAGTTACCTAGCGGTGTTGTACCAGCATAAGTAATAAAACCATTAGCATCACCTTTATCTACATAAATGTTTTTGATGGATTCCATGGCTTGCTTAGCTTCATCGGCACTTGGATAATCGCGGATTACCTTTTTGAAGGATTCTAAGGCAGCATCATCCTGATCTTGGTTGTATTGAACCAAACCAATGGTAACCAATGCTTTTGGTACGTAACTGCTGTGCGGATATTTAGCCACTAAACCAACTAAATCGGTTTTTGATTTCTCTAAATCGCCTTTATTGAAGTAAGTGTAGGCCGTTTCAAAACCTGCATCATCAGCGTAGTTTGAACTAGGGAATTTTTGCAACAAACTTTGCATGGTTGCAATTTTTGTATCGTATTGATTTTCCAATCCCTGAATCATGCCCTTTTGGAAAATGGCGTAATCTTCTGCACTTGTTTTACGACTAATAATTTTATCGTAATTGCTCATGGCATTGCCATAGCTTTTATTTACAAAATACGAATCGGCTAAACGAATGGTTGCATCATCAATTGTTTTCTGATCTTTATCACTGCCAGCTAAAAAGCGTTCGAAATAGGTGGCTGCTTTGCCATATTTTTCATCTTCGAAAGCCGAGTAGGCCAAAGCATAGTTTGCAAAATTGTAAACACCAGTTTTATCAGCATCGGGCATTTTTAAGAATTTTTCGAAAGTGGTAACCGCTTCTCCGAATTTTCGTAGCTCGTACATTGATTCTGCTTTCCAGTAGGTACTTAATGCATGAATCTCATTGTCTTCTGGGAATTTCTCAGAACGTAAAAACATTGATAAAGCATTAGGGAAGGCTCTTTCGTTATAAAATTCTAATCCACGGAAATAGGTTACTTTTTGATAAGCTTCTTTTGCTTCTAAATTTTTATCAGGAATAGGCTCTAAAATATCAACAGCTGCCTGATAATTTTTAGTGGTTAATAAAACCTCGCCTAATAAAATTTTAGCTTCGTTAATTTTTCTTGATTTTGGAAATTGTTTCAGGAAGCCTTGTGTAGCCTCTAATGCTTGTTGATGGAAATTTAATTCGTAGCTTAATTTAGCATAGTTTAACCACGATTCTTCCTGGATAATTTTATCAAAATCCAAGCGTGAGGCACGGAAAAATGCACTTTGTGCTTTCTCTTTATTTCCAAGTTGAATAAATGCTTTACCTAAAGTATGCATACCATTTTGAAGGTAAACATCGTCGGTATTTAGTTTTTCTAAAATAACAACAGACTCTTTGTACTTTTTATTTTGAAACAAAGAGTAGCCATACTGGTAAATAAATAAGTTGTTTTTAGTATCGCTTTTATCTTTAGCATAAAATTCAGCGAAATACTTTTCCGCATTTTTAAAATCAGATTTTGCGAAATAAGAAGCAGCAACTAAACTTAACATTTCAGGCTCAAACTGCTGTTTGGTTTTTGCCATTGCAGGTATCGCATAGCTGATTACATCATCGTAACGCTCATCTAAATAATACATCGAAGTGATGTAATAAGGATAACTGGCTTCGTAAGTTGGCGAGCCTTTTAGTTTTTCGAAATTTGCTAAGGCCGTTTTATACTCCTTATTCAGGTAGTTAATGTAAGCAAAGTAGTAAGTTGCACTTTCCTGAAATTCACCTTCCTCTTTCTTTACTTTTTCAAAAAGCGGTTCAGTCTTATCATAGTTTTTTAACTGGAAATAAGCATAACCCTGTTTAAACTGGTACTCATTTCTTTGTTTGCCAGAAAGGGTGGAAGGATCGGTTTTTTCAAACCACTCTAATGCTTTTTCGTAGTTTTTTTGATTGAAATACGTTTTACCTACATAAAAGTAAGCCAGTTTTGTGTTCGGATTTAACGGATAATCGCGAATAAATGCCTGGAATAAGCTCTCGGCATCCGTATTGGTTAATTCTAAAGCACAAACGGCAGCATAGAATTTTGCATTCTCTTTTAATAAAGATAATTCGGCATTGCTTTCTGATTGAGAAGCGGGTTTAAAACGTTGTTGTTCAACAAGTTTAAACTGTTGCGAAGCAGCAGTATATTTCTCTTTGTCTAATAATTCTAAGCCCGTTTGATAGTTTTTATTGAGGTTTTGCACAGCGCTAACTTGCGCATAAGTGCTAAAACTTCCTGCTAAAAATAGCGGAATTAGTAAGTATTTATTTTGCATCGGTTTCAAATATGGTTGGTACTAAATTATAAATAGTATCAATGCTTATCAACAGAAGTAATTAACATCTGTGGATAACACAAGTTTAACGAATGGATTTTCGAATTGGTATGGAAGAAATATAAATGTGGAAAATTAAGTTCTTTCAATGGTTCAATGGTCATTGGTGCAATGAGCCGAACTGGCTAGTCGATCAATTGTGAATTAAGTTAACGATTAATGAAAGTCTAATTTGCTAAATTATGTCGATCGCTAGTAAACAATGACTAATGAACCAATTTATCCTTGACTTGCCAATAGATAAAGTACGGCCATTCTAACAGCAACTCCATTTTCTACTTGCTCTAAAATAATTGACTGCTTGCTATCTGCAACATCACTGGTAATCTCTACACCACGATTAATCGGGCCAGGGTGCATTACAATGATTTCTTTATCCAGATTATCTAAAATTTGTTTATTTAAGCCGTACATCATTGCATATTCTCTTTGCGAAGGGAAATATTTAATGTCTTGACGTTCTAGCTGAATGCGAAGCATGTTTGCTACATCGCACCAATTTAGGGCCTTAATTAAGTTATGCTCTACCTTAACACCCAGTTGATGAATGTGCTTAGGAATTAACGTAGTCGGACCGCAAACCATAACTTCTGCGCCTAAACGTTGTAAGCATAGTATGTTCGAAATTGCAACTCTCGAGTGCAAAATGTCGCCAACAATTACCACTTTTTTACCTGCAACATCACCTAATTTCTGGCGTATTGAAAAAGCATCAAGCAAAGCTTGTGTTGGATGTTCGTGTGCGCCATCTCCAGCGTTTACAATTTGAGCTTTAATGTGTCTGCTTAAAAACTGACCAGCGCCAGCGTAAGGATGACGCATTACAACCATATCAACTTTCATCGATAGAATGTTGTTCACCGTATCAATTAAGGTTTCGCCTTTGCTTACAGATGAGGAAGAGGCTGCAAAATTTACAACATCTGCCGAAAGTCTTTTTTCGGCAAGTTCGAAAGAAAGTTTTGTACGGGTAGAGTTTTCGAAGAAAATGTTGGCAATGGTAATATCACGAAGCGAAGGAACCTTTTTAATAGGTCTGTTAATCACTTCCTTAAAATTATCTGCAGTTTCGAAAATTAATTCGATATCATTCCGGTTAATATCTTTAATGCCTAAAAGATGTCGGGTTGATAGTTTGTCTGCTGCCATTTTTTACTTATTGTTTATCTGATAATAATAAAACTTTGTCTTCTGCTCCTTCACTCGCCCAGGTAACTTTTACATGCTGCGAGTTTAAGCTATCTACCTGTAAGCCAATGTAATCGGGTTCTATTGGTAAATGTCTGCTAAATCTACGGTCAATTAAAACCAATAATTCAACTTTTTCCGGGCGGCCATAAGCAAGCAAAGCATCAAGCGCTGCTCTTATTGTTCTGCCTGTCCAAAGTACATCGTCGATTAAGATTACTTTTTTACCTTCGATTATAAAATCTATTGAATTACTGCTGGCTGTTACCAAACCATCCTTACGGCGAAAATCGTCTCTAAAGAAAGTAATATCAAGGTTTCCCTTTAAAATTTTCTTGCTTTTTAAAATACCCTGAAGTTCAGTTTGAATTCGATCGGCTAAAAAGGGGCCTCTAGGCTGAATGCCAATTAAAACGGTATTTGCGAAATCGTCGTGGTTTTCAATTAATTGATGGCAAAGCCTCTTAATTGTAATTTGAATTTTTTGTCCGTCAAGAAGTGTTTTCTTTTGCATTGAAGAAGGATTGGGCAAATATATAAAAATGTTTTAAGGTAGGAAAGGCGAAGTTAGATTGTTTTAACTTCATCTTGCTAAAATGTTCATTTTCAAATATTAAAATCTATAAATAACTTCTATAATTTCAATTCTTTGAAAAGCAATTTATTGTGCTTATCGGTTCCAGCAGTCCTGTCATTCACTACAATCTTTTAAAAACCTCTGAATTGCTAGGGCCTGAAGCATCTGTTTCATCGGTTGCAGATGCTTCGTGCCTCAGCAAGACTCCATATCCCTGGCTGCTGCAATTTTAAAAGTATTTCCGTTGCTGCCAGGTTTAGATTACTCAGGCTAAAAGTGTAAATTTACATCATAATGAAAGCGCAACCAGTAATCTTTTTCGATGGTGTTTGTAACCTTTGCAATGCTTCGGTTCAGTTTGTAATTGAGCATGATCAAGAAAATTATTTCAAATTCAGTGCCTTACAAGGTGATTATGCGAAAGCGGTTTTACCAAAATTCAATGTAAATCCGAGCAGTTTAAACTCAACATTGCTATTGGAAGATGGTAAACTTTATACAAAATCTTCTTCGGCGTTACGTGTAGCTAAAAAACTAAATGGTATTTGGCCGTTGCTTTATGGGTTTATTATTGTGCCTAAGTTTATCCGCGATTGGGTTTATGATCTTGTTGCTAAAAACCGTTACAAATGGTGGGGCAAGCAGGAAACTTGCTGGGTACCAACGCCAGCGCTAAAAAATAAATTTTACGACTAAGTTATTTTTTCTTACAACTTTGGATGTGCATTATTGCCGATCTTCTTATTATATCCTTTACCATTGCTGCTGAAAAATGCGCCATATGCAATAATTAAAATAACGATTAAAGCACCCAATAGGCCAATTGTGTAGCCCCTATTAATAATTTTATCTACGCTTATTAGGTAAATATCCCAAACTCTTAACATCAAAACACCAATAAATGATATGCTGAGTAAAACAATTAATGCTCCGATAACTTTTTTCATACTATAATATTTGGTTTAAGTATTGTGAGAATTTCTTTGGTCTTTTAGCTAAAAAAGCATGTAGATTTGATGGTTAAGAATTAAAATCGACTTAACAATTCTTTTTTCTTAGCATCAAATTCATCTTGTGTTATAATGCCTTCATTTACTAGGAGCTTAACAAACTGAATAAAGTGATGTATGTAATAAAATGATTATGAAATAATTGTTCTACAATTTGGGCAATGAATTGCATCATTGTTATCAAAATGGTTTAGCTCGAATTTTAAGAAATTTCGGTTATTTTGTTTTTCAAATCGTTTAATGGTTTAACAAAAATACTGTCGTTCATTTTCTTTGCAATAAAAATAAACGGTATGCCCACCAGAGTCAGTATCAAAATTTGGGGTAAAAAACCTGGCAGGCCAATTATTTTCTCAAAAGATTGATGTACGTAAAGTTTATAAGCTAACAATCCTGTTGGCCCAGCAAGAGGTAAAAAAATGTATCCATAAATAGATTCTCCCTTTAAAATCTCTTTAATTGCGTTGTAATTATCGATAAGTACCTGTTTGGTATTCGAATTATAATCAACACCTGTTTTAATCTTTTTGAACTTGATTACACCGAGTGCTCTAAATGTTTCGTAGGTGATAAATACGAATAAGAGTAAAAATCTTAAATCGCCTTTAGCAATAAAAGCCATCACTAAAATTGGAAGATCTATAATTCTAATCCACCTTAGTTTCCATTTTAGTTTAAACAATAAATCTTGCAGCAGCGTATGAGACTTTTCGTCGATACTAATTTTTGTAATATCGATTTTTTCTGCTTTGCTATTAAATTCGGTACTAAGGTTTTGCCATTCTTGTTCTAAGTTCATTTTATTTCCCTGTTAAAAGTGAAGCCAGTTGTTGTTTAATGCGATGAAGTTTAACATTTGTATTATTCCGTGATAAACCAATCATTTCGCTAATTTCTGTATTGTCGAAGCCGTCTAAATGCAGCATAATTATACTTCTGTCGATGTCTGTTAGCTTTCGGATGCATCGGTAAAGCCAGTCTGCCCGTTCTGATAATTCTGGAGGTTCGAAATAATAGTCGAACGAATCAGGATTCTTGATTTGAATTTGATTTTTCTTTTTACTCAAAAAAGAGAGCGAAACATTTAGACTGATTTTGTAGAGCCAGGTAGAGAATTTTGCCTCGCCTTTAAAACGCGGATAGGCACTCCAACTTTGGTAAATAATTTCCTGATACAAATCTTTACGGTCTTCTCCATCATCGGCATAAAGGTTTATCATCTTATAGATAATACCTTTATGTTCTTCCAATTTGTTTAGGTAAGATTTTTCAATCATGTTGTTTATTTACCTTTTAATAAACGATTGGCTTTAGAGTCCTTTTGATAGCGGGCGATATCTCGTATTAAAAATATAACAGCCATCGTTATAAGAAAATATTTTATGTGCGGAGATGTAGTTTCCAGGCTGGCGATTATAAGTAAAAATCCTGTCAGGCCAAATTTTGAGTTTCGGTTATCCATTGCTTATTAAATTTATTTGAACAGTTAGTAAGCATTGGGCATTAATAAATTACAGAAAATGAAAATTAATTTTCGAGGTAACGCTTGGAATAGGTGATTCCCATTAAATCGTATCTTTTAAACTGTGTTTTCAAGCGTTTTTGAAAATCAGGGTAATTGCGTTTTTCCGTCGGACTCCATAAAATTTCGCTCAAGGCATCTAATCGCGGAAATAATTGATATTGCACTTTTGCTGGATTGGTAATATACTCGCTCCATAAACAACCTTGTCCGCCCCAAATGTATTTTGCCTGTTCTGCATTTAATTCTGCTGGTACTGGTTCGTAGTTGTAAACATCGGCTAGTAAAGATGGTGTACTTGCGGTTAAGCTATCTTCTTTTGCAAATTGACCGTGGTTGAAATACATTTTGTTTTCAGGAGTCATAATGGCTTTATGATTTTGTCTTGCAGCCTCAATACCACCTTTTTCGCCTTGCCAACTCATTACAATAGCATTTGGAGCCAGGCCACCTTGTAGAATTTCGTTCCAGCCGATAATGGTTTTGCCTTTGCTATTTACAAATTTCTCAATCCTTTGGATGAAAAAACTTTGCAGTTCACTTTCATTTTTAAGCCCATTTGCTTTCATAATTTGTTGCGAAACCGCTGATTGTTTCCACCAAACTTTCGAAGCCTCATCGCCACCGATGTGAATGTATTGCGACGGGAATAAATCCATTACTTCGGTTAATACGTTTTCTAAAAATTTGAATGTAGTATCTGATGCTTGCAAAACGTTATTGTATTTATTCATCATGCCCCAGGTTTGGGCTACCTCATATTTTTTGTTGGGCTCGGTTCCTAATTCGGGATATGCCGCCAGCAAAGCCATGCTATGGGCTGGCATCTCGATTTCTGGAATGATGGTGATGTAGCGTTTAGCAGCGTATTCAACTACGTCTTTTATTTGTTCTTGTGTGTAAAAGCCACCATGTTTAATCCTATCCGTTTTGATCACGGCATCTTTTGGAGTAATATTAATTGCTGTTGGCAAAACCTGATATTTAATGTTTTCATTTCCTTTTCCTGGCCATAATCCAACAATACTACCATCACGCCAGGCACCAATTTCTGTGAGTTTTGGATATTTCTTAATCTCAATTCTCCAGCCATGATCATCGGTTAAATGCCAATGGAAATAGTTCATTTTATGTAAGGCTAAATAATCGATGTATTGTTTTACAAACTCTACATCAAAAAAATGGCGGCTAACATCCAAATGCATTCCACGGTAATCGAAGCGGGGATAATCTGTAATGGAAACCGCTGGAATTTGAAGCGATGCTGATTTTACATCAGGTAGTAATTGAATTAAAGTTTGTATACCATAAAAAAGTCCATTTTCAGAATTTGCATAAATTATTGTTTGATCGTAGTTGCTTACAAGTTCATATTCGTTCGAACTTTTTAGTAATCGCGTAACTATTTCTAGTTTGATTATATTTTTCTTACTTGTTGAATTTGGGTTAATCCGAAGTTTTAGGTCGTAATATTTTTGAATATAACTTTGTAGAAATAAAGCTGAGTTGGATAAAGAATCACTTGAAATAATTTCTGTGCTTTTATCAATAATAAATTTTTCTGTGCTTAATCCAGTCTTAATACTTACTGGCTGCGGGATAATATTTACTTCTTGAGCAGATAGCCTGTTGCAAAAAGCAAATGATAAAAACAAAAAGATAATCTTCTTCATAATAGAATGGTTTTCCTTTTCAAAAGTAGTAATTCTAATCGGATGAAAGTAAAAGGTTTGGGAGAACGAATTATTGATGTTACCTAAACCCGATGGGAGGGAAATCCTTTTTGGTTGTACTTCGACAGGCTCAGCATGACAGGAGTTTAAAAAAAGATTGATCGGACAGCGGGCCGGAGTTACCGATGAGTGCTGACTTTCGTTTTCAAATTATTTGAACCATTAAGACATTAAGAAAATATAAGCTCATGTTGCTTTTATATTGAAACTGAGATTGCTTCGTCGGCTGAAACAGCCTCCTCACAATGATGACTTTCTGAAGATTCCGTGTATTCTGTGTTTCCGTGGCAAAAAATAGGAAAAAAAAATCCCGATAACTTTCGCTATCGGGATTAATATATTTAGTTAAAAAGAACTAGCCTTTTTTAGCTTTGCTTTCTTCGCCTTCTAATTGCGATTTCAATTGAGCTAATACGTCTAAATCTCCTAAAGTAGATTTCTCTACAGAATCTTTAACTTTTTTAACTGCAGTTACAGATGCTTTTGCTTCTTTTTTCTTAGTAGCACGTTCTTCTGCTAAAACTTCAGCTTTAACTTCTTCCCAAATACGAGCGTGAGAAACAACGATGCGTTTAGCTTCTTTGTTAAACTCGATAATTTTGAAGTCGTTAGTTTCTTCAGCTTTAACTGAAGTACCATCTTCTTTAACCATGTGTTTAGTTGGTACGAAACCTTCTACACCGTATGGTAAAGCAATAACAGCACCTTTATCAGTTACTTTAACAACTGTTCCTTGGTGAACCGAATCTAAAGTGAAGATCGTTTCGAAAGTATCCCAAGGGTTTTCTTCCAATTGTTTGTGACCTAAACTTAATTTACGGTTATCAACGTCTAATTCTAAAACAACTACATCTAATACATCACCAACTTTAGTGAATTCGTTAGGGTGGTTTACTTTTTTAGACCAAGATAAATCAGAGATGTGGATTAAACCATCGATACCTTCTTCGATTTCAACAAAAACACCGAAGTTAGTCATGTTTTTAACAGTTGCTTTGTGCTTGCTTCCAACAGGGAATTTAGCAGCAACTTCTTGCCATGGATCGTTAGATAATTGTTTAATACCCAAGCTCATTTTGCGCTCGTCTCTATCTAAAGTTAAAACTTCAGCTTCGATCTCATCACCAACTTTTAAGAATTCTTGTGGATTTCTTAAGTTTTGTGACCAGCTCATTTCAGAAACGTGGATTAAACCTTCAACACCTGGGATAATTTCTAAGAAAGCACCGTAATCTGCAACAGTTACGATTTTTCCTTTTACTTTAGAACCAACTTGAATGTCAGTGCTTAAGTTCTCCCAAGGGTGTGGAGTTAATTGTTTTAAACCTAAAGCGATACGTTTTTTCTCATCATCGAAATCTAAAACAACCACATTGATTTTTTCATCTAATGATAATACTTCTTTTGGATGCTCTATGCGGCCCCAAGAAATATCAGTAATGTGAAGTAAACCATCAACACCACCTAAATCGATGAACACACCGAAATCAGTAATATTTTTAACAGTACCTTCTAATACCTGTCCTTTTTCTAATTTAGAAACGATTTCTACTTTTTGTGATTCTAAATCGTCTTCGATTAACACTTTATGAGAAACTACAACGTTTTTAAACTCATGGTTAATTTTAACAACTTTGAATTCCATTGTTTTACCAACGTAAACATCGTAATCACGGATAGGTTTAATATCAATTTGAGAACCTGGTAAGAAAGCTTCAACACCCATGATATCAACAATTAAACCACCTTTAGTACGGCTCTTAACGAAACCGTTGATGATTCTATCATTTTCAAGAGCCTCGTTAATAGCTTCCCAAGATCTTTGAGTTTTAGCTCTTTTGCGAGAAAGGATCAATTGACCGTTAGCATCTTCTGGTGCTTCAACGAAAACGTCAACCGAATCGCCGATTTTTAAATCTGGTGTATCACGGAATTCTGAAGTAGAAACTAAACCGTCTGATTTAAAACCAACGTTTAATACTACATCTTTGTTGTTAATTGAAACAACGATACCGCTAATGATTTCACCTTTAGTGATTTGATTGAATGTTCCAGCATACATATCTTCAAACTTTTTACGGTCTGCGTCATTGTAATTTCCGAAAACTTTTTCATCTGCATCCCAATCGAAATCTTCCGTTGGTGTTGCTAATGATGATTTGATCGATTCGATCGAAACTGAATCAGCTTCTGATTCAATAGTTTCTTTTTCAGTCAGGCGTCCGCCTTCTCCCTGAAGCTCAGCTGTTTTAGCTGCTAATTCTTTTTCTGCTACTTGTTTTTTAGCCATTAATTAATTATCTCCTTTTTTCCCTATTTAGGGACAGCAAAGGTAAAAATATTTTAATTAATAGAAAAGATTTTTTTAATAAATGTTGCTGATTTTTAGGTTATTAGAAAAGTAGTAGCAAGTATTAAGTATCAAGTATCAAGATTGGGTGCAAAAAACAGGCATTTTGGAATTCCTTTCTTTCAGAGCGCCTTCTTCGATATTTTAACAGAGGTGGGTTTTTCTTATGTATTTTATATAATGATTTGAAAATGAGCATTGAGCAATTCTTCGGTCGAAGCAGTCCTGTTATTCGCTATAGCCCCGAAGAAAAATCGGGGGCTGCCGCTGCTACCAGGTTTATTTTGAATGGACAATCTAAGAAATAAACAATATTAAGCTAATGAATAATGATTTAGACTATTCAGAAATTTCAGCCAACAGCTCTATCAGTTCCTTATCTGAAATATTATCTTTTTCAGATTTATCATAAATAGAAAGTAAATAAACAGTTGAATCAGTTACAATGAAGTTGGTTATAATTCTAGCCCCACCAGATTTTCCTTTGCCTTTTGATGCAATTGCAATTCGAATTTTGTAGCAATTTTTTCCAATTGCGGTGCCTGCAGTAGGATTCTTTTCAAGACTGTTAAACAGGGATGTCATTTCATCCTTTAAAGAGGGGTATTTTTTCGCAAGTTTTTTAAGTTCTTTTCTAAAGCTAGGAACTGCAATTATATTATAAATCATTAAGCAATTCTTCTGCAGATATGCCCTTCAACTTTCCTTGTCGTATCAGCTTCAGTTCTTCCACTGCTTCCTTAATTTCTGCTTTTAAAAGTTCTTTTGGTTCAATAATTGTTTTTGCTTTAACATAAGGAATGCTATTCAATACTTCCATTAACGAAGTCGCTTTATGATCAGGTATTTCGAGTAAAACTTTCATAATATCAAATATACAAATTATAGTCTATTTCTTTGTAAATATCCCTCTGGTAAAACCCTCTCCAATTAGCGTGTTATCATCTCTTATTAAAAGCATTATGGTGTTTTGCTGGTCGTATAATTTAATCATATCACCATCAATAACATATTTAGAGGTAAAAGCCGAGTCAGTATAAGCATCCTGAACTAAAACCGAGTCTTTAGATTTAAAATTAAAGACCTTATACTGTATATCTTCGCTACTGCTAAAAGTACCCGAAACCGTTTTTTCTTTTACAAAAGTTATAAAACAGAAGTAACCAATTACCAGTATAACAATTGTAGCAAAAGCAATTAAAAATTTGTTTCCGCTGGCATATTTTAGCGAGAAGTATAAAATAACAATTAGTATCAAGGCAACCACACCGAAGAAAATAATATTTGAATAATTTTCTGCAGATTGAGGTATAGAAGCAGAAACTGCCGCTTTGTTATCAATTGGTTTTAAAGCTGGTGAAATTCGAACTAAAAATTCTTTACTAACCCAACCTTCGCCGTTGGTTACTTTTATTTTAAAGTAACTGGCATCATCCGAATCAATTACAGCAACATTTTCATTTTCTGGAAGGTAACCGATCACTTTACTTTTTGGATCAGCCTTTTGCCTTACTCTCAAATTGTCGGTTGTAACGCGATAGATTACATCGGCAACAGGCGTAGTAGCAGGGGCTTGGGTTGATGATGCTGTAGAAGCGGATTGTGGCGTAACAGGTTGTGGAGCTGAAATCTTTTGAACGAAATCTTTACTTACCCAGCCTTCACCATTTTTTAACTTGATTTTATAGAACTTAGCATTGCTAGCGTCTAAAACCGTTACATTTTCATTTTGCGAAATGTTACCTACTACTTTACTTTTTGGGTCGCTGCTCGCTCTAACACGTAACTGATCGGCGGTCACTTTATAAGTATCTTGTGCTGCTAATCGGTTCGAAAAAAAAGAAAGAGCAAGTAGTAAAAAGAAAATTCTAGTCATAATTATGGTATTTCTGCAAAGCAAATAAGTAAAATATTGCACCACGCTAAGAGCAAACATCGTGCTAAAGAGCTCCAAAATTAGGAAATACTTTTAATAAGCCTTGTAAAAGAACGGAATCATTTTCAAACGTAATCATGATTACCAACTTCCTCCAGAGCCACCGCCGCCGCTACTACCACCGCCCCAGCTACCACTGCTTGATGATGAGCTGCTTGATGATGAAGAACTGCTGCTACTCGAAGAAGAGGAACTTTCAACAAGCATTGCCAGTACAACCGTTTTAATGAAAATTTCATGGTTGCAATTGGAACATTCCTGAATCTCTTTCCCTTCGCCTTTATTGCTATACGTTGCTCTTCTTAAGGTTTCTACTTTAGGTTTTGATAAAGTTTTGAATTTACATTTTGGACATTCACTAAAATCGCTAAAGTTTTCTGCTGGCCAGGCTTTTATTTGGTGCTCTTTGTGATTTTGGCTTTCCCAAATGTCATAATCGTAAACAAAAAGTATTTCTTCCTTGCGTTGACCTTTGTTTAAAAATGGTTCTCCTTCGACATTAATATCTCTATCCACACGGATCATGCTATTATTATTACTATCTAATAATGGTGTAAATCTCGAAGATAACTTACTCCTAGTATTTGCGTTTTTTAAAATCCCGAATAAAACAAGAGGAGAGAGTATTGCTAATGGCCAAACTTTTTTATTTAGTTCTTTAGCTGCATTAAAGAAATTTTCATCATCAAAATGCATTTTTCTCAATGTAGAAAGTGCTCCCAAATATCTAAAGAAAAAAAACAGCGATAAGACGATATATATTATTATTGGAATACTGGTTGAGTTTAGCCCGACGTTTTTAAACTCGAATATAAATGCCCAAACAAAAAAAGAAACAAAAGCAATGAGGAATAACCCGCCACAACCACCTGCTAAAGCCTTATCATAGGAGTTTACAGTAATTTTATTTTTTTTAATTTTATAAGAAGGTAATTTCTTTTTGAGGTAAATAAATGCAAGAATGAAAAGCGATATAATTACCCCAGAATAAATTGTGGGGTCTTTCCATTCGTTTTTGCTTTTATTTGTTTCGGCAATTAAAGATTGTATTTCTGCTGAATTATTTGGATTATTTAAAAAATAGGCAATTGCATTTAGTGAATTTGCAATGCCATCATCATAATTCTGAGTTCTAAATGCAGGCAATAAATTTCTTTCTGCAATATGTTTTAACTTAACATCTGGTAATAAACCTTCTAATCCGTAACCTGTAATAAATCGATATTTTCTTCTGTCAATGGAAGCGAATAATAGCAAGCCATTGTTAACCTCTTTTTTGCCAATTCCCCATTTTCTAAACAATTGCATCCCAAATTCAAACTCATCAAGATTGTCGTCGAAATCTTTTACAACTACAACTGCAATTTCGGTTTTAGTTTGTTTTTCTATACGAGTTATGAGTCTGTTTAACGAATCTACATTGCTTAAAATCCCATCGGGATCGCTTACGTAATAGTCTTGCCCTAATCTCTTTGGGTCGGGAATCTCATTAACATTATATTTTTTCTGAGCGTACGTAGCTAAGCTTACAAAAAACAGTAAGGAGAGTATTAAATTTTTCATCTAAAAAATTATTGTTAAATAGAATAACATTAGTTTTAGGGATGCTGAAAATGATCGTGGATTATTCTTTAAGTATTTTATCTAATACTTTATTTAGTTTGGTTTTATCCTTCATGTAAGCTTCTAAATTAAAAAGCTTAACCGTTTTAAATTCTATTGGGTGGCTTTCGCTCTGCAACGAAATATAGCCCGATGTTAGTGGTTTACCATCAACTTTAACTTTTGGGTCATAGTTGGTAACACTTCCTCCTCCAATTTGTGGTTTAGTGTATTCTAAAACAACTTCGCCTTCTATAATGTGTTTAACAACAGAATCGCCTAAAACCAAAAATTCGGCAGTAACCCATTGGTCGCCAGCGTAAGTTTTAGATTTAGAATCTAAACAGTGTTGAGTAAATAGTTTGCCTTCGAAAACGATGTTTGTTCCAGGGGTACATACATTACTGGTATGTCGATCGTGTTCGCCATCGCCACCTAAAATTTGTCCTTCAATAGATATAGGAAAATCTTGATCGCGAAGCATAGTTTCTGGAGCTTGACCATGCAGCATGGCGCCGCTATTTCTCCAAGCCCATCCTTCGCCGCCTTTTGCCTGTTCGCCGATAAAACGATATGTAACTTTTAATAAATAAGCAGAAAATGGCTTTTTATAGAAAATATGGCCGTATTGTTTGTCGAAATCTTGATAACCATCATAGCTTACTTTCATTAAACCATTTTCTACTCGAAAAGTATTTGCGTAATTATCGTTAAAATCGTGTTTAGAGATTTTAACTTTCCAATCTTTTAAATCTTTACCATTGAAAAGATTTATCCAGCCTTTTTGGGCATTTGCCTGGAAAGAAATAGAGATTGTTACTAAGGTAAGAATAAAGAAAATTTTATGTTTCATATTAGCAAACTTGGTTAGCTGCTAAAAATATGAAATTAAATTTAACCCTTTAAATTAATTGTTTAGAAATGGTTGTACCTTTTCTAAAGCAAATGCAAGTTGTTCTTCTTGTGTTAAGTTGGTGTTATCTAAAATTATAGCATCATCAGCCCGCACTAAAGGACTTTCTTTTCTGGTTGTATCGGCATAATCTCTATGTGCTAGATTTTCAAAAACTTCTTCTAAAGTTGTTTCATTATTACCTTTACTTTCTAATTCTTTAAATCTTCGCTCTGCTCTAATTTTTGGGTCGGCAGTCATAAATAATTTCAATGGTGCATCAGGAAAAACTGTTGTGCCAATATCTCGGCCATCCATAACAATGTTTTTTGATTTTCCCATCCGTTGTTGTTGTTTAACCATTTCGTGGCGAACAATTTTATGGGCAGAAACCTCACTTACGTTTTCAGAAACAGGCATCAACCTAATTTCATCAGAAACCTCTTCGCCGTTTAATGTAATATGCGATTCGTAATCTCGTGCATGAAAATTTAATTCGATATGCTTTAAGGCATCGGCTACTTTTAAGTCATCAGTAATATCAATATGGTTTCTTAAAAAATATAAGGTTACAGCACGGTACATGGCCCCACTATCTATATATATAAAACCTAATTGCTTAGCTAATGCTTTTGCCAGTGTACTTTTTCCGCAAGATGAATAGCCATCTATAGCTATTACTAAATTTTTTTTCATCGTGCTGCAAAGGTAAAAAATAGAAGGATAACGCTGAACTTTTTAGCGCTTTAAAAGATGTTTATTTATCAAATTTAGCTATCCAGACTGCATTGTAAGGATGTAACCATCCTTCATGTTGTAAATACCAAAATAATCCTTCATCAATTCTAAAAGCAAATAAGCCATTAAGCAGGTGATTTGCATTATGAGTTGTATAGTTTTTGCGGTAACTAAAGTAGGTTATTAGTGTTGCCTTTTTTTGATCGCCTTCATCTGTGATCTCTAAAGTACACGGATCAAAAGCTGCAGCAAATCTGAAGTTACCGTTAAAACGTTCACCCCATTTGTTCCAGGCAACCTCATGTTTACCCTTCCGGTTAATTACAGCCTGAATATCTGGTGCTCTTAAATAATCATTATCATAAAAAATTCTTGTTTTACTTTCTTTAGGAAATAAAAGATAAAAATTTTGAATACTTGCTTCTGGAAAAGGAATAATATCTCCTACAGTTATAATTAACAAGGTACCATAAATCGCTGCCTTTTCTTTAAAGCTTAAATGAAAGCCAGCATTAATTTGCTCTTGAAAAGCCTCTGCATGTTGGTTGTATTGCCTAAGATTATAAGGGGTAGAAAGGATAAAAAGTAAAAAACCTGCGCATAAGGTTATGGTGATAAATCGTCGGTTTTGTTTTCGAAAAAATGAGATAATAGCAAAAATTAAGATTAATGCCAGCCCATAAAATATGTGTAATGAGTAACAATAAGTCCAGATTAATAAGAATAGGAAAACAAAAATGATAATCGAAAATAGTAGAGTTTTTAAAAAACGTAGAAGTTTTTTACCGAAGTTATTTAGTGTCATTGGGACGTTTTTAGCTTGAAGCTTATTTAGATTGATTTTTTGAAGTTAAAATTTCTGGATGAATAAACAAAATCATCAAAATTATAAATATCAAATTTAACATTTTTTGTTATTTTTTTTAGGGATATATTTGATGCTTAAATAAAACGAAATTGTATAGTAATGGTACCTGATAGAGAGCAGATTTTAAAATATGTAACCTTTAAAACTTCTAGAAGCGGAGGGAAGGGCGGCCAGAACGTAAATAAGGTTTCGAGTAAAGTAGAGCTTATTTTTAATATTAACGAAGCTTATTTTTTTAATGAAGATGAAAAGGAACTTTTAAAATTAAGATTAGAAAATCGATTAGATACGGAAGGATTGCTTCATATTGTTTCTCAGGAAGATAGAAGTCAGCTTTTAAATAAAGAAAAAACAGTGGTTAAATTAGTCGAACTTATTAAAAAATCACTCTTAATTCAGAAAAAAAGACAACCAACTAAAATACCAAAATCGATTATCGAAAAAAGGTTAAAAAACAAAACCGTTAACGCATTTAAAAAAGAGCGTAGAAGAAAGCCTAATTTAGACTAAAATTATTGCCCAAATCTGTAGTACAAGCTCAATCCTCCATAGTTTTGCGCCTTAGCAACGCTTTTAACTTCTTTAGTTTTAAATATCACGTTAAAATCAGCAGTAAATCTATTCGAACTATAATTTACACCAAATTGCTGTTCGAACACTATTGGTTTAACGCCAAATGTTACTGGACTATCATTATTGAATAGACTTCCCTGAATAGTGGCATCATACGCAACAACATTTAACTGGGGCTTTGCGTAAAAGAAAAATTCGAAATTATTTATTTTTTTTGTTTTTGAATCTCCGATAACGGCGTTGTGATAGGCGCTATTAAATAGTTGGTTTAATTTTCCAGCTCTAAATAAAACCGATGCACCCAAGCCATTAAAAGTTGTTCCTAAATTTGCATAGCCTTGTCCACTAAAATCGACCGCATTATCGCTTGAGCGATGTATTAATTTACTATAACTTGTAGAAAGATTAATTGTTACTTCGTTTTTTATTTGATAATCCCAGCCAGCTGGTGTGTAAAAGCCAACAGTTTTGTGTAAAAACTCTTGAGCATCTTGCGCTAACGAATTCGGGCCAACTGTTCCTAATTCGATACTGGTTTTTAAAACGCTCTCTTTTTTATAGAAAACAGAGTAGGCGGCTCCAGCATACAAATAGCCAGCAAAAGGCCTGTCCTGGTCTTCTCGTTTAGCAACCATTCCCCAATATGGTGTGTAAATCTTTTGCCCAACAGAAATTTCGTAAGTTTTCTTCTCGATATGCTCTCCAAATTTTTCAGGATTTATCGCTCTGCGGTAATAAATAAATAAACCATTTGTATAATATCTATCGTTTAATGTAGCTAGATAAGCATCATTTTCCGTTTTGAAGCCAAATTCGTTTTTAAAATTCTGAGCCTTAGCAGCATCAATAATAAACAATAATAAAAGGGAAGCTAAAATCGATTTCATAAAAAAGCCCGAGGAATTACCTCAGGCTATAAAAGTATCTATTGTAAATGAATTAATTAATCGAAGGATTAAATTAAATTTTAATATTACAAATTAGTTAACAATTGGGGCAGGTTTTATACTTAAATCCAATGGTTTTTTAACCTTATTTTTTAATAATGCCAAATCAATTACTTCACTCATTTCAGAAACGTAGTGGAATTTTAAATCTTTGATATAACTTTCTTTAATTTCTAAAATATCCTTACGGTTGCTTTTGCAAAGAATTATTTCTTTAATATTTGCTCTTTTTGCGGCTAATATTTTTTCTTTAATTCCGCCAACTGGTAAAACCTTTCCTCGTAAGGTAATCTCGCCAGTCATAGCTAAATGTTGTTTTACTTTACGTTGCGTAAACGCTGAAGTTAGAGCGGTAAGCATGGTTATACCAGCCGAAGGGCCATCTTTTGGTGTTGCACCCGCGGGTACGTGAACGTGAACATCCCAGTTATCAAACAAAGTATAATCAATGCCGAATTCGTTTGCATGTGCACGTAAATAAGCTAACGCAATAACTGCCGATTCCTTCATTACATCGCCAAGATTACCAGTTAAGGTTAATTTACCTTTACCCGGACTTAAACTAGACTCAATGAACAAAATATCGCCACCTACGCTAGTCCAGGCTAAACCTGTAACCACACCAGCAACTTCATTACCTTCATATAAATCCTTATCATAAATTGGTGCTCCAAGAATTCTTTCTACATCATCGTTGGTTAAAGTAACATTATACTCTTCTTCCATTGCAATTTTTGTAGCAACACCACGAACCAGCGACCCAACTTTTTTCTCTAAACCACGTACACCACTTTCGCGGGTATAATCTTCAATTACTTTTTCGATTAAGGCAGGTTTAAGAATGATGTCTTTCAATTTCAAGCCATGGTTTTCTTTTTGTTTCGGCAATAAGAATTTTTTAGCAATTTCTATTTTCTCCTCAATTGTGTAACCATTTACCTCAATAATCTCCATACGATCTAACAATGCAGGCTGTATCGTACTTAGTGAATTCGCCGTCGCGATAAACAAAATGTTCGATAAGTCGTAATCCATTTCTACGTAATGATCGTAGAAAGCATTATTTTGTTCAGGATCTAAAACTTCAAGCAAAGCTGATGAAGGATCGCCACGGTGATCGGTACCTACTTTGTCAATTTCATCCAATACAAAAACAGGGTTATCAGCACCTGCTTTTTTAATTGAAGAAATAATACGGCCAGGCATAGCACCTATGTAAGTTTTACGGTGACCACGAATTTCAGCTTCATCGCGAATACCGCCTAACGCCATGCGCACATATTTACGGCCCAAAGCTTTCGCTATAGACTTGCCTAAAGATGTTTTACCAACTCCTGGAGGGCCAACCAAACATAAAATTGGCGCCTTCATATTGCGTTTAAGTTTTAACACCGCTAAATATTCAATTATACGTTGTTTAACTTTTTCAAGCCCGAAATGGTCTTTATCTAAAATTCTTTGTGCCCTTTTAAGGTCGAAGTTATCTTTTGTAAATTCACTCCAAGGCAAATCTAAAAGCAATTCCAAATAATTCAATTGTACAGAATAATCTGGCGCCGCTGGATTCATACGGCCTAATTTATCAAGCTCTTTATCGAAATGCGCAAAAACCTCTGCCGACCATTTTTTCTTTTTTGCCCTTTCCTGAAGTGCGTCAAATTCAATATCTGCAGAACTTCCACCAAGCTCTTCTTGAATGGTTTTTAACTGCTGATTTAAGAAATAATCACGCTGTTGTTTATCTAAGTCGGTGCGAACTTTCGATTGGATTTGATTTCTCAACTCTAACATCTGCAATTCGACCATTAAAAGATCCATAACTTTTTGCGCTCTTTCCAATAAACTGTCCATTTCCAGGATTTTTTGCTTATCAGACATTTCGGCATTCATGTTCGATGAAATAAAATTAATCAGAAATGAATTGCTTTCAATGTTTTTAAGTGCAATACTTGCTTCGCTTGGAATGTTCGGCGAAAGCTGAATAATTTGAGCAGACATTTCACGAATAGAAGCAATCAGGGCTTTAAATTCTTTATCCGTTTTATGCTTCTGCTCTTCAAACTTCTTAACCGAAGCTTTAATATATGGCTCATTTTGAACCTCTTCCAACAAACTAAAGCGTTGTTTACCTTGAATGATAACCGTAGTGTTACCATCAGGCATTTGTAAAAGCTTTATAATGTTTGCAACAGTACCAACGGTATTTAATTGATCAAAAGTTGGATCTTCAATCGAAACATCTTTTTGGGAAACAACACCAATAATCTTATTTCCTTTGTAGGCTTCTTTAATTAATTTAATGGATTTATCTCTTCCAACTGTGATTGGAATAACTACACCAGGAAATAAAACGGTATTGCGCAGTGGTAGAATGGCCAAGACTTCGGGAGTTTCCTCATTATTCATATCTTCTTCGTCTTGTTGAGACATTAAAGGGAAAAATTCGGTATCCTCGTTTATTATTGGCATTGCGCTATTAAAATCAAATATATCTTCTTTACTCATTATTATTATTTGAAACGACAAACTGGCAGTTCTATCGTTGATGATCTGTGTGTTTTTAATCTATATATATTAAATTCAACTCTTGTGCCAAAGTTGTTTTAATTTAATGTTATATTAAAATTGGTATAATGTTATGATAAAAAGGCAGAGAATATAAATTATTCGCCAAATATCATATATCAGGATTTTGAGCGTTAAACCTATTGTTTAATTGATTTAGTGAATGTAAAAAAATTAAACCACTTTATTTTCGAAGAATTGAATATATTGCGTGAATATTTTATGCATTTATTTGCGATGAAATTTTAGATTTGTTAACTTATTACCAGTACATGAACTACATTAAGCAAACCGTTTTAGGTTTAATCATTTTCTCTACAAGTACCAGTTTTGCGCAAAGTAACGATAAAAAAGTTTTGGATGCCATGGTTAAGGGAGATTATAAAACAGCCGTTGTCCAGTTAGAAAAAGCCAATGCCAAAGAACCGAATAATGTAAAAGTTTTACAAATGCTGGGTTATTCTTATTATCAAAATGGTGATTATGAAAACTCAATAACAACTTACAGCAATTTAATTGTTTTAAAACCGACAGAAGTTTCTGCTTATTATTATCGTGGCAAAGCAAGATTAAATGTTGCTAACGACCCTAAACAAGCTTTAAGTACCATGCGTGAGAATTTTTATACTGCCGCTATTAAAGATTTTACTAAAGCAAGCGAATTAAGTGGAGAGGAAGATACTCAAATGCTGCAAAACCGTGGTTTGGCTTATAAAGATTATGCAATTTTTAGATCTTTTAAAGCGAAGAAAGCTGTTGAAAAACAAGCTTGTGTGGCATTATTTAATAATTCGATAGCCGATTTTCAAAAGGTTTTAACTTTACAGCCACTTAGAAAAGATATTATTGATTGGATTACTTATGATAAAGCACAGATTACAAGTTTAAAATGAGTTAAACCAGTCGTAAAGAAAAAGGCTTGAAATTAATTTCAAGCCTTTTTTGTTTTAAAATTTACCAGTAATTTGATAACTTTTTGCATTAAGTAACTTAATTTTTTGATACTTTTTAATTTGATATAAACTATCAGGATAATAAATTAAGGTATCACCAGATAGATACAGGATATTTTTATTGGCAATAATGATTTCAATTTTTTTAACCTTGCCGTCTGTTTTGCTAACCAAAAGATTCTTAACAGGTATCTTTTTATTTGCTGAAGTATAATGCTCGAATGCTAAATTGTTATCTGCCTTAAAACTACCCTTCCACGATGCTTTGTTAATATCTGCATTCATAAAAATTGCAAACTCTTTTTGCCAGTCTGTAATGTGAATTACGCTGGTTTCTGAAGTTCCGTTTACAATAACTTGCTTTTTTACCTGCGGATTTATTTTGTTTAAACGGATGGCTTCCCCTACAAAATATCCTTTTAAATCAAAGTAAAGCAAATCCGTATTCGCTTTTGATGCTTCACGCTGGTTGCAGCCGAACAATCCAAAAGCAAATACAGATAAGATTAAATTTTTATTCATTATACTAAAACGTTACCTGTCATTTCTTCAGGAATGTTTACACCTAGAATTTTTAAAACTGTAGGCGCAATATCACCAAGTTTTCCATCAGCGATGCTTTTATATTCATCATCAATTAAAATACAAGGAACAAGGTTAGTAGTATGCGCTGTATTTGGTGAGCCATCTTTGTTTACCATAAATTCTGAGTTACCATGATCGGCCAGTAAAATGAATGAGTAACCATTCTCTAAACCTTTGTTAACTACAATTTCAGCACATTTATCTGCGGTTTCAACAGCCTTAATTACGGCAGAGAAAACACCTGTGTGCCCAACCATATCAGGGTTTGCAAAATTTAAACAAATAAAATCAGCCCATCCAGTTTCCATTTCTTTGGTAATGGCATCGGTAATTCCAGCTGCGCTCATTTCTGGTTGTAAATCGTAAGTAGCAACTTTAGGAGAAGGGATTAAAATACGTTTTTCATTTTCAAATTCTGTTTCTCTTCCGCCAGAAAAGAAGAAAGTTACATGAGGGTATTTTTCAGTTTCTGCAATTCGAATTTGATTTTTTCCGTTTCCTGCCAAAACCTCACCAATCGTATGTGATAAATCATCTTTGGTAAAAATTACATTTACCTTCTCAAAACTTTCATCGTAAGTAGTCATGGTTACGTAGTACAATGGCAGCTTGTGCATTTGTTGTTCTGGGAAATCTTTTTGAGTTAAAGCCGTTGTAATCTCACGGCCTCTATCTGTACGGAAATTAAAACATATTACCACATCATCATTTTGAATAGTAGCAACAGCTTCGCCATTTTCGTTAGTTAAAACAATTGGTTTAATAAACTCATCCGTAACGCCCTCATCATAAGATTTTTTTATGGCAGCTAAAGCATCTTGCGTTTTCTCGCCAAGAGCGTTAACCATTACATCGTAAGCTTGCTTTACACGTTCCCAACGGTTATCTCTATCCATTGCGTAATAACGGCCAATCATCGAAGCTAATTTAACATTCGAATTTTGAATGTGATTTTGTAAATCAGTTATAAAACCTAATCCCGAATTAGGGTCGGTATCACGGCCATCTAAAAAAGCGTGAACAAAAGTTTTTTCTACTTGGGCTTCACTGGCAGCATCGCATAATGCTTTTAAATGTTCAATATGTGCATGAACACCACCATTCGAAACCAAGCCGATAAAGTGAACGGCTTTATTGTTTTTCTTTGCGTAATCAAATGCACTAACTAAAACTGGATTACTATGTAATTCTCTATCAGCAATAGATTTATTTATGCGCCCAAGTTCCTGGTAAACTACACGGCCAGCACCTAAATTCATGTGGCCAACTTCCGAATTACCCATTTGGCCAGCTGGTAAGCCAACGGCCTCGCCCGAAGCTTCTAACTTAGAGTTTGGGTATTTTTGAATCAATGAATCGAAAAAAGGTGTATTGGCAGCATAAGCGGCGTCAGAATTATCATGTTTTCCGTAGCCCCAACCATCGAGAATAATAAGTGCAAGTTTTTTATTTTTCATTCGTTCTTATTTTTGAGATGATTAAATACATCGTTTTTAAAATAACATGTATTCAATCATTAATTGATTTTTAAAATTAATACGCAGTTTTAAAACATTTTGGTAAATGTTATGTTTTAATCACTCTTTATAAAGCAAATATAGGTTTATTGATGCTTATACAAATTAAGAAATCCTTTTTTTGATAAGCTAATGGCATAATTTTAGCTACAGGGTTCATTATAAAATACAGAAATGATCCGGAGCTTATTTTTATTCTTAGTAGCAATTACACCAATATATCGTTCCATGGCCTTTCAGGTTGATATTATTGATGATTTATCCTCGTATTTTAAGTCAAGTAACTCAAAGGAAATAGCTAAAAATTTTGCGCCAACTATCGAACTGATTATTATTGATGAGGAAGATGTATACTCTAAAGCACAGGGTGAGCAGATTTTGAAAGATTTTTTTAGTAAGCATCAACCTGTAAAAACAAGTATTTTTCATAGAATTAATAATAGCCAGAATTACAGATTTGGAGTAATTTTATTAAGTACCTCAAAAGAAACTTATCGGGTTTCTGTTACCATGAAAAAATTTAACACGGCTTTTTTAATTACTGAGTTGAGAATAGAGCCTGCCAAGGATTAATCTAAATTTAATTTCCTACCATTTCCGCATCTTCTTTAAGATTGCCTTCTGATAAAAAATTCTTACTTTTGGGCTTTAATACCCGAATTTTGGATAAACAACTTATATCTCAATTTATAAAAAATGCACTTGCCGAAGATGTTGGCGATGGCGATCATACTTCATTGTCAACTATTCCCGCTGGAACAAAAGGTAAGGCTAAGCTTATTATTAAAGAAGATGGAATTTTGGCAGGAATAGAGCTTGCCTTAGCGATATTTGAAGAAGTAGATTCTAATTTAAAAGTTGATGTACTAATTCATGATGGAGCTGATGTTAAAATTGGAGATATTGCACTAACTGTAGAAGGAAGTACACATTCTATTTTGATAGCCGAGCGACTGGTATTAAATTGTATGCAACGCATGAGCGGAATTGCAACAAAAACGAATCGAATTGTTTCCTTACTAAAAGATACCAAAACCAAATTATTAGATACCCGTAAAACAACGCCTGGTTTGCGTTATTTGGAGAAATGGGCGGTGAGGATTGGTGGCGGTGTAAACCATCGAATAGGTTTATACGATATGATTTTGATAAAGGATAACCATGTTGATTATGCTGGAGGTATTGAAAATGCTATCAATGCGGCCCGCAAATATCTGGTAGAAAAAAATAAATCATTGCAGATTGAGATTGAAGTGAGGAATATTGGGGAATTAAACGAAGTAATTGAAGCGGGTGGGGCAGATAGAATTATGCTTGATAATTTCAATTATACCGATTTGAAAGCTGCTGTGCAATTAATTGATGGACGTTTTATTACAGAAGCATCTGGAGGTATTACGGAAGAAAATGTTAGCGAATATGCCGCTTGTGGAGTAGATTATATTTCTATGGGAGCGCTTACACACTCTGTGAAAAGCCTTGATATGAGTTTAAAAGCATATTAATCTGTGATTTCATATATAAATAAAAGCTTATTTTTTGTATCATTGTAGGCTATGGTTACGGTTTATTCTCTCACAGCCTTATTAGTTGCTTATCTCTTTGGTTCTATTCCAACAGCGGTATGGCTAGGACAGGCTTTTTATGGTGTTGATGTTAGAGAATACGGAAGTGGTAATGCTGGTGCAACCAACACTTTTCGCGTTTTAGGCAAAAAAGCTGGTATTGCCGTAATGGTTATCGATATAGCAAAAGGCTATACGGCAACTAATCTTGCCTATCTAATCGGCATGTCTGTAACTGGGCCTCAAAATTCCGCACAATTTGTTAATTACCAACTTGCCTTAGGGGTTACAGCCGTTTTGGGGCATTTATTTCCAATTTTCGCTGGATTTAGGGGTGGTAAAGGTGTCGCTACACTTTTTGGAATGATTTTGGCAGTTCACTTCCAGGCATCTATGCTTTGTGTTCTGGTTTTTGTGGTTGTATTGCTTTTAACAAAATATGTTTCCCTAAGTTCGATATGTGCTGGATTTACTTTTCCGCTGAGTATCGTATTTCTATTTCAGGTATCTATAAAATCAGAAGTGCTTTACGGCATGGTGGTTTGTGTTTTGATTCTAGTTACCCACCAAAAAAATCTCGAAAGGTTGCTGAAAGGCAAAGAATCTAAAGTGTACTTGTTTAAAAAGAAAACTAATTAATTAACAAAATACATTTTTTGAAACTTATTTATGCAATTCCTGTTTGTATGGAGGTTGCTGTAAGTAATCATTATCATTAACTACAATTTTTATGAAAAAGTTATTTTTAACGGCTGGTATTGCCAGTGTTTTATTATTCAATTCATGTTCTACTGTGCCATTAACTGGGCGTAGCCGTTTTGATTTGGTTAGTAATGACCAGGTTTTGCCGATGGCTTTTCAAGCATACAGTACTTTTCTTACCGAAAATAAAACTACAGTATTGCCAGCTACAAATGCACAGGCACTAAAAGTTAAAACTATTGGTAGCAGGTTAATTACAGCTGTAAAATCATATATGAATAGTAACAACTATGGTAATTTAATTGCAGATTATCAGTGGGAAGTTAACGTTGTCCAAAACAACGAAAAAAATGCATGGTGTATGCCAGGTGGTAAAATTGTAGTATATACAGGTATTTTACCTGTAACCCAAGATGATGCTGGTTTAGCGACCGTTATGGGGCATGAGATTGCTCACGCTATTGCTGGCCACTCGGCAGAACGAATGTCTAATGAAATGGTAACACAAGGGTTAGGATCTTTAGCAGGTGCTGCATTATCTAAGAATCCAAAGGTTCAATCTATTTTTAATGCAGGTTATGGAGTTGGTGGGCAGGTTGCAATGTTGAAATTTAGCCGTAATCAAGAATTGGAAGCCGATCGTTTAGGATTAATTTTTATGGCAATGGCTGGCTATAATCCTCAAAGTGCTACAAGTTTTTGGAACAGAATGTCGTCTGCATCAGCAGGTGCACAAAAACCAGCAGAATTTTTAAGTACTCACCCAAGTGATGCAACACGTATAGCGCAAATACAAAAATATTTACCTGAAGCACAACAGTATTATAAAAAATAGTTGCAAGTTAAAAGTTAAAAATTTAAGGTTGAAAGTGTAAAGCTTTCAGCCTTTTTTAATGTCTTTTTTGGTTTGTAGAAACAGATTCTTAAAGCTTTTGTTTCTACTAAAGACTAAAGACTAAAGACTAAAGACTAAAGACTAAAGACTAAAGACCAATGAGACTAAATGAACTTAGCTTCCTAAAACCTTAAGAATTGCACTGGCCTTAAGCAGACATTCTTCATACTCTTTTTCGGCATCGCATTGGTAGGTAATTGCGCCACCAACTTGAAAGGATAGGTATTTGTTGTCTGCGTTATAGAGAATACTGCGAATAACAACATTAAAATCAAAATCTCCATTGGGATTAATGCAGCCAAAAGAACCAGAATAGATTCCTCGTTTTGTTGCCTCGTACTCTTCAATTAATTGCATGGCCTTAACTTTTGGTGCTCCGGTCATAGATCCCATAGGAAAAGCATTTTTTATAGCATTTATAAAATGCACATCAGGATTTAAAGTACAGCTTATTGTAGAAATCATTTGATGAACCTGCGGGAAGGTGTATATTCCGAAAAGCTCGTCTACTTTTACGCTTCCTTTAACTGCTGATTTTGTAAGATCATGACGCACCAAATCGACAATCATAACATTTTCAGCCTGCTCTTTAACGTCGTTTCTAAGTCGAATTTTAATTTCTTCATCTTCACCTAAATCTTTACTTCTTCTTGCTGTTCCTTTGATGGGTTGAGATATTAATTTTGAACCACGCTTACATAAAAAACGCTCGGGCGTAGCCGATAAAATATGATGATTATAAGCTTTGAAATAACCTGCAAATGGAGTTGGGGAAACCTTGTTTAACAACTCAAATGTTTGTACTGGATTGATTTCGGCATGTTCGCTGAAGAATTCGTGACAAAAATTTACCTCATAAATATCGCCGCGAACAATGTGGTTTTTTAAAGCTTCTACTTTTTCTATGTATTGATTTTTAGAAAGTTTTTGATTAATTGTTAAAGAATTTGCTTCTGTTTTGAGCTCAGGATTATAATCAAGAATTTCATTTAAAATAGATTCGTTTCCTATTAAAACTTCTATTCTATCTTCTTTAACGGCAATTAAATATTTGGGAACGAAAAAGTATAATTCTGGAAAGTTTAAATGGTCATTATTATTTGATTTTAGGTCTTCAATCTCATTTTTAAGGTCGTAGCCAAAGAAACCAAATAACCATTGTTTATTTACCGTTTGAAATTCTTTTAATTGCGCAAAAGCATTGCCAGAATCGCATTTAAGTTCAGTTTGAATATCCGCAGCAATGATAAAATCGTATGCTGAATAAGGATCTTTATACTGATTTGAATCTAAGAAGCAACAAACATCAAACTGATTTGCCCAGTGCAATGCCTTTTGTTTAAATTCTGTAATGTTTTGGTTGGTTTTCAAGCTGCGGCAAAGTTAACTAAACCCGACATAAGTGGAAAGCTCCCGTTGCAGATTCTTTCAATTTTCAATGCGGTTGAAATCGGGACTTGGAGCATTGGCGGGAATAACGTTAATAGTAGCAGTTGCTGTGCTTTCCAAATAAAAAAGCAACCCAAATATGGATTGCTTTTTATTATGGTTTCAAGTTTCGCTTGCGACAAAATCTCTTCATTTCGCTGCGCTTCATTGGAGATGACGAGCCTACTAGCGTAACTCTAATGTTTGTGCTCTATCTGGTCCTACAGAAAGGAATTTGATTGGCACTTCTAATTCTTTTTCTAAGAATGCAATATAATCATTCAATTTAGCTGGAATTTCATCAACCGAAGTAATTTTAGTTACATCTGTAGCCCAGCCATCAATAGCTTTAAGTACTGGTTTTGGTTCTATTGAAATGATGTCGTAAGGCATATAATCAATCGTTTCGCCGTTATATTCGTAATGTGTACAAGCATAAATGGTATCGAAAGTATCTAGAACGTCGGCTTTCATCATAATCAATTCGGTAACACCGTTTAGCATGATGGCATATTTTAATGCAGGAAGATCAATCCAGCCACAACGGCGAGCACGACCTGTAGTTGCGCCAAATTCATGACCTAAAGCACGTAAATTTTCACCAACTTCGTTATCTAATTCAGTAGGGAAAGGACCGCCACCAACGCGTGTACAATAGGCTTTGAAAATACCGTAAACTGCGCCAACTTTGTTAGGTGCAATCCCTAAACCTGTACAAGCGCCTGCTGTTGTGGTGTTACTTGATGTTACGAAAGGATATGAACCGAAATCAACATCTAATAAAGTTCCTTGTGCACCTTCTGCTAAAACCGCTTTTCCTTCTTTTAAATAGCCATTAACAAAATGCTCGCTATCTACATGTGGAATTGATTTCAAGAATTCGATTGCTTCGAAAAATGAAGCTTCTTTTTCTGCTAATTCATATTCGAAACCTTCGTAATGAGAAAGGATTTCGGTATGTTTTTCTACTAATTTAGCGTAGCGCTCTTTAAAGTCTGGTAAAGTGGTATCCCCAACGCGTAAACCGTTACGGCCAGTTTTATCCATATAAGTTGGGCCAATACCTTTAAGTGTTGATCCAATTTTATTTTTACCCATGCGCGCCTCGTTGGCCGCATCTAATAATTGGTGAGTTGGTAAAATTAAGTGCGCTTTACGGGCAATAACCAATTTACCTTCGGCAACTGGATCATGACCTGCTTTTTTTAAATTATCAAGCTCTCTTTTTAAAATGATAGGATCGATAACTACACCATTTCCAATTAGGTTCATGGTTTTTTCGTTGAAAATTCCTGATGGGATAGTGTTTAAAACGAATTTTTTGCCATCGAATTCTAAGGTATGTCCTGCATTTGGGCCGCCTTGAAAACGGGCAATAAGATCATATTTTGGACTTAGTACATCAACGATTTTTCCCTTTCCTTCATCGCCCCATTGCAGGCCGAGAAGTACATCTACTTGCGTCATTATTAAAAATTTAAGCTGGTTTTATTTTGTGGATTGATTTAATTTGCTTCAACTTTTGCAGCAGCAGCTGCATTTTCGTTTACTTTATTTGCCATGCTGCAATCAGAGCAAAAGCCATAAAGATTTAACGAATGGTGCTTAACATCGAATTTTAAAAGGTCGCCTACCATGGTTTGGATTTGATGAATTCGCGGATCGCAAAATTCTACCACTTTACCACATTCGATACAAATTACGTGATCGTGTTGACGATAGCCGTAAGATTTTTCGAATTGAGCCATGTTTTTACCAAACTGATGTTTGGTAACCAAATCGCAAGAAACCAAAAGTTCTAATGTATTATAAACCGTAGCACGACTTACGCGATATTTTTGGTTTTTCATGTGGATGTAGAGTGTTTCTACATCAAAATGATCGTTTCTTGAATATATTTCTTCCAATATTGCGAAACGCTCAGGTGTTTTGCGAAGATTTTTGTTCTCTAAATAAGCTTCAAAAATCTTGCGAACAAGCTCATTTGTTTTCTGTTCTGACATAGTTTTTAAACTCCGTTCAAAGGTAGGTAAATTGTTTGACTGTTTAATTGTTAGATTGTTGAAATGTTGTAATAAGTCGGTTGCGGGTTATCAGTTGTTTTCAGATTAAAAAATAAATAAATCACCTAGGATTAAACCTTTATTGAAAATGACTTGCAAATCTATAACCTATAACCTATAACCCTTTTATGCATCAAACCTGGTAACGCCTGTTACACCTTTTACCTGTAATAAATTTTTAATCAAATTTTCCAGGTGTTCGGTATCGTTTACAAAAATCATTATCGAGCCATCAAAAATTCCTTCGTTGGTATCTACGGTTATCGAACGCATATTAACTTTAAAGTCGTTCGAAATTACTTTTGTAATGTTGTTAATCAAACCAACATCATCAATGCCCACAATACGTAAACCTGTTAAGAAAGTTAGTTCTTGCTGTTTATTCCATTTAGCTTTAACAATTCTATAACCGTAATTAGACATCAGCTGAGCTGCATTAGGGCAGTTAGTTCTATGGATTTTTATGCCCTCACTAACAGTAACGAAACCAAAAACATCATCGCCAGGAATAGGATTACAGCAAGCAGCCAAAGTGTAATCTATCTTTTGTAAATCCTCACCGATTAATAAAATGTCGTTTTCCGAGCCTTTCATTTTTGTTTTAACCGCATCAACCGTTAGGTTTTCCGGTCGTTCAGGGCCTCGGGTTTCTACTTCTTTCTCGCTCGATAAATATTCTTTAATATCCTTAAGTTCTATTTTACCTAAAGCTACATTTACAAATAATTCTTGCGTAGAAGGAAGTTTAAAGAAATAACTGATTTTTTGCAGGTTATCGGTATTGTAGGTGATTTTAAGCGATTTTAATTTGCGTTCTAAAATTTCCTTTCCAGTTTCGGCAATCTTTCTTTTTTCTTCTTTTAAGGATGATTTTATTTTTGATTTGGCTTTTGCCGTAACCACAACATTTAACCAGTCTTCTTTTGGTGTTTGTTTGCTCGACGTTATAATTTCAACCTGATCGCCATTTTGTAATTTGTAAGAAATTGGAACGAGTTTGTGGTTTACTTTAGCGCCAATACAAGTTGCGCCAACATCTGTATGAATTTCGAAAGCAAAATCTAATGCGGTTGCACCAAGTGGCAATTGAATTAAAGCACCTTTTGGTGTGAAAATGAAAATCTCATCAGAGAAAAGATTCATTTTGAAATCATCTAAAAAGTCTAAAGCATTTGCCTCAGGATTATTTAGCATTTCTCTAACTTTCTGAATCCATTGATCCAAACCGTTATCATTGCTCGATTCTTTATATTTCCAATGCGCAGCAAAACCTTTTTCGGCAATTTCATTCATTCGCTGCGTACGAATTTGAACCTCAACCCATTGTCCGCGTGGCCCCATTACTGTAGTATGTAAAGATTCGTAGCCATTTCCTTTCGGAGATGAAACCCAATCGCGTAAACGATCTGGATTTGGGCGATATAAGTCGGTTACAATTGAATAGGCTTTCCAGCAATCGGCCTTTTCGTTTTCGTAAGCGCTATCTAAAATAATCCTAATTGCGAAAAGGTCATACACCTCTTCGAAAGGAATATTTTTCTTCTTCATTTTATTCCAAATGGAATGGATAGATTTTGGGCGTCCATAAATATCGGCAACTAGCCCTTGTTCATGCACAATTTCATCAACAGGTTCTACAAATTTTTTAACAAAAAGGTTTCGCTCTGCCTTTTTTTCGTTTAACTTTTTGGCGATAAATTTATAAGTTTCAGGCTCAAGATATTTCATAGAAAGATCTTCGAGCTCTGATTTTATTGCATACAAGCCTAAGCGATGCGCAAGAGGCGCATACAGATAAATTGTTTCTGAGGCAATTTTAAGCTGTTTGTGTCGAGGCATAAAATCCATCGTACGCATATTATGCAACCTATCTGCCAGTTTTATCAGAATTACCCGAACATCATCTGCCAGGGTAAGCAGCATTTTACGAAAATTCTCGGCCTGTAAAGAGCTATTTGTATCAAAAACGCCAGATATTTTGGTTAAACCATCGATAATTTTAGCTGTCTTTTTGCCAAATTCACGTTCAATATCTTCTAATGTGATGTCTGTATCTTCAACAACATCGTGTAATAATGCACAAACAATAGAAGTGGTACCTAGGCCAATTTCTTCGGCCGCAATTTGGGCTACTGCTATCGGATGATAAATATACGGTTCGCCAGATTTACGGCGCATATCTTTATGGCTTTCGAGTGCCATATCAAAAGCTTTTCTAATTTCTTTCTTGTCTCCCTTTTGTAAAGTTGATTTACTGGCTCTGAGCAAAGCCCTGTATCGTTTTAATATTTCTTGTTTCTCTGCCTCTAAATCAATCACTAACTCTGTTTTCATTTGTATTTTTTGCGTAAAAAATGCGTCTTATTATTTTATAATAACTTATATTAGTTTTATAAAACTCCTAATATATGAAATAACAACTAACTTTGTTTAGGTATAAATTTATGAAATTTAAAGAGCTTATCATTCTGTTTATTGTCATGATTTTTAGTGTTTCGCTAAAAGCACAGGAGTATACATCACCTGTTTATCCAAAATTGGGTAAAGCCGATACCATTAGGATTACTTCTACGAATGATAATGGAGTTATGATACCTTGGATGCAGCTTAATGAGGTGTATGTTTACGCAAACCGAATTTTTAGAACACCTGAAGAAAGAGCAGCATTTAATCGTTTGCGCTACAATGTTTTAAAGGTTATGCCTTATGCACTTTTTGCCAAGCGCAGATACGAACAATTAGAGCGGGATTTGGTTACAGCACCCGAAAAGAAAGAACAGAAAGCGCTTGTTAAGCAGTGCGATAAAGAAATTAAAGATATGTTTAACCGCGAGATTAAAGATTTAACAATCACTCAGGGACAAATATTAACAAAATTAATTGATCGTGAAGTTGGTCGCACTACATATGATATTGTGAAACAAACTAAAGGAGGTTTTGCTGCGTTTTCCTACCAGATTATTGCCCGTGTAGTTGGCCATAATTTAAAAAGTACATACAGCATCGATGAAGATAGGGATATTGAAGCCATTATCCGTTCTTCTGGATTCTATCAATAAGCATTAATAATGAAGGAAACTATTCCGAACATCTATTCATTTAAAGTGAAGAAGATTACAGGTGAAGATCAACTGCTTTCAGCCTACCGAAATAAAGTTATTTTAATTGTAAATACCGCATCAGAGTGTGGTTTTACGCCTCAGCTAGGCGAATTACAACAATTAAAAGATGAAATTAACAATACCGATTTTGAGATTTTGGGTTTTCCTACTAACGATTTTGGTAAACAGGAACCACTAACTGGCAAAGATATAGCCAGTTTTTGCGAAATAAATCACGGTGTAAAATTTCCTGTTTTCGATAAAATTATGGTGCGTGGTGCTCATGCGCATCCTCTATATCAATTTTTGAGTGATAAAAAACTGAATTCAAAACTCAGTTCATCGCCAAGATGGAATTTTCATAAATATCTGATTAACGCAAAGGGCGAACTGGAAGATTATTTCTTCCCTTTTACTAAACCATTGAGTTCAAAAGTTAAGAAAAAAATTCAGCGCCTGCTGGATAATAAAAATAAATAGAGTTAATGAAATTAGATATATTAGTTATAGCCGTTCATCCTGATGATGCCGAACTTTGCTGTTCAGGAACCATTTTAAAGCATATTGCATTAGGTAAAAAAGTTGGGCTAGTTGATTTAACACGAGGCGAATTAGGAACCAGAGGTACAGCAGAAACAAGAGATGAAGAGGCAGCCGATTCTGCTAAAATTTTAGGTTTACATGCCCGAGAAAATTTAAGGTTTAGAGATGGGTTTTTTCAGAATGATGAATTTCATCGTTTAGAAGTTATCAAAGCAATAAGGAAATATCAGCCTGAAATTATTTTAAGTAATGCTTTAGAAGATCGCCATCCTGACCATGGAAGAGCTGGAGACTTAGTTTACGACGCTGTTTTCCTTTCAGGCTTACCTAAAGTTGAAACAGAAATTAATGGACAAAAACAAGAAGCACATCGTCCGAGGTTGTTGTTACAATATATTCAAGATCGATATTTAAAACCTGATATCATTGTAGATATTTCTGATCATATGGATGCAAAAATTCAATCGATAAAAGCTTTTAAAACACAGTTTTATAATCCCGATGTGGATGGTTTGCAGACTTATATTTCATCGCCAGAATTTTTTGAAAGCGTAATTGGCAGAGCCAGGGAATTTGGTAAAAGCATTGGCGCAACCTTTGGCGAAGGTTTTACTTCAAGAAAATTGTTGGGAGTAAATAATTTATTCGATTTAAAATAAGTTAGGCTTTATTGTCATTATTAGAAACGAAGAATCTCTAGCCCATACTCAGTCATTTTTTTCAAACATTTACGATTTAGCTGATTATTATTGCTGTTTTCATTGGGTTGTAGATTCTTCGTTCGTAACAACGACAAAATAGATAAACTAACAAAATCGCCACTCGTTTGTTATTCTAAAAACGAATAATAATGGCGAACATATTCTCTTCACTCAAAAACGCGTATAACCTTTTTAAGCATGTAGATTTTGATAAGCTCGAGGCTCTGTCGAAAAAAGTCGATCTTCCAAAAATGGTCGAAACCATTTCGAGTCTTGATGATAAGCAAATTCAGGGCATGATGAAAATGATGGGTGGTTCGAAAAAGAAAAAAGAACTCCCTCCAATAGAAGGTGATTTTTATCATTTAGGCGATGAAGCTTTAAAAGATGAAGACCGTGCACTACAACTAAAAGTGAGAGCTTTTTTAGAAGCCGAAGTAAAACCAATTGTTAACGAATATTGGAACCGAGCTGAATTTCCACACGAAATAATACCAAAACTTGCCGAACTTAACATTTGTGGTTTAACCTACAAAGGTTACGGCTGTCCAGGTAAATCGAATTTAATGGAAGGCATTTTAGCAATGGAAATGGCCCGAATCGACACCTCGATTTCAACATTTTTTGGCGTTCAAAGCGGTTTGGCCATGGGTTCAATTTACCTTTGTGGATCAGAAGAACAAAAACAACAATGGCTTCCTTTAATGCAGAAATTCAAAATTATTGGTGCTTTTGGTTTAACCGAACCCGAAGTTGGCTCTGCTGCGGCTGGTGGCTTAACCACAACCTGTAAAAGAGAAGGAGATAAATGGATTTTAAATGGCCAGAAAAAGTGGATCGGTAACGCAACCTTTGCCGATATATTAATTATTTGGGCCAGAGATGAAGCTGATAATGAAGTTAAAGGCTTTATTGTTAAAAAAGATAATCCAGGCTTCGCTGTCGAGAAAATGAAGGATAAAATGGCCCTTCGCATTGTTCAAAATGGCATAATTACCTTAACCAATTGTGAAGTTGAAGAAGCCGATCGTTTGCAAAATGCCAATTCTTTTAAAGATACGGCCAAAGTTTTACAAATGACAAGAGCTGGTGTAGCGTGGCAAGCCGTTGGTTGTGCTCGTGGGGCTTACGAAAACGCTTTAGATTATACCCGAACCAGAAAACAGTTTGGTAAACCAATAGCTTCATTTCAGTTAATTCAAAATCATTTGGTCGAAATGCTGTCCAATCTTACCGCCATGCAAACCTTATGTTTTCGCTTGTCACAGCTTCAAGATCAAGGTTTGTTAAAAGATGAACACGCTTCATTGGCAAAGGTATTTTGCTCGTTACGCACACGAGATGTGGTTAGTAAAGCCCGCGAAGTTATGGGCGGAAACGGAATTTTGCTTGAATATAATGTTGCCCGTTTCGTCGCCGATGCAGAGGCTATTTACTCATATGAGGGAACTAAAGAAATTAATACATTAATTGTAGGGAGAGCTATAACAGGTTTTTCGGCTTTTGTTTAACCATTAAAATTTTATTATTTTTTGAAAAGCAAATTTCTGTGCTTTTCGGTTATTTCAGCCCTGCTGTACACTATAGCCTCGCAGAAAAAGCTCGGGCTGCCGTTTCCATCAGGTTTATAAATAAAGGGGAGATGCTTTTCTAAAGAAACCATCTCCCAATGTAATTGGCGAAACATTTTTAAACAAATATTTAACGTCCAAAGCAGATCTAAACTGATAGGCTTAACCATTGAAGCATAGTAATTTACTTTTTGTTCTTTTCCTCAATCCACAACGACATATATTTCGTGCTCTGTGTGGTGTGATGGTTTAAAATCTGACCAATAAAATTTCTCTGACGATGTTTTTCTAAATCCAATTTTTCAATAACAGTAATAAACTTCTCCGCAAAATGTAATGAAGAATAACGTTCGTTAATAATTCGAACTCCATTTTGTTGAGCCAAAAGCCAAATCGTCTTGTTTTCATAAAGTTCAACCGCTTTTTTAACAGAAATTTCTACATCATCTTCAATAAATCCATTCCAATCTAAACCGCCTCTCATAGCTTCGGCACCAACAGAAGTTGTTATAGATGGTGTTCCAACTTGCATGGCATCGATAAATTTGCCTTTAACACCAGCTCCAAATTGAATAGGAGCGAAAAGAATTTTATGCTTTGCAATGGTTTCTTTAGCATTTAATGCTCTGCCCTTAACAAAGAATTTTTCATTTTTATTTTCCAGCTGCAAAACTTTTGGCGAAGTATAGGCTCCGTAAATGTTCATGCTTGCGTCTGGAAGTTTTTTGCGTAATAAAGGCCAAACCTTAGTCTTTAAATTTTGGACTGTATTAAAATTTGGTTCGTGCAGGAAATTACCAATGAACACAAAATCAGTTCGTTCTTCAAAAGGAATCCAATTTTGGACCATTTCAGCTGTAATTTCTTTTTCAAGGAAAGGTAGATAGAAAAGTAAAGAAGAATCAACTTTAAAAGTTTCTTCCAGAATTTTCATTTCCACTTCCGAAATGATTAACGAAAGGTCGCAACGCAAAATAGAAGCAATTTCCCGCTTTGCGGTATCTGAAAAAAAGTTAATTTCAGTTTGTTTTTTATCGCTTTGTTGTCTGGCACTTCTCAGGCAATGTAAATCCTCAGTGTCTAAAATTCTAATCGCATCAGGGCATTCTTGTTGAACCCGCCAACCATATTGTTCTTCCACCATAAAGCGATCGAACATAACAATGGATGGGTTTAACGTTTTTAAAAATGAATTGAAGCTTTCATCATTCAGCTTTATTTGCTGCTCAATAACAGAAGTTTGTGAGAAATCATAACTGAAATCACTTTTCGAAGCTGCAGAAGCAAATGTGATTTCATAATCTTTGCGCAAAAATAAATCGACCAGCTGAATCATTCGTGTTCCCGCTGCCGATGAAGTAGGCTCAGGCCAAACCAATCCAATAACCAATAATTTTTTAGCGCTTCTACTCATTTCTTACAAAATAAGCTCTTTTTTTTTGCTCCCGCAGATAAATGTGATTTTCGCAGATTAAAAATCCAAATTTGCGTTTATGCTCTAAATCTGCCGGAGATATTAAACGTATCTTAAATATTCTTAATTTTGCAGTTCAATTACAACACCACATGTTAGGATTAAAATTATTGACAGACCCACGTTGGGCCGATATTGCTGAATCGAATTTAGAAGAAATTTTATCTGACCATGCCTGGTGCGAGCAAAAGGCAGCCACGAATGCAATCACTTTAATTACTCAAAACTCAGAACATCAGGATTTAGTTGAGGAATTAACCGCAATCGCAATTGAAGAAATGCAACATTTTCAAATGGTAATCGACATTATTAAACAACGTGGTTATACTTTAAGCCGTGAAAGAAAAGATGATTATGTTGGGCGTTTAGTTAAGTTTAGTAAAAAAGATGGCAGCAGAAACCAGGCTTTTATTGATCGGCTTTTGTTTGCTGCAATGATTGAGGCCAGAAGTTGTGAGCGTTTTCGTGTACTTTCCTTAAATATTAAAGATGAAGAACTGGCTAAATTTTACCACGAATTAATGGTTTCCGAAGCAGGTCATTATACTACTTTCTTAAACTTTGCCCGTAAATATACTGTTGATGTTGATGTAGATAAACGATGGAAAGAATGGTTAGAATTTGAAGGCGAGTTAATTCAAAGTTTTGGAACGAAAGAGGCGATACATGGGTAGTGAGTTGAAAGTTACAAGTTGTGAGTTATAAGTCTGGGCGTCTAAACTTTAAACTTTTAACCCTTAACCTTCAACCTATCTTTATGTATATTCCACAACCAAATCACAATGTCCTGATAGCTGTCGATGCCCTTGGGTTGGTTATTCAGTTTTAGGAAACTATCAAAAGCGGCATCCATGTAGCCGAACATTTCGCCGTTATATTTGCGCCAAAACTCCTTTTCAGTTTTAAAGTCAGCTAAAACGCCATCGGATAACTTATCGTGAAGTATTTTATAATCATCAGGAGATTTCATCCTGATTTCGAACAAAATATAACGTAGCATTTCATAATTGGCCGAATATTGGTAATTCACGTCAGGGCTATTGCTTGCTGTTAAATAGCCCAAAAGATTGGCCTCATCCTCGTAAGCAATGCCTAACTGATGGGCAATTTCGTGGCAAGAAACGTAAGGCTTTACAAAATTAGGCAAGGCCATGTTCATATTTGCCTCGCCAGTTAGTGGGGCGTAGTAGCCCTCAATTCCCACTTTGCTGATGACCCATGAGTTTAAAACTGATTTTAGACACGGATTTTGATAACCAAATAACGGATTCTTTTTCTCCATTAAATCATAAGCTTTTGCCGAATTCGTTTCTAAATATTTGATGGAATAAGCACGGATTTTGATTTGTTTAAGTTTTAAATCATTAGTCTTATTCACAAAATAATCGCCAAGTAAAACCAATTCTTTTACTGTATATTTTTCATTTCCAATCCCTAACTCTTCACTCACACTTGGTCTGCTGTAATTTAAACCCCAAACAATTTTGAAGATGATGTAAAGAATCAGGAAAAAGTTTAAGATCTGTAGCGGAACAATGATTCTGTGTTCTTTCTTTAAAGATTTTCTTTTTTTGAAAAACCTGATGATTCTGTAAACGACAAAACCAATTAGTAAGGCATAAACAATATCGCCAATAGCAAATGGGAAAATCGAGGAAACAAATCTTAGTAATGAAGAAATGTAATAATAAATGCCTGTTGAATAATATTTTTGGACAAGAGAAGGGAATAAGCCGAATAGGAAAATCGCTAAAGTAAATGCGAACAATACAATAGTTTTACTATACAGAGATTTTCCTTTTATCATTATCTCGCAAAAGTTAGTCGCTTACCGATCTGGTCGGTTGTGAATCTGCCTTTTTGGTAGGCCAAATTCCCTGATACAAATGTGTGTGTTACGCTGGCTTGAAAAGTATCGCCATCAAAAGGACTCCAACCGCATTTGTAAAAATTATTCAGCTTGGTTACAGTCCATGAATCTTTTAAATCTACCAAAACCAAATCTGCCCAATATCCCTCACGAACAAAACCGCGTTTTTCTATATCGAAACAGACAGCCAGGTTATGTGCTGTTTTTTCAACGATTTTTTCTAATGAAATTTTGCCTTGCAAATGCATTTCTAATAAAGCAGGTAACGCATGTTGAACCAGCGGCCCACCTGATGGTGCTTGCGAGTAGGGCTGTTTTTTTTCTTCTAAAGTATGTGGTGCATGGTCAGTAGCGATAACATCGATGTTATCATTTAAAATGCCAGCGAGTATTCCATTTTGGTCTTCTTCAGTTTTAACTGCAGGATTCCATTTTATAAAATTACCTTTTGTGGCGTAATCTTTATCATTAAACCAAAGGTGATGAACACAAGCTTCAGCAGTAATTTTTTTATCTTTTAGTGGAATGGTATTATCGAAAAGTGCAATTTCTTTTGCTGTAGAAATATGTAAAATATGCAAGCGTGTTTGATATGCTTTTGCCAGCTCAACTGCTAAAGATGATGATTTATAGCAAGCTTCTGCACTCCGAATAAGTGGATGCATTTCGATGGTTAAATCATCGCCATATTTTGCCTTAAATTCGGCCAGGTTGTTACGAATGGTTGCCTCATCTTCGCAATGTGTAGCTACTAAAATAGGCGCTTTGCTAAAAATATTTTCTAAAGTTTTTTCGTTATCAACCAACATATTTCCTGTTGATGAGCCCATAAAAACTTTAATGCCACAAACATTTTTAGCGTCGGTTTTTAAAACTTCTTCGATATTATCGTTACTTGCACCCATGTAGAATGAGTAATTGGCAAGTGAAGTTTCTGCAGCAATTGCATACTTATCGGCAAGTAGCGCTTGTGTTAAAGTATTTGGAACTGTGTTAGGCATTTCCATAAAGGAGGTAATTCCACCAGCTACGGCGGCCATACTTTCGGTAAAAATATCGGCTTTATGTGTTAAACCTGGCTCACGAAAATGCACCTGGTCATCAATCATTCCTGGTAAAAGATATTGCCCCTCGGCGTTAATTTCAGTTGCATTTGGTGCAGAAAGATTTTGACCGATTTTGGTAATAAATCCATCTTTAATTAATACATCGGCAACAATTTTTTGTCCCTCGTTTACAATTGTGGCGGCTTTTATCAGGTAAGAATTCATGGTTTCAAAGGTAGTGTTTTAGTATAAAGTAGAAAGTATAAAGTGGAAAGTTTTGGGCGGATGAAAGGGAGAAATTGAGTTTAGCATCACTGTTTTGAGTAAAATAAACCTGATAAAGTGGAAATACTTTTTGTTGCAGGTCTTCGACAAGCTCAGACTGACAATTGCAAAAAGATTGGAACGATAGCAGGACTACCGTAATTAAAGAACTACTGAAATTGCTTTACCCCTAAATCTTTAAGTGATCTTGGCTTTATGAATTCATGACTTAAAGACTCCGAACTTCAGACTAATTTAAGCCTTTCAGCTTAAAAAGCCTATCTTTGTGCGCTATGGCAAAATCGTTCGAAGAATTTAAGTTAAACAGGCAAATTTTAAATGCAGTTGCCGATGCAGGTTACACCGTTGCCACGCCGATACAAGAAAAAGCAATTGCGCCAGTATTATCTGGACAAGATATTTTCGGAATCGCAGAAACGGGAACAGGTAAAACCGCGGCTTTTGTTTTGCCGATTTTAATGCAATTAAAATATGCTCAGGGCGAAAATCCAAGGGCATTAATTTTATCGCCAACACGCGAATTGGCTATGCAAATTGCTGAGCAGGTAAAATTATTCTCTACTTATACAGACTTACGTTCGCTGGTAATTTTCGGCGGTATTGGTCCGAAAACACAAAAAGAACAGATTGCAAAAGGAGTAGATATTTTGATTGCTACGCCTGGAAGATTTCTGGATTTATACCTAGATGGTGATATTAACACACAGAGTTTAAAATTTTTAGTACTGGATGAGGCTGATAAAATGATGGATATGGGCTTTATTGGTTCGATTCATAGAATTTTAGAAATTGTGCCTCGTAAACGACAAAACTTGCTTTTTTCGGCTACTATGAGCGATTTGGTGCAAAAAATTGCTGGCGATTTCTTAAATAATCCATTGGTTATTGAGGCATCGACTCAGGCTACACCTGCAGCAAATGTTACTCAAGCCTTATATTACGTACCAAATTTTAAAACAAAAATAAATTTGCTGCAACATTTGTTGAAGAATGATGAGGCTTTTAGTCGCTTGATTATTTTTTGTAAAACAAAAACAGTTGCCGATAATATTTTCAGTTTTATTGAGCGTAGATATGGTTCGGAAAACGTTCGCGTTATCCATGCAAATAAAGGACAGAATACACGAATTAATTCGATTAATAGTTTTAAAGAAGGTAATATTCGGGTTTTAGTTGCTACCGATGTGGCGAGTAGAGGGATTGATGTGAGTGATGTTAGCCACGTAATTAACTTTGATGTGCCGATTATCATTGAAGATTATGTGCACAGAATAGGACGTACGGGTAGGGCTTTTGCCAAAGGCGATGCCATTACTTTTGCTACCGATGCAGAGAAATATTATATCCGCAAAATTGAAAAGTTAATACGCCAGTATATTCCAGTGGCCGAAATACCTGAAGGTGTTTACATTGATGAAACGCCTTATGAGGAACGCCAGCATATTGCGAAGGAAATCGATCTGCAGAAACGTAAGGAAGATCCTGAATTTAAAGGCGCTTTCCATGAGAAGAAACATGCTGCAGCGATAGAAAAAAAGGTAAGAGAAAAAGCCAAAGCAAAAGCTGGAAAGCAAATTAAATCGTTTAAAAAAGGAAAAAAATTCGATAAGAAAAAGTAATGAACTTAAGGATTACCCCTTTAAATATAGTTGGAGCAGTAGCGCTTGGCTTGGTTGTGGTTAATTTATTATCTGAAAAAGATAATACGCCCCGACATATTGATATGAGTGGTTTCTACCTTGTTATTTTAGGCTGTTTAATTTTGGTTACGTTTATTACCGATTTGATTTTCCGTTTTACATTAAAGGATTTAAAAAGAATTTGGATTGTTGAATCGATTTTTGTTGTGACTACCATAATTCTGATGTTGATTATTCAAAAATTAGCGTAATTAACAGGTAAAAAAAACGGTATAATCCTTTCATCTGAATAATTAATTCAAAAAATAATCATCTTTGCGGCGATAAAAATTAACGGTTGAAATCGGTCAAAACTACTCAATCGGCGAAATCAATTAAAAATATGAAAACAGCAGAAATAAAATTAACAGTTGAATTAGACGAGGCTAATAATCCAGATAATATTCTTTGGGAAAGTACAGATTCGGAAAATGCTGATAAAGTACCCGCAAAAGCCATGTTTCTTTCGGTTTGGGATCATAACTACAAAAACACGTTAAAAGTAGATCTTTGGACCAAAGATATGCCCATTGATGAAATGAAACGTTTTTTCTATGAAACGTTACAAACGATGGGCGATAGCTTTTTGAAAGCAACTAACGAAACTTTAATTGTTGAAGATTTACGTGATTATTGTGCTCATTTTGCAGAGAAAATGGGTATTGTTGAGGGACAGTAGTTCGTTAGTCTTTAAAAAATGCCAAACAAATTAGTTAATATTTGTTTTTTCTAAACAACTAAACAACTAAACAACCAAAAAACAATATGTTAATACTAAATAAATTCAGGGCTTGGTTAGGTATTTTATTATGCGTAATAGCTAGTTTCTGTCCGATGTTAAAAGTGCCGATTAAAGGCAATTGGAACTTGTACCAGTCAGACGCTCGCTTGTTTATGATTACTTATGCGATTATCGTAATCGCTATTCTTTTGCTATTTATTAGAAAGATAGGCGCGTTTAAATTTATGAGCTTCGTAATGGCTATTTGGTATGCTTTAGCTGTTGTAGCAGTGTACTTTACGGCAAATAATTACACCAAATATGGCTTTGCCAATAAATTAATTGGCAAGGTTGTTCATTTTCAATGGGGCTGGATTGTATTTTTAGTTGGTGTTTTATTTATGCTTTTCAGTACAAAACGCGGAGAGAAAATTATAGCACAAACTAGTCTTTAAACTGCGCTGTAAGTTTATCAACTTCATAACCTTTAGCCTTGCAACGGGCAACTATTTCATCATGAGTTTTTTTCGGCATCGTTTGGTTACGACTCATAATGAATAGAAATTTATGATCTGGATGACCAACCACTACGTAAGAATAATCATTGGCCAATTCTATAATCCAATAATCAACTTTAATTGGCCATATAAACTGCGCTTGCAACTCGCCATTACTGCCATCTTCTAATGGAAACATTTTAGAGTTTCTCGAATAGATTTTCTCGTCTTTAGGTTTTTTGTAAGTGGTTAAAACATTGTAAAACCCCTCTTTATTAAGTGTGTATTTTGTTGTAGTTTCTCTACTGCCTTTATCAAAAATAGTAGGAATAGAGTATAATGAATACCAGGTGCCAGCATATTTTTTTAAATCTAACTTATCAACAGGTAAGTTTTTGTCAGCATGAAAAAAGCTGGTTAGAATTAATATAATGGTGCAAATCGTTTTCATAACATTAAAGGTTTAATGTTATTTACGCAACAACAGATTCATCGGTTTTACTAAAATTTATTTTTTGCCTTCCAGATAAAACCATCAAGCACATAATGAGTAGCTTGTGGTAATGCCAATAAGGGGATAAGTAAAGTAAGGAGCTCGCTGCCCATAACTTGTGGTAAACTGGCGAAAGGTTTAAATACAGATTGATGTTCTCTCCAAACTAATCCATCCCATAGCCCTTCTTCGAAATAGGCAAATAAAAATAAAATAACCAGAAAATAGAAAACTCCAAATTTTCCAAAACACAAATTTGTTAGTTTACTTCTTAAATTTGGATGAGCTAATTTTTTCTTTTCAAAAAACCAAATAAGAGCCATATAAGGAATGCCATGAGAGATAACATTTAAAGTAGTAAATGCCATATCGCCATTGAAATAAACAATACCAAAATACCAGGATAGAAGCGTACCAATTATAATAAGGTTTCTTGGGACATTGAAAGATTTTGTTTTTATCACTAATAAAAATTCTTTTATTGTGTAAACGGCGATAATTATTAAATAAACTACTGTTGTATATTTAATAATTATTTCGTTTTGAAACGAGAAGAAATCGCCCTCAATAAACCAATTGAAATTTCGAGCAGGAGTAAAGTGCCAAAATGTTAATGGATAAATCGTGGCTGCATAAATGGTTATTTTATCAATCACTTTAATCCATGAAGAATTTTTTTCATTTCTTGAATACAAGCTCATAAAACCATATTGCTGCCTAATAAAGTGATAAACAGCTAAATAAGCCAGGGTTCTCCAAAACCAAAGTGCATCGAAATGATACAGCATTACACCAATTATATAACAAACAATTGGGATTATTAGAAGCAGTGTACTATGTTTCTTTAAGGTAAGTGGATTGAAATAGGTTCGATAAAGTGTACTGTAAACATGTGCAACATCGATAAATACAATTAACAATACCCAATAAGCTAAAGGGATTCCAGCAGCATTTTGAAACTGGGCAGGAAAAAGTAAAACCAAAAACAACGACAAAAAAGCTGGCGATAATATGAAAATTATATCGCTCGTTCTGCCGTTTAGCCAAGGTTGATTCTGTTTATCCATTAGAATTTAAAGCTTGTTTTGCAGCATTAATTCCCTGATGGAAGGCTTCTTCGAAAATAGATATTCCGCTTAAATCAGTATGTGCAAAGAAAATTTTATCTGAAATTGGTTGTTTGGCTTTTTCTAAATACTCGCTCCAAATAAAGTTTTTTGTTGGTGCAATCATTCCGTGTCCCCAAATCCAAACATCTATATTTTCAATGGCTGCTGTAATGCTTGGGTGAATCATCTCTAGTTCTGGAATTATAATGTCTAACCATTGGTCGAAATCTCTTGTATAGGCGGCTAATCTAGCTATCGATGGCTCAAAATCACATAATGGTAAATAGTAAGTAAGTATTTTTTTGTCTTCAGAAAGTTTTAGGTGTTGTTGTGCTGAATTAACATAACCAACCGACGCCGTGTTATATGCAACATTATCCCAGCATAAAGGTATTCCTTTAGAATCTGGTAGCTCGTTAATTGTAATGTTTGCAACCAACCATGGAGAATAGCTAAACTGTTTATAATCAATCCCTCTGTTAAAATTTCTAAGCAAACGATTATTTACAAATTGCGGCGAACATAAAATTATTTTTTCTGACTGTATAGATTCGGTAATGCCATTTTGGGTAATAAAAACTATAGCATTTAAACTTCCGTCTGGATTCGGCTGAATGTCATAACATAAATTTGAAGTTTTAATATGACTTTGAAGATCCTTTTCCAATTGCTTCATAATCCAACCATTACCTTCGGGCCAGGTTAAGATTGCATTCTGTTCTGCATTGGCAGCTTTTCCTCTACGCGATGCAAAATAATGTAATCCAGCCCACGCTGATATTTTATCCATTTTCTGCCCGTAATCATCTTTACATGCATAGTTTAGGTACCATAACAGATATTTCGAATGATAACCTTTTGTTTTAAGATAACTTTCGAACGATATCTTATCTAGTTTTCTGTAGCTTTCATCATTAGAGGATGAATTTACTGGAATATTGAAAACATATTTTCCATCGTTTCCTTGCGTGTTTTTAAGTTTATCTACCTCTGATAAAAAATCGCGAATTTGTTTTTTATCATCAGCTGGAACACCAAAATCAGGAATTAAACCCTCCTGCCATTCCCCATTAATTAGTAAACGCTCTTCAGGATCGAATGTTAAATAATAGTCGTTATAGTAAGGTAAACCATTTTCGAAATGGGTAATTATATTTATCTCTTTAAGAAAATCGATTAATAATTTATCTTCATTATTGGCAATGGTAATATAATGAGCACCTAATGGGTAGGACGATATCTGATTGGTTCCAAAGTGAGCATTTCCTCCAGCATGATTTTCGAGTTCGAGAATTTCAAAATCAGATTCTCCATTTTGCTTTAACCACCTACCAGCTGATAAGCCAGAAATACCACTTCCGATAATTAAGGTTTTTACTTTCCTGGTTTTTGACGATGCTGGAATTTTTATTTTATCACGTAATATATGACCGGCTTTTGCATTAGGACCAAATAAATTCCCTTTAATATTGTACTTGTTAGGTTTTAGTTTTTTAAAACAACTGTTTAAAAAAATACCACCAGTTATTAATACAATCCTTAGAAGAAACGAACGCCTTTTTAAATAAGCAGAAAAATCATCTTTATAAAACGTTTGCCCACTCATCCTCAAAGTACTTTACTAGAATTTGGTTATTTAGTTTATTTATGTCAGTTTCAACCTTGCTCATATCTTTCGGAAAAAAAAGCATTAAGTCTAAACTTTCTTTCGACATGAATTTTAGTCCATGCAAATATTGTTGCGGTTTTTTGTAAACATTATCGGGCTCGGTTGCCATAATATAACCCCATTCGCCAAACGATGGAACATAATTATGATAGGGTATTGTTTTTAAACCTACACTTTCTAAGGTTTTATTAACAGTCCAGAAAGATTTCGGAGCAACGTAAGGCGAAGTAGATTGGATTACCATTAAACCTTTTGGGGCTAAGATGCCTTTAACTAAAGTGTAAAATGAATTGGTGTACAATTTACCTACAGCATAGTTAGAAGGATCTGGGAAATCTATCACAATGAAATCGAATTTTTTGCGCTGGGCTTTAATCCAGCTAAAGGCATCGGCATTAATAACCTTTACTTTTGGTGATAACAACGCATTTTTATTTAGACCCAGAAGAATCTTATTCGATTGAAAAAGCGTAGTCATGCCTTTATCCAAATCGACAAGAGTTACAGATTCAATATTAGGATACTTCAAAATTTCCCTAACTGCTAAACCATCACCGCCACCCATTACTAAAACATGTTTAGCAAAGGGAAGTGCTTGCAGGCCAGGGTGTACTAATGCTTCGTGATAACGATATTCATCATCTGAACTGAATTGAAGGTTCCCGTTGAGAAATAGTCGCAAAACTTTATTCTTTTTGGTTAAAATAATGCGCTGATAAGGTGTGCTTTTTGAGTAGATGATCGTATCGCTATAGGTTTGGCTTTCTGAAAAACTGGTAATTTTATCAGCATAAACAAATCCAATCAGCAAGGCAATTAAACTTAAAAATGATGCGCCTTGTAAATATCTCGATGCTTTAATTTCTTTTTTGAAGTTTAAACAAACAATTAATGCCACAGCAACATTTAGCATACCAAACATATATGCCGTTTTCACCAATCCCAGATGAGGGATTAAAAGAAGCGGAAATATCAGTGATGCGAGCAAAGCTCCAATATAGTCGAACGTAAAAACCTTTGATACTAAATCTTTAAATTCATAACGATCTTTTAAAATTCGCATAAGTAGTGGAATTTCTAGTCCGACAAGAATTCCTGTTAGACTTACAAATCCATAAAGTACGATTCTGAATGAGGCAATATTTTCAAAGACTAGAAACAGAACCGTTGAGCTGAAACCACCCACCAAACCGACTAAAATTTCAATCTGAATGAACCAGGAAAGAATATTTTTTTCGAAATATTTAGAAATCCACGAGCCTATACCCATTGAGAATAGGTATACGCCAATTATTGTAGAAAATTGGGTTACAGAATCGCCAAGTAAATAACTAGCAAGTGTGCCAGCAATTAGCTCGTAAATTAAACCACAAGTTGCTACAACAAATACAGAAATTAATAAAAGAGCTGGAAGTTTTTTGTTCATTCTAACTGTGTATTGCCGAGCTAATGATAAGCGCTATTGCAATAATAAATGCTGCAAAAACTACTGCCAGAGCCATGTTTTGCTTTTCTAAAATTTCTTTCCAAAGATTTTCTGGCGTAATTTTTTCAATAACCCAGAATGCGAGAAAAAGTACAATTATCCCTATAACGGAATAAACCAAAGAGGCAATGATGTACTTCATGCTGATTAATTCATTTAAACTCATATTGTTTTTATTTATGATAAAATCTGTTGACGTGACCAGAGTTGGTTTTATTTCCATTGAACTCTGTATTTTTTTCTACGTTGTCTTTATAAAATGCCAAGCCAGTTAAGCCACTATAGCTATAAAAACCAATAATAACTAGCAGAACAATCAGGTAATATTTAATAGGTTTTATATCCATTAATCTTCATTTACAAATGGTGAGTAATCACTATTATTCCATCTCCCTTTTTCAAATTTGCGCATTAAATACCAACAAATTGCTGGATAAATACAAAGGAGTAATATTGTTAAAAGCGTATTCCTCCACATGGTAACATTACTGGTTGCTTTTATATAAAGATTGTTTCGATAAACATCTCCAGAGGATGGATAAACATTTAAATGATATTTACCTCTAGGTATTTCGGATAAAAGAATTGTTTCTTTAGTTGAACCTTCACTCCACCTTTCTCCATCTTCATAACCATGATAAAATTCTATTCCTTTGCTTACTTCCCAGGTTCTATTATCTCCTTCGTTAACTAAAACAATTGTAGTTTCCAACCAATTATTATCTACTGCCGAAGCAATTTCAAATTCTATATTCGATGATTCGTCATCAATATAAAAAGATGGCGTAATAAATGATTTAAAAGAATCTCCTCCCGTTTTTTGATCATATGCGATCAAAAAGTCGGAGTTAACTAATTCTTTGTTGGGTTTTATTATCCCAAACAGCAGATGCAATAACAACACAAGAACAATAGCTATCCCTGTAATTTTTAATGAAGAAGTCCATCTGTCGTATTCTTTAGAGGGTTGATTTGCACCGACTCCCACCTTTTCAGGGAGTAAGCTTAAGTCAATATTAAAGATGTTTGCAATTACCTGTGGTTCTAAATATTCGCCGATATAATAATCGGTTGAAAGATTAGTAGTACCCGTAATCTCCTTTACAACCATGTATGGCGGGGCAATATATTCTGTTGCATTAACCTTTTCGTTTACAACATCCCAATCCAATTCTCCAAGCATAGAGGTTACTATAGGGCTGTACTTATTAAAAATGGTGTATTCAACATCATTATAGCCAACACTTACGCCATAAGAAATTGGTGTTTTGAAATTAGGTACAAACTTTTCTCCACCAATTAAATTCCAGTGTCCATCGAATTCAGAAAGTGTTACATAACCTTTACTTTGGCTGGTTAAAATATACTCTCTCCAGCAGTAAATTGTGCCAACTTCCCTTTTTTCCAGATATGCTACAACTTTAAATTCATTGTCGTGGATATTTGCGACCGAACCTAATTTTAATACAGGAGTTTTTTCGGGCTTTTTTAATTCTTTATTTAGCTTAGATAATTCGCTGCTGATGATTTGTAAATAAGAAAAGCAATATGAGCAGGTCGTAAATTTACTTCGGGGCGCATCATACAATACAATGCTTTCTTTGCAGATTGGACAATTAATTGTTTCTGATAGCTTAAAGAAAGGCTTAACTAAACTATCCATTAGCGAACAATTTCATTTTTTTGCAATTCCTTACCATCAAAAAAAGCCAATACCGATTTATAGATTTTTTTAACTTTTTGCGTATTATCTTTTTGATAATTTGATAGAAAAATATCGAATGTGGCCAGTTTAAATTCGGGCCAGGTATGAATGGATAAATGAGATTCGGTTAAACAGATCACGGCAGTAAAGCCACCATTTTCAAAATCATGATAAACCTCTCCAACTTTTTCTAACTGATTTGATGTAACAAGTTCATCGAAAAGGTCTTTACAGTCATAGAAAGAAGTTAATTGTTCCAATTTATCAGAAGAGAATTCTGATAAAATATGTAAACCTGGATTGTATTTCATTGGAGCGTTTGGTATAAGCCAAAAATATAAATTATTTTAAAGTTAAAAAGCTTATGAAATGAAATTAATTTATGGTGCTTTGTTTGCCTCGAAATAATCTTCAGCACCATCTTCCAAAGGAATATAAATCCTTTCCCATTCTTCACCCTCTATAATTTCCCAGGTATGGCCAGCACCTTGGGTATCATTTGCTATTAAAATAATTCCTGGTTCAATTATGAAAGTTTCTCCACTGGTAACCTGAAATTTTAATTTTCCTTTTAGGGTGATTACATATTGTCTTCTAGGTGCAGCGTGCGAAGTTTTTTGCAAAGAAATATCAGTTTGAGCAAAGAAATAATTGGCGTTAATATGTTGTCTAATTGGAATTGTCCCTTTTTCAAATGAACAACCGTCGTTTTCGATATTGATTAATCTAACAGCTTTTAAATAATTTTTGGTTTCGGCTTTTTCTGATGTCATCTTCAATATATGTGTTAAAATTTAAGTTCTGTTTGGCCTTTTTGAGCAACTTCTCTCTCGTGTTGCAACAGCCACTGTTTTCTCCATAAGCCACCAGCATAGCCCACTAATTTGCCGTTGCTACCAATAACCCTATGACAAGGAACCACAATCGCTATATCATTTTTGCCATTTGCTGCCGCAATGGCTCTAATCGCTAACGGATGATGTGCTGAGAATTTAGCATAAGAAGTGGTTTCGCCATACGCAATGACCAATAAATTTTGCCAAACTTCCTGTTGAAATTCAGTCCCTTTTTGCTTGATCGGGAAATCGAAATGCTTTAAATTTCCTTTAAAATAATCTTTTAATTGCTCTGATACTTTTTTGGTTAGAACGTTCTCTGTTAAGTGATCAATGTTTTTTTCTGCAAAAGTTATGGAACACACGAATTCATCATCAGCTAAGATGGTCAATTTGCCAATCGGCGATTCAATAGTCGATGCGTAATCCATATAATTTATTTTTGCCACGGAAACACGGAGTTTACCAAAATAAAATGGAATCGTATTATATTTTTTAAAACAATATAAACGCCAAGTTTACGTGTATTCGGTGTTTCAGTGGCAAACTCATTTTTTGTCAACTCGATAAATTTTAACGGTAATCCGTGGCAAACTGTTTTGCTGCTTAAACTTTAGACAATATTACAACAATCCAACAATTTACCATCGCAATATTTATCAATAAAAGTATCTTTGCGGTTATGCAACTGGCCAAAGAGGTTAAATATTTAATCCATAAGGAAGTACTGTTAGAGTGGCGCTCCAAATATACCATCAATGGAGTATTGCTTTATGTAGTTTCTACTATTTTTACCTGCTATTTATCGTTTGTAAGTCTTGGCGATAAATTAACCTGGAATGCTTTATTCTGGGTAATTATGCTTTTTGCATCCATAAACGGTGTTTCTAAAAGTTTTCTGCAAGAAACCAAAGGTCAGCAATTATACAGTTATGTTTTAGCAAGCCCAGCTGCGGTATTAATATCGAAAACAGTTTATAATACCATATTAATGTTGGTTTTAACCACCATCGCATTAGGATTTTATACCTTGGTTTTCGATTCATTTACACCTCCAGATTTACTACTTTATTATGTTGCCGTAGTAATGGGGAGCATCAGTTTTTCTACGGTTTTCACTATGGTTTCAGCCATTGCAAGTAAGGCTGGTAACGGCGGAATGCTGATGGCAATTTTAAGTTTTCCAATTATCATTCCTGTACTTATTCTTTTAATAAAACTGGCTAAAAATGCAGTTGATGGTTTGCCATGGGAAAATAGTTATGATGAAATTGGCATGCTATTCCTGGTAAATGTATTAACCGTTGCAACCTCGTTGTTGCTATTTCCATATCTTTGGAGAGATTAATTAACGGGCGACGTAAAATGGATGATGGATCAAAACAATCAAATAACCAATAACAAAACAACAAAAAATAATGAATAAAACTTGGTGGAAAATTTTAGGTTCAGTCTTGGTAATCTATACTGCAATTGCAGGTTTATTACTTGGCGTTCCACGCTTACCTATTTTAAATGAATCAATCAGGAATTTATATTTCCACGTACCTATGTGGTTTGCCATGATTGTATTGTTTTCAATTTCTGTTTTTTATAGTATAAAGTCTTTAAGTTCGAAAAGTGAAATTGACGACATAAAAGCAGTAGAAAGTGTAAATGCTGGCATTATTTTCGGACTTCTGGGTTTGGTTACTGGAGCCATTTGGGCTAAATATACCTGGGGCCAGTTTTGGAGTTTCGATCCTAAACAAAATTTTGCAGCAATTTCTGTATTACTCTATTTTGCCTATCTAATTCTTCGCAATGCGATAGATGAGGAACAAAAAAGGGCTAAAATTTCTGCTATATATAACATCTTTGCCTTCCCGATGATGGTGGTTTTGCTTTTCGTTTTACCACGTTTAAAAGATTCTTTACATCCAGGTAATGGAGGTAATCCAGGTTTTAATAGTTACGATTTAGATAGCCGGATGCGTATGGTTTTTTACCCAGCATGCTTAGGTTGGATATTAATTGGTTACTGGGTTTACACCATCCGTTTCCGATTACGTTCAATAGAAAACAAACAACAACAAAATTAAAGCCGAAAGCTCGATGATTAAATCTCGGTTAACTAATCATTCAAAAAACTAAAAAAACGAAATGAAAAAGATACTTTTCTCCCTAATATTAATGCTTGCTACGGTACAATTATTTGCACAAGATAACGGCGTAGAAATGGCCGATAAGCTGCGTAGCGATGGTAAAATTTACGTAGTAGTTACCTGTATTGTTATAATTCTGGTTGGTTTATTGGCATATCTTTTCTCTATTGATAAAAGATTAAAAAAAATCGAAAAAGAAAACTCGACTAAAAACTAAGTTTAAACGTTTTAAACCTGTTTTTTGAACCAGAAACTGGTGGTGTTGGCTATACACTAAGTGTTTTTTCATTTGGATATATGCGGTTTTTTTAGGCAATTTTGCAGCATACTTAATTCATAAAAAATAAATAATGGCTAATCTAGCAGACGAGAACAAGTTTTTTGCAGATGTATGCAAGAACTTTGACAGTGCGGCTCAATTCACCAATCATCCAGAAGGTTTACTGAGCCAGATTAAAGCGTGTAACAGTGTGTATCGTTTTCAATTTCCAATTCGCAGAGGAAACGGTTTTGAAGTTATCGATGCATGGCGTGTAGAGCACTCGCATCACATGAGTCCAACTAAAGGCGGTATTCGCTACAGCGAAATGGTTAATGAGGATGAAGTGATGGCACTTGCAGCCTTAATGACATACAAATGTGCTATCGTAAACGTACCATTCGGCGGTGCAAAAGGTGGTATCAAAATCAATACTAAACAATATAGCGTAGCTGAGTTAGAAACAATCACTCGTCGTTACACTACAGAGTTAATTAAGAAAAATTTCATAGGTCCTGGTATCGATGTTCCTGCTCCAGATTATGGTTCGGGCGAACGCGAAATGAGCTGGATTGCAGATACATACATGACCATGAATCCTGGTCAGTTAGATGCATTAGGTTGTGTAACTGGTAAGCCAATCGCTTTACACGGGATCCGCGGACGTAAAGAAGCTACTGGTCGTGGTGTTGCTTATGCAGTACGCGAATGTGTTGATGTTGCAGAAGATATGGCTAAAATCGGCTTAAAAGCTGGTTTAGGAGATAAAAGAGTAATCGTTCAAGGTCTAGGTAACGTAGGTTATCATTCCGCTAAATTCTTAGCAGAATTTGGTGCTACGATTGTTGGTTTGTGCGAGTACGAAGGTGCTATTTACAATGCTAATGGCTTAAATGTTGATGAGGTTTTTGCTCACCGTAAAAATACAGGTTCAATTTTAGGTTTCCCTGGTGCTACCGATTTCAAAAACTCAATGGAAGGTTTAGAGCAAGATTGCGATATTATCGTACCTGCGGCTTTAGAAAACCAATTTACAGAGCTTAACATTCGTAACATTAAAGCAAAAATTATTGCAGAAGGTGCAAACGGACCAACTACTCCAGAAGCTGAAGCTATTTTCACTGAAATGGGTGGAATCATTATTCCAGATATGTATTGCAATGCTGGTGGGGTTACTGTATCGTATTTCGAGTGGTTAAAAAACCTTTCTCACGTAGCATTCGGACGTATGGAAAACCGTTATGCGGCTAATTCAAACGCAAATTTAATTGCTACTTTAGAAAACTTAACAGGAAAAACTATTCTTCCAGAACACCGTTTAATGATTGTTAAAGGCGCATCTGAAATGGAATTGGTAAATTCTGGTTTAGAAGATACCATGATTCATTCGTACCACGAAATCCGTGAGACTTTGAAAAATAAGCCAGCTACACAAACTTTAAGAACTGCAGCTTTTGTTAATTCAATCGATAAAATTGCTGTTTCATATATGAACTTGGGCGTTTGGCCATAGTAAGCCGAAAGACTAAAGCTTAAAGCGAAAAATCCTTGCAGATGAATAATTTGCAAGGATTTTTTATTTAGAAAATGTATGGTTCTGAGTTTTGTGGGGCAGGGTTGGCCCCGCTTTCGTTGCAATCTTTTGTTAATGTCAGTCTAAGCATGTCGAAGATCTGCATCAAAAGTATTTTCACTCCAATCGGGTTTAGGTACAATGGAAACTGCAAAACAACAAATTATCATTCGATCTATATCGATTTTGTCATTAATCGACATATTTGGCTGTTTACTCGGAAGAAGAAACACTTAATTCCTCCAAATCCAATCTCCATTCTTCTTTCCTGATAATATCATCATCAAAGTTTTTATTTCTTTTCAAGTGATGTAGTTCATCACGTTGCACCTGAATTAATGCGAGTACAATTTCATGATAAGCTTTTAAATCTTGCTTATCAATATCACCTTTTTTAAAGGCTTGTATGGTATCCTTTTTTTCAATTAAAGAATGCTGCAACTCTGCTTTTAAGTTCACCATCAATTCATTATGGGTACATTGATATTGGTAATCTGCTTTCAATTTATCTAAAGAAAGATCAATTAATTTTAATTTGATTTGGCTGGTTTGTTCCTGTTCAGAAAGTTTGCTTTTCGCTTCGGGTATATTTAATAACTTAATTACAAAAGGCAAGGTAAGCCCTTGAACAACCAGTGTAACAAATATTACAACAAAGGTTATAAACAAAATCAAATTCCTAAGCGGAAACGGTATCTGATCTGAAATCATTACTGGTATAGAAAGCGCCGCGGCTAGAGACACCACACCTCTCATGCCCGCATAAATAATAATTACAAACGAATGCCAGGTCATATCCTTGTAGCGCTCTCTGGTTTTTTTGTTAAATAACTGCGTTATTCGTGCCGTAGATACCAACCATAAAAAGCGAACTACAAGAGCTAAAATACTAATACCAACACCATAACCAATCGCTTTTGCAATAGGGTAGTTAGGGCCTAAGCCGTTTACAATGTCGGGTAATGCCAAGCCAATTAAAATAAACACGACACCATTAAGCATAAAGGTTAAAGAAGACCATACCGACACGGTCTTTATTCTCGATTTTGAAGTAAGAATTACATGTGATTGACTGGAAAGTAACAATCCCCCAGAAACAACTGCCATTACGCCAGAAGCTTCGAAATGCTCTGCTACAACATACATAAAATAGGGTGTAAGCAGCGTTAAAACTGTATCAATATTATCTGTGGTTGGTAGCCAGCGGTGGATGGCATAAAATATTCCGCCAATGGCAAGGCCGATTAATATTCCCAAACCAGCAACCGATACAAAACTAACAGCTGCATCTTGCATAACAAATGTGCCACTTACGACGGTTGCCAAAGCAAATTTGAACACAATTAAACTGGATGCATCATTTACTAAGCTTTCGCCTTCTAAAAGTGCGGTAACTGTTTTAGGTATTTTTAAACCCTTTAAAACTGCTGCTGCCGCCACTGCATCTGGTGGAGAAACAATTCCACCCAACAAAAAACCAAGTGCCAAAGTAAAACCTGGTATAAATGCCACCGATGCGTAGGCAACTGCAACTGATGTGATGAAAACTAAACCCACTGCCATTAAAAATATGGCCCCTTTATATTCCCAAAAATCTTTCCATGACGTAAACCAGGCAGCTTCGTAAAGTAGGGGAGGTAAAAAAAGTAAGAAAACGATGTTCGGGTCTATTTTTAAGTTTGGCATCCCTGGAATAAATCCGATTGCCAAACCAGCTAAAACCAAAAATATTGGATAGGAAATTTTTATTTTCTGGCCAACCATAACCAGAAGTGTTACGCCAAGAAGTAGTACAAGAATTAAAATCAGGTTATCATGTAACATGCCGAAGAAATATTGTTTGTGGGTTTATGCACTAAATTTATTAAGAAATTTTGGATGTAGGCAGTAGATTAAGTTTACAAGCCTTTTAAAATTTGATAAAGTGAATTAATATCGTCATCTATAAAGCTTAAATTTCCTTTAATTCTAACTTTGCCGCGATTAATTGCTTCACCGTTAACCTCTAGTTGTTTCAAATTTTTTAAGTATGGTTTTAAAACAGGTAGATCCAACTGTCTATTCAACTTTGAGAAATTAATGTTCAATCCAAAAAAATCATCACTAGAAACTACAGATGGATTAATAATAGCAGATTGCTTGGTGCTGAAAATTAATTGCTTTCCAGCTTCATTAGCAAAAACTTTATAAAGCGGGAATACAGATTTATTAATTATTCCGCTATCTAAATGAATCACATTTTGTCGACTAAGATAATTTTTAAATCCAGCGACTGCATCGATGCTGAATATAAAATTTGGTATTTTTCGCTTCTGTAAAGTTACTTTTTCTACCTTTTCAAAATCATCATTGTAGTCGTAGCTAATAACAGAATCAAGTTGATTGGTGGTTCCTGTCCATTCAAAATCCATGTAGCCTTCATAATACTTGGCTAAACTATCACTTTCTAAAACTATAGTTTTTAGTTTTAAAGGTTTGTTTACGGCTTTAGCAAAATCAGCATTCAACCAAAAATTTACACTGCTTTCTACATTGAATTTTCTGTGTTTGGATGTTTTAGATGGTACAATCGTTTCCAATAAAAACTCAAAACTAAATTTTACTGCACCATTTTCAAAATTGATTGAACCTTGGTTTTTGAGATTTTGAAAAGCAATATGTCCGGTAGCTTGGGCGATGTTTTTAAAATTACTTTCAACAATTTTGATTTGATTTTTCTGTTTTAAAATGTCGGTCAATACCGAATCGTAGTTTGCTACTTCGTTAGAAACAACTAAGGTTGCTGCATCGTAATTATAGAGAATTGTAATATTCCCTAATCTGGATTTTCCATAATTTAAGCCTTCCTTTTTAAAGAGTTGAAATTTCAATGTGCCTTTCAAAAAGTTCTCAAAATCCTTTAAATTATCTATCGCTAACCTGGAGAATAAAGCAGTTTTAGGCTGATTTTGAATGCTGTAAAAGTAAATGCTAGCTGGAATTTTCAATCCATGTTCAAACCCCTCGATTTTTGAAGCTTTATTTTGGTTTGAATCTGATTTTAGATAAAAACCTGGATGAGCCAGTAGGTTTGTTGCCAAACTTTTATAAATCTCATCGGCGCTAAATTTTATTAAAGCGGTAGTGTTTTTCGGTATTGAAATTTGATTGGCTTGATACTGTCTGTATTTAAAGGTGCCAACAAAAAAAATAAGCAGTGATAATAAAATCACTGCCGTTATTTTTAAAAATTTCTTCATCAAAATGTTTTTTTACCGCAGATAAACACAGATTTTCGTTTTGAATCTGTGTTTTATCTTTGGTTAGTAATTTTACTATTTCGCTGCATTCTCAATTAAAGAGAACAAATATTTCAAAGCATTTTCATGTCCGTTCGGAATTTCAGCGCTAATATCAGCAGAAACTACATTGCCTTTAATTGGATTAGATTTCATGTAAATGTTTCCCATTTTGCCTAAAGTTTCATTAAACTTTTTAGCTGTTTCTTCACCACCAATTTCCGAATCAGGTACTTTGCCAACTAAATTTTTTGCATTAAACAAGAAACTAAAGTTGTTCTTCGCCAATAAATTTTTATGAGTTTTGCTAATAGCCGAGTTAAAACTGTTATTGCTAATGCTTTGCATTTCAGTTAATGAATTCCCGAAAAATACAATCCCATCTTTAATCATAAAATAAATATCTATCGGACTTTTCTTTTCTTCAATTTTATAAATACCGTTGTTCGTGCTAACATAATTCTTATTTATGCCGTATCTTATCAGCTTATTCATCAAACGGGTGTCTTCTGATGAAAACATGAATAAGAAATCGGGCAATGTTTCTTTTTTCGTTTTGGTTACTTCTTTACGGTTATAATCATCATCATACTCGTAAGTTGTATAAGTTACTTCTTTGCTATTTAAGCCGTTAATTACGAACAAAGCATCGCCTTTTACAACATTACTTACGGCTTCTTCATCCAATAAAAGCGAGAATAAATCAGAACCTAATTCAATTTCCTCATCCATTTTGCCGCCTAAAAATGAGCCATAAGTTTGCTTCAACAACTTAGGGAATTCTTCCAAATAAGCTTTTGTATCAATAGAATAACCCATAAAGCCTATTGCCTTTTCGCTATCTACATATTTCAGAAACTTTTTATTCAGTTTTCTATCCATAATTTTTTTGTAAGAATCAGCTTGTTCTTTTGCCAATTCTAAACCTGTTGAAATGCGGAAACTTGTTTTATCCATAAACAGTTTAGCATTTAAACTGCCATACCCTTTCATAATTCCAGCTTTGCCATAAGTGCCAAATTCTGGGGCAATTGAATTGTAAGCATCTTGCAAACTCGAAACCCAAATTTCTGCAATCGCTTTTTGATCTAAACTCGAAGTGTAAGATTTATTAGTCTCGATAGATTCGTAATTGGTGCTAAAAATTTTATCTGCTTGAATATTCATCCAAATAAAAGCCAATTGTTTTTTCTTTGCATCTTGTTCTGCTCTTTCTTTTTGATATTCATCATATCGTTCATCAGGATTTCCTGTTTGAGTCATCGCTTCAGCACCATCAACCACGTCAATTGCTTCTGCCATAGGCGTATCTGTAATTTCGACCTCGTTAATTTCTTCAATTTTTTTAACAGCAGGCTTTTTCTTCGCTGGTTTCTTTTTGCTTGATTTCTTAGAGGATGCCTTTTTTGTACTTGCCTTTTTTTGGTAAGCTTTTATATTCGGAGTGTATGGTTTTGATAAAACTGGTGGCGGTGGGGCTAAAACTACATCAACAACTTCATTCGGTTCTGTTGTGGTGGCATAAGTCGAGTCAACCGCTACAACTGCACTATCCGTTAGGTTATCATAATTATTTTGATACCTTATTTCTTTAATACCATAGCGGGCAGAATTAGCTGAATCAGCAAAAAATGAACTTCTTATACTTCCAGTTACAAAGTAAAGCATATTATTATTCCACTTGATAATGCTTGTACTGTCAGGCAAAACCATCGTTCTAAGATCACCTTCGGTTTTAAATTTCTTTTCCTTCTCGTTAATTAGGCTTTCAAATTTTGTAGCATCCTTTAACGGAATTAAGAAGCAGTTATAGGTAATGCTATCGCTTAACTGATTAAAATAATACATATTCTTCTCCAGGTTAATCCCAAAATCTTCAATACTTGTAAAATTTTTATCGAGCGATTTTGAGGTTTGGGTTAGCAGCTTTTTACCAAGAAAAGATTCGTTAAAATCTTTAACGAACATCAGTTTAAATACATTATCACCCTTTATTGTGGCTACGGTAAATGCATTTGCTGGAATTTTTTTGACTAAATCTTGCGCCTTAGCTAATTTAAAGCTAAAAAGGAGAGAGAAAGCGATTAGAAGGTTTTTCATTTTATAGATATGTTTTTCAATGATGATTACATGATTTTTAATTATTTAAAATCATGACGGTTTTATTTAGATAGTTGTATTTGGTTGGAAACATTAATTTTTCCATTTATTAAATCCATAATACTGCTCTTTAGCATAACAGCTTTTTTAGACTTTGATACGTTTGATACTGGATTACTACTGCTTGTTACAGGAGATTCAAAACGATAAATACTTGTATAGGTTGCGGTATTAAAAACCGCTTTGTCCTGGCTTTTGAGTTTGTTAAACTCTGTTTTTGCTGTGCTAACAGCCTGGTATTTTCTGCTAAAGGTTTTCGTTGCTTTATTATAGCTGTAAGATGAGTTATTGGTGGCCTTAATTTTCTGTTGAGCCAAGATGTTCTTCGTAATGTTATTAATATTCGAAATATCTTTAAATGAAAAACTTATTGTAGCGATGTAATTATTAAAATCAGTACTGCTTTTAACATTGGATATACCTTCCGATTTTCGGAGATAAGCTACTGCCTCATTTAACTCCTGCTGAATTTTCTGTTTACTCGGAACTTTATAGCCCTGAACACTATCTAAAAGCATAACTGACGCTACTTTCGTTTTACTCTGACTTAAGTTTATAGTTAGAGTCACATCACCTGTTCCATCGTTTTTCATGTTAATTTCTTCAATAACTTGAAAACAAGAACTTAAAACAGGTATTAAAATAATAAATAATAAAAACTTACAGAGCTGCTTAAGCTTCATGCTAAAATCTAATTAAATCTACTGGGAATGTAAAAAAAGGAATGATTATCTGTCGCATCAAATTTAACATTTTAAGCCCATACTTTTAAGCGATTTTACATATAAACTACGTTTTTCTAAGAACGATTATAAATAGTCTCTAAAATTGATTTTTAATTCTACAAAAAATCAGCTATTTGTCAATATAAAGACAAGAAAAATGTAAAAGAATGTTCACTATGCCTATTTTTCTATCTTTGTTACCGACTTTTACAACTAATAGAAAAATGAAAAAAAGTGCAATAATTGGTTTGATTACCATTGCGATTTCAGTGGGAATCTTATTTAGCTTAAATGCGAATACGGATACTTATTCTAATTTCAAAGAAGCATCAACTTCTGGTAAAGAAGAGCACGTAATGGGCTATTGGGAAAAATCAATGGGCATTTACTATGATGCTGTAAAAGACGCCAATCATTTTGGCTTTCACATGAAAGATGAAAAAGGCGAAATTCGTGAAGTAATTTATAACGGAACTAAACCTCAGGATTTTGAAAAATCTGAGAAATTAGTGCTTATCGGTCAGATGAAGGGCGATAAATTCTATGCGTCGAAAATTTTGATGAAATGCCCATCTAAATACAACGATAACTTAGTTGAGATTAATAAAGATGGCAAGGTAGATACAGTGAACCAGAACGGCGAAAAAATATATAAATAATTTTAATGGATATTCAATTTGTAGGCGAGAGCTTGTTACCGGGTAAAATCGGACAGTTTTTTATTGTGTTGGCATTTAGTGCATCTTTACTATCAACAATTGCATATTTTTATGCCAGTCGCGAGAAAAATTTAGAGGATAAATCATGGAGAAACTTAGGCCGAGTTGGGTTTTTGGTTAACTGGGCTAGTATTATTGGTATCGGAGCCATCTTATTCTATTTAATTTTAGGCCATTATTTTGAATATTATTATGTTCAATCGCACTCTTCAAAGCAACTTCCAGTATATTATATTATATCAGCATTTTGGGAAGGACAAGAAGGTAGTTTTTGGCTATGGGCTTTCTGGCAATCGTTTTTAGGCGGCCTTTTAATATGGAAAGCTAAAACCTGGGAACGCCCTGTAATGACTGTTGTGGCATTCTCACAGGTGTTTTTAACATCGATGATGTTGGGTGTCGAGATTTTTGGCGAACGTATTGGTAGCTCTCCCTTCATCTTATTAAGAGATGCAATTGATTTAAAAGCGCAGGCGCCTGTTGTTTTTGCAAATCCAGAAAATTATAAAAACTACCTTAAGTTTATAACGGATGGTAAAGGATTAAATCCATTGTTGCAAAACTATTGGATGGTTATTCACCCGCCAACATTGTTTTTAGGTTTCGCCAGTATGGTTGTACCTTTTGCATACGGAATTGCAGGTTTATGGCAAAAAAGATATAAAGAGTGGATTAAGCCAGCTATGCCATGGACGCTTTTTGCCGTAATGGTTTTAGGTACAGGTATTATTATGGGTTCTTTCTGGGCTTATGAAGCGTTAAACTTTGGTGGTTTTTGGGCTTGGGATCCTGTAGAAAATGCATCACTCATTCCTTGGTTAACCTTAATTGGTGCTGTACACGTAATGATTGCCTATAAAAATACAGGTCATGCTTATTTTACCGCAATTGCATTAGTTTTCTTGAGTTTCTTACTGGTACTTTACGCATCTTTCTTAACGCGTAGTGGTATATTGGGCGATACTTCAGTTCACTCATTTACCGATATGGGTATGTTTGGACACCTGATTCTTTACAATGTTGTTTTTGCAGCTATTGCAGTGTTTTTGCTTGTTATACGATGGAAAGAGCTTCCAATTACAACAAAAGATGAAGAAACTTACTCTCGTGAATTTTGGATGTTTATTGGGGCTTTAGTGGTTACCATTGCCTGCATCCAAGTTATATTTTCTACTTCGGTTCCAGTATTTAACAAAGCATTCGGAACGAATTTCTCGCCGCCAATTGATGCGGTTAAGTATTACAATCAATGGCAAGCGCCTTTTGCAGTATTAATTACGTTAATTTCAGGGTTTTCTCAATATTTAAAATACAAAAGAACCGACCCACGCAAATTTTATAGCAGTTTAGTTTCGGCTATATTATTTTCTATAATTTTAACAGCTGGTTTGGTTTATGTTGCAGAAATTTACACCAATACGATGTATATTTTGATGACTTTTAGTTGTCTTTTTGCAATTCTTTCTAATGCAAGTGTTTTATATCAGGCATTTGGTGGCAAAGCAAAATTAGCAGGTTCGGCCATTGCGCATATTGGTTTTGCATTTTTAATTTTGGGCGCACTTATATCAGCAGCTACAAGTAAGCCAATCTCAATCAATGCAAACAACTTCATCCCTGTTAAGGATTTTGAAAAAACAGAGAAACCTGGCGAAAATATTATGTTGTACAAAAACGAGCCTAAGAAAATGGGCAAGTACACGGTAACTTATGTTAGCGATACAACAGAAGCACCAAATACAATTTATACTTTAAACTTTAAGGTTTACAATGCAGATGGTAAACTTAAAGAAGATTTTAATCTACACCCTCACGTTCAGGATAACGATAAAATGGGTTTAATTGCTTCGCCAGATACAAAGCATTATTTAACTTATGATGTGTACACACATATTACCAGTGCAGCAATTAAAAAAGAAGCGCATGACGATCATGAAGGTCATTCTGACGATGAGAATTATAAAGCACCAAGGATAGTTAAAGTTGCAGTTGGCGATACCATACACACTTCGAGCGGTATTGTAACGGTACAGGCGTTAAATAATAAGCCTGTTGCAAAAGATTTAGCTTTGGCAAAAGGTGATTTTGCAGTGGGTTTACCATTAGAGATTAATGCAAGTGGAAAAATTTATAATACCGAGCCCCTTTTCTTAATTAAAGGAAATAATACTTTCGATTTTGCCCGTAAGATAGAAGAACTGGATTTAAAATTCAGATTTACAAAAGTATTGCCTGATGAGAAAAAAGTTGAGCTTCAGATTTATGAAAAACCTCAGCAAGCTAAAGATTGGATTGTATTTAAAGCAATTGAATTCCCATTCATTAATTTATACTGGGCAGGTACAATTGTAATGGTTATTGGTTTCTTGTTCTCTATTTTCAGAAGAAGAAAAGAAGCTAAAGCAGCATAAAATGAACATTGTTTTATTAGGTTCTGGAAACGTAGCAACACATTTGGCAAGAGCATTAAAAGCTGTTGGCGAAAACATTGTACAAGTTTTTAGTCCTAATTTGGAACATGCAAAGCAACTTGCTGCTAAATTAAATACGCAGGCCATTAACAATTTAGCAGAAATTAATAACCAGGCTGATTTATACATTATTTCTGTTAAAGATGATGCGATTGCAGAAGTTGTAAATGGTTTATCCAACGTTGATGGGTTAGTTGTTCATACTTCTGGAACAACAGATATTAAAGTTATTTCATCCGTTTTAAACAAAGCAGGTGTTTTTTATCCTTTGCAAACTTTTTCAAAAGCGAAAGAATTAAACTTTAATAATATTCCACTTTGTATAGAATCTACAGATGCCGAACAACTTGAAATATTAAAAGTATTGGCGCATAAGCTAAGCAATAAGGTTTATGAGCTTGGCGGTGAAAAACGAAAAATATTACATTTGGCAGCCGTTTTTGCCTGTAATTTTACGAATCATTTATATTCGATGGCGAATGAGCTATTAGTGAAAAATGATTTGGATTTTGATATCATCAGACCGTTAATTGCGGAAACGGCAAACAAAGTTTTAATCGATTTACCTGCAAATGTTCAAACTGGACCAGCAGTTAGAAACGATGAAAGTACAATGAATAAGCATTTAAGCATGCTAGCAGACCTGCCTGAATTGCAGGAAATTTATGAAACCTTAAGTAACAGCATTAAATTAGTACACAAATAGTACAATTGCGGCTTTTGCTTATTACTTTTGCAAAATAATTATGAGCATTTTTAAACTAAAAATAAATTTTGAAGAAGCAGATCACGAATCAATAGAATTGCCTATTGCTGCTGGTGAATCTGTTTTAGACGTTTGCCTGGATAACGGAATTGATTTGCAACATAACTGCGGTGGTGTTTGCGGCTGTAGTACTTGCCACGTGTATGTAACGAAGGGTATGGATAATATCGAAGAGATTTCTGATAAAGAAGAAGATTTTATCGATAGAGCTGTTCGCCCAAGAATTACTTCGCGTTTGGGTTGCCAATGCGTGGTTATTAATGGCGATATAGAAGTAACCATTCCTGATCAATCAGGCTTTATGGGGCACTAACTGTCGGGAGCTTTTAGTCAGAGTACGGAAATCAATTAACAATTAACAATAACAAACATGAATAACGATAAATTCGCTTTACCTTTTTACTGGAACGATTATGAAGACATTGCAATGTCTTTATATGAGAAATTTGGTGATGATTTTAATGAAACTAAAATTTACCGTATTCGCTTTACCGAATTATTAGAGTGGGTATTAGAATTGCCAAATTTTAAAGGAACTCGCGAACAAAGTAGCGAAGGCCATTTGGAACAAATTCAAACTGCCTGGTGCTACGAGTGGAGAGATAATCAAGATTAATTGGCAAGTTAAAAGTTGCATATTAGCGGTTTTTACATATAAGCTTTTAAACTGATTATTCGCAACCTGTAACTAATATGTTTCTACAAAAGCTAAAAGATATTACCACTTTCATTTTTGATGTTGATGGTGTTTTAACAGATGGTTCTGTTCAGGTTACTGATATTGGCCAATCGTTACGCACTTTCAACATTAAAGATGGCTATGCTATGCAACTGGCGGTTAAACGTGGGTACAAGCTTTGCATTATTTCTGGAGGCGATGGAATTGCAATGGCTAAACGTTTTGCAAATCTTGGTATAACCGACGTTTTTTTAGGTGTTGGCGATAAAGTTGAAATCTTTAACAACTACCTTAAAAATAAAAATATTACTGCTGGTGAAGTGCTTTACATGGGCGATGATATTCCTGATTTAAAAGTGATGAAGTTAGTAGGATTAGCAACCTGTCCTGCTGATGCAGTTGAAGAAATTAAGGCTATTTCTACCTTTATTTCCCCATATAATGGAGGGAAAACCGCTGTCAGAGATATTATTGAGAAGGTAATGAAGGTGCAGGGCAGGTGGCACGACGACAATCCAAATGCGGCCGATTCGGGAAAGTAGATTACTTGTTGAAGTACAGTAAAATTCTAATCCCTCTCATTCACTGCCAATATAAAATTATAATTTTCAGACATTAAAAATTTGCTATACATAAGATTATGTACGAAATTTACTTATTATTAATCAATCGATTGATTAATTTATATGTTTAGAAAATATTAAATTTAATATATGAGCACTTATCTTATCCCAGTAGATTTTTCGAAAACAGCAGAACATGCTGCTAAATATGCCGCAAAGTTAAGCAGAACTATGAGTGGCTATAAACTAATTTTACTTAACGCTTATTACGTTTCTGAATATGAAACTATTCTTCCAACACTTGACTTTGTTATAACTACTGATGCACATATTGCAGAAGAGATTCATAATAGGTTAGAGGCTTTGGAGAAACTTAAACGTAAGCTGCTAGAAATTAATCCAGAAGCTGATATTGAAATTTCATTAACCAGGGAAACGATTCTAAGATCAATTGTAGAAAGGATCAATAAGGAAGAGATTGATTTAATAATTATTGGTAGCAATGGCAAAAAGGCGAAAGACGAAAGTGACATCGGTTCAAATGCGATTACAATTTCTAAAGCAAGCCCTGTTCCTGTTTTAGTTGTGCCGCCAAAGGCCGATTATCAATCTATTAGAAAAGTAATTCTGGCCTGCGATTTTAAAAAGGTAAAAGAGGTAATTCCGATGCATTCACTACGAAATATTTTAAGTAAACATGCAATCGAATTATTGGTATTAAATATCGATTCCAAAGATAATATCGATTCAGAAGAGCAACATTTCTTACATGATATGCTTAAAGATTTTTCTCCAGTTTACCATTTTTCAGATCATCCAGATACGATAAAAGGCATTGTGAAATTTGCTAAAGCTGAAGAAGCACAGTTAATTATTGCGCTGCCAAAAAAATATAGCTTTTTCCAAAGTCTTCTGCACGAAAGTGTTTCTCAGAAACTAACAATTAAATCTCATGTACCTGTTTTGTTGTTAAAGGATTAAGGTTTGAAAAATTTTAACAATGCAACAAGTAAGTTACAGTTTGGTGTTAAACTATTAACTTTTTTAGCATTCAAACAAGTCTTAAAAAACAACTAAAAACAAAAAAACATGAAAAAATTAATGATGATTTGTGCTTTGTTATTTTCTGTAATAACTTATGCAAATGCACAACAAGGTGGTGGTCGTATGGGTGGAACACCTGAGGAACGAGCAAAAAGAAGTACCGACATGCTAGCTGAAAAATTAAAGCTTAGCGACGAACAAAAAACTAAAGTTTTAGCTATTTATACCGCTCAAGGTGCAGAAATGACTAAAGCAAGAGAAGCAGCTGGTGGCGATATGTCGGGCATGAGAGAGAAAATGACAAAAATGAACGATGAAACTAACACTAAAATTGATGCTGTTTTAACTGCAGAACAAAAACCAGCTTTTAAAACTTGGTTAGAAGAACGTAAAAAAGCAATGGAAGCCCGTATGAACGGAGGAGGTGGTAAATAATCCATTTCCGAATAATTAAGAATAACAAAAGCGGCTTTAAGTCGCTTTTGTTATTTTAGCGGAAAATTAATTTAAATATGCTTCAAAATACACCGATAATACTTGCTTCAAAATCGCCACGCCGACAAGAACTTTTAAAACTGATGGGATTAAATTTTAAGGTCGAATTAAAAGATGTTGATGAAAGCTATCCTGAAGATTTGAGCCCTGCGGAAATTGCTGTTTATATTTCTGAAAAAAAAGCTAAGGCATTTTCGGCTGATGACGAAATAGTAATTACTGCCGATACAATTGTGGCTTTAAATGGAGAAATTTTGGGTAAACCAAATGATAAAGCTCATGCACAGGAAATGCTTAGAAAATTATCTGGTTCTAAACATGAGGTTTACACTGGTGTTACTTTAGTGCAGGGCGATAAGAAAATATCATTTTATGATGTAACTGAAGTTAGTTGTAAAGTAGTTACAGATACAGAGATTGATTTTTATATTGATAATTACAAACCATACGATAAAGCTGGTAGTTATGGCGTGCAAGATTGGTGGGGAATTGTTGTTGTGGAAAAAATAAATGGTTCTTATACAAATGTAATGGGGCTACCTACTGAAAAATTATACAATGAGTTGCTTAAGTTGATTTAATCGAAAAGCTATAGAACTATAGAAGACTTGCTAAAACACCCATTTTTAAATCGTAAGTAGATAAGCTTAGTTGATTTAACTTTAACCTGCCCATTACGTAATTGGTAATTAATGCCGCTATTACAATCATGTCGATTCTTAAAGGAATCATTCCAGGCATTTCAGCTCTTTCTTGGTGCGTGCTATTGATAAGTTTTAGCGTTGTGGCAATATACTCGTCATAATTAAATGCATAAGTTTTAACTTTGCTTATATCAACCTCTTGATTATTTTTTCTGATAATTAATTCTGCAAAAGTTTCGAAAGCACCAGCCGAGCCAATTAATTTTGTTGGTTGATGTTTTTCGCAAATTTCAAACAAATCAACAAGTTGTTTTTGAATATGGTTTAGAATGGCATGTTTTTCTTCATCGTTAATTGGATCTGATTTAAAAAACTGCTGCATTAGTCTTGCAGCGCCAATATTATAACTTTTCTTCCAGATTAGTTGTTGTGTATTGCAAAGAATAAATTCTATGCTTCCGCCACCAATATCCATAATTAAAGATAAATCCTGAATTGCATCGCTAAGTTTTACACCTTCATAAATCAATTCAGCTTCTTCATCACCACTTATCATTTCTATTTCGATATCCGCTATCGCTTTAGCTTCAGATACAAATTCCGCACCGTTTTTCGCACTTCTAACTGCTGAGGTAGCTGTTGCTTTTACCCGATCGACATTAAACTCTTTAATGCGTAGGCTAAAATCTTGTAATGTTCTTATACCTCTGTTAAAAGCTGCAGGAATAATTAAATTATCGTTTATTCTCCCTTCACCTAATTTTACAGGAACGTTGGTTTTATAAAGAATTTCGAAAGTTTCACCGAAAGATTCTGCAATAAGCAAGTGAAAAGTATTTGTTCCTAAATCGATAACTGCAAAGCGCATATTTATAATTTTGTGAATAAATATCGTGGTAAAATTTTAGATATCCACGCAAAGATGCGCCACCTTTTACTTATATACAGCACGTCGGTACTTCTTTCTATACCAGCAATAATTTGATTAGCTGCCTTTTTAAGCGGTGTAACCCAAAATAAATTATCTCCTTTAGCCATTGCTGTATCCATAAATCCTGGGCGAATATCTAAAATATGAATGCCTAGTTTTTGCTGTTTAGATTTTTTAGATAGTCCTTCTAAATAGTTAATTTGATAAGCTTTTGAGGCGCTGTAGGCAGGTGCTTTTTCATTTCCACGTAAACCAGCTACAGATGTTATTGCTGCTATGTAGCCGTGTCCTTGTTGTTTAAAATATTCGAAAGACCAGGTAATAACATTAGTAAAAGAAACGACGTTGGTTTTTAAAGTATCCTGTTCAATTTGATTATTTAAGTTTTCATTTATTTCGCCGTAACCAGCGCTATAAATTAACATATCAAAACCATCAAGCCTTGCAATTAATGAACCTAAGTTATCTAATAAATTTGGTTCATCATTTACATCAAAACACGAGGCAAAAATTTTATTAGGCTTTAAAGCCTCAATTTCATTTAGCAAAGTTTGCCTTTTACCCGTTATGCCTACGGTATAGCCAGCATCCGACATTTTCAGGGCCAAGGCTTTACCAATACCCGATGTTGCACCAATAATTATAACTTTTTTCAAAGCTTTGAGCGTTTAGATTTTTATAGGAAATATTTTGAATAAAGTTAATCGCAAAATATCGCTTTTATTGTATGTTTAAATTGATGGTTAGGTGTAATTATAACGCTTATTTTGACTTAATTTTTATACCAGAACCATTTCGCCATCTCTTTAACGCTTGCTTTTTTACCATACATTAAAATGCCAACTCTGTATATTCTTGCGGCAAACCAAACCGTACCGATAAATCCAATTACGAGGATGAACATCGATAAAGCCAATTCCCAAGCGGGTACACCATAAGGTAATCTTACAACCATAGCAATTGGCGAGGTAAAAGGAATCATCGAAAGCCAAAACGCAACGCTGCCGTAAGGGTCGTTTGTTACTACGCTTAGCGATAAAGCATAACCTAAAAGCAATGGCATCATTACAGGCATCATAAACTGCTGTGTTTCGGTTTCACTATCAACAGCCGAACCTATTGCGGCATACAGGGCACTGTAAAAAAGGTATCCACTTAAAAAGTAAAAAATAAATACTAAAATAATTTTGGCCAAGTCTAAATTCTGTAAGCTTTCCTGAATATTTCCAAGTGGACCATTACTCATTGCCGCAGCCTGAACTTGCTGTGCAGAAGGATTTGCAGCCGATACCTGAGCATTCGATGAAACGATTTTCTGAGCATCATCTTTATTTATAAAAACAGTTACAGCCAAGGCCGAAATAGAAAAAGTTAATACAATCCAAAGCAAAAACTGGGTTAAGCCAACCATGGCAATGCCGATAATTTTTCCCATCATTAACTGAAAAGGTTTTACCGAAGAAATCATGATTTCGATAATTCTGCTTGTTTTCTCTTCAATTACGCCTCGCATTACCTGCACTCCATAAAGCATAATAAACATAAACATAAGTACACCTGCAACAAATGCAATTATGGTGCTGGCGCCTGCACTACTGTTTTCTTCCTTACCGGTATCGCCTATTTTTTTAGTATCGATCTTAACATTGCTTTTCAGGTTATCTAAATCAGTTTGCGAAATGCCCGATTTTTTTAGTTTATAATCTCGAATTAAATCTTCAATCGAATCTGAAATTCTTCCATCTAAAGATAAGCCAGCTTGTTTCGTTCCAATTAGTTCGATGCCAGCTGGTTTATCAATATCAAAGTCGGGGAGATACAAAATGTAATCGTAATCGCTTTTCTTCAGGGTTTTCTTTAAGCTTTCGAAAGAATCATTAACATAAACATAAGTTACGTTTTTGTTCGAAGTTAGTTTTTCTGTTAGAGTTTTGTTCTGATTTACAACAGCAACCTTGTCTGTTTTATCGTTAATCCCCTTAATCGAAAAATAGATAATTAAACCATAAAAGCCTGCAATAATTAAAGGCGTTAAAAAAGTCATAATAATGAACGATTTCTTTTTAACTCTCGATAAGTATTCTCTTCGTATAATTAGTAAAATTTTGTTCATAATTTATTTTTTTACACGCTCAATAAAAATATCATTCATACTCGGAATTACCTCAGCCAAGCGATTAATTCGAACTTTGGGTAGCATTTCGCTTAATACATCGTTAGCGGTATAACTTTCTTTAAGCTTAAATTTCAAGCATTTTCCGTCTTTTACATCGCTTGTTTCCAATACATCAAATAATGCATTATTCGTAAAGTCTGTGTCGCCAGCATATTCTATAACATACGTATTATTTCTGTACGATGCTTTAATGTCATCAACTGCACCATCCAAAATCTTTTTCGATTTATCGATCAATGCAATATTGTCGCAAAGTTCCTCAACACTTTCCATGCGATGGGTAGAAAATATAAAAGTTGTGCCTTTAGCGTTTAACTCAAGAATTTCATTTTTAATTAAATCGGCATTTACAGGGTCAAAACCAGAGAAAGGCTCGTCCAAAATAATTAATTCGGGATTATGTAAAACTGTGGCAACAAATTGAACTTTTTGTTGCATCCCTTTACTTAAATCTTCAACCTTTTTATTCCACCAGGTTGCCATATCTAATTTTTCGAACCAAAATTTTATACGTTTTGTAGCTTCAGATGTGCTTAAACCTTTTAATTTAGATAGATATAAAACTTGCTCACCAATTTCCATCTTTTTATATAAGCCACGTTCTTCGGGCAAATAACCAATTTGGTTAATGTGATTAGAGTTAAGTTTTTGTCCATTAAAAATAACTTCGCCGCTATCTGGGGCAGTAATTTGAGTAATAATTCTAATTAACGATGTTTTACCAGCTCCATTCGGGCCTAATAACCCAAAAATTTTGCCCTGTTCAACTTCCAGGCTCACATCATCAAGCGCACGGTGGGTTGCATATTGTTTAACAATATTTTTTACACTCAGCATAGTTAAAGTCTTTAATCTATTAGTCGCAAAAAGTATCCAAAGGTTACAAAAGGTAAAATGTTTTTTGAAAAGCAAATACAAAAGCATTTTGGTTACGATAGTCCTGCTGTACATTTTGGCCTTCGTACCTCAGGGCCGCCATTTCCATCAGGTTTATTTAACCCCAAACATTGCTTTTTATTAAAAAAAATAATGTAGTAGCCATTACTTAAGTAGAAATTAGTTTAATAACCTGATTTATATAACGCGTTGATGTGAAGAATTTTTAATGAAAAATTTTAGAATTTAGTCATTATATTTTAGGTTTGTTTTATCATTCTCAAGGCCAATTCTCATGGTCGATATTGTTTATAGAAATTCATAATGTACTTCTGGCTTGCTTGTTCCAATAACAAGTTAATACGTAAATCAATTAGCATTATAAAACCCAATGAAATTATCATTTAAACTAATTACTTTATTAATCGGAATCTCCTTATTCGCCTGTAAAAACACAAACCATCAAAATAAAAATTTTAAAATAGAAGATAACACCCCTGATCAAGGTGATGCAAACGAAATTGTAGAATACAACAATTTATTAGTCGGCTTTACAGATAAGAATAATGATCATTTAATAAGGTTGGATGAAAATTTAAACCTAATTAGTAAAGTTTTAGAAAACCCAAATAGCCAATTTAATTTTACTTCAGTAATAACGCCATTCGATATTCCAGGTATAAGCATATCTATGCTAAAGCCAGATATACCACCAACAGTATTAAGTAATACTGACCAAGTTTATTTTAAAGAAAATGTATTCGGGCTAACCACAACATTAAATAAGATTAATGAAACTTATAGTTCATTAGATAATTATATAAAAGCCGAAGATTTTAAAAATGATAATGGTAAGGCAGGAAAATTACTGATCGATTCTATTTACACTTTGTGCGAAAAATACTATTCGTACAATGATAGAATTTTAAATAAGTTAAAAAACATAGGCGATGATGCAGAACGTGTTGTTTTAAAATCTCATCCTTTAAAAGAATACATTTTTGCATTAAAGAACGATAGAAAAGCGGTTGAAGATTTTAATAAACTGATTGTTGAGAGCGAAAACTATAAAATAATAACTCCAAAAGTAAAATCGGCATACCAAGTTTTAGAGGCTCAGAATAAAAAGCACGCAGCGATGGTAGCGCCAGATACTAAAAAATATCCAGGAAGAGCCAGTTCTTTTAAAAAGTTTAATGATCGTTTTAACGAATATTTAATTGAAGCAAGAAGAGTAATGAGAACCAACGCTTCTTTTAAAGGTAAAATCACACAATCTGATATTAATAATTTACTTAGAAAACAAGATTATATGCGTGAAGCTTACAATAGTTTCGTTAATTAATCCTGTTTAATTTTTTAACAAAATTATTGTTTTCAATTTTATAATTATTAGTAGTATATATTTTTCATAGCTAACGAAACATTTTTGTAGAATTTATTTCGTGTAATAAAAAAATACACAATAATATTATAACTGATTGATTTTTAATTATTTAAATATTTTTGCTTTATCGTTAAACAGCTTTTTGTCAGGTTTTTGTGTTCTTGGTTTTGTATTATATACATTATCATTTATTTTCATTTATTAATTGGCTGGCAGAAACAGAAAAACTTCCATTTATCAAACAGGATATGCTATTTTTTGAATTATACTTAAAGTTTAAAAGATTTTAGCTCAATTAATTACAGCTTTTTATCATAAAGTTATATATGCTGCAGAATGTAAATAATCTTAACCAGAATAGCATTGGCGGAACTTACACCATAGCCGACAGCTTTCGTATAAGCTACAACGCTTTTGTTAGTTTGATAATTCCTGGCAAGAATAGCTTTTTAAGAAAAATTTTTTCTCGTACTGAACAGGAACAACCTGCTAAAATTGTTTCTATGAAATACACCAACTTCTGTAAATCGGAACAAGAGTTGATTGAAAGATATGGGGGAATTGCTTTTGATAAACAAATTGATGTTGCAGAATTAATTGGTGCAAATAGCTGGAGTTTGGATATGATTAATTGTGAAATTAGTTTTGGAAATAACCTGGTTATTCCTTTTCAGATTTTAGGCTCATTTTCGCGTTCATCGCAAAGTTGGCTTTGGGCTTGGGCAAATACTAAAGCCGAAATGGCAACTGATTCTTTAAACCATGCACTAAAGCTTAAAAAGTATGGTGAAGATAATAATATCGACTTTTTGAAGATTGATCATTTTGAAGCTTCGAATATAGATTTACATTTAATTGGTTTAACAGCATCAGGAATGATGAAATCGAGTGGATATTACATTGCAGATTATGGTAAGGGTGCGATGGTTTTTACATTAAAAAGCGATGCAATTGATAAGATTGCTAAAAACGAGCATGAAAGAATTTTAAGTGTTTTTCCTCAGTTAATATCCGATTTTGATGTTAACCATAAAACTGCATTGAAATATTATTTAGAAGAAAAAGGTTATAAAGTTTCAATAGAGAAGTATAAAATAACAGGTGTAAAGGGCATAAACCAAATTACCGCAGAGTTTGATAAAGATAGTATATTAACCAAGTTGAACGGCTAAAAGCCCATATGAGAAACCAAAAAAACCGATGCTTTCGTATCGGTTTTTTTGGTTTAAATCATAATCGTCTAGAGTGGATATTCTCTAGCTAAATTTTTTATTCAAAATATTCTTTCATTCTATCGAAAAAGCTTTTTTCGTTTTTACCTGGCTGAGGTTTAAAGTTGGCAGAATCACGGAGTTTTTCTAAAATAGTGCGCTCTTCACTGCTTAAAGCCTTCGGTGTCCAAACATTAATATGAATAATTTCATCGCCTCTATGGTAAGAATTTACTTCTGGCAAACCTTTTCCTTTTAAGCGTAAAAGTTTTCCGCTTTGTGTACCTGGGTCTATTTTAATTTTTGCTTTACCATCAATTGTTGGTACTTCAATACTTATGCCTAAAGCAGCATCTGCAAAACTCAAGTGTAAATCGTAAACTATATTATTTCCTTCGCGTTTTAATGTATCGTGAGCAGTTTCTTCAATTAAAATAATTAAATCTCCAGGAACGCCACCATTAGGTGCTGCATTACCTTTACCACTCATACTTAATTGCATGCCTTCGCTTACCCCTGCAGGAATGTTAATTGTAATGGTTTCTTCCCCACGAACAACTCCATCGCCATGGCAAACATTACATTTTGCAGTAATTTGCTGGCCGCTACCATTACAAGTAGGGCAGGTAGATGCCGTTTGCATCTGGCCTAAAATTGTATTGGTAACTCTTCTAACCTGGCCACTACCTCCACAGGTACCACAAGTACTTACCGATGATTTATCTTTAGCTCCAGTTCCATCGCAAGTTTTGCAGGAAATAAGTTTGTTAACTTTTATTTTTTTCTCGGCTCCGTGAGCAATTTCTTCTAACGTTAATTTAACTTTTATACGAAGGTTAGAGCCTTTAGCTACACGGCGTCCGCCACGTTGCTGGCCACCACCGCCACCACCAAAAAAGCTTTCGAATGGATTATGACCACCAAAAATATCTCCAAAATTACTGAAAATATCATCCATGTTCATGTTGCCGCCGCCATAACCTCCTGATGCACTGCTGCCAACACCTGCATGACCAAATTGATCATAACGTTGTTTTTTCTCAGGATTACTTAAAACTTCGTAAGCTTCTGCAGCTTCCTTAAACATATCTTCTGCAGCTTTATCTCCTGGGTTTTTATCAGGGTGATATTTGATAGCCATTTTACGATATGCCTTCTTAATTTCATCTGCAGGGGCGCTTTTGGTAACGCCTAATACATCATAATAGTCTCTTTTACTCATCTTTTTTATAAAATGATTGAATTTTGAATGGTAGTATTTAAGAATGTTTTCCCATTCCCTAATTCATTCCTTTCATTACTCAATAATTATTTTTATGCTCCAACTACAACTTTAGCAAAGCGGATAACATTATCATTTAACGTATAACCTTTTTCAACTTCATCAATTACTTTTCCTTTTAGCGCATCCGTAGGAGCAGGAATATTGGTAATTGCTTCGTGGAAATCAGTATCAAAATCTTTGTTAATGCTTTCTACATCTTTTAAGCCTTTTTGAGCTAATGTATTCTTTAATTTATGGCTAACCAATAAAATACCTTCTTTAACAGGTGCAACATCTGCAGCCGTTTCCATTGCTTTTAATGCACGATCGAAATCATCTAAAACTGGAAGAAGCGAAACGATTACATCTTTACCAGCAGTTTGTAATAATTCTACGCGTTCTTTTTGAGTACGACGTTTATAGTTGTCAAACTCGGCATATAAGCGTAAATATTTATCATTAAGTTGTTGAACTTCAGCTTGTAATTTTTCTTCGGCAGTTTGCTCTTCAACTTGCTCTACATTTTCTTGATTATCAGTGTTTTCTGGAGTTTGAGCCTCCAGATTTTCTGATGCATTTTCAGTATTCATTATATTTTCTTCTGTAACGTTATTTTTCTTCTTATTAAACATAATATTAGGCTGAATTTTTTGTGTTAATCGCAACTACTTTGCCATAAAGCGAAATCAGCCAAGCTGGCAGATTTATATAGATTTATCTGAACAGATTGGCTGATTGACTGACAATAAATTTGCGATTGGAGATTTACGATTTTAGATTGGCATTCTATAATTCGTAATTTGTTAATCTAAAATCGTAAATCCAATTAGGCTATTTGTGCATCTTCATGAACAACACCGCTTTCGCATTTGATAATACGTGATGGAAAAGTTCTGATAATGTGGTAATCGTGTGTAGCCATTAAAACAGCGGTTCCATTTAGGCTAATTTGTTTTAATAGGGTTACAATTTCTTCTGATGTTTCTGGATCTAAATTTCCTGTAGGTTCATCAGCAAGAATAATTTCTGGATCGTTTAGTAGTGCTCTGGCGATTACAATACGTTGCTGCTCACCACCCGAAATTTCGTGAGGCATTTTCTTAATTTTTGAACGCAAACCTACTTTATCCAATACATCTTTTATGCGCTCATTAATAAGTTTTTCGTCTTTCCAACCTGTAGCTTTTAAAACAAATTCGAGGTTTTTTTCTATAGTACGATCGGTTAATAGTTGAAAATCCTGAAAAACAACACCTAATTTACGACGTAAAAAAGGTACTTGGCTTTCTTTCATGTCCTTTAAGTCGAAACCAGCGATATTTCCGTTTCCACTTCCAATATGTAAATCGCCATATAAAATTTTAAGCAAACTACTTTTACCCGAACCAGTTTGACCAATTAAGAAAACAAATTCGCCTTTTTCTATATGTAAGTTTACGCTTGAAAGTACTAGGTGTTTTTGTTGAAATACATCAACATTGCTTAAATGAATTACGTTTTCTGCCATTTTATATTTCTAATTTAGCAATCTGCCCAAAAGGCAAATCTTTTACCATTTGCATAATATAGTCTAGTTTATCGCCTAAGCCTAATTTATCAAGAGATTTATCTGGCCTGTCTACCCTAAAATATGCAAGTAATGTAAACTTGTCATCTCTAAGCTGAACATAATCTGGAATTTTGGCGATGCCTTTTACTTTAATGATATACATTGAGTCCAAAAATAGCTATTTATGCTGAAAGCTGAAAGGCAAAAAATTAGCGAGTTAAGAAAATCCAGCCAGAGTAGGTTTCAAAATCCTCATTAAAATAAACTGTATAGTAGTAAACGGCAGACGGCAAATCTTTGCCTTCAAATTTACCATCCCACGGTTTATATACTCCGTTGCTTTGGTAAACTAAGTTGCCATAGCGATTTGTTATTTTCACTCGGGTATTGGTAAAAGCTTCGGTTGCGGGTATAGTCCAGTAATCGTTTATTCCATCGCCATTTGGCGAAAAAGAATTTGGTATAACTATTTTAGGATAAACTTTTACTAAAACATCATCTGTACTATTTAAGCAACCTGCGTTCGATTGGGCATGTAAAGTGTAGGTAATATCGAATGGAGGGGTTGCTTTCGGATTAAGTTTTGTCGGGTCATCCAAATAATCGTTTGGAGTCCAAAAATAGCTTACATCATCTCCTGTTACTTTACCGTTTAATATTACAGAATAACCATTTAAAGCTTTTAAATCTGCTCCAGCATCAGCTACTGCATTTTTTAAAATTATAACCTTAACGGTTGCCGTTTCTGAACAAATACCATTTGAAGCTGTTACCGTATAGGTAGTAGTTTCTTTCGGATTAGCAATCGGGTTGGCAATTTCTGAAGAAGATAAACTTTCGCTTGGGAGCCATTTATAACTAATTCCACCAGAAGCAAATAATGTAATTGGATTATTTTCGCAAGTTTCAACAGAAGTAAAACTGGTGGTTAAGAAAGGTTCGAGAACCACCAATGTAGTTGTAGAGGTGCTTGTGCAGCCATTTAAAGTTGCAGTTACAGTATAATCTCCAGCCATATCGAATTGTGTATTACTAATAATTGGATTTTTATCTGTAGATGTAAACCCATTTGGACCTGTCCATTTAAAAGTTGTACCCTCAGTAGCCAAGAGTTGAACGCTAGAGCCAATACAAGTTGGACTATTATTACTCGCAATTGTATTAAATTTTGCAGTAACGGTAATCGTTAAAGGATCAGAAGCTACACGGCAATTTACTGAATTGATATTTTGTCTTTCTGCGGTAATTAATCGATATTGATAAGATCCAATTGCTGCTCCAGTAAGATTAACAGTGGTTTGCGTAGTGTTTTGTCCTGGAATGTCAGTCCAAATGTTACTATTTAATGATTGCCATTGATAAACAGCATCGACATAAGTAGAAGCAGTAATGTTTGCAGCTAAAGCATAGTTTCCTGAATTACCTTCACACACACTAATATTTGAAGGCACATTATTTACAGATGAGGTAATAATAGGACCGCAAGCTCTGAATGTTATATCATCTAAAGCGATATCATTTCCAATTCCACCAGGACCACTATTTGAAATTTTTAAAACTAAATCTGTTTGGTTGGTTGTTGTAAAAGTGGTTGCATATTGAATCCATTTTGGCGTTGGGCCATCTTCAATGTCATTTGTGTTATACTTGCCCACTGGTGCCCCTGCCGTAGTTTCAATAGTAAAAGTGATATTAGGTTTTTTGCCCGAATAATTTAACAGGTTAATAATCCATGCAGCAAATTCGTAAGTTGTTCCTGGGCAAAGACCTGATATATTTGTTTGATAAAAAATACCAGGGTTTTCAGAAGCATTTACAACCATCATATAGCCATTCGGATCGTTTGGTGTATGGTTAGGTATTTGATGCCAACCATTACCAATTTGATTATGCATACCATTGGTGCTTTTGGCTATGGTATATTCGCCATCATCAGGACTATCCTGAACATACAAATAATTTGTATTTGCTGTACTTAAAGGAGCTGCGAAATTAGATGTTCCAGAGCCAAAATTTATATTTATAACAGGGTCGCCTAGTGCGCCATTACAAACCTGTTGCGAAAATGTAATTGTTGAGAGAAATACCAGAAAACTCGAGAGTAAGACTTTAAGCAGATTACACATTTTGGGGAGCATTTTTATCACAATATCTTAATAAAAAATTAAAATGACCGCAACTGTCTTATTTATTGGTTATAAAACGTTTAAAAAATCAACAGTATTTACGTTATCGGCATAATCCCAAAGTTTTGGATGCTGGCTTTGGCCAAAGTCAAAAGTATTTATGCCTAAATTAGCTTTAGTAATAACGCACTGAATTTGCGCTGCTTTATCTTTCAATTTGTCTTCCACATCTGTAAGATTTTTATATTCTTCATAAAAAAGAGCAGCCAAGGGCGATGTCAAGCTTTCATCTTCTTTTAACAGCAAAAAGCCATTATCAAAGTGCTTAACCATATTAACCAGGTAAATAGATTTATTGTAATCGTAATTGTTGTTATACTTAAAATGATTGATTATTGGTTGATAGCTTTCTATTCCTTCATAAAATTTAGCAATATCGTAGCCTTCAGGGAAATAAATTTTTGATACATTTCTACAACCTAAGCCAAAGTAATCAAAAATATCTGCTCCTAAATTTTGAATATCTTCAAAACTTTCGTTGCCTGTTAAAACTGCAACACTATTTCTGTTTTTTCTGATAATGTTTGGAACCTTACTGAAATAGTAATCGAAATAACGAGATGAATTATTACTTCCAGTTGCAATAACCGCATCGAAGTCTTTAAGCCGTTCTACATATTCAATATTATTTTGTAATGCAGGTTCTAAAATAATTAGCTCCGAAAGAATTGCTTTAATCAGTTTGTCATCGGCCGATGAAAGTTTAATTAGAGCGATATTTCCTGTTGCTAAAACACTTAAAACGTCATGCAAGCCAACCATTGGTATGTTGCCAGCTAGGATTAAACCAACTTTTTTTGGGGTTGAATTAAACTCTACTGATTGAAACCAAATATCGATATCTTCTTCATTTAACATCTCCGAAAAAGATAAAATTGATTTTTTTATATTCTCGGTAGTAAACCATGCATTACTACTTTCTGTTCCATGAAATGCATTTTCTAGTATGTCAGTAGGGTTGGTAAGGTTTTTGCCAAGCTTTTTAAAGGCAATTATTACTTTTTCTTGAGTTAATGCTGACATATTTAGAATTATTATTAATTGATTATATCTTATATTTGCAGCGCAAAGGTAAACTAAGCAAAAGAATTAGACGAAGACATGGCGATTAAAATAACAGATGAGTG